>Ga0172382_10000108_pt1 | contig 137205 bp, 97 predicted proteins | sample Leawel138RmetaG_FD_122245 | JGI IMG/M metagenome (GOLD analysis project Ga0172382, IMG submission 122245) | Leachate microbial communities from a municipal landfill in Southern Ontario, Canada - Leachate well 138R metaG | ecosystem: Engineered > Solid waste > Landfill > Unclassified | place... | reverse complement strand
GGAGCGGTCGTTCACCGAATACCTCGCCTCGCCTCGCGTCTCCGACGCCGCGCTCCTCAAGGCGCTCGAGCGCCTCTGGCGCACCGTCGTCCCCGTCGACTGACACCCGGCCGGCAGCCCGCCCCGCGGAGGGGCGACTCGTCCACGGCACGCGGCCTTCACACGCCGGCCATGTTCTACACCGATCGGCGACTTCCCCGTGTAGCGTGAAGTTTCACGCGGGTAAGGGAATGGCGACGCCGGACCCACTGCTCGATGGCCCGCGGGGCGCGCGCGAGACGCACCCGAGAAACCGTCGAAGAGGCAGCTATCTGCCATGAGCAATGGTGTCGAGACGGAGACGATCGAGCTGTCCGAGGCCGCCTCGTCACGGATGCCGGACTACGGCGGTGGCTTCGTCGAGGTGATCATGGCGATCACGGGTTTTGACCCGTTCGATCAGCCCGGTCGGCGCTCCCCGTCCGCAGTGCCCGGCACGCCGGTGCGGAACGGCCGCGGGATCGACTGGGATGGCGCGAACGTTCACGACGCGTTCGCCTGGACGACGGCGGTCGTGTTGCTTATCGGGCGCTGCGAGCCGGGGTCTGCAGGAGCGAGACCAGCGGCGTGTCGGGGTCCGCCAACAGCACGCGGTCGGGCGAGAGCTCCTGGGTGATGGCGCGCTTGCTGAACATGAACTCTTTCGGTCGGTTCACGCAGTCCGCGGCGATCAGCCGGCCGTCGGCGAGGTAGAAGCAGGCGAAGCTGCGGCCCACGTCGGGGTTTCCCCGCAGTACGACCTCGTCATGGCCGGTGCTCAGGCCGGCGATCTGTAGCTTCAGGTCGTACTGGTCGGACCAGAACCACGGCAAGGCCGAGATCGGCTTTCCCTTGCCGCAGATCGCGCCGGCGATCGCCTTGGCGTGCTCCAGCGCGTTGGCGACGCACTCCAACCGCATTCGTGTCCCGTACCGGGCGTCGTAGTGGTTGGCGCAGTCGCCGGCGGCGAAGATGCGCGGATCGTCCGTCCGGCCGTGCTCGTCGACGACGATCCCGTTCTCGACCGCCAGCCCGGCGTCGCGGGCGAGCTCGACGTTGGGCAGGACGCCGACCCCGACGACGACGAGGTCCGCGGGGATCTCGGCGCCGTCGGTGAGGCGGACCGCCCGGACGTGCCAGTCGCCCTCGAACCCCGCGACGCCGACGCCGGTGCGCAGATCGACGCCCTCCTCGCGGTGCACGCGGTCGTAGAACGCCGAGACCTCGGGGGCGGTGACCCGCTGCAGGACGCGGTCGGCGACCTCGAGGACCGCGACCTCGATTCCCAGCTTCCGCAGCGACGCGGCGGCCTCCAGGCCGATGTAGCCCGCGCCGACGATGACGGCCCGGCGGGCGGTCCGGAGGGTGCCCCGGATCGCCTCGATGTCGGCGGCGTCCCGCAGGGCGTGCACGCCTGCGAGGTCCGCGCCGGGGACGTCCAGCGGTCGCGGTCGCGCGCCGGTGCAGAGGACGAGCCGGTCGTAGGACAGCGCGTCGCCGTCGTCGAGTGCGACGGTGCCGGCCTCGCGGTCGATCCCGGTGACGCGGGCGTGACGGAAGGTCACGTCCTCCTTCTCGTAGAAGTCCGGCCCGCGGATCAGGAGGTCCGTCAGCGTCGTCGTGCCGTGCAGGAACGTCTTGGACAGCGGCGGCCGCTGATAGGGCAGCGACGGCTCGTCGCCGACCAGTGCGATCTCGCCATCCCAGCCGCCCTGGCGCAGGCTCACGCAGAGCTGCGCGCTCGCGTGGCCGGCGCCGACCACGATCACCCGGTCGCGTTTCATCCCGTCGTTCCTCTCCGCGTCGCCGTTGCGGCTCAGGCGCCCGATGTCGCCTCGACGCGGACCGGCGTCTGCTCGCGGACCGGCTTGGGCGTGAGCTGCACCTGCATGTCGCTGTAGCCCTTGACGAAGTTCGACTGCACGTAGCCGGGCTCGCCGACGACGTCGATGCGGTCAAACCGCTCCAACAGCTCCTCCCACAGGATCCGCAGCTGCATCTCCGCGAGCCGGTTGCCCATGCACCGGTGCACGCCGAACCCGAACGACATGTGGTTGCGCGCGTTCTTGCGGTCGATGACGAAGTCGTCGGCGTTCTCGAACTTCCGTTCGTCGCGGTTGCCCGACACGTACCACATGAGCACCACGTCGCCCTTGCGGATGAACTGCCCGCCGAAGTAGACGTCCTTCTTGGCGACGCGGCGCATGTAGGCCAGCGGGGTCTGCCAGCGGATGATCTCCGAGACCATGTTCGGGATCAGCTTCGGGTCGGCCTTGAGCTTCTCGAACTCGTCCGGGAACCGGTTGAGCGCCAGGACGCCGCCGGACATCGAGTTGCGGGTGGTGTCGTTGCCGCCGACGATCAGCAGCGTGAGGTTGCCGAGGAACTCGAACGGCTTCTTGATCAGGTCCTTGGTGTCCTCCGACGTCTGCATCAGGGTGATGAGGTCGAAGCCGTCCGGCTCGCCGGCGGCGCGGCGGGCGGCCTTGTCGTGCCACAGCGCCGTGAAGTTGCGCGCCAGGTCCACGGCGGCGGGGAAGAGCTCGTCCTGGTGCGTCGTGCCGCCCGTGGCGTCCGCGGACCCGCTGATCGTGTCGGACCAGTAGGTCAGCTTGTGCCGCTGCTCGAACGGGAAGTCCAGCAGCGTCGCCAGCATGCGCCCGGTGATCTCCTTCGACACGCGCTCAACCCAATCGAACGGCCGGTCGGTCGGCAGGTTGTCGAGCACGTCCTGCACGCGCTCGCGGATCAGCGACTCCATCTCCTTGAGGTTCTTTGGCGCCACGACGCCCTGCACGGCCCGGCGCTGCACGTCGTGCTTGGGCGGGTCCATCGCGATGAACATCTCGGCGTTGAACGGCGGTGGCCCCAGGACGATGAAGGGCTCGGCCGAGAACACCTCCGCGTTGGAGTCGACGGCCTGGATGTCGGCGTAGCGCGTGATCGACCAGAACGGCCCGAACGGGCTTTTGGGCTGGTAGTGGACGGGGGCCTCCTCACGCAGGCGTGCGAAGTAGGGGTACCACTGGCCCTGACGGTTCATGAACGGGTTGCTGACGTCGATCTCCTCCAGCGGCACGTCCGCCGGATCGGGGATCGGCTCCTCCGTGAAGACGAGCGGCGTCTCAAGGCCGGCGAGGCGCTTGGCCTTCTGCGCGAGGCCGACGCCCTGGATCACGCGATCCGTCGGCACGGTCGCCTGCACCGTGTCGGTCACGCGGACCTTCGTCCGCTGAAAGAGGCTGCTGTTGCTCGTCATGGTCTCTGGCTCGCTGGTCGTCTGCTCGAACACGGGGTGGGCCTACATCTGGAACTCGGGCAGGTGCACCGTCAGCCCGTCGAGCGCGGGGGTGGCCCGCAGCTGGCACGCCAGACGCGAGTTCGGGCCGCACTCCGGCGACATCTCCACCATCTGGCTCTCGAGTTCGGTGCGCGTGCCGGTCGTGGCGATCCAGGCGTCGTCGACCATCACGTGGCAGGTGCCGCACGACGCCTCGCCGCCGCAGTCGCCATCGATCCCGGGAACGCCGTTGTTGGTCGCCAGCTCCATCAGCGACGTGCCGTCCTCCAGCTCGACCTGGTGCGGCGTGCCGTCGTGCTCGACGAACGTGATGGTCCCCATGACTGCCTCCCTCAACTGGTTTGACGAAGCCTGCTCAGCGTCCGGGGCGCTCACTCGGGCGACCCGCTGGCAGAGTGGTCCGAGCGTACCACTTTTGTGCACCGTGCGGTACGTTCTGGGAGTGGATGCAGAATACGACCGATGAGCACCCCGACGCATCTGACTCGCAAGGGCGCCCGGCGTGCCGAGGAGATCCTTGAGGCCACCGTGCGCTGCCTCGCCCGCGACGGGTATGCCGCCACCTCGCTGCAACGCGTCGCCGAGGAGGCCGGGGTCCCCAAGCGCGCGATCCCGTACTACTTCGCCTCGCGCGAGGGCCTGCTGACGAACGCGGCCGAGCACCTCATCGCCCGCCTCGTCGACCAGATCCTGCAGGCCGTCGCCGCGCTCAAGGACGCCGACAGCATCATCGATGTCGGCTTGGAAGCGTTCTGGGCCGGCCTGACCCGCGACCGGGCGTTCTTGGTCGCCTGGCTGGGCCTGCAGACCGAAGCGATCACCAACCCGTCCCTCGCACCAGCAGCCGCAACGGCGACCGATCAGCTGCGCCAGATGATCGACGGCCTGATCGCCGGGCACCGCGCCCGCGGTGGCCATCTCGCGTACCCGGCACAGACGATCCAGGTCACCACCCTCGCATGGGTGCAGGGCCTCGCGCTGGATTGGGCCGTCAACGGCACCACGCCCGCCCTCGAGGACTCCGTCGCCGCCTTTCGGTCCTGGTTGAAGACCGCGGCTCACCCAGACGTGGTGCCGTTCGACCCTTCGAGCACAGCCGCGCACCAGACCGAGGAGCACCCCTGATGAAGACCCCGTCGATCGTGTTGTCCCCGACGCCGATTCGCGAGCAGATCGACGCCGCCAAGGCCGCGGAGGCGGCGGGGTTCTCGTCGGTCTGGACGACCGAGTTTCACCACCGCTCCGCCACCGTGCCACTCGGCGCGATCGCGCAGGCAACCTCGACGATCGGGGTTGGGACCGCGATCGCCTACGCATTCGGGCGCACCCCGGTGGTCCTCGCCGCAGAGATCCGCGACCTCGACGAGCTCTCCGACGGCCGGCTGCGATTCGGGCTGGGGACGGGCACCACCCGCATGCAGCGCGACTGGCACGGCCTCGACGGCCTGCACCCCGCCCCACGAATGGAAGAGCTGCTCCCGTTGGTCCGCAAGCTCTGGCGACTGCACGAGGGCCCACAAGCGCAGGACGGCCGGTTCTACCGCGTCGACGTCAAGCCGACCGTCCCGGTCGACCCGCCGCTGCGACCTGACGTGCCGCTCCTGATGGCCGGCGTCAACGCCCGCATGATCGAGGCCGCCGGACGCGTCTCCGACGGCCTGGTCGGCCACCCCCTCTTCACCGACCGGTACATCCGCGAGGTCGTCCGCCCCGCGCTGGCCGCAGGTGCGAAGCGCAACGGACGAGACGCCCCGCCCCTGGTGGGCTACCTGACCTGCTGCATCAACGAGGACCGCACCGTCGCCCGACAGCAGGCCGCCGCCGTCATCGCGTTCAACAGCACCGTCAAGACCTACCGGGCGATCCACGAGCTGCACGGGTTCCTCGACGCCGTCGACGCGATCCGCACCGCATGGTCCGACGGCGACTTCCCGGGCATGATCGCCGCCGTCACCGACGAGATGATCGACACCATCGCGCTGGCCGGCACCCCCGACGAGGTCAAAGACCGCTACGCCGCGCGAGCACAGGCCTACGACGACGTGCTGCTCTGGCCGCCGGCATTCGCGGGCGCCGACGCCACCCGCACCGTCATCAACACCCTCGGCCCCGCCCACACGTAGAGAACCCGGCAATGACGTAGCCGCCAAAGCTACGAAAGGGCCCGCAAGACCTCCAATAAATCTACGCCGCCAACCCAGCGGGCTTGGAGCGGTCCCGGGTGGCTGGATCAGCCGGCCGGCGGGAATGGATCCTTCTTGCCGATGGTGTCCTTCTTCCGGATCTTGCCGTGGCGGTCCTGCACGATCAGCTCGCCACCGCCGGAGTTCACGATGAGCGGGTGCGCGGCCTTCATCGCGTCGGCCTGCGTGTCGTGATGCGACACGGGGTCCGGGGCGTGCTCTTTCTTCACGTTCCAGCCGCCGCCCGCGTTCTCGACCACCCAGAAGTTCGACATGGCCGACTGACTACCCCGCAACGACGAGAACCACAGCCGGGCGGCTCCCGGCGTCGGATAGCCGCTGGGCTGGCTCTACGCGGGACGTCGTCAATCTGACCGGCCGGTCAGCGTGGGCAGGGTCCACGTGGGGGGTGCTGGTCGTCGCGACGGTCCCGAAAGAGTTCGGCAGAGCGTTCGGGGTCGGCTGCGGCGTCGAGCGGTCGTCGCCCGACGACGAAGACGCCGACGAGCACGATCAGGACCGGCGACAGGTACAAGGCGCCGTGCCACGCGCTGAGATGCGCCAGCACGCTCACCGGTCCGTGCGCAGCACCGGCGAAGAGAAGCACGGCCCGGTCGAGACACCGCGGCGTCTCGTTCCCTGTTGCGTGCTCTGGGTCATCAGGCGCCGGTTGCTCGTCGGGCCTGTCGCTCGTTGTAGTCCTGGGCGATCTTCTCGCCGGACTTCGACAGCAGGAGGCCGACGATGATGAGCAGCGCGCCGAAGACGAGGAAGCCGATGTCCCAGCCGAGGGGGGCGCCGAGGTCGTCGCGGACGTGATGGATGCCGAGGATCTGGTGGTCGATCAGGCCCTCGACGAGGTTGAAGACGCCCCAGCCGGCCAGCAGCATCCCGAACTGTCCGCGCCACGGCGGGGCGAGCTCTCGTCGCTGCCATGCGCGGAGCGCCAGGATCATCGCCGCGGCGACGAATCTGGCACACCCCCGTGGGGAGCCAAGGCTAGGACTAAGCCGAAGATGCGTAAGCAGCTTCGGCGTGAGGCCTCCTGTGGCGCGAGCGCACGCGCGCAAGCGCGCGAAGGAGACACGCGAAACCAAGCGCCCTCCGATCAGAACCTCCGTCCCGCGCAGAGTGCTGGTCCCACTCCGTTTGGCAGCGAAGAGTGGGGGTCGGGAGCGGATCTCGAGTCGCTCGAGTTGCGGGTGGCCGCAAGGAAGCAGCGTGCGGTCCAGCTGCGGAGCCTGGTGCTGGGACAGCTCGCCGATTCCGAGCGGATCGTCCAAAATCACGTGCCGACCCCCGAGGCGCCGTTGCCCGCTCTGCCGCCGCTCCGCAGGGCGATCGCCGGGCGCCTGGTCGGCGTCGACGACCTGGCCGCCGGCGTCCCGGTCCCCGGCCTCGGCGACAAGTACGTCCGCCGCCTGCAGGCCGCCGCGGCGCGATGGGTGCACTTCGCTCCAGCTGGCGCCCCGACGCCGGCGGCGGGGCTGCTCGAGCTCGCCGAGCAGATGCCCGATCGCTCGATCGCCGAGCTCGTCCGGCACTCGGGTCGCTCGACGCCGACGGCTACGTGCGGATCGTCGACCGCAAGAAGGAGATCATCATCAACGCGGCGGGCAAGAACATGTCCCCCGCGACGATCGAGGGTCACCTGAAGAGCGCGTCGCCGCTCATCGGCCAAGCGTGCGTCATCGGCAACGAGCGGCCGTACAACGTCGCGCTCCTCGTCCTCGACCCCGACAGCGCCGCGGCCCACGCGGCCGCGCACGACCTGCCGGACCCGTCCCCGGCGGCCGTCGCCCGCGACCCGCAGGTGCAACTGCTCGTCGCCGACGCCGTCGACCGGGCCAACGCACGGCTGGCGCGCGTGGAGCAGATCAAGCGGTACCGCCTGCTGGAGTCCGAGTGGCTGCCCGGCGGCGCCGAGCTCACCCCGACGATGAAGCTCAAGCGGCGCGAGATCGACGCCCGCCACGCCGACGTCATCGAGGGCCTCTACGCCGGGGACGGCGCATGAGCGGGGCCGCCGTCCCGCGACCAGCGGTCCGCACGCCGCGGGTCGTCCTGGAGCTCGGCGGCATGGTCCAGCTCCTCGGCACCGCGATCTACCGCGCGATCCGGGGCCCGCACACCTACGCACCGGAGTTCGTCGAGCAGCTGCGGTTCGGCCTGCGGATCGCGGTCGTCCCGCTCATCATCACGTCGTTCGCGCTGTCGTTCGGGCCCGCCGGCATCCAGGCGGTGAACTTCCTCGGGCTGCTCGGCGCGCTCGATCGGCTCGGCGGGCTCTACGTCATCATCGTCATCCGGCTCTTCGCGCCGTTCGTCACCGCGATCGTCGTCGCCGGGGTCATCGGCACCGCGATCGCCGCCGACCTCGGGGCCCGCAAGGTGCGCGAGGAGACCGACGCGCTCGAGGTGCTCGGCATCGACCCGATCCGCGAGCTCGTCGTCCCCCGCCTGCTCGCGCTCATCGTCGTGTGCGTGCTGCTCGACATCTTCGCGCTGCTCGCCGGGGTCGTCGGGGCGATCATGGTCGTCATCCAGAACCAGGCGCCGCTCGGCCCGTTCTTCGCCACGTTCTTCAGCTCCGCCACGCCGCTGGAGGTGTTCGGGTCGCTCATCAAGAGCGCGATGTTCGGCACGATGATCGCCGTCGTCTGCTGCTACAAGGGGATGACCGCGTCCGGTGGCGCCGAGGGCGTCGGCCGCGCGGTGAACCAGGCGGTCGTCATCGCGTTCCTCGCGATCGGCGCGATCGACTACGCGTTCACCCAGTTCCTGCTCGCGACCAACCCGATCCTCTCCGAGGTCCGGTGAGCACCCGCGGCGTCACCCGGATGACCGACCGGGCCCGCTCGCGCTGGCTCGAGTTCGGCGACGCGTGGGCGTTCTCCGGCCTCGTCATCCGCAACGTCCTGTCGCTGCGGATGATCCGGTACTTCGAGGAGGTGCTGCGCCAGGCGCGGATCCTCGTCACCGGATCGGTGATCATCGTCCTGGGGCTCGTCTTCGCCCTCGGGCTCATCATCGGGATCCAGGGCGCGTACGCCGCCCAGCAGATCGGGGCGCCCGCCGTCGCCGGCGCGTTCGCGGCGATCGGTGACCTGCGCGAGATCGGCCCGTACGCGTTCGGGTACATGATGGCCGCGAAGGTGTCGACCGGGTACGTCGCCGAGATCGGCACGATGAAGATCACCGACGAGGTCGACGCGCTCGACGTCATGGGGATGGACTCCGTGGCGTACCTCTGCGCCACCCGGCTGCTGGGCACCTGGATCATCCTGCCCGCGCTCTACGGCCTGGCGATCCTCGTCTGCTTCTTCGGCTCCTACATCTCCGTCGTCGTGCAGCTCGGCGCGGTGTCGCCCGGCGGGTTCTTCGAGCTGTTCTGGAAGTTCCAGTCGCCGATGGACTTCCTCTTCTCCGCCACCAAGGCGATGGCGATGGCGAGCTTCGTCGTGCTCGTCGGGTGCTACTACGGCTACCGCGTCCGCGGCGGCCCCGTCGAGGTCGGCACCGCCACCGCGCGGGCGATGATCGTCAACCTCGTCGGCGTCCACTTCATCGGCATCGTCGGATCCCAGATCTTCTGGGGCGGCGTCCCCCGACTCCCGATCGGAGGCTGAGCATGGGCACCCCCGTCGAAGGTCCTCGCGTCCGTCGTGCCCGCAACCGCCGGGCGCTCGCCGTCGTCGCGCTCGTCGCGGTCGTCGTGGCGCTCGCGGTCGTCATCGTCGACGCGGTCCGCGGTGACGCCTACCGGGTGCACGCCCGGTTCGCCAACGCCGGTCAGCTCGTCACCGGCGCCCGGGTCGAGGTCGCCGGCACGCAGATCGGCAGCGTGTCCGCGATCAAGCTCACCGACGACGGCCTGGCCGACGTCGAGATGCGGATCACCGACGACCGGTTCGCGCCGTTCCGCCGCGGCACCCGGGTGAGCATCCGGGCCGTCGGCCAGGCGACGCTCACCAACCGCTACGTCGACGTCGGGATCGCCGGACCGGACGAGCCCGAGCTGCCCGACGGCGCGGTCCTCGCCCGCGAGGACGTCAACGGGATCGTCGACCTCGACGCGATCCTCAACAGCGTCGACGCGCCGATGCGCCGCTCGATGCAGCGGTTCTTCGGCAGCGCCGCGCAGGTCGTCGCCGGCTCGGGCGCGCCCGAGCTCAACGCGATGCTCGCCGAGCTCGACCCGGCGATGGGCCGGATCGGCGACCTCATGGCCGACCTCGCCGGCGACCGCGACGCGCTCGAGGACGTGCTGGAGACCGGCGCGCGGACCGTCCGCACGCTCGCGTCCCGCACCGCCGAGCTCGAGACCGCCGTCACCGGGTCCGCCCGGACGTTCCAAGCGGTCGCCGACCGTAGCGCGTCGCTCGAGGCGATCCTCCGCGACGCCCCCGCGGTGCTGCGGCAGGCCGGGGCGACGCTGAGCCGCGGCGGCCGCGCCGCCCGCACGCTCCGCCCGGCGCTGCGCGCGATCCCGCCGTCCCAGCCGCGTCTGCGCAAGACCCTCGACCGGGTCGCGACCGCGCTGCCCCGCCTGGACCCGGCGATCCGCGAGCTCGGCGACGTCCTGCCCGATGCCGACGTCGCGCTGCGGTCGCTCGAGCGGATCGGCCCGCAGGTCGTCGACGCGGTGCCGGCGCTGTCGAAGGGCGCGGCCGCCGCGCTGCCGATGCTCGAGGGCCTGCGGTTCTACGGCGCCGACCTGCTGCTCGGCGTCGTCAAGGGCCTGGCGGGCGTGAGCTCCGGCGGGCACAACGCGACCGGCCACTACGTGAAGCTCGAGTTCGTCCAGAACCCGCAGACGCTCGTCGGCGGCGCGTTCTCCGGGGCGATCCCGGGCCTCACGAAGGACGGCGTCGCGCCGGGGATCATCAACGTCGGCATGAACCAGCGGGCGCGGTGCCCGGGCGGCAACGCCCCGCCCGCCCCCGACGGGTCCAACCCGTGGTACCCCAAGGCCGGCATCTGCGACCCGTCGCAGAGCATGTCGCCCGGGGTCAACTCGCCGACGGCGTTCTGTCACACGTTCACGAACTGCGAGGGCCAGCCGCCGTGGCCCGAGCCGGACGTCCCCGCGGCGCTGCCGGAGTTCCGTGACGACGAGGGAGGCGACGAATGAGGCTCCGCGCCCTGGCCGCGATCGCCCTCGCCGCGATCGTCGCCGTCCTGCTCGTCGCCGGCGCCGGCGGCGACGACGACCGGTACCGCTTCGCGGCCGAGTTCGACACCGCCCAGGGCATGGTGCCCGGGCAGCTCGTGAAGATCGCCGGCGCCCGCGTCGGCACCGTCGAGGACGTCGTCGTCACCGACCGTCGCACCGCGCGGATGACGTTCGCGATCGAGTCGCGGTTCAGCCCGTTCCGCGACGACGCCGCCTGCAAGATCCTGCCGGAGGGGTTCGTCTCCGAGAACTTCGTCGAGTGCGAGCCCGGCACCCCGGGTCGTCCCGAGCTCGGGGCCGTCGGCGACGGCGAGGAGCGCCCGACGGTGCCGGTCGACCAGACCGAGGTGTCGGTCCAGCTGCAGCAGGTGCTCGACGTCTTCTCGCTCCCGGTCGCCGACCGGATCCGGGTGATCGTCACCGAGATGGGCCTCACCGTGTCCGGACGTGGCGAGCGGATCAACGACCTGGTGCGCCGCGCCAACCCGGCGCTCCGCGAGGCCGAGCGGGTGCTCGCGATCCTCGACGGGCAGATCGACCGGATCGACGCCGCCACCGTCCAGACCGACGCGGTGCTCGCCGAGCTGCGCGACCGCGACGGCGACCTGCGGCGGTTCGTCGCGTCCGCCGGCGACGTCGCGAAGACGACCGCCGCCCGCACCCGGGCGCTCGGGGCGTCGGTGGAGCGGCTGCCCGCGCTGCTGCGCGAGCTGCGCGGGTCGCTGTCGAGCATCGAGACGGCGAGCACCGCGCTCACCCCGACCGCCGCCATCGTGCGCCGGTCGATCCCCGGACTCGACGAGCTCAACCGCCGGGTCCCGTCGCTGTCGCGGACCGGCACCAAGGCGTTCAAGGCGTTCACGCCGGCGGCCGCGTCCACCCGCAAGGCGCTGCGCACCACCCGACCGCTGCTGCCCGAGCTCGACCGGTTCACGCGACGCACCACGCGGCCGCTGGGGGACTTCTCCGAGCTGTTCGCGAGCCTGCGCGAGACCGGCGGCGTCGAGAATCTCCTCGACTTCGTCTACATGCTGTCGACCGTCACCGGCGCGTACGACAGCGTGTCGCACCTCATCGCGCTCAACCTCGGGGTGTCGTCGCGGTGCATCCTCAACGCCGCCGGGCCGGGGTGCAGCAACAAGTACGACAGCCCGGGTCGCGGACGGATCCCGATCAACCAGCCGACGACCCCCTCCGACGGGGTGTCCAACCGGACCGGCCTGCGCTCGCGCCCCCCGTCCGACCCGCCCGCCCCGCGGCCGCAGCCGATCTCCGACCGGACGTTGAAGCAGCTGCGCGACGTCATCGACCAGATCGCCGACCGATGAGCACGAACGCCCGACCCGGCCGCACCCCCCGACCCGGCCGCCGCCCCGCCGGCCGCTGGCACGCCCCCCCTCGGCTTCGGCGCGATCCTCGTGCTCGTCGCCCTCGTCTACGTGTCGTACACCGCCAACGGCGGCATCCCCGGCCAGAGCGGCTACCGGCTCGAGGTCGAGTTGCCCGACGCCGAGCGCCTCGTCCGCACGAACCAGGTGCGGATGGCCGGCGTCCGCGTCGGCCAGGTCGACGCCGTCGAGGCGATCCCGGCCCGACGGGACGGCCGCGAGCCCGCCACCGCCCGCGTGTCGATCCGCCTGGACGCCGACGTCGACCCGCTGCCGGTCGACACGCTCGCCAAGGTCCGACCGGCGTCGATCCTCGGCTCGTCCTACCTCGACCTCGTCCCCGGCCGCAGCGCCCGGACGATCCCCGACGGCGGGACGCTCCCGCGCGAGCGTGCCCGCGCGAACGTCGAGCTCACCGACCTGCTCGACGTCTTCGACACCGCCACCGCCGAGGCGCTCCAGACCGGGGCGACGGCGGTCGGCGGCGCACTCGTCGGCCGCGGCCGCGGCCTGGGCGAGAGCCTGGCGTCGCTCGGCGACACCGCCCGGCCCGCCGAGCGCGTGATGGGCCGCCTGGCCGATCCCGACACGCGCCTGGGTCCGCTCGTCGACGGCTACGAACGGACCGTCCGTCCGTTCGGTGAGCGGCGCGCCCAGGTGGGCCGCGGCACCCGCGACGCGGCGACGACGCTCACCGCGATCGCGGCGGAGCGCCCGGCGCTCGGACGGATCGTCGACGAGCTGCCCGGCACGCTGTCGCGCACCACCGATGAGCTGCGACGGTTCCGTCCCGCGCTCGACGACCTGGCCGACATCTCGGTCCGGCTGCGGCCCGCCGCACGCAAGCTGCCGCGGGCGCTGACCGGCACCAATCGCCTGGTCGCCGACGCGATGCCGGCCCTGCGGCTCATCCCGCGCACCGCGGGCGACCTCGACGGCGTCGCCCGCCGCCTGACGACGGTGTCCGGCGCGGCGTCGACGATCGGCACGATCGGCCGCACCGCCGACGCGATCGCCGCGTCCACCGACCTGCTCGCGCTCCTCACCCCGGCGCAGGTCCACTGCAACTACATCTCGCTCTTCGGCCGGGTGTGGGACCGGGCGTTCGGCACCCTCGGCGTCGGCGACGGCCCGGCGCTGGCGAACATCACCGTCAAGTCGATGGGCGCCGGCCCGCTCGAGCTGCTGCAGAACGACCGGCCGCTGTCGAACCTCCACGCGAACTACAACCCGTACGCGAACGCGGACGAGTGCGAGGCCGGCAACGAGCCGTACTCGGCCGACCGGCAGCTGCTGACGAACCCGCCCGGTCACCAGTCCCGCGAGACCCTGCGGACCGAGGCCGACCCGAAGGTCGTGGAGCGCGCCCGTCGCGCCGGCCTCACCGCCGAGCCCCCGGAGGCGATCCGATGACCCGTCGCAAGGCCCAGGGCGCCGAGCCGCGCCGGCTCGGGCTCGCCGCGCTCGTCGGCACGCTCATCATCGTCCTGTCGGCCGCGTTCGCGTTCGGTCGCGGCGCGGTCCTCGACGGCGGACCCGAGATCCAGGCGGCGTTCGCGTCCGGCAACCAGCTGAAGAAGGGCTCCGCGGTCCGTCGCGCCGGGACCGACATCGGCAAGGTCACCGGCGTCCGCGCGTCCGACGACGGACGGGCGATCGTCACGATGCGGCTCGACGACGACGCGCCTCCGGTCCGCGCCGACTCGCGCCTGGCGATCCGGGCGCGGCTGGCGTTCGAGGGCAACTTCTACGTCGACGTCGTCGGCGGGAGCGCCGACGCGCCCGTCCTGCGGCGCGGCGAGACGATCCCGCTGACGCAGACGACGGTCCCGGTCCAGCTCGACCAGGTGCTGAGCACGCTCGACGCATCCGTGCGGACGTCGGCACGGCGGGTCCTCGGGTCGCTGTCGGAGGGCCTCGGGCCGGATCCCGACGGGGGCGCGTCGGGCGCCACCGCCCTGCGCCGCACCGTCCGCAAGCTGCGTCGGGCCGCCGGGCCGGCCGGGCGGGTCGCCGACGCGATGCGCGGCCGCGCCGACGGCGACCTGGGTCGCTCGCTGCGCGCCACCGCCGAGCTCCTCGGAGACCTGTCGCGCGACGACCGCGCGCTCGCCGGGATCGTGCGGGAGTACTCCCGGGTCGTCGACGCGCTCGGCTCGCAGGACGACGCGCTGCGCGCCGGCCTCGACGCCGGCGCCCGGACGTTGCGCACCGCCCCGGCGTCGCTGCGCCGGATCGACGCGATGCTCCCCGAGCTCACCCGGCTGGCGGGCAATCTCACGCCCGCGCTGGAGCGGCTGCCGACGACGCTCGTCCCCGTCGACCGGGCGTTCCGCGAGGTCGAGCTCATGGCCCGCGACCGCGAGCTGCCGGCCGCCGTCCGCGAGCTCGCCCCGCTCGTCCGCGACCTGCCGACGTTCGCCGGGCAGCTCGGGTTCGTCCTGCCGTACGTCGGGCCGATCGGTCGCTGCCTCAGCGAGCACGTGGTGTCCGCGCTGGAGCAGCGGGTGCCGGACGGCCGCTTCACCGTCGACCAGCCGGCGTGGCTCGAGCTGCTGCACGCGGCGGCGAGCCTCACCGGCGGATCGCCCGCGTTCGACGGCAACGGGGCGACGTTCCGCGCCGGGCTCGGGATCGGCACGAGCGTCATGCACGGCGCGCTGCCGGGGATCGGCCAGGTCGTCTCGTCGTTCGACCACGAGCTCGAGGGCGTCCGCCCCGTGTGGCTCGGCTACGACGTCAAGCCGGCCAAGCGTCCCGACAGCGTCTGCGAGGACCAGCCGCGGGTGAAGCTCGAGTCCCGCAACGGCCGGCCGTTCGGCGGGCACATGGAGCTCCGCGAGCGCACCGGCCCGCTGCCGACCGCCCGCACCCGCGAGGGACGCGCGGCGCGCGCCGACCTGCTCGCCCCGCTGCGCGACCAGCTCGACCGCCTGCTCCGCCCCGCCGCCGGAAAGGACGCCCGATGACCCGCATCCTCCGCACCACGCGGCTCGCGTGGCCGATCCTCCTGCTCATCGCGATCGGGATGGCGTCCGCCGCCTACGTCCTCGTCCAGCAGCGGTTCCCGCTGCCGTTCCGCGACACGTACACCGTGCGGGCGCTCCTCACCGACGCCGGGGGCGTCGCGCCCGGGTTCGGGCAGGCGGTGAACGTCGTCGGCGTCAAGGTCGGCACGATCACCGAGGCCGAGGTCGAGGGGGACCGCACCGCCGTCACCCTCGAGATCGAGCGCAAGAAGCTCGCCGCGGTGCACCGCGACGCGAGCGTCCACCTGCGGCCGATCACCCCGCTGAAGGACATGCGGGTGGAGCTCGACCCCGGCACCCCCGAGGCGGGCCCGCTCGAGGACGGCGCGATGGTCGACGCGGACCGGGCGACGTCGCCGGTCGCGATCGGCGAGCTGCTCTCGACGCTCGACGCCGACACCCGGTCGTTCCTCACGAACCTCGTCGGCGGCTCCGACGAGGCGACGAAGGGCCGCGGACCGGACCTGCGCCGGACGCTGCGGGCGATGGGCCCGACCACCGCGCACGTCCGCCGGATCTCGGCGCGCCTCGACGACCGACGCCGTCGGCTCGCCCGGCTCGTGACGAACATCGCCGCGGTCACCCGCGCCGCCCGGTCGGACGGCCGCCTGGCCGAGCTGCTCGGGACCGGTCGCGACACGCTCGCCGCGATCGCCGACCAGGAGGCCGCGCTGCGCACGACGATGCGCGAGCTGCCCGACACGCTGCGCACCGCCGACCGCGCGCTCGCCGAGGCGGGCCGACTGTCGACGACGCTCACCCCGACCCTGCGCGAGCTCAACCCGACCGTGGCCGACCTGCCGCGCACGCTGCGCGACGTCGAGCCGCTCACCGCGGCGTTCGCCGACCTGTCGCGCCGCGAGTTCCGACCGCTGCTGCGCACCGCCGTCCCGATCGCGGACGAGGCGACCGCGACGATCCGCCGCCTGTCGGCGATCCTCCCCGACGCGTCCCGCGCCGTCCAGGCGCTGACGTACGTCCTCAACACGATCGGGCACAACCCGAACACCCGCGACGACCAGGGCTACCTGCGGTGGCTCGCGTGGGCGGGCCACAACTTCAACACCGTCGTGAGCACGTCGGACGCGCACGGCGCGGTCAGCCGGGCGCTGCCGGTGGTGCACTGCAGCAGCCCGACGTACCTCCTGGACCTCGGCCCGCTGCTGCACCTGCTCACCGGCACCTCGGACGCCTGCCCGCCCGCCGGCGGGGACGTGCCCGCCCCGGCGTCGCGCGACCGGAGCGCCGACACGCCCGAGGGCGACGCGAAGGACCGCGACGCGGCCGGTCGTGCCGCGGCGCGCACCCGTGACGGCGAGGAGGCCGGTCGATGATCACCCGCGCGCCCACCTTCCGGCGGCTGCTGTTCCCGCTGATCTTCTCGCTCGTCTGCGTCGTGCTGGCGATCGGGATCCTGCGGTCGTTCGGCAGCTCGATGCCGTTCGAGGCCACCCCGTACCGGGTGTCGTTCCAGGTGCCCGAGGCCGACTCGGTGCTGCCGAACTCCGACGTCCGGACCGCCGGGGTGAAGATCGGCCGCGTGCAGCGCGTCGACAGCCGCGGCCGCCACGCGCAGGTCGTCGTCGAGATCGACCCGGAGCACGTGCCCGTGCGGCGTGACGCGCGCGTCGTCGTACGCAATAAGTCGCTCCTGGGGGAGGGGTACGTCGAGCTGGCCCCCGGCCGACCGGACGCCGCCGCGCTCCCCGAGGGCGGACGGATCCCCCGGTCGGGCGTGCGTCGCGCGGAGCGCCTGGACGACGTGCTGCAGGCGTTCGCGCCACGCACCCGCGAGGACCTGCGACGCATGACGCAGGGCATGGCGAAGGCGTTCGACGGCCGCGCCGAGGACGCCAACGCGGTCCTGGGCCGGCTGGAGCCGGCGACCGCCGACCTCGGCACCGTCGTCGACGCGCTCGACGACCAGGGCCGCACGCTGCAGCGGATCGTCGCCGACGGGGCCGAGACGCTCGGGGCGCTCGGTCGCCGCGGCGTCGCGCTCGAGCAGGCGATCGACGGCGGCGCGCGGATGGTCGCCGCGACCGCCCGGCGCGAGCGTGACCTGCGGCGCACCCTCGTCGCGCTGCCCCCGTTCCTGCGCGACGTGCGGGTGGCGACCGCCGAGCTCGGCGCCGCGTCGGGCGACATCCGCGCCGCGGTCCGGTCGTTGCGACCGACGGTGCGCAGCCTCGTCCCGGCCGCCGACGCGCTGGCCGACGACACCGCCGGGTTCGGTCGCGCGTTCCGCCGGGCGATGCCGGCGCTGCGCACCGCCCGCACCGCGCTGCCGGTGCTGGAGCGGGCGCTCGACGCGGTCGACGGCCGGCTGCCGCCGCTGCACATGGCGGCCCGGCAGCTCACGCCGTTCCTCGCCCTGGCGAGCGCGGACGCCGAGTCGATCCTCGCGAACTTCGCGAACATCCCCGCGGCGTACGGCGGACGGACGATCTTCCCCGGCGGGGTCGAGGGCGGCCACCTGTCGGCGTGGCTCACCGCCTGGAACGAGATCGTCGGCGGCTGGACGAAGAAGCTGCCCACCCACCGCTCCAACCCGTACCCCAAGCCGGGCCGGATGGACGACTTCGCCAAGGGCGGCCTGCGCTCCTACGACTGCCGCAACGTGAACAACCCGCTGGTCCTCCCCCCGTTCGGCGCCGCCCCACCGTGCCGCCTGGAGGGCCCGTACGAGTTCATGGGCAAGAAGGCGTACTACCCGCGCCTGGAGCTGCCGGCGCCGTAGGCCTCGTCGCAGGCCGCGTCCGCTTTCAATCTGCGCGGCCTTCGCTTTCGATCTGCCGAGCCCGCTCGGTGACGGCCACTCGATCCGCCCCAGCACACGCCCCGGACGCCACCGACGCACACCCGGCGGTACGGTTCGACGCGGCACGCCGCCCCGGTGGACGCCGTGCCACGCCAGCCCCCTCCCTCCGTGGATCCCGTGATGCCCGAACCGCTCGCCTCCGACTTCCCGCCCGTCAGCACCGAGGAGTGGATCAAGGCCGCGACCGCCAAGCGGACGAAGCCCGGCCAGCCGGCCGACGACACGCCGCCGCCGAAGGACGTCCCCGCCGGCACGACCGAGGACGGGCTGCCGCTGCGCTGGATCTACACGCGCGAGGACGCGCTCGCCGCCGACCCGGCCGGCGTTCCCGGCCGCGCCCCGTTCGTGCGTGGCGGCGGACCGGCGGGCGAGGACGACCCGATCTGGCAGATCCGCCAGGAGCACGTCCACCCCGACCGCGCCGCCACCCGCACCGCGATCCTCGAGGACCTCGAGGGCGGCGCCACCCAGGTGACGTTGCGGCCCGACCGCGCGGCCCGCACCGCCCAGGTCCCTGGAACGCCGGAGTTCGCCGCCACCCGTGGCGTCGACGGCACCGCGATCTCGACCGCCGACGACGTGCGCACGACCCTCGACGGGGTCTACACCGACCTGGCGCCGGTCGCGCTCGACGCCGGCCCCGCCGCCCCGGCCGCCGCCGCGGTGCTCGTCGCCGGCCTGCGCCGCGAGGACGGCGCCGTCCCCGCCGCGTCGCTCGGCCTGGACCCGATCGGCACGCTCGCCGCCGAGGGCGCCGTCGGCGAGGACCCGGCCGCCGCCGTGGCCCGCGCGGGACGGATCGCCGCCGAGGTCGCCGACGCCTTCCCCGACCTGCGGACGCTGCGGGTCGACACGCGCGCGCACGTCAACGCGGGCGCGACGACGGTCCGCGAGCTCGCGATCGCCGTCGCCACCGGCGCCGCCTACCTGCGCGCCGCCGACGACGCGGGGCTCGAGCCGGCCCGCGCGGCGCGGACGATCGAGTTCGTCGTCGCCGTCGACGCCCGCCAGTTCGAGCAGATCGCGAAGCTCCGGGCGCTGCGTCGCCTGTGGGCCCGGGTGCTGGAGCTGTCCGGCGTGCCCGAGGACGACCGTCGCTCGGCGACGTTCGCCCGCACCTCCGACCGGATGCTCGCCGCGGTCGACCCGTGGACGAACATGCTGCGGGTGACGACCGCCGGGTTCGCCGCCGCCGTCGCCGGCGCGGACGGCCTGACCGTCGCCCCGTTCGACGCGGTCGTCGCCGACGAGGTCGGGGCGGCCGGTCCCGGGGGTCTGGGCCGCCGGATCGCGCGCAACACCCAGCTCGTCCTGCAGGAGGAGTCGGGCCTGCGGCGCGTCGCGGACCCGGCCGGCGGGTCGTGGTTCGTCGAGGCGCTCACCGACGAGATCGCCCGTGCCGCCTGGACCGAGCTGCAGCGGATCGAGGGTGACGGCGGGGCGCTCGCCGTCGTGACCGACGGCCGTTGGGCGGAGGAGCTGACCGAGGCCGCCGTCGCCCGCGAGGCCCGTCTGCGCCGCCGCGAGCAGGAGCTCACCGGCGTCAACGCGTTCCCGCTCGTCGGCGACGACAAGGTCCGCGCCGAGCCGGCCGACCGCGCCGCGATCGCCGGCACCGAGGTCGCCCGCTTGGCCGAGCGCGCCCCGCTCGCCGACGACGTGTCCGCCGCCGTCCGCGACGCCGACGGATCGTTCGTCGCGCTCGTCGACGCCGCCGCGGCCGGGGCCCGCATCGACGAGCTCGCCGCCTGGGCGGGCCTGCAGCCGACCGCGATCGCGTCGGCCGGCCTGCCGGTCCGCCGGGACGCCGCGCCGTTCGAGGCGCTGCGCTCGCGGGCCCGGGCCGCGGTCCCCGACGCCGGGCAGGGCGACGCGCCGTGGGGTCCGACGGTGTTCGTCGCCGGCCTCGGCCCGCTCGCCGCGCACAGCGGTCCCGCCACGTGGGCGGCGAACTTCTACGGGGTCGGCGGGTTCGTCGCCCGGCAGTCCGCGCCGCTGGAGGACCCGGCCGCCGCCGGCGCCGCCTGGCAGGAGGCGGGGAGCCCGCCGGTCGCCGCGATCGCGTTCGGTCGCGACGCCGACGACGACGCGCTGCGCACCGCGGTCGACGCGCTCCGGTCCGCCGGCGCGCGCGACGTCCGCCTGGTCCAGGCCGAGGACGACCGGGCCGCCGCGGTCGGCGCCGACGGGGCGCTGCGCGACGGCATCGACATGGTCGAGCTGCTCGCCGCCGCGCTCGACCTCACCGTCGGGGACACCCGACCGACCACCACCGACGCGGAGGTCGCACGATGAGCGCCAACGTCCCGGACCTGACCACGGCGACCCTCGGCGACGTCGAGTCCGCCGCCGTCGACCGCGCGACGATCGACGCGGCCGCCACCGCGGCGTCCGGCCTGCCGGTCGAGGAGCTGCGCCACGAGGCGCCGGAGGGCATCACGCTGCAGCCGGCGTACGGCTCGGCCGACGTCGACGGGCTCGACTTCCTCGACACCCGTCCCGGGTTCGCGCCGTTCCTCCGCGGCCCGTACCCGACGATGTACGTCAACCAGCCGTGGACGGTGCGCCAGTACGCCGGGTTCTCCACCGCCGAGGCGTCCAACGCGTTCTACCGGCGCAACCTCGCGGCCGGCCAGAAGGGCCTGTCGATCGCGTTCGACCTGGCGACCCACCGCGGGTACGACTCCGACAATCCGCGCGTCGCGGGCGACGTCGGGATGGCCGGCGTCGCGATCGACTCGATCCTCGACATGCGGACGCTGTTCGACGGCATCCCGCTCGACAAGATGTCGGTGTCGATGACGATGAACGGCGCGGTGCTCCCGGTGCTGGCGCTCTACATCGTCGCGGGCGAGGAGCAGGGGGTGAAGCACGAGCAGCTCTCGGGGACGATCCAGAACGACATCCTCAAGGAGTTCATGGTGCGGAACACCTACATCTATCCGCCCAAGCCCTCGATGAGGATCATCAGCGACATCTTCGGGTTCACCTCCCGCGAGATGCCGCGGTTCAACTCGATCTCGATCTCCGGGTACCACATGCAGGAGGCGGGGGCGTCCGCCGACCTGGAGCTCGGGTACACCCTCGCCGACGGCATCGAGTACGCCCGTGCCGGCGTCGCCGCCGGGCTCGACATCGACAAGTTCGCGCCGCGACTGTCGTTCTTCTGGGCCATCGGCATGAACTTCTTCATGGAGGTGGCCAAGATGCGCGCGGGCCGCCTGCTGTGGGCCAAGCTCATGCAGGAGGAGTTCCAGCCCAGGTCGTCCAAGTCGGTGTCGCTGCGCACCCACTGCCAGACGTCCGGTTGGTCGCTGACCGCGCAGGACGTCTACAACAACGTCGTGCGCACCTGCGTGGAGGCGATGGCCGCCACCCAGGGTCACACCCAGTCGTTGCACACCAACGCGCTCGACGAGGCGCTCGCGCTGCCGACGGACTTCAGCGCCCGGATCGCCCGCAACACCCAGCTGTTCCTGCAGCAGGAGTCGGGCACCACCGACGTCATCGATCCGTGGGGCGGCAGCTACTACGTCGAGCGGCTCACCGCCGAGCTCGCGACGAAGGCGCTGGCGCACATCAAGGAGATCGAGGACCTGGGCGGGATGACCAAGGCGATCGACGCCGGGGTCCCGAAGCTGCGGATCGAGGAGTCCGCCGCGCGCACCCAGGCCCGGATCGACGCCGGCAAGCAGACGCTCGTCGGGGTCAACCGGTACCGGCCGACCGCCGACGAGCAGATCGACGTCCTGAAGGTCGAGAACGCCGAGGTCCGCGCCGCCCAGATCGCCAAGCTCGAGCGGCTGCGCGCCGACCGTGACGAGGCCACGACCCAGGAGGCGCTGCGGCACCTCACGGAGGGCGCGGCGAAGTCCGACGGGTCCGCGAACCTGCTGGAGCTGGCGGTCCGCGCGGCGCGCGCGAAGGCGTCGGTCGGCGAGATCAGCGACGCGTTGGAGAAGGTGTTCGACCGGCACACCGCCGAGATCCGGTCGATCAGCGGGGTCTACCGGAGTGAGGTGGGGGAGACGTCCGGATCGTTCGCACGCACCAAGTCGCTCGTCGACGCGTTCGAGGAGCAGGAGGGCCGCCGGCCCCGCATCCTCGTGGCGAAGATGGGCCAGGACGGCCATGACCGTGGCCAGAAGGTCATCGCCACGGCGTTCGCCGACCTGGGCTTCGACGTCGACATCGGCCCGCTGTTCCAGACGCCGGAGGAGGCCGCCCGCCAGGCGGTCGAGGCCGACGTGCACGTCGTCGGCGCGTCGTCGCTGGCCGCCGGTCACCTGACGCTCGTCCCGCAGCTGCGCAAGGCGCTGGACGACGCGGGCCGTGACGACATCCTCGTCGTCGTCGGCGGGGTCATCCCCCCGCAGGACTTCGACGAGCTGCGCGAGGCCGGCGCCGCCGCGATCTACCCGCCCGGCACCGTCATCGGCGAGGCCGCCGGCACGCTGGTGGAGATGCTGATGAAGGACCTGGAGCTCGAGGTGCCTGCGGGGGACTGAGGGGCCGGGGACGCGGGTGCCGGCAACGCCGGTGCCCGCGCCTTCGCGGGTGGGCCGCCGGGCGAGGTGCCGTGTGGGGCGCCGGGAGGTCCGCCGGGCGGGGCGCGGACCGAAGTGGAGCGATTGACCCGCTCCTACCGGGTCAATCGCTCCACTTTGCCCGTGGGGGCGGCCTCTCCGTCTTGGGGCGGCCCCGGCGAGCCACGCGCGCTGCCTAACCCGTCACCCCCGCCCCACCGCCATCCGCCCCAACGCCCGCCGGTGCGTCGCGATGCCGCCGAGCAACGCCGTGTCGACCTGGGCGCGCTTGTAGAGCCAGTGCAGGTCGGCTTCCCAGGTGAACCCGATGCCGCCGTGGACCTGGATCGCGCCGGCGGTCGCCTCGCGGGCGCCGATCGCGGCCGACGCGGCGGCCAGGGCGGCCGCCTCGTGCAGGCGGTCGCGGTCGGCGTCGGCGGCCCACGCCGCATGGTGCACCGTCGAGCGGCCGCTCTCCACCTCGAGCAGCATCCGGGCGCAGCGGTGCGCGACCGCCTGGAACGCGCCGATCGGCCGGCCGAACTGCTCGCGGTCCTTCGCGTACGCCACCGCCAGGTCCAACGCGCGTTGACCGACCCCGACGAGTTCCGCCGCGATCGCCGTCCGCGCCCGGTGCGCGGCCTCGGCCGGCAACGGCTCGGACCGGCCGCCACGCATCCGGCCCGCCGGACGGGTCGGATCGACGGTGGTCACCGGCGCCACGTCGGGATCGATCACCAGGCGCGGCTCGTCGTCGAGCAGCAACGCCACCGCGGCGCCGGGACCGTCGACGACGAGATCGGTCACCCCCAGTCCGGCGGTCACCTCGCCCGACGTCAACCGCGGCAACCACGTCGCGCGCTGCTCGTCCGTGCCGCACGCCTGCAGCACCGCGGCGACCGTCGCCGTCGACGCCAACGGGGTCGACAGGCACGCGAGTCCCGCCTCCTCCAGCAGCACCGCGAGGGTCACCGCGTCGAGGCCCTGCCCGCCGTGCTCCTCGGCGACGGCGATGCCGGGCCACCCCAGCTCCACCACGTCACGCCACAGCGCTGGGTCGCCCCCGCCACGGTCGGCGTCGGCGCGCACCGTGTCGATCGGCGCGCGCTCGCGGAGGAACCCGCGCGCCACGTCGCGGATCTCGCGCTGGTCCTCGGTCAGATCGAATCGCACGGCGACCTCCTCAACGGGCCTTCGGGAGTCCGAGCACGCGGCCGGACACGATGTCGCGCAGCACCTCGGTGGTGCCGCCCTCGATGGTGTTGCCGCGCGCCCGCAGCAACCGGTGCGCCCACGGGTCGGACGCGTCCAACGCCGTCGGGCCGAGCACGTCGACGGCGAACTGGGTGAGCTCCTGGTTCGTCTCCGACCACAGCCACTTCGTCAACGACCCCTCCGGCCCCGGCTCACCATCGCGCTCCGTCCGCGACAGGCCGCGGTAGGCGGTCAGGCGGATGACCTCGGTGCGACGGTGCAGCTCACCCAGCCGCTCGGCCACCGCCGGGTCGTCGAGCAGGCCGCGCTGCGCGATCCGGGCGGCGAGCTCGTCGACGTCCTGCCGCAACCGGGCCTGGAGGAAGAACCCCAAGCCGGCCCGCTCGTTCATCAACGTCGTCAGCGCGACCCGCCACCCCGCCCCGACCGGGCCGAGCACCATGTCGTCGGGCACCCACGCCCCGCCGAGGAACAGCTCGTTGAACTCCGACTCGCCGGTGATCTGACGCAGCGGCACGACGTCGACGCCGTCCTGCTCCATGTCGAGGAGGAAGTAGGTGATCCCGCGGTGCTTCGGCGCGTCCTGGTCGGTGCGCGCCAGCAGCATGCACCAGCGGGCGTGCTGGGCGAAGCTCGTCCACACCTTCTGGCCGGTGATCCGCCACCCGTCGCCGTCGCGCACCGCCCGGGTGCGCAACGACGCCAGGTCGGATCCCGACGACGGCTCCGAGAACCCCTGGCACCAGATCTCCGACGCGTCGAGGATCGCCGGCAACAGCCGCTCCCGTTGCGCGTCGGTGCCCCAGCTCATGATCGTCGGCCCGGCGAGCACGAGGCCCAGGACGTTGGCCGGCAGCGGCGCGCCGGCGCGGGCGAGCTCCTCGAAGAAGATCGCCGACTCGGTGAGCGTCGCCCCGCGGCCGCCGACGTCCTCGGGCCAGTGCACCCCGGCCCAGCCGCCGGCGGCCAGCTCCTCCTGGAACCGGCGTCGCCACGCGAAGTCCGCGTCCTCGCCGTCCGGGGCCGGGCCCGGGTCGTGGTCGCGCAGCCAGGTGCGCAGCTCGTCGCGGAACGCGAGCTCGGTGGGGGTGAACGTCAGGTCCATCGTGCGTCCTCTCCGGGCGCTGTGGCCCCGTCGGTCGTCGGCCGGTCGTCGTGGTGACCGCGGTGATCGGCCGACCGGTCACCGCCGCGGTGCCCGCGGTCGGCCGGCCGGGGATCAATAGACGGCATAGCCGCCGTCGATCCGGATGGCGTCACCGGTGTGGTACGCCGACGCGTCGCCGGCGAGGTACACCGCGATCCCCTCGAAGTCCGCGCCGGTGCCCCAGCGGCGGACGGGGATGCGGGGCAGCACCGCGTCGACGAACCGGTCGTCCTGCAACGGCACGTCGAGCATCGCGCTCTCGGTCCACCCCGGCAGCAGCGTGTTGGCGCGGATGCCGTGGCGGGCCAGCTCGACCGCCAGCGCCTGCACCATCGGACCGAGCGCCCCCTTGGACGCGGCGTACGGGTAGCCGCCGGACTGCCCCATGAGCACCGCCAGGCTCGACGTGGCCACGAGGCTGCCGCCGTGGCCGGCCGCCACCATGTGCCGGGCCGCCTCGCGCAGGGTGAGGAACACGCCGTCGACGTTGATCGCCTGCACCCGGCGCAGCTGCTCGAGCGTCGTGTCGTGCAGCGGGATCCGCGGCAGGGCGATCCCGGCGTTGGCGAAGCACGCGTCCAGGCGCCCGTGGCGTGACGCGACGTCGTCCATCGCCGCGACGACCCGGGCCTCGTCGGCGACGTCGACGACCGCCGACTCCACCGCGCCGAGCGGGGCGAGCTCGGCGACCGCCCGCTCGTTCCGCTCCGCGCTCGTGCCCCACACGTGGACGTGCGCCCCGGCGCGGACCAGGCCGCGGGCGAGGCCCAGGCCGATGCCGTTGTTGCCGCCGGTGACGACCGCCACGCGGCCGGTGAGGTCGAAGGGGTGCGCCGGGCCCGGGGGCCGCGCCGATGGCTCCGTCATGCCGCCAAGCTACAGGAACCGAACAGTTCGTCCAACTCGATGTTTGACAGGGCGCGTCCGGCGGGCTAGCGTCGGAGGACCGACGGGGGATCGCACGGCCGGACCGGCCCGCGCGCGCCCCGTCACCACCCGACCACCTGGTGAGCCCGATGTCCCGACCCCAGATCGACCGCGACCGCCTGGCCACGGCCCTGGAGCACGCCAACCTGCCGACGCTGCTGCTCGTCCTCGCGCAGGTCACCGGCGACGCCACCTGGCTCGAGGACCCGTACCGCCCCACCCCGCCCGAGGGGATGGACGACCACGACCACGGCGGGTTCGCCCCCGAGGTGCAGGCCGAGATCCGCGCGCGTGCGCTGGAGATCCTCGTCGACCTACCGTCCGGCGCCGGCGACGACCTGGACGTCGACCGGCTCCCCGCGATGCTCAGCGCGTCGTACGGCGGCGAGCGGGTGCGCGACGACTACGCCCCGCTGCTCGGCGAGGAGCTCGGGATCCGCGAGCGGTGGGTCGACGTGCCGACCCCCGACGGGGTCGAGCCGCCGCGGGTGGCGATCATCGGCGGCGGCCTGTCCGGGCTGTGCCAGGCGATCCACCTGCAGCGCGCCGGCGTCCCGTACGTCGTGCTCGAGAAGAACCACGACGTCGGCGGCACGTGGTTCGAGAACACCTACCCCGGCTGCGGCGTCGACTCGCCCACCCACCTCTACGCGTTCTCGTTCGAGCAGCGGCCGTCGTGGTCGAAGTACTTCGCCAAGCAGGAGGAGCTGCACGCGTACTACCGCGGCGTCGCCGAGCGGCACGGCGTGCTCGACCACTTCCGCTTCGGCCACGAGGTCACCGCCGCGCGGTGGGACGACGAGCGCTCGCTGTGGGTCCTCGACGTCGTCGCCGACGGCCACGAGGAGGTCGTCGAGGCGCCGGTCGTCGTCAGCGCCGTCGGGCTGCTCAACCGGCCCGCGATCCCCGCGATCGACGGCCTCGACGACTTCGACGGCCCGGTCGTCCACACGGCGGAGTGGCCGGAGGGCCTCGACGTCACCGGCAAGCGCGTCGCGGTCGTCGGGACCGGCGCCAGCGCGATGCAGCTCGTGCCCGCGCTCGCCGGCGTCGCCGAGCGGGTGACGGTGCACCAGCGCTCCCCGCAGTGGTCGGTGCCGTACCCGACCTACGGCCGCGAGGTGCCCGACGAGGTGCGCTTCCTCATGGAGCACGTGCCGTACTACCTGGGGTGGTACCGGCTGCGGCTCATGTGGAAGATGGGCGACCGCCTGCACCCGCTGCTGCAGATCGACCCGGAGTACGCGCACCCCGACCGCGCGATCAACCGGGGCAACGACGCGCTGCGCGGGTTCCTCGAGAGGTTCATCCGCCACGAGCTGCGCGAGCACCCCGAGCTCGTCGACGACGCGCTGCCGACGTACCCGGTGTACGGCAAGCGGCTGCTCATGGACAACGGCTGGTTCCGCACGATCCGCCGGGACGACGTCGACCTGGTGACCGGCCCGATCGAGCGGGTCGAGGCGGGCGGGGTGCGCACCGCCGACGGCACGTTGCACGAGGCGGACGTCGTCGTCCTCGCCACCGGGTTCCAGTCGCTGCGCGTGCTCGGCCCGATGGAGATCGTCGGGCGGTCGGGTACCCGCCTGCGCGAGACGTGGGGCGAGGACGACGCCCGCGCGTACCTCGGCATCGCAATCCGCGACCTGCCGAACTTCTTCTGCCTCTACGGGCCCAACACGAACACCGGCCACAGCGGCACCGTCGTCCTCGGCGTCGAGCTGCAGGTGCGCTACGTCATGCAGCTCATCGCCGCCATGGTCGAGGGCGGCATCGAGAGCGTCGAGGTGACCGAGGAGGCCCACGACGCCTACAACGCCGAGCTCGACGCGGCGCTCGACCGCACGATCTGGACCCATCCCGGGATGACGACGTACTACCGCAACTCGCGCGGGCGGATCGTCGTCAACAGCCCGTGGAAGTACCTCGACTACTGGCGCCACACCCGTGAGCCGGACCTCGCCGCGTACGAGGTGCGCGAGCGCGGCGCGAGCCCCGTCACCACCCCCGCCTGACCCCGACCACCCGACCCCGGAGCACCGATGTCCACCACCGCCGCCCCCGTCACCGCGTCCGGGTCCACCCCGGGCGACGTCGTCACCGCCGAGGTCGAGCGCCTCCGCGCGACCTTCGCCGGCGGTCGCACCCGTCCGCTCGCGTGGCGGCGCACGCAGATCGAGGGCATCGCCCGCCTGCTCGACGAGCAGGAGCCGCGCCTCGCCGCCGCGATCGAGGCCGACCTGGGCCGCCAGGCGATGGCGACGTTCATGGGCGACATCGCCCCCGTCCGCGCGGAGGCGCGCCACACCCTCAAGCAGCTGGCGAAGTGGGTGCGGCCGCAGCGCGTCCGGGTGCCGATGGCGCAGCTGCCGGGCAAGGCGTGGACCGCGCCGGAGCCCAAGGGCGTCGTCCTCGTCGTCGGCCCGTGGAACTTCCCCGTCCTGCTGACGCTGCATCCGCTGGTGAGCGCGCTCGCCGCCGGCAACGCCGTCGTCGTCAAGCCGTCCGAGCTCACCCCGCGGACGAGCGCGGCGCTCGCCGAGCTCCTGCCCCGGTACGTCGACCCGGACGCGATCGCCGTCGTCGAGGGCGACGCGTCGGTGAGCGGAGCGCTGCTCGCCGAGCGGTTCGACCACATCTTCTTCACCGGCAGCGAGCGGGTCGGCAAGATCGTCCTGCGCGCCGCGGCGGAGCACCTGACCCCGGTGACCCTCGAGCTCGGCGGCAAGAGCCCGGTGATCGTCTCCCGCGACGCGAACCTCGACGTCGCCGCCCGCCGGATCGCGTGGGCGAACGCCCTGAACGCCGGCCAGGCGTGCATCGCCCCGGACTACCTGCTCGTCGAGGACGCGATCCGCGAGCCGTTCATGGAGCGCCTGCTGCGCGAGGTGGAGCGCACCGGTCGCGACCACCCGTCGCGGGTGATCAACACCGGTCACGCCGAGCGGCTCGCGGCGTTGCTCGACGGTCACGGGGGCGCCGTCGCCTGCGGTGGCCGCGTCGACGGCGCCGGCAAGCAGGTGACCCCGACGGTCATCACCGACCCGGACCCGGGGTCCGACCTCATGACCGAGGAGATCTTCGGGCCGATCCTGCCGGTCCTGTCGGTCCCGTCGGTCGCCGACGCGATCGCGTTCGTCAACGACCGCCCCAAGCCGCTGGCGCTCTACGTCTTCACCGAGTCGCAGGACGTCGTCGACGTCGTCACCGGCTCGACGTCGTCCGGGTCGGTGGGGATCAACCACCTGCTGTACCAGCTGCTCGTCCCCGAGCTGCCGTTCGGCGGGGTCGGCACGTCCGGCATGGGCGCCTACCACGGCCGGCACGGGTTCGACACGTTCAGTCACCGCAAGGCGGTGCTCCACAAGCCGACGAAGCCCGACCCGTCGATGGCCTACCCGCCGTACGGCCCGATCGCGTCGCGGATCATGCGGCGGATGATGGGCTGAGCCCCGAGCGCGCGGGCGCGGCGCACCCGGGCGGCGTCCGTCGGCGGTCGGGGGCGGACGGGCCCGCGCGGACGGGCGGCCGCGTCCGGTCGCGGGGGTGGGATACGGTCCGTCCCTCGCGACCATGGCCCGTCACCGCCTCTCGATCGACGACCTCGAAGCCGGCCTGCGCGCCGGGGACCGGGGGATCCTCGCCCGCGCGATCACGCTCGCCGAGAGCCGCCGCGCGGACGACCGCGAGCGCGCGCAGGAGCTCATCGCCCGCCTGCTGCCCGGACCGGGCGACGGACCGTCGCCGGCGCGCCGGATCGGCCTGACCGGCGTGCCGGGCGCCGGCAAGTCGACGACGATCGAGGCGCTCGGCGTGTGGCTCGTCGAGCAGGGCCACAAGGTCGCCGTGCTCGCCGTCGACCCGTCGTCGACGCGGCAGGGCGGCAGCATCCTCGGCGACAAGACCCGGATGCAGCGGCTGAGCGTCCTGGACGACGCGTTCATCCGGCCGTCGCCGTCGGCGGGGGTGCTCGGCGGCGTCGCGCGCCGCACGCGCGAGGCGATGGTCCTGTGCGAGGCGGCCGGGTTCGACGTCGTCATCGTCGAGTCGGTCGGCGTCGGCCAGTCGGAGGCGGAGCTCGCCGAGCTCGTCGACTGCGTCTGCCTGCTCCTCGTCCCCGGCGCGGGCGACGAGCTGCAGGGGATCAAGCGCGGCATCGTCGAGGTGTCCGACCTCATCGTCGTGAACAAGGCCGACGGCGACCGACTGCGGCTGGCCCGCCACGCGGCCCGCGACTACCGTCACGCGCTGCGGCTGCTGCCCGACGCCACCCCCGGGTGGAAGACCCAGGTGCTCATCGCCAGCGCGACCGAGGGCACCGGGATCGCCGAGACGTGGCAGGCGATCCAGGGCCACCGGGCGCACATGGAGGAGTCCGGCGAGCTCGTCCGCCGCCGCGACCGTCAGCAGCAGCGGTGGTTGCACGCCCAGGTCGAGGAGGCGGTCCTCACCGCGTTCCACGCCCGCCCCGGCGTCGCCGAGGCGCTGGCCGACGCCGAGCGCACCGTGCGCGACGCGACGACGACCGTGCCGCAGGCCGCCGACCGCGTCCTGCGGGCCGGGTTCGGCGACGAGGCGCTGCCGCCCGACGCGCGCTCCTGAGCGGTCGGCGCGTCGCCACGCGCCGGCGGCTCGTCCCCGCCACCCGCCTTCGCCGCTCGACCGTGGCACTGGTCCGGGCGTCCGCGCCCGCCGGCTCGTCCCGCCCGCCGGCTCGTCTCGCCCGCCGGTGGGTACCGACAGCTGCGCGACACGGCCGATCCGCGGTGCCCCGAGGGCCGCCGTGGACGTCTCACGTCGCAAAACCGGACAACTCGTCCAACGACTTGTTTGACCTGTGGCGCCCGACGCGGTAGCGTCGGGCCATGAGCCCCACGGTCACCGAACGTCCTCCGGCCCTCGACGTGCCCGCCGGCGTGCCGGCCGGGCACGAGCTGGGCCGCATCGTCAATCTCGACGAGGCGATCCGCCGCTTCGGCACGGACCTCGTCTACAAGCTCACCGATCACGCCCTCCGCGGCGACGATCTGGCGTACGCCGCGTTCCTCGACTTCCGCGACAAGTCGAAGAACGCCAACTGGCGCCTGTACGAGCAGGCGCTCGAGCACGGCATCGACAGCGTCGACGACCCGTCGCCCGCGATGGCCGCCCTGTTCGACCGCCTGGACGAGATCCCCGACTGGGTCGACTTCGACCAGATCGAGCGGGGCGCCATCGCCTACTGGCGCGCGGGCAGCCTCGCGCCGATGGCGATCTCGTACTCGGTCATCGGCGCCGGGTTCTCGATGTACAGCTCGACCCGGCCGGTGCTCTTCAGCGGCCGGCTGAGCGACCCCAAGCTCGCCGGCCCCCGGATGGTCGAGAGCTTCCGCTGGGTCGTCGCCGCCCACACCCCGGGCGCGATGCTGCGCGACGGCGAGGGCTTCCGGCTCACCGCCAAGGTGCGGATGATCCACGCGGCGGTCCGCAACACGCTGAGCCACTCCGAGCACTGGGACTGGCCCGGCTGGGGCGTGCCGATCAACAACCTCGACTCGATGAACACCCAGGCCGGCCAGTTCGGCGTCGTCTTCGTCGACTCGCTCCGCGCGTCGGGCATCCACATCTCCGACCAGGAGGAGGAGGACATCTTCGCGCTCACCCGCTACATCGGCTGGGTCATGGGCGTCGATCCCGAGATCCTCCACGTCGGCGTCGACGACGCGCGGCTGAAGTCCAAGGTGCACCGGCTCATCGAGCGTCCCGCCGACGACTACTGCCGCGACGTCATCCACTCGATCATCGACTTCAGCACCGAGAAGCCCCCGGGCGACGTCGAGATCCTGCCGGCGCCGGTCGCGAAGTTCATGACCACCGAGCGGCGGCGCAAGCTCGCCTACGGCATGGTCGCCGCGTGGCAGCCCGACTACATCGTCGAGCAGCTCGGGGTCGAGCAGACCCCGTGGCGCCACATCCTGCCGACGGTCCGCCCGTTGATCTCGTTGAAGGAGCGGATCACCCGTCCCCGGGCGACGCTCGAGGGCGACCGTCGCGCGACGATGAAGACGATCGACATGTTCAACACGGCGATCAACCAGCCGGGCGTCACCGACACGAAGGACCTGGCCAACCCCGAGACGCTCACCAAGGACGTCGCGGCGAACAAGGGCAAGGTCGCGAAGGACCTGCAGCAGGTCGCCGCCTAGGCGCCCACTCCGCTTCGCCCGGGGGCCCTCCGCCGGCCGGGCGCCTCCTTCGCCCGGGTACCCCCTCCGCCCGCCCGCCCGGGCGAGCTCGACCCGCCGGGCCCTCGCGCCCGGCGGGTCCACGGCGTCACCGACGCGCCGGCGCGTACAACGTGTCCCACACCAGGTCGGTCAACGCGTCGATCATCGCGTCGATCTCGGCGTCGTCCGCGTGGGCCAGGTCCTGGTGCTGGGTGCGCTCGAACATCCACACCAACCAGGTCGCGGTCTCGAGCGGCAACAGCCGCCGGTCGACGAAGCCGGCCCGCTGACCGCGCTCGATGTGACGGCGCAGCCCCCGGATGCTGTGACCCATGAGCTCGTCGACCTTCTCGCGCACGAGCGGGTCGTGGCTCCCGGCGGCGTACACCTCGGCCATCATCCGCGCGTGCGGCTGGTAGGTCCGGATGACGTTCCCGAGGATGGCCCGCAGGCCGTCCCGGTCGATCGTCGCGTCGACGTCCTGCCACGCCTGGCCGGCGGCGTTCACCTCGGGTCCCAGGTCGTCCACCGCGGACCGCAGGAGGGCGCCCTTGTCGGAGAAGTACGTGTAGAACGTGGACCGCGAGATCCCCGACTCGGCGATGATCCGGGCGACGCTCAGCTCGGTGTAGCTGTTGCCCTCCGCCAGCAGTCGGTCGACGGCGTCGAGCACCCCGCGACGGGTCCGCGAGCGCTTGGTGCCGGCGGCGGGGACGGGGCGGTCGGTGGTGCTCATCGGGCGGCCGCGTAGAGGGCGTTCCATACGATGTCGGTCCACGCGGTGAGGTACCGCTCGCGCTCGTCGTCGGCGGCGTCGGCCGCGAACTCGTAGAGCCCGCGCTCGACGAGGTGGGTGATCCACCGTGCGGCGTGGTCGGCGTCGACGTGGGCGGCGACCGACCCGTCCGCCTGGCCGCGCCGGATGTGCTCGGCGACCTCGTCGAAGTGGAGCTCCAGCAGCGACCGGTAGTCGGCGGACACCTCGTGGTCGTAGCTGCTCGTCTCGATGACCGCCGCGAGCAGGTGCTGGTGGGGGAGGTACGACTCGAGCATCCGGTCGAACGCGCGGCGCAGGTCCTCGCGCGTGCCGTCGGGCGGCAGGTGCCACCAGTCCTCGCAGGCCTCGAGGTACGCGGAGCTCAGTCCGCTCGAGACCGCGCGGAGCAGGTGCGACTTGTCCGCGTAGTACAGGTAGAACGTCGATCGCGGGACGCCGGACTGCTCGATGAGCTCGTCGACGGTGATCCGGGTGAACGGGGTGCCCGCGCGCAGCGCGGACTCGAGCGCGGTCGAGAGCTTGTCGTGCGCCTCCTGGCGGCGGGCGGTGCGGTTCACCCCCGAGCTGCGGGTCAGCGACGTCATGTCTGCACGTTACATCCGGACACGGTCGCCGGGCCGGTCGCGAGCGGCGCGCCGAGCGCCTCGGGAACAAAACTGCACAAACACTTGGACGGAGTGTACGATTTATCCATGCTCCGCGCCACCCCATTCGTCTCCGGATCGCGCCGGCGGCTCTGCGCGCCTCGCCGCGGCGTCGCTCGACCGCGTGGGTGAGCGTCGTGGCCTACGTCATCACCGACGCCTGCCGCGACCACGTCGAGGCGTTCTGCGTCGCCGTGTGCCCGGTCGACTGCATCCACCCCGCGGCGGGCGAGCCGGGCCACGACGAGGCCCGTCAGCTCTACATCGACCCCGACGCGTGCACCGACTGCGACGCGTGCATCGACGAGTGCCCCTGGGGCGCCATCCACCCCGCCGGGGAGCTTCCGGCCCAGCACGCCGCGGCGGCCGAGCGCAACGCCGCCTGGTACCGCGGGCCGGGCGCCGCCTTCCGCTCCACCGCCTGATCCGCGCCCGGGCCCGCGGAGCGCGCGTCCCGCCGGGACCCGCCGCCCAGCGCCCGGAGCCATGACCGCGGCGGCCGCCGATCCGTCGCCGCCGCCGACCCGACCACCCCCCGCCCGACCGCCGGCGCGGGCCGACCACGAACGAGGACGCCATGTTGGCGATGCAGGTGACCAAGCCCGATCCGAAGGACCCGGTCGGGGCCGTGACGGTCGTCGACGACGCGCCCGAGCCACCGGAGCGCGACGGCTGGACGACGGTGACGTTGCGCACCGCGGCGCTCAACCACCACGACGTGTGGGCCCTGCGCGGCGACGTCCGGCCGGAGTGGCTGCCGCAGATCCTCGGATCGGACGGGGCCGGGATCGACGAGGACGGCAACGAGGTCATCCTCCACTCGCTCGTCGCCGACCCCGACCGTGGGGGCGGGGACGAGACCCTCGACCTGCAGGGCGCGATGCTGTCGGTCGGCCTGCCCGGAACCTTCGCCGAGCGGATCGCGGTGCCGCGCCGCAACCTCGTCCCCAAGCCCGAGGGGCTGTCGTGGGAGGCGGCCGGATCGCTCGGCACCGCGTGGCTCACCGCCTACCGGATGCTCTTCACCAAGGCGCGCCTGTCGCCGGGCGCCACGGTCCTCGTCCAGGGCGCCGGCGGTGGCGTGGCCACCGCGCTCATCGTCCTCGGTCGCGCGGCCGGCCTGACGGTGTGGGTGACGAGCACCGACGAGGCCAAGCGCCGTCGCGCCGTCGACGACCTGGGCGCGAGCGCCGCGTTCGCGAGCGGCGCCCGGCTGCCCGACAAGGTCGACGCGGTGATGGAGAGCGTCGGCGAGGCGACCTGGGAGCACTCGCTGCGGTCGGTCCGTCCCGGCGGGATCGTCGTCGTGTGCGGTGCGACGACGGGCCCCAACCCGCCGGCGCAGCTGCTGCGCGTGTTCCTGCCGCAGGTGTCGGTCGTCGGGTCGACGATGGGGACGCTCGAGGAGCTCCGGCGGCTCGTCCGGTTCTGTGGCCAGGAGGGCCTGGGGCCGGTGATCGACTCGACGTGGCCGTTGCGCGACGCGCGCGCCGCCGTGGAGCGCATGGTCGACGGCGACGCGTTCGGCAAGATCGTCCTGGACTGCTCGGCGACATGAGCCGGCTGCTGACCGGGCCCGCCGCCCGGATCCACGCCGTCGATCGCGGTGACGGCGACCCGGTGGTCCTCGTCCACGGATGGAGCATGAGCCACGAGCCGTGGGCGGCCACCGTCGACGACCTCGTCGCGGCGGGGCACCGCGTCATCGCCGTCGACCTGCGCGGTCACGGCCGCTCCGACGCCCCGGACGACGACGGCGGGTACGCCCTCGACGACCTGGCGGGCGACGTCCTGGCCCTGCTGCGCGCGCGTGACGTGCCCCCGGCGACCGTCGTCGGGTGGTCGCTCGGCGGCATGGTGTCGGTGCGGCTCGCCGCGCTCGCCCCCGACCGCGTGGACCGGATCGTGCTCGTCGCGTCCAACGGGGTCGCCCACGCCCGCAGCGCCGCGTTCCCGTTCGGGATGGAGCCCGACGTCACCATCGACGCGGTCGAGTCCGCCGAGCGCGCCGACCGGGTCGCTGGTCGCCGCGCGGTCCTCGCCGGCGGGTTCGGCGACCGCCCCGACCCGGACGCGCTGGAGCGGCTGCTGCGGGTGTCGCTCGGCACCGACCCCCGCGCCGAGGCCGGATGCCTGCGGACGCTGCTGCGGACGCACCAGGTCGACCTGCTGCCCGACGGCTTGCCGGTCACGCAGATCCTCGGCGACCGCGACCGCACGGTGTCGCGTCGCGGCGGCGACTGGGTCGTGTCGCAGATCCCCGGCGCGGTGCAGGTGGCCCTGCCCTGCGGGCACTACCCGATGATCGAGGCGCCGGACGCGTTCCACGCGGCGCTGCGCCGCGCCGTCCACCACGAGCTCCACCCCGACGGAAGGACCGACTGATGCGCCGCATCTTCGACGACGAGCACGAGCAGTTCCGGGAGTCGGTCAACGGCTTCCTCACCCGCGAGGCGGTGCCGCGCACCGAGGAGTGGGAGGCGGCCGGGATCATCGACCGCCCGTTCTGGCGCGCCGCCGCCGCCCAGGGCTACGTCGGGTTCGCCGCGCCGGAGGAGCTCGGCGGGGCCGGCCTCGACGACTTCCGCTTCAACGCGGTCCTCGACGAGGAGGTCGTGCGCACCGGCGCCGTCACCGACGCGTTCGGCCTGACGAACGACATCCTCATCCCGTACCTGCTGGACCTCACGAACGAGGACCAGCGCGAGCGGTGGGTCCCCGGCGTCACCGACGGGTCGATCGTGCCCGCGGTGGCGATGTCGGAGCCGGGCACCGGGTCGGACCTGCGCGGCATCGCGTCGACCGCGCGGTGGGACGGCGACGTCTGGCGGCTGTCGGGGTCCAAGACGTTCATCACGAGCGGCATCCAGGCCGACCTCGTCGTCGTCGCGGCCCGCGCGATCCGCGACGGGGTCGACGGGCTGGGGCTCTTCGTCGTCCCGGCGACCGCCGACGGGTTCACCCGCGGACGCAAGCTCGACAAGATCGGCCGGCGGGCGCAGGACACCGCCGAGCTCTTCTTCCAGGACGTGGCGGTGCCCGAGGAGGACGTCCTCGGCGATCCCGGCAAGGGCCTGCGCTACCTCATGCTCAACCTGCCGCAGGAGCGGTTGTCGATGGCGGTGAGCGCCGTCGCGGGGGCGGAGCGGGCGCTCGCGATCACCCTCGACTACGTCAAGGAGCGCAACGCGTTCGGTCGCCCGGTCGGGTCGTTCCAGGCGAACAAGTTCGCGCTGGCCGAGATCGCGACCGAGCTGCGCGTGGCGCGGGTGTTCGTCGACCACGCGATCGAGGAGCACGTCGCCGGCCGCCTCACCGCCGACGACGCGGCCGGGGCGAAGCTCTGGACGACCGAGCTGGAGTGGAAGACCGTGGACCTGTGCCTGCAGCTCCACGGCGGCTACGGGTACATGGAGGAGTACGAGATCGCCCGCATGTGGCGCAACGCCCGCGTCCAGCGGATCTACGGCGGGACGAGCGAGATCATGAAGGAGATCGTCGGGCGGTCGCTCGGGTTGTAGGGCGGGGCGCATCGCGGGGTGGCCCTGCCCGGTCCTGCCGGGGCGTCGTCGCCTGGCGGGGCGGGGCGGGGGGCGCCGTGTGGCGGTTCGTGGTCGCTGGGCGGGCGCCGTCTGCCACGCGCCGGGCGGAGGTACGGGTCGACGGGTCCCGTGGGCCGGGAGCCGGGCGGCGGCTCGGCCATCCCTCTAGCCTGCGGGCGGATGGCCGACCGGTCACCCCGACGCCGACCCGAGCCCGGATCCGACGAGCAGCGCCGCCGGGCTGCCCGCGCGGACGCGGCGGAGCGTCGCCCCGCCGATCGCCCGACCGGTGCCGCCGATCGCCCGGCGGACCGCCGCTCGGACCGCCCGACGGCCCGTCGCACGGACCGCCCGACGGACCGCCGGTCGCGTCGGGGTCCCGACGACGGTCGACGGTCCGCGTCGGGACGCGGCGAGCGACGTGTGCCTGATCCCCGGGGAGATCCCGGCGTCCGGGGCCGACCTGTCGCCGGCCGCGGCGCTTCGTCCGGACGCGCCCCCCGGCGACGGTCCGCGACCGGCCGGGGTGGCCCGCCGGGGCGCGGCCCGCGCCCCGCCGGCGGCCCGGGCGGCCCGGTGGACGCGGTCGTCCGGTGGTGGCGTCGGCTCGAGCCGACCCCGCGCGCGATCGTCCTGCTCGTCCTGGCGCTGCTCGTGCTGCTCGTCGTCGGACGACCGTTCTCGGGCACGTCGACGCCCGAGGACCCGCTGGCCGTGGCGCTCGCCCGTCCCGGGGCGGGTGGCGGGACGATGGACGTCGACCTGTGGGCGACGACCGACCGCCTGGTGCGACCGATCGACGGACGCTGGAGCGCCGGTCGCCGCAGCTACCTCGACGCCGAAGGCCGGGTCGCGCGGCGCGTCGACCTGGAGATGCTGCTCGTCCACGCGCAGGCCGCCGAGGCCGGCCACCGCGGCGTCGCGCGGCGCGACCGCCGGATCGCGCCGCTCGTCGTGCGGATCCTCGACGACCACTACGTGCCCGAGCGCGACGGTCGCAAGGTCCAGCCGTTCAACCCGTCCAGCGACTACACGTCGTTCCCCGGGTTCAGCACGACGATCCGCACGGTCACGATGCACCCGTCGTTCACCGCGGTCGTCATGCAGGCCCTGGCCGCGGCCTGGCGCGTGCGCGACCGGGTCGGGCTGCCCGCGGCGACGTCCCGCCGGATCCGCGAGGCGGTCGTCGGAGTCGCGGGCGCGGACGGGTGGAGCGGCGACGAGCGCGCGCTCAACCAGGTCAACTGGAACGTCGACGTGTACGAGGCGCACGCCGACGTCACCGACGACCCGCGGATGCTGCGCGACGACTACCGCCGCCAGCTCGTGTGGTTGCTGCAGCACGCCCGGGCGCCGGTCTCCGCCGACGGGTCGCCCAACCTCACGTCGGGGCTCGGGTTCCGCTACCACCCGTTCTTCCGGGCCGACCATGTCGTCAACCGGGCGCACACGGCGGAGTACGCCAACCTCGTCATCGGGGCGCTCGGGGCGTACGACCGGGCGGTCGAGGCGGGGATGGAGCCGCTGCCGCCCGAGCTCCTCGACGTCGCCCGCCGGTGGATCCGCCGGACGGCGATGGGTGACTGGACGCCGTCCGGGGTGCTCAACTGGGACACCGGCCTGGGCCGCGACCGCCTGTACCTCACCCAGTACTGGGTGCACGCGCTGCGCGGGGCGCTGTCGGCGCTGCGCGGCACCCGGCGCGCGGGGCTCATCGAGGGGCAGGAGGAGCTGGCGCGCGGCCTCGTCCGCGCGGCGGCGTGGGTGCTGCAGGACCGTGAGCGCCAGGAGGGCACCTCCGCGATCTCCCCGGCGTTCTACGGGATGACCGGCAGCGTGTTCACCGAGACCGGCGGCAACCCGCAGGTGAGCGGGTCGCGACTGGCGTCGACGCTCGCCGGGGTCGCCCTCGACGGGCTGGACGAGGGCCGCTACCTGCCGTTGCCCGAGGCGTACAGCCATGACGCGGAGCTGGGCCGGATGACCGTCGCGACCGCGAGGATGGCGACCGCGGTCGTGCGGCCGTACGGTCCGCTGCGGTGGGGCGGGATCGAGCCCGCGCGCCTCTTCGACGACCGCGGACGGGCGGTGACCCACGTCGGCGGCAGCGGCGACGGGTCGCTCGGCCTGCGGATCGACGACGGTGACGTTCGGATCCTCGAGACCCAGCCGGGCCAGACGACGATGAGCCAGTCGCTCATCCGTCCCGCGCCGGACGACGTCGACGTCGCCCGCCCGCTCGTCGGCGCGATGCAGGCCACCGCCGACGATCGTGGACCGGGCGTCGAGGTGTCGCTCCAGCACCGGTTCGACGCCGGGACGATCACCACGGTGTACGTCCTGCGCAACACGGCGGGTCGACCGTTGCGTGCGACGTTGCGGATCCCGACCTACGGCCGTGGCCGTCCGGCGCGGCTGCGCGACCGTGCGATGACGACGGCGCTGCGGGTCCGCGGCGAGGACCTCAAGCAGATGCCGATCGAGACCGCGTCCGGCACCCGGTTCGTCGCCGGCCTGTTCGGCCTGCCCGCCGACGCCGAGGGCGTCGTCGAGCGTCCCCGCGCCCAGCTCTCCAACCCCGAGCCCGGACCCCAGCTGACGGTCCGGTTCGCCCTGCCCCCCGGCGAGCTGCGCGTCACCCGGGTGATCGGGGTGCCGCCGTCGTCGGAGGGCGGGGACGGGGATTCGTCGGGCGCCGCGGACTGACCAGGGGTGGTGGGGTGGGCGGGCCGGCGGCAGCCCGTGCGGCGGGTCGGGTCGGGTGGGGTCGGCGTGTGGCGGGTCGTGGTCGGGTGGCGGGCGCCATCCGCCACGGGCGGGGCGGGCGCGGATGCGGTCGGGGTGGGGTGACGTTCGCCGCCGGATCCGGCGGGGTTCGTCACCGTCCCGCGCGGACCGTGGAGGCCACGGCCGGCGGGCCCGCATCGCCCCGCGGTGCCGTGCGTCGGCGTCGGCGCGGGCCGGGGAGGAACCGCACCGCCGGCGTGCCGTCGGGGCCGTCCGGGGTGACGACGGCCCGTACCCGGTAGACGTCGTGGATGAGGTCGGGGGTGAGGACCGTCGTCGGGTCGCCGGCCGCGACGACGCGCCCGTCGGCCAGGACGACGAGCCGGTCGCAGAACATCGCGGCGAGGTTCAGGTCGTGCAGCGCGACGACGGTCGTGAGCGGCAGCTCCGTCACGAGCGACAGGAGGTCGAGCTGGTGGTGGACGTCGAGGTGGTTCGTCGGCTCGTCGAGCAACAGCTCGCGCGGCTCCTGCGCCAGCGCGCGGGCGATCTGCACCCGCTGACGCTCGCCGCCCGACAGGGTCGCGTAGGGCTGGGCCAGGCGGTCCTGCAGATCGGTGTGGGCGATCGCCGCGGCGACGGCCCGGTCGTCCTCGGCCCGCGCCCCCGACCAGGCGTGGCGGTGCGGGATCCGTCCGAGCCGCACGACGTCGAGGACGGTCAGCTCGACCTCGGTGCCGGCGTGCTGCTCCACGACGGCCAGCCGTTGGGCGACCTGGCGACGGCGCACCTCGGTGAGGTCGCGTCCGTCGAGCAGGACCGTTCCGCCGTCGGCGCGGCGCAGCCCGGCCATGAGCCGCAGCAGCGACGACTTGCCCGACCCGTTCGGGCCGAGCAGCCCGACGGTGTCGCCGGCGGCGACGTCGAGCGTCACGTCGTCGACGATCAGCCGGCCCCCGGCCGACCACGACAGGTGGCGCGCCTGCAGGCTCACGGGTGGGACCTCGCGCGGGACGGCGTCGAACCCGGCGAGGGGCCCACGGAGCGGATCACGGACGCCGACGGGCTCACGGCATCGCCCGCCGTCGGTAGAGGATGGCGGCGAACGCCGGCACGCCGACGAGCGCGGTGACGACCCCGACCGGCAGCTCCTGCGGGTCGAGGATCGTGCGGGCGGCGGTGTCGACCCAGACGAGGAAGATCGCGCCGATCAGCGCGGCCGACGGCAGGAGCAGCCGGTGCCCGGGACCGACGAGCATCCGGGCGGCGTGGGGGAGGACCAACCCGACGAACCCGATCGCGCCGGCGGCGCTGACGAGCGTCGCGGTGAGCAGGGCGGTGACGAGGAGCAACAGGAGCCGGATCCACGCCACCGGCACGCCGAGCGTCGCGGCCGCGTCCTGCCCGAACGCGAACGCGTCGAGCGCGGACGCGCTGAGCAGGCAGGCGGTGAGCGCCACGACCGCGACCGCGCCGCAGAGCGCCACGTCGCCCCAGTCCGCTCCGCCGAGCGAGCCCAGGAGCCAGAAGAGCACCCCGCGGGTCTGCTCCGCGTCGGCGGAAGAGGTGACGATGAACGACGTCAGCGCCGAGAACAGCTGGGTGCCGGCGACGCCGGCGAGGATGATCCGATCGGTGCCGCCGCCCGCACCGGTGGCCAGGAGCAGGACGAGGCCGAACGCCACCAGGGCCCCCGCGAACGCGCCGGCGGACAGGCTGATCGCGCCGCCGCCGATCCCGAGCACCATGACCATCACCGCGCCTGTCGACGCGCCGGACGAGATGCCCAGGACGAACGGGTCGGCGAGTGGGTTGCGCAGCAGCGACTGCATGATCGCCCCGCAGATGGCCAGTCCCGCGCCACACACCGCGGCCAGCAGCGTGCGGGGTAGGCGCAGGTCCCAGACGATCCCCTCCTGGATCCGGGTGAGCCCGGCGTCGCCGAGCCCCAGGCGCTCGCCGACGACCAAGCCGACGTCGCGCACCGACAGGTCGGCCGGCCCGATGGTGATCGCGGCGGCGATCGACAGCGCCAGCAGGACGGCGCCGCCGGTCCACAGCAGGACGCGGGCCAGGAGGCCCGCACCGGCCGGCAGCGTGACGGTCGGCCGCGCCTCGGGGGCGATCTCGTGCACCGCGCGTGCCCGCCGGGTCAGTCGTCCGCGCGCAGCTCGCGGATGCCGGCGGCGAGCTTCTCGACGCCGTCGACGGTCCGGATCGACGGGTTCATGTCCGCGCCGTTCATGATGACGTAGCGCTTGTGGCGCACGGCGGTCAGGCGCCTGGTCACCGGGTTGGACTCGAGGAACCGGATCTTGTCCGCGAGCTTGTCCCCCGTCTGCGACTTGCGCTGCAGGTCGCCCAGGACGAGGATCGTCGGGTCGCGGTCCAGCACCGTCTCCCAGCTCACCTGCGGCCACTCGGTGTGGGTGTCGGCGAACGCGTTCTCCACGCCCAGCGCCCGGGTCATGATCCCCGGCGATCCGCAGCAGCCGGCCATGTACGGCGACTCGGTGTTCGCGAACCAGTAGGCGACCGACACGCCCTCGCCGTCGACGCTGCCGGTGGCCCGCTCCATCCGCTGCTCGAGCGACCGGACGAGCGCCTCGCCGCGGTCCTGCACGTCGAAGATCCGGGCCAGCTCGCGGATCTCGGCGTAGATCGTGCGCATGTGCAGCGGCTCGCTGCGCGGACCGTCGCCGCTGGAGTCGGTGCGGTTCTCGCAGTGCGACGGTGCGACGTACGTGGCCACGCCGAGCTTGTCGTAGCGGTCGCGCTGGTCGGGGTCGCCGTCCTCCAGCGCCCCGCCGAACGACGCGGTGACGAGGTCGGGCTCCTCCTGCAGCACGCGCTCGGTCGACACCGGCCCGTCGGAGAGCCGCGGCACCTTCGCGTTGGCCGCGGCGAGGTTCGGACGGATCTTGTCCGTCCACGTGGCCGTGCCCTTGATCCGGTCCTGCAGGCCGAGCGACAACAGGATCTCGGTCGAGCCCTGGTTCACCGACACGACGCGCCGCGGGGCCCGGTCGACGGTGACGGCGTGGCCGCAGTTGTCGAGCGTCACGGGGTAGGTCGTCGCGCCGCCGGGCACGACGGTCGTCGCGCCCGTGGCGGCCGGCGCCGCTCCGGACGCGTCGGCGGCGTCGTCCCCGCAGGACGCGAGGGGGAGGGCGACCGTCGCCAGCAGGATCGGCAGCGCGACGCGGGACGAGCGGCGCCGGGGGGGCGTCGACGGACGGCCGACGACGGGGGATGGACGGGGGGCGCGTGGCATCACGCGGGCTCCTTCTTCGATCTGCGGCCCATGCGCGGGGACCGGTTGGGTGATCCGGCCGTCGGTGCGCGGGGCGCGCGTCGAGGGCCGCAAGCCAGCAGGTCTTCGGGCTCGGGATCGTCCGGTCGGAGCGCCTTCCCGGTGGACGTCCGACGGACGCCCCCAGTGGCCGATGCTCCGCCCGTCCCCCCTACCGCTGCGCGTCAGCTCCGGACTCGGACCGGATTCCCTGACCCACGGATGGGTGCGACTGGCTCGGGCGGAAGCCTAGCACCGATCCGTGAACATCTGATCGTCTGTTCAGGTGTTCTGCCATGCTGGGGGCGTGGCGCACGGCACCCCGCCCGATCCCGACCGGTTGCTCACCGACCCCGCGTACGTCCGCACCGCGGCCGACACGTTGCAGGCGCTGTCGACCCCCAGCCGCCTGCGGATCCTCGCCCGGCTCCACGCCGGACCGGCGCCGGTGTCGGTCATCGCCGACGCCGTCGGGATGGAGGCGTCGGCGGTGTCGCACCAGCTGCGATTGCTGCGCCACATGGGGCTCGTCGTCGGCGCCCGCGAGGGCCGACGGGTCGTCTACGCGCTGCACGACGACCGCGTGGCGTCGCTGCTGCGGCAGATCGTCGCGCACGTCGACCAGGTCCGGATCGGCGCCACCGACCCCGTCGCCGACGGACCCACGCCGCCGGCCGCTCCGCCCGGCCCCGCGACGGCCGAGCCGCCGGCTTCCTGACCCGCTCGCACGCCGTGACCGCTCCGTCCTACACCCCGCCCGTCCGTGTCACCGACCGCTGCCCCGGCGTGCTGCGCCCCCATCCGGCGGGCGACGGCGGCCTCGTCCGCGTGCGCCTGCCGGGCGGACGGATCGACAGGGCGGGGTTGCTCGCGCTCCGCGACGGCGCTCGCCGCGGCAACGGGCTCGTCGACCTGACGTCCCGGGCCAACGTCCAACTGCGCGGCATCGCCGACGACGATGCCCGGTGGATCGCCGATCGCCTGACCGTCGGCGGCCTGCTGCCGTCGGCGACGCACGACCGGGTCCGCAACGTCATGGCGTCGCCGCTGGCCGGGCGGCACCCGCGGTCCCGGGTCGACGTCGACGCGGTCGTCGACGGGATCGACCGCGGGCTGTGCGCCGACCCGGCGCTCGCGGCCCTGCCGGGCCGCTTCCTCTTCGCCGTCGACGACGGCAGTGGCGCCGTCGGACGCGACGACGCCGACGTCGCGCTGTGGGCCGACCCGCATCCCGGTGGCGGCCTCGGCGGCGGTCCCGGTCCTGACGGCGAGCCCGAAGGCGGTCCCGGTCCCGACCCCGATTCCGACCTCGAGCCCGGTGCCGCTCCCGGCGGGTTCCGGCTCGTCCTCGGCGGGGCGCCGACCGATCGCGTCGGCGGGCCGACGGTCGCGCTCGACGCGGCCCGTGCGTTCCTCGCCCTCCGGTCGACGGAGCGGTCCGGCGACGGACGGGCGTGGCGGATCCGCGAGCTGCCGGACGGACCGGCGCGGATCGCCGCCCGCATCGGGGCGCGGATCACCGGCGGCGCGACGTCGGGCGTCGACGGTCCCGCGCCGACCGACGGTCCCGCGCCGACCGACGGCCCCGTGGGCGTCGACGGCCCGGTCGTCCCCCTGGGCGTGGCCCGGCAGCGCGACGGTCGGGCGGCGGTCACCGTCCTGCCGCCGCTGGGGCGCCTGGACCTCGACGCGCTCGACGCGCTGTTGGACCTGGACGTCGGCGACGTCGACGTGCGGATCGCCGCGCGGCGCACCGTGTCGGTCGTCGACGTCGACCCGGACGCGGCGCCGGACGTCGTCGCCCGCCTCACCGCGGTGGGCCTCGTGGCCGACGAGCGATCGGGGTGGTGGGGACTGAGCGCGTGCGCCGGCGCCGGCGCGTGCGCGCGAGCGTCGGTCGACGTGCGCGCGGCGGCCGCCCACCGGTCCGCGGTCCGGGGCCCGCACGCGCCCGCCGAGCACTGGTCCGCGTGCGACCGGGCCTGCGGTCGTCCCCCGGCGGTCGCGGTGGCGGTGACCGCCCGTGCCGACGGGATCGTCGTCGAGCGCACCGGTCACCCCGATCGCGCGGACCACCCCGACCGCGCCGGCCACCCCGACCGTCCCCTCACCCGCACGGTGCCCGACGTCGCGTCGGCCCTGCAGACCCTGGAGCACCGATGAGCGCCACGCACGACTACGTCCGGGACGGCGCGGAGATCTACCGCCGGTCGTTCGCCACCATCCGCGCCGAGGCCGACCTGGCCGGACTCGAGCCGATCCTGGAGCGCACCGTCGTGCGGATGATCCACGCCTGCGGGATGACCGACCTCGTCACCGACGTCGCCGCCAGTGCCGGGTTCGGCCCCGCCGGGGAGCGCGCGTTGCGCGACGGCGCCCCGATCCTGTGCGACACGAACATGGTCGCGTCCGGAGTGACCCGGTCGCGACTGCCGGCGGGCAACGACGTCGTCTGCACGCTCACCGATCCCCGGGTGCCCGACCTCGCGCTGCGCTTGGGGACCACGCGGACCGCGGCCGCGACGGAGCTGTGGCGCGACCGGCTCGGTGGGTCGGTCGTCGTCGTCGGCAACGCGCCGACCGCGCTCTTCCGGCTGCTGGAGCTCGTCGAGGAGGGCGTCGATCCGCCGGCGGCCGTGGTGGGGATCCCCGTCGGGTTCATCGGCGCGGCCGAGTCGAAGGTCGCCCTGGCCGAGCACTCGTCCGGGCTGGAGCACGTCGTCGTCCACGGCCGTCGCGGTGGCAGCGCGATGGCCGCCGCCGCCGTCAACGCGCTGGCGAGCGCGGCGGAGTGACGATGACCGCGACCGCGCCGCAGGTGACGCCCGGTCGGCTCTACGGGGTCGGCGTCGGGCCGGGTGATCCGGACCTCGTGACGGTGAAGGCCGCACGGCTCATCGCCGAGGCCGACGTCGTCGCGTTCCCCGTGGCCCGCCGGGCGTCGCGGGGCGGGGTCGCCCGCGAGATCGCCCGTCCCCACATGCGCGACGGGGTCGTCGAGCTGCCGTTGCTGTACCCGGTGACCGTCGAGGGCACCGATCACCCGGGCGGCTACGAGGGCGCGCTGGTGGACTACTACGACGACAGCGCGGCCGAGATCGCCGTGCACCTCGACGCCGGGCGCGACGTCGTGGTGCTCTGTGCCGGTGACCCGTTCTTCTACGGGTCGTACATGTACCTGCACGAGCGGCTGGCCGATCGGTACGTCACGGAGGTGGTGCCGGGGGTGACGTCGTTCAGTGCGTCGGCGGCCGCGTCGGGCACGCCGCTGGCCAAGCGCGACGACGTCGTGACGATCCTGCCGGGAACGCTGCCGCCCGCGGTGCTCACCGAGCGGCTGCGCGACGCCGACGCCGCGGTGGTGATGAAGCTCGGCCGGACCTTCGGTCAGGTCACCGATGCGGCCGAGGCGGCCGGCGTCGCGGACCGCGCGGTGTACGTCGAGCGGGCCAGCAGCCCGGTCGAGCGGACCTGCCCGCTGCGCGACGTCGACGCCGACACGGTCCCGTACATGTCGCTCGTGCTCGTGCCGACCGGGCCGGGGACGTTCGCCGACGAGGCGCCGGCGGGCTCCGCGGCGACGGGGTCCGGCGCCTCGGGGGACGGAGCGACGGTCGGAGCCGGCACGGACGCGGACCGGGCGGCGGTCGGCGTGCGGACCGGCCGCGTCGACGTGGTCGGGCTGGGCCCGGCCGGCGACGACTGGCGGACCCCCGAGGCGGCCGCCGCGCTCGAGTCCGCCGACGTCATCGTCGGCTACCGCACCTACGTCGACCGGGTGCCGGTGCGCGTGGGGCAGCGACGGCTCGACAGCGACAACCGCGTCGAGATCGACCGGGCGCGGCAGGCGCTGGAGCTCGCCGCGGCCGGGGAGCGCGTGGCCGTCGTGTCGTCCGGCGATCCGGGGATCTTCGCGATGGCGGCCGCGGTGTACGAGGTCGTGGACGCGGAGCCCGACGCGTTCGCCGCCGTCGACGTGCGGGTCGTCCCGGGGCTGTCGGCGATGCAGGTGGCCGCGGCCCGCGTCGGCGCGCCGCTCGGTCACGACTTCGCGGTGGTGTCGCTGTCGGACATCCTCAAGCCGTGGGACGTCGTGGAGCGGCGCCTGGCCGCCGCCGCGTCCTCCGACCTGGCGCTGGCGCTCTACAACCCGGCGTCGCGCACGCGGCGGGAGCAGCTGGAGCGGGCCCTGGCGACGCTGCGCCGGCACCGCGATCCCGACACCCCGGTGGTCGTCGCCCGCGCCGTCGGGGCGCGCGAGGAGGCGGTGACGATCACGACGCTCGCCGCCGTCGACCCGGCCGTCGTCGACATGCGCACGATCCTCATCGTCGGGTCGTCACGGACGCGGGTGATGCCGGGCGACGGCGACGGCCGCCCGGACCGGGTCTACACGCCGCGGAGCTACCCGGTGGGCTGAGCATCCGTCCCGGAGAGCTCCGCCGCCCGCAGCCACGTCACCGCACCCTCCGCCGTCGTGACCGGCGGTCAGGCCACCGCCAGCGCCCGGACCCAGGCGGCCGCGGCCGCGACGTCGTGCACGGTGTCACCGTCCGGTCGCGGCGGCCGACGCACGACGATCACCGGAAGCCCCCGGTCACGGGCGGCGGTGAGCTTGGCGACCGTCAGCGGGCCGCCGCTGTCCTTCGTCACCACCGCGTCGATCCGGTGCTCGTCCAGCAGCGATCCCTCGCCGGCGACGGTGTAGGGCCCGCGATCGAGCAGCAGCTCGTGGTGGCGGGGCAGCGGGACCTCGGGCGGGTCCACGCAACGGACGAGGAACCACCGCCCGGCGTCGGCGGCGAACGCCGCCAGCCCCTGACGGCCCGTCGTGAGGAAGGCCCGGCGCGCGGCGAGGTCGTCGAGCGCGCGGGCCGCGGCGTCGAGGTCGGCCACCCACGTCCAGCGATCCCCGCGACCCGGCGTCCACCCGGGCCGCTCGAGCCGCACGCGCGGCACGCCCGCGATCGCGCACGCGCGGGCCGCCGACGCCGAGATCCGCTCCGCGAAGGGGTGGGTCGCGTCGACGACGGCCCGCACGCGGTGCTCGCCGATCCACGTCGCCATCGCTTCCGGGCCGCCGAACCCGCCGATCCGCACGTCCCCGACCGGCAACCGCGGCCGGGCCACCCGTCCTGCCAGCGACGACGTCACCGCGACGCCGTCGCCGTGCAGCGCCGCGGCGAGCGACCGAGCCTCGGCGGTGCCGCCGAGGATCAGGATCGCGCCCCGGCTCACCACGCCTCGTCGTCGACGCGCCGCCGCAGCAGCGAGATGTCGAACATCCAGCCCTTGCGGGCGGTCGCCTCCTCGCGGACGCGCAGGATCTCGGGCGCGACCTCGGCGAGCGGTCCGCTGATCAGCAACTCGTCGTCGGTGCCGAGGTAGGCGCCCCAGTACACGTCGATCCTCTCCGGCGGGATCCGCGCGATCGCGCCGTGCGCGTCGAGCATCACCACCACGTCGTCGACGCCGTCGGGCATCCCGTCGGCCAGCAGCCGGGCCGGGGTGATCCACACCGCCCGCCCGACCCGGTTGAGCGGGATCCGGTGCCGGGCGGTGAGCGCGTGCACCGAGCTCACCCCGGGGATGACCTCGATCTCCAGCGGCACCTCGCCCCGGCCGTCGATGTCGCGCACGATCGCCAGCGTCGACTCGTAGAGCGACGGGTCGCCCCAGGCGAGGAACGCGCCCGTCCGGCCGTCGTCCAGCTCGTCGGCGATCGCGCGGGCCCACCGTGCGGCGCGTTGCTCGCGCCAGCGGGCGACCGCGGCCCGGTAGTCCGGGGCGGTGCGCCACGGCCGCGGGGGGTCGGCGAGCGTCACCTCGCGCAGCGGCCCGGTCGTGCGGTGCCGGGCGACGATCCGTCGGCGCGCCTCGGTCAGCTCCTCGCGGCCCTCCTTCGTCACGACGAACAGCACGTCGGCGTCGTTCAGCGCCCGGACCGCCTGGACGGTGATCTGGTCGGGGTGACCGGACCCGATGCCGATGATCGACAGGCGACGCATCAGCGGTCGACCGTGACCGACGCGGCGCCGGACCGGTCGCGGGCGACCGAGTACAGGTGGCTGTCGCGGAACCCGGTCGCGCCGAGCGCGGGACCGACGACGATCGTGGCGGTGCGGCGCACGTCGGCGTCGTGGACCATCGCGGCGATCGTGCCGAGGGCGCCGCGCAGCACCCGCTCGTCCGGCCAGCTCGCGCGGGCGACGACCGCGGCCGGGCAGTCGGGCCCGTACGCCCCGACGATCCGGTCGACGATCTCGTCGATCGCCTGCGCCCCCAGGTGGATGACCAACGTCGCGCCGTGCGCCGCCAGCGACGACAGCTCCTCGCCCGGCGGGATCGCCGACGCCCGCCGTCCGTAGCGCGTGAGGATCACCGTCTGCGCGACCTCGGGCACGGTGAGCTCGCGGCGCAGCGCGGCGGCGGTGGCGGCGAACGCCGGCACGCCGGGGGTGACGTCCCACGCGATCCCCAGATCGTCCAGGCGCCGCATCTGCTCGGCGGTGGCGCTGTAGATCGACAGGTCGCCGGAGTGCAGCCGGGCGACGTCGTGACCGGCATCGATCGCGGCGACGATCTCCGCCACGATCTCGTCCAGGTGCAGGTCTTGGGTGTCGATCACCCGGGCGTCGTCCGGGGCGTGCTCCAGCACCTCGGGCGGCACGAGCGCGCCGGCGTACAGGCAGACCGGGGACGACGCGATGAGGCGCTGCGCGCGCAGGGTCAGCAGGTCGGGCGCGCCGGGGCCGGCGCCGATGAAGTGCACGGTGGGCGGGGCGTCGTGCGGCATCATCGGATGAGCCTGATCTCGACGCCGACGTCGGCACGAGCCCACGGCCGGTCGGCGGTGAGGACCGTCAGGTCGAGGCTCCGCGCCAGCGCAAGGCACGCGCGGTCCGCGAGCGAGAGCCCCAGATCGCGCGTCGGCTCGCGAAGCGCGGCCGCCCCGCGTGCGTGCGTGGCGCTGAACGCGGCGGGCCGGATGACCGAGTCGACCTCGCCGATGAGCGAGGCCGGGAGCTCCGGACCGAGGGCCTGGTGGACCTCCGCGAGGTTCACCGTCGAGATGAGCGCCGCGGTCGGGTCGGTCGTGTCGACCGCCGCGAGCGCCCGTTCGACCTCGGCGGCCCCGGGCTCGTCACGCAGCAGGGCGATGACCGCGCTGGCGTCAACGACGTACGGCGGTCGGTCGATGTGCCCCATCAGGCATCCTCGCGGAGCGCATCGGACCGCCGCTCGGCGATCAGCTCGTCGACCGACTGCCCCTGCCCGCGAAACGCCCCGCGAGCCGCCTGCAGGCGGCGGCGCCGGTCCCGGCGCGGGTCGCGGATGACGATCTCCCCGTCCTCCCGGGCCTCGACGAGGACGCTGCCCTTGGCCTCGACGCCGAGATGGCGACGGAGCTCGGGGGGTAGCGTGATCCGTCCCCGGCCATCGGTTTGTACCGTGACGGATGCTGGGGTACGCATGGTCCGAGCGTACCATCCACTGATTCATGTCACATGGACTCACGCTGTGCCTCCGGCGCTCTCGGGGGCGCATCGCCCCTCGTCGTCGTCCTTGACGACCGACCACTGCACGACCGGCCGCTGCGGCCGCCAGCCGGTGAGCGACCCGAGCGGCTCGGCGGACGCGACGTCGATCCGCACGAGCGCGCCGCCGTGGGCGTCCCGGGCGGCGGCCAGCGCGCGCTCGCCCTCCAGGGTCACGACGTTGGCGACGAGGCGACCGCCGGGGCACAGCGCGCCCCACACGCGGTCCAGCACGCCGGGGACGGTGATCCCACCGCCGACGAACGCGACGTCCGGGCGCGGCAGGTCGGCGAGCGCGTCCGGTGCGGCGCCGGCGACGACCCGCAGGCGGGGCACGCCGAGCCGGGTGGCGTTCGCTCCGATCCGGGCGGCCCGGACGGGATCGGCCTCGATCGCCACCGCGTCCGCGGTCGGCTCGGCGCGGAGCCACTCGATCGCGATCGACCCGCTGCCGGCGCCGACGTCCCACAGCGTCTCGTGGGGGAGCGGGCCGAGCGCGGCGAGCGTCATCGCGCGGACGTGGCGCTTGGTGAGCTGGCCGTCGTGGTCGTAGGCGTCGTCGGGCAGTCCCGGCATGCACGGGAGCGACGGTCCGCCGCGGACCTCCACCGCCACCGCGTGCAGCGGGTCGGCGACGTGGTCGCGCGCGGCGTCGGCGGTCGTGTCGGTGCGGCGCTCGTCCGTCGCCCCCAACCGCTCCAGGACGGTGAGCGACGACGCGCCGAACCCGCGGTCGCACAGCGCCCGGGCGAGCGTGGCGGCGCCGTCGGTCCCGGTGACGTAGACGACGATCCGCCGCCGCGTCTGGAGCGCGGTGGCGACGACGTCGACCGGGCGCCCGACGGCGCTGACGAGCGTCGTCGTCGCGGCGTCCCATCCCGTCCGGGCGCACGCGAGCGCGAACGCCGACGGGTGCGGAACGACCGAGACCGTGCCCGGGGCCGCGCGACGCGCGAGGCTCGACCCGACGCTGTGGAGCATCGGGTCGCCGCTGGCGAGCACGACCGCGTCGCCGAGCCGGCCGGCGGCCAGGTCGTCGACCAGCGGCGCCATCGGCGACGGCCACGCACGGCGGGGGGCGGTGACGGTCGCCGGCAGCGCGTCGAGCTGCCGGGTCGATCCGACGACGAGCGGGGCGAGCAGCAGCGCGTCGCGGGCGTCGGTCCCCAGGCCGTCCCACCCGTCCGCGCCGATCCCGACGACGGTGAGGGTCATGCGCCCGCCCTCCCCGATCGCCGGTCGCGGGCGGCGTCGACGAACCGGGCGGGCACGTCGGGGTAGGCGGCCCAGTGGACGTGGAGGTACCCGGCCTGCACCGCCCCGGACGCCACGCCGTCGGGCCGGTCGACCCCGCGCGAGGCGAGCCGCCACGCGGGGCTCGTCGCCGCGGTCGGCTCGACCTGCGAGTAGTGGAATTCGTGCCCGCGGACGACCTCCCCGGCCGGCTGCCACGGGACCGCGGTGGCGACGGTCGCCTCGCGGTAGCCGAGGGTCATGCGGCCCATCGCCCCCCGGAGCGGCAGCGCCCCGCACATCTCGTGCTCGTCGAACCGCTCGCCGAGGTACAGCAGCCCGCCGCACTCCGCGATCGTCGGTCGCCCGGCGGACGCGTGGGCGCGGACCTGCTCGCGCAGGGGGGCGTTGGCGGCGAGCTCGGCCGCGAAGAGCTCGGGGAACCCGCCGGCGAGGAGCAGCGCGTCGGTCCCGTCCGGCAGCGACTCGTCGACGAGCGGGTCGAACGGCAGCAGCCGCGCCCCGGCCGCCTCGAGCCGCTCGAGGTTCTCGGTGTAGTGGAACGAGAACGCCGGGCCGGCCGCGATCGCGACGCCCACCGGGTCGCCGTGGGGACGGTCCCCGTCGTCGCGGTGGTCTCCCTGGCCGCGGCGGTCCGGCGGACGGTCGGGCAGGCCGTCGTCGGGCGCCCACGCCGGGCCGGGCGCGGGGGGCGCGGAGCGGGCGAGGGCGAGGGTCGCGTCCAGGTCGACGTGGCGGGCGGTGGCGTCGGCGAGGAGGGCGAGCGCGTCGCGGGCCTGGGCCTCGCGCTCGGCCACCGGCACGAGGCCCAGGTGGCGCTCCGGGGTCGCGATCCGCTCGTCGCGCCGCAGCGCGCCGAGCACGGGGACGCCGCCGTCGGCCAGCGCCTCGCGCAGCAGCTGCTCGTGGCCGTCCGATCCGACCCGGTTGAGGATCACCCCGGCCACGCGCACCGCGGGGTCGAAGTCGCGGAACCCGTGGACGACCGCCGCGGCGGAGCGGGCCATCGCCGACGCGTCGAGGACGAGCACCACCGGGGCGTCGAGCAGCTTCGCGACGTGCGCGGTGGAGGCGAGCTCGCCCCGCCCGGTGGCGCCGTCGAACATCCCCATGACGCCCTCGACGACGGCGACGTCGGCCCCGGTCCCGCCGTGACGGGCCAGCGGCGCGATGAGGTCGGGGCCGGCGAGGAACGCGTCGAGGTTGCGCCCGGGGCGCCCGGACGCGAGCGCGTGGTGCGACGGGTCGATGTAGTCGGGGCCGACCTTGAACCCCTGCACCGTCAGCCCGCGGGCGCGCAGCGCGCCGATCAGGCCACAGGCGACGGTCGTCTTGCCCGCCCCCGAGCTCGTGCCGGCGACGACGATCCGCGGGACGAGGGTCGCGCTCACCATTCGATCCCCTGCTGGCCGCGGATCCCCTGGTCCATCTGGTGCTTGACGAGGTGCACCTCGGACACGAGGTCGGCCGCGTCGATCAGCGCCTGCGGGGCGTCGCGGCCGGTGATCACGACGTGCTGGAACCCCGGACGGTCCCGGAGCGCGGCGACGACCTCGTCGACGTCGACCCAGCCCCACTTCAGCGGGTAGGTGAACTCGTCGAGCAGGAGGAACTCGTAGCGCTCCTCCGCGACGAACCGCCGGACCTGCTCCCATCCGGCGCGGGCGAGGTCCGCCGACTCGGTGAGGTCCTTGGAGATCCACGACCAGCCGTCGCCGGTCTTCATCCAGTCGATCCCGCCGAGCGCCTCGCATGCGCGCTGCTCGCCGACCTTCCACCTGCCGGACTTGATGAACTGCACGACCCCGCAGCGGTAGTCGCGGTTCCACGCCCGCAGGAGCATCCCGAACGCCGACGTGGACTTGCCCTTGCCGTCACCGGTGACGACGATGAGCAGCGGGCGGTCGCGGGGCTTGCGCCGCCGTGGCTCGGCGGTGCCGCGGTCGTCGGGACGGTGCGGCACGTCGACCCCGGGCGCGGTGTTGCGCGCCAACGCCGCCGCGTCGTTCAGGGGCCGCTCGATCGGGGCGTCGTCGGGATCCTGCGACGAGGACGCGCCACGCAGCGAGCAGCGGGCGACGTAGCCGGCGGGCCGCTCCGGCGACGTCGTGGTGCGGGTCGGCGTCCGGTCGGGCGCGGACGTGTCGCCCGCGACGGGGGCCTCGGTCGACGATGGCTTCTGGCTCATGCGGCGCTCCGGTGGTCGGGCGGACGGTGGTGCTCGTGCTCGGGGACGATGAGGCGCGTGAGGTCCGCGCCGGCGGTGCCGGCCAGCCGGGCGGCGAGACCCAGCCGGACGGGCCCCTCCTCCAGATCGACCACGACGGTGCGATCGGTCGCGGCCCGCAGGCGCCGCAGCGCGTCGGCGGCGCGGCCGTCCGGGTCGGGGGCGCGGCCGTCGGTGAGCAGCACCGCGACACGGGCGCGGCCGTCGCGTCGCCGACGCCGGGCGTCGGCGAGGAGCGCGGCGGCGTGGTCGATGCCGGCCGCCAACGGGGTACGCCCTCCGGCGGGCAGGTCACGGATCGCGGCGGCGGCCCGGTCGAGCGGCGCGCCGGGAGCCACCAGGGTGCGGGCGCCGCGACCGCTGAACGCGACGACGGCGACGAGGTCGCGGCGGGCGTAGGCGCGCCGCAACGCCACCTCGAGCGCGCCCTTCACGCGGGCCAGGCGGCGTCGGGCGGCCATCGATCCGCTGGTGTCGACGACGAGGCAGAGCAGCGCTCCCCGGCCCCCGCCGACGATGGCGGCGTGGGGGACGACGGCGCCGCCGTCCGCGCCGGACCGCACGGCGTGGAGGATCGTCGGCAGGACGGCGATCGGGTCGTCGTCGCGGGCGGGTCGGGCGTCGAGCACCGCGAGCGTGCCGCCGGGGGAGCGGCCGGGGATCGCGTCGTGGTCGCGCGCGCGGCGCGGTCGGGGACCCCGGGGCGCGGCGAGCGCCGACTCCGGCAGCCGGCCGGGCAGCGGGGCGGGCCGCCCGAGGCGCTCGGGGAGCCGGGGGGCCTGGGCGTTCCGGGGCGGCGGTGCGCCCGCGAGGTCCGGGTCCGGCGACCAGCCCGGCGCGGGGTCGTGACCGGACGGTGGGTCGGCGGAGTCGTGCGCGGCCGCCCGGTCGGGACGGCCGTGCGGGTCGCGCCGGCCGTCCGGGTCGTGGTCGTCGCGGGGCCCGTCGCCCGTGCGTCGCCGGGCGGCGTCGTCGGCGATCGGATCGTCGCCGCCGTGCCGGGCGTCGGGCGCGCCGTCGGAGCCGCCGGGCCGGTCGGGTGCGCCGTCGTCGGCCCCGCCGTCGCTCTGGTCCAGCGCGTCGTCGATCGTCGGCTCGCGGTCGCCGTCCGGCGGTGGGGCGAGCGGGTCGCGGTGCAGGCGGTGACGGAGCGCCAGGTGCGCGGCGCGCTCGACGTGCGCGTCGGTGACGGCGTCGGCCCCGTCGAGCGCGGCGAGCGCCCGTGCGGCCTGCGCGCAGACGAGGTCGCCCCGCACGCCGTCCAGGTCGAGCCGGGCGCAGACGTCGGTGATCCGTCGCAGCTCGCGCTCGCCGAGGGTCACCGACCGGAGGCGCTCCCGCGCGGCGGCGATCCGCTCGGCCAGCGCCCGCTCGCGGTCGGCCCACCCGGCGACGAACGCGACCGGGTCGGCGTCGTAGGCCATCCGCCGCCGGACGATCGCCGCCCGCACCGCCGGGTCGCGTGGACCGGTGACCTCGACCCCCAGGCCGAAGCGGTCCAGCAGCTGCGGGCGCAGCTCGCCCTCCTCCGGGTTCATCGTGCCGACGAGCAGGAACCGCGCGTCCTGCACGACCGACACGCCGTCGCGCTCGACGGTCACCGTGCCCGACGCCGCGGCGTCCAGCAGCACGTCGACGAGGTGGTCGGGCAGCAGGTTGACCTCGTCGACGTAGAGCACGCCGCCGTCGGCGCGACCCAGCAGGCCGGCCTCCACCCGGTGCTCGCCCTGCAGCGCCGCGCGCAGGTCCAACGTGCCGACGAGCCGGTCGAGCGTCGCCCCCAGCGGCAGGTCCACCAGCGGGGCGGGGACGTCGTCGCCCCGGGGTGGCAGCATCGGCGCGAGCGCGCGCACCGCGGTCGACTTGGCCGTGCCCCGCTCGCCGCGGACGAGGACGCCGCCGACGACCGGATGGACCGCGCAGACGAGCAGCGCCTCGATGAGGTCCTCCTGCCCGACGAGCGCGGACAGGGGGAACGCGGCCGGGCCCATCCGGGGCGCGTCGCGTCGACCGTCGGGGGCGGGCGCGACGCTCATCCCGTCGCCTCCTCCAGCTGGTCCTCGAGCGCGAGGTAGCGCGCGCGGACGTCGTCGAGCAGCTCGGCGTCGGGCGCGGCCCACATCCCGCGCCCGGCGGCCTCGAGCAGCTTCTCGGCGATCCCGCGCGCCGCCCACGGGTTGGCGCGGTCCATGAACGCGGAGACGTCCTCGTCGAGGAGGTAGCGCTGGGCGACCTGCTCGTACATCCAGTCGGACGCGACGTCGGTCGTGGCGTCGTAGCCGAAGAGGTAGTCGACGGTCGCGGCGAGCTCGGCGGCGCCCTTGAACCCGTGGCGGACCATCGACCCGATCCAGCGCGGGTTGGCGACGCGCGCCCGGAAGATCCGTCGCGTCTCCTCCTCCAGCGTCCGCACCCGCACCTTCTCCGGGTCGGCGCTGTCGCCGAGGTAGCCGACGGCGTCGCGGCCGCTGATCGCGCGGACGGTCGCGAGCATCCCACCGTGGTACTCGTAGTAGTCGTCGCTGTCGAGGTGGTCGTGCTCGGCGGAGTCGACGTTCTTCACCGCCACCTCGATCCGGCCGAAGCACGCCCGCATCGCGTCGCCGGCGGCGATCCCGTCGAGGCCGCGCCCGTAGGCGAACCCGCCCCACGCCTCGTACACGGCGGCCAGGTCGCTCTCGTCGCGCCAGTCGCGCGTCTCGAGGAGCTGGCTCAGCCCGGCGCCGTACGTGCCGGGCTTCGACCCGAAGATCCGGGTCGTCGCGCGGCGCCACGCCTCGGCGGCGTCGAGCTCCCCGGCGATCCGGTCGCGCTCCGCCCGGGCGTGCTTGGCGACGAAGTTCGCGTCGTCCGGCTCGTCGAGCCCGGCGACGAGCGTCACCGCGTCGTCGAGCAGGCCGACGAGGTGCGGGAACGCGTCGCGGAAGAACCCGGAGATCCGCAGCGTCACGTCGATCCGCGGGCGCCCGAGCTCCTCGAGCGGCACGACCTCCAGGCCGGTGACGCGCCGCGACGTCGGGTGCCACGTGGGCCGGACGCCGAGCAGCGCCAGGACCTCGGCCGCGTCGTCGCCCTGGGTCCGCATCGCGGCGGTGCCCCAGGCGACGAGCCCGACCATCTCCGGCATCGCACCGGTGTCGGCGACGTGCCGCTCGAGGACGGCGTCGGCGAGCTTCACCCCGGTCTCGTAGGCGAGCTCCGACGGCACCGACCGCGGGTCGACGGCGTAGAAGTTGCGACCGGTCGGCAGCACGTCGAGCCGGCCGCGCGTGGGGGCGCCCGACGGACCCGCCGGCACGTGACGGCCGCGCAGCGCACCCAGCACGTTGGCCGTCTCGTCGGTCGTCCGCCGCAGGCGCGGCACGATCTGCGCGGCGGCGAACCGCAGCGCGGCGGCGACGCCGTCGTCGTCGCGGCCCAGGACCGAGCGGACGAGCTCCGGCGCGCGGTCGGGGCTCCAGTCGTGCTCCGACAGCTCGGTGAGCAGCGCGTGCTGGGCCTCCTCCAGGCGGTCCAGCAGGTCGCTGCCGCGGTGGCCGGTGCCGGGGAAGCGCTCCAGCAGCGCCGCGGCGCGCTCCGCCTCGACCCGGGCACCCGGCTCGGCGACGAGCGCCGGCTCGTCGAGCCCGAACGCCGCGGCCACCGCGCGCCGCAGCCCGGGGACGTCGCCGCTGCCGTGGCGGCCGATCGCGGCGACGAGGCCTCGCAGGTGCGGGCCCTCCGGCGCCGCGCCCAGCACGTGCAGCCCGTCCTTGATCTGCACGTCCTTGACCTCGCACAGGTACCCGTCGAGGTGCTCGACGAGCTCGCCGGCGTCGTCGGGGCGGGCGTCGGCGTCCAGGCCCAGGTCCTCGTGGAGGTTGGCCCGCTGGATCGCCTCCCAGATCTGCGCGCCGAGTCCGGGCAGCTTGGACGGGTCGAGCACCTCCAGCCGCGCGTACTCGTCCATCAGCGCCTCGAGGTCGGCCAGCTCGTCGTAGCTCTCCGCGCGCATCATCGGCGGCACGAGGTGGTCGACGACGACGGCGTGCGCCCGGCGCTTGGCCTGCGCGCCCTCGCCGGGGTCGTTGACGACGAACGGGTAGACCAGCGGCATCGAGCCCAGCGCGGCGTCGGGGGCGCAGGCGCGGCTCAGCGCGAGCATCTTGCCCGGCAGCCACTCGAGCGTCCCGTGCTTGCCCAGGTGCACGATCGCGTCGGCGCCCCAGTGGTGGTCGAGCCACCGGTACGCGGCCATGTAGTGGTGGGCCGGCGCCAGCTCGGGGTCGTGGTAGACCCCGACCTGGTCGTCGCCGTAGCCGCGCGGCGGCTGGATGAGGATCACGACGTCGCCGAGGTCCAGGCCGGCGATCACGAGGTCTCCGTCGGGGGACGCGCCGTCGCTCGCGTCCAGGTAGCGGTCGCCCGGTGCGGCGCCCCACCGCTCCTCCATCGGGCCGGTCAGCGCCGGGTCGAGCGTGCGGTACCAGTCGAGGTAGTCGGCGACGGGGATCCGCAGCGGTGCGGCGGCGAGGATCTCGTCGGTGAGGAACTCCGGGTCGTGGCCGCCCGCGGCGATCAGGGCGTGCATCAGCGCGTCGCCGTCGGCGGGGATCTCGTCGATCCGGATCCCGTCCTGGCGCAGCGCGTGCAGCAGGCCGATCGCGCTGGCCGGCGTGTCGAGGCCGACGGCCATGCCGATCCGGGCGTGCTTCGTCGGGAACGCCGTGAGGACGATCGCGATCTTGCGGCGCGCGTCCGGGTCGCGCAGGCGCGCGTGGCGCAGCGCGAGGGTCGCCAGGCGGTCGCAGCGCTCGGCGTCGGGCACGTAGCGGGGCACCGCCACGCCGACCGGCGAGTCCTCGTCGTCGCGCTCCTTGAACGAGATCGGCCCGCCGATGATCCGCCCGTCGAACTCGGGGATCGCGACCTGGGTGGCGGCGTCGACCGGCAGCAGGCCCTCGCCGCCCTCCTCCCACCGCGCGCGCGACATCGTCACGCACAGCGCCTGGACCACCGGCACGTCGAGCGCCTCGATCGCGCTGGCGTCCCACGCCATCTGCTCGTCGTGGCCGCCGTCGGCCGGATCGAGGTCGCCGGCGGCGTCGCCGCGGTGCGAGCCGCCGGTGGCGAGCATCTTCGTGACGAGCGCGTCGACGCGGCCGTCCAGGAGCTCCAGCGCCGGCACGCGCCCGTCGACGGGGTCGCGGCGCAGCGTCGTGCTCCACACCGGCAGCGGATGGCCGCCCGCCCGCTCGATGGCGGCGCACAGCCCGTCGACGAACTCCGTGTTGCCGGTCAGCCGGTGGGAGCGGTAGAAGGTGATCCCGACGACGGGCCGGGCCGGATCGCGGCCCTCCAGCGCCTCGTCCACCGTCACGTCGCCGCGGCCGGGCAGGTACACCCCCAGGTCGTCCACGGGACGGGGCTCCTCGAACCCGAAGCCCTCCAGCAGCAGCGTGTCGGCGAGGAACCGCAGCAGCTGCTCGACGTTGTCGACGTCGCCGGAGCGCAGGTACTCGCCGACCTGGGCGACCGTCCCGGCGGGGACGGTCGACAGGGCGGTCATCTCGGCGTCGGGCCGGTGCTCGCCGCCGAGCGCCACCAGCGCGATCCGCTCGGCGCGGCACCGCTCCGCGAGCCGCTCGACGCCGCCCGGCCAGCCCCGGCGTCCGCCGAGCACCCGGATCACCACGACCCGCGCGCCCTCCAGCACGTGGTCGAGGAACGGCTCGATGTCGCGGGTGCCCTGCGGGTTGGCGCAGCGGACCTCGGGGAAGTCCTCGGGCAGCCGCCGCACCGCGGTCGCCGTCGCGAGGATCTCGGTGTCGGCGGTGGTGACGAGCCTCAGCACGACCGCGGGCCCCGGTCGGGGGCGGCAGGTCCGGCCGGAAGGCCGGAGCGCGTGCCGGAGCCGGCGGCGTCCGGGTGGGAGCCGACGGTCGGTGCCGGGACGAGCCCGGCGGGCGGAGCGGGATGGTGCACTGGTGCCTCCTCGGGATCGGGCGTCCCGGCGTTCGAGGTTCCGTGGCGGGGAGTCTCTGACTCCCGGGCGCCTGGGGCGCCCGGTCACAGTGGCGCGACCGTCCCGGACTCACACCGGGTTCCTCGCACCGCCACGCGGTCCGCCGATCGTAGCGGGACCGTTGCGGCCGGGTCGCCGGGCTCCCACCCGGTCAGTCGTTGAGGTGCCCGGTGAGGCCCAGGTAGATCACCGTTCCGACGGCGACGAGGAGCGCCACGCCGAAGTACTGGCGCACGTCGCGCGCGACCGTGCCGCCGAAGAGCAGGGCGAGGACGACGAACGGCACGAGGACCCCGAAGAACACGTAGAGCGCGTCCACGGCTCGCAGTCTGCCACCGACCGGCCGTCCGTCCGCGTCATGCGACCAGAATCCTCGTCCGACTTCCCACACAGACAGAGTGTTCAGTGGTAGGAATGGTGGTCCGGCGGCCCGGCCGCGTCCGTCTCGACCCGATCCGTAGATGCCATGACCACGCCGCAGGCCGCCCTCGTCGATCCCGCCACCGTCGACGTCCTCGACCCGATCCGCACGTCCGACGCGTTCTGGACGACGACGAACTTCGGCGAGGCGGTCCCCGGGGTCCTCACCGCGCTCAACTGGTCGTTCTGGTCGGGGATCGGCGAGCGGGCGGTGCGCCGCACCTTCCGCACCGTCGGCACGCTCACCGAGCCCGAGGACGCCGTGCCGCCGATCGGGGACGAGCGGTTCCTCGGGGTGTTCCACGGCCGGATCGCCGGCAACGTCACGCGCCTGGGCGAGATGGGCGACCGGATCCCGGGCGCGAGCGGCGCCGACGTCGCGGTGTCGATGTTCGGCGAGCTGCCCGAGGGGTTCACGTCCGACCCGACCAAGGCGTACGCGCTGCGGGTGCTGCGCCGGACCCCGCCGGCGTTCCTGTCGATCCCGCGCAACATGGCCCGGATCGACGCCGACACCGCGACGTGGTGGGCGAGCGAGCTCGCGGCCGGCCCCACGACGGACATCGCCGCCGCCCGGGCCCGGTTCCGTCGCGCGCAGAGCTGGTTCGACCGCGCGCTCTACCTCCAGATCCTCAACAACTTCGTCGGCGTCACCCCGGTGTACGACCAGGTCAACGCGCTGGCGGCCGCCGCCGGCGATCCCGAGCTGGCCGGTCGACTGCTCGCCGGGCAGGGCTCGCACGCCGAGCTCGCGGTCGTCGAGGGGCTGTGGGCGATGTCGCGCGACCGGATGACCGTCGAGGCGTTCGTCGCCGAGCACGGGTTCCACGGTCCGATGGAGGGCGAGATCTCCGCCCGCGTGTGGCGCGAGGATCCCTCCCCGGTACTCACCCTCGTCGAGCACTACCGCCGCCGGCCCGAGAGCGAGAGCCCGGACGAGCTGTTGCGCGGCCGCGCGGCCGACCGCGAGGCCGCACGGCGCGAGGTGCTGCGGGCCGTCGGGTTGCGCGGCCGCGCGAAGGCGGAGCTCGTGCTGTGGCTCGCCCAGCGCTACAACCCCACCCGTGGCCTGGGCAAGGCGGCGTTCCTCCGGTCGCTCGACGTCGCGCGCGCCGCCGCCCGGCAGACCGGCGAGGCGCTGGTCCGCTCCGGTGCGCTCGACGATCCGGACGACGTCTTCCACCTGACGATGGACGAGCTGCTGACGGTGGATCCGTCGTCGCGGCTGCAGGACCACGTCGCCGCGCGCCGGACCCAGCGCGACGCCCACGCCGCGCTGTCGATGAAGTCCGCCTGGCGCGGCCGGCCGGACGCGACCGCCCCGGTGGCGCAGGACCGGGTGGCCGCCGGGACGACGCTCACCGGCACCGGGGTGAGCAACGGCGTGGTCGAGGGCCCGGTCCGCGTCGTGCTCGACCCGGACTTCGACGACGTCGAGGACGGCGAGATCCTCGTCGCCCCGTTCACCGACCCGAGCTGGGCGTCGATCATGTACTGCTCGGCCGCGCTCGTCGTCGAGGTCGGCGGCGCGATGAGCCACGCCGCCGTCGTCGCCCGCGAGCTCGGCCTGCCGTGCGTCATGGGCCTGGAGGACGTGACGTCGCAGCTGCGGACCGGCGACGTCGTCCGCGTCGACGGTCACGCCGGCACGATCGAGGTGCTCACCGCGGCGGCGGAGTGAGCCGTCACCACGCCGCTCCGTCGACGCGGCGGCGCAGCAGGGCGATGTCGAACATCCAGCCCTTCCGGGCGGCGGCCTCCTCGCGCAGCTCCGCGATCCGGTCGCGGACGTCGGCGAGCGGGCCGCTGACGAGCAGCTCGTCGTCGGTGCCGAGGTAGGCGCCCCAGTACACGTCGATCCCGTCGGCGGGGATCGACGCGAGCGCGCCGTGGACGTCGAGCATGAGGACGACGTCGTCGTTCCCGTCCGGCAGCCCGTCGGTGAGCAGGCGCGCAGGCGACACGAGCACCGGCCGGCCGACGCGGTTGAGCGGGACCGCGTGCCGGGCGGTCAACGCGTGCAGGGCGCTCACCCCCGGGATGACCTCGATCTCGATCGGCACGTCGCCGCGCGCGTCGATCTCGCGGACGATCGACAGGGTGGACTCGTAGAGCGACGGGTCGCCCCAGGCGAGGAACAACGCCGCTCCGCCGTCGGGCACCGCGTCGGCGATCGCGCGACCCCACCGCTCGGCGCGCTGCTCCTGCCACCGGGCGACCGCGGCGTCGTAGTCGGGGTCGGTCCGCCACGGCCGGTGCGGATCCTCGAGCGCGACCGTCGGCAACGGCCCGGCGGTCCGGTGGCGGTCGATGATCGCCTGCCGCTCCGCGGCCAGCGCCTCCCGTCCCTCCTTGCGCACGACGAGCAGCGCGTCGGCCTCGTCGAGCGCCCGGACCGCCTGCACGGTCACCTGGTCGGGATGTCCGCACCCGACCCCGACGACGAGCACCCGGCGCATCAGCGGCCTCCCGATCGACGGATCGCGCCGACGGTCCCGCGTCGATCGGCCCGCGCCTCCGCGGCGTCGGGGATCGCTGGATCGGGGCTGGTGGCGGGCACCTCGGCGCTCCTTCGTCGACGGGCGGCCGGGCCGTCCGGCCGCGACGGCCGTCGTCCCGACGATACGCCGCCCCGCCCCGGTCCCGTCCGCACGTGCGCCACGGCGTAGCCTGCTCCGGTGCCCGTCCGCGCCCGGCTGCTCATCGACTGTCCCGACCGCCCGGGGATCGTCGCGGCGACGTCGGGGTTGCTCGCCCGCCACGGGGCGAACATCGTCGAGCTCGACCAGCACGCGGCCGGGGGCGACCCGCCGGTGTTCTTCAGCCGGATCGTCGTCGACGTGCCGGGCGGCGCCGCCGGGCTCGACGCGCTGCGGGCCGACTTCGCGGCCACCGTCGCCGCGCCGCACGACATGACCTGGCGCCTGGTGCCGGTCGACGAGCCGCGCCGGATCGTCGTCCTCGTGTCGCGCGAGCCACACGGCCTGACCGAGCTGCTGTGGCGGTGGGAGCGCGGCGAGCTCGGGGCGGACATCGCGTGCGTCGTCTCGAACCACCCCGACCACCGCGAGCGCGTCGAGCGGTTCGGGGTCCCGTACCACCACGTGCCGGCGACCCGGGCCAACCGGCCCGAGGCCGAGGCGGAGATCCTGCGGATCGTGGGGGAGGAGGCCCCCGACCTCGTCGTCCTGGCGCGGTACATGCAGATCCTCACCGGGGGGTTCCTCGACCGGGTCGGTCGGCCGGTGATCAACATCCACCACTCGTTCCTGCCGGCGTTCGTCGGGGCCGAGCCGTACCGGCAGGCCCGCGAGCGCGGGGTGAAGATCGTCGGCGCGACCGCGCACTACGTCACCGAGGAGCTCGACGCCGGCCCGATCATCGAGCAGGACGTCGTCCGGATCGACCACCGCGCCACCCTCGACGAGCTCGTCGCCCTGGGGGCCGACGTCGAGCGGCAGGTCCTCGGCCGCGCGGTCCGCTGGCACCTGCAGGACCGGGTGATCGTCCACCGCCGGTCGACGGTCGTGTTCTGACGGCGGAGGCATCGGCCTGTCGGTCGATGGAGCGATGCCCCAACGGATTCGACCTCTGGGTCTCGCGTCCGTCGATCGATGGGCGCCACCGCGCCCCGGACTCGGAATGGGATTCCGATGGTACGCTGATCCCATGGAAGCGACGATCGACTCCGGTGGACGTCTGCTGCTGCCGAAGGCGCTTCGCGACGCGCTCGGTCTGGCGGCCGGGACCAAGGTCGACGTGTCGCTCTACGGCGCCGGGCTCCAGGTGACTCCCGGCGGACGCACGGCCCGGCTCGAGCGCGCCGCCGACGGACGGCTCGTCGCACGGGCGGACACGGTCGTCACCGACGATGCGATGTTCGCGCTGATCGACGCGGGCCGCCGGTGAGCCACCCGCCGCCGCGGGCGGTCGACACGAGCGTGGCGGTGCCGCTCCTCGTCGCATCGCACGAGGCGCACGACGCCGTCCGGGACTGGGCCGCAGGGCGCGAGCTGCGCCTCAGCGGTCACGCGCTGGCCGAGACGTACGCCGTGCTGACCCGGCTTCCGGGCGATGCGCGCGTGCGGCCGGACGACGCCGTCCTCCTCATCGAGGACGGCTTCGCCGACCCCCTGTCGCTGTCGGGCGCGGTGGCCACGAGGGCTCCGCGCGAGCTGGCCCGACGCGGCGTCGCGGGCGGGGCGACGTACGACGGGTTGGTCGCGCTGGCCGCCCGCGAGCACGACGCGACCCTCGCCACGCGCGACGCCCGCGCCCGCCCGACGTACGACGCGGTCGGGGTCCGCGTCGAGGTCGTGGACGATCGACGCGGACCCGCGTTCCCGTCGGACCGAGGGGTCGCGCCCCCGTCCGCCTGACGGCCGTGTTCCGGCGCTCGGCCGTCCACGCCGCCCGACGCGCCGGCGTCGCCCCGCGACGCCGTCGGCGTCAGTCCGACCCCGTCGCCCCCGCCCGCTCGATCCGCCATCCCTGCGCCCGGGTCCGCTCGCGCCAGAACGACGCGTAGCGGCCGCCGGCGGCGAGCAGGTCGGCGTGGCGGCCGTGCTCGGCGATCCGGCCGGCCTCGAGGACGACGATCCGGTCGGCGCCGACGACGGTCGACAGGCGGTGGGCGATGACGATGACGGTGCGGTCGCGGGCGAGCTCGGCGAGGGCCGCGTCGACCGCCGCCTCGTTCTCGGGATCCAGCGCCGACGTCGCCTCGTCCAGGAGGACGATCGGGGCGTCCTTGAGGATCGCGCGGGCGATCGACACCCGCTGACGCTCGCCGCCGGACAGCGCGTGGCCGCCCTCGCCGACCCGGGTGCCCCACCCGTCGGGCAGCCGATCGACGATCTCGTCGACCCGTGCCGCGCGGGCGGCGGCACGGACCTCGTCGACGGTCGCGTCGGGACGTCCGGCGCGGACGTTCTCCTCGATCGTCGTGTCGAAGAGGTAGACGTCCTGGAACACCACGGCGATGTGGGCCATGAGGTCGGCGGTGGCGATGTCGCGCACGTCGACCCCGCCGACGCGGACCGTGCCCTCGTCGACGTCCCAGAACCGGGCGACGAGCCGGGCGACCGTCGTCTTGCCCGCCCCGGACGGCCCGACGAGCGCGAGCATCGTCCCGGCCGGCACGTCGACGTCGATCCCCTCGAGGGTGCGCTCGGCCGATCCCGCGGGTGCGCCGCCGCCGGCCTTCGCCGCCGACGCGACCCCGCTCGATCCCGACCCCGCGGCGGGCCCGGAGGACCGGCCGGCGCCATCCGTCGCCGACCGTCCGTAGTCGAACGCGACCCCCTCCAGCCGCACCGACCCGTCGACCGGGCGCCGCGGATCGGTCGGCTCGGGCAGCGCGGGGGTGTCTAGGACGCGGGCGATCGCGCGCAGGCTGCCCTGGGCGACGCGGATCGCGCCGACGATGTCGGCGGCCTCGACGAGCGGCTGGCCGAACCGGGCGACGAGGACGAGCAGCGCGACGAGCTCGGGCACGTCGATCGATCCGCCGAGCGCCAGGTCGACCCCGACGATCATCACGACGAGGAACGCGAGCTGCACCGCGAGCGCCGACGCGACGAGCCCCATGCTCATCGTCCACAGCTGCCTGCGGCGCGCGGCGTGCTGGGCGAGCAGCGCGTCGTCGAGTCGCGCGTCGTGCTCGCCGGCCTGCCCGTAGGCGCGCAGGACCGGCTGGATCTGGGCGGCCTCGACGATCCGGCCGCCCGCGTCGGACGCGGTGGCCTGCACGTCGACGGCGGCCCGCCGCGCCAACCATCCGGACAGGCGGTGCGCGCCGTAGATCAGCGGGGCGGTGAGCGTCGTCGCGAGCGCCAGGCGCCAGTCCACGGCGTACATCGCCACGACGACGGTGGCGGGGGTGACGAGCGCGGCGACCATCGGCCGCAGCAGGTGCCCGGCCGACGTCATGACGTCGGTCACGCCCTGGCCCGACAGGCGGGTGAGCTCGCCGACGCGCGTCGCGCCGAACCAGCCCAACGGCAGCGCGGCGACGTGGTCGCCCAACCGGCGGTGCAGGGTCCGCGCGACGACCGTGCCCAGCCGGTGGGCGATCATCGCCTGGGCGTAGAACGCCACCGACGCGGCCGCCGCGACGGCGGTGAGGACGACGAGCCAGCGGGTGGCGCGGTCGTCGTCGCCCTGCAGCAGCGCGTCGACGATCGGGACGATGAGGACGAACGCCACGCCCTGCAGCACCGCGAAGGCGACGATCCCCGCCACCTGGGCCCGGAGCAGCCGACGACCGTCGGCGTCGAGCAGCGCCATCAACGCGGAGATCACGCCGCACCTCCGGTCGCCCGGTCGGGCTCGTCCGCCACCGCACGCAACGGCGCGCTCGCGGCCCGTTCGTGGGCGGCCCACTGGCGGGCGTACGCGCCGTCGGCGGCGAGCAGCTCGTCGTGGGCGCCGCGCTCGACGATCCGGCCGCCGTCGAGGACGAGGATGCGGTCGGCGCCGGTGATCGTCGACAGGCGGTGGGCGATGACGACGACGGTGCGTCCCGCGGCCAGGCGCGACAGCGCGTCCTGGATCTGGGCCTCGGACTCCGGGTCGGCGAACGCCGTCGCCTCGTCGAGGACGAGGATCGGCCGGTCGGCGAGCAGCGCCCGCGCGATCGCCAGGCGCTGCGCCTCGCCGCCCGACAGCCGCGCGTCGACGCCGACGACGCTGTCGTACCCGCGCGGCAGCTCGCCGATCCGGTCGTGGATCCGGGCGGCGTCCGCGGCGGCGCGGACCTCGTCGTCGGTCGCGTCGGGGCGGCCCAGGCGGATGTTCTCGGCGACCGACGCGCGCAGCAGGCCCGGGTCCTGGAAGACGAACGCCACCCGGCGGTACAGGTCGGCCGCGGGCACGTCGCGGACGTCGCGACCGTCGACGCGGACGTGGCCGTCGCGGACGTCCCAGAACCGCGGGATGAGCGCCGCCAGCGTCGACTTGCCGGCGCCGGACGGACCGACGAGTGCGGTGACGGTGCCGGGCTCCAGGTCGGCGGTGACGTCGGTCAGCACGTCGGCGCGGTCGTCGTAGGCGAACGACACCCGGTCGAGCGCGACCGCCCCGTCGCCGGTCGGGCGGGGCTGGTAGTCCGCGCCCTCCGCGACGTCCGGCAGCGTCGGGGTGGCGAGGAGCGCCATGACGCGCCCGGCGGCCTCCGACGCCAGGCGGAACCCCTGGGCGCTGTGGCCGAGGGTGAGCAGCGGCTGGGTGAGGCCCAGGCCGAGCAGCGCGAACGGCACGACGTCGAGCGGGTCCATCGACCCCCACGTGGTGCGCGCCACGCCGCCGGCGAGGATGACGGTGAGCATCACCGGCGGCGAGCAGACGAGCTCGGCCAGCGCGGAGCGGCGCGCGATCGGACGCACCCACTCCTCGTGGAAGTCGGCGAAGTCGTGGGTGGCGGTCGTGTACCGGGTGTGCGTTCCGCCGGTCGGCCCGAACGCCTTGACCACGCCGATGCCCTGCACGAGCTCGACGACGGCGCTGCCGATCCGGCCCAGCCGGGCGGCGTGCTCGGTCATCTGCGATCCGTACCCGCGGACGATCTCGACGTAGAGCACCGCGAACACGACGAGCGGCACGACGGTGATGAGCGTCAGCCGCCAGTCGACGACGACGAGGTACCCGAGCGCCACCACCGGGGTCACCACCCCGGCGACGAGGTCGGGTAGCGAGTGGGCGACCATGTAGTGCATCGCGTTGACGTCGTCCTGCACCGCGCGGCGGACCTCGCCGGAGTGGCGGGCGCCGAACCAGCCGAGCGGCAGCCGTCCCAGGTGGCGCGCGATCCGGCGACGGACGACGAGCTGGAAGGTGTTGTCGGCGAGGTGGGTGATCTGGCCGCCCGCGCCGTGCGCGACGAGCCGGACGGCGAACGCGACGACCGCGACGACGACGAGCGCGTGCACCGCCGACTCGTCGACCGGGGCGTCGAGGAGGCGCCGCGCGATCTCGACGACGCAGACCAACGGCACGACCGTCGCCACCGCGGCGACGGCCTGCAGCGCGGCCGCCGTGAGCAGCGGGCCGCGGACGGGGGCGAGCAGATCGAGGAGCGGGGAACGTCGTCCCGGCTCCGCTGACCGCCGCCCCCGGGGGGCGGGGCGGGACGTCACCGCCGCAGCGTCGCGGTGAACGTCCGGCTCTTCGCCCAACGGTCGGCGCCGGAGGCGGTCTGCTCACCGGTCGCGCTGCGCAGCGACACGCGGACCTTGATCGACTTGCGCTGCTTCAGCAGGTTGCGCACGTCCTTGGAGAGCTTGAGCGCCAGCGAGCCGTTCTTGCCGGCGCCGACGGTGACGGTGCTCCACTTGGCGAACGTCACGCGCTGCGCCTTGCGGCCCTTGCGGAGCTTGAGCTTGCCGGACGACACGACGCGCACCTGGCTCGTCGACGTGATGACGCCCGGATTCGTCAGGCGGACGGCCGCCTTCGTGCCGTTGGAGTACCGGCGGAGCGTCGTGGAGCGCAGGCGTAGGTCGGGCGATGCGACCGGGGGCGGCGCGATGCCGGTGTCGGCCGCGGACGGGTCGGCGTAGGCGACCTCGAACCGCTCCGCCTTGCCGGGCGTGAACGACGTGCCCTCCGGCGCGACGTACCGGCCGGGGCGGCAGTCCAGGTCGAAGACGGTCTTCTTGATCCGCGCGCGGATGTAGAGGCTGCCGGTCGGCCGGGTGACGTCGCCGCCGGTGGCCCGCGGCGGCAGCTCGGGGAGCGTGCCGTTGGGGCCCTGCTGGAAGTCGATCTGGGCGTACGGCTGGCCGTCGCTCAGCGTGGGGGCGGTCCACGTCGAGTCGGGGAAGGGCACGACGACGTCGAGCGGGGTGGCGCCACGGAACTGCTCGCCGTCCGGGCTGGCGGTGATCGTCGTCCGGGCCGTCGTCTGGGTGTGGAGGATCTGCGATCCCTGCGCGGTGCCGGCGCCCTGCACCGCGAGCCAGACGTCGGCGCTGATGTCGTTGACCCCCGGGTCCATGAGGCCGGTGTTGAACGCGAACTCGGGGATCCAGTCCGGCAGGCGCGTGGCCGCGGTCGTGCCGGTCAGGCGGAACCCGGCGCCGGGCGGCACGTACACCGGGGCGGCGGTCGACGCGACCCGCACGTCGATGTTGCGCCAGAACCCGTCGCTGCTGTACTTGCAGGTGTTGGGCGTCAGGCTCTGCCCGGCGGTCGCCGCCGACGGGACCGCCATCGCGGCGACGCCGAGCAGCCCGACGGCGACGGAGACGGCGCGGCGGCGCGGACGGCGGGCGGGGGATGGCGGGTGGGGCATGACGTCCTGGAACGGGTCGGCGTAGGGATGCGGATCGGCCACGTGGGCGCTCGGCTCCGGCATCTGGAGTTGGCAACCCTAACATCGACCGGCCGGACGACCGCTGCCGCGGCCACGGTCCGTCCGCGTGGCGGGCGGGTGCGCCGGGTCGGCGGGTGACGACGCCGTGACCGGCGCCGCCACCCGCCGACGCCCTACCGCCGGACGGTGGCGCGCTTCGTCACCGTCGCCTGGTGATCCGGGCCTTGCGCTTGCCGATCCGGTACCGGCCGCGGGTGCGGACCTCGACCCGGGCCCGGGTGGTGGCCTTGCGGTCGAGGTTGCGCAGCGTGACCGGGATCCGTCCGCTGCGACGCCGGAGCGACGACTTCGTGATCCGCACCGTCGTCCGCTTCTTCGCGGCCTTCGCCTTCGGCGCATCATCCGCCGGTGGCGTGACGATCGGACCGGGGGGCGGCGGACGGAACCCGGCGTCGCCGCCACCGCCACCGTCGCCGATGATCGGCGGCGGCGTGTCACCACAACCGTCGCCACCTCCGCCACCGGTGGGCGGCGGCACGTACGGCTCGTACACCGGCGGGGGCGGCACGCGGAGGAACGGCGGGTTGCCGGCCGGGGCCTCGATCGTCGATCCGACGAGTCGTCCACGGACGAGCTCGAGCGTGCGCGGGCCACCGTCGGTGTCGGCGGTCAGCACGATCGACGCGCCGTCGGCGCCGGCGAGCGTTCCCGGGCGCAACGTCAACGCGCCGGTGTCGGACGTCGCCGTCCAGCCGGCGCCGGGCAGCGCGAACGTCGGCAGCTCGCCGTCGGTCGAGTCCCAGTCCTCAACGGCGGAGGTGACCTCGCGCTCGGCGGGGGCCAGGCCGGTCGCCGACACCTGCACGCGCGCCGACACGTCGACGGTGTCGCCCGCGTCGGGCCCGAGCCAGGCGTCGACCTGGTCCGGGGTCAGGCGCACCCGCAGCTCGTTGCCGGCCGTGTGGTGGAGCGTCAACGCCTCGCCCGACCTGCGCGGGACCGGCAGGACGCCGGCGTTGTAGTCCCCGGATCCCGAGACCCAGCCGGACGTCGGCTCCGGGCCGCCGTTGGGCTGGCCGTCGGGACGGACGTAGCCCCACTCGGTCGTCCCCGGCCGGGCGCGGTGGAGGATCTGCGCGTCGACCGATGCGTCGTCCCCCGCGCCGACGTAGCCCGCCGGAGCGGTGCGGCCGACGAATCCCGGAACCCGGAACGGATCCGCCTCGCCGGCGCCGACGAGGCTCTTGCCGAGCGCCTCGGAGTGGATGGTGCCCGAGTGGTCGACGACGTTGCCCGGCTGGCAGTCCAGGGCGAAGAACCCGGACGCCGTCGAGCTCATGTCGACGTGCACGTAGACGCTGCCGTTGACCGACCGCAGGTTGCCGTTGCGCCCGACGGGCAGCTGGGGCAGGGAGCCACCGACGGCCTGACGCAGGCGGATCGGACCGCCGGTCGCCCGCCACGTCGTCGCGGCGAGCTGCAGGTCGCCGATGACCGGTGGGTTGACGTCGTCGTTCGTGTCGATCTGCACGGTCGTCGTGAGCTTCTGCACCTGGACGTTCGACGTCGGGTCGCCGGGAACGACCGCGTTGCTCGCCTCGACGGCGACCCACACCTCGACCGGGGCGAGGCTCGTCGTCGGGGCGGCGAGGCCCGCCGCCCCGAGCGCGGCAGCCACGACGGCGGCCGCGCTGCGGGGCGTGCGGATCCGGGAGATGCCGATCAGCTCCCTACCGGCGCAGGGACAGCGACTTGGTCGTGTCCGCGGCGCGGTCCGGCTCGACGGTCACGCGCACCGGCAGGCTCTTGCGACCGCGCAGCGCCTGGCGCGCGCGGGTGCCGAGCGCGATGCGGTACGTGCGCGTCTGGCCCGCCTTCAGGCGGTAGTCGACGGTGCCGGCGACCGAGAACCGGGTGGCCTTGCGCTTGCCGACCTTGATCGCGGTCCGCGTCTTGATCCGGATCGCGCCGACGTCGTTGCGGTCGGTGCGGTTGCGCAGGCGGAGCTTGAAGCTGCCGCTCCTGCCGGCGAGGCTCGTCGACAGCACCTCGATCGACGCGTTCGTGCTGATCTGCTCGGCCGGCGGCGCGGGAGCGGGGACGGTGACCGTCACGGTCCGGGTCGGGGTCTGGTCGGCTCCGTCGGCGGCCGTCGCGACGGGGAAGGTCGCGAACGGCGCCCGGGCGTCGGACGTGATCGTGTAGCGGCCGCGCGAGCCGTACGCCGGACGGTACGTCGCCACGTTGCGGTCGTGGACCCAGCCGGGGTTGGCGTGCTCGCCGACGCCGGTGTCGCTGCCGTCGGCGGTCTGCGTGCCGGCCGGCAGGCCGGACTGGTGGGCGCCGGGGAGGACGTCCCCGAGGAGGCGCGAGTACGGGATCCCGGCCTCGGTGACCTCGATGTCGCCCTGGACGCAGTCGGCGGTCAGGCCGTAGGCGTCGGTCTCGGGCCGCAGGAAGACGCTGCCGTACGGCCGGACCCAGATCGGGACGTTGTGGTCGGCGCGGCCCGGGTAGCCCCGGCCGTAGATCGTGACCTGGTCGCCGATGTTGCCGTGCTCGGCCACGCGGAACTCGATCGGGCCGTCACCGGTGGGCGTCCAGGTCAGCGGCGGGATGTCGATCGAGATCGGGTCGATCGTCACCGTCGCGGCGGACGGGTCGTCGGACGTGCCGCCCTTGGGCCCGGTCGACGTGAACGTCGGGTCGTCGACGTCGACCGACCAGATGCCCCTGACGAACGCGCGCTGCGTGCCCTCGACGGTGTTCGTCGCCTCGATCGCGACGACGCCGTGGATCGGGAACTGGTTCTGGCGGTCGTGGCCGAGCAGGTGGTGGCCCAGGACGTACGGGTCGCCGGTGCCGACCGGGGCGTTGAAGCTCTTCACCCAGAGGTTCTTCGCACTGATCCGTCGCATTGACCGACGTCTGGGCGGGTCGACGTTTCATCGGCGCCTCGCCGTCCGTCGCGGCGGCGTGCCGGGCCGCCGCGACACGGCCGCGCCCGGCGGGTTTCTGGCACCCTAACTTCGGCCGAATCCGCCGTTCCCGCCCTCCGTCGGTCGGCACGGACCCCCCGAGCCAGCCCCACCATGTCCGCGCCGTCAGTCCCCAACCCGGTCGTCACGTCGATGACGGTCCACGTCGAGGCGCTGCTCAACTGCGCGCTTCGCGAGGCCGACGCGGTCGTCGTCGGCGGCGCGGACGGCGCCTCGACCGCGGAGCTGCCGGTCCTCGGGGGCGCCGCCACGATCGAGGCCGAGCTGACCTACGCGTCGCCCACCGGCCGGCACCGCTACCGGCTCCCGGCGCGCCTGCGCACCGTCGACGGTCGCGTCCGGCCGCTCGAGCTCGACGGGCTCGCCGCGCTCCTCGTCGACGCGCTCTCGGCGCACGGGACCGATGATCCGACGGCGCTCGCCGCGCCCCCCGCGGGCGGCGCCCCCGCACGCCTGTCGGTGCTGCAGCGGATCGGCCTGAGCGTCGACGCGCTCGCCGGGTTCCTCGCCGCCGACGCCGCCGGTCCCGAGCCGCTCCAGGCCGGCCCGTATCCGGGCGGTCGGTGGACGTTCGCCGCCACCGAGCGGTCGCTCGTGACGGGGCACCCGTTCCATCCGACCCCGAAGTGTCGCGGCGAGATGCGCCCCGACGAGCGCGACCGCTACGCGCCCGAGACGGCATCGCGGTTCGCGCTGCGGTGGCTGGCGGTCGACCCGGCGATCGTCCGCCACGACAGCGCGGTCGTCGACGACGACGGCGCCGAGGTCCCCGCCCCGCGGCTGGCGGCCGACCTGCTGGAGACGGCGCTGGCGACGGCTGCCGACGGGCCCGCCGGTGACGCCCACGACGGGGCCGAGCCGGCCGCGGGCCGGGCCGCGCGCACCGCCGCGCTGCGCGACCGCCTCGCCGGCCTCGGCGACCGGGTGATCGTGCCGATGCACCCGTGGGAGGTCGAGCGGCTGCGTGGCCGCGACGACGTCGCCGGACTGCTGCGCTCCGGCGCGATCGTCGACCTGGGCGCGCACGGCGCCCCGGTCGCGGCGACGACGTCGGTCCGCACCGTCCACCACGAGGCGTGGCCGTGGCAGCTCAAGTTCTCGCTGCACCTGCGGGTGACGAACTCCATGCGGCTCAACCTGCCGAAGGAGCTCGACCGGTCGGTCGAGGCGGCCCGGCTGGCGCGGACCGTCGTCGGGGAGCGGATGGCCGCGGTCGCCCCGCACTGGGTCGTCGTGCACGACCCGGCGCACCTCGCGGTCCTCGACGCCGACGGCGCGGTCATCGACGGGCTGTCGGTGCTGCTGCGCGAGAACCGCTGGCGCGGCGGTGGCCTGGACGCGACCGCGGTGACGTCGCTCTGCCAGGACCACCCCTACGACGGACGCTCCCGCCTGGCCCGGATCGTCGACCGGTTGGCGGCCGAGGCCGGCGAGCGCCCGGACCTCGTCGCGCGGCGCTGGTTCGCGCGGTACCTCGACGTGTTCGTCGCGTCGGTCCTGCGGATCTACCTCGACGTGGGCCTGACGTTCGAGCCGCACCAGCAGAACCTCATGCTCGAGCTCGAGGACGGCTGGCCCGCCCGTGCGGTGCACCGCGACAGCCAAGGCTACTTCCACCGCGAGGCGGCGCACGAGGACCTGTGCCGGATCGTCCCCGGCCTGGGCGAGGCGACCGAGTCGATCTTCCCCGAGCCGCTCGCCGACGAGCGGCTCGTGTACTACCCGTTCGTGAACAACGCGATGGGCGTCGTCGGGGCGATGGGCGCCGCCGGGCTCGTCGACGAGCGGATCCTGCTGGCCGACCTGCGCGCCGCGATCGAGCGGGAGCGCGAGCGGGGCGGCCGCTACCCGCACACGCTGCTGGACCGGTTGCTCGACGACGAGCGCTGGCCGTGCAAGGCCAACCTGCGCACGCGGATCGGCGATCTGGACGAGCTCGTCGGCGACATCGCCGAGCAGTCGGTGTACGTCACGATCCCCAACCCGCTCGTCGCGCACGCTCCCGCGAGGACGTCGGCATGACGGTCGATCGTCCCGGTTCGGGGGTGACGTTCGACGCCGTCCGATCCGACGCGCACCTGCCGCTGCTGCGCCGCTGGCTCGCCGAGCCGCACCTGCGTCCGTGGTGGGAGGTCGACGACGTGGCCGCCTACGTCGCCGCCACGCCGGCGCACCAGCGGGCGTGGGTCGTCGCCGACGCCGCGGGGCCGTACGGGTACGTCGAGACGTACCGCGCCGCCGACGACCCGCTGGCCGACCACGCGCCGGTCGGTCCGGCCGACCGCGGGTGGCACGTCCTCGTCGGCGACCCGGCCCGGATCGGCACCGGCGCCGCGCAGCGCCTGGCGATCGCGACGGTCTGCGGGCTGCTCGGCGAGCCCGGGGTCGAGCGGGTGGTGTGCGAGCCCGACGTCCGCAACGCCCGGATGCTCGCGTTCTGCACGGCGCTCGGCGGGCGCACGCTCACCGAGTTCGACTTCGCCGGACGCAAGCGCGCGGCGCTCGTCGCCTGGACCCGCGACGACGTCGCCGCCCGCTGGCCCGACGTGCTGGAGCAGGCCGTCCGCGTCGGCCGCCGCTGGGACGCGCTCGACGCCCCCGTCGAGGCCGGCCGTGCGGGCGCGCCCCCGACCGGAGGCGACCGATGACCACCGCGCGCGACGAGCCGCTCGACGTCGTCGGCGTCGGGATCGGCCCCTTCAACCTGGGGCTGGCGGCGCTGCTCGACGGCGTGCCCGGCGTCTCGGCGCGGTTCTTCGACCGCGGCCCGGCGTTCACCTGGCACCCCGGGCTCATGCTCGAGGACGCCGAGATCCAGGTCCCGTTCCTCGCCGACCTCGTGACGCTCGCCGATCCGACGAGCCCGCACACGTTCCTCAACTACCTGCACCAGCACGACCGGCTGTACCGGTTCTACTTCCACGAGCGGCTCCACCTGCTGCGCCGCGAGTTCCAGGCGTACTGCCGCTGGGTCGCCGACCGGCTGACGAGCTGCGCGTTCGGGCACGACGTCGTCGCGGTGACCGAGGGCGCCGACGGCACCTGGACGGTGCGCGCACGGCCGGTCGACGCCGACGGCGCGCCGACGGGGCCCGACGTCACGGTGCGGGCGCGCGCGGTGGTGCTGGGCACCGGCACCGCCCCGGTGGTGCCCGACTGCGCGGCGCCGCACGTCACCGGTGCGGGGGCCGTTCTGCACTCCGCCGCCTACGGCGACCACCGCGACGCGTTGCTCGCCGCCCGGTCGGTGACCGTCGTCGGGTCGGGCCAGAGCGCCGCCGAGGTGTTCCTCGACCTGCTGCGCCACGGTCGCGGCGACGGCCGGGTCGACTGGTTCACCCGCAGCAGCGGGTTCCTCGCGATGGAGTACTCCAAGCTCGGCCTGGAGCACTTCACCCCCGAGTACACGTGGCACTTCCACGGCCTGGACCCGGCGCGTCGCGACGACGTCCGCGAGCGCCAGGACCTGCTGTACAAGGGCATCTCGGCCGACACGAGCGCCGAGATCTACGACCTGCTCTACCGCCGCACCGTCGAGGACGACGACCCGCGCGCCGGCTACCGCGCCGGCTGCGAGCTCGTCGCGCTCGACCCGCACGACGGCCGCTGGCGGCTGCAGCTGCGCCACGCCGACGAGGACGCGCGGGCATGGCACGACACCGACGCGGTCGTGCTCGCCACCGGCTACCGCGCCGGGCGGCCGCCGGTGACCGATCTGGAGCGGATCGTCGAGCACGACGCGCGGGGTCGTCCGGTCGTGGAGCTGGACTACCGGCTGCGTCGTCGCGACGGCCGCCCGTCGACGCTCTTCGTCCAGAACGCCGAGCTGCACACCCACGGGGTCGGGACGCCCGACCTGGGCCTCGGCGCGCACCGCAACGCGACGATCGTCAACGCGCTGCTCGGCCGCGACGTGCACCGCCTGCCGGTGCGCACCGTCTTCCAGTCGTTCGGGCTGGACGGGCTGTCGCCGGTCCCGGCGCCCGCCGACCACCCCGGGGACGACGCATGACCGGCGACCTCTCCCCGCTGCTGCAGGCGCTCACCCCCGAGCGCTGGGCCCGCGTCAACCGCGAGCTCGTGGCCAAGCTCCTCACCGAGCTCATCTACGAGGAGGTCCTGCAGCCCGAGCCGCTGGAGCCGACCGACGACGCCGACCCGCCGCCGGGCACGGTCCGCGCGTTCCGGCAGGGGCTCGGGCCGCACCTCACCGTCGAGTTCCGTGCGCGCCGCCGCTCGCTCGGGGTGTGGCGGGTCGATCCCGACAGCCTGCGGACGTGGCGCGACGGGGTCGAGGTCGACGGGATCGACGCGGTCGACGTCGTCGCGCTCGGCGCCCCGGCGGTCGGGTCGACGGCCGACACGACCTCCGGCCTGGTGCAGGAGATCTCCAACACGCTCCTGGCCGACGTCCACCAGCTCGCGGTCGGCCGCCCGGCCGCCGAGCTCGTCGAGCTGCCCGCCGACGACCTCGAGGGCGAGATGCGCGGCCACCCGTGGATCGTCGCCAACAAGGGCCGGATGGGGTTCGACGCCCACGACCAGCTGGCGTGGACGCCCGAGGCGCAGCCGCGGGTGGCGCTGCCGTGGCTGGCGGTCCGGGCCGACCGCGCCGACGTCGCCCACGTCCCCGGCCTGGACCACGCGACCGTCGTCGCCGACCAGGTCGGCGCGTCCGGACTGGACGAGCTGCGCGACCGGGTGACCGCGGCGGGCATGGACCCGGACGGCGTCGTGTTCCTGCCCGTCCACCCGTGGCAGCTCTCGCACCGCGTGCTGCCGCTGCACGCCGCCGAGCTGGCGCGGCGCGAGCTCGCGGTGCTGGGCCCGCTGGAGCACCGCTACCGGCCGCAGATCTCGATCCGCACCCTCGTCGACGCCGACGATCCGACGCGCCGCGCGATGAAGGTGCCGCTGTCGATCCTCAACACGTCGGTGCACCGCGGGCTCCCGCGCGACGCGACGATGGCCGCCCCCGCCCTGAGCGCGTGGTTCACCGGCCTGGTCGACGCCGACCCGTTCCTCGTCGAGCAGGGACTGGTCGTGCTGGGCGAGGAGGCGTCGGTGAGCGTCGCGCACCGCTCGATGGAGGCGATCGACGGGGTGCCCTACCAGCACACCGAGATGCTCGGGGCGCTGTGGCGCGAGCCGCTCGCCCCGCGGTTGCGCGACGGCGAGCGGGCGTTCACCCTCGCGGCGCTCCTGCACGTCGACCCGCACGGCACGTCGTTCGTCGAGGAGCTCGTCGCCCGCAGCGGGCTCGACGTCGCCGAGTGGGTCGCGACGCTGCACCGGGTGATCCTGCCGCCGCTCATGCACGTGCTGTACCGGTACGGGGCGACGTTCTCCCCGCACGCGCAGAACTGCCTGCTCGTCGTGCGCGACGGCGTGCCGGTGCGCCTGGCGGTGAAGGACGTCGTCGACGACGCGACGATCACCGCCGACCCGCTGCCCGAGCTGGAGTCGATGCCGCGCGCGGTCCGGGCGGCGCTCGGCCACGGGATCGAGTCGACGATCGTGCCGCAGTGGATCCAGTCCGGGCTGCTCGTCTGCGTGCACCGCTACCTGGCGGAGATCCTCGTCGACCGCACCGGACTGCCCGAGGACGCGTTCTGGGCGGCGGCGGAGCGCGCGGTCGCCGAGTACCAGGAGCGGTTCGACGACGAGCTCGGCGAGCGATTCGAGCGGTTCGACTTCGAGGCGCCCGCGTTCGTCAAGCTGTGCCTCAACCGCGTGCGGATCCTCGGCCGCGGCTACGCCGACGATCCGGAGCGCCCGATCGCCGCCGCCGTCGGCTTCGTCCCCAACCCGCTCGCGCCCCGATGACCGACGTGCCCCTGCTGTCCGAGCTCGTCGCCTACAGCGAGCACGACGCCGCCCTCGACCGCCGGCTGTGGTCGCGGCCGGTGGTGCCCGAGCACGACACGCCGCTGATGACGGCGTGGATGAGCAAGCCGCACGTCGTGGAGTTCTGGGACATGGCGTGGCCCGAGTCGTGGATCCGCGACTACCTGCAGCGCCAGGTCGACGACCCGGCGCGCAGCCCGTACCTGGGGTTCGTCGACGACGTCCCGGTCGGCTACATCGAGGTGTACGACCCGCACCGCGACGTCCTCGGCGCGCACGCCCCCGTCCGCGACGGCGACCTGGGGGCGCACGTCCTCATCGGCGAGGAGGAGCACCTGGGCCGCTACAGCGTCGCCGTCGGGCGGGCGGTCGCGAGGTTCCTCTTCCAACGGCCCGACGTCCTGCGCCTCGTCGGCGAGCCCGACGTGCGCAACCAGAACTTCCTGTCGCTCCTGGCGTTCCTCGGCTTCACGAAGGAGGCCGAGATCGACATGCCGGACAAGCGCGCCGCGTTCATGGTCTGCGACCGCGCCCAGTTCGAGCGGCTCGCCGCGCGGCGGCGGAGGACGGTCCGGTGAGCGCGGCCGACGTCGACGCTCCACCGCTGGAGCTGCGCGGGGTCGTCAAGCGCTACGGGTCGCGGACCGCCCTGGACGGGGTGGACCTGCGGATCGACGCCGGCCGGGTGCTGGCGCTGCTGGGGCCCAACGGGGCGGGCAAGAGCACGCTCGTCGGGGTCGCGTCGGGCCTGCGCCGGGCCGACGGCGGCACGGTCCGCGTCGTCGGCGCCGACCCGCACCGCAAGCGGCGGGTGGTGCGCCGCGCGGTCGGCCTGGCCCCACAGGAGGTCGGCCTGTACCCGCAGCTCACCGTGCGCCAGAACCTGCGCGCGCTCGGCGAGGCGTACGGGCTGCGTGGCCGCGTCGCCCGCGCCCGCGCCGACGAGCTGCTGGGGCCGTTCGGCCTGGAGTCGCTGGCCGACCGGGCGGTCGTCGAGCTGTCGGGCGGTCAGCGACGCCGCGTCCACGCCGCCGGGGCGCTCGTCAACCGGCCGCGCCTGGTCCTGCTCGACGAGCCGACCGCCGGCGCCGACCCGCGCACCCGCGGGGCGATCCTCGACGTCGTCCGCTCGGTCGCCGCCGAGGGCGCCGCGGTGCTCTACACCACCCACTACCTGCCCGAGGTCGAGGCCTTGCACGCCGACGTCGCGCTGCTCGAGGCGGGACGGATCCTCGTGACCGACACCGTCGAGGGCCTCATCCGCCGCCACGCCGAGCCGGTGCTGCTGCTGGGGTTCGACGACGTCGTCCCGCCCGCGGTGGCGGCGCGGCCGGGGGTCGTGGTCGAGGACACCCCGCGCGGCCCGCTCGTGCGGCTGCCGGCCGAGGATCCGGGCGCGCTGCTGCGCGACGTGCTGGCGGTGCTCGACGGGGCCACGCCCACGGGGATCGAGGTCGTGCGCCCGTCGCTGGAGGCGGCGTACCTGGCGTTGACCGGCCGTCGCGGCGCGGGCGGCGCCATGGAGGGGGAGCGATGACCGGCGTCGGCGCCGTCGTGCGCAACGAGCTGCGGATCCTGCGGCACGACCCCGTTCCGGCGGTCGTGCTCGTCGCGATGCCGATCGTGCTCATGACCCTGCTGAGCCGGGCGATGAACCTGGCGATCCAGGACCAGGGCTACCTGGGCGTCACCGGATCGGCGCAGACCGTGCCGGGCATGGCGTGCGTCTTCGCGTTCTTCGCGTCGGGGATCGTCGCGTTCGCGGTGTTCCGCGAGCACGGGTGGAGCACGTGGCCGCGCCTGCGCGCCGCCGGGCTGTCGCGCACGGCGCTGCTGGCGGGCAAGATCGCGGTGCCCGCCGGGCTGCTCGCGGTGCAGCACGTCGTGCTGTTCGCCTTCGGGCTCGTGCTGCTCGACCTCGACAACGCCGGGTCGTGGTGGCTCATCGCGCTGACGGCGACGTGCTTCAGCCTCGTCGTCCTCACCGCCGGCCTGGCGATCACCGCGCTGCTGCAGACGGTGCAGCAGGTCAACGCGGTGGCCAACCTCGGCGCGATGATCCTCGGCGGCCTGGGCGGCGGGTTCGTCCCCGTCGACGCGCTGCCGGAGTGGGTGCAGCCCGTGGCTCCCGCATCGCCGGTGTACTGGGCGATGGAGGCCTACCGCGGGATCATCCTCGACGGCGCCGGCGTCGGTAGCTGCGAGGGGATCCCGGACTGCGTGACGGTCGGCGACGTCCTGGTCCCGTGCGCGGTGCTGGTCGGCTTCGCCGCGGTCTTCGCGGTGGTCGCCGCGGTCGCGCTGCGACCGGATCAGCCCAAGCGCACCTGGGGCTGAATCCCTCGCGTCCGGCCCCGCCGGGCGGAAAATCCCACCGACGCCAAATTGGCGCGTATCCACTCTTTGGGCGCGAACGCGCGTTCAGATGCCGTTCAGGCGGCGTTCGACGAACACGTGCGCGCCGAACGAGCGTCAACGCGCCACATACGCGTACGGCGCATCCAGATTCGGGGCCCGACGGCCAATCCGGCCCTGAGAGGTTGGTGTTAGGGTCGCCGCCGTCGGGCGCCCTAAGTCGCGCCCGCGTCGCGGCAGGGAACGTCCGCTCCGGGTCATCGGAGCCGGGTCTCCACCGCATCAGTCCACCCATCAGGAGCACCACAGGTGAACACCCAGAAGCTCTCAAGGCGTGCCCGGCGCGCCGCGGGCACGATCGGCGCCGCCGGCCTCGCCACCGCCATCGGCCTCTCGGCCGCCGCAGGACCCGCTTCGGCCTACCCGTACGAGCCGACCGGTTGGTCCTGCCTCGCGCCGTTCGCCGAGTTCGCCGACTCCCGCTACCCCGCCGATCCGCCGACGCAGAACAACCAGATCTCGTCGCTCGACATCGAGATCGCGCAGAACGGTGCCCTGGAGGCCCGTGCCGGCAAGGCGCTGCGCCTCGACAACGCGACGGTGACGTTCACGCAGAACGACACCCGCCTGCTCGAGCAGCTCTGGGTCCGCACCGAGACGAACGCCGCCACCGCCAGCGGCGCCGTGCCCGTCGGCGCCGATGCCGGCGACACGACGACGCGCAACCTCAAGCCGCAGCGTGTCGCGACCACCGTCGAGACGGTCGAGGGTCCCGCCACCCAGACCATCGCCGGCTACGCCGACCCCGTCACCAAGCCGGTCGTCGGCGACAAGGTGTGGGCGTTCACGGTGAACTACGACACCGATCCGGCCTCCGCGAACCCGGATCCGTCCACGCCGCCGATCGTCGGTTGGTACTCCGACGGTCCCGTGACGAACGCCGCGACCGGCCAGTTCACCCGCACGTACTACACCGAGCCCGCCGAGTACGCCGGCAGCGTCTGGAACGTCCCGAAGGACAAGGACGGCAACCCGTACCCGAAGGTCGCCTACGCGGTCGGCCACAAGTACCTCACCCACACCGGTGACACGCGGTTCCCGGTGTCGGCCGCCGTCGCGATCGAGGCGACGAACACCGTCGAGGGCGTCCAGACCGTCAAGGTCGACGGCTCCTGGCTCGTCAACGTCGTCGACTCGACGCCGGGCACGATCAACGACCCGACCGGCTACGCCGACGGCAACCACGTCGTCACCGCCCCGCCGGTGAAGCTCAACCTGCCGACGTCCACGTGGACCCCGACGGGCGCCGGCCCGGTCGAGTTCCGCCTGGCCGCCCCCGGCTCGCTCGAGGGCGTCACGACGCGCTCGACCGGCTACGACCGCCCGGGCTACAACCGCGCGCTCGCGATCAAGCCGTTCGGCAACGTCTGGGTGCGGTTCGAGTCGGAGTCCTACGGCTCGGCCAACGACTGCGTCTACGGCACGTACGCCGACGGCGACACGTCGATCCCCTACAGCCGCAACAACGCCAGCTCGACGTTCGGCAACGCCCGTCCGCAGGCGGACGTCACGAGCGACAACCCCGACAAGTCCGTCGGTGACCTCGAGAACCCCGGCTTCTACCGGAACAACTCCGGCTCCTGGGTGCCCGCGTTCGGCGCCGCCGGCCGTTGGGTCCCGCAGGACGCCGCCGCCGGCCGCCCGGTGATTGCCACCGCCGCCCTGACGCAGGACCCGGCGCCGCAGGTCATCACCAACACGGTGACCGTCGAGAAGCCCGCGCCGGAGGCCCCGAAGGCCGCCGTCAAGAAGCTCTCGCTGCGCACCTCGTCGCTCAAGCGGTCCAAGAGCAACCGCCTGAGCTTCAAGATCCAGAACCCGAACGCCGACGCGACGTCGTTCCGCGTGAAGGTCGTCACCACCGGCAAGTACCGGATCGGTGGCAAGCGCCGCACGGTCACCGTCATCTCGCGCACCAAGGCCGTCAAGGTCGGTGCCGGCAAGACGAAGTCCGCCGCGTTCAAGCTCACCAAGCAGGGCCGCCAGCTGCTCAAGCAGCGCAAGTCGGTCCGCGTGAAGGTGTCGATCAGCGCCGTGGGCGGCAAGTCGAAGGGCGTCACCAAGACGCTGACGCTCAAGCGCTAGTCCGCGGATGACGGGACGGCGGCCACCGCCGTCCCGCTCCGATCGCAGTACCCGGGCGGGAGCGCGTTCAGCGCTCCCGCCCGATCCCGTCCTCGAGCCTTCCCCCTCCGCCATGCACCATTCGCTCTCCGCGCGCGTCGCCACCGCCTTCGCCGTCGTGGCGCTCCCGCTGGTCGCGCTGCCCGCCACCTCCGCGCAGGCCGCGTCCGTCTCGGCGCCCCAGGCGTGCCACTTCGACGCCGACGACTACTGGCGCTCGATGCCGGTGACGATCACCGGCGACCTCGTCGACGACGTCAGCGGGGCCCCGGTCGCATCGGCGATCACCCCGGGCACGAAGGTCCGGTTGAAGGACCCGACCGTCGACGTGAGCCTGAGCCACTGGGACGACATGTTCCAGTACGCCTACGACGCCGGCTACATCCACGAGGGTGCGGGCCAGCTGCCGATCGACGGATGGATCGCGCTCGAGGGCGTGAACACCGCCGAGGGCGTCACCGGCCCGATCGCGTTCTCGACGGTCGCCGACACCTTCGGCGCGTTCGGCAACTCGTCGGCGACGTTCGTCCCCCCCGCGATCGACGACGTCGTCTGGACCGCCGCGGGCGGGTCGCTCCGGGTGCGTCAGGCGCCCGCCACGACGATGGGCCCGATCCCCGTCGGCCGCGTCAACGACGCCCCGATCACCGTCAACGGCACGCTCTTCATCCGCATGGTGATGGACGACGGCCTGCGCGTGCGCGTCGACTGCCAGTCGGGGGGGAGCCTCGACAACGGCGCCACCCACACCACCGAGCCGCCGGTGACCCTCGGCAGCGTGCGGGTCCCCGGGTACGCCGGTGACGTCGACGGCGCCGACCTGGCCGACCCGGTCGACGCCGACGTCGACAACGAGACGCTGCCGCGCGCCGCGGCCGGTGTCGCGCGCACCGTCACGAACACGACGGTGCGCGTGCGGTTGGACGCGACGCAGGCCGCCGCGTGGCTCGGCGTCGGCGGCACGGTGCCGGTCACCGCGAGCTTCGACGTCCATGGCGCGCGCAGCGTCCAGGGCAGCCGCACCGTCACGAGCGACCCGATCGACGTCGAGGTCGCCGGTGGCGCCCAGACCGTCGAGATCCCCGTGTCGGTCGGTGAGTGGACCCCGACCGGCGACGACGGCGTCGACCTGCGCGCCGACGACCGGATCACGCTGACCGCCGACGTCGCCGGCACGATCCGCACGCTCACCCTCGACCGCGACACGTCGGTCCGGCCCGCGAACCAGGGCTACCCGTTCGCCCGCATCGTCGGACCCGACCCGCGCAGCGACGACGAGGCCGCCGGCGGCGGTGGCGGCACGCCCACCACCCCGACGCTCACCCCGCCGCCGATCGACGGCGGCGGCGACGGCGACGGATTCCGTCCGCCGCCGTCGGGGACGCCGACCCCGGTCGACACGCCGAAGGCCACCGCGAAGACCCGCTCGGTCCAGATCTCGTCCGGATCGCTGCGTCGCAAGAACGGTCGGGTGTCGCTCAAGCTCCTGAACAGGATCAAGGGCGCCACCAGCGGCAAGTACCGGATCGTGACCCGGTCGAAGTACCGCGTCGGCAAGAGCAAGAAGGCCAAGCGGATCACCGTCGTCGCCTACAAGAAGTTCAAGCTCAAGAGCCGCAGGTCGGCGACGTTCAAGCCGCGCCTGAGCAAGGCGGCGACCCAGCTGCTGCGGACCCGCAAGAGCGTCAAGGTGACGATCACCGTCGTCCCGACGAAGGCCAAGACGCAGGCGACGACGACGAAGCGGGTCACGCTGCGGCGCTAGTGCCGCGATCATGTCGACCGTGACCACCGACGTCGCACGTCCGGGCGCCCCCACGGCGCCCGGTCGCTCACGACCCCGGGGCCGACTGTCGCCGGTCCCGCTCGTGCAGCGGATCGCGACCGGCGACGTGCCGGTCGCGATCACGTTCGCCGGCCTCGGCGCGGACGCGCTCGACGAGATCGCGACGCTGGCGGCCGCCGACCCGGCCGCGCACGCGCGTCTACGACTCGCCGGCGACGTCCTCGCCGACCTGTGCGCCACCCCGACGGCGTCAGGCAGCGGACGGTACGCCCAAGGGATCGACGTCGCCGCCTGGGCCCTCGATCCCGACGGCGCCCCCGACGCCGACTACCTCCGCTCCGCGGCGATCGCCTATCCGCTGCACCTGCTCGCCCAGGTCCTGCTGTGGGACGCCGTCGCCGAGGACGGCCTGGCCGACGCGCTCACCGCCCACCCGCCGGTGGCGGTCGCCGGGCACTCCCAGGGGCTCATCGCCGCGACGCTCGTCGCCGAGCTCGCCGCCGACCCGGCCGCGGCGTGGCGGATCGACGACGCCCGCCTCGCCCGGCACCTGCGCCACGCGTGGGCGCTCGGCCTGGCGCTCGCCGACGCCGCCGGCGACCACCCGCGCGGCGGGCTCGTCGCGCTCACCGGCGACCGTGCCGAGCGCCTCGCCGACGCGGTCGAGGCGAGCGGCGCCACGCACGACCGGCCGGCCCGCGTCGCGCTCGTCAACGGACCGCAGGAGATCGTCGTCGCGGGATCGCACGACGCGCTCCGTCGCCTGCGCCACGACCTCGACGCGCGGGTCGCCGCCGACGCCGCCGCCCGCCGCGACGGCCGCACCGGAGGCCGACCCCTCACCGTCACCTGGACCCCGCTCCCCGGCGACGTGCCCTTCCACACCCCCGACCTGGCCGGGGCCGTCCGCCGCCTGGCCGACGGGATCCCCGTCGCCGACGACGCGGCGGACGCCGCACCGGACCCGGCCCGACGTGCCGCCGACGGAGCGGACGGCCGCCCGGTCGCGACCGTCCGCGAGCACGGCGTCCCGACGACCGTCCCCGACGCCGTGCCGCTGCTCGGCCCCGACGGCGCCGACCTGTCCGCCACCGCCGACCCGGTCGCGGCGCTGCTCGCCGCGCACGCCACCGCCCCGGTCCGCTGGGACCGGGTGTGCGGCGCGCTCGTCGACCACGGCGCCCGCTGGGTCCTCGACCTGGGGCCCGGGGTCGCGGTCGCCCGCCACACCGGCGACGCGCTGCAGGGGACCGGCGCCCGCGCCGTCGGACTCGCGTCGCCCGACGGACGCCGCGTCCTGTCGGTCCCCGCCAGCGCGCCCGAGGACGACGACGTCCGCTGGGCCGACCTCGCGCCGCGCGTCGTGCGGCTGCCCGACGGTCGCCGCCACGTCGACACCCGCTACACCCGGCTCACCGGCCGCCCGCCGGTCGTCCTCGCCGGGATGACCCCGACGACCGTCGACGCGCCGATCGTCGCCGCCGCGGCCAACGCCGGATACGCCGCCGAGCTCGCCGGCGGTGGGCAGCGCGATGCGCGCACCCTCGAGGAGCGGCTGCGCGAGCTCGCCGAGCTGCTCGACCCCGGCCGCGACGCGACGTTCAACACCCTGCTCCTCGACCGGCACCTGTGGGCGCTGCACATCGAGCGGGACGAGCGCCTGTTCCGCGCCCGCGACCGCGGCGCGCCGCTCGCCGGGGTGACCGTGTCCGCCGGGGTGCCCGACGTCGAGGACGCGATCGCGCTGCTCGACCGGCTCGCCGCGCACGGCCTGCGGCTCAACGCGTTCAAGCCCGGCACCCCCGACGGGATCGCCCGCACCCTCGCGATCGCCGACGCCGCGCCGCACCACGTCCTCCAGATCCAGATCGAGGGCGGCCAGGGCGGCGGCCACCACTCGTGGGAGGACCTCGAGGACCTGCTCCTCGACCACTACGCCGCGATCCGTCGCCGCGACAACCTCATCCTCGTCGTCGGTGGCGGGATCGGCACCCCGGAGCGCGCCCGCGACCTGCTCACCGGCACGTGGTCGGCGCGGCACGGCCGGCCGCCGATGCCGGTCGACGCGATCCTCGTCGGCACCGCCGCGATGGCGTGCGCCGAGGCCACGGCGGCGCCCCGGGTCAAGCGGGCGCTCGTCGCCGCGACCGGCAGCGACGACTGGGTGCCGCGCAACGGCGTCGCCGGCGGGGTGACGTCGGCGACGAGCAACCTCAACGCCGACATCCACCTGCTGGAGAACAGCGCCGCCCGCGCCGGCAAGCTCCTGCAGGAGGTCGCCGGCGACGCGGACGCCGTCGCCGCCCGCCGCGACGAGATCGTCGCGGCGCTCGCCCCGACCGCCAAGCCGTACCTGGGCGACATCGACGCGATGACGTACGCCGAGCTGCTGCGGCGCGTCACCGACCGCATGGCCACCGGCCGCGGCGGACGGTACGAGGACGGGGCGTGGGGCCACCCGTCGTGGCGCGCCCGCACGCTCGCGCTCCACCGGCGATTCGCGGCGCGCCTCGACCCGGCCCAGGACGGCGTCGTCGACCCGCCGGTCGCGACCGGGGCCGACCTCGACGACCCGGACGCCGCGATCGACGCGCTCGTCGCCCGCTACCCGCACGCCACGACGACGCTCCTGCACCCCGCCGACGTGCAGTTCGTGCTCGAGGTGTGCGACCGGCCCGGCAAGCCCGTGCCGTTCGTGCCGGTCCTCGACGGCCAGGTGCGCCGGTGGTTCATGGCCGACGCGCTCTGGCAGGCGCAGGACGACCGGCACGACGCCGACGCGGTGTTCGTCATCCCCGGCCCGCACGCGGTCGGCGGGATCACCCGCGCCGACGAGCCGGTCGCCGACCTGCTGCGCCGGTTCGAGGCCGCCACCGTCGAGCACCTGCTGGAGCGGGGCGTCGCCCCCGACGAGCGCGACCGCCTGGCCGCGCCCGGGCCCGCCCCGCGCGCGGTCGCCGACATCGCGGACGGGCGCCACGGACCGGTCGCCGGGCTGCTGCTCGCCCCGTCGGTCCTCACCGCCCCCGACGCCCGCACCACGATCGTCAACCCCTTGTGGTCGCTCGTGCGTCCCGGCGACGACGTGCGCACGACCGTCGAGGACGGGCGGCTGACCGCCGTCGACGTGCGTCCCGGCGGCGGACGCGACGCCGAGCGGGTGCGGGTCGAGGAGGCCGCCGACGGCACGGTCGTCGTGCAGGTCGACGTGCCCGACCCCGACGGACGCCCCCGCACCCTGCGGCTCGTCCACCGGCCGGGCGCGGTCCCCGGCTCCTTCGCCCTCGTCGACGGGCCCGCCGCGCGCGCCGCCTGGGCCCGCGACGTGCTGGCGGCCGGCGCGGACCCGTCGGTCACGGCGTCCTCGACCCCCGCATCGGCGGACGCCCCCGCGCCCGCCGGCCCGCCGGCCGCCCCGGCCGCCGCGTACCGGCGCACCACCGGCGCCCGCCACGACGGGGCGCCGATCGACCGGGCGCTCACCCTCGTCTGGCCCGCGTTCGTCGCGGCGCTCACCGCCGAGGACGCGGTCGCCGCCCGGCTCGCCGAGCTCGTCCACGTCCGCCACGAGGTGACGACGGGCCCCGCGTGGCCGCCCGCCGACGGGAGCGCCCCGGTGGTCGACGCGCGGATCGTCCGGCTCGACGACCCGGACGGGGCCGCCACGACGCTCGAGCTCCACGGCCTGCTCTCCGACGGAGACGGTCGCCACGTCGCCCGGGTCGTCGCCGAGCTGCAGCTCCTCGGACCGGCCGCGGTCACCGACGACCGGGCCCGCACCGCGCGCGAGCACCGCGGGACCCTCGCCCCGCTCGACGCCGCCGCGATCGACCTGCTCGCCGACCGGCCCGGCGTCACCGTCGTCGACGGCGCCGGCCTGCGACCGGGGGACCGGCTCGACGTCGACGTCCGCACGACGCTCGTCCGGGCCCGCGACGCCGACGTCGCCCACGTCACCGCCGAGGGCGCCCTGTCCCGCGACGGCGCGGTCGTCGCCCGGGTCGCGCTCGACGACGCGACGCCCGCCGGCGACCGTCCGGCCCCGCGGCACCCGGTCGACGCGCTGCTCGACGCGCTCGCCCCGGCCGCCCCGCCGCGCCACCAGCGGCCCCGTCACGCGCTCGCGACCGTCGAGGACCTCGCGCCCGACGACGCCACGCCGTTCGCGCGGATCGGCGGCGACCACAACCCGCTGCACCGGTCGGTCCTCGCCGCGCGCCTCGCCGGCCTGGACGCGCCGATCGTCCACGGCGCGTGGACCGCGGCGCGCGCATCGGCGTTCGTCGTCGACGCCGTCGCCGGCGGGGACGCGACGGCGCTCGAGCGGTGGTCGGTGCGGTTCCTCGCGCCCGTCGCGACCGGCGCGCTGCTGCGGTTCGACGCCACCCGCACCGGGGTCCGCGACGGTCGTCTGCTCGTCGAGGTCCGCGTCCGTGCCGACGACGTCGACGTCGCGCTCGGCGAGGCCGAGCTGTCGTTGCTCCGCATCCGCCGTCGGGCGCTCGTCCTGCCCGGCCAGGGCACGCAGCGACCGGGGATGGGCACCGCCCAACGCGACCGGTCCGCCGCGGCGCGCCGCACGTGGGAGCGCGCCGACGCGATCGTCAGGGAGCACCTGGGCTACGGGCTGCTCGACGTCGTCGAGCGCAACCCCGCGTCGCTGCGCCTCGCCGACGGCCGCGCGCTGCGCCATCCCGCCGGGGTCCTGCACCGCACCGAGATCACCCAGGTGGCGATCGTCGCCCAGGCCGCGGCCCAGATCGCCGAGCTGCGCGAGGCCGGGGTCCTGCCCGCCGACCCGGTCGATCCGGGCATGCTGGCCGTCGCCGGCCACAGCGTCGGCGAGCTCTCCGCGCTCCACGCCCTCGGCGTCCTGGATCTGGAGGCGGCGCTGCTGCTCGTCCACGCCCGCGGCGAGGCGATGCAGCGGTGCGTCCCGCGGACCGCCGACGGCACCTCGCCGTACGCCCTGGCGGTCGTCGACCCCGCCGCCGCAGGGACCGACGAGGCGGGCCTGCAGCGCACCGTCGCCGCGCTCGGCACCGACGACGACCCGCTGCACGTCGTCAACCACAACGCCCCGGACCGCCAGTACGCCGTCGTCGGGACGATCGCCGCCCTGCGCCGCCTGGGCGACGCGCTCCCGGCCCGCGCCGGCGGCCGGGGCACGCCGGTCCGCACGCTCCCGGGCGTCGACGTGCCGTTCCACTCGCCGCTGCTGCGCCCGGCCGCGGCCGCGATGCGCGACGCGCTGGAGGCCCGGATCGGGACCGTCGACCACCGGCGGCTCGTCGGCCGGTGGGCACCGAACCTCGTCGGCCGCACGTTCACGCTCGACGACGCGTTCGTCGCCGCGGTCGCCGACGCCGCCGGCGAGCCGGTGCCCGTTCCGGGGCTCCACGACCCGGAGGGCCGTGCCCGCGCGTTGCTGATCGCGCTGCTCGCCCACCAGGTCGCCGCGCCGGTGCGGTGGATCGACACCCAGCGGACGCTCGCCGCGCCGACCGCCGTCGGCGGCCACGGGATCGGCGAGCTCGTCGAGGTGTCCCCCGGTCACGCGTCGGTCCTCACCGGCCTGGCCCGACTGACCCTCGCGCCCGCCGCCACGCCCGGCGTGGGGGAGGGCGACGCCGACCCGACCGATCCCGCCGTCGCGATCCTCCACGTCGAGGCCGACCGCGACCGCGTCCTCGAGCAGGACGTCGTCGCGGAGCCGGAGGGCGAGGGCGCGACGCCTCCGGACGCGGGATCCCCGACCGCCGCATCCGGTGGGCCGGCGCCCTCGGGCCCGCCGCCGTCCGCCGCACCCGTCTCCGCGGACGGGCCTCCCGGTTCCGACGGGCCGATCCACCCGGTCGACGCCGGCGACGCGCTGCTGCTCGTCCTCGCGCTGCAGGCACGGGTCCGGGCGGAGCAGATCGCCGTCGGCGAGACGATCGACGAGCTCTTCCAGGGCGTGTCGTCGCGACGCAACCAGGTCCTCATCGACCTGGGCCGCGAGCTGTCGCTGTCGGGGGCCGAGGGCGCGCAGCAGCAGCCGGTCGGCGAGCTCGTCGCGACGCTCCGCGAGCGCGGCGAGCGGTACCGCTTCCCCGGCCCGTACCTGCGCGAGGCGATCGCCACCGGCGTCACCCGGGCGCTCGGCCGCTCCGGCCTGGGCCGCGACGCCGCCCTGGCGCACCTCGCCGGCACGTGGGGCCTGGACCGGGCCGCCGGCGAGCGGGTGCTCGCGACCGTCGCCCTCGACGGTCGGCCCGGACCGTCGTCGCGCGGCGGCCAGCTCGCCCGGCTCGACGACGCGTCGCCGACGACCGCCGACGCCGCCCGCGCGCTGCTCGACCGTGCGGTGACGCTCACCGCCGCCGACCTGGGGGTGCGCGTCGCCCGCACCGTCGCGACCGCGACGGCCGACGCCCCGACCGGTCCGACGGTCGTCGCCGGGCACGTCGAGGACGCGCTGCTCGACGCGGCCCGCACCCTCGCCGACGGCCTGCGCCGGCCCTTCGCCCCCGACGGCGACCCGGTCGCCGCGCCCGACCCGGACCGCGAGCGGCTCGCCGCCCTGGACGCCGAGCTGGGCGTGGCCCGCGCCGCCGAGCTCGCCCCGGCGTTCGACGCGCGCCGCCACGTGCGGATCGACGACGCGTGGTCGCGCGGACGGTGGGAGCTCGTCCGCGTCGCCCACGACGCGCTCGCCGGCCGCCGTCCCGCCGACGAGACCGCCGCCGACCTGCGGCGCCTGACCGTCCACGGCACGGTCCCGGAGACCGCCGCCACCGCCCGCTGGCTCGCCGACGTGGCCCGCGGGCGCGGTGACGCGACGCTCGCCGACGCCCTGGAGCTCGTCGCCGTCGGCGGTCGCCCGGCGGTCCCCGTCGCCGGGGTGCGCCCCGACGTCCCGACCGTCGACACCGGCGCGCCGCGCCCCCGTACCGCCGACGACCCGACGCGACCCGCCGACGTCGTGACGGGCCTGCGGGGCGTCGCGGGCCGGTCCGGCGCGGCATCGGGTGGACCGGGCGGCCCGGTCGATCCGGACGCCGCGACGGCGCGGTCCGGCGCGCCGGCCACGACCGCCCCCGCACCCCCGGTCCGCCTGGCCGACCCGACGCTCGCCGCGGCCCTCGCCGACCGACTCGACGATGCGCTCGACACCGCCCCCGACCTGTCGGGCGAGGTGGCGCTCGTCACCGGCGCCGGGCCGGGATCGATCGGCGAGGCGCTCGTCCGGCGCCTGCTGCGGGCGGGGGCGACGGTCGTCGTCACGAGCTCGCGCCTCACCCGCGCCCGTCGTCGCGCGTTCCGCGACCTGTACCACCGCGACGCCGCGCCCGGGGCGGCGCTGCACCTGCTGCCGGCCAACCTCGCCGCGTTCGCCGACGTCGACGCGCTCGTCGACTGGCTCGCCGACCCGCCGGTGCAGCAGCGCCGCCGACCCGACCTGGCGTTCGGGCCGCTCGTCCCCACGATCCTCGCCCCGCTCGCGGCGGTCCCGACCGAAGGCGACCTGGCCGACGCCGGGGCCGACGCCGAGGTCGCGCTGCGCCTGCAGCTCCTAGGGGTCGAGCGGCTCATCGGCGGCGTCGCCGGGATCGCGTCCGCCCGACGGCCCGTCACGGTGCTGCTGCCGCTGTCGCCCAACCACGGCACGTTCGGCGGCGACGGCCCGTACGCCGAGACGAAGGCCGCGCTCGAGGTCCTCGCGCAGCGCTGGTCGAGCGAGCACGGCCGTTGGGGCGAGCGGGTGGCGCTCGTCCCCACCCGGATCGGCTGGGTGCGCGGCACCGGTCTCATGACCGCCGCCGACGCGGTCGCCGACGCCGTCGAGGCCGCCGGCGCCCGGACGTTCACCACCGACGAGGCGGCGTGGATCCTCGAGGGGCTCGCCGCCGGCCCGGTCGCCGACGCCGCCCGCCACGCCCCGGTGACCGTCGACGCCACCGGTGGCCTGGACGCCGTCACCGACCTGCGCGGCCGGATCGCCGACGCGATCACCGCCCTGGAGGACCGCGCCGCCCACGCCGCCCGCCGCGACCGCCTGGCCCGCGCGCTCGACGACGGCCCGGCCACGCCCGACACGACCGTCCGCGCGTTGCCGTCCCCCGACACCGACCGCGACGCCGAGCGTCGACGGTTCACGCGCGCGGGCGCGCGAGGCGATGTCGACCCCGGTCCGGCCGTCGACCCGGCCGACCTCGTCGTCATCGTCGGCGCCGGCGAGCTGGGGCCCGGTGGGACCGGCGCGACGCGGTTCGCGCTCGAGCACGAGGACGACCCGTCGCCCGGCGTCGTCGCCGAGCTCGCGTGGCTCTGTGGGCTCGTCGACTGGGACGTCGACGGCTACCGGGGCCGCTGGACCGACGCCGAGACCCGGCAGGACGTGACCGAGGAGGACCTGGCGGACCGCTACGCCGACGCGGTGCGCGAGCGCGTGGGCCTGCGCCCGCTCGAGGACGACGGCACGATCGACCCGGCCGGGCACGAGGTCCACGCCCCCGTGGCGGTCGACCGGCCGTTGAGCTTCACCGTCGCCGACCGCGCGACCGCCGAGACGTTCGTCGCCGCCGACCCGGACGGCACGACCGTCACCGTCACGCCCGACGGCGAGCACCGCGTGACGTTGCGCGCCGGCGCGCAGATCCGGGTGCGGCGCACCGTCGCCCACGCCCGCCGGGTCGCCGGGATGCTGCCCCGCGGCCTCGACCCGGCCCGCTGGGGCGTCCCGGACGACCTCGTCGCCGGCGCCGACCGGATGGCGCTGGTCAACCTCGTCAGCACGGTGCAGGCGTTCACCGCCGCCGGGGTGGAGCCGGAGGAGCTGCTCGAGCACGCGCACCCCACCCGCGTCGCCAACACGCAGGGGTGCGGCCTGGGCGGCATGTGGTCGCTGCGACGGTTGCTGCTCGACCACATGATGGACCGCGAGCGGCAGCCCGACCGGATCCAGGAGTCGCTGGGCAACGTCGTCGCCGCCCACGTCGTGCAGGCCTACGTCGGGAGCTACGGGCCGATGGTCCACCCGGTCGGGGCGTGCGCGACCGCCGCGGTGTCGCTCGAGGAGGCCCACGACAAGATCCGGGCCGGCAAGGCGCTGGCGGTGCTCGCCGGCGGCTTCGACGACCTGACCCCCGAGGGGCTCATCGGGTTCGGCGACATGGGCGCCACCGCGTCGAGCGACGACCTCGATGCCGCCGGGATCGACCCGGTCGAGTCGTCGCGGCCCGGCGACCTGCGCCGCCGCGGGTTCGTCGAGTCGCAGGGCGGCGGCGCGCTGCTCGTCGTCCGCGGCGACGTCGCGCTCGACCTCGGCCTGCCGGTCCGCGGCGTCCTCGCCTACGCGGGGACGTTCGCCGACGGCCTGCAGCGCTCGATCCCCGCCCCGGGGCTCGGGGTGCTCGGCGCGGCCACGGGCGGTCCCGACTCCCCGCTCGGCCGCGGCCTCGCCGCCCTCGGGCTCACCGCCGACGACGTCGCGCTGGTGTCCAAGCACGACACGTCGACCGAGATGAACGACCCGCACGAGGCGGACGTCCACCACCGGATCCAGGACGCGCTGGGTCGCACCCCGGGCAACCCGCTGCTCGTCGTGTCGCAGAAGTCGCTCACCGGCCACAGCAAGGGCGGCGCCGCGGCGTGGCAGGTCGACGGGGTGCTGCGGACGTTCGACACCGGCATCGTCCCCGGCAACCGGACGCTGGAGTGCGCCGACCCGCTGCTGCGGGCGTCGTCGCACCTCGTCGCCGGCGACCGGCCGATCCACCTGGCCGAGCCTCCGCGCGCGGCGCTCGTCACGAGCCTCGGCTTCGGCCACGTCGGCGGCCTCATCGCCCTGGCGCACCCGTCGACGTTCGTCGCCACGATCCCCGTCGACCGTCGCGACGACTACCTGGCGCGCGCCGGCGAGCGCCGCGCCCGGGGCGCCCAGGCGCTCCTCGCCGCCCGCCACGGCCGCCCGCTCGTCCGCCGCCGCGACGGCCGCCGCCTGCCCGACGGCGACGACGCCACCGTCCGTGACGCCGAGGCGGCGGTGCTGCTGGACCCGGCCGCCCGCCTCGTCGACGGGACGCTGCGGCCGGGGGAGGGGCGCCACCGCACGTGACCGTCGTCGGGATCGGGATCGACGTCGTCGACGTGCCGTCGTTCGCGGCGCAGCTCGCCGACCACGCGTCGGGGTTCGTCGCCGGGACGTTCACGGCGGGCGAGATTCGCGCGGCCGCCGATCACGGGGGGGCGGGTGACGCGACGGCCGACTCGCGCCCCCGCGAGCACGCCGCCCGCCGGGACGCCCGCCTCGCCGCGCGGTTCGCGGCGAAGGAGGCGTTCGTCAAGGCGTGGTCGGCGTCGCGTCGCGGCCGGCCACCGGCGCTCGGCGCGGTCGACCTGCGCTGGATCGAGGTCGTCGACGACGGCTTTGGCCGGCCCGGCCTGCGGCTGCACGGCCCCGTCGCCGACGCGCTGCGCGACCTCGGCGATCCGGCCGTCCACCTGACGATGAGCCACGACGGCCCGGTCGCCACGGCGATGGTGGTCCTCGACCGTGAGCCACCGGCAGCCCCGTCGAGCCCTCGAGCCGACGTGCCCGGCATGCAGCGAAGGCCACCCAAAAGGTAGGGTGCCCAACCATGCGTGTCCCAGTCCAGATCCCGCGACTCCCGGTCGGCCGTCCCACCGCCCGCGTCGCGCTCCTCCTGACCGTGGCGGTCCCCGTCGGCGGCATCGCCGCGTCGTCCGCCTCCGCGCGGTCGACGAAGTCCGTCAACGCCGGCGGCACGGTGAAGTACGTCAAGCGCGACGCCAAGCGCAAGATCGTCGAGCAGAGCGGGACCGTCACCGGCCGGCCGTTCGGCAAGGGCACGCTCAAGCTGCGGTCCAAGCTCGCCGGTCGCAAGAAGCTCGAGTTCTCGATCCGCCTGAAGACGTCGCGCGGCACGGTGTGGGGCCACGGCACGGCCTCCCTGTCGGTCAGCGGGTCGCGGTCGAAGTTCACCGGCACCGTCCGGATCGACCGCGGCAGCGGCGCGTACCGCAAGATCACCCGGCGCACGCTCAAGGTCACCGGCAGCGGCGACGACAGCGCCCGCAGCACCAAGGTCCGCTTCACCGGCCGCGTCCGCTACTGACCTCGATGACCATCCCGACCCGGAGCCCGTCCGTGCGCCGATCCGCCCTCGTCTCGTCCGTCACCGCCGGCCTCGTCACCGCGCTGGTGGCGACCGCGCCCGCCGGCGCCGCCGCCAAGCGCGTCGTCGCGCTCGAGTGGTCGGCGGTCGAGAACCTCACCGCCCTCGGCGTCACCCCGGTCGGCGCCGCCGACCTGCGTGGCTACGACGCCTACGTCGGCCAGAAGCGGTCGAGCAAGATCACCGACGTCGGCACCCGCACGCTGCCGAGCGAGCAGCGGATCCGCGACCTCGAGCCCGACCTCATCATCACCACCGACCAGCGCAGCTCCGGTCAGGCCACCGGCGAGCTCGCCCGCTACCGGTCGATCGCCCCGGTCCTCGTGATGAAGCCGTACCCGGCGGGCACGAAGTCGAGCAAGAGCCTGCAGTACCGGCAGATGGTGAAGGACTTCAAGGCGACCGCCAAGGCCGTCGGCAAGGAGAGCCAAGGCAAGAAGGTCCTGTCCCGGATGACCCGCACCTTCAAGTCCGCGAAGAAGAAGCTCAAGCAGCGCAAGCGCCTCGGCGAGCGCGTCGTCGTCACGACGCCCGGCGGCGACCCGTCCAACCCGGCGCTGCGCCTCTTCACCGACAACTCGCTCGCGGCCGAGATCGTGCGCAAGGTCGGACTGAAGAACGCCTGGCGCAAGCCGAAGAAGGGCGCCGGCAACACGGTGTACGGGTTCACCGACGGCGGTCCCGAGTCGCTCGTGAACATCACGAAGCGCGAGTGGTTCCTCTTCACCTACCCCGAGCAGCACCGCAAGCAGATCCAGCGGTACCGCACGCAGAGCGCGTTCGCCAAGCTCCCGGTCGTCCGGGCGCGGCGCTACCGCAACCTCGACGGCCAGACGTGGTTCTTCGGCGGGCCGCTGTCGACGATGAAGGCCGCCAAGGAGATCTCCAACGCCGTCCGGCGTGGCGTGGCGCTGTAGCCACCCCGGCCGCCCGCGTGGCGGCCGCCGGTCACGGGGCTGACGCGTGCCCCGTGCGCGGACCCTGGCGTTCGCCGGCGCCGGGGTCCTCCTCCTGCTCGTCGCCGCGTTCCTCGACCTGCTCCAGGGTCAGGGGGACGCGCCGTGGTGGCTCATGCGCGACGCGGTCCTGGGCCGCACCGACCGGCTCGACCTCGAGTGGCAGTTCAAGGCCGAGATCGTCCGCGACCTGCGCCTGCAACGCGCGGCGGCCGGGGCGCTCGCCGGCGGCACGCTCGCCGCCGCCGCGGTCCTGCTGCAGTCGGTCACCCGCAACCCGCTCGCCGAGCCGGCGACGCTCGGCCTGTCCGCCGGCGGCGTCCTCGCCGTCACCGCGACGACCGCGTTCGCGTCGATCGCGCCCGGCGCCCCGACGATCGCCGTCGCGTTCGTCGGCGTCCTCGGCGCCACCGCGCTCATCGGGGCGCTCGCGGTCCTCGGCGGCGCGGGACCGGTCCGCCTCGTCCTCGCCGGCATGGCGATCGGCCTGGCGCTCGCCGCGATCACCGGCGGGATCCGCCTCATCCGCGAGACGGAGACCACCGGCCTCTTCCTCTGGGGCGCCGGCAACCTCACCCAGAGCGAGTGGGGGCCGGTCCGCACCGGACTGATCGTCGCCGTCGTGGCACTCGCCGTCGCGCTCGCGCTCGGTCGCAGCCTCGACGTCGCCGCGCTCGGGGACGAGACCGCCAAGGCGCTCGGCCTGCGCGGCGCCCCGGTGCGGGTCCTGGCGGTGCTCGCCGCCGCGGTGCTCGCCGCGGTGTCGGTCGGGGTGGCGGGCGCGTTCGCGTTCGTCGGGATCCTCGCCGCCGGGCTCGCGCGGCTGGCCCGTCCGCGCGGGCACCTGGGGATGATCCTCGTCGCGGCGCCGTGGGGCGGGGCGATCATCCTCATCGCCGACGTCGCGTCGCGGGCGCTGCTCGGCACGAGCAACCAGGTACCCGCCGGGCTGCTGTGCGCGCTGCTCGGCGCCCCGGTCCTCGTCATGGTCGCCCGGCGACTCAAGGACACCGGCCCTCCGGCGCTCGACCGCGCCAGCGCCCGTGCGCGCGTCCGGCCGGGGGTCGTGCCGGTGATGGTGCTCGTCGTGCTGCCGATCGGGATCCTCGTCGGCCTGGCCGTCGGCGAGCCGATGCTCTCGCCCGCCCGGCTCGTCGACGGGCTGCTGCACCCCGACTCCGACCCGGGCGAGACGCTCGGGATCCGCGCTCCGCGCCTGGCGGTGGCGGTCGTGGCCGGGGCGGCGCTCGCCGCGTCCGGGGTGATCCTGCAGACGGCGGTGCGCAACCCGTTCGCGGGCCCGGAGCTCGTCGGCGTCACCGGCGGCGCGAGCGTCGGCGCGTTCACCGTCCTGCTGCTCGTCCCCGACGCGGCGCGCTGGACGCTGCCGCTGGCGGCGTTCGTCGGGAGCGTCGTCGCGCTCGTCATCGTCCTCGCCGCCGCGGGCCGCCGCGGGTCGTCGCCGCAACGGCTGGCGCTCATCGGCCTGGCGGTCACCGCCGCCGCGTCGGCGATCACGACGCTCATGGTCATCCGCGCCGAGCCGGCCGCGTCGCAGGCGATCGTCTGGCTGGCCGGGTCGACGTACGGCGCGGAGTGGGCGGACCTGTGGATCGTCCTGCCGCCGGTGGCGGTCCTCACCGTCGTCGGGCTCGCCGCCGTACGACACCTCGACGTGCTGGCGCTCGACGACGACGCGGCGCGCGGCCTGGGCCTGCCGGTCGGCGCCGCCCGCGTGGGGGCGCTCGCGCTCGGCACGGCGATCGCGGCGTCCGCGGTGGCGGTCGTCGGCGCGGTGGCGTTCCTCGGCCTCCTCGGCCCGCACATGGCCCGGCTCGTCGCCGGGGCCGGGCACCGCCGCCTGATCCCGGTGGCGATGGTGTTCGGCGCCCTGCTCATGGGCCTCGGCGACGTGCTCGGCCGGGCCGCGTTCCCGCCGACGGAGCTGCCGGCCGGCATCGTCGTGGCGGCGATCGGCGCCCCGTACCTCGCGTTCATGCTCTGGCGCAGCCGGGCGGTGGCGTGATGCGCCGGACCATCTCCCTCCACCACCATCGTCCCGTGCCCCTCCCGGAGGACCGATGACCCTCGAGATCCGCGACCTCACCGTCGCCTACGGCGACCGCACGATCATCCAGGGGCTCGACCACGAGATCCCCACCGGCGAGGTCACCGCGATCGTCGGCGCCAACGCCTGCGGCAAGTCGACGCTGCTGCGCGCGATCGCCCGGATCGTCCCCGTCCGCTCCGGCGAGGTCCGCCTGGACGGCGACCTGCTGAAGGACCGGTCGACCCGCGAGGTCGCGCGGCGGATCGGGTTCCTGCCCCAGACCCCGGTGCCGCCGGAGGGCCTGACCGTCGGCGAGCTCGTCGAGCGCGGCCGGTTCCCGCACCTGCGGTTCGGCCGCCGCGCCACCGACCACGACCGCGAGCGGGTGGCGTGGGCGCTGGAGGCCACCCGCACCGACGTCCTCGCCGACCGGCCGCTCGAGGCGCTGTCGGGCGGCCAGCGGCAGCGGGCGTGGATCGCGATGGCGCTCGCCCAGGACACCGCGGTGCTGTTGCTCGACGAGCCGACGACGTACCTCGACCTGGCGCACCAGATCGAGGTGCTCGAGCTCCTCGCCGCGCTCAACCGCGACGAGGGCCGCACGATCGTCATGGTGCTGCACGACCTCAACCAGGCGGCGCGCTACGCCGACCACGTCGTCGCCATGCGCGACGGCCGGATCCACGCCGCCGGCCCGCCCGACGAGATCATCGACGCCGACCTCGTCGAGGCGGTCCTCGGCCTGCGGGTGCGGGTGCTGCCCGACCCGGTCACCGGCACCCCGATGGCGGTGCCGCTGCGCGCGTCCTGAGGCCCCCACGACGAGTTCGGTATCCCTACGTCTCTGGTAGGTTTTGGCGTCCATGCCGCGCGCGGACAGGTCACTCGCCGGAGGTCGCATCGTCCGGCGCGTCGCGGTCGGCACCGCGGTCGGAACGCTCGCGCTCGCCGCGGCGCCGGTCCTCGGGGGAGGCGCGCTCGGCGTTCCGACGCCCGGCATCACCGCCGCGGCGGCGCAGTCCTCGGGCATCGGGGGCGAGGGCCGCAAGCAGCTCGACACGACGATCGCCTACCTGCAGCGCGCGCAGAACGAGGACGGCGGCTTCCCGCGGTTGCGCGCCGGCGCCGACTCGCACGTCGCCACGAGCGTCTGGGTCGGCCTGGCGGTCGCGTCCGCCGGGATCAACCCGCGCCGCCGGACGCTCAAGGGCGGCAAGACCCTCTGGGCGTTCCTCGACCGCCGCGCGAGCGAGCTCAACCGCACCGGCGACGTCGCCCGCGCCGTGCAGGTCGCGGTCGCCGCCGGCGAGGACCCGCGTCAGGTCGCCGGCCAGGACCTCGTCGCCCGGATCCTCGCCCGCCAGGCCGCCGACGGATCGTTCGTCGACCGCGACGGGGGCGACGCGTCGGTCGAGGCGACCGCCTGGGCGTTGCTCGCGCTCGCCCGCAGCCCCGGGTCGGCGCAGGTCGAGTCCGCCCGCGAGCGCGGCCGCGACTGGCTCATCGCGGTCCGGCAGAAGGGCGAGGCGTGGGGCGCCACGGCGGCCGGCGCCCCGACGACGACCGCCACTGCGCTCGTCGTCCAGGCGCTCGCGGTGACGAAGGCCGACAAGCTCTACCTCGACACCGCCGCCGCGTGGATCGGCGATCGGCAGCAGCGCACGTCCGGCGGGTTCGCCGACCGTCGCGGCGGATCGGCCGACCTGCTCGCCACGGTGTTCGCCCTGCAGGCGATCCGGGCCGCCGGCGGCAACCCGCTGAACTACGCCGCCGGCGGGCGCAACCCGCTGCAGTACGTGCAGGGCCAGCAGCGCTCCAGCGGCGCGGTCGGATCGTCGTCGATCCTGCGCACCGCCCAGGCCACCCCCGGCCTGGCGTACCGCACCTTTCCGCTGCAGACGGTGAAGGACGGCAAGCCGACGAACGGCGAGCCGGCCGACAGCAAGGGCCCCGCCAACGACGACGGCGGCGACGGGAAGGTCAACAGCGGCGGCGGCAACTCCGACGGCGCCGACAACTTCAGCTCGCCCACCGGTGGCGGCGGACGCACCGCCGGTGGCGCCGCCGACGGCGACTCCGACGCCGACGGCGGACCGCAGGGCACCGGGGGCGAGACCCGCACCGACATGTCCGCGTCCAACGGCGACAGCGACCGCGGGCAGAGCGACGACGCGACGACCGACGACGAGACGTCCGGCGCCGGGTCCGAGAAGCAGACGTCCACGACCCCCGACCCGTCCGGCGCGCCGACCGGGGCCGGCAACGTGCGCGGCACCGTCGTCGGCCAGTCCGAGGCGGCGTCGGGCGATCCGGACTCCGACGGGGGCGCGGCCCCGTCCCTCGCCGCCGCCGGCGGTCAGCGCGACACCAGTGGGGCGACCGCCGGCCTGGGTGGCGCGGCGTTGGCGCTCGGCCTGCTGGGGGCGGCGCTCGAGGCCCGGCGCCCGCGGACCGGTCGCGGCCCGCTCGTCTGACGGCGATGCTCGACTGGGCCTCCGATCCCGGGCCGGTGACCGACCGCGACGCGATCGTCGACCGGCAGCGCGCCCGCGAGTCGGCGGCCCGCACGTACGCCCGCTGGCTCGACATCGTCCCCGCCCGCGCGCGCGGGGCGGAGATCATCGGCGCCGACGGCCGTACGTACCTCGACTGCCTCGCGGGGGCGGGCACCCTGGCGCTCGGCCACGACCACCCCGAGGTGACCGCCGCCGTCCGGCGCACCCTCGACTCGGGCGCGCCGTTGCACGCGCTCGACGTCGCCACCCCGCAGAAGGACGCGTTCGTCACCGAGCTGCTCGACGGGCTGCCCGCGGCGCTGCGCGCGCACGACCTGCGGATCCAGTTCTGCTCGCCGGCCGGCACCGACGCGGTCGAGGCGGCGCTCAAGCTCGCCCGCGTCGCGACCGGTCGTCGCGGGCTCGTCGCGTTCACCGGCGCGTACCACGGCATGAGCGCCGGGTCGCTCGCGGTCAGCGGCGGCGTCGCGGCCCGCACCGCCGCCGGGGTGACCGGCGCCGACGTCACCCGGCTGCCGTACCCGTACCCGTACCGGTGCCCGTTCGGCCTGGGCGGCCATCAGGGCGCGACGGTGGCCGTCCACCACGCCCGCCGGCTGCTCGGCGATCCCAAGGGCGGGGTCGTCCCGCCGGCGGCGATCGTCGTCGAGCCGGTCCAGGGCGAGGGCGGCGTCGTGCCCGCCCCCGACGACTGGCTGCGTGAGATGCGTCGCCTGGCGGACGACCACGGGGCGCTGCTCGTCCTCGACGAGGTACAGACCGGGGTGGGCCGGACCGGCGCGATGTGGGCGCAGGAGCACGCCGGGGTGGTGCCCGACGTCCTGGTCGTGAGCAAGGCGATCGGCGGCGGCCTGCCGCTGGCGGCGATCGTGTATCGCGCCGAGCTCGACCGGTGGGCGCCCGGCGCGCACGCCGGCACCTTCCGCGGCAACGTCCTGGCGATGGTCGCCGGCGCCGAGACGCTGCGGATCGTCCGCCGCGACGACCTGCCCCGCCGCGCCGCGCAGCTCGGCACCCGGATGCTCGACGGGCTGCGCGACGCGGTCGGCGACCACCCGGCGGTCGGCGAGGTCCGCGGTCGTGGGCTCATGCTCGGGGTCGAGGTCGTCGACCCGACCGGCGACCCCGACCACCTGGGGTCGCTGCCCGCGTCGACCGACCGCGCCCATCGCGTGCGCCGCGAGTGCCTGGACCGCGGGCTCATCGTCGAGCTCGGCGGGCGCGACGACGCGGTGGTGCGGCTGCTGCCGCCGCTGGTGCTGTCCGACGCGCAGGCCGACCGCGCGGTCGCGATCCTCGCCGACGCGATCACCGCCGCCGACGCCGCGGTCCGCTCGTCCCCGCGACCGCTGCCGACCGATGCGGCGCTCGCCGCCGACCGCAGCACCCTCGACGGGCTCGTCGACGTCGTCGGGGACGCGCTGGAGCGCGGTCGCGCGGAGCGGGGCGGCCCGACCCCGGCCGGCGATCCCGCGGGCCCGGCGCGGCGGCTCGACGCGCTGGTGGGCGAGCGGATCCCGGCCCGGGGGGTCGGCGCGCGCAGGGCCCTGGACGACCTGGTCGGCCGATTGGCCGCCGACCACGCCGATCCCGCCGACCCGCATTGCGCCGCGCACCTGCACGCTCCGCCGTTGGCGGTCGCCGTCGCCGCCGACCTGGCGGTGTCGGTCCTCAACCCGTCGTTGGACTCGTGGGACCAGGGCCCGTCGTCGGCGGCGGTCGAGGACCGCCTGCTGGCGTGGCTCGCCGACCTGGCCGGCCTGGACCCGGCCCGCGCCGGCGGCACGGTCACGACCGGCGCGACCGCGTCGACGCTCACCGCCCTGCTGCTGGCCCGCGAGGCCGCCGGACCGGACCGTCCGCTGCGGATCGTCTGCTCCGACCACGCCCACTTCTCGATCCAGCGCGCCGCCCAGGTCCTGGGCCTCGACGCCGCCCAGGTCGTGGCGGTCCCGGGGGACGCGTCGGGGCGGCTGGACCCGGGCGCGGTGGACGCGGCGTTGCGCGGGACGGGCCCGGTGCCGTCCGACGGGCCGGCCGGGCGCGCGGTGACGGCGGGCGATCGCGCGGCGACGGTGAACCTGGAGGGGGCGACGGTGAGCCTGGAGGGCGCGGCGGGGGACGCCCGGGACGGCGTGGACCCTCGGCCGACCTCGGCCGGCTGCATCGTCGCGACCGCCGGCACGACCGACCTGGCGGCGATCGATCCGCTGCCGGCGTTGGCCGACGTCGCGGCCGCGCACGGGGCGTGGCTGCACGTCGACGCCGCGTACGGCGGCCTGGCGTTGCTGTCGGACCGGTTGGCGCCGCTCGTCGACGGCCTGGACCGCGCCGATTCGATCGCGCTCGACGCCCACAAGCTCGGCTGGCAGCCGGTGGCGGCCGGGGTGCTGCTCGTCGCCGACGCGGACCGGATGGCCCCGCTGCACCGCCAGGTGGACTACCTCAACGCGCCGGACGACGACGCGGCCGGGTACGCCGACCGCCTGGGCCGGTCGTTGCGCACCACCCGCCGGCCGGACGCGTTCAAGCTCCTCGTCACCCTGCACGCCCTGGGCCGCGACGGCCTGGGCGACCTCGTGGACCGCTGCCACGACCTGGCTCGCGCCGCCGCCGACGCGGTGGCCGCCGACCGGGATCTGGACCTCCACGGCCCGCCGACCCTGACCACGGTCCTCCTGCGCCCCCGCGACGACGACCCGGTCCGGCGCGACGCGACCTGCGCCACCGTCCGTCGCACCCTCATGCGCGACGGCCGCGCGGTGATCGGCCGCACCGACCTGCCCGGCGCCGGCCCCGGCCGCCGCTGGCTCAAGCTCACCCTCCTCAACCCCCACGCCACCGACGCCGACGTCCGCGCGCTGGTGCGGATGGTGGGGGACGCGGTGCGCGACGCGACGGGCGAAGCGCCCGGCGAAGCCGCCCGCTGACGGCGGGGTGGCGGCACTCGAGGACGTGGGAAGTGGCGGTGGAACGGACCTCGCCGACGCCTGCCATGAACGTCGAGGAACCACTCGCTCACCGAGGCATGTCCAACCGAGCTTCGACGGGCACCGGTCAGCGCGCGTCGGCGATCTCGTGGATGAAGCACTGGACGCGTTCCGTCGCCACGTCGACATCCCGCGGATCGAAGTCGAGCGCCTCGGCTTCGAGCGGGTACGTCTGTCGCCACGGATCCATCACGGTCACCGTCGGTGGCCACGCGTGTCGATCGCGCAGTTCGAACGTCTCCACGCACGCTACCCGGACGTCGCCTAGCTGCTCCGCTCCCACCAGATCACGGAGCAACAACAAGTCGATGAGGTCGCGCGAGCGGTCGTTCGGTCGACCACCCGGCATGGTTGTGCAGGCGTGAATCTTCTGGGCGATCTGGTAGCGAATGGACACGCACGGCACGCGGTCCACTGCCGTGAGCCCGAAGCGGTCGAGGGCTATACCCGCCACCGGATCGACATCCTGTCCCGCGCTGCCCTCGGCCGGTGCGATCTCCAGGCGGACCGTCTGCCACGAGCGCCCGCGATAGGCAAGCTTCAAGTCGATGCGCTGCGACGCCGTCGGCCCGATCGGGGCCGGCTCGCCACGGGTGACCTCGAAGTCGCCGAACGGCAGGCGCAGCGCCGTATCGAGATTCCCGAGCATCTCCTCCGTACGGTCGCGGAACGACACGTCGAAGTCCTTCGTCGCGCGGGCCCGCAGGCCGAGCCGTAGCTCCATCGCCGCGCCGCCCTTGAGGAGGAACAGGGGATCGTCACGTTCGTCGCGGACGCGGTCCAGGACGCTGGCGATGACCATGAACGACACCCACCGTTGCGCGCGAACCACCGGCTCGCCCGTGGCGTCCGCGTGTTCGCTGATCCACTTGTGCAGGACACGGACGCTATGCGGCGGCTTGCGGGTCACCGGGCGGTGGCGATGCGCTCGAGGTCGACGGCGTCCAAGAGGCCGCGACGCCGGGCGGCGCCGACCGCCTGATCGATCAGGCCGGGACGGAGATGCGCCTCGATGCCGTCCAGAATGGCTCGGGGCGCGGTCACGATCGGAATCCCTTCGTGCCGCGTCACCTCCTCCGGATCGAGCCTTCGGCGGTGCATCTGGTACACGCTCGGCACCTCGCGCGTGAGGCGATAGGACATCGGCACGGAGACGTGGACCTTCGCCGGATTGACGTCGCACAGGTCGTGAACGTCGAGCGCGGTCTCGTGCGACAACACCCCCAGCCCCCGTGGCCACAGCGTCGCAAGCATGAGCTGATCGAGTCCGCCCTCACCGACCACCGGCAACCGGTAGATGCCGTGGAACACGCGCTCCGCCGTCCCGCGGGCGGCCATCTCCACGAGACGCTGCGGGTTCACCCCGATCTCACGCGCATCGACCGTCGTCACGTAGCCGTACTGGTCCAGCGCGATCTCCGCCAGCTCGCTGTAGACCCGGCCGGGCATGCGCAAATCATGGCAAAACGCCATACTTTCTGCAAGCCGTCCGGTCCCGCCCGCCCCCTCTGACACGATTCGCCTTCGCATGATCGTCGCCCGTTGCCGTGCGCTCGCCGGATCCGCCCGCTTCGACGCGGCGATCCTCGTCGTCATCGTCGTCAACGCGGTCGTCCTGGGGCTGGAGACCTATCCGTCGGTGGCGGACGACGCGGGCGACACGCTCAGCCGGATCAACGACGTCTTCCTCGGGATCTTCGTCGTCGAGCTGCTCATCCGGATGGTCGGGTCGATCCACCCCGACGGGCCGCGCGCGACGGTCCGACGGTTCGCCGCCAACCGGTGGAACCTCTTCGACTTCTTCGTCGTCGTGGCGAGCTTCCTGCCGGGCCTGCGCGAGAACGCGACGCTGCTCCGCCTGTTGCGCCTGGCCCGGATCGTCCGCGTGGTGCGGTTCCTCCCCGATCTGCAGGTGATCTTCGGCGCGGTGCTGCGGTCACTGCCGGGGGTGGCCGGCCTGGCGGTGATGACCGCGCTGTTGATCTACGTGTACGGGATGGTCGGCTGGGTGATCTTCGCCGATCACGACCCCGAGCAGTACGGCACGGTCGGCACGGCGATGATCACGATGTTCGTCCTGCTGACGCTGGAGAACCTGCCGGACTACGTCGCCGCCGGCCGCGAGCTGTCGGACTGGACGCTGCTGTTCTACGTGTCGTACGTCCTCGTCGCGTCGTTCCTCATCTTCAACCTCTTCATCGGCATCGTCATCGGCGCGATGGAGGAGGCGCGCGCCCAGCACCGCGACGAGCAGCGGATCCGCGAGCGCGCCGCGGCCGCCGCGACCGAGGGTCGCGAGGACGACCTCATCGTCGCCGTCGAGGACCGCATCGACGAGCTGACGAAGACCCTGGAGGAGCTCCGCACCGAGCTCCGCGTGCGGTTGCACCGGGAGCTGGAGGAGGGGAGGCGGGAGGGGGACGGCGGGGGCTGAGCCGCGGAAAGGACCCACCGTTCGACGGGACCGCGCCGCCGCACCAGGGCCAGCCCCACCTCGAATCGAGGCCAACCGGCCCGGAGTCGGGGCCGCCCCACCACGGGTGGCCCCACCCCGTTCCGTCCCGCCCCGTCGTGGGACGGGACGGAACAGGCGGTCGTCTCAACCCGCCCGCACCGTGCGCTTGGTCGTGCGCAGGCCGCTCGCCTGCACCGTCACGGTGGCGGCGGTGACGCGGCGCAGGGCCTTGGGGAGCTTCACCGTCGTCGTCAGGCGACAGTTCGCGGTCGGGGCCAGGCGCACGGCGACGTTGCGCTTGACGACCCTGCGCTTGCGGGTGCTCTTCGTGGCGCCGGTGACCGTCACCGTCGCGCGGGCCGGGCACACGTCGTTGCGGGTGGACCGGACCACGAGGCCGTCCAGGCGGACCGCGGTGGGACGCAGCGCGACGCTCGCGCGGGCGGTGAGCGTCCGGCGGGTCGTCCGGATGCCCTTGCCGGTGATGGTGAGCGTCACCTTGCGGGCCTTCGCCAGCCGTCCGGTGATGCGGATGGTGGCGGTCGTCCGGCACGCCGTCGCGGTGCGCGTCAACCGGATCGACCGGGTCGTCCGCACCGTCCGGGTGACGGTCCGTCCACCGGACCGCACCGCCACCCGCCCGCTGATCGCCGCCCGCGCGGTGCGCGGACAGGCCTTGACCTTCGCCGCCCGGCGGACCGTCAGCGCACGCAGCGCCAGCCGGCCGTCACGCAGCTCGGCGACCGGGGCGGAGGGGCGCCGCGGCGCAGTCGGCTGCGGAACCGGGGTCACCACCGGACCGGTGCCGGCACCCGGTCCGCCACCGAGCCCGGGAGCGGGCCCGGGCGTCGGCCACCCCGGGGTCACCGGAACGTCCGGAGGGGTCACCGCGGCGAACCCGACCACCGTCGTCGGCGTCGTCTGCAGCGGGTGGTGGCCGGTCGGCATCGCGCCGTCACCGAGCTGGCCGCTCTGGCCGTGACCCCAGCAGCGGACCGCGCCGCCCGTGACGGCGCACCCGTGCTGGCCCTGGCTGTCGTTGCGCAACGCCACCGAGGTCGGCGCGCCGACCCCCTCGAGCGGATGCGGCGACGGGCGGTCCGCGACGGACCCGCCGGCGTGGAACCGCCCGTCGACGCGGGCGCCCCAACAGGACGTCGTGCCGTCGGCGAGCGTCGCGCAGGTCTGGTCGCCGCCGGCGTACAGGGCGACGGCGTCGTCGCCCAGCGGAACTGGGGTCGGACCCTGGACCGCCGGGGTCGTCCCGGTCCCGAGCTGGCCGCGCGCCCCGGCGCCCCAGCACTCGACGGTGCCGTCGCCGCGCAGCGCGCAGGTGTGCTCGTCGCCGGCGACGAGCGACCGGGCGTCGCTCAGTCCCGGCACCTCGACGGTCTCGTTCCTCGCCGGACCGGCCACCCCGCCACCGAGCTGACCGGCGTAGTCCGCGCCCCAGCAGCGCACCCGACGGTCGGGCCCGACGACGATCGCGCAGGCGTGGCTGAAGCCGGCGGCGAGCGTCGACCCCTGCGTCGGTTGCGGGGCGACGGGGAAGAACGGTCCTCCGCCGTGCACCTGGACCGCCATCGGGACGGTGTGCCGGGCCGGGTCGACCGGCCCGCCGTCACCGAGCTGCCCGGAGCTGCCGCTGCCCCAGCACCAGACCTGGCCGTCGGGCGAGCCCGACTCGTCGGCGACGAGCGCGCACGAGAACGCGCCACCGGCCGCCACCGTCCGGAACCGCGCCGTGGCCGGCTTGCCGAGGAGGATCCCGTCGACGTGCACCGGGGCGGGCACCGTCGACCGGGCCGGCATGGCGCCCGGGTCGAGCGGCGGACCGGGGACCCCGAGTCGCCCGTTGGAGTTCGAGCCCCAGCAGGAGAGCGCCTGCCCGCCGTCGCGGATCACGCACGAGTGCGACGACCCGGTGGTGAGCCGCGTCGCGTCGGTGAGCCCACTGACCGCGACCGGAACCGCGGAGTCGGTGGTCGCGCCGTGGCCGAGCGCGCCGTCGTCGCCGACGCCCCAGCAGGCGACCGTGCCGCCGGTGCGCAGCGCGCAGGAGGCGTGGTAGCCGGCGGTGACCGTCGCCGCGTCGGTGAGCCCGTGGACGGTCACCGGGTCGGCGGACGCCGACGTGCGGCCGTTGCCGAGCCGGCCGACGCCGGCCGGGGCCCAGCCGTCGCGGCCCCAGCAGCGGACCTCGGCGGCCGCGGTGCGCAGGCACGCGTGCGTCTCCGCCGCGGCGATCTCGGTCGCGCCGGCGGTGCCGGGAACGTCGACCGGGGCGGGGTTCGTAGCGCCGGACGCGGCGGTCCCGAGCTGGGCGTGCTCGCCGTCGCCCCAGCAGCGGGCGACCGCACCCTGCCGGGCGACGCAGGTGAACGCCTCGCCGGCGGCGATGTCGGTCGCGTCACCCACGTGCTGGACGGAGGTCGGCACGCTGTGGTCGTCGGTCGTGCCGTCGCCGAGCTGGCCGCGCCAGTTGTCGCCCCAGCACTGCACGCCACCCGAGCGGCGGACGGTGCACGTGTGGGCCTCGCCCGCGGCGATCGCGACCGCGTCGGTGACGCCGTCGACGTCGACCGGCGTGTCGCTCTGGTCCTCCTGCCCGTCGCCGAGCTGCCCGTCGTCGCCCTCGCCCCAGCACTTCACCGTGCCGGACCCGCGGACGGCGCACGTGTGCTCCTCGCCCGCGGCGATCGCGACCGCGTCGGTGATCCCGACGACGTCGACCGGCGCGTCGCGGTCGACGGCGTCCCCGTCGCCGAGCTGCCCGGCGCCGCCGTCGCCCCAGCACGCGACCCGGCCGTTCGCCCGTACCGCGCACGCGTGCTCGTCGCCCGCGGTGATCGCGACCGCGTCCCCGACGCCGCTCACCGGGACCGGGACGGCGCTCGCGGCACCGTTCCCGTCGCCCAGCTGACCGGAGGACCCGGCGCCCCAGCACCGGACCGCCCGGTCGACGCCGAGCGCGCACGCGAACCCGCCACCGACCGCGACGGCGGTCGCCGGGCTCGCGGCCGGAACCGCGACGGGCGCCGCGGAGCGGGTCGTCGCACCGTCGCCGAGCCCGGCGTTGGAGGCGCCCCAGCACCACACCGCGCCGTCCGGCTTGAGCGCACAGGACTGGTCGCCACCGGCGGAGACCGTCGCGGCGCCCGCGGTGCCGATCGTCACCGTCAGGGCGAGCACGACCGCGCACGCCAGCGCGGTCGCGGCGATCGCCGGCCATGACCGCGCGCCGGTCACCGCCGGATGAATGGGCAGCCTGGGCCAGGACATGATCTGTCGCCTCTCGGTCGGGGGGAATGGCCTCGCACGGGCGCCGGCGGTCACCGGTCCACGGCCTGCGGTCGGGCGCGGGCTCCGCGAGCGAGTCGCGGACGCTAGCCCGGCCACTCGGCGCGGACCATGCGTGGGATCGGCCATCTGGTGGCGGGGGACGCACGGTCCCGGGCGCTCCCACGGCCGGGCCGGTAGCGTCGCCCGCCGTGCCCGACGTCCTGCCCGTTCCGCCCGACGCCCCCGACGCCGACGCGCCCGCCGAGGCGTGGCGGCGGTGGGTGGAGGGGATGCCGCCGTCGCGCGAGTGGGGGCTGGAGTGCGTGTCGGCCGCGCCGGGCGAGGTGGTGGTGCGGTTCACCGGTGGAGGGTTCCCGCTCAACCCCAACGGGAGCATCCACGGTGGCCTGGTGATCGCGATCGCCGACCAGGTCCTCGGACTGTGCGCGGCGACCCGCGCCCCCGGACGGCTGCCGGCGACGGCGACGCTCAACACGTCGTTCCTCCGCCCGGCGATCGGCGCGCTCGTCTACACCGCCCGGGTGATCCAGGCGGGCCGCACGTTGATCTTCCTCGAGGCGACCGCCACCGACGAGCAGGACCGGATCTGCGCGACCTTCACCGGCACGTGGGCCGTGGGAGCGGCGGTGCCGCGGTGACGTCCCGGGTCCCGGTCAGTGGTCGACCGGGACCCGGCGGGACTCCTCGACCGCGGCGGAGAGCGCGGCGCGGTTGCGCACGCCGAGCTTGGCGTAGGTCGTCGACAGGGTGCGCTCGACGGTCTTCTCGCTGACGAACAACTGCGCGGCGATCTCGCGGTTGCGCAACCCGGACCGCACCAGGTCGGCGATCTGTCGCTCCCGCTCGGTGAGCACGCCCAACCCCGCGTCGGCGTCCGTCGCCGGGCGGGGCCGTCGACGACCCAGGCGACGCAGCTCGGTCTCCGCCCCGCCGGCCCACCCGTGCGCCCCGGTGCCCGTGAGGCGGTCGGCGGCGCGCTCGAGGAGCACGAGCGCGTCGTCGCGACGCCCGAGGGCGAGCAGGGCGCGGCCCGCCAGGGTCTCGCACCGTCCCGCCTCGATCGGCAGACCGGCCGCGAGCGAGCGGTCAGCCGCGGCCGACGTCCGCTCCAGGGCGCCGGCCGCGTCGCCGCGGGCGAGCGCGACCTCGGCCGCCGCGCGCTGGGCGTGCGCATCCTCGGCCGGCAGGCTCCCGTCGTGGGCGGCCGCCGTCGCCCGCGCCGACCAGGACTCGGCGCCCGCCAGGTCGCGTCCGGCGAGCGCCGCACGGGTCAGCACCTCGTAGGCGGGAACGTGCCCGGACCGCGAGGTGCGCAGTCCCGGGTCGCCGCCGCTCATGGCCAACAGCACGTCGCGCGCCCCGTCGGGGCGGCCCGCCTCCAGCAGCGGCACGGCCGAGTACAGCCCGCTCATGCCGGGGATGAGCCCGGGGTCGGCGTGCCGGGCGAGCCGCACCGACGCCTCGCCGTCGGTGATCGCGTCCGACCGGCGACCCTGCGCGATGCGTAGGAGCGCCCGCTGACCGAACGACACCGACAGGAACAGGTGCGGGGCCAGGCGCCCGGCGGTGATCGCCTCGGCGAGCATCGCGTCGGCCTCGGCGAGCCGACCGAGCCGCAGCAGCGACCACGTCGCGGCGGTGCGGGTGACGAGGACCGTCGCGCCCCGCGCGGTCTCCCGGGACACCCGCAGCACGCGGTCGGTGGTGGTGAGCGACCGCTGGTGCCGCTCGCAGACGGCCTCGGTCCAGCCGAGCCACAGCCCGAGGTCCAGGCGCGTGGCGAGCTCGGCGTCGGTCAGACGGTCGAACCGGTCGGCCGCCAGGTCCAGGTCGGGGTCCAGCGGCCCGCCGACGAAGTACCGGGCGAGCGCCAACTGGCCGGCGGCGACCGCCACCAGCGGCCGCAGGTCCAGGCGCTCCGCCGCGGCGAGCGCCGCCCGCGCCCGCTCGAGCATCTCCACCGGCCGGGTCTCGAACCCCGCGCACGCGGCGAGCTCGACGTCGAGCAGCACCGCCTCGGCCGACTCCGGGGGCACCGCGGCGCGCGCGGCGGTCAGGCGGGCGTGGGCGTCGCGGTGCCGCCCGAGCAGGTGCTCCACCCCGGCGCACTGCGCGTCGACGCCGCTCCGCCGGGGGTCGTCGGAGGACAGGAGCTCGAGGGCGATCGCGAGCGCGTCCCGTCCGTGATCGAGCCGGCCCGCGTCGACGGCCGCCCCCGCCTCGTCGAGCCGCAGGCAGATCCGCTCGTCCGCGGCGCCCGGCACGCCCGTCACCAGCCTCGCCGCGGCGCCGTACCAGCGGGCCGCCAGGGCCGGGGCCCGCCGGGCGCTCGCGTCGCCTGCCGCGCGCAGGGTGGCGACGGCGTCGGCGTCGCCCGGCATGGCCGAGCGCTCGAGGTGCGGGGCCCGCGCGGTCGGGTCGGCGCCGAGCGCCTCCAGATGGGTGGCGATCCGCCGGTGCGCGGCGGCGACCCATCCCCCGTCGGCGTCGGCGATGACGGTCGCGCGGACGATCGGGTGACGGAACACCAGCCCGGTCCCCTCGTCCACGGTCACGAGGCCGGAGCGTCGGAGCTCGCCCACCAGCGACGGCACCGGCTCGGGCGCCAGGCCGGCGGCGTGCGCCGCGACGGTCGTGTCGCAGGGATCCCCGGCCACCGCCGCGCCGCGCAGCAGGCGCAGCGCGTCGGGGGACAGCGCCCGGAGCTCCCCGGCCAGCGCGACCCGCACGTCGGTCGGCACGCTCGGGGAGGCCTCGTCGACCCGTGCGGGTGATCGCCCGTCCCGGACGTGGGCCCGTGCGAGCGCGAGCAGGAAGAACGGCGTGCCGCCGCTCTCGCGGTGCAACGCACGGGCGACGTCCGGCGCCACCGCGTCGCCGAGGACCGCCGCGCAGTCCGTCGCGCTCAGCGGATCCAGGTCCAGGCGCAACGCCTCGTGCTCGCGCACCGCACGGGCGAGGGCGGACTCCAGGGCGAGCGCGAGCGGGGACGGACGGAGACCGAGCGCCAGCCGGACCGGCGCGCGCGGTGGGCGGGCCGCCAGGTACGCCAACAGCTCCGCCGACGCGGCATCGGCCCAGTGCAGATCGTCGAGGACGAGCAGCAGCGGGCGGTCCCGGGCGATCGTCTCCAGCAGTCGACGCAGCGCGGCGTAGCCCTGGTGACGCTCGTGGGTGGCGTCGGACCCGGCGGGGGCGCCCAGGCCCGGCAGGATCGGGGCGAGCGCCGGCCCGTCGGCGCCGGTCAGGCCGGCCCGCACGTCCGGGTCCCGGTCCCGGATCCAGTCGTCGAGCGCGTGCCGGACGATGCCGAACGGGGGCTCGGCGTCGAAGTCCGCCGCCCGGCCGTCGAGCACGAGGTACCCGCGGTCGCGGGCGGCCGTGGCGAGCTCGCGCAGCAGGCGGCTCTTGCCGATGCCCGCGGGCCCGGCGATCTGCGCCATCCACGGTCCCGCATCGTCGAGGATCGCCCCGGCGTGGGCCAGGTCGGCATCGCGTCCCGCGAGCGGCCCGGCCCCGTCGAACACGCCGCGAGCCTATTCGACGTGAGGGACGCCGCGAGGGAAATCCCCGATGCGCACCCTCGTGCGGGCGGCGAGCCTCGGCGTCGTGCAGCGCAACGACTCGTCTCGTCACGTCCCGGTCGATCGAGCGGCGTTCGACGCCGCGACCGCCCGACGGTCACGTCCCGGTGGCCCCCGACCACCGCACGGGCGGGCCACCCGGCGGACCGACCGCGGCGGTGTTCCGGTCGCGACCCGGTCCCCGGGCGCCTCCCGGTCGTACGTCGCCCACCCGGGAACCACGCCCACGGCCGCGGAGATGCGCGTCCTGCGGTTGCTCACCACCACCCAGTCGCTCGCGGAGATCGCCCGCGAGATCCACGTGTCGCGCAACACGGTGAAGAGCCACGTCCGACGGTTGTACGTCCGTCTGGAGGTCGGCGGCCGCACCGACGCCGTCACGGTCGCGCGGGAGCGCGGTCTGCTGTGACCGCCGGCCCGCCCGCACGCGGTCGCGGAGGACGTGAGGGGCACGGCGAGGGGTTTCCCCGATGTGGGCCGGGGGCCGGCCGCGCGAACCTCGATGTCGTGCGGATCCAGGCAACGAGACCATCGCCGGTGCAGAGCGCGCCGGACGCCAGCGGCCGGGAGCCGCGCGGCGGACGCGGATCACGACGGCTCGCCCGCGTCATCGGCGCCGTCGTGGCGTGCACGCTCGTCCTCGCCCCGGCGGCGCACGCGTTCCCCAGCGGCCACGTCGTGTCACCCGAGCGGTGGAAGGCCTACGTCGTCGGTGACGTCGTCGTCGCCGACTACTCGTGCACCGACGTCTACCCGACGCCGCAGGGCTGCGAGGGGCCGGTCCCCAGCGGGAGCCCGGTCGACACGTCGACCCCGGGACGGCACGAGTTCGCGGTCTGGGCGCACAGTGACGTGGCTTCCACGTCGTCCCCCGTCAATTACTGGGTGGTGGGCATCACGACGCCGACCGTCGACGCCGAGATCGACCGCGGATCGAGGGTCCCGGCGGACTTCGACTGCGAGGCGCTGAATTCCCTGTGCTCCGCCACGGTCGTGCTTCCCGGTGGGGAGATCGTGCCGATCGCCGACGGCGATCCGTTGCCGGCGACGACGATGGGCGTCCACGAGCTGCGGATCCGGATGTCGAACCTCTCCGGCGAGCGGTCGTCGACGGTCACGCGGACCTATCGCGTCGTCGACGTCGCCGACCCGACACCGGACCCCGATCCCGCCCCGGTCGACCCGCCGGTCACGACCCCGACCGATCCCCCGGTGGTCGACGCTCCGGCGCCGCCGACGCAGGTGGCGCCGGTGACGGTGCCCCGCACCTGCCCGATCCGGGCGATCGAGCTCCTGGCGATCCGCCCCGGAGGCACCCGGTCGCGTCCGACGGCACGGCTGCACGGGTGGGCCGACCGGTCGCTGGCCGGCGACGTCGTCCGGATCCGTCGTGACGGGCGAACGGTGGGGCGGGCGACGGTGCGGCGTGACGGGTCGGTCGCGGTGACGGTGGCGGCTCCGCGCGACGGCCGGGCCCGGTCGCGGGCGCGGTACCGGTTGACCGTCGGCGGGTTGCGCTCGCGGGCACTCAAGGCCACGCGCCACCTCGTCTACACGACGGTCGCGCGTCGCGGCGACGGCAGCGTCGTCGTGACGGGACGGTCGACCCTGCGCCGGGCTCCGCGGGGGTACGAGCTCGTCGCCGGGTCGACCTGTGGGGTCGGCCCGTCGGCGACGACCCGGGTGCGCGCGGACCGCAAGGGTCGGTTCCGTGTGGTGCTGCGACCCCCGGCGTCCGGCGAGGGCCTGATCTACCGCCTGCGGGCCGCGGGCCGGTCGGCGACGCTGCCGGTGGTGGTGCTCGCGCGGTAGGCGGGCCGCGGACTCACTCGTCCGGCTCGTCCACCTCGATGGACCGGGTCGCGGCGTAGGGATCCTTGGGCGAGCGGTCGTCCGACAGGCTGTCGCGGGTGCTCAGGGTGAGGTCCTCGATCGCGTCGGCGAGGTGGATCGGGGCGATGTGGTGGTCGTCGCGCTCCACCCGTAGGCGGTGGGCGCGCAGCAGGACGTCGGCGTGGGTGAGGCCGGCGGGCGGCTCGAACCGGTACGACGCCAGCTCGATGAGGAAGCCGAGCGGGTCGCGGAAGTAGATCGAGTCCATGAACCCGCGGTCCTTCACGCCGCTGTGCTTGATCCCGCGCTCGTCGAGCCGCTCGACGGTCTGCGCGAACGTCGCCTGCGACACCGACAGCGCCAGGTGGTGCACGGCCCCGGCGTCGCGGTGACGGCGGGACGGGTCGGGGGTGCGGGTCTCGTCGGTGAAGATCGTGATGAGCCGCCCGTCACCGGGATCGAAGTACAGGTGGCTCTCGTGGTCGCGGTCGAGGTTGGGCTGCTCGAACACGAACGGCATGCCGAGCAGCCCCTCCCAGAAGTCGATCGACGTGCGGCGGTCCGCGCCGATCAGCGTGATGTGGTGGACGCCCTGGCTCTGGATCTTGCGCAGGGGGCGGGAATCGGGCATCGGTGGGGACCTCGGGGCTTGGTGGAGCAGGGCGTGGCGAGGCGATGGCCGTCCAGCGCCCCTCCCGGGTGCACCGGCGCGAGCTCGGTCACGGGCGCACCGCTGCAGCCTCTCACGGCGGGTGGCGTACTCGATCCCGCCGCGTCCCATCGCGCTCGATCCCGCCGCGTCTCATGGACGCCGCGTGCCAGGGCGACGCCGTCGTCATCGCGACACGCCCCGATCACGGCGTCGTCCGACGATCGCTCCGGCCCGGGCGGCGGGTGTCCGCCCGGGCCGGAGGGGCGGCCGCTATCGCCGGTCGATCAGGCGCCTGCTCGCGTTGCGCGACGGGCCCTCGTCACCGGCCTTCGTGCGGATGCGGGCCTGCACGCGCACCGAGCGCCTGCCGGCGCGACGCAGGTCGCGGCGGAACGACGGCGTGACCGCCATGCGCGCCGTGACGGTGCGCCCGGGCTTGACGGTGATCGTGCGGCTGCCGATCCGCTTGCGGGTCAGCGCCCCGTCCTGCCACGCGCGGAACCGCGACGACGCGGTCAGCGCGACGCGGCATCCGTCGGTCGGTCCGGACCGGGGGCATCCGACGCGCACGGTCAGACGACCGCCGCGGGTCAGACGGGACGAGGAGACCCGCACGCGCACGCGCGGCAGGCGCTCGGCGTCGGCGCCCGCGGTCGACGACGCCGGTCCGGCCGGCCCGGCGGGTCCCTGCAGCCCCGCGGGGCCCTGTGCGCCCTGCGGTCCGGCGACGCCGTCCGCCCCCGGCGCGCCGTCGTTCCCGGCGGGACCGGTCGGCAGCGCGCCACCGGTGCCGGTCAGCTCGACCTCGGTGCTCGTCGGGTTGCCGTCGGTCCGCACGCGCAACGTGGCCCGCCGGGGACCGCTCGCCCCGGGCGCGAACCGCACCCGGACGACGCACGTGTCACCGGCGTCGAGCGTCGCGCCGGTGCAGGTGTCGCCCGCGACGAGGAACTCGTCGCCGTTCTCGCCGGTGGCCGTCACCCGCGTCGGGCGGGCTCCGTCGCGGTCCGAGGTGAGCGTCACGGCCCGGGATCCGCCGATCGTGCCCTGCGCCTGGACGCCGAGGTCCAGGGCGGTCACGTCGCCGGTGAGCGCCGGCGTGGGCGGACGCTCGTGCAGCTCCAGGCTCACCACGTCGCCGAACCGCACGATGCGGTCGGCGCTCGCCACGCCGAAGTCACCACCGTCGAACGACACCGCCCACCGCGAACCGGGGTCGACGCCGCCGGGCGGGGTGACCCCGTGACCGTTCACGGTCGTCAGCGCGCCGTCGTCGAACGTCGGATCGACGACGCATCCGGCGGGCACCGCGGTGGTCTCGGCGATGTCGAGCACCTCCTGCAGCGTGCTGCCGGACGGCACGTCGACCGCGCACATCCGCACGTCGCCGTCACGATCGTCGACCGCGAGCGCGATCGGCACCGTCGTCCCGTCGGCGACCACCGGCAGGGGCCGCATGCGGGGATCGGCCGGATCCTCGCGCTCCGGCGCCGCCACCGACCAGCGGACGTCCGACAGGGCGCGGACCCCGGCCTCCGTGGCGTTCATGTCGGTGCCGGCAGCCGGATACGCGGTGGTCGGGACGTACTTCATGCTGCCGACCGCCGCGTCCGGCTCGGTGCGCTGCTGGTCGAGCAGGAACGCGATCGGGCTCTTCCCCGACGTCGTGGTCCAGTCGGGGCCCTGGAGATCTACGCCACAGGCCTTGAGGCCGATGACCGCCCACGACGCCGACGTCGTGTTGCTCGGCGGGATGAAGTTCTCGGTCGCGGTGCCGAACCCCCCGGTGTCCTGGTTCAGCCGCCGGTGGAGGAAGTCGATGCCGTCGGCGACCGCGGCGTCGGCCGGGGTCATCCCCTCCTGGCAGAGCATCGACAGGACCGCCCCGGTCACGTCGATGTCGCCGTTGCCGGTCGGGCCGGACGAGAACGACCATCCGCCGAACGGCGTGCGCCCCTGGGCGTCCGGCGTCGTGCCCGTCTTCTGGGCGGCGAGCAGGTGGGGGATGAGCTTCTCGCGCACCCCGGTGGGCAGGTGGAGGCTCTCGGTGGCGAGCAGCGCGAAGCCGTCGCTGTTGGGGGCGAACGCCCCGAAGTGCCCCTCGGCCGCGTTCCAGCGGCTGGCGAGCGACGCGGCGATGTTCGTCTCGGCGCTGACCCGGTTGGGATCGATCCCGGCCGCGTAGGCGACCAGGGCCTCGCGCCCGTGCCCGCCCGCGTTCTGGGTGGCCGGGCGGTCGGTGAACGAGAGCCAGCCGGTGTACGTGCCGTGGACGTGGTCCTGCAGGCTCTGCGGCACGCCCGGCTTCTGGACGTCCGCGGCGTTGATGCCGGCCGCGGCGAGGGTCGTCAGCGCCCAGTTCGAGTTGAATCCCGGCAGTCCGCCGGTCGGGTTCGGGTTGGGTGCGCCGGCGGCGGTCTTGTCCTGCTGGTCGGCGATCCACGCGCCGCCGCGCTGGACGGCGGCGTCGATCTCCTGCTGCGTCGCGGCGCCGGCGAGTGACGGGGCACCGCCGGCGACGGTCGCGGTGACGGCGAGCATCGCGCCGAGGCGACGCCACCGTGTCGGGGTCCTGCTGTGCATGTCGTGCTCCTCCGCTGGGGACGACGTGCGCACGGACCGGCGACGGGTCGCACGGTGGTGGGCGCGCCGTCCGATCGCGAGACGGGGTGGGCCTGGACGCACGACCGGGTCTTCGGGCTCGGGCTCGACCTTCCGGATCACCTTCCCGGACCCTCCTCGGGTCCAGTGGCACGACGATCCGGTCGTCCCCCATACCGCTGCGCGTCAGCCCCGGAGTCGCACCGGGTTCCCACGTGCCGTGCCGTCCCAGCGTAGCCGGTCGGCAGGGAATCCGACGTGCGTCGGTGCGCCGGCGGCATGGACGGATGGGGGACGCGTCGGTCCGGGCGGTGGCGGACGACTAGGGTGTGACGGGTGCGTGCAGGGCTCTTGGAGCGCGACGTCCAGGTCGCCGCGCTGGAGCGCGCCGTCGCCTCGACGCTCGACGGGCACGGTGCGGTCCACCTCCTCGCCGGTCCCGCCGGGATCGGCAAGACCGCGCTGCTCGACGTCGCCCGCGACGTGGCCCGCGACCGGGGGGCGCACGTCCTCGGCGCGCGGGCGTCCGAGCTCGACCGCGGGTTCGGGTTCGGGGTCGTCCACCAGCTGCTCGACGCGACCGTGCACACCGCCGCGGAGGACCGGCGCGCGCGGCTCTTCGCCGGGGCCGCCGGTCGGGCCCGCACGCTGTTCGGCGCGGACGGGCACGCCGACGATCCCGAGCACGCGGTGCTCAGCGGCCTGTACTGGCTCGTCGTCAACCTCGCCGACGAGCGCCCGCTCGTGCTGTGCGTCGACGACCTGCAGTGGGCGGACGTCCCGTCGCTGCGGATGCTCGAGTTCCTCGCCCGGCGGATCGACGACCTGCCGGTGCTCGTCGTCGGCACCTGGCGGCGGCACGAGCCCGACACGCCCGTCGCGCTGCTGTCCGCGCTGGCGGACGGGCCGTCGGCGACGGTCGTCGAGCCGGCGCCGCTGACCGCCGACGCCGTCGGACGACTCGTCGGGGACGCCCTCGACGCCGTACCGGACGACGCGTTCCGGGACGCGGCGCACCGTGTCACCGGGGGCAACCCGCTGTTGCTGTCGGTCCTGGCGCGCGAGGCGACCGGGCGGGGCCTGCGCGGGCGCGCCGACGAGGCCGCCCGCCTCGCGGAGCTGGGCGCGCGCGGCCTGGCGCCGACCGTCGTGCGACGGCTCGACGCGCTCGGCGACGACGCGACCGCGGTGGCGTGGGCGGCCGCGATCCTCGGCGAGCGGGCACGGGCGGACGACGTGGCCGCGCTCGCCGAGCGCGACCCCACGGTCGTGCAGGCGGCCCGCGACGCGCTCGTCGCGGCGCGGATCCTCGAGCCGGCCCGCTGGACGACGGTCCACCCGTTGCTGCGCGAGGCGGTGCTCGCGTCGATGCCCGTCGCCGAGCGGGACGCCGCGCATCGTCGGGCGGCGGGCCTGCTCCGCGACCGTGGCGCACGGCCCGCGGAGGTGGCGCTGCACCACCTCGCGACCGTCCCGTCCGGTGACCGCGACGCGGTGGCGGACCTGCGCGCCGCGGCGCGCGAAGCGGCCGCCGAGGGCGCGACGAGCACCGCGGTCGACCTGCTGCGACGCGCCGTGGACGAGGACGCGCCCGGGCCCGAACGGGGCGTCGTGCTGCTCGAGCTCGCCGAGCTCGAGGTCCGCACCCTCGACCCGCTCGGCCCCGGTCACGCCCGCGACGCGCTCGCCGCCGGCCTGGCGGACGACGAGGTGGTGCGGGCCCGGGCGGCGCTCGGCGCGGTGCTGCTCCTCACCGACCCGGTCGCCGCGGTCGCCGAGATCGACGCGGCGCGCGAGGGCGCACGCGACCCCGGGCAGCGGTTGCGGCTCGAGGCGGCGGCGCTCGAGGCGCTCGTCCTCGTCGACGCGCTGACGTCCGCCCGCGACGCGCGCTACCGCGCGATCCGCGACGCGCCCGACCCGTCGGTGGTGGAGCTGGCCCACCTGGCGTCGGAGGACGCGCTCGCCGGCCGGCCCGCCGCCGAGGTCGCCGACCTGGGGCTGCGCGCCCTCGCCGGCGGGACGCTCCTGCGGGAGGTCGGTCCGGGCGGGTCGACGTGGAACCTGCTCGGCCACGCGCTGCGGTTCGCCGAGCGTCCCGACCCGGCCCGACGGGTGCTCGTCGACGGCGACCGGGTCGTCCGCGAGCGCGGGCTGCGGGCGGCGGGCGCGTTCGTCGACCAGGCGTGGGGGTACTGGCACCGCGACTTCGGGTCGGTCGCGCGCGGGCTGGCCCACGCCCGGGCGGCGCACGACGGGCTCGTCGACGCCGGGGTGCCGGTGTCGCTGGCGGCGGTGACGGCGATCGTCGCCGAGAACCTCGTGCTCCTCGACCGTGCGGACGAGGCGGCCGAGGTCATGGACCGGCCGTTCGGCGCGGCGGAGGGCACGTTCGTCGAGGTGTTCGCGCTCACCGCACGCGGGCTCACCCGCACCGTCGTCGGGCGGCACGACGAGGCCGAGATCGACCTGCGACGCGTCGTCGACCTGCTCGACGCCCGGCGGTGGCGCGCGCCGTGGGCCGCGCGCGGGCGGATGCGCCTGGCCGAGCTGCTCGTCCTGCGCGGACGGCCGGACGAGGCCCGCGACCTCGTCGCGCAGGACGTGGCGGTCGCCGAGGCGGCCGGCACCGCCGGGGCGCTCGGCGCGGTGCTGCGCGTGCGCGCCCGGACCGAGCACGGGACGGAGCGGCTCGCGACGCTCCGCCGGGCCGAGCGGACCCTCGCCGGGTCGCCGTTGCGGCTCGAGCACGGCCGCGCGCTGCTGGACCTGGGGGTCGCGTTGCGCGAGGACGGCGACCGGGCCGCGGCGCGCGACGTGCTCCGCGACGCGCTCGACATCGCCGGCCGCACCGAGTCGACGTGGCTCGCCCGGCTGGCCCGCGACGAGCTGCGCGCCAGCGGCGGTCGTCCCCGGCGCGAGCGTCGTACCGGGATCGACGGGCTGACCCCGAGCGAGCGCCGGATCGCCGAGCTCGCCGCCGAGGGGCTCACCAACCGCCAGATCGCCGAGGCGCTCTGGGTGACCCGGAAGACCGTCGAGTACCACCTGGGGCACGTGTACGCCAAGCTCGGCATCGGCTCGCGTCGCGACCTGGCGACGGTGCTCGGCGTCGCGTCGGCGGCGTGACCGACAGGACGGCGTGACCGACGGCACGGCGTGACCGACACGACGCGCCGGCGGGCCCGCGCTCCCTCGCTCGACCATCCGGCCAGGCGATCGGCGTCGCGGCGACGACCGCGCGCCCCCCGATCGCGGGCATCCCGAAACCCCGGGGTGGCGGTCTGGGGTACCCGGGCGTCACGCCCGTGGACGTGGCTGGAACGATCGGCCGATGACCCCGTCCCGTCCGGCTCCCCCTCCGGCCACGCGCGTACGCCCGGCACGCGCGGACCGACCGTCCCGCACCACCCGCCGCCGCCTGTCCGTCACGTGCGCCACCGTCCTCGGCGTCTCGCTCATCGGCGCCGCGAGCGCCCACGCGGGGCCCGTCACCGTCGGCTACGCCGGCGGCGTCGTGACGATCACCGGCGACGCGGCCGTCAACCACGTGCTCCTCAGCCACCCCGGGCCGTCGAACGGCGACACGACGAAGATCCTCGTGTCGGACGGCGACGGCGCGACCCCCGGGGTCGGGTGCGTGGCGGGCGACGGCTTCACCGGCGACGTCGAGTGTCCGCGGCCGACGAAGATCGTCGCGCACCTCGGCGACGGCGACGACAGCATCGGCGTGTACGAGGACGCCGACCACGACTTCACCGTGCCGATCGAGGCGTACGGCGGCAACGGCGACGACGTCCTCGACGGCGCCAGCGGCCCCGACGAGCTCCACGGCGGCGACGGCGACGACCAGCTGACCGGCCGGGGTGGCGACGACCGCCTCTACGGCGAGAACGGCGACGACACGCTCAACGGCGACTTCGGAACCTCGAGCCCCGGCGGCGACGACCTGCTCGACGGGGGCGCCGGCGACGACGAGTTCGAGCAGTACGTCGGGTTCGGGTCTCCCGCGTCGCTGGCGGGCGACGACACGTACATCGGTGGGCCGGGCAACGACAGCTTCAGCTACTTCCACCGTGCCGACGCGGTGAGCATCACGCTCGACGGGATCGCCGACGACGGGATGGCCGGCGAGGCCGACAACATCCACCCCGACATCGAGACCGTCGGAGGCAGCGCCGGCGACGACGTCATCGTCGGGTCGCCCGGCGACGACATCCTGTGGGGCGGCGACGGCGACGACGTCATCCACGGCCTGGCCGGGGACGACCAGCTCTCCGGTGACGACGGCGACGACACGATCGACGGCGGGCCCGGAGCCGACCGGATCGCCGGCGGTTGCATGAGCGACGTGCTCATCGGCGGACCCGGCGCGGACAGGTTCTACTCCGACGCCTCGCCGCTCTCGACCTGTGGCTTCGCGCTGCGCAGCCCGCTCGACCGGATCGAGGCCGCCGACGGCGAGAAGGACGCGCTGATCTTCTGCCAGGAGACCGGTGATCCGGCCGGCGACGTCGCCAACGTCGACGCGAACGACCCGGTGACGAGCAGCGGCCCCGGCGCCTGCGGCACGATCAACGTGGCCGTCGCGCCCGGCGGCGGCGGTGGCGGTGGCAACCCGGTCGGCGGCGACGCCGGAGCCGGCGACCCGGGCGCTGGAGCCGGCGGGGCGACGACCACGCCGCTCAAGGGCAAGCGTCGCGCGCGGCTCGGCAAGACGCTCGTGCTGCTCACGGGCAACGGCAGGAAGGGCCAGGCCGCCAAGCAGGCGATCTCCCGCAGGAAGAAGCGACTCACCCTCGGCACGCTCCGCGCGACGAAGAAGACGAAGGTCACGGTCACGTCGACGGTGCGCCGTCGCGGGCGGACGGTCACCCTCGGCCGAGTCGTGACGACGGTCAAGGCCGAGAGCACGAAGACGCTGAACGTCAGGATCGGCGCCAAGGGCCTCCGGGCCGTGAAGAAGGCGAAGAAGGTGAGCGTCAGGACGACGTTCAAGGTCGGCAAGAGGACCTACGCGAAGACCTTCCGGATCAGCGTCGGTCGGTAGCGACGCAGGTCGCGCGGCCCCCCGGCCGAGGGCCGTGGGTCGATGGCCCGGCCCCGATGCGGGGGCCGGGCTCCGTCGATCCTCAGCCGCGGTGCCGCAGCCACACGGTGCGCACGCGCGCCCGGCTGCCGGCGTCGGTGCGGGTCGTCGCCCGGACGCGGACCGAGCGGGTGCGCGCACGGCGCAGGTCACGCCGGAACGCCGCGGTGGTCCGCAGCCGGTAGCGCTTCGTCTGGCCCGCACGCAGACGCACCGTCCGCGAGCCGACGGTCCGACGGGCGATCTTCCCGCGGGCCCGGAGCCGGTGGCGGGAGTCGGCCGCGATCGTCACCCGGCAGCCGTCCGCGCCCGCGGTCGTCGGGCAGCGCAGTCGCACCGACAGGTACCGCTCGTCGGTGAGCCGCGACGACGGCAGTCGCAGCGACGCGGCGGGGATCCGCTTCGCGGCGGGCGCGGGCGTCGTGACGGTGGTCGTCACGACCACGGGCGGGACGCCCTTGACCGGCGCCGGGACGCCGGCGCCGCTCAGCGCGACGGTCCGCACGACGTCGCCGCCGTGCAGCCGCACGCGCAGGGTCGCGTCACGTGCTCCGGTCTCGGACGGGACGAACCGCACCTGCAGGTCGCAGGTCGCACCGCCGGCGACCGGCGCGGCGCAGTCCGACGCGTCGACGGCGAACGCCCCGGCGCCACCGGCGACGCTCACGCCGTCGACCCGCACGGGAGCCGTGTCGGGGTTCGTGACGGTGACCGTCCGGACGGCGCCGGCCGTGCCCGTGGCGACGTCGCCGAACGCGACCGGGCCGGACACGGTCGGCAGGGAGATGCCGCGCATCGCGACGTCGGCCGGCACGGTGTCGCAGGTGGTGTCGGCGGCGTCGGCGCGGACGCAGACGTCGATCCGGTTGGAGCGGACGCTCCCGGCCTTGTCGGCCTTGATCCGCTTCCACCCCGGGGTCGACCAGGTGAGGGTCGCGGCGCCGGACGCGTCGCTCGTCGCCAGGACGTCACCCAACGTCTGGTCGCCGGTGGCCGGATCGGTCGTCACGTCGTGGACCGCGACGGCGTCCGCCGGGTCGAAGCCCCCGATGATCGGCTCGTACGTCACCGGGTCGTAGGTCACCGTCCGCGCCCGCGTCGTGACCGGCAGCGCCTGGCCGACGGTGACGGTGAACCGGTTGCGGACCGTGCCGGTGACCGGGCCGCCCTCGCCGTCGGCGCTCGCCTCGCCGATCCCCGTGGGGCCGTCGAGCCGCAGCGCCGGGCGACCGCTGAACGCGTCGTGGATCCAGGTCACGGCGTCGTCCTCGGCGACCCGGACCTGGCAGCCTCCGACGGACGTCGGCGCGGCGTTGACGGTGACGCCCCACCACTTGAACGCGTCGTTGTCGTTGGCGTCGCCGGCGAAGCGGTTGACGTCGTAGTCGTCGAAGCCACCCCAGTTGGCGCCGAACGTCCGGCCGGTGAGCGAGATCGCGTCGGCGGCGGACGCGGTCGGCGTCAACCCGGACGTCGGGTGCGCGCCGTTGTTCGTCCCGTCGCAGGTGCGGTCCTGCGTGTCGCCCTCGGCGCGGATCGCGTGGCCGCGGGTGAGGATCGGCCCCTCGAACAGGGTCTTGGACGCGCCCTCGATCCGGACCTGGACCCGCTCGAGCGGGTCGGGATCGGCGGCCTGGGCGATCGGGGCGGCCAACAGCGCTCCGGCCAATGCGGTGGCGGTGACGGCCATCCGTGAACTGCGGGTCATCGGTCCTCCTCGCCCTCGTCTCCCGGAGGGCCGTGGGGTGGGGCGGACCGGGGGAGGTCTCCTGGCTCGTGCGTCTGCTCGCCGCGCCTTCCCGGGGCCACCGCCTGACGGCGATGGTGATCCCAGTGGCCGCCCGTGAGGGCTGCGACGGGTGTGGGGCACTCACAGTGGCGGGTCCGCGCCGGACTCTCACCGGTCTTCCCTGCGCCACGATCCGCGTTGTCGGTACGGGGTCACGCTACCGGACGGGTGGCGTCCGGGAGCCCCGGCGACCGGGGCGTGCGCGCGGGCGCGGACCGCCCGGCGCCGACGGGACCGGGTCGCCACCTGACGGCGGCCGCTAGCGCCGCACGCGCCGCTGCGCGGTGCGGGTGGGGCCGGTGGCCCCGTCCCGCGTCCGGATCCGGGCTTCGACCCGCACCGACCGGCGGCCGGCGCGGCGCAGGTCGCGGCGGAACGCCGCCTTCACGCGGAACCGGATCGTCCGGGTCCTGCCCCGCTCGACGGTCGTGGTCCGACCGCCGATCCGCTTGCGGGTCAGCGCGCCGTCCTGCCACGAGCGGTGCCGGGACGACGCGGTGAGCACCACGCGGCACCCCTCCCGCGGCGCGCCCTTGCGGGGGCAGCCGACGCGCACGGTCATCCGTCCGCTCTTCGTCAGGCGGGCGGACGAGATCCGGAGCGACACCCGCGGGAGCTTCGCGGTGGCCGGCGCCCGGGGCAGGTCGGCCTCGGGCGTCGGGGCGGGCGGCGGCGCCGGCGTCGGCGTGGTGCCGGGGGCCGGCTGCGGGCCCGGGGGGCCGGGGGTGGTGCCGGGGCCGGGATCGGGTGCGGGCGGATCGGGGACGTACGGGTCGGGGTCGCTCGCGACGTTCGGGCACGACGGGCCCGCCGACTCGGCAGCGGCGACGGGGGCCAGGAACACGCTGACGGTGTCGCCGTGGCAGACCTCCCGGTCGGACCCGGCGACGGTGACGGGGCCGCCGTCGCGTCGGGTCGACCACTGCCGGCCGGCCGGGGCGGACTCGCCGTTGAGCGACGCCACGGCGGCCTGGTCGGGGGTGAGCGCCAGGTCGGTGACGCAGCCCGGGGGGGACGCCTGCGACGCCGCCCGCTGCAGCAGCTCGACGACCGTCGATCCGACCGGCGCGTCGACGCGGCACAGCCGCACGTCGACGTCCGGGTCGTCGTCGTCCTCGTCGCCGGCGACGATCGCGAGCGTGAGCGGGACGGTCGTGCCGCGGGCCACCCGCGGAGCCGACCACGACGCGCCGGCCGGCGGGTCCGCCCCGAACCCCGCGCGGCCGGCGGCGCCGTCGTCGGCGCCGCCGGCCAGGGCCCCGACCGCCGCCTGGGTCGTGTTGACGTCGTCGGCGGGGTTGTCGTCGTCGGCGGTCGCCCTGAAGCTGCCGTCGGGGCGCTGTCGGTCGAGGAGGAACGCCGTCGGCGTGGGGTGGCCGTCGGGGAGCCCCGCCGGCCACGTGTCGCCCATCCCGCAGGCGTGCGCGGCCTGGACGACCCACGACGTGACGTCGGTGTCGGACGTGGCGCTGTAGTCCGGGGCGATCGCGCCGTCGGCGCGCAGACGGCCCCGCAGGAACCCGAAGCCGTCCGCGACGAGCGGGTCGTCCGCCGCGACCCCGGCCCGGCAGAGCGCGGCGAGCGTGGCGGCGGTGAGCTCGGGGTCGGAGCGCTCGTCGCGATCCGCCTGCGACGTCACCCGCTTGAAGGTCCAGCCCCCGTCGTCGTGCCGGTTGCCCGCGATCGTCCGGACGATCCGGTGGAGCAGCGCCCGGGGGACGCGTGGCCGGTCGGCGTCGGCGACCCGCTCCAGCGCGAGCAGGCCGAACACCGCGCCGTTGAAGAGCGCCGGGCTGCCGAACGAGCCCTCGGTCGGGCCGACGTCCGGGTCGTCCGGGGTGACGGGGCGCGGGTGGTAGATCCCGGCGAGCTGCGCGACGAGGTTCTGCCGGGCCGACAGCCGGGCCGGGTCCAGGCCGCCCGCCCACGCCGCGATGATCGCGCGCTCGTAGTCGGTGGCGAGCCGCACGAGGTTGCCGTAGGCGAGCGTCGTCGACGGGGTCAGCCAGTCGCTGCCGCTCCCCGGTCCGCCGGTCCACACCCGCCGGTGGTAGAAGTCGCGAACGCTGTACGCGGCCCCGTTCGCCCGGACGGACCCGGCGTCGATCCCGGCGGCGGCGAACGCCGTCATCGACCAGTCCCCCCCGAACCCGGGGACCGCGCCCGTGGGCTGCTGGCGCGACGCGAGCCAGGCGGCGCCGTCGGCGACCGCGGCCTGCGGCTGCTCGGCGGCGCCCGCGGCGGCGGGCGACAGGGCTGCGGGCAGGGCGACGGCCAGCGCGACGAGCGTGGCGGACGCCGTCGCGAGGGCGCGGCGGGAGCGCGACGTCGGCGTCGACGCCGCGCGGTCCACTCCGATCACCGGGCGCTCCGGCCGGACCCCACGGGTCGTCGATCGGGTCGTGCGTCGGACGGGCGGCACCCGGCCGACGGTACAGGTGCGGTGCGGTGCGCGGCGACGTGCGGCCGGGCGCGGGGGGACCCGCTCCGCGGGCGCCGGACCCCCGCGCGCGGCGGGCCGGAGCCCCGCGTCCGGGGGGCGTCCGGGGGCGCTCCGGGTGGTCCGTGGGGCGACCGGCGCGTGCTACCGTCGGCGGGTAACCCAAGCGGATCGCGGTGCAGGGAAGTCCGGTGAGAGACCGGCGCGGACCCGCCACTGTGAGCGACGAGGGCCAGCCGCACGCCACGTGCAGCCACTGGAGCCGAGCGGCTCGGGGAAGGCGCGGCCGGTCTCGAGCGCGAGCCAGGAGACCGACCCGATGCGCCCCGTCACGACCCCCTCGGGGATGGGGGAGGACCCATGCCGCACCACCCGGCGACCCGGATCGCCGCCTGCATCGCCACCATCGTCGCCCTCGGCCTGCCCGCGTCGGCGGCGGCAGCGCCCACCGACGTCCTCGTCCGCACGGAAGGGGCGACCCAGACGCTCTTCGAGGGGCCGCTCCGCGCCGACGGGCACGCGCTGCGCACGCCGTCCGACAAGACCGTCCGACGGTGCGACGGGACGAACAACGGCGCGAACCCGAAGCCGGGTCCGACGCTGACGAGCGTCACCGCCGACGCGATGCGCCTGGCCGGCACCGACTTCGACGGGCAGTGGTACCCCGGGTTCGACGACTACTTCGTCACCCGCTTCGGCCCCGACATGCAGGACGAGGGCTCCTACGCCTACTGGGGCATCCTCCTCAACGGCATCTTCACCTCCGTCGGCGGCTGTCAGCACCAGCTCGACGCCGGCGACGCCGCGGTCTGGGTCTACGACGCGTTCGACGGGCGCGCGCACCTGCGGCTCGACGGCCCCACCGGCATCGGCGAGCCGACGGCCGATCACGAGGGCGGCGCGTCGAGCGCGCCGGTCCAGAGCACGTTCGTCGTCGGCCCGGGGCAGCCGTTGACCGTCACCGCGGTCCGCAACGAGGCCAGCGGCACCTCGATCGGCGAGCCCGGTGCGCGCGTGCCCGCCCCCGGAGTGACCGTCGCCCCCGTCGCGACCGCGGCGAACGGGTTCCAGACGGTGCTCGTGGCCGACCCGACCCGCAAGGTCACGGACGCGGCGGGGCGCGCGACGTTCTCCTGGACGACCCCCGGATGGAAGCGCCTGAAGGCGGAGGGCGACGGGTACGTGCGCTCCAACCGGCTCGACGTCTGCGTCCAGCCGTGCGGACCCGTCCCCGTCGACGTCGCGTTGCGCTCCGCGCTGCCGGCCGAGCACCCCACGCCGTCCGGGCCCACCGGGGACGTGGCGCAGGCCGGTGAGGGCTCGCTCGCCCTCGGCGGGGGCACGACGCCCACGCCGGTCATCGTCGACGGCCTGCGGATCGACGCGCCGCGGATCACCACCGACGGCAACCCCGACGGCCTCGTCGGCGTCCGCTGGAGGATCGGGGCCGGGGCGACCCAGCTCGCGCGCTGGGTGGTGGAGACCCGTCGCGCCGACGCGAAGAAGGCCCGCTGGGTCGCGCGGACCCGAGGCACCACCCGGACCCACGCGCTGCTCGACCTGCCGGTCGGTCGCGTGTCGGAGGTGCGCGTGCGGTTCACGACGAAGAGCGGCCAGTCGTCGGTGCGCGGGCTCGGGCAGGTCTTCGTGCCCCGCGACGACCGCACCCGGCAGATCACGTACCGGGGCGGCCGGACGCAGGTCCGTGACGGCAAGGCCTGGCGCCTGTCGACGACCCGGATGAAGCGCAAGGCGCGCCTGACGATCCGGCTGCCCGCCGGCCGTCCGACGATCGCCGTGCGCAGCGAGCGACGCAGCGCCAGGATCGAGATCCGGTCCGGTAGGGGCAAGGCCCAACGGCTCACCGTCAAGGGCGCCAAGGACGGTCGCACCCGGTTGATCTCGGGCCGCGACCGCAAGAGGTCCAGCACGGTGACGGTGCGGGTGCTGCAGGGGACGGTGCGGGTCGACGGTGTCGGCGTGCGGCCCTGAACCGCCGCGGCGCCCCGCGCGCCTCCGTCGCGTCGCGTGCGCGTGGCCCCGTCGCCGCACCGGCGTGCTCGTCGCGCTGGCCGTCGCCGTCCTCGCGGCGCTCGGGGTCATCGGCACCGCCGACGGCGCGTCCACGGCGTCGGGAGCGGCCAAGGCCAACGCCGACGTCCGACTCGACGACCGCAACCAGGGTCGCCTGGACCGGCTCGTCGGGTTCCTCCAGGACGCCCAGAACGACGACGGTGGCTACGGCGGCAAGCTCGGCGCCGAGTCCAGCCCGGTCTTCAGCGCGTGGGTCGGCCTGGCGCTCGCCGCCGCCGGGATCAACCCGCACGACCAGCGAACCCCCAACGGGCGGCGGAGCCTCGCCGACTACGTCGCCGCGAAGGGACCCGCGACGTTCTCGCACGGTCAGCCGGTGTCGACGGAGTACCAACGGATCGGCATGCTCGCGGTCGCGTCGGGCGACGACCCGCGGCGCTTCGGGGGACGCGACTACGTCGGTCCGCTGCTCGCCCGGCAGGCGACCGCCCCGTGGAGTGACGGGCAGGGCGACCGCGCTCGTTCGGGACGGCCGGTCAGCGCCGGGTGGTTTCCCCACGCCGCCGGCGGCGCGTCGCCCGGCGTGAACGACACGATCTTCGCCGTCATCTTCCTCGCCGGGGTGCGCGGCGACGCGACGGTGCGCGAGCCGATCGCCCGCGCCGCCGACGCGATCGAGTCGATGCAGCGGACCGACGGCACGTGGTCGGGCTTCAACCCCGGAGGAGGGGCGAACACCGACATGACCGGCGCGGCGGTCCAGGCGCTGTGCGCCGCCGGCCGGTGCAAGGGCGACGCGGTCCGTCGGGCGCTCGACTGGCTGCGCGCCGCCCAGAACCCGGACGGCGGTTGGGGCAGCCCCGACATGAACGACCTCGAGCGGGGCGAGTCCAACTCGGGGTCCACGCCCTGGGTGGTGCAGGCGCTCTGGGCGGCCGGGATCGATCCTCGACGCTGGCGGGGATCGGGTGCGGGGCGCCCCGATCCGCTCGACTTCCTCGCGTCGCTCCAGCGACGTGACGGCAGCATCCGCTGGGCCCACAGCCGTGACATGCACCCGACCTGGATGACCGCCTACGCCGGCCCGGCGTTCGCCGGTCACCCGTGGCCGATCCCCGCCCCGCCGCGCGCCGCCGAGGTGCGGCGGCGCGAGCGCCAGGAGGAGGCGCGTCGCGAGCGGCAACGCCGACGGGCCCGGGCGGCGTCGCGCAAGGGCGAGGGCGGCGTGCAGCGCGACGGCGGGGGCGACGTCGTCGCCGGTGGCGGTGGGCGCGGCGCCGGGCTCTTCACCCGGCCCCAGCCCGGCAGTCGTGGAGCGACCGCGGGTGGGGTGCGCGACACCGAGCGCGACCAGGACCGACGTGACGGCACGAAGGGCGACGACGGCGCGACCGGCACCGCCGCCGCCAGTGGCGTGGGCAGCGACGGCGGGGTGCAGAACGCGGATCGGGCCGACGGGGACGACGCGGGGGCTGCCGGCGGATCGACGGTCTCCGGCACCGTCGTCGAGCAGCCGCGGGGAACCGAGGGGACCGAGCGGGACGAGGCGATCGCCCCCGGGTTGCGGGCCGCGGCATCCGGCACCACCGGCACGCCGTGGGCGACGGTCGGCATCGGCGGCCTGGCGCTGCTGTGCGCCGCCGCCGGGGCCATCGGCGAACGACGATCGACGGGACGATGAACGGGATGGCGATGCACCGACGGACGGCGATCACGACCGCGACGGCGCTGGCCGCCGCGCTGGCCGGCTGCGGCGTCGGCGGGGGCGAGACCCCCGAGGACGTGAGCCTCCTCGTCACCGACGACCTGGGCGCGCGCGTCATCCTGGACCGCCCCGACGCCGAGGTCTCCGGCGAGGACACCGTCGTGCGGCTGCTGCAGCGCAACACCGACGTCGACGCCGCGTCCGGCGGCACGTTCGTCCGCGGCGTCGCCGGGGTCGAGGCGGAGCAGGACGCGACCGGACGGACGCTCGACTGGGTGTACTTCCGCAACGGGATGCTCGCGAGCCGCGGCGCGGCCGAGACCCGCGTCGAGGACGGCGACCACGTCTGGTGGGACCGCCAGGAGTACGCCCGGGCGCGGATGGGCGCGGTCGTCGGCGCGTTCCCCGCCCCGTTCCGGGTCGGTGACGAGGTCGCGATCGACCTGGCGTGCGCGACGCCCGACGGCGACGCGTGCGCCGCGGCGGTCCGCCGCCTGGGCCAGGCGGGCGTGCCCGCCACCCCGCGGGCGCTCGACGCGCCGATCACCGCCCCGGCCGGCGCGCCGCGGATGCTCGTCGGGACCTGGCGACGGATCCGCGAGTCCGGGGCGGTCGGGCCGCTCGAGCAGGGGCCGCGACGGTCCGGCGTGTTCGCCCGGCTCGACCCGGACGGTCGGACGCTCACCGTCCTCGACCGGGCGGGCGAGGCGACGTCGACGCTCCGCGGCGGCTGGGGGCTCGTCGCGGCGGTCCGTCCGACGCCGAAGCTCGCGGTGTGGGTCGTCACCGGGCCCGACGAGGCGAATGTCCGCCGCGCCGCCGCGGCGTTGCGACCGGACCGGTTGAAGGGCCGGTTCGCGGTGCGGGTGGACGGCGGTGACGCCGTCCCGATCCCCGAGGCGCCCCGGTGACCACGACGACCGCGTCGACGTCGCGCGCGACCGACCGCCTGCTCGACGGGGTGGCGCGGCTGGGTCACCGTCCCGGCGGGGACCCGTTGCGCACGGCGCGGCCCGCGCTTGCGGCCCTGTGGTGCCTGGCGGTCGCGGTCGTCGCGCTCGCCGCGGGCCACCCGCTCGTCCTGGCGACGGTCGGGGCGTGCGTCCTCGTCGCCGGCGCACGCGCGGGCGCGACCGCGCTGCACCGCCGGGTGCTGCTCCTGGCGGTCCCGCTGGCGCTGCTCGTCGTCGTCATCAACGCCCTGGTCGTGCGCGAGGGCCTGACCGTCTTGCTGCGCCTGGGGACCGTCCCGGGGCTCGGCGCGCTCGACGTGACCCTCGAGGCGGTCGTCGTCGGGGCGATCCTCGCGCTGCGGCTCGTCGTCCTGCTGCTCGTCGGCGCGCTGTTCGTCGTCGCCGTCGACCCCGACGGGTTGCTGCGGGCGCTGCGGCCGCGGTGGCCACACGCCGCGCTGACCGCCGCGCTCGCGTTGCGGATCGTGCCGGTGCTCGCCCGCGACGGCCTGCGGATGTCGGAGGCGCGCCGCACCCGGCCGCCGGGCGCCCCCGGATCGATGGAGGACCGCGGCGCGCGGCTCGTCGTCCTGCGGTCGGTGCTCGGGTCGACGTTCGACCGCTCCGCCGACCTCGCCACGACCCTCGAGCTGCGCGGGCACGGCCTCGGCGTGCGGACCGTGCGCGCCCGCGTCCGCCGGTCCCGTCACGACCGGCGGATCGCCGGCGCCGCGCTCGCGCTCGTCGCGACGGCCGCCGCGTTCGTCGCGGGCGTGGCCGACGTCGGGCTGACGCCCCGGCTCGACGTCCCGGTCGACGCGACGGTCATCGGGGCGTGTGGCCTGATCGCGGCGGTGATGATCGCGCCGCTGCTGTCGCGGCGCGGCGTCGGCGTGGCGTCGTCGACGGTCCGCGCCACCCCGCCGGTCGGGGGCGCCGCGTGAGCGGTCCCGTCGCATCGGGAGGACCCGTCGTCGGACGGCCGGTCGCCGGAAGGCCAGACGACCCGACGGGGAGGCCCGACCTCCGCGCCCGGACCGGGAGGGCGACGTGACGACGACGGCGACCTCCGTCGACGCCCCGACCGCGCCGCCGCTCCGGCTCGAGCGCGTGTCCTACCGGCATCCCGACGCCACGACGGCGGCGCTCGTCGACGTCGACCTGACCGTCCGTCCCGGCGAGCTCGTGCTGCTGGCGGGCGCGTCGGGGTCGGGCAAGTCGACGCTGCTGCACGCCGCCGCGGGGCTCGTGCCGCACCAGCTCGGTGGCACCCTGGCCGGGCACGTCACCGTCGCCGGGGTCGACACCCGCGACGCCGGCCCGGGCGAGCTCGCGCGGACGGTCGGCACGGTCCTGCAGGAGCCCGAGACGCAGGTCGTGCTCAACGTCGTGCGGTCCGAGCTCGCGCTGCCGCTCGAGCTGCGCGGGGCGTCGCCGGTCGCGGTCGCCCGCGCGGTCGAGGAGGTGGCGCTGGCGCTCGGGATCGAGCGGCTGCTCGACCGTCCCGTCCACGAGCTGTCGGGGGGAGAGCTGCAGCGGGTGGCGCTCGGCGCGGCGCTCGCGGCCGGCGGCATCGGACCGGGTGGGCAGCGCCTGTTGCTGCTCGACGAGCCGACGTCGCAGCTCGACCCGGTCGCCGGGGACGAGCTGCTCTGGTTGCTGCGCCGGATCAACGAGGAGCACGGCGCCGCGGTGCTGCTGGCCGAGCACCGCCTGGACCGCTGCCTGCACCACGCCGACCGGGTGGTGGCGATGGACCGCGGCCGGATCGCGTGGGACGGCGAGCCCGCGGCGTTCCTCGCCTGGGCGCAGCGTTCGGCCCCGGGCCTGCTGCCACCCGCCGCGCGGCTCTTCGCCGCCGCGGGTCGCCGCACCCCGCACGGGCTGCCGGTCGGCGTGCGCGACGCCCGCCTGGTCCTCGACGACGACGTCACCGGACGACCGGGACCCGCGGTCGACGGAGCCCCACGAGCGGTCGGCGCCGCACCGGACCCCGTCCCCGGTGGCCCCTCGGGCCCCGGATCCGGCACCGCTTCGGGCCCCGGTGGCCCCTCGGACCCCGTCCCCGGCACCGACCCGGTCCTCGTCCCCGAGGTTGCGGCATCGCCCGCGGGCGGGCCTTCGACGGGCCCTTCGTCGGCCACGGCGACGCCGTCCCCCTCCGACGCGGAGCGGTCCGACGTGCCGGTCCCCGGGGCTCCGGCACGATCGTCGGCGGCGCGATCCGCCGTCGACGACGTCCGCCGCCCGGCGCCCTGGTGGCGCCGCCGGTCCCGCCGCCCCGCGGCGCCGTCGCCCGTCGCCCCCGACGGGCTGGCCCTGCACGCCCGCGACCTGTGGCTGGAGCTGCGCGACGGGCCGGCGGTGCTGCGCGGGATCGACCTGACGATCGCCCCCGGCGAGCGGATCGCGTTGCTCGGACGCAACGGCGCGGGCAAGTCGACGCTGCTGCGGGCCCTGGCCGGGCTCGTCGATCCGACCCGTGGACGGGTCCGCACCGGCGGCCGCGTGGGCCTGCTCACCCAGCGGCCGGCGGACTACCTCCTCCACGACCGGGTCGGGGACGAGGCGGCCGCCGACGCCCTGCGCCGCGCCGGGGTCGCCGACCTGGCGGATCGGCATCCGCGCGACCTGTCCGGCGGCGAGCGGCAGCGGGTCGCGCTCGCGATCGTGCTGGGCGGCGGCGGCGGCAGCAGCAGCAGCAGCGGCAGCGGCGGCGGCGGAGGAGGAGGCGACGCCGACGGCGACGACCGGCCCGCGGTGGTCGGCCTGGACGAGCCGACCCGCGGCATGGACGCGACCGCCCGCACGGCGCTCCTCGACCGGCTCGACGCGCTGTCCCGCGACGGGGTCGCGGTGATCGTCGCCACGCACGACGTCGAGTTCGCGGCCGAGCTCGCCGACCGGGCGCTGCTCCTCGCGGACGGTCGCCTGCTCGTGGACGCGCCCGTCGGCGAGGTCCTCTCCGCGGGCTGGTACTTCGGCACCCAGACCGCGCGGATCCTCGGCGACCGCGTCGGGCCCGGCGCACCGACGCCGCTCACCCCGGACGTCGGCGCCGCGTGGCTCCGGTCGGCGGCCGGGTCGTCCTCGGCGGCGCGGCCGGAGGGTCGCGGGTGAGCGACTGGGCGCTGCCGGCGTTCGTCGTCGTGGTGGTCGCCGTCGCCGGCGGGCTGCGGTGGTACGAGCGCAGCCGTCCGACGAGCCGGACGTTGGCGCTCGTCGCGACGCTCGCGGCGCTGGCGACGATCGCCCGGGTCGCGTTCGCCCCGATCCCCAACGTCAAGCCGACGACCGACATCGTCCTGCTCGCCGGGTTCGCCCTGGGCCCCGCGCCGGGGTTCGCGGTCGGCGCGTTCGCGGGGCTCACGTCGAACTTCATCTTCGGGCACGGTCCGTGGACGCCGTGGCAGATGGCCGCGTGGGGCGTGTGCGGGCTCCTCGGCGCCGGGCTGGCGGCGGCCACCCGTGGCCGCGCCGGTCGCTGGGCCATCGCGCTGACGTGCGCGGCGGCCGGGTTGCTCTTCGGCCTGATCATGACGCTGTCGACGTGGCTCACGTTCACCGCGGGACCGGCCGAGGACACGCTGCCGCTCATCCTCCTGTCGGCGTTGCCGTTCGACATCGCCCACGCCGTCGGCAACCTCGTCTTCGCGCTCGCGTTCGGCCCGGCGGTCGTCGTCGCGGTCCGCCGCGCGGCCCGCCGGCGCGAGGGCCGGTTCGTCGAGGCGGGGGCGCTCGATGGGCGGGCGCCGGACGCACGGCCGCTGGACGTCCCGGCGACGACCGCCGGCTGACGGCTGGCCGGCTGACGGCTGGTGGGCGAGGCGCAGCGGGCGGGCGGGCGTCGCCGGGCGGCCGTCGGGGGCGTGTGACGAACGCCGCCGGTTGTGGCGGGGAACGTCGCACCGTCCGGGTGGGCGTGCGGGGCGTGCGACGAACGCCGCCGGTTGTGGCGGGGAACGTCGCACCGTTCGGGTGGGCGTGCGGGGCGTGCGACGAACGCCGCCGGTTGTGGCGGGGAACGTCACACCGTTCGGGTGGGCGTGCGGGGCGTGCGACGAACGCCGCCGGTTGTGGCGGGGAACGTCACACCGTCCCGCCCCGTCCGCCCCGTCCGCCCGGCCCCGTCCGCCCCGTCCGCCCGGCCCCGCCCGGCCCCGCCCGCCCGGCCCCGCCCGGCCCCGTCCGCCCCGTCCGCCCGGCCCCGTCCGCCCGGCCCCGCCCG
>Ga0172382_10000107_pt1 | contig 137558 bp, 129 predicted proteins | sample Leawel138RmetaG_FD_122245 | JGI IMG/M metagenome (GOLD analysis project Ga0172382, IMG submission 122245) | Leachate microbial communities from a municipal landfill in Southern Ontario, Canada - Leachate well 138R metaG | ecosystem: Engineered > Solid waste > Landfill > Unclassified | place... | reverse complement strand
TTCATCAGCATGAAACGCGCCGAGTGGGACACCCTGATGTTCTTCTATGGCGTGGTGCTGTGCGTCGGCGGCCTCGGCACCATGGGTTATCTGGCCCATGCCTCGGAGTGGCTGTATCAGGGCATCGGCGCCACCTGGGCCAACATCGCCATCGGCGTGCTGTCGGCGGTGGTGGACAACATCCCGGTGATGTTCGCCGTGCTGACCATGTACCCCGACATGTCCCACGGCCAGTGGCTGCTGGTGACACTGACCGCCGGCGTCGGCGGCTCGCTGCTGTCCATCGGCTCGGCGGCCGGTGTCGGCCTGATGGGCCAGGCACGCGGCATCTACACCTTCTTCGCCCACCTCAAGTGGACCTGGGCCATCGCCCTCGGCTATGCCGGCAGCATCTGGCTGCACTTCCTCATCAACCGCAGCATGATGTAACAAAAACAGCCTCCCCGTTAGCGGGGAGGCTGCTGCAATACGCCATAACAGCAGAGCGAAACCCAGGGCTGGCGCGCGCCCTCGCCGAACCGCCCGCGCATCAGGTGACCGCTCCAGAGGTCTTCATCTCCCATCTGCAGCCTGCGGAGCGGCGGCCAGCGTGGCAAGCTTGCTGATGGTGCCCCACTCAAGCGAGCCGGTCACCACACGACGTGCGCGGCGCGGCTCAACCAACCCCGCCAGCCCCAAGCGTGCCCCGGCCCTCATGAAGTCGCCACGGGACATCCAAGTCACCCTGGCGACATTCGGACTCGGGGCAATTATGCACTTCGCGCGGCCGCGGCACGTCCTGCGTCTTCGGGCTTCATTGAGGCCCTGGCCACAATGACTCTACGGCGACACACCTTGGCTGCTTCGCCCGCCAAGGCTCGCCTACCGCGGGCTCCTCGGCTCCTGCCTCGTTCGGTTGCACAGTTCATCTGCCATCACCACCTGCTTCACATGCGGCAGTTTCATCGGCATCAACCACAGATCATGAGCGACCTGCACCATCACGCCCCGCAGCTGCGCCGGATCAAAAACGGCACGTGATCATGCCTGTGGCTTCTCCGTCCCCTGCTGTGCGCACTCGTGAAAAATACGCGCCGTACAAGTGCGGCAAATATCCGCATCGAGCGTGGGTACCAGCGTAGCCAGCGCCACCGTCTTGCCGCTGAAGATGCGGTCACGGCCGATGTCATCGATATAGCCGCCACGCTCCAGCATCTCCAGCACCGAAGGCTTGACACGGATCAGATACAGCCCGCCCCCGGCGGCGCGGCGACGCTTGGCCTCCTGGGCGAGAAATTCGGCGCCGGCCACATCGATGAAGTTGATGCCGGTGGCGGAGATCACCAGATGCTTCTGCAGCGGGTGTCCATCGGTCAGACGGCGTATGGATTCCGCCACGTGATTCACGGCGCCGAAGAACAGCGAACCGTCGAGGCGCAGCAGCTTGAGCTGCGGGCATTCCGGCAGCGTGCCGTCGGTGACGAACTCGCGGCGCAGCGAGGCCGGATTGGGCACGCGCGGCAGCAGCTTGGGCCTGGAGGTGCGGTTGATGTACAACACCAGCGACAGTATGACGCCGGCAAGGATGGCGAACTCCAGTTCCAGAAACAGAGTGGAGAAGAAGGTGACCGCCAGGATCATCGTCTCCTCGCGGCTGGCCTGGATGATCTTGTGGATATGGTGGAAATCGATCAGACCCCAGGCCACCAGGAACAGGATCGCCGCCATCGCCGCGTTGGGCAGGTAGGCGGCGAGCGGCGCCACCAACACGATCACCCCGGCCAGCAAGGCACCGGCGAACACCGCCGACAGCGGCGTGCGCGCGCCGGCCTGGAAGTTTAGGCCGCTGCGGTTGAACGAACCGGTGGCGACATAGCCGGAGAAGAAGCTGCCGGCCATATTGGACAGGCCCTGGCCGATGAACTCCTGGTTGCCGTCGATGTGCTGGTTGGCGCGGGCGCCAAGGGAGCGGGCGATGGACACCGCCTCGGTGAGGGCAAACAGCGTGGTGGCCAGGGCGGCCGGTGCCAGTTGCTTGATGGTGTCCAGGCTGAAGTCCGGCATCGACAGCGGCGGCAGGCCGTCGGGCAGCGCGCCCACGGTGCGGATACCGGTAACATCCTGGCCTAGCCACTGGTTGAGGATCACCGCCGCCACGCTGCCGGCCACCATCGCGGTGATCATGTAGGGAATGCGTGGCAGCCAGCGCTTGCAGGCCAGGCCCGACAGCAGGGTGAGTATTGCAACGCCGGTGACGTACAGATTGATGTCGCCGAACTGCCGGAACAACTGCAGCAGGGTTTCATGGAAGTGCAGGCCACGCGGCATGTCGAGACCGAAAAAGTGCTTGATCTGGTTGCCGGCGATGAGTAGGGCCGCGCCGGCGGTGAAGCCGATCACCACCGAGTGGGAAATGAAGTTCACCAGAGTGCCGAGACGCGCCAGTCCCATCACCAGCTCCAGCACGCCGACCATGAAGGTCAGGGTCAGCGCCAGGCGCACATAGTCGACGCTGCCCGGCTCGGCGAAGGCCGACAGGCTGGAGAACACCACGATGGAGGCCGCCGTGGTGGGACCGGACACCAGATGCCAGGACGAACCCCACAACGCCGCGATGATCGCCGGCACGATGCCGGCATACAGCCCGTATTCCGGCGGCATGCCGGCGATGGTAGCGAAGGCCACGCCCTGCGGCAGCACCACCACGGCGCCGGTGAGACCGGCCATGAAATCGGCACGCAGTGTGCCGCGGTTGACCATCGGCCACCAGCGGATGAAGGGCAGCAGGCGGGCAAGCCAGAGGGGACAGGACAGGGCGGCGTCAGCGCTACGGGACGCAGTGAGAGTCTTTGCGGACATACGGTTCCTCGACTTTGGCGCGGTTGCCGCGCTGGCGGTGGGGCAAATCACCCCAAGGCTACGGCGCGCGCGGTCAAGCCGCGGTCAAGGAAGCGTCAAGAAATGGTAAAGGATGGAGATACACTTCGAATTACTGGCGGCCACGTCGTGGCGTCGGACTTCAGTCCGACTGAGCTTGTCCCAGTGTGGCGTTGCTGTTGGGCTGAAGCCCCTCCCACCGGTGCCTGATTCGGAATTTTTGTCTAGCTGCGGAATACGAGGCGGAAGGTCGCGCCCTCCCCAGCCGCGCTGCTGACGGAGACGCGCCAGCCCTGCCGATCGGCGATGCGCTTCACCAGCGGCAGGCCAATGCCGGCGCCGCGGGTGGCGCGGCGCGAACGGGCGTTGTGCTCGAACAGGCAGCACAGATCCTCCGGCGGCACGCCCGGTCCGGTGTCGGCCACCGTGATATCGGTCCCGCGCAGCGTGATCGCCACCTGACCCTGTTCGGTATAGGCGAAGGCGTTGCGCACCAAATTGCCGAGGGCGATGGCCAGCAGCGGCCGCTCGACGGCCACCTCCGGTCGGGCCTCGACGTGCAACTCCAGTTGCACCGGCTTGTGCTGCAACAGGTGCTGGTGCTGTTCGATCACCTCACGCAGCACCTCGTCCACCGGACAGGGGGTGTAGGCCGGCGCCGGGCCGGGGCGTTCGCGTGCCAGCATCAGCAGGGTGGTGGTAAGGTCGGCCATGCCGCGCACCGCACGCGCCATGCGCTCGACGCGGGGACGCATCTTCGCGTCGAGCTGCGGGTCGGCCTGCAACACCTCCACTGCGCCCTGGATCACCGCCAGCGGCGTGCGCAGCTCGTGGCTGGCGTCGGCAGCGAAGGCGCGTTCGCGTTCGACGAAGGCGAGCATGCGCGCCAGGTAGCGCTCGAAGGCATGGGCCAGTTCGCCGACTTCGTCGTGCGGCAGGCCCTCGGCGAAGGGAGTCACCAGATCGGCGGCATCACGCTCGCGCACGCGCCGCGCCAGCTCGCCCACCGGCGCAATCACCCGGCCGGCCAACCACCAGCCGCCCGCCGCCGACAGCAGCGCGGTGGCGATGATGCCGAACAGCACCACGGCGATCAGGCGCCGCTCGCGGTATTCCACCTGGGCGCGGCTGTGCAGCATGTACAAGGACCAGTCGCGGCTCTCGCTGACCGCGATGCGGTAGCTGATGCTGTCCACCTCCATGGTGTGATAACCGTTGCCGAGGCCGCGCAGCACGGCCGGCAGATCGTCCGCTGCGGCGCCGTGCGGCAGCAGATAACCGCGCACCGTGGCGGTGAGCGGCGGCAGCGACTGCGGATTGCGCGCCAGGCGCGCCTTGTAGTCTTCCAGCTCGGCCGCCAGCGCCTCGTCGATGAGGCGCCCTTCGAGATCCCGCGAGGTGAAATAGACCCAGCCGCCGAGGGCCAGGCTGACGGCCACGCACAGCAGGGCAAAACCCGTTGCCACGCGCAGCCGCAGGCTGAGGCTAAACTGCATCGGACTCGCTCAGGCGGTAACCAAAGCCGCGCACGGTGTGCAGCAGGGGTACGGCGAAGGGTTTGTCGATGGCGTTGCGCAGGCTGTGCAGATGGGCGCGCAGCACATCGCTGTCCGGCGGATTGTCGCCCCAGATGGCACGCTCCAGTTCGGCACGGCGTACCACCTGCGGCGCGCGCTGCATCAGCAGTTCCAGCAGCTTGAGCGGGATCGGCGACAACTCGATGGGCTGGCCGCAGCGCGTCACGCGCCAGGTGCCGGTATCGAGCACCAGATCGGCCACGCGCAGTTGATGGGCGCCGCTTTCGCTCTCCGGGCGCTGGCGCCGGCTCAGGGCCTCCAGACGCGCCTCCAGCTCCAGCAGGGCGAAGGGCTTGATCAGATAGTCGTCGGCGCCGCTGGCAAAACCGTCCAGCTTGTCCTCCAGGCTGTCGCGCGCGGTGAGCATCAGCACCGGCGTGGTGATGCCTTCGCGGCGCAGCCTGGCACATACCTCCAGGCCATCGATACCGGGCAGCATCAGATCGAGCACGATGGCGTCGTAGCGGTGTTCCAGCGCAAAGCCGAGCCCGGCGTAGCCGTTATAGGCCACGTCCACGCTATGACCGCGTCCGCCGAGATAGTCGATCAGGTTGGCGTTGAGGTCCGGATTGTCCTCGATGACGAGGATGTGCATGGGCCCACCTGTGCAAAGGAAAGGGCCATTGTACGCGCACGGAGAAACAACGGGGAGTCCGCCGCAACGGCGGCGGCAACCGTCTGCCGCCTCAGCGCGGCAGACGGTTGCGGCACAACGGTCAGGCGGGGTAACCGGCGATGCCGGGATTGCCGGCGACGCCCTTCAGCTTCGGCGTGTTGAACTTCTTCACCTTGGCCACCTTCTGGTCGCGCAGGTAGTCGGCCACCACGTCCCAGATGGGACGGCCCGGCGACTGCGCGCCGACGGTGGCCCAGCCGGCCACCTTGTACTTCTTGCTGGCCTCGATGGCCTTGCCGTTGTCCAGGCGCATCTCGGTGACGCGGCTGCCCATCTTCGCGGTCGGGTCGCACACGTAGTCGAGACCGGACACGCGCACCATGTCACCGCCCTGCTGGAAGTACGGGTCCTCGTTGAAGAGGTTGTCCAGTACGTCTTCGAGGATCAGCTTCACCTCGGCACCGTCCATCTCGCGCACGTAGGTCTCCGGGTAGGTGGTGCAGGTCTGGTCCAGCACATGCTCCATGGTGATGTCCTGGCCCGGCAGCACGGTGGTGCCCCAGCGGAAGCCCGGCGACAGGGCGATCTGCGCATCGCCGACCACGCGCTGGGCGTCGCAGATGATCTGGTCGAAGGTACCGTTGAAGTTGCCGCGGCGGTACAGCAGTTCGCCGGCGGTGGCCAGCTTCTCGTTGAGCTGGCCCAGGTAGGGCTTGCGCACGTTGTCGATGTAGGCCTGCATCTCGGCGTCGGCCGGCAGCAGGTTGGAGAACACCGGCAGCAAGCGGTAGCGGAAGTCGCGCACCTTGCCGCCGCGCACATCCAGGTCCATCACGCCCAGGTACTTGCCGTTGGAACCGGCGTTGGTGACCAGGGTCTGGCCGCCGCGGTTCTTGACGATGGACGGCGCCGGCATGCCGTCGTGGGTGTGGCCGCCGAGGATCACGTCGATGCCCGAGACGACGGAGGCCATCTTCAGGTCCACGTCCATGCCGTTGTGGGAGATCACCACCACCACCTCGGCCTTCTCCTCGTTGCGCACCTTGTCCACCATCTCCTGCATCGCCTCGTCGCGGATACCGAAGGTCCAGTTGGGGATGAAGCGCGCGGGGTTGGCGATGGGGGTGTAGGGGAAGGCCTGACCGATCACCGCCACCTTGACGCCGCCGACGTTGCGGATGGTGTAGGGCTTGAAGGCATGGCCGGTGTTTTCGTCGAAGGACGGGAAGCCGTCGAACAGGGCCTCCTCGCGCACCTTGATGTTCTGCGCCACAAACTCGCCCTTGAAGTCCTTGACGTTATCCAGCACCTCGCGGTCCAGGTAGGTGAATTCCCAGTGGCCGGTCATGATGTCCACGCCGAGTTGGTTGCAGGCGCCAACCATGTCCTTGCCGCGGGTCCAGTAGGCGGTGCCGGAGCCCTGCCAGGTGTCGCCGCCATCCAGCAACAGCGAGTTGCCGTCGCCGCGCTCGGCACGGATCTGCTTGACCAGGGTGGCGAGGTGGGCGAAGCCGCCGACCTTGCCGTACTTGCGTGCCTCATCGGCGAAATTCAGGTAGCTGAAGGCATGAGCCTCGATGGTACCGGGCTTGATGCCATAGTGGGCCAGCAGCTTGTCGCCCACTACATGTGGCGCCTTGCCGAAGGAGCCACCCAGGCCGAGGTTGACGTTGGGTTCGCGGAAATAGATGGGCTGCAGCTGGGCGTGGGTATCGGTGATGTGCAGCAGGCTGATGTTGCCGAACTTGGGCATGTTGTACAGGGCGGCGCCGCCCTGCTTGCCGAAGGCCAGGCCCGGCGTCATGGCGGCGGCACCGGCGATACCCATCAACTGAAGAAACTGACGACGCGAAATGGACATTGCAACTCCTCGGGACGATATTTGATTTCGTGGCCGGCGGGCGAGCCGGCGTATGTGGCTAGAGTGGCGGCAAGAGAAGAAATTATTCCACCGCAGTACCGATTGTTGAGAAATTAGCTCGGTGGACGGACGCCGCGGCAAATCCCATACTGTGGCTACGTCAAATAGCACGCGGTCCACCCATGAACAGCTACGACAACATCCGTCACGACCTCTCCGACGCCAGTTTTTCCGTCACCACAGCCATTGAGTTACTTGACGGCATCAAGCAGGATGGCAGCGAAAAAAACCCGGACCTGCACGCCCTTATCACCAGGCTGGAACAGGTGCGCGACCAGCTGGATGGCCTGCGCCAGCAGGTTACCGAAGTGGAGAGGCAGATCCCGGCCTGAAACCGTCGGCCTGTTGCCACCGCTCTCAGCGAATTCGGGTTAAACTTGCCGCCCCGGTGGGCAGCCGCTGACGTGTTGCAGCCGAAGGACGCCGTAAATCCATGTTCGACCACACCATCACCACTCTGGCCGGTCTGGCCCTCGTCGCGGTCGCCTGCCAGTGGCTCGCCTGGCGCCTGCGCCTGCCCGTGATCCTGCTGCTGCTCGGCGCCGGCATCCTGGCCGGCCCATTCAGCGGTCTGGTGCAACCCGACGTCCTGTTCGGTGATCTGCTGCCACCGCTGCTGGCATTGGCCGTGGCCATTGTGTTGTTCGAGGGTAGCCTGTGCTTCCGTCTCAACGCTCTCACCGGCCTGGGAGGAACAGTGTTCAAGCTGGTCAGCCTCGGCGCCCTGCTCAACGGCGTCGTTATCGCCACCGCTGCCCACCTGCTGCTCGACCTGCCCTGGCTGCTGGCGGCCCTGTTCGGCGCGATTGCCCTGGTGAGCGGCAACAGTGAACTGCAGCCCCTGTTGCGCTGGACACGGCCCGGTGCCCGCCTTGCCACCCTGCTGCGCCAGGAAGTGGCCTTGCTGGCACCCCTCGCCACCCTGCTCGCCGTGCTGCTCCATGCCTGGCTAATCGCCGGTGATCAGCGTGATCCCCTGCTCGCCTTCGCCAGTGCGCTACTCGCTGGCGGCGCCCTGGGTATCGCCGGCGCCTACCTGCTGGCCCTGCTGCTGCGCAACCATCTGCTGCCGGCGCACCTGATCAACATCACCACTCTGGCCCTGGTAGTGGGTAACTTCACCTTGGCCAGCGCACTGGAACAGGAAGCAGGACTGCTCACGGTTATCGTCATGGGCATGGCCCTGGCCAATATGAAGGACCTGCCGCTACGCGATCACGTAGACTTCAAGGAGAGTTTGAGCGCCGTAATTCTCTCCCTGCTGTGCCTGGTGGTAGCCACGCGACTGGCCCCATCCCAACTGGCCCTGACCAGCCCCGAAACCATGTTGCTGCTCAGTATTATCCTGATGGCGACACGACCGCTGGCGGTGCTGCTCGCCACCCTCGGCTCCCCGCTCACTTGGCGCGAACGTCTGCTGGCCGGCTGGCTCGCCCCGCGAGGTATCGTGGCCACCGCCGCCGCGGCCTTGCTCATCCCGCAACTGGTCGAACTGCACCACAGCGATGCCACGCCGCTGCTTCCCCTGGTCCTGCTGCTGGTCCTGGGGTCACTACTGCTGCAATATCTCACTGCCTACCCGCTGGGGCGACTGCTCGGTGTGGCCGAGGCAACACCGAGCGGCGTGCTGATCATCGGGGCCCACAAATTTGCCCGCGCCATTGCCCGTGCCCTGGTTGCGCAGGGGGTACGCGCGGTGCTGGCCGACACCGACTGGGAGGATGTGCAGCAGGCGCGCATGGACGGCCTCGCCACCTATCTCGGCAATCCGCTCTCTGAGCAGGCCGACCGCAGTCTGGACCTGATCGGCATCGGCCATCTGCTCGCCATGTCACATCGCCCTGCATTCAACGCCCTGGCCTGCCAGCGCTACAGCAGCGAATTCGGCTGCAACCGTGTCTACTCCCTGCTCACTGCCGAGGAAAAGCGCGCCACCGGCAAGAGCGCCATCGGCCGGCACTATGCCGCCACCCGCCTGTTTGGCGGCAAATTCACCCTCACCCAGCTGTCCGGTATGCTCAGCCGCGGTGGGGAGATTGCCACACTCACACCGGAAGAGGCGGAACACGATGCACGCCATATTCCACTATTCGTTCTCAACAGGTGCGGCGCCCTGCAGGTAGTGACCGGCAGCAATGCTGCACTACATAGCGGCGATCATCTCATCGCCCTGCTGCCGGCAGCTGACGAACAGCTCCCTCTGCAGCAGGACTCCGCAGTCACCAGCGCGGCCCCCGCCTGATCGCACAGGAATATCGCCATGAAATGCTTCATCTACAAAAGCAGCAAGAAGGATCAGCTCTACCTCTACCTGCCGCAGAAGGATGACTTCGAGGCCGTGCCGCCGATCCTGATGGACACCATGGGCGATGCAGAATTCGTGATGGAGCTGGAACTGACCCCCGAGCGCAAACTGGCCCGTGCCAGTGCCGAGGATGTCCTCGCCGGGCTGAACGAAAAAGGTTTTTATCTACAAATGCCGCCCAAAGACCCGCTGCTTGACATGCGGGGGGGCGGTTTAAGCTAGACGAGTTTCAAGTTTCGAAAAACATGACTCGAAACTGCAACGGGAATAACCAACAGGAAAGCGCCATGCCCTTGATCCGCCCCTTCGCCAGCCTCTGCCCCGCCCTCAACCGCGCCGCCGAGGTAGCCGCCCCACCCTATGACGTGCTCGACAGCAAAGAGGCACGCGCACGCGCGGCAGGCAAGCCGTGGAGCTTCCTGCACATCTCCAAACCAGAGATCGACCTGCCGCCGGACACCGACCCCTACGACGCCAGTGTCTACGCCAAAGGCCGCGAAAATTTCGAGCGCATGCTGAACGAGGGTGTACTGCAACAGGACCCGGCGCCGTACTACTACCTGTACCGTCTGGTCATGGGCAACCACCAGCAAACAGGCCTGGTCGCCGCCGCGCGCGTCAGCGACTACGATAGCAACCGTATCCGCAAGCACGAGTTCACTCGACCCGACAAGGAAGACGACCGCGTGCGCCAAATCGACAGCCTGAGCGCACAGACCGGCCCGGTATTCCTCACCTACAAGCACAACACCGTGATCGATGAACTGGTGGCAACGGCCATCACTGCCGAGCCCAACATCGACATCACCGCCGATACCGGCGTACGCCATTCCCTGTGGCGCATCACCGACCAGGCCAGCATCGACCTCATCACCCAGACCTTCGATGCCATGGACTGCCTGTACATCGCCGACGGCCACCACCGCTCCGCCGCCGCCTCGCGCGTCGCCGCCGCGCGCCAGGCCGCCAACCCGAACCATAACGGCGAAGAGGCCTACAACTACTTCCTGTCGGTGATCTTCCCCGACGACCAGATGCAGATTCTCGACTACAACCGCGTCATCAAGGACCTCAACGGCCAGACGGCGGACAGCCTCCTCACTGCAGTGAGCATGGCATTCACGGTGGAAAAGATGAGCGGACAGTGCAAGCCGGTGCAGGCCGGCGAGTTCGGCATGTACCTGCAGAACCAGTGGTATCGCCTGACCATCAAGCCGGAGCTGATCCCGCAAAATGATCCGGTGAAGCGCCTCGATGTCAGCCTGCTGCAGGACAACCTCATCGCCCCGCTGCTCGGTATCGCCGACCCGCGCCGCGACAAGCGCATCGACTTCGTCGGCGGCATCCGCGGCCTGGGTGAGCTGGAGCGCCGCGTGAACTCAGGCGAGATGGCCGTGGCCTTCGCCCTCCACCCGACGTCGATGGCGCAGCTCATGGCCGTAGCCGATGCCGGCGAGGTTATGCCGCCGAAATCGACCTGGTTCGAGCCTAAGCTGGCCGACGGCCTGGTTTCACACCTGCTGGACTGAGTCACGCCTAAAAAATCCTTGCCGCAGAGGATATTCGTGTGCGGTCTCTGCGCCTCTGCGACCGATGTTTTGGTTCCCCCCTCTACTTGCGCTGTTGGCGCTGCTTGGCTTCTTCCAGCTCGCGCGCCAGTTCGCGGATGTCGTCCACGCTGCGGATGGTGAACTCGTGCTCGGGCAGCGGCACATGGTCTGAAGCCCGTGCCGGGGGTGCGGCCGGCGGCGTTGCGACAGAAGGCGGCGGGACCAACGGCGCTGTGGGGACCGGTACCGGCGCCAGAGGTGCGCGGTCCGGGACCCGCTCCAGCGCCTCCTCCACCGCAGCCGCCCCCTGCTCCGCACGCGCCGCCTCCAGCATGCGGCGCACGCTCTCGGCCACATCCAGCTCGGGGATCGCCACACCCGGCTCCGGCATCTCTTCCTGGGCCGGCGCTGACGCGACGGCACACACGGCACCACACAACCACACGATTTGCCAGATTTTTCTCACTACGCGTTCTCGGCCGGTGTGGTGCCGCGCCCCTTTCGCTTCGGAAGAGCGGCGTCCACAATAGAAACATGGACGCGCAGTATAAAGCAGACCTAGTACAGGTTCTTCGCCAGCTACAGCCACAGAGCGTGCTATGTCTGGGCGCACCCTGCACGGAGGCGGTGCACAACTATGTGGCCACCGCGCCTGACCGCCTGTCCCGGCACTACACCGTGCCCCCCGGTGATCTGGGACACTTCGATCTGGTAATAGTGGAGGGCCTGCTGGAACGACTGGACAAGAGTCAGGGCGAGCAGTTGCTGGCCCGGCTGCGCGACCTGCACGGTGGCCGCTTCCTTCTCACTGTCCGCATCGGACCGCGGCCGCAACAGGTGAGCCCGTGGGACGGCAATGAACTGCTTGCCCTCGGCCTGATCCTGGTAAATCGTTACAGCGACACCGACGGTGAACGCCAGCTCTACCGTTTCGATCTGGCCGACTACAAGACCACTCCGGATTGGCTCAATGCACGCTACTGGGCACACCCGGAACGGTGGGACAAGGAATTCTGGTAGTGCCCGCCGGGCTGTCAAAAGCGGCGCTATCACGTACAGTGTTCATACCATGGAAAAAACACCGCACGCACCGATGCCCCCATATCTGCTACTGCTCACCCTGACCCTTGCTGCCTGGACTGCCCACGCCGCCTGCGACGACCCTCCCGCGCCGGGGGTGATCTGGCGCGACTGCGACAAGAGCGGCATCGACCTGCGTGACACCGACCTGCGCGGCGCCATCCTCACCCGCAGCACGCTGCCCGGTGCCGATCTGCGCGGGGCGCGCCTGGATCGGGCCGACCTCAATTTTACTGACCTGAGCGGCGCCCACCTGGAACAGGCCCACCTGCCTGGCGCCCGCTTCACTGGCGCCAACCTGCGCCAGGCCAATCTCAGTGGAGCCCTGCTGCAGGGTACGCGCTTTGACCGTGCCGAGATGCAGGGTGCCATTCTCCACGGCGCGCAGCTGGGCCGAGCCAGCTTCTATCAGGCCATCCTTGATGATGCAGATCTGGCCAATGCCGACCTGAGTGCCGCCGAACTGCGCCAAACATCGCTGCAACAAGCCAAACTGGACAGCGCCAATCTCTCCCGTAGCAACCTGTTGCTAGCCAACCTGGAACGGGCCAGCCTCAGGGGCGCCCGTCTGGAACAGGCGCGGCTAGAAAAGGCCAACCTGCAATATGCCGATCTGCGTGAGGCCGACCTTACCCGCGCCTCGCTGGTAGAGGCGCGGTTGTTCGAAACCCGTTTCGAAGGCGCCAAGCTGGGCGGTGCCATGTGGATCGATCGCAAGCGCTGCCGCTTCGACTCCGTAGGGACGTGCCAGTAAACCTGGCATCTGCCGCAGTGACGCAGAGAAGGACGAGAGCGAAAGCTCTGCTGCTCGGCGGCAGACCGACAGAGTGCGCACCGGAAACCATAGGGACACCGCTGCACTCGGTCCAGCCCTATGGCGTAAGGCCCGACAGCAGGTGGAATCACGCACCTCCGCACCTCTGCGGCAGTTTTTTCCCCCGCCCAAATGCGAAACGGCCCTTGCGGGCCGTTTCGTTTGGGGAAGCAGAAAACTCAGGCAGCCATTTTACGCGCCATGAACTGCAAGCCGTCACGCATCTGCAGCACAGTACCCAACGCAGCCTCCGCCTGTTCCTCGCTCAAACCCACTGCCTGCAGCAGGTCCGCCGGCAACTCGATGCCCAAGGCATCTCCCATGCCGAAACGCTTGAGCAGCCTGTTGGCGATGTGTACCAGGTTGGGATAAATGGCATAGTCACCGCGGAAATCACCGTTGTGATGTTCGCGCACCGTTTCGATGATTTCCTTGGGCAGGTTCCAGGCCTCCACCAACCACAACCCCATCTCGGTATGGGTCACACCAACCAGTTCCCGCTCCAGTTCGAGCACGGAGCGCTCCGGCTGCGCTGCCACAGCCTTGTTAAGACGGTCGAACTGCTGCGGGAACAAATGGCCGAGCAACAGGAAGCCGAAGTTGTGCAGCAGACCGGCCATATAGGCGATGCCGGGTGAAGGACGGCGGCTGAACTCAATGGCGTTGCACAGCGTCTGTGTCAGGGCCGCGACATGCAGCGCATCACGCCAGAAGCTGTCCAGCCCCAGCGGACCCTCCTTGGGGTTGCGGAACGACTTGCCGAGCGCCAGGCCAAGGGCGAAATCCATGACGAAATCCATGCCCAACACTCGCACAATTGCCTGCTCCACCGAAGTCAGCTTGCCTTGGTAGGCGTAAAACGGCGAGGCGGCATAGCGCAACAACTGGGCAGTCAGGCTGGGATCTTGCTCGATCACCGCCGCCAGTTCATTGGCGTTGACATAGGGATTGTTGCGCAAACCGAGGAGCTGGGTGGCGATACCCGGCATCGACGGCAGGGTATGCACCTTCTCCACCTTTTCCTTCATGCCCTCACGCCGGACATCCGCCATTGAGGATGCCTTGGTACCAGGATTGGAGATACGGTGGCCGCGTAGCGCCGCTCCGGTGAGGCGGGCAAAATCGACCTGCTGGGCACGCAGAAACAGATGGCTGACGCCGGGGGTGAAAAACACCTCATCCAACTCGTCCACGGCGCTGTCGACGACGACCTTGATGCCGTAGGGTTCGCCCAAGGGCGGCAGCGCGGCGGCCTCACTGTCGGCCAACAGCATCTTCAGCTCGTCACTGCTGCATGCAGTGAAATTGCGCTGGGAGTTGCCGTTGAACACGGTCAAATCAAGACGATGAGTGGCCGGATATACGGCCATCAGATAACTGGAGCCATCCTTGAGCACGGCGCTGCGCACCAGCTTCTGCACCGGCACCCGGGCGGAGCGCACCGCCTCGGCCAGTGACAGACCCGCCGGCGCAGCATGTACCTTGTACTGCCCACCCTTGCGGGCGAGGTAATTGCGCACTGTGGTCGGAATGTTCATCTCATTACTCCTCCGGGCACACTGAACAGGGATTGGCCCGATCTTTCTATATCGAAAGCCTAAGACACCGTCGCCAGCGGGGTTGCGATACGTATCACATATCGAAAAAACAATGAATTATCACAGCCTTTCCTTATCGTGGCCCACGCCTGCCACCGCGCAAAAGACGGCCCTGACCATAGCGTTCGGCCACCTGATCCATCACCGCATCGATGCGCCTCTGCCGCTCGCGCCCCGCAGCCGAAAACAGGTCTGCCTGACCGGCGGAGACCGCATCGAAACCGCTCACCGCGACCCCGATCAACCGCAGCGGCAGCAGCGCCTGCGGCAGGCGCTGGTCGAACAGCATCAGCGCCGTACACCGGATCTCGTCACCTATATCGGTCGGTTGAGTCAAAGTTTGAGCCCGGGTAAGGGTGGAGAAGTCGGCCTGACGCACCTTGATCTGCACCGTGCGCCCCTGCAGACCTTGGCGACGCAGGCGCCAGGCGACCTGAAGCGCGAGGTCCTGCAACCAGACACGCAGGACCTCGCGGTCGTCGATATCGAGGGGAAAGGTGGTTTCCTGGGAAACGGACCTGACCTCACGCTCACTCACCACCGGTCGCTCGTCCACGCCGTGAGCCAGTTGCCAGAGCTGGTCGGCAAAATTGCCCAAGTGCTGTTGCAGCAGACGTCGGCTGTAGCTGCGCAACTGTCCGATGGTCGTAATACCGAGCCGCTCGAACACCCGGCCCCCCACCTTGCCCACGCCCCATAACCGCCCCACCGGCAACCGGTCGAGAAAGGCCTCCTCCTGGCCCGGCGGTACCACCAGGAAACCGTCCGGCTTGTCGATATCCGAGGCGATCTTGGCAATAAACTTGTTGGTGGCCACGCCCACCGAGGCCACCAGCCCCAGCTCGGCGTGTATTTCCTGCTTGATGCGCCGCCCAATTTCCTTTCCTGACCCAAACAACCGCTCGCTGCCAGTCACATCGAGAAAGGCTTCATCCAGGGACAACGGCTCCATCTGTGGGGTATAGCGCGTGAGGATGGCATGGATTTGCTGTGATATCTCGGCATAGAGATCGTGCCGTGGCGGCAGCAGCACCGCCTGTGGGCACAGGCGCAGTGCGGTGGCCGTGGGCATGGCACTGTGAATGCCATAACGACGCGCGGTATAGCTGGCCGCTGCAACCACCCCTCGCCTCTCGGGGGAACCACCGACGATTACCGGTTGCTGGGCCAGCTCTGGACGTGCGCGGATCTCCACCGCAGCAAAAAAAGCATCCATGTCCACATGGAGTATGGTGCGATGCACGCTAGCCACCACCGCGCTCCCACCACCGAGTCACAGTGGGCTGCACACATTTGCAATAGTGGTGCTGCCTGCTCAATTGTCGCCCCTGTCAATAATTCCCGGCCTGGGCACGATGCTTCTTGCCCAGCGTCCATTGCATCGCAGCGAGGGGGACGCAATTGACCACATCATCGCCCCGCACGCTCGTGTAACCGGCGGAGAACCTGGCCCCGGCAAAATACACGGCACAGTCGGTCTGTCGCACGGCAGTGACAGCCAACCCGACTGTCGCGAGCCCCCCTCAGCTTGATCCCAGCCGCGACGGCGGGCACAACAGCTGCCCATGGCCTGAGATCAACGTAGATGAAGGAACGGCGTCATCCGGTGATATGATTCGTTGGAGGTAAATTCAATGCAAGCCCCCACGGGATGCCACCGTTGGCACGCGCCGGGAATGACGTGATATGTTTTCCCCATGAGCAATCCCCGTGCCTTTTCCGTCCTGCCCGCCGATCTGGTGTTCTATGCCAGCCCGCCGCACCAGTGCAGCTACCTGTCCGAGCGCGAGGCGGTCACGCTGTTTGCCGATCCGAACGCACCGATGACGCCTGCGTTGTACAGCGTACTGGCCGAACTGGGCTTCCGCCGTAGCGGCAATTACGTCTACCGGCCGCGCTGCCCAACCTGCGACGCCTGCCGCCCGGCGCGCATCCCGGTAACGGAGTTCATACCAGACCGCAGCCAGCGCCGTGCCTGGCAACGCAACCGCGACCTCGCTATTTCCGTGCTCCCGGCCGAATACCACGTCGAGCATTACCAGCTGTACCGCAAGTACATCCACTGTCGCCACGCTGACGGCGGCATGGATGTGGATGACCCGGCCCGTTACCTGGAGTTTCTCGGCAGCCGCTGGATGGATACCCGCTTCGTCGAATTCCGCCTGCACGGACGGCTGCTGATGGTGGCGGTCATCGACCTGATGAGTGACGGACTCTCCGCCGTCTATACCTTTTTTGACCCGGACGAGGTCAGCCGCAGCCTGGGTACCTATGCGGTGTTGTGGCAACTGGAAGAAGCCCGCTGGCGCCAGTTGCCCTACGTCTACCTGGGCTACTGGATAGAAGAGTCCCCCCGCATGGCCTACAAGAAACGATTCCGCCCGCTGGAGGTCTACAAAAGTGGCCGTTGGGGAAAACTCATGCAGGAGAATTGAGCAACTCTATACACACGATCAGTATGGTCATTCACCGATCATACAAAGGAGGCGATATGCTGAGCTTCATCTATCAGCTGGCCCACAGCTTCGCGCACCAACGCGGCTATCCGCCCAATCTGCTCTGCCTGAATCATCGTCATTACCACGCCCTGGAGGCTGCGCTCCCCTCCGATGCCGCGCAGGGAACCCTGCACGAACGCCTGGGTATGGAGATTGTATTAACCAACGAGGCGCTTCAGCCACACGTAGCCTGGACCCGGCTGGGCGAGCAGCAGGCTACAGGCTGAGTGCCGGCCATCCCTGTCCGTCGCGGTGATGGCACCGGCGGCGGCGCATTCACTCCGCCCCAGCGTGGTGTGATCGTTTCCAGCTCCCCCGCCGGGCATTCCACGGTACACCGATCCACCCCCCTGCACCATGGCAGAGCGCGCATCGTGTATCACTTCACTCGAAGACCAGTTTGAACTTGCCTTCCTTCAGCACGTCCGCCTCCTGCATCAGGTCAGCCTGGGTGAGGGGATGCAACTCCAGCCAACCGGTAGGAAAACGCAGGGCAAGGGATTTTCCATCGGCTTCCAGATAAAACGGGGGCAATGGGAAATCGGCGCGGCTGCGGTGCAGCAATACAGCGAGGCGCAGCAGAACAGACAGACGCATGAGCCGCTCGCGCTGCATCTCTGGCAACACACGGAATACCGCTGGGGAGAACTTGCGGCGATGGCTACGTACCAGGGCGGCGAGGGCTTTCTGCTCCTGGCGCGAGAAACCAGGCATATCGGAGAATTCGAGCAGGTAGGCACCGTGCTTGTGGTAGCCGCTGTGCGCGACAGCGAGGCCGATTTCATGCAGTTGCGCGGCCCACTCCAGCAGGCTGGCGGCACACTCCTCTTCCAGTTTCCAGGTGTGCATCACCTGATGCAGACAGTAGATGGCCGTATCGTGCACACGACGTCCCTGCTCCTTGTCGACGTGGTAACGGTCACTCAAAGTACCTATGGTGCGGCTGCGCACGTCTTCGTGACGAATGCGGCCCATCAGGTCGTAAAGCAGGCCTTCGCGCAGTGCACCATCGGAAACATCCATGCGCTCGATGCCGAGGGCGGCAAAGGTGGCGATGAGTATCGCCACACCGCCGGGGAACACCGGTGCACGCTCCGGCGGCAGACCTTGCAGGGCGTCGAGGCGACTGATGTGACCAGCGCTGACCATCGCCTCACGCAGACGCTGCAGGGCCTGCATGGTGATACCCGTGTCCCCCCAGCCCATGGCATGCACCACGTCGCCCACGGCGCGGATGGTACCGGAAGAACCCACGGCACTGGTCCAGCCCAGGCGACGGTAATCCTGTTCGATGCCCTGCAATTCCTGTCCAGCGGCGATTTCAGCGCGGCGCATGGCCTTGGCACTGATGTAACCGTCCGCAAAGTGCTCCTGACTCAGGCTGACGCAGCCCATGTACAGGCTTTCCATATGAATCGACTCAAAGCCATCGCCGATGATGAGTTCGGTACTGCCGCCGCCGATATCCATCACCAGGCGCTGGCCAGGGTGGCCGTGCAGGCTGTGAGATACCCCCAGATAGATTACACGCGCCTCCTCGAGGCCGGAGATAATTTCGATGGGGTGACCGAGAGCGGCGGCGGCAGCTTCGAGGAAGTTATCGCTGTTGCGCGCCTGGCGCAGGGTATTGGTGCCGACGGCACGAACACTGCCCGATGGCATATCGCGCAGACGCTGACCAAAACGCTCCAGGCAGGCTATGGCGCGTGAAAATGCGGCGGCATCCAGCTCACCGGAGGCATCGAGGCCGGCGGCGAGGCGCACCGGTTCGCGCAACCGGTCCAGCACGTTAAGATGGCCGTTGACGTCCCGCGCTACCACCATGTGGAAACTGTTGGAGCCGAGATCTACCGCCGCGAGGGTGCTGATTAGGGGTTGCTCACTCATTGTTTATCGGCGGGAATTCGTTATCGTGGCTGCTTATGATAATCCAAAGTGGTGTGATGCGGTGGACGACCGCCGGAGACGATAGGATTGCCCCTCGCGTCAAGATAGTTGCCGCCTGAATCATGCAGCGGCGCGAGCGCATCAGAGCGATGCGTCCTTGTTTACCTGATTGTCAGAGCATATCTTGCTTTCAACAAGCGACCTATAGTCTTCGAAATCGCTTTTGAACGCGTTTTTCGGAAATATTAATGCTTGACCATTATCAATGAATAGGCATGCGAGATTACTTGAATAGTCGGCACCCTGAATGGCTGGCCATGAATATGCCTGCATACTGTCAGCTGTGGAAATAGTAATTCCTGTATCGGTAATACTGGCCTTTTGCTTCTTTAGCAGATGACCTTTCTCATCTATAGCGTACCGCAAGTAGAATTTACGTTGGTACATCGTTGCTCCAAACAGCCAAATTACACTTAGCCCAAGAAACAACAGCGCCAAGTTCAAATGCAGAAAATCTATTCCATCGTACATTTCGTAGAATCTGAATACACCAGTTGCTGCCACGCCAATAAAAACCCATGCCACCATGTTCAACACGAAGAACTTCGCGTGTCCTTTTCCGATTCGAGACATACGCGCATATGCGAGTTTAAGAAATTCGCTATAGTCCACCCTTGTTAATTCAAATTCAATTTCCATATTCAGCCCTAACGCGAAATATCCCAGAAATATCTGCTGCCCCTCGCCGTGTAGTGGCGTGCCGCCCGGTACTCAGACGAGCTGGCGTAGCGCGGCCAGCAACACATCGTTTTCTTCCGGTTTACCCACGGTGATGCGCAGGCAGTCGGTGAGTAAGCCGCCTGCGGCCGAGAGGTTTTTGATCAGCACGCCGCGTGCCTTGAGTCCATCGAAGATCGCCGGGGCACGCCCCACCTGCACCCGCACCAGAATGAAATTGGCAGCAGAAGGGTAAACCGTCATCCCTGGCAATGCCGCCAAGTCGCATAACAGCCGTGTGCGCTGTTCGCGCAATAATGCTGTCTGCTCCTCGAATACGGCATGGTGCTCCAAGGCAAAGGCCGCACTCACCTGAGTCAGCACATTGATGTTGTAGGGCAGGCGCACCTTGTCAAACTCGCGTAGCCACGCCACGGGACCGGCCAGCAGACCGAGACGCAGGCCGGCCAGCCCCAGCTTGGAGACGGTACGCATCACCACCAGATTGGGAAACTCGCCGAGGCGGCGCATGAAGCTCTGCTGGGCAAAGGCATGGTAGGCCTCGTCCACCACCACCAGTCCCTGCGCCACGCGCAGGATCGCCTCAACGTCCTCCGCCGCAAACAGGTTGCCGGTTGGATTGTTGGGCCAGGCGAGGAAGATCAGCGCCGGCTGGCGCTGCTCGATCTGCGCCAGCATGGCCGGCAGGTCGAGGGAGAAGTCCGCCTTGAGCGGCACGCCGATGTAGTCCATGCCGCAGAAGGTGGCGATCATTTTGTACATCACGAAACCAGGCTCCGGTGCCAGCACTGCACGCCCCGGCGCCGCCAGTGCCATGGCCATGATCTGGATGATTTCGTCGGAGCCGTTGCCGAGCAGCAACTCCATGCCCTCCGGCACGTCCATCGCCACACGCAGCTGTTCGCTCAGGGCGCACGCCGCCGGATCGGGATAGCGGTTGACACCGACATGGCGCAGCCGCTCCAGCCACTCCTGCACCATCGCCTCCGGCCAGGTGTAGGGGTTCTCCATCGCATCCAGCTTGATCATCTTCCCGGGATCGGGGACGTGATAGGCGGAGATGGCGCGGATCTCGGGCCGCACCCAGCGCTCGACCAACGGTTGACAATTATCCATGGAAAACCTCAAAAACAGCAAAGTCAAAAGACTTCGATGCAAAGACGCAGAGGACGCAAAGAGCACGAAGGGGTTTAATTGTTCTTCAGTGCATCCAGTCACCGAGGTGATGTCCGCACAGCCCAGCCAATTCAATTTTTGCGACCTTGGCGTCCTTTGCGTCTTTGCATTGAACGCTTTTCGCCTCTTCCGTTAGCGGCCCTTGATGCGGAACTCGGCCGAACGGGCGTGGGCGGTAAGGCCTTCGCCGCGTGCCAGGACCGAGGCGGTCTTGCCCAGTTCGGAGGCACCGTCGGGCGAGCACATGATGAGCGATGAGCGCTTCTGGAAATCGTACACGCCGAGCGGCGAGGAGAAGCGCGCCGTGCGCGAGGTGGGCAGCACGTGGTTGGGACCGGCGCAGTAGTCGCCCACCGCCTCGGCGGTATGCCGACCCATGAAGATGGCGCCGGCGTGCTTTATCTTTTTGGCCATTGCCTGCGGCTCGGCCACCGACAGCTCCAGGTGCTCGGGCGCGATGTGGTTGGCCACGGCGACGGCCTCATCGAGGTCACGCACCTTGATCAGGGCGCCGCGGGCATACAGCGAGGTGCGGATGATCTCGGCACGCTCCATGGTGGGCAGCAGGCGCGCGATGCTGGCCTGCACGGCATCCAGGAAGGCGGCATCGGGGCAGAGCAGGATCGACTGTGCATCCTCGTCGTGCTCGGCCTGGGAGAACAGATCCATGGCGATCCAGTCCGGATTGGTCTGACCATCGCAGACAATGAGGATTTCGGAGGGACCGGCGATCATGTCGATGCCGACGCTGCCGAACACCATCCCCTTGGCGGTGGCGACGTAGATGTTGCCGGGACCGACGATCTTGTCCACCTGCGGCACGCTCTCGGTGCCGTAGGCCAGCGCGGCCACAGCCTGGGCGCCGCCGATGGCGAACACGCGATCCACACCGGCCACGACGGCGGCGGCGAACACCAGATTGTTGACCACGCCGTCCGGCGTCGGCACCACCATGATCAGTTCCTCCACCCCGGCCACCTTGGCGGGAATGGCATTCATCAGCACCGACGACGGATAGGCCGCCTTGCCGCCCGGCACGTACAGGCCGACGCGATCCAGCGGCGTCACCTGCTGACCCAGCAGCGTGCCGTCGACCTCGGTGTAGCTCCAGGAATCCACCTTCTGGTGTTCGTGATAGGCACGCACCCGTGCCGCCGACTGCTCCAGCGCACGGCGTTGCTCGGGGCTGATCTTGTCCAGCGCCGCGTCCAGTTGCGCGCGCGGAATCTCCAGCTCGGCCAGACTGGTGGCCTGCATTCGATCGAAGCGATTGGTGTATTCCAGCACCGCCGCATCGCCGCGCTGCTTCACCGCCTGCAGGATCTCGCGCACCACGGTGTTCACCCGGTCGTCGGACACGCCTTCCCAGGCCAGCAACTGCTCCAGCGCAGTCCAGAAATCAGGGGTGGTGGTATCGAGTCGTTTGATGGTCATGTGAAATGAAGTTCCAAGTTGCAAGTCTCAAGTTACAAGTGCAGGAAATCTTTTCTTGTCACTTGCTACCTGTCACTTGTGACTGTTGTTTTCGACTGCCTCACTCATGCGTTCGATGAACGCCTTGACGCGGGCGTGCTTCATTTTCATCGCCGCCTTGTTCACCACCAGGCGCGAGCTGATATCCATGATGTGTTCCAGCGGCTCCAGGCCGTTTGCCTTCAGCGTATTGCCGGTTTCCACTAGGTCGACGATGCGATCTGCCAGCCCCACCAGCGGTGCCAGCTCCATCGAGCCGTACAGCTTGATGAGGTCCACCTGGCGGCCCTGGGCAGCGTAGTAGTTCTTGGTGATGGTCAGATATTTGGTGGCGACACGCAGGCGGCGGCTCGGTTCAACCCCGGGCTTGCCGGCCACCATCAGGCGGCAGCGCGCGATCTTCAGATCCAGCGGTTCGTACAAGCCCTCGCCGCCGTGCTCCAACAACACGTCCTTACCGGTGACGCCGAGGTCGGCGGCGCCGTATTCGACGAAGGTGGGTACGTCGGCGGCGCGGATGATCACCAGCTTCACGTCATCCTGGTTGGTGTCGAGGATCAACTTACGGCTGGTTTCTGGGTCATCCTTGGGCACGATACCGGCGTGGGCCAGCAGCGGCAGGGTGTCCTTGAATATGCGGCCCTTGGACAGGGCGATGGTCAGCGTCTGGCTCATGGCTTCACATCACGCAACGGGCTGTCACCATGGCTACGCTGGAACTGCTTGTCGGGTACGCGCTGAATGCGTGCGCCGAGTTGCTGCAGCTTTTCCTCGATGCATTCATAACCGCGGTCGATGTGGTAGATGCGGTCGACGATGGTGTCGCCCTGCGCCACCAGACCGGCCAGCACCAGGCTGGCGGAAGCACGCAGGTCGGTGGCCATCACCGGTGCGGCAGTAAGCTTGTCCACGCCGCTGGTGATGGCGGTGTTGCCTTCGAGACGAATATTGGCACCCATGCGCTGCAACTCTTGCACATGCATGAAACGATTTTCAAACACGGTCTCGGTGATGGTTCCTGCCCCTTCGGCAATGGAATTGAGAGCAGTGAATTGCGCCTGCATGTCGGTGGGAAAGGCCGGATAGGGCGCCGTATGCACGCTCACGGCCTTGGGGCGTCGCCCTTGCATGTCCAGGCTGATCCAGTCCACACCGGTCTCGATCTCGGCACCAGCCTCACGCAGCTTGGCCAGCACCGCATCCAGCAGGTCCGGCCGGGTGTCCTTCAACTTAATTTTGCCGCCGGTGATAGCGGCCGCCGTCAGATAGGTGCCGGTTTCGATGCGATCGGGCATCACGTCATAGCGACCACCATGCAAGCTGTCGACACCCTCGATAGTGATGGTGTCGGTGCCGGCACCGTACACCTTGCCGCCCATCATGTTGACACAGTTGGCCAGGTCCACCACTTCCGGTTCGCGGGCCGCATTTTCGATCACCGTGGTGCCCTGGGCCAGGGCCGCAGCCATCATCAGGTTCTCGGTACCGGTAACGGTAACCAGGTCCATCACCAGCTTGGCTCCCTTGAGGCGCTTGGCGCGTGCCTTGATGTAACCGTTTTCTACTGTGATGTCGGCACCCATGCGCTGCAGGCCGGTGATGTGCAGGTTGACCGGGCGTGAACCGATGGCACAGCCCCCGGGCAGCGACACTTCGGCCCGGCCGAAGCGGGCCACCAGCGGCCCCAGCACCAATATGGAAGCGCGCATGGTCTTCACCAGTTCATAGGGCGCTACAAAGGAAGTGATCGTCGAGCTATCCACTTCAGTGTTGAGCTTTTCGTCCACCGTCAGATGCACACCCATCTGGCCGAGCAACTCCATGGTGGTGGTGATATCGTGCAGATGCGGCACGTTGCCCACGGTGAGCGGCGTGTCAGCCAACAGGGTTGAGGCCAGGATCGGCAGCGCGGCGTTCTTGGCGCCGGAGATGCGGATCTCACCGCTGAGTCGGGTACCGCCGGTGATGATCAGTTTATCCATGGACTGGCTCTGGTCCGTGCACTGCCCGGACCGTTGGTTTGTTGGGGAAAATCAGAAGGACACCTTCAGCTTGCGCTGAATATCCCACTCTTGCGGCGTATAGGCCTTGATGGACAAGGCATGGATGGCGCCGCTGGTGATGCGATCACCCAGAGTGGCATATACCATCTGCTGCTCCTTGACCATGGACAGCCCGTCGAAGGCCAGACTGATGACGGTGGCGTCGAAATGGCTGCCGTCGCCGGTAACTATGGCCTCACTGCCGGGGATACCGGCCTCGATGAGCTGCTTGATCTCGCTCGGTTCCATGGGGACTCCGCACTGTGCCTGAAAAACAAAGGGAGGAATGATACCCTCTGAACCGTGATTTTGTAAGCGGGAGAATGGGAAGCAGCCCCCAAAAACAGTAGACGCAGCAAGGGTTTCCCCACCAGGCAGGCAGCAGGCGCAATATGTCTGCAGTGACCTCAGGCCGACGTCAACAACAGGATATCCGTCAGGCCGGAGGCGGCGGCGATGGCCTGCATCTGGGCCGGCACAGCCTGGAAACGCAGCTCATACCCAGCCGCCCGCGCCAAGCGCGACCACTCGATGAGCAGGGCCAGGCCAGCGCTGTCGGCACGACCGACGCCGGACAGGTCCACCTCTCCCCCCCCTGCGCCAGAGGCAAACAGGGGGCTACTGGCGTTCAGCAGCGCGGTCACCGTAGCAAAGGTCAGGTCACCCTCGACCCGCAGCCCGGCTTCGCTAGCCTCGACGTGGGGCGTGCTCACTCCTTGCCGCTCTCCGCCTTGTCGAACAGGAACTTGCCGATCATCTGCTCCAACACCAGGGTGGACTGGGTAAGCGTGATCTCGCCGCCGTCCTTGAGCACGTCCATATCGCCACCTGGATCCAGGCCAATGTACTTCTCGCCGACCAAGCCGGAGGTGAGCACGGAAGCTGACGTATCCACCGGCAACTGATCGTAGTTGGAGCCAATGCTCATGGACACCACCGCCTGGAAGGACTGCGTGTCGAAGTCGATGGCTGTGACGCGGCCGACACGCACCCCGGCCACCGTCACTGGTGACCGTACCTTCAGGCCAGACACGTTTTCAAACCGGGCCTTGATCGTATAGCCCTTGTCATCACCCACGACGGTGAGGTTGCTCACCTGCATTGCCAACATGAACAACGCCGCCAGACCGGCTGCCACGAACACACCGACCCAAATCTCCACGATTCTTGCCTGCATCATCAATCCACTCCGAACATCAGGGCCGTCAACACAAAATCCAGTCCCAGCACCGCCAGCGAGGAATGCACCACGGTACGGGTCGTCGCCCGGCTCACCCCTTCCGAGGTAGGTACGGCATCATTTCCCTCGAACACGGCGATCCAGGTCACCACCACGCCGAACACCACGCTCTTGATCACGCCGTTCATCAAGTCGTCGTCGAAATCCACCAGCGACTGCATCTGCGACCAGTAGCTGCCCTCGTCCACGCCGAGCAGGCCGACGCCGACGAAATAGCCGCCGTAGACGCCGACCAGGCTGAAGATCGCCGCCAGCAACGGCATGGCAATGACACCACCGAGAAAGCGCGGCGCCAGCACCCGCCGTACAGGATCCACCGCCATCATCTCCATACCCGACAGCTGTTCGGTGGCCTTCATCAGCCCGATCTCGGCGGTGAGCGCCGAGCCGGCCCGACCGGCGAACAGCAGGGCGGTCACCACCGGCCCCAATTCGCGCACCAGGGTAAGGGCGATCACCGGACCCAGCGAGGCCTCGGCACCGAAGTCCACCAGGGTGTTGTAAAGCTGCAGGCCCAACACCATGCCGACGAAGGTGCCGGACACCACGATGATCAGCAATGACAGTACGCCGATGGCATACACCTGCTGTACCACCAAGAGCGGGCGCAGCACCAGCGGAGGCACTCCGCGCAACAACGCCAGCAGCAGCAGGTGGCCGCGCCCCAATCGTTCGAAAAAGCTCAGGCCGCGATGGCCCAGTTGCTGCAGCCAACCCAGCATCACCCCCTCCCCTCACGCCCGGCCATGAGGTCATCGGCATAGGGCGCGGCACGGAAGTGGAACGGCACCGGGCCGTCCGCCAGGCCCTGCATAAACTGCTGCGCCCAATCAGATTTGGAGCGACCCAACTCCTCCGGCGTACCATGGGCCACCACGCGGCCATCGGACAACAGATAGATGTAATCGGAAATGGCATTGGTCTCCTGCACATCGTGGGAGACGATGATCGAGGTCAGTCCCAGAGCGTCGTTGAGGGAGCGGATCAGCTTCACCAGCACCCCCATGGAGATGGGGTCCTGTCCGGTGAAGGGCTCGTCGTACATGATCATCATCGGGTCCAGGGCGATGGCACGGGCCAGGGCAACGCGGCGCGCCATGCCGCCAGACAACTCGTTGGCCATTAACCGGCGCGCACCACGCAAGCCTACGGCCTCCAGCTTCATCAGCACCAGATCACGGATCATCGATTCCGGCAGTTCGGTGTGTTCGCGCAACGGAAAGGCGACGTTTTCGTAGACGTTGAGGTCGGTGAGCAAGGCGCCGGACTGGAACAGCATCCCCATGCGCTTGCGCAAGTCGTACAGTTCGGCATGACGCAGGCGGTGCACATCCTGACCATCGACCATGATGGAGCCCGCGCTGGGCTTGAGTTGACCACCAATGAGCTTGAGCAGAGTGGTCTTGCCCGTGCCACTCGGCCCCATGATGGCCGTCACCTTGCCACGTTGTATGTCAAGGTCGACACCGTCGAAAATACGGCGGCTGCCGCGCGCAAAACACAGCCCGCGTATCTGAATCAATGGTGGGGTAAGGTCTTCAGCCATATAAACAAATACGGCCCCACGGGGCCATGTGACTCTCCCTAGCATGAATTCGCGCGATGATCGCGCCGTGTGCTTGATTTCACAAGCATTTTTCGCCGGAGCTGATTCGCGGCTGCTCGCCCCCCAGGGGGCAGTCGCTGGGACGTACCACCCAAGGTGCGTTGTATTGATGATTACGGCCAACCGAAAAAAGCTTGTGGAATCAAATACCAAACAAACGCGCGCATTTTCATGCAACGCTCAGACGCTGCTGCGCAGTGTCTGCGACTTGCCCGCTTCAGTCAACCGTCACAGCCCCAGCAGCTGTGCAATGGTCTGCGCGGTGCGCAGCGCCGGCAATGACGGCGGTTCCCCCGTTACCACCAGTACACCGTCGGCCGGCAGGCCCATAATAACATCACGCAGCACGCGGACATCTGCCCCACCCTCCCAGCACGCCACGGCGGGATCGCCCACCGTCACCAGGCCACCGAAACGCCGCCCCAGAGCCTGCACCAGAGGTGTCGGCGGCATTTCCCCCTCCACTGCCAACAGGAAGTGAAATCCTTCCCTGGTATCCGTCACCCACTGCGCCAGCGTTACCGCATCGACATTTCGCCAGCACGCCTCCGGCACCACCACCGCACGAAACTCGTTGGCGTAATAAGCCAGACGCCACTCGGGCGGCAGGTCACTGGGGAAGAAAATACCGGACCATGCTGCATGGTCCCATCCGTGAGCGGCGATGAACATAGTTTTGAATTTCGGGTGGCAGGTTGCCGGCCAGTATAAACGCCCGGCACAATCCCGCTATTCCACCCCTTGCAACTTGCATCGTGTCACTTGAAACTTCACCCATGGGTGAAATCCTGAAATTCAAACGTCCCTCCCCGGCGGAAAAGCACCAGGGCAAGACCCTGTGCAAGAGCGGATTCCATCGCTGGGAGGTGCAGAATGAGCAGCCGTTCGACGTCAAACTCGGCCGGCTGGTAACACTTTATCGCTGCACCCGCTGCGGCGCGACGCGGACAGAAGCAAAATAAAGTCACGCGGCAAGTCTGCTGCACCACCTGGCAACAACCTCCCTCCGCACAAAAGAAACCCGCCTCACGGCGGGTTTCTCAAATCAGCTTATATCGCTGCAAGTCTACTTAGGCGGGAACCACGTTCCTTGCCTGCAGGCCTTTCTGTCCCTTTTCAGTCTCGAAGGTCACGGCCTGACCTTCGCGCAGGGTGCGGAAGCCGCCGCCCTGGATGGCGGAGAAGTGCACAAACACATCTTCGCTGCCGTCGGACGGCGCAATGAAACCAAAGCCCTTGGATTCGTTAAACCACTTCACGGTACCTGTAGCCATGCAAATCACCTCAAAATGAATTTCTGATGCGTTCCAACCACAGCTGTTGAAGATGAACTGCCTGTTCTCCGGCGGATAAGCAGAAAGACATATTTCAACCTGCAGCGCGCCCAAGTATAGCCATGTTTTTTGACGCAAGCCATCACCCGCAAGACAGTGTGACGGCGTCGTCAAAACAGTGTTTCACGGTAGCGTTCCACGCCGTTTATTAGCAAAGCCTGAATTGCTCCATTACCGAAACGATCCACCGCCACACGCAACGAGATCTCTTCGCCCGCCACCGGCCTCTCCAGCACACGCCCTTCGCCTTCCGGCACGAAATAATCCTCGATGCCGTAACGCACGCTGACGTGCCGCACCTCCTCGCTGCTCTGTGTTTCTGCGTTCCACCAGTGCTCGCTCACATACTGCACCCTGCCGCGCAGGGCCAACTGTCCCGCCGGTGCCTCACGGTACACGGCCCGTGCGCGCCAGAAGGGTTCACCCGGCGCCAATACCACATAGATGGTGTCGTGCTGGCGGAATTCGTCATCACCATCCAGTTCATCCAGCCGCAGGCGGCTGATATCGTAGTTGAAGGTGACATAGTCGCCGCGGAACAGGGAGCGCGGGTCGATGGGCTGTGTCTCCAACACCACCGGAGTGCCGGTCGCCAGGGTCCACTGCCGTTTGGCAATCATCCCGGTCAGCACCAGGGTCTGAATCACGACGATAAGCAGAAGACGTGTGGACGGTTTCATGCCCCCACCTCCCGCTGCCCGCTGATCTGCCGTGTCAGCCGCCGCCGCTGCCGCTCCAGCCAGTAGCCGCCGCCGAGCAGCAGCAGGCCGCCGCCCATAAAGAACAGCGAGCGATCCATCAGGCTCCAGAAGGTGTCGAAATAGCGCGCCAGCAGCGTGATGGCAAAGAAGAAGAATGCCATGTTCACCAGGGCGCGATTCTCCAGATGCACCGCCGCCTGCAACAACCACAGCAGGCCGGCGAAGTACGCCAGATTGAACAACAGGGCCAGCGTGGACGCCGCCTGCCGCTCCGCAGCCAGATTGACCAGCAGCAACACCATCACGGCGACAAGCAGGCCCAGGCCCCAGTTGAGAAACGGCGGCCGCACCCCGGCGCTGCTGCGGCGGTAATGCCAGACCGCCAGCGCAACGACCAGCAACAGCGCGAGCAGCGTAGCCAGCCACCACATGCCGCTGCCGCCACGGTCATGGCGCAGCAGTTGCGGGAAAGTGAGCAGATACAAACAACCCAGGGCTGCGAAGGCGGCATAGCGTTGCAGTACATGTGCGAGGTTCTGCCAGCCGTCATGGCCGTGCAACAGCATGCCGCCGATGAACAGGGCGAGATAGGCGAGGAAATACACCTGCACCAGATAGAGCTCGGCACCGCTGCCGCGCCCCCAACCGCTCATGGCCAGGAAGGAAAACCAGCTCCACAGCAGCAAGCCGATAAGGGCGATGTGCAACGCGATGCGCCAGCGCTGCTGCATGACCGGCCACAGCGACAGCCCCAGGAACAACAGGAAAGGCCAGTGCACTTCACGGCCGAAGCCCTGGGACTCCAGCCCGGTCCACAGCACGCCAAGGCCGAGGCCTGCCACCAGCGCCGGCTGCGAGCGCATCAACCAGCCGGTGAGGACACCGCCGAGGGCCCATACCAGGACGCCGTCGGGGTAGTGGGCGCTGATGTGGTAGATCTGCGCGATGAGCATGATGTTGCTGCCGAACAGGATCACGCCGAGCAGCAGGAAGGCGGTGGCGAGCAAGGGCATGGCGCGCCGCTCGCACAGTCCGGCCAGGGCATAGCTGCCCCACAGGGCGCAGAACAGCACGGCGAGTTTGAGCAGCTTGGGCATGGCCACCCAGTTGGCGGCGAAGAAGGTGATGATGCCGGAGCCGATGAGGATCACGCCGAGCAGGCTGAAGGCCAGTGCCAGATAGCGCGGCCCGTGGCGCTCGCTGGCCGCGGCGTCGTTCAGGATGTGCGCCGCATTGTCGGCGCTGACCCAGCCCTGCTCGATCCAGTGCGGCAGGCGTTGTTGCAGTTGTTTTTTGAACGACACGTCGTGTCCCTGACGCAATGTAGGCGGCCAGTCGCCGCGTCCGCTATGTTATCACCCCTGCAACAACACGCCCGCCACCAGCCACGCGCCGGCCCCCGCCACCAGCGCGCCGCCGCTGCGCAGCAGCCAGGGACGCTGCCTGAGGGCGTGGCCGATGCCGAAACCGGTGAGGTGCAGCGCTACGCTGGCCAGGGTCATGCCGAACACGTACAGGTAACCCGATGCGGCCTCCGGCACCTCGGCGCCGTGGGCATGACCGTGGAACAGGGCGAACAGGCCGACCAGGGCAACGCCCGCCGTCGCCGGTACGCGCCAGGCCAGGGTAACGCTCAGGCCCAGCAGCAGCACCGACACGGCGATCAGCGACTCGACCAGCGGCAGGTGCACGCCGCTCAATCCCAGTACCGCACCGGTCACCAGCATGGCGACGAAGGCGGTGGGCACCTTCCAGGCGGCGCTGCCGCCCAGGGTGGCGGCCCACAGACCCACCGTGAGCATGGCTAGCAGGTGATCGAGACCACCGAAAGGATGGACCAGGCCGGCGCCGAAACCGCCGGTACCGTGACCGGTGTGGGCGGCGGCAAGGCCGGGCAGTGCGATGAGGCCGATGGCGGCAACGACGTGGCGGAATTTCACTGAGCTATCCTCCTTGCTGCAAAAATGAACATGCAATCGCGATGCAGGAGCCGAGTCCACTCGGCGAATGGTGCCTGATCAGGCGCTGTCTTCGCCCACGGAGTGGGCTCTGCGTCCTTAACGAACCTTGACCTTCACCAGCTCCTCGCCCTCCGGAACGGTGACATGCACCGCGCAGGCGATGCAGGGGTCGAAGCTGTGAATGGTACGCAAAATCTCGATGGGCTGCTTGGGGTCGTGCAGCGGCTGTCCCTTGAGCGCGGCCTCGTAGGGACCGTCCTGCCCCTGCGCATCGCGCGGCCCGGCGTTCCAGGTCGACGGCACCACGGCCTGGTAGTTGTCGATGGTGCCGTTCTTAATGACGATCCAGTGGCCCAGCGCGCCGCGCGGCGCCTCCATGTAGCCGACGCCGCGGGCGGTCTTCGGCCAGGTGGACGGTTCCCACAGGGTTTCGTTGAAGGTGCGCAGGTCGCCGGCCTTGATGTTGGCGATAAGCTGGTTGTACCAGCCGGACATGGCGTCGACGATGATCTTGGTCTCCAGCGTGCGTGCCGCGGTACGTCCCAGGGTGGAGAACAGCGCCTGCACCGGCACATCCAGCGTGCGCAGCGTCATGTTCACCAGCTCCTGCGTCTGCGCGTGACCACGGGCGTGCAGCATCAGCACGCGCGCCAGGGGGCCGACCTCCATCGGCTTGCCCTTCCAGCGCGGCGACTTGAGCCAGGAGTAGCTCTGATCGACGTCGAGGTGCGCGTAGGGCGGCTTGGGGCCGGTGTAGTTGAGGGTGGTCTCGCCGTCGTACGGATGCAGACCCTTCTCTTTGCCGACGCTGTAGTCATACCAAGAGTGGGACACGTATTCCTGAATGTGATCGGCGGCGTTCATGTCCAGTTCGTGAATGGTGGACAGGTCGCGGTTCAGGATCACACCGGAGGGGATCATGAAACTGGACGGGTCGTCCATGCCATTGGCGGGAAAGTCGCCATAGGTCATGAAGTTGCCCACCCCCTCGCCGTACTGCGTCCAGTCCTTGTAGAAGGAGGCGATAGCCAGGGTATCGGGCACATAGACCTGATCGACGAAGTCGCGCATCTGGCCGATGATGTCCTTCACCTTCTGCAGGCCGGTGAGGTCCACCGCCGTGGCGCCGGCGCCGCCGCGGAAGTGCGGCCCCTTGCCGCGCCCCGGATGGTCCGGATGCACGCTGATGGCACAGGGCACGCCGCCGACCAGGAAATTGGGATGCGGATTCTTGCCGCCGAAGATGGTATGCAGCTTGGCCACCTCGCGCTGCCAAGACAGCGCCTCCAGATAGTGCGCCACCGCCATCAGGTTGGCCTCCGGCGGCAGCTTGTAGGCCGGGTGGCCCCAGTAGCCGTTGGCGAAGATGCCGAGCTGGCCGCCCTCGACGAACTCCTTCAGCTTCTTCTGCATGTCGGCGAAGTAACCGGGCGAAGACTTGGAGTAATTGCTGATCGACTGCGCCAATTCCGACGTGGCCTTGGGGTCGGCCTTCAGCGCCGACACCACGTCGACCCAGTCCAGGGCATGCAGGTGATAGAAGTGCATCACGTGGTCGTGCACATACTGCGCGGCGATCATCAGGTTGCGGATCAGTTGCGCATTGGGCGGAATGGGGTAGTTAAGCGCATTCTCCACCGCGCGCACCGAGGCGATACCGTGCACCAGGGTGCACACGCCGCAGATGCGCTGGGCGAACGCCCAGGCATCGCGCGGGTCGCGCCCGCGCAGGATGATCTCGATACCGCGCACCATGGTGCCGGAGCTGGAGGCCTGGGTGATGACGCCGTTATCGGTCTCCGCCTCGATGCGCAGATGACCCTCGATACGGGTGATGGGATCGACGACCACACGCTGATTCATTTACCGGCCTCCTGTTCCACCAGATGTTCGGCCACCAGCTCGGTCAGGCCGACCACCTTGACGTTCATGTTGTAGTGCTCCAGCCCCTCTTCCAGCACGATGCGGCAGTTGGCGCAGGCGGTCACCATGGTATCCACCCCCAGCGCATCGAGCTGGGCCTTCTTGCGCTTGAAGGCCTGCAAACGCAACTCCTCGGCACGCTCGTTGGCGCTGACGCCGCCACCGCCGCCGCAACACCAGTTCATCACGCCATGATCCGGCATCTCACGAAAATCGCTCGCCACCTCGCCGAGCAACGCCCGCGGCTGCTGCACCACACCGCCGCGGCGCACGATCTGGCAGGGGTCATGGAAGGTCAGCGCCGCATCCTCCTTGCCGGCGGTCTTGAGACGTCCGCTGTTACGCAGCTCATCGAGCAATTCGAGGATGTGAATCACATTGAACTGGTAGGGCCGGCCGATGAGATTGGGGCCTTCCCAGCGCAGGGCGGTGAAGGCGTGGCCGCACTCGGGGCTGATCACATTCTTCACCTGCAATTTTTCCGCCGCGTTGACGATGCGCGCCACGATTTCACGGGCGATATCCGAGGCGCCGATCTGGATGCCGCTGTTGGTGGCCTCGAAGGCCTCCGACGACAGCGTCCAGCTCACGCCGGCCTGATGGAAGATGCGCGCCAGCGCGCCGAGATATTCCGGGAAATTGATGATCTCCATGGACGACAGCAGCGCCATGTAGTCGGCACCCTGCACATCGATGGGGATGCTTAGCCCGGTCTCCGCCTCCTGGCCACGGATCTGTGCCTGCAGCGCCTGCAACTTGACCCCCATCGGACTGCCCAGCTCGATGGTGCGTTTGGTGGCGCCGATGATGCCCTCCGGCGCATGACCCGCGGCGGACATGCCCTCGCGCATCTTGCGCACCATGTAGGTGATGTCGTTGCCCACCGGGCAGACCATGGAGCAGCGGCCGCACAGGGTACAGCTGTCGTACACCAGCTCGCTCCAGGCCGAAAGCTCGTCGTCGCTGACCGGTTTGGACAGACCAAGCAGGCGGCCCAGTCGGCCGGTCAGGGTGTACTCCTGCTGCCACAGACGACGCAGCGGCTCCAGCTTGTGGATGGGCGTGTACTTGGGATCGCCGGTCTCGGTGTAGAACAGGCAGGCGTCGGCACACATGCCGCAATGCACGCAACTGGAGAAGAAGCTGGCGATGGGCGCATCCATCACCTCGCGGAAGGCATTCAGTCCCCTATTCAGACTCGCGCTCATGACGCCGCCTCCGTTTCAAACTGCGTATGTAGGGTGGGCAAAGGAGCGTTAGCGACGTGTCCACCATCAGCGCCCATGGTGGGCACGCTGCGCTTTTCCCACCCTACATATTTGAGCATCCCCGCTGCGCGGGGCCCCTGCTTACTGCTCATGACGCCACCCCCTTACGCGCGGCGATGTCGCCGTTGTACCAACGGGCAATGAAAAGAGTGAAGGTGTGAGTCAGTTTGGTGAAGGGGAATACCACCAGCAGCAGTTCGGCCGACAGGATGTGCAGCGCCAGCAGCAGGGTGTAGTCGAGCAGCAGGTGATGATAGGCCATGTAGCCGGTAAGCAGCGGCAGGAAGGTGACGGTCCAGGCCAGATAGTCGCCGAAGCCGGACAGAAAGCGCTTCACCGGATCCATCAGGCGGTGCACCAGGATGACGATGAGCGCGATCAGGGTAATCACTGTCGCCAGGTCGACCAGCGGCGTGGGCAGCGCCGGCCAGCTCAGGCCGGTGAGCGAGCGGATAAGTTCGATGTGCGGCAGCAGGAACAACAACACGACGAACAGGCCGATGTGGAACACAAATCCGGCGACGATGGTAAGCGCGGAGCGGCGCCAGGTATCGGCATGGGGCAGCGAACGGGCAAAGATGGTGCGCCACCCCGATCCCGGCGACTGGCTGCGCGGCGTGGACAGGTCGCGCTTGCGTCCCAGGCTGTAGATTTCGATGAGACGCAGCGTCATGCCGAACAGAAAGATGGCGATCGCAATGCCGAGTCCCGGCCCGCGCGCCCACAACAGCAGTTCCATGGCACTCATCTCATTTCTCCAGATCTTCGATGGTGACGGTCTGGTGCTCGGCCCGGGCGCGCGCCTTGCGCCGGCGGTTGGCGAGGCCGATGGCGACACCGGCTGCCGCGCCGACGGCCAGCGCCGCCGTGGCGGCACCGGTGACGGAATCCACCGGCGTGGACAACGCCTTGTAGAAACCGCCGGCATCCCAGAAATCGGGTTCGGAACAGCCGATGCAGCCGTGGCCGGACTGCACCGGCCAGCTGGTGCCGCCGTTCCACTTGGTGGTGGCGCAGGCGTTGTGGGTGGTCGGCCCCTTGCAGCCCAGTTCAAACAGGCACCAGCCGTCACGCGCGCCGGCGTCGTCGAAGGTCTTGGCGAACTTGCCCTGGTCGTAGAACGGCCGGCGATAGCAGCGATCATGGATGGACTCGCCGTAGAAGGCGCGCGGCCGTCCCAGCGCGTCCAGATCGGGCAGTGAACCGAAGGTGAGGTAATGGGCCAGCACGCCCACCATCACCGCCGGCACCGGCGGGCAGCCGGGGACGTTGATGATCGGCTTGTCCTTGATGATGTCGGACACCGCCACGGCACCGGTGGGGTTGGGTTTGGCGTGGGGCAGGCCGCCGTAGGCGGCGCAGGTGCCGATGGCGACGATGGCCGCCGCGCCGGCCGCCGCTTCCTGCAACATGGCGAGGTTGCTGATGCCGGCGATGGTGGAGTACACGCCACCGTCCTTGAGCGGGATGGAGCCGTCGACGATGAGCAGATACTTGCCCCAGTCCGCCTTCATCGAATGCTCGCGCGCCTCTTCGGCGGCGTGGCCGGAGGCCGCCTGCAGGGTATGGTGGTAGTCGAGGGATATGGCATCGAAGATCAGGTTCTCGATGCTGGGGGAATGGGCGCGGGTCAGCGACTCGGTACAGCCGGTGCATTCCTGGAACGACAGCCAGATCACCGCCGGGCGTCGCACCCTGCCCAGGGACTCGGCCACCGCCGCCGCCATGGACGGCGGCAGGGCCAGCAGCGAAGTGGTCGCAGCACAGAATTTCAGGAAACCGCGTCGGCTGATGCCGCGCCGCTTCAACATATCGAGCAGAGTCTCATCAGCCATGACCACCCTCCTGATTCAATTCGAACAGACGGGCACGCAAGGCCTCCAGCCCGTCCTTCACATCATCCTCCGGCGCCAGCAGGATCTCGGGGCACCAGGCCACCTCGATGAACTCCGCCAGCACCTCATCCTCGTCATTGTAATGGGTCACCCACCATACACCGGGGATGCCGGTCTCGTGGATGCGGGTCGGCCCCAGGCTGTGCACTTCGGCCACCACCTCACCCTCGCCCAGCGTTTCCTCCAGCAGATCGTAGTCCTCCGGCGTCAGCGGCAGACCGGACAGATCGATGCTGCTCTCCTCGCCCTCTTCCACCAGCTTCTGCAGCAGGGTTTCCAGCTCGCGCAGCACCGCTCTGGCATTGCCGTTGCCGCCCACATGCACCACATGCACGCCGATATTCTTCAAGCTGTTCATTGTCGCCATTTCCGGATGAGATCGAGGGCCATCGCACAGGCCTGGGGAATAGCCGCCGCGACAACAGGGCTGGGCGCATCGCCCCAGCCCAACTCCTGTGGCTGGATGCCGATGAGGGCGCGGCGCGCCGGGAGGGAATCGGTGAGATGGGCAATGGCCAGCAGGTCGAGCAGGCTGACCTCATGCACGCTGCGGCGCTTGCCGTACCCCAGATAGTCGTCCATGGCCTGGTTCTCGAACAAGGTGACGGTACCGGGCGCCGCCTTGAGCTCGGCAGCGTCGATAATGATGAGTTGCTCGGCCTCGGCCATGGGGCCGGCCAGGGTAAAGCTGAGGGTGCCACCATCAAGATATTCGACGGCATCGAGATCGGGATAGTCGCGCCGCAGCTGCTCCACCACATGCACGCCCACACCCTCGTCGGTCAACAGGGTATTGCCCACGCCCAGCACAACTGTGGTCATGATCTCCTCAAGTATTGTTTTGATTATTGTCGTTGTCGGCTAACTATAGACACAGTTTGTGACATTTGGCGAGTGTGTTGGGTTGTCCCGGTGATCTGGCTATACTCGCAGGGAATCAGCGAGCGGATACCCCACCATGTGCCTCGGCATTCCCATGCAAATCATCGGCATCGACGGCTTCAATGCCCGTGCCGCCGCCAAGGGCGTGGAGCGCGACATCAGCCTGTTCATGCTGCAGGACGAACTGCCGACGGTGGGCGATTTCGTCATCGTGCATGTGGGCTACGCGATTCAGAAAATCAGTGCAGAGGATGCGCGCCAGTCGTGGGAACTGTTCGACCAGATCCTGGCGGAAAGTGATGCATGAACTGTCGGTGTGCCAGGCACTGCTGGCCCAGGTGGAACAGGTAGCGCGGGATAACGCCGCGCGCAGCGTAGACAAGGTGGTACTGCGCATTGGGCCGCTCGCCGGCGTCGAACCGCGCCTGCTGCAGGACGCCTTCCCCATCGCCCGTGCCGGCACCGTTGCCAGTGACGCCCAACTGGTGATCGAGGAGCTGCCGCTCACGGTGCGCTGCCAAAGCTGCGGTGCCGAAACCGCTGCGCAGCCCAACCGCCTCATCTGCGGGGCTTGCGGCAACTGGCATACGCAACTGATCAGCGGCGATGAACTGTTATTGGCAAGTATTGAGCTGACGAAGTCTTGAAGTTCTTATACTTGTAACTTTCCCCTTGTAACTTGTATCTGACTTTATGTGCGACACCTGCGGCTGCAACATCACTCCCGGCAACAAGCACCTCGTCGAGGCCGGCGGCAAACTGTCCCACAGCCATGACGGCAAGGCGGCGGTGGAAGTACTGCACGGCCTGCTGAACGAGAACGACCTGCAGGCCGCGCACAACCGCGAGCATCTGGAAAAACACGGCGTGCTGGCGGTCAACCTGATGTCATCCCCCGGCGCCGGCAAGACCGCGCTGCTGGAGGCCACCATCGCCACGCTGAAGAATGAATTGCGCATCGCCGTCATCGAGGGTGACCTGGAGACCGAGAATGATGCCGAGCGCATCCGTGCCCAGGGCGTGCCGGCCATCCAGATCACCACCGGCAGCGCCTGCCATCTCGACGCCCACATGGTGCACGATGCCCTGCACCACCTCGACCTGTCACAAATCGACCTGCTGTTCATCGAAAACGTCGGCAACCTGGTCTGCCCTGCCAGCTTCGACCTCGGCCAGCACCGCAACGTGGTGCTGCTCTCCACCACCGAGGGCGACGACAAGCCCGCCAAGTATCCGGTGATGTTCCGCGCCGCCGACCTGCTGCTGCTCACCAAGTCCGACCTGCTCGCCGTGCTGGACGACTTCGACCCGGCGCGCGCCGAACAGCACCTGCGCCAGCTCGCCAACGCCGCCCCGGTGCTGCAACTGTCCGCCCGCAAGGGCCAGGGCCTCGATGCCTGGCTGGCCTGGCTGCGCGCGGAGATTGCCGCGCGACGCGAGGCGCAACACAAGTTCCGCGCCGCGCCCAAGGTCAGCGGCGTACTGAGAATCTGAGCCATGACACGTAGCGCCCGCGACTGGCTCGACCTGATCCGCGCCCTGCCCGTGCAGGAGCCGGTGCGCATCATGAACGTCTGCGGCGGCCATGAGCGCTCCATCACCAGCGCCGGCCTGCGCGGCGTATTGCCGGAGAACATCGAGCTGATCCCCGGCCCCGGCTGCCCGGTGTGCATCTGTCCGGAAGAGGCCATCTACGCCGCCATCCAGCACGGCCTGCGCGACGGCGCCATCGTGGTGGCCTACGGCGACATGCTGCGCGTGCCGGTCAATGTCCCCAAGGATGAGGCGCGCTCACTGGAACAGGCGCGCGCGCTGGGTGCCGACATACGCCCCATCGCCTCGCCGCTGGAGGCGGCACAGATCGCCCGCGACAACCCGGAACGCCAGGTCGTGTTCCTGGCCGCCGGTTTCGAGACCACTACCGCGCCGCTGGCCGCCCTGCTGCAGGAAGGTGCGCCGGAGAATCTGTTGCTGGTCATGGCCGGCCGCCTCACCTGGCCGGCGGTGGCGATGCTGCTGGACTCCGAGCAGCCCGGCTTCGATGCGCTCATCGCCCCCGGTCATGTCTCGGCGGTGATGGGGTCGGACGAATGGCTGTTCGTGCCCGAGAAACACGGCCTGCCGGCGGCAGTGGCCGGCTTCAGCCCGGAGAGCCTGCTGGCGGCATTCTATGCCGTCATTCGCCAGAAACTGGATGGACAGGCCACGCTCGCCAACTGCTACCCGGAGGTGGTGAAGCCGCAGGGCAACCCTGCGGCGCGCCGCCTGCTGCAGGCCAGCTTCGACATCGGCGACGCGCCCTGGCGCGGCGTCGGCAGCATCCCCGCCTCCGGCTACCACCTCAAGGGCGCGCTGCGCCGCCACGATGCCCGCGAACATCTACCCGACCACGGTGCCGAGCAGCGCCGCCGTGCCGGCGAGATGCCGCCCGGCTGCGACTGTGCCCGCGTGGTGCTGGGCAAGATTCCTCCCACCGCCTGCAAGCTGTACGGCAATCCCTGCACCCCGCGCAGTCCCATCGGTCCCTGCATGGTGTCCGACGAGGGTGCCTGCCGCATCTGGTGGTCCGCCGGCACACGGTAAAGACCCAGTATTTGACTTGCATCATTTACACTCACAGGCTACCAAGTCTTAGATCCGCCGGACGTGCAAAATATAACCAGGAGGAGGGAACCATGTTCGATTTTTTCAAGAAAAAGGGTGAAGCCAAAACAGAAACCGCAGCCACTCCCGCCCAACCGCAATACAACACCGCCCCCGGCACCGAGATCCGTTACCACCCGGAACTCATCGCCCAGCTGCAGTCCGATCACCAGACTCTGATCGGCCTTTATGGCGAGATCCAGGCCGCCTTCGATGCCGGCGACTATGCCGGCGTGTCGGAAAAACTCGATGCCTTCCGCACCGGCCTGCAGGGCCACCTGCTTACCGAGAACGTGCGCCTGTACATCTATCTGGATCGCTGCCTCGCCAACGACGAAACCAACTCGGAGCTGATCCGCGGTTTCCGTCGCGAGATGGACGGCATCGCCAAGGTGGCGATGAACTTCCTGAAAAAATACGAGGCTATCGGTGTCGACAAGGAACTGGCCGGCGCCTTCGCCAAGGACTTTGCCACCATCGGCCAGGTACTCGGCGCGCGTATTCAGAAGGAAGAGCAGGTACTGTATCCGTTGTATATGCCGCAGTACTGAGCAGATACAAGTTGCAAAATACAAGTTACAAGTGAACAGACGCATGTCGCCCCCACGCTACACATGGGGGCGACATGCCCCTCGGTACACCCTCTCTAGTCTCTAGCCTTCAACGCGCGCCAGACCCAGCCGTCGGGCCGCTCCTCGCCGCTCAGCACGTAGCGCAGCACGTTGCCGTTGTACATGACACGCCCCATGTGGTCTGCCACCCCATTGCGACCGCAGAACAGCAAACGGTCGCCGCTGCGCAGGACCACATCCTCGGCCGGCATCAGGCGGACATCACTGCCGCGCTGCAGCAGCAACGGGATACAGGGCAACAACTGTTCGCGTTCACGCGGGTCGCGCATCACCTCGCCAAGTCGTACGTCCTGCGTCACCAGTGTATGCAACAGCGCCGGTGCCTCGCGCGCGTCCAGCGTCAGCGTCCACACCTCCGGCACCACATCGCCGGTAACGGCGCTGATGCGGCTGATCACCTCGTTGGCCCAATCGTTGCTCTGGCCGCGGGCCTGCTGCAGAAACAGCGGCAGCAGCGGCGTGGTGAGCTGGGCCAGGATGTCCTCGGCGATGATCTCGCTGCGGTGCATCACCAGATTGAGCCGTGCCGCCTTGAAGATCGCGTCATTGTCGTGACGGTTCTGCCGCGCCACCATGAACAGCTTCGGGTTCAATTCGGCCGCGGTCATCACGATGGACAGGTTGTTGGCATCGTTGTCGGTGCCGGCCACGATGCCCACGGCGTCCTCGATGCCGGCGGCCTGCAAGGTGATGGCCTCCGTGCCGCGACCGATGACGCAGCGATCGGCGCAACCGGTGCGCTGCGGATCGGCCTCGATGATCACCGTCTCCACGCCTTCACCGGCCAGACTCTCGTGTACCGCCTTACCGAAGCGGCCATAGCCGCACAGCACCCACTTACCATGCGGCGGATACAGCGGCTCCGACAGCGGCATGTTGGGCACCGAAGTCAGCCATTCGTAGAGCAGATGGGTGCCGGGCGAGTGCAGCGCGAGCCCCAGGCGATCGCCGAAGGTATCGAAGGGATTGATGATGTGATCGGTGCCGAAGGAGGCCATGTTGTTCTGCACATCGCGGGTCTCCGCACGGCAGATCACCGGCAGCTCGCGGCGCAGCAGCTTGCTGGTGATGGCGATCTTGAGGTTGGCCTCGTCGTCGTCGGTCAGGGCCACTACGCCACGGCAATGACGGTTGAGCAGGCCGGCCAGAGTGAGATAGGCCGACACACTGGCGTCGGCGCACAGGCCGGGCACGTACATGTCCATATCCTCCAGCTCCAGGTCGTCGATACGTTCGGGGTTGCGATCGATGACCACGGCGCGGATGTCGCGCCGCGCCAGCGCGCGCACCAGCAGGCTTCCGGTGTCGCCGTAGCCGCAGACGATATAGAACGGCTCATGCAGACGGCGGATGCTGCGGGCAAACCCCTGCTCCACCACAGCGCGCTTGAAGGCCGGTTCCTGCAACAGGGTGAGGATCTTGCCGATGGCATACAGCCAGGCGATCACCGACAGGTAGATGGACACGATGGTCCACATGCGCTGGGCATCGGTAAAGGCATGGGGCACCTCACCGAAACCGATAGTGGTCGCCGTGTAGCTGACGACGTAAAAGGCATGGAAGAAGCCCATGTGCCACGGCTGTCCCTCATCATCGACCCCGGGGATCAGCACCAGGCCGAGCACGGCGATGGTATAGGCGGCGATCAGCACCAGCAGCGGCGCACGCATGCGCCGCAGAAACAGGAAGATGACCTTGTCCATCAGCGGCGCAGGTTGACCGTCTCGATGATCAGCAGCACCACCGAGACGATGTTGGCCAGCATGGCGCCACCGGCCAGGGAAACGATGCTGCCCATCACCATGGAATCCAGTCCGGTGCCGCTGACATGCTGGGCATAGGCCCAGACCACGGCCGCGGCCAGCAACTGTAGGTCCGCCACCAGCGAGGCCGCCAGCAGCAGCGCCCCCATCTGCGTGCGGTCACCGAATTTGAGCACGGTGGCGATCAGGTTCACCACGATCACCGCGAACAGCTCGTAGACGTTGTGATGGGCAGGATTGTCAAATTCACCGATGAAGAAGCCGAAGTTCAGGGTGAGTGCAAGGATGATGAAGAAACCGAAGACGACCTTTTCCAGGTTCATAGAATATTTTCTCCCGTGGACAACAGCGGTGATTGTAGGCATGAATCCGCGCCGCCGACAAACCATCAACGCCAGGCCACCGAGGCCAGATGATGGGCCTGGCGCGTGGTCTCCGGCAAGCGATAGCGCCCGGTGCAGGCCAGCGTGTAGTACACCGCGGTGGGCAGGCTGATGCGGTGGCCGGCGGAAATGAACAGCGGCTTCACCCCGCGCCGCGTGCGCAGCACCGCGCCGATGATCTCCTCGCCGTCGCGCAGCGGCACCCAGGCGCCGCGCTGGTCGGGCAGGTTACCGTAGCTGCCGATGAGGCGGCTCTTGGCCACGCCGATGGCCGGCACGTCGCACAGCACGCCGAGATGGGCGGCGATGCCAAAACGGCGCGGATGGGCGATGCCCTGGCCGTCGCACAGCAACAGATCGGGACGGCCCTGCAACTGCGCCAACGCCTCCAGCACGGCCGGGATCTCGCGGAAGGACAGCAGGCCGGGGACATAGGGAAAACTGGTGGGGCGGCGCGCTATGGCATATTCGAGGAGTTCGAGTTCGGGAAAGGACAGCAGGGCCACCGCAGCGCGCGTAATGGTATTGTCCTGCTCGAACCCGACGTCGACGCCTGCCACGCAGCGCACCTCGCCCAGCTGGTCGCGCAGCATCACCCTTCCCCGCAGCGACGTCTGCAGGGCCCGCGCCGCCGCCGGCGTCACGTCCCAGGCATGGTTGAGCAGCGGCGTCAGACCCATGGCCGACGCCGGTTGCAAAGCCGACGGGGGATGCGCAGAATGGCGCGCTGCACTTTTTCACCCCGAACTGACGAAAAATCATGACTGGACATAATCCGTACATCTTTGACGTGATGCAGGAAGACTTCAAGGACAAGGTGCTGGAGGCCTCGCAGCAACAGCCGATCCTGCTCGACATCTGGGCCGACTGGTGCTCGCCCTGCCTGGCCCTGGCGCCGGTGCTGGACAAGGTACTGCGGGAGTACGAGGGCAAGGTGCTGCTGGCCAAACTGGATGCCGACGCAGGTGAGAACATGAAGATCGCCGGCCACTACAAGGCACGAGGCTTTCCCACCGTCATCCTGTTCAGGAACGGCGAAGAGGTGGATCGCTTCTCCTCGGCACGGCCGGCGCCGTTTGTGCGGGAGTTTCTCGACCGCCACATCGCGTAGTTTCGGGTTTCGAGTTTCGAAAGGGTGGCGGGGTGCTTGCAACTCGGAGCCCGAAATTCGAAACTCGAAACATGTTTACCCTGCGTCTGACCATCGGCGGCCGCGTCCAGGGCGTCGGCTTCCGCCCCTTCGTCTACCGCCTCGCCCGTAGTCACGGCATCGTCGGCTGGGTACGCAACCGCAGCGGCGTGGTGGAAATCCTGGCCCAGGGCGAACCAGTCGTACTTGATGCCTTCACCGCAGCGCTCATCGATCAGGCACCGCCACTCGCCCAGCCGCACCTCATCTCCCGCAGTGAAGAACACGGCATCGGCCCGCACGACGGCTTCACCATCCTGCCCAGCGACGGCAGCGACGTGCCGCAGATCCACGTGCCGCCCGATTACTTCGCCTGCCCCGATTGCCTGCGCGAAATGCGCGATCCGCAGGACCGGCGTTACCGCTATCCCTTCATCAACTGCACCCAGTGCGGCCCGCGCTACACCCTGATCGCGCGTCTGCCCTACGACCGCCCCAACACCTCCATGGCCGGCTTCCCGCTCTGCCCCGCCTGCCGCGCCGAATACGAGAATCCCGCCGACCGCCGCTTCCATGCGGAGCCGGTGTCCTGCCCGCAGTGCGGGCCGCAGCTGGCTTTTGTGCGGGGGAATGATACCGTCGCTGACAGCGACGCCGCACTGCGCGCAACGGTGGCGGCATTGCGCGGTGGCGCCATCGTGGCGGTGAAAGGTGTCGGTGGCTATCACCTGCTGTGCGATGCGGGTAACGAGGACGCCGTGCAGCGCCTGCGCGCGCGCAAGCAGCGTCCGCACAAGCCGCTGGCGGTGATGTTTCTGCAACAGGGTGCCGACGGCCTCGACCTGCTGCGCACGCAACTGGAACCGGATGCAGCGGAGGCCGCACTGCTGCGCTCACCGCAGCGGCCCATCGTGTTGTGCCGCCGCCGTACCGACAGCACGCTGGCGCCGTCGCTCGCCCCGGGTCTGAACGAGATCGGCGCCATGCTGCCCTATGCGCCGCTGCACCACCTGCTGCTGGACGACTTCGGCGCGCCGCTGGTGGCCACCTCGGGCAATGTCAGCGGCGAGCCGGTGCTCACCGACGACACCGACGCAACGCGCCGCCTGGCTGGTATCGCCGATGCCTTTCTGCACCACAACCGCCCGATCCTGCGCCCGGCGGACGATCCGGTGTGGCGCAGCAGCCAAGGCACACCGCGCCCCCTGCGCCTGGGCCGCGGCATCGCGCCGCTGGAACTGCCACTGTCCTTCCGTCTGGCCGAGCCGCTGCTCGCCGTCGGTGGCCAGATGAAAAACAGCCTCGCCCTGGCCTGGGACAACCGCATCGTGGTCTCGCCGCATATCGGCGACCTGGACGCGCCGCGCTCGCTCGCGGTGTTCGAGCAGGTCGGCGCCGATCTGCAAACGTTGTATGGCGTGCAGGCGACACGCGTGGTGTGCGATGCCCATCCCGGCTACGCCAGCAGCAAGTGGGCCCGGTGCAGCGGCCTGCCGCTCGCCACGGTGCAGCATCATCACGCCCACGCCGGCGCCCTCTATGGCGAGCACGACGGCAGCGGAGACTGGCTGGTCTTTACCTGGGACGGCGTCGGCCTCGGCAGCGACGGCACGCTGTGGGGCGGCGAGACCCTGTGGGGCCGGCCCGGCCGGTGGCAGCGCGTCAGCAGCCTGCGCCCGTTCCATCTGCCCGGCGGCGACAAGGCCAGCCGCGAACCGTGGCGCGCCGCCCTAGCCCTGCTGTGGGAATGCGGCCAGGAGGCGCCGGACTTCCATCCCGAACAGGCGTTGCTGCACCAGGCCTGGCAGCAGCGCATCAATACCCCGCAGAGCTCCGCCGCCGGTCGCCTGTTCGATGCAGCCGCGGCCCTCACCGGCCTGTGCAGCCACGCGAGCTTCGAGGGCCAGGGACCGATGCAGCTGGAGGCCATCGCGTTGCGTGATGCCACACCCATCGCCCTGCCGCTCCACGACGACAACGGCGTGCTGCGCATCGACTGGGCACCGTTGCTATCCATGCTGATGGACACCAGCGTACCACTCACCACCCGCGCCGGAATCTTCCATGCCAGCCTCGCCGCCGCCATCGCCGCCCAGGCGCAGGCCCTGCGCCAGACCCGTGACTTCACCATCGTCGCCCTCGGCGGTGGCGTGTTCCAGAACCGCCTGCTCACCGAACTGGCCGGTGTCGCACTGGAGGCCGCCGGTTTCACCGTGCGCCTGGCCGCCCAGCTCCCCTGCAACGACGGCGGCCTGTGCTACGGCCAGGTCATCGAGGCCGCCGCCCCCAGCCAAGGAACCGCCCCATGACCGATGCCATCGACTACGCCGCCCTGCTCGCCCCCGCCCTGGACGAGGCCCGCCTCGGTTTTGCCGAAGGCGGCGTGCCGGTGGGCGCCGCGCTGTTCGACGCCAAGGGAAAACTGCTCGGTCGCGGCCGCAACCGCCGCGTGCAGGACAACGACCCGTCGGTACACGGCGAGACCGACGCCTTCCGCAAGGCCGGGAGACAAACGAATTACCGCGACAAGGTCCTGGTCACCACCCTGGCCCCCTGCTGGTACTGCTCGGGCCTCGTCCGCCAGTTCCACATCGGCACCGTGGTGGTGGGCGAGTCAGAAAACTTCGAGGGTCACCTCGACTGGCTGCGCGAGGCGGGGGTGAAGGTGGTCGAACTGAACAACGCCGAATGCATCGAGCTGATGCGCCGTTTCATCCGCCAGTCGCCGGAGATCTGGAACGAGGATATCGGCGAGTGTGGCGCGTGTCGGTGATACCAACCAGGCAGAGGTGCAGCGATCAATGGACGATACATCCTGCGCAATAATCCGCGTCATTGCCCTATGGACGGACTGCCCTAACTCGCCTTCGCCCGCGCGATCATATTTTTTACGGCCGGGGTTGTATTTACTGGAACCAGACGTGTGTCTGGATGTGCCTTTTGGAATACTCGGAATACCTCGTCGGAGAATGCCTGACCAATCTCTTCAACTCCTGAAAAGTCCAGGATCACTGTTTTGAATTTTTCGAACCTGAAAATCAATCTCTTTGCCTGCGATCTGGAAACCAGCTTTTCGCCTTCGTACTGAGCGAGTTTCACCGGCACAATGGTCTTGGCGAATGTGTATTCTTCAGGAGCGGCGAACTTATCGAATACCTCCTTTGTCGTGCGCCCGCTACTGTTCATCAGGCGCATCACGACAAGCGTTCCTGCCGCACTCATCGGGCGTTCGATCAGGAGATCATCTCTCCCGTCATCATGCATAAAGTGCAAACTTCCGGACCGTATATCGAAAAGATCAAAGACTTTACTTGAGAAAAATATTCCTTCGCCGGAATGGTTGTCGGGATCTGTAGTGAACTTCCCCTTAGCCAATTCAAGGATGGCCTCGCGGGGATCATAAAGTTGCAGGGCTTTCTGAATCTTGTTGAATATCCCTTCCCCGTCATCCGACACCCACACTTGAGTGTAAAGAGCGTTACGAACACACCAAATTTTTATTTTATTGGAGCCGGAATGGTCTATGGCGTTATTGACCATTTCAGTAAAACCATACCTCCAGATATCCCTGACATTCTCTGGCAGGTCGCGCACGATGGGCTCCAGCAATGACCGCCACACACGATCCTCAGATAGTCCGGTGCGGTCATATTCCTCACTGATCCTGCTGGTCTCAACAAGAGAATATTTAACGCCTCTACCTATGCCTGTCTTGACGATCAAGCCTTTTGCGACAGCCGCACGCAAGCGCTTACTAGCGGCCTGCCTGGATATCTTCAGGGTAGCCGCGAGCTTGGCAGCGACATTTTTCCCATCATCGAATACCAGTTTTAACAGCTCAATTGTAGGTTCGTTGGGCAACATTTTATGCATTAAACGTAAAGTGGCATGCATTTAATTGTAAACATATCCGGCAGAAATTGGAATCTTCCAGAATTTAAATGTAAACCAGGCAGGCTACACAACCCCCATCGAACCTGTGTTACCAGAGCTCATCAAACGCATCACCAAATCCACCGCTCAAGTTCGAACCGCCTTGACATTGGCGACTCAACAAAAGATAGTAATCGAATACTATCTTTCCAAGGAGGCGCCATGGAAGCCCATCCCAAGCACCTGCCGGCGGACGAACGCCGCGCCGTGACCGTCGAGGCGGTCGTCGAGCTGGCGGCCACGCAGAATCCCAGCGAGATCACCACCGCCGCCATCGCCAAGCACATGCAGCTCACCCAGGGCGCCCTGTTCCGCCACTTCCCCAGCAAGGAGGCGATCTGGCAGGCGGTAATGGAGTGGGTGACCGAACGACTGCTGGCGCGGCTGGAGCGGGCGGCACAGTCCGCCGCAACCCCGCTGGCACGGCTGGAGGCCATATTCATGGCCCACATCGATTTCGTGGCCGAGCACCCCGGCGTGCCGCGCATGCTGTTCGGCGAGCTGCAGCGTGCCGGCACCTCCCCCGCCAAGCAGATGGCGCAGACCCTGGTGCGCCGCTACAGCGAACGCCTCGCCACGGTCATCGCGGAAGGCAAGGCACGGGGCGAGCTGGACCCGGAACTGGACAGCGCCGCCGCCGCCACCCTGTTCATCGGCACCATCCAGGGCCTGGTCATGCAATCGCTGCTGGCCGGCAATGTGGCGCAGCTCCATGACAACGCCCTGGGTGTCTTCGCCATCTACCGTCGCGGCATCGGGAGCTAAGCCATGAAACAGCGTCTTTCCCTCAATGGCCGCCGCCTGGTCCTGCTCGCCGTGTTGCTGCCCCTGCTCGGCCTGTTCGTCTTCGTGATGCTGCGCGCCGGGCCGCTGGCGCCGGTGCCGGTGGTGGCAGTCACCGTGGAGGAGCGTGCGCTCACCCCGGCCCTGTTCGGCATCGGCACGGTGGCGGCGCGCTACACCTACCGCATCGGCCCCACCGTGGCCGGGCGGGTGCAACAGGTGAACGTGGAGGTGGGCGAACGCGTCCACGCCGGTCAGGTGCTGGGCGAGATGGACCCGGTGGACCTGGACGAGCGCCTCGCCGCCCAGCAGGCGGCGCAACTGCGTGCCCGGGCCAATGTCGCCGCCGCCCAGGCCCAGGTGGCGGATGTCAGCGCGCGGCGCACCTACGCCGCCGCCCAGGCCGAGCGCTACGAGCAGCTGCTGCGCGCCAATACCGTCAGCGCCGACGCGGCGGAGGCGAAGCGGCAGGAGCTGCAGGTGGCCGAGGCCGGCCTCACCGCCGCCCGCGCCAACCTGGAGGCGGCGCGGCAGGAGCTGGGCCGAGTGCAGGCCGAGCAGGCCGCCCTGGTGCAGCAGCGCGACAACCTGCGCTTGCTGGCGCCGGTGGACGGCCTGGTGACGGCGCGCGCCGCCGACCCCGGCACCACGGTGCTCGCCGGGCAGCCGGTGGTGGAGGTAGTCGACCCGGCCAGCCTGTGGGTCCACGTGCGCTTCGATCAGCTGCGCGCCGCCGGCCTGCGCGCCGGGCTGCCGGCGCAAGTAGTGCTGCGCTCGCAGGCCATGCAGCCGCTGGCCGGCAAGGTGCTGCGCATCGAACCGCTGGCCGACGCGCAGACCGAGGAATTTCTCGCCAAGGTGGTGTTCGACACCCTGCCGGAAACGCTGCCGCCCATCGGCGAGCTGGCCGAGGTCACCGTGGCGCAGCCGGCGCTGCCGCCGGCGCCGGTGGTGCCGACGGCCAGCGTGCAGCACGTCGACGGCCGTCTCGGCGTCTGGCGCATCGTCAACGATGCGCTGGAGTTCGCCGCCGTGGAGCTGGGCGCCAGCGATCTCGACGGCCGGGTGCAGATCCGCAGCGGCCTGCAGGCGGGCGAGCGCGTGGTGGCCTACAGCCAGCGCGCCCTCGCCGCGCGCCACCGCATCACCCTGGTCGATCGTCTGCCCGGAGTCGCGCCGTGATCAGCCTGGCCGGGCGCGACATCCTGCATGCCTGGGGCAAGTTCGTCTTCACCGGCATCGGACTCGGCCTGCTCATCGGCGTCACCCTCACCATGGCCGGCGTCTACCGTGGCATGGTGGACGACGCCAAGGTGCTGCTCGACAACAGCGGCGCCGACCTGTGGGTGGTGCAGCAGGACACCCTCGGCCCCTACGCCGAGGTCTCCAGCCTATACGACGACACCTGGCGCGGCATCCTCGGCATGGCCGGGGTGGCGCGCGCCGCCAACGTCACCTACCTCACCATGCAGGTGCGCCGGGGCGAACACGACGTGCGCGCCATGGTGGTGGGCGTGGTGGGCGGCGAACCCGGCCTCCCCGGCCAGCCGGGCTTTCTCGTCGCCGGCCGCCACCTGAGCCGCAGCCACTACGAGGCCGTGGCCGACCTCGCCAGCGGCTTCCAGGTCGGCGATCGCATCCAGATCCGCCGCAATCACTACACCGTGGTCGGCCTGACCCGGCGCATGGTCTCCTCCGGCGGCGACCCCATGATCTTCATTCCGCTCAAGGACGCCCAGGCGGCGCAGTTCCTCAAGGACAACGACGCCATCGTGCGCCAGCGCGCGCGCACTGCCGCCAATCCCGCCTTTGGCGCCCCCAACGTACTCGACGCCGTGCTCGCCTCGCAGAGCAGCAACCCCTACGTCAACGCCGTGCTGGTGCAGATCGAGCCGGGCCGCGACCCGGAGCAGGTGGCCGAACCGATCCGCCGCTGGAAGCGCCTCACCGTCTACACCCGCAGCCAGATGGAGGACATCCTCATCGGCAAGCTCATCGCCACCTCGTCGAAACAGATCGGCATGTTCCTGGTGATCCTGGCCATCGTCAGTGCGGCGATCGTGGCGTTCATCATCTACACGCTGACGCTGGGCAAGATCCGCGAGATCGCGGTGCTGAAACTCATCGGCACGCGCAACCGCACCATCGCCGGCATGATCATGCAGCAGGCCGTCGGCCTGGGCCTCATCGGCTTCGTGGTGGGCAAGATCGCCGCCACCTTCTGGGCGCCGTTCTTCCCCAAATATGTGCTGCTCGAAAGCGGTGACGCGTTGCGCGGCTTCATCGCCGTGGTGGTGATCTGCATCCTCGCCAGCGTGCTGGCGATCCGCGCCGCGCTGAAGGTCGATCCGGCGGAGGCCATAGGTGGCTGACATGGAAAAATCAGGTATCCGCATCGAGGGCCTGCGCAAGCGCTACGGCGAGGGCGACACCGCGGTGGACGCGCTCAAGGGCGTGGACATGCAGGTAGCGCCCGGCGAGGTGGTCGGTCTCATCGGCCCGTCCGGTTCGGGCAAGAGCACCCTGCTCAAATGCCTGGGCGCAGTGATCGAACCCAGCGCCGGGCGCATGACCCTGGGCCAGGATCTCATCTACAATGACCGCTGGGAGATCGCTGACCTGCGCGCACTGCGCCGCGACAAAATCGGCTTCGTGTTCCAGGCCCCCTATCTCATCCCGTTCCTTGATGTCACGGACAACGTCGCCCTGCTGCCCATGCTCGCCGGAGAACCCAACGCCATTGCCCGTCAGCGCGCCCGCGAACTGCTGGAGGCACTGGATGTGGCGCACCGCGCCCGCGCCATGCCGGCACAGCTGTCCGGTGGCGAGCAGCAGCGCGTGGCCATCGCCCGCGCCCTGGTCAACCGCCCGCCGGTGATCCTCGCCGACGAGCCCACCGCACCGCTGGACAGCGAACGCGCCCTGGCGGTGATCCGCATCCTCAACCAGATGGCGCGCCAGTTCGACACCGCCATCATCGTCGTCACCCACGACGAAAAGATCATTCCCACCTTCAAGCGCATCTATCACATTCGTGACGGCCGTACCCACGAAGAGGCCGGTGCGGCGATGCCGTTGGAATGAAAGCATCTGCACTCGCCATCGGGTTGTACCTCATGCTGCTGCCGGCGATCACGCTGGGCGCGCACGGTACCCAAACATTCGTCAGCCTGCAGTTCGAAAACGATTTCTTTTCCAGCAGCGGCGACCGTTATTACACTCACGGTTTCGAAATATCCATGCTGCGCCAGCAAAAACCTCCTGCCGAACTGAATGGCATTGAGGCTGCCATTAGCCACATGGCCAAACAGTTTCCCTTCTATCGCAAGGGAGACCACCTGAATCTTGTCAGCTACACACTGGGCCACAAGATATTCACCCCTGACGATCTCAAGGCCACGGAACTCATCCCTTATGACCGCCCCTACGCAGGTTATCTCTACGCCAGCGCCGCAATCCTGTCGCAATATGGCAGCAATGACCTAGTGGACTACGGCAACATGTTTGAAATGACACTGGGGCTGATCGGTCCAAGCGCCCTGGGCGAGGATGTTCGTGTCGGCGCCCACAAACTGTTCAACAGCGAAATAGCCAATGGTTGGGAACATCAATTAAAAAACGAGGTAGTGTTTGGTGTTTCATACTCCAGGGTCTGGAGCATGGTGCTGCCAGCGGGAAAATCACTGGAGCTCGGTGTCGCCCCCAACATAGGCATCAGCCTGGGTACCGCCTATACCTATGGCGCTGGCGGCGTAGTTTTCCGTTTGGGTAAAAATCTCCGGCGTGACCTCGCGCCACCAAATATTTCCCCCGGTTTTCCCGGCATGGGCTATTTCCGTGCTGACCCGGAACCGAGTTGGTATGCCTACCTTGGATTTGAGAGCCGGATAATGGCACGAAATATCTTCCTTGACGGCAACACTTTTCAATCCAGTCACAGTGTGGACCGGGAAAACCTGATCGGCGACATGCAATTTGGCTTGGTCTATATGTGTGATGGCATGCGCATTTCATACAGCAACATGCTGCGAACAAAAGAATTCGATAGGCAGAGAAAAAATGTCCACTACGGTGCGATAAATATTTCCTTTATCCTGCGATGAAAGAATCAGGCCGTAAGCCTTGATTACGCCAGGCCTATCGCATCACAGCTCCCTATAGCTTCTTATGTTCGCACGCAACACCTGCAACTTCATGCTAATCAGAATTTCCTCCAACGCCGCATAAACACACACGATAGCGGCGATATACAGCAGCCAGCCGATCCCGAACACCAACAACCCCACCACACCAATAGCGGAAACCACGGCCGCCACCTTTACCGCCCAGGTGTGATAGCTGGGTAAGCGGCGAAACTTAAGCAGGCCGACAATGGCCGGCAGCGAATAGCTGGTGATGATGAGCATGATGACACCCGCTTCGGCGCGCACGCGCTCCGGCCACAGCCACCAGGCGCCGAGACTCACGGCAGTGTAGAACGAGAGGTCTCCCCAACTGTCCAGTCGCGCTCCCAGCGTAGTGCACAGGTTGAGACGGCGCGCCAGCCAACCATCCACGGCGTCGGTAAGCCAGGCAGCAAGCATCAACACCAAGAATGCCATACCGTATCCGCGCCAGGCGAACAGCAGCATCAGCGGCGCTGCCAACAGGCGTGACAGACTTAACAAATTAGGCAGATTCATGCACTCCTCCGGCGTCGCCAACCCAGCGCATACACGACCACCGTGATGATAATCACGCCAATGCCCATGGCGACCTGCAGTGGTCGCGTCAAACCTTCAGGGTAGATAAATGACATCAGATAATGATGTATGAAGCCGCTGTCATAACCAGCCTGACCGGCCAGCATACGCAGACGGTTTTCCAGAGGTGTCAGCGGACAATACCAACCGGCCAAGGCGATCATTGTGCCCCAGAATACCGCAGGCAGATGCAACCATACCAGCCATGACCAACGCCATTGCAGCAGGCCGCCGAATACCACGAACAGGATAAACGCGGCATGCAGCAGCAACACCATATCGGCCAGCAGTTCATAGAGCATATGCAACATATCATTCCGCACAGTGATACTGTCTAACCCACACGATTCTGCCGTTCATCGGCGACGGCCAACGGCCAGCAGTAGACATCCCAGCACCGCCACCCGCATCAGCTCCGCCGTGATCACTTAACCAAGTCCCATACCATCGCAGTGACACACCATGGGGATCGTACCGGTTAGCGCAAGACCTTGTCAGGCAACCGGTGGCGGTGCAACATATCTGCGGCAACGATGGTGTTTGCCGCGTGCCTCAGCTATGCTGTCTGCGATGATCATAACAATGAGCTATCACCCTGCACTGCATTCGTGCCTCTTTACTCCTTTCCCGGCGTGCCCGATACCTGCTGGCGTGATGCTGCAGCCATGAAACGAGCGGTAAAGATCACCCGCTACAGTTACTATGTCGCCTGTTTCGGTGCGCTCGAACTACTCCATCTGCTGACCATTTGGCCGCCGTCGCTGGTCGCGTTATTATCGCCCTTCGGCGTCCTTGCTGCCCTGATCGTGGTGGACAAGGCAGTCTGGGCACGACAGGAGTGGATCGACACCTTCTTCTCCAGCTTTGCCAAACAACAGCGCGACTACTTTCTGCATGAGTTCTTCGTCTACGTCGTCGTAGCCCTCATCTGGGTCATCGTAGCGCGCGAGATATTCCAGATTTCACTGTATGACTCGCTTTACGATGCTCTGTTTATTCTTCTCCTGGGATATTTTGCTGCCATCGACAACACGCTGACGGTATCGCGCAACTGGTACCTCAACGGGGTGCAGCAACGGGTTGACTCTTTCCGCCTCATCCCCGTCTCGGTAACCTTGCGGCAAGCCATTTTGAGCCTACTTTCTGCCATTACGCTATTTCTACTGGCCGCAGTGTTCCGGTTCCACGATGGGCTGACATATGCCAAAGCACCAGCACCGACACTGGTGCTGAACTTCACCAAGGAACTCCTGTTCTTTCTGCTCGTCCTCGGTACCCTGTTGCTTCGCATCTCCCGCAGCTACACCAACAATATCCACTACATCATGGAAAGTCAGCTCAAGGTGATACGCGATGCCCAAGCGGGCGACTATTCTCAGAGCATCCCTCTACTGACACAAAGTGAACTGGGGCTAATGGGCCTGCAATTGAATCGTCTCATCGAGTACATGCGCAAACGGCAGGATATTGAAAATCTGCTCAAACAGGTGGTCAGTCCGGATATCATGGAGAAACTGATCAATACCGACACCGAGAAACTCAAAAGGGGCGAGGAACGGGAGGTAGCGATACTGTTCTGTGACATTCGTGGTTTCACCGAAATGAGTGAAGGCGCATCTGCAGCGGATGTGATTCAGTTCCTTAATGCGTTTTTCGCAGAACTCACCGAGATCGTCAGCCGCAACCATGGCACCATCAACAAATTCATGGGCGACGCCATCCTGGCGGTCTATGGCACCGATTCTGCCGATAATTCCATCAGTGCGGCCAGGCAAGCCGTTGATGCGGCCATCAATACAGCCTACGAAATCACCCTGCGGGTGCGGCAGATACGTCTACCCAACGGTGGTTCACCGGAAACCGGTACTGGCATCCATTTCGGCCGCGTCGTTGCCGGCACCATTGGCTCGGCACAACGCTACGAATATACTTTTCTCGGTGACGCGGTCAATACCGCGAGCCGCCTGCAAGGTCTCAGCAGACGATTCGGATATCCAATCATCGTCTCCGCCGAGGCCTACGCGATGGTATCCGACCACCTGCGTACCGGATTGACCGACTTGGGTCAGCACAAGGTACGGGGCAAGGCCGATGCTCTACACATCTTTGGCGGCCCCAACGAAACACGTGAGTAAATATCCGGCACATGCCGTGCATGGCAAGCCACTACAGATTTGGCGGATGCTCCCATTGTGATGGCATAGGGGGGGTGTCCGGCATCGTTGACGATGCTTGGTAAAATTCAAATCAGGTTTTCATTGAGCAGATAGGAACGCATGTCCACACCATAGGCATCGGGTGGCAATACCTGGCGAATGCCTTGTCCTTTTTCCTCGCCGCCCTTGGCAAACAGCGCCAGATTGACCAACCGGGGTGGCTCATACGGTCGCTTGTCCGCTCCGCGCACCAGCATCAGGCGTGGAAAAAGATGCTCACCCGGCAATGATGAAATGACGATACCTACTTCGCCGCTGTCCAGTTCTACCAGACTACCGACCGGGTAGATGCCCAGGCACTGAATGAAAGCCTCGGTCAGCTTGGCATCGAAAATCCTGTTGCGATAGAGATACAGATAGCGCAGCGCCTCCGTGGAAGACATGCATTTCTCCCCCGTGCTGCGGGTCAGCCTGTCATACACATCAATGATGGCGACGATCTTGGCAAAAATCGTTATCTCATCGCCGGTCAATCCCCGCGGATAACCCTTTCCATCCACCTGCTCGTGATGCGAGTACGCCGCATCAATGACGCTATCGGGAATATCCGGAGTGTTGCGCAATATTTCCACCCCATAGTCGATGTGATATTTCATCACTGTCGTCTGTTCCGGGGTACGGTTGGTGGCACGCAGGACCTCTAGTGGGATACGTACCTCACCCACATCATGCAGGAGCGCTGCCAGCCCCAACTCCTCTACCATCTTTTGTGAAAATTTCATGTAACGCCCCAGGGCCAAGGCCAGGATACAGCAGTTGATGGCGTGGGTCTCCGCTTCCTGCTCGTGATTCCTGATGCTGCCCAGTAACAACATGGCATCCGGATTTCGGATCAGGCTCTCGATAATTCCCGCGATCACTGCATAGGCCTGGTCATAGTCGAATGCCTGACCGATCCGGCTCTGGCTGTACATGAGCACAACCTGTTGCTCAGCAAACGCCTTGACCTGACGCGCCTGCGCCATCTCGTCCTCAATGGCAATTTCCGGCGCGGGTTTTTCGTATTTTATCTGCGCCAGTTTTACCGCAGCTGTTTCAATCTGTTTCACGCTGGGCGCTTCTGGCCGTTGATATTCACTACGTTCCTCATCAATGAAGACAAATTTGCAGCAGCGCGCCAGTTCGTTGATATCGCCCTGACTGGTAATGGTAAAACCCTGGAACAAAAACGGTGTTTCGAGCCAAGAGCGATCGAGCTCACTGACATACATGCCGATCTGCAGTTCTTTGGTATCAACCTTTCGTTTCATAAGTGATGGCCACTGAAAATCTTGTTGTATCAGTCCGCGCTACCAGTCCGGATATACCTGCGCCGCAATACTCCCAGAGAGTATGGAATATCCTCCGGCAAGGGCCAACTGAATCCGCTCACTACGGTGCATGCCGGCAGTTTGGCCATTCTATGGCTCTACCGCCACCCTGACCTGAACTATTTTGTAGGCGGCCGCCGGTACTGCGCTGTCCTAACGTCGGACCACGGCGTATCGCCAATGCCGCAATGGTACTCGCTGCCGCACCGCAGTGTGGCGGCGCATCTGCTTGGCATACTATCCCGCCGCGTATATACGGGTTAGCCTATACCCCATTTACCACAGCGGACGACTACCTACGATGAACCACCACATTTCCTTGGCCCATGGCAACGGCGGGCGGTACATGCGCGAGCTGATCGAGCAGGTGTTTGCCCGCCATCTGGCCAATCCAGGTCTGGACGTGCAAGTGGATGCAGCGTGCATCACGATACCACCCGGCGATCTGTTCATCACCACCGACGGTTTTACTGTGAAACCGCTGGAGTTTCCCGGCGGTGACATCGGTGCATTGGCGGTCCACGGTACGGTGAATGATCTGTCGGTAGCCGGCGCCACGCCGCTGTATCTCACCGTCAATGCCTTCATCGAAGAGGGTCTGCCCTTCACCACACTGGAGCGTCTGGTGGTCTCGCTGGCCCAGGCGGCGCGAAACGCTGGCGTGCGCGTGGTGGCGGGCGACACCAAGGTGGTGCCGCGCGGCGAGGGCAGCGGACTGTATCTCGCCACCACCGGCGTTGGCGTGCGCCGCCCCGGCCTGCAGCTGGGACTGGATCAAATCCAGGCCGGTGATGTGCTGCTGGTGAGTGGGCCGGTGGGCGACCACGGCACTGCCGTAATGCTGGCGCGCGAACAATTCGGCCTGCGCGGCGATCTGCAATCGGACGCCGCCTGTGTCTATCCGCTCACCGCCGCCCTGCTCGACCTGCCTGGCCTGCGCTTCATGCGCGACCCCACCCGGGGTGGCCTCGCCACCGTTGCGCATGAGATCAGCCGAGCCTGCGGCCTCGGCGTGCGGTTGCGCGAAGAGGCGATCCCGGTGCGCGACCCGGTGCGCGCTGTGTGCGAGATGCTGGGCTATGACCCCTATTACCTGGCCTGCGAAGGACGCGTAGTGGCGGTAGTGGAACCTGCCGCTGCGGGCGAGACCCTGGCGCGCTGGCATGCGCTGCCGCAGGGAGCTGAAGCAGCGATCATCGGTATGGTAGCAAACGGACATCGCCACGTGGTGCTGGAGACTCCGTTGGGCGGCGAGCGCCTGCTGGAGGAACTGGAGGACGACCCGCTGCCGCGCATCTGCTAGGTCTGCTTGGTGGATGCACTGCGCATCCCCCCCTATATCGCGTTCTTATCGTCCTGGCGCAACGTAACCGGATCGGCCAAGTGCAATACCCGCTGCGGATAGGGGATATCGATACCATTGGCATCGAAGGCCTGCTTGATCTCCCGCTGGATGGTATTGCGCAACTCCAGGAAGTTCTCCCGCACCGCCCACACCGAGAACTGCAGATTCATGGCCGAATCGCCGAAGCCGGTGAAGATGAACAAGGGTTTCGGTTCTGCCAGGCAAAGCGGATTGCGCTCCGCCACTTCCTGCAACACCCGCTGCACCTTGCCCATGTCTTCCTTGTAGTTGACGCCGATCTGCAGGTCGAGGCGGCGGATCGGGAAACGGGTCAGGTTGGTGATCTCCGCCTTGATCATCGTCTCGTTGGGCACGCGCACGAACAGATTGTCTGGTGTGCGCAGCTTCACCGACAGCAGGTCGATGGACAGAACCTCGCCGATGGTATTGCCAACTTTAATCATGTCGCCGACCACGAAGGCACGCTCGCCGATGAGGAACAGGCCGCTGATCAGGTTGGAGGCTGAGGTCTGCGAGGCAAAGCCCACCGCCACGGTGAGGATGCCGGCGGCACCGAGCAGTACGCCGAGATTGAAGCCCATCTGCTGCAGCGCCGTCACCACGGTCAGCGCCAGCACCGCATAGAACACCACACGCTGCACCAGCATGGTCTCCTGCGCTGCGGTGTAGCGCCTGGCGGCACGGCCCGCCGCCAGACTCGCGCCCTTGGCCAGGCCCCAGCCGATAAGCAGGATCAGGCCGGCGCGCAGCCACGCGCCCCAATCGATACCGTTAAGCGACTCCATCGTCGTTGCCTCCGCGTCCGAACAGGGTACCGAAGGCCTTGCTGAGCAGGCCGCGATCGGCACGGCGTCGTGGCCCGCCAAGCAGGGTACTGGTACCCGCCTCGGGCGGCGCCGTGTTACCCAGGCGTTCCAGTTCCAGCGCATTGTCCTCGCCGCGCTTCAGTTCCACCGCCTCGGTCCACAGGGCTCCATTCTCTGCCTGGTAAAGAGACAGGAAAGGTACCGGCAGATGCAGGCGCTCCACTGCCGCCATGTCGATGCCGGTGTTGGTGATGCGGATAGGCGTCACCGCGCGCCAGGAGCTGAAGGGGAAATCTTCCAGGGTGGTGCGCGCCATGGTGGAGGCGGCATAGGACAGCCCGCCGGCTCGCGTGGTCGGCCCGGCCCAGGTGTCGGAGGGGCGCACCACCGGCTGCTCCTGCAACAACGCACCCTGGGCATGCACCTGCAACCATAGCTGCGTGCTGACATAGAGTTGGATGGATTGTGCCGGCGGGATGAACAGCGCCACATCCGGCCGCGAGATCACCGGCCGGTCCGCCAGCAGCGGCATGAGTGACAACAGCACCGTCGAAGACTGGAAGCTGTAACGGCTGAGCTTGGCCTGCTCCGGCATCTGCTCCGGTGTCAGTCCCAGTTCAACCTCGCTGCGCTCCTCATTGTTCTCATCTCCCAGCACATAGCCGATGCGCCACTCGCGCGGCTGATGCGTGATCCACAGCTGCGCCGGGCCGATGGTCCAGCATCCCGCCGTCCCTTCCGCCAGTTCGAATTCGCCCCACCAGGGTTTAATGCGTTCCATACCCACCTCAACAAGCCGTATCGCCACATGATACGCAAGTTGTCCCCATCACGGCAGACACCCCAGGTCTGCACCATGGTCTAACCTTAGGGCATAACCATGCGATATCGATAGTACCCGCATACGAAGGGTGTATTTTCCGGCATCGAGGCAAGGAGGTGTGCCATGTTGTATCGACGCGTCTACTTTCTGTTTCATGACGAGGCGGCGGCACGCAGCGTGATCAACGAACTCAAGACCAGGCTGGTGGGGGATAATTACCAGCTGCATGCACTGGTCAAGGGCAACGGCGGTTTTGCCCGCCTGCCTAACGCCGCGGTGGAACATGCGCCGTCGCTCCCGGCACGGGCCCAGGGTGTACTGTGGTACCTCAGCGTCGGTCTGTTCACCGCAGCGCTGATCGCCATGGTAGTGGCCTTGCTGGCCATGTCATGGCTGTGGGTACTGGTGTTCGGCGCGATCGTGATTGCTACCCAGATATCCGGTTACCTGTTCACCAACCGCATCCCCAGCGCCCAGTTTGATCGTTTCCGCTCCGCACTTGATCACGACGAGATTCTGCTTCTGATCGACGTGCCATACCGGCGTGCCCGCGAGGTGAAGGAGCTGGTCTACGAACGGCATCCGGAGGCCAGGACCAACGGCATCAACTGGCACATCAATGCCTTTGGCCTGTAGAAGCCTGCAGCCCGCGCAGTACGCCACTGCAACGAAGTACTGCGACAGCGGGTGCCGCACCCATCACCCCTTGCTGAAGGTCATCTGCCCGTCCGCCACATCGATACGAATAGTATCGTCAGGCAGGAAACGACCGCTGAGTATGGCCTGCGCCAGCGGGTTCTCTATCTGTTGCTGGATGGCGCGCTTGAGCGGGCGCGCGCCGTATACCGGATCGAAGCCGGCCTCGGATAGTTTGTCCAGCGCCGCCGCCGTGAGATCCAGCTGCATGTCGCGCTCGGCGAGGCGCTTGCGCAGGTAGCCGATCTGGATGTTGGCGATGCTGTGGATCTGCTCGCGCAGCAACGGATGGAACACCACCACCTCGTCGACGCGGTTGATGAACTCGGGGCGGAAGTGCTTGCCCACCACCTCCATCACCGCCGCCTTCATTTCCTGGTAATGCTCGTCGCCCGCCATCTCCTGGATCAGCTGCGAACCGAGGTTGGAGGTCATCACGATTACCGTATTGCGGAAGTCGACGGTGCGGCCCTGGCCGTCGGTGAGGCGGCCGTCATCCAGCACCTGCAACAGCACGTTGAACACGTCGGGATGCGCCTTCTCCACCTCGTCCATCAGCACTACCGAGTAGGGCTTGCGCCGCACATGCTCGGTTAGATAGCCACCCTCCTCGTAGCCGACGTAACCCGGCGGTGCGCCGATCAGGCGCGCGACGGAATGCTTCTCCATGAACTCGGACATGTCGATGCGCACCATCGCCTCTTCGGTGTCGAACAGGAAGGAGGCCAGCGCCTTGCACAGCTCCGTCTTGCCCACGCCGGTGGGACCGAGGAACAGGAAGGAGCCGTTGGGACGGTTGGGATCGGACAGGCCGGCACGGGAACGGCGGATGGCATCGGACACCGCCTTCACCGCCTCGTCCTGACCCACCACGCGCGTGTGCAGCGCCTGTTCCATGCGCAGCAGCTTGTCGCGTTCGCCTTCCAGCATCTTGCTCACCGGGATGCCGGTCCACTTGGACACCACCTCGGCGATCTCCTCGTCGGTGACGCGGTTGCGCAGCAGCTTGGTTTCCTGCAATTCGGCCTGCTGCGCCATCTGCAAGGACTTCTCCAGGTCGGGGATGCGGCCGTACTGCAGTTCGGACATGCGGCCGAGGTCGCCGGCGCGCCGCGCCGTCTCCAGTTCCATGCGCGCGCGATCCAGCTCTTCCTTGATGTGCTGGGCACCCTGCACCGCCAGCTTCTCGGACTTCCATACCTCGTCCAGATCGGCATATTCCCGTTCCAGCTTGGCGATCTCGCTTTCCAGATCGGCCAGGCGCTTGCGCGAGGCCTCGTCGCTCTCTTTCTTCAGCGCCTCGCGTTCGATCTTGAGCTGGATCAGGCGGCGGTCCATGCGGTCCATCACCTCGGGCTTGGAGTCGATCTCCATGCGGATGCGCGAGGCCGCCTCGTCCACCAGGTCGATGGCCTTGTCCGGCAGCTGACGATCGGTGATGTAGCGGTGCGACAGGGTGGCGGCGGCGACGATGGCCGGGTCGGTGATCTCGACGCCGTGATGCACTTCGTATTTTTCCTTCAGGCCGCGCAGGATGGCGATGGTGTCCTCTACCGAGGGCTCGTCCACCAGCACCTTCTGGAAGCGGCGCTCCAGGGCGGCATCCTTCTCGATGTATTTGCGGTATTCGTCCAGGGTGGTGGCGCCGATGCAGTGCAGCTCGCCGCGCGCCAGGGCCGGCTTCAGCATGTTGCCGGCGTCCATGGCGCCTTCCGCCTTGCCGGCGCCGACCATGGTGTGCAGCTCGTCGATGAACAGGATGATCTGCCCTTCCTGCTTGGCGAGATCGTTCAACACCGCCTTGAGGCGCTCCTCGAATTCACCGCGGAACTTGGCGCCGGCGATGAGCGCGCCCATGTCCAGCGACAACAGGCGCTTGCCCTTGATGCCTTCCGGCACCTCGCCGTTGACGATGCGCAGCGCCAGGCCCTCGACGATGGCGGTCTTGCCCACGCCGGGCTCGCCGATGAGCACCGGATTGTTCTTGGTGCGGCGCTGCAGGATCTGCACGGTGCGGCGGATCTCGTCGTCACGGCCGATCACCGGATCGAGCTTGCCCTGCTCGGCGCGCTCGGTGAGATCGATGGTGTATTTCTCCAGCGCCTGGCGCTGTTCCTCGGCATTGGGGTCGTCCACCTTCTGGCCGCCGCGCATCTTGTCGATGGCCTGTTCCAGCGCGCCCTTGCTGGCGCCGTGCTTGCGCAGCAGGTTGCCCAGTTCGCCCTGCTCCTCCACCGCAGCGAGCACGAACAGCTCGGAGGAGATGTAGGCGTCCTTGCGCTGCTGCGCCAGCTTGTCGGTGAGGTTGAGCAGCTTCACCAGCGCATTGGACACCTGCACGTCGCCGCCCGCGCCTTCCACCGCGGGCAGGCGGTCCAGCGCCTCGCCCAGCTGCGAGCGGAGCGGATTGACGTTGACGCCGGCCTGGCCGAGCAACTGGCGCACCGTGCCGCCCTGCTGGTCGAGCAGCGCGGTCATCAGGTGCAACGGTTCGATGTACTGGTGATCACGCCCCACCGCCAGGCTCTGCGCATCCTGCAGGGCGGTCTGGAACTTGGTGGTCAGTTTGTCCATGCGCATGGGGAAACCTCTTGATCAGTTTCGAGTTGCAATGGCAGCAGAGATGGGGCCGGTACACCTACCCTTCAAGAGGGTATCAAGCGAAGGACTCCATTCAACCACAAAAATCTAAAACTACCTTCAGTCCGCAAATGAACGCGAATGGACGCAAATATTCATAATGATATAAAGGGTGGCCTGCCCATCCGTTGAGTGAAGCGGTCCGGCCCGATATACGCGGAGTTCCGTAGGCCCGATATAGCGACAACGATATCGGGCAACGCTTGCCGGACACCGCTGTCGCCATGTCCGGCCTACGTCCTGCTGTCTGATTTGCGGTCATTCGCATTCATTTGCGGACTGAAAGGTTGTTTACGATGCGGCTCGATGTATTCGGAAATGTAGCGCAGGCACTCGTCGTCGCTGAACTGGTGGCAATTGACGGAAGCGTGGCTGGTGAGGCGCGGCGCGCCACGACGGAACGCCGCCAGCACCACCTGGCCCTCGCCCTTGATGCCTTCCAGCCGCACCGGGTAGACCGGGCAGTCGGCCAGCTGCGCCAGCCGCGCCACGCCGCGCTTGAGCGGTCGCGGCGGCTCGGAGTCGAGGTGGATGGTACCGTGGGGAAACAGCGCCACCACCTCGCCGGCGGCCAAGGCCTTGAGCGCCTCGCGGAAGGCACGTTCGGGCCGGCCGGAACGGTCCACCGGAATGCAGCCGGCGGCGCGGAACAGCCAGTGGAAACCGAAGCGGTGATACTGCTCGGCGGCGATGATGAAGCGTAGCGGGCGACGGCTGGCAGCAACCAGCAGCAGCGGGTCGAGGCCGGACACATGGTTAGCCACCACCAGCGCGGGGCCGCTCTCCGGCAAGGGCAGGCAGTCGGCGGAAAGGCGGTGGAAGCGGTGGCAGAACAGGCGGTTGAAACCATCGATGAGGTTGAGCCAGCGCCCACCCCAGTCAGCAACGTGGGCGCTATCCAGCGTGTGCATGGCCCAGCGCCCGAGCAGCAGGGCGGCGAGTACGGCAATCGTCAGATAGATGGCGGAATCCATTCAACGCCGACGACTACAAGAATGCAGACGGCTGGAAATGTCCGGAACATATTTCCCAGGCACAGAGACGCAGAGTTGGGGGTTTACCTTACGCATCATCTCTGCGTCCTCCTCGTCTCTACGTCAGGTTTTTGGATGTTGCTCGGGCGCCGGCTGATACACCTTGCGCCTGAACAGGTCGTTGCGCCGGCTCACCAGGCGGTCAAGGAACAGCAGGCCGTCGAGGTGATCGATTTCATGCTGGATGGCGCGCGCCTCATAGCCTTCGGCATCGAGTTGCTGTGCGTTGCCCTGCGGGTCCTGATAGTGCAGGGTCACCTTTTCGGCGCGGATCACGTTGCCGGTGTAGTCGGGTACCGACATGCAGCCCTCGCGGCCGCTGGCCATGCCTTCCCAGGCGGTGATCTCCGGATTGATGATGAACAGGCGGCCGTGATTGGACACCGGCTTGCGCGTCCGCGAGCAGTCGACGATGACGATGCGCTGGAAGCGGCCCACCTGCGGCGCCGCAATGCCGACGCCGCCAGGACCAGCCAGCATGGTCTCTTCCAGGTCTGCAAGGAAGGCATGCAACTCGTCATCGAACCGCTCGACCGGCTGCGATTCCTGTTTCAGGCGCTCATCCGGGTAGGTGAGAATTTCAAGGATCGCCATGGCCCGCTCAACCGATCATCGTTTCGATCGGTTCCAGATGGGCCTCCACGCCCTCCTCTCGGATCACATCCACCGCCGCCTGCAGGGATTCAATGCCTTCCGCGGCAGTGCCTTCGATCTGCATCACGTAGATGGGCTTGTCCTCGCTGCCCCCCACCATCGACTCCAGATCGGTGATATTGAGGCCGGCCTCGGCCAGGGCTCCGGTGACCTTGGCCACAATACCGGCACGATCAGCGCCATAGACCGTGACGCGCACGTCCGGCTCCACATGCTGGTGCAATTTGCCTTCGATGCGATCCAGGTGCAGATGCAGGTCGAGTGACTCGGCCACCGGTGCAATGACATCGGTAAGTGCCTTGCTGGAGCGTTCGAAATCCACCATCAGCATGATGGTGAAGGTGCCGCCCAGGCGCATCATCGAGGCCTCGCCCAGGTTGCAGCCGCCGTCATACAACGCTGCGGTCACCTTGGCGACGATGCCGGGCCGGTCCTTGCCCACCAGGGTCAGCATGTACCAGTGATTCATGGTTGAACTCCGTCAGTGCAGGGTGGAATGAGCAAAATAGATCACCGCGATGCCGGCGCCAATGAGCGCCAGTTGCTGCGCCGTCGCCTCAATGTGCAGGCGGCGATGCAGACCGGGGATCAGATCAGCCACGGCAATATAGATAAAGCTGGCGGCGGCGATGGCCAAAATAAAGGGCACCACGTGCTCCAGGCCGCTCAGGCTGAAATAGGCCAGCATGGCACCGACCACGGTGGTCAGGCTGGAAAGCAGGTTGAACATCAGGGCGCGGGCGCGGCTGAAACCGCTGTGCAACAGGATAGCGAAATCGCCCACTTCCTGCGGAATCTCGTGTGCGGCCACGGCCAGGGCGGTAACGACACCGAGCTGGATGTCGGTGAGGAAGGCTGCCGCAATGAGGATACCATCGACAAAATTATGGATGCCATCACCGATGAGGATCAGGTGGCCGGCAGCCGCATTACGATCATGCACATGCTCAATGCCATGCGCCTCACAATGGCTGCTGTGGCAATGGCGCCATAACACCATCTTTTCCAGCAGGAAGAAGCCGAGGATACCGAACAGTACGGTCATGGTGATGTGATGCACGTCGGTCACCCCCTCGCCCTCGATGGCGTGGGGCAGCAGGGCAAGAAAGGCCGCACCGAGCAGGGCACCGATGGCAAAGCTCACCGCATGGGGAAGCAGACGTGCGCGCTGCCGTTCCGGCAGCAGCAGGAACAGGCCTGCCGCCAGCACACTGAGCACACCGCCAATAAGCGAAAAAACGATAATCCAGACCAGTAGGGTCATGATGTCCATTCAACACCAGGGAGGAAGGCGCATCATACCGCAAGCCAGATCAGGCTGGCCATGCGGCCAGTAATCCCGTCGCGGCGATAGGAATAAAATCGCTGTGTGTCGCTGTAGGTGCACAGTTCGCCGCCGTACACCGCGGTCACTCCGCAGCGCGCCAGACGCTGCCGCGCCAGGGCGTAGATATCGGCCAGCCAGCGCCCGGCCGGTGAAGGTATAAAGGCCGCTGCCGCCGTCCCATCCTGCGCCACAAAGGCGGCGCGCACCTCTTCTCCCACCTCGAAGGCCCCCGGCCCGATGGCCGGCCCCAGCCAGACCAGGAGTTCCGTGCCCGGCACGCCCAGCCGCGTCACCGCCGCCTCGATCACCCCGGCCAGCAGGCCGCGCCAACCGGCATGCACCGCCGCCACCCGCATGCCGGCACGGTCGCACAGCAGCAGAGGCAGGCAGTCGGCGGTCATCACCGTACATATGGTACCTGGCCCGAAAGCCACACTGGCATCAGCACAACCGCCCTGCCCCTCCGCCACCGTAACGCCATGCACCTGGGTCAGCCACAGCGGCTCCGCCGGCAGCGCCAGTTCGCGGCACAGGCGGGTGCGATTTTCCGCCACCGCCACCGGGTCATCGCCCACGTGGTCACCCAGGTTGAGACTGGCATAGGGACCCAGGCTCACGCCACCGTCGCGCGTGGTGGTGCAGGCACGGACGTTGGGGGGAGCGGGCCAGTTGGGAAGGAGGATATCCATAACTCAAGGTTCAGAAGCTGGGTGGCACAGTGCTTTTCAATTTTGAATTACCGTTGCGCCGCATCCTCGCGTAGCACTTCTATCAGCGCCAGCATGTCCCCTGGCGCCGGGATGCTCCACTCCATATATTCGCCGCTGTTCGGGTGCACCAGTCCCAGGCGCATGGCGTGCAGGGCCTGGCGCTTGAAGCCGTGCAGCATGGTGCGCAGGGCCTCGCTGCAACCGGCCGGCAGGCGCAGGCGGCCGCCGTAAACCGGGTCGCCTACGATGGGGTGGTGGATATGGGCCATATGCACGCGGATCTGATGGGTGCGGCCGGTTTCCAGCCGCACCGCCAGCCGGGTGTGGGCACGGTAGCGCTCTACCAGGCGATAGTGGGTCACCGCCGGCTTGCCGGAGGCTACGATGGCCTGGCGCTTGCGATCCACCGGGTGGCGGCCGATGGGGGCATCCACCGTACCGCCGCCGGTCATCTCGCCCATCACCACGGTGTCATATTCACGGGTGAACTCACGCGCCTGCAAGGCCTGCACCAGGGCATTCTGTGCCTCCAGGGTACGCGCAACCACCAGCAGCCCCGAAGTCTCCTTGTCGATGCGGTGGACGATGCCGGCGCGCGGCACCTGGGCAAGTTCCGGCGCATGGTGCAGCAGGGCATTGAGCATCGTACCGGCCGGGTTGCCAGCCGCCGGATGCACCACCAGCCCTGCCGGCTTGTTGAGCACGATCAGGGCGGCATCCTCGTAGACGATGTCGAGGGGGATAGGCTCCCCCTGATGGCGTTCATCGGCTTCGACCACCGCCTCCAATTCAATCCGCTCCCCCCCCACCACCTTGTCCTTGGGCTTGCATACCCGGCCATTCACCAGCGCCTTGCCCTCCTTGACCCACTGACTGAGACGGGCGCGCGAGTAGTCGGGCAACATGATGGCCAGTGCTTGATCCAGCCGTTGCCCCGCCAGTTCAGGCGGTACTTCCAGGAGGTAATTTTTACCGGTCATAACGTGCAGCTCTCATGTAATAAGCGCGCTGTCCGCTCGCACACACTCTCGGGATATGCGGCATAAGTGCATTTTTGTACAGAATCGCGCCGAGGACTCTATTTCACAAGGGATTTTTTCTTGGCCACTAGCCATCGGCAACGACGGCTTTGGATAAAATTCCCTATGGAATCAAAGACCCGGCAAGGGCAGATGAAGTCGGTGGATACGACGGCGCGTCCGGTGCATTTTCGCGCGGGCACGTATTCGGGATATACTGCGCAGCACTTGGCCGTTGCAGGAATCGATGTAAATGCGTGTTACCGGTAGTCTTTTGGCGCTGATGTTGTTCGTGCTCACCGGCACGGGCTGTTCCTTCATCAAGGAGTACGACGAAACCGCCGGCTGGGATGCCAGCCAGTTGTACAACACCGCGAAGGAAGCGCTCAACGACGGCGACTACGAAAAGGCCATCCGGTTCTATAACAAACTGGAAGCAAGCTTCCCCTACGGCCGCTACACGCAACAGGCCCAATTGGAGACCACTTACGCCCACTACAAGGATGGCGAAGCCGAAGCCGCCATTGCCGCCGCCGACCGTTTTATCAAGCTGCATCCGCGCCATGCAAATGTGGATTATGCCTACTACATGCGTGGTCTGGCCAGCTTCGAGCCGGGCCAAAACTTCCTGCAGCGTTTCTTTCCACAAGACGGTGCACAGCGTGATCCCACCGCTGCACGCGAGGCATTCCGCTACTTCAGCGAACTGGTACAACGTTTCCCCCAGAGCCGTTACAACCAGGATGCCGTGCAGCGCATGACCTATCTGCGCAACAACCTGGCGCGCTATGAAATCCAGGTCGCTGACTACTACATGCGCCGTGGAGCCCACCTCGCTGCTGCCAACCGTGGCAAATACGTGCTGGAACACTACGAGCGTACCCCATCAATACCCGATGCACTGGAGATCATGGTGCGTGCCTATCGGGAAATGGCGATGAACGACCTGGCTGATGCCGCCTACCGCATGCTGGAGAAAAACTACCCGGAACGGGCGGCGCAACTGGCACCCTAACCCGGACACAATGCACAAGTGCGTCACATCCACGGCCAACCGTAGACCATGCCCCGGTGCTAATGGTGGATACTGATGGCCCCCTAGGGCAGGCCGCGTAGCATATCTCGAAACAACAACAAGGAGAGGCAACAGCGATGTGGGACTTTTTCGAAACCGTCCGCCACCGCCATTCGGTGCGCAGATACCGTACCGACATGGCGGTGGAACCGGAAAAGCTGCACGCCATCCTGGAAATGGCCTGCGCGGCTCCCTCCGCCGGAGACTTGCAGTCCTACCACATCGACGTGATCACCGACCCGGCTCTGCGCCAGTCTCTGGTGGAGGCCGCCGCCGACCAGCCCTTCATCGCCGAGGCGCCGGTGACCCTGGTATTCAGCAGCCACGGCGAACGCGCCGCCAACAAATACGGTGAACGCGGCCGCCAGCTCTACGCCCTGCAGGATGCCACCATCGCCGCCACCTACGCCCAGCTCGCCGCCGCCGCCGCCGGCCTCGGCTCCACCTGGGTCGGCCAGTTCGACGAGGCCGCAATCGCCCGCCTGCTCAAACTCGATCCCGGTCTGCAGCCCATCGCCCTGCTCACCGTCGGCTACCCGGCGGAACTGCCTGAGCCGACACCGCGCCGGCACCTCACCGAGGTGGTCAGCTATCGGTGAACGGCAGATACAAGATACAAGGGAATGAGCGCGCTGCGCGCGCAAACCGTATTGAATCAAGCGTGTGCGTAGCGCACACCATCCCTTGTATCTTGTAACTTTCCTCTTGTATCTGCTTTATACCGCGTCGGGCCCTTCTTCGCCGGTGCGGATGCGCACCACGCGCTCGACGCTGGTCACGAAGATCTTGCCGTCGCCGATCTTGCCGGTGCGTGCGGCCTTGGTGATGGCCTCGATACAGGGCTCCACCTGATCGTCATTGACCACCAGTTCGATCTTCACCTTGGGCAGGAAGTCCACCACGTACTCGGCGCCGCGGTACAACTCGGTATGGCCCTTCTGCCGGCCGAAGCCCTTGACCTCGGTGGCGGTCATGCCGGCCACGCCGATGTCAGACAGGGCCTCGCGCACGTCGTCCAGCTTGAACGGCTTGATGATCGCTTCAACTTTTTTCATATCTTCCTCCGGAAGAAGTTCCAAGTTACACGTGGCAAGTTACAAGAAGAAAGCTGCCTGTTTGCTTGCAACTTGTCATTTACCAAACCCCGAGGTGATCGGATAACGCCGATCACGCCCAAACGCCCGCCGCGTGATGCGCACCCCTGGCGCCGCCTGGCGTCGCTTGTACTCGTTGCGGTCCACCAGGCGGATGACGCGACGCACCACGGCCTCATCGTAACCGGCGGCGACGATCTCCTCCAGACACTGATCCAGTTCGACATAACGCTCCAGAATGGCGTCGAGGATTTCATAGGGCGGCAACGAGTCGCTGTCCTTCTGATCCGGCGCCAGTTCCGCCGAGGGCGGCCGATCGATGACACGCTGCGGGATCACCGGACTGAGGGTATTGCGGTATTCCGCCAGACGAAACACCAGCGTCTTGGGCACATCCTTCAGCACGTCGAAACCGCCGGCCATGTCGCCGTACAGCGTGGCGTAACCCACCGCCATTTCGCTCTTGTTGCCGGTGGTGAGCACGATCTTGCGCTTCTTGTTGGAGATGGCCATCAGCAGCACGCCGCGGCAGCGCGCCTGCAGGTTTTCTTCGGTGGTATCCGGCGCGGTACCCGCAAACTCCTCGCGCAGACTGTCGAGAAAGGCGTTGAACAGCGGCTCGATGGTAATGACGCGGTAATCGATACCGAGGATGCGTGCCTCTTCCGCCGCATCTTCCACGCTCATGTCGGCGGTGTAGCGCGAGGGCATCATCACCGCCTCCACCCGCGTGGCACCGATGGCATCCACCGCCACCGCCAGGGTCAGCGCCGAATCGATGCCGCCGGACAGGCCGAGCACGACGCCGCGGAAACCGTTTTTTTCGATGTAGTCGCGCACACCGCACACCAGCGCGTCGTACACGCTCGCCTCCAGCGACTGCAGTGGAGCGACCGTACCGGGCAGGGCGCGCACCGCCTCCTCGCTCACTTCCAACTCGGCCAGCCACAGTCCTTCCTGCCAGGCCGGCGCACGCAGCACCACCTCGCCCATCTCATCCATCACGAAGGATTCGCCGTCGAACACTAGTTCGTCCTGGCCACCCACCTGGTTGACGTAGACCAGCGGCACGCCATTTTCCTTGATGCGCGTACGCACCACCTCCTCGCGCTCGCGCCCCTTGTTGATGTGAAACGGCGAGGCGTTGAGATTGAGGATCAGCCGCGCCCCGGCAGCCACCGCCTGGGCCATCGGCCCCGGGTGCCACACGTCCTCGCAGATGGTGATACCGACATTCACGCCATTGAGGGCCACCACGCACGGCTCGCTGCCGGCGGCAAAGTAGCGCTTCTCGTCAAATACGGAGTAATTGGGCAGGTGCTGCTTGTGATAGCTGCCGAGCAGCTGACCGTCGCGCAGCACCACTGCGGCATTGAACAGACCGCTCGCCGTCTGCTGCGGCAGGCCGAGGATCAGCGTGACGCCGCTCACGCGCCGCTTCACCTCCTCCAAGGCGCGCAGCACGCGCACGTGCAGGCCGGGGCGCAGCAACAGGTCCTCCGGCGGGTAACCGGTCAGGCTCAACTCGGGAAACAGCACCGCATCGGCCTTGAACTCATCGCGCGCCCGCTCCGCCGCGGCGATGATGCGCGCGGCATTGCCGTCGATGTCGCCAACCAGCGGATTGATCTGCGCCAGGGCAATACGCAGGGTCACTGTCATAAAGACACAACCTTTGCCGCAGAGACGCGGACGACTACAGGGATGTAGTCGGTTGGAAATGTCTGGAACATATTTCCCAGACGCGGAGATTCAGCATGCAACATCAATGATGCGTGCCTACCGGCAGGACTGATGGCAGCGTGTCCGAACCCATCGCACAACACACTCATCTACTCTGCGCCTCCGCGTCTCTGCGGCAGATGTTTCATATCTACTTCAGCACCGCCGCCATGCGCGCGCCCATCTCGGCCGGCGAGCGCACCACATGCACGCCCGCCGCCTCCAGCGCGGCGAATTTCTCCTCCGCCGTGCCCTTGCCGCCGGCGATGATGGCACCGGCATGACCCATGCGCTTGCCCTTGGGTGCGGTGACACCGGCGATATAGGCCACCACCGGCTTGCTGATGTGCTTGCGGATGAAGGCCGCGGCCTCCTCCTCGGCGGTGCCGCCGATCTCGCCCACCATGATGATGCCTTCGGTCTGCGGGTCGTTCTCGAACAGGCACAGCACGTCGATGAAGTTCATGCCGTGGATCGGGTCGCCGCCGATGCCGACGCAGGTGGACTGGCCCAGGCCGGCGCCGGTGGTCTGGTGCACCGCCTCGTAGGTCAGGGTACCGGAGCGGGAGACGATGCCGATCCTGCCCTGCTTGTGGATCGCGCCGGGCATGATGCCGATCTTGCATTCGCCCGGGGTGATCAGGCCGGGGCAGTTGGGTCCGATGAGACGCGCCTCGGTGTTCTTCAGCGCCGCCTTGACCTTGAGCATGTCCAGCACCGGGATGCCCTCGGTGATGCAGGCGATGACCTCGATACCGGCATCGGCCGCCTCCAGGATGGCATCGGCGGCGAAGGGCGCCGGCACGTAGATCATGGTGGCGTTGGCGCCGGTCTCACGCACCGCATCGTGCACGGTGTTGAACACCGGGCGCTCGAGGTGCTTGCTGCCGCCCTTGCCCGGGGTCACTCCACCCACCAGCTTGGTGCCGTAGGCGATGGCCTGCTCGGAGTGGAAGGTACCCTGCTTGCCGGTATAGCCCTGGCAGATCACCCGGGTGTCCTTGTCGATCAGAATGGCCATCTACGCACCTCGTACCGCGGCCACGACTTTCTGCGCCGCGCCGGTCAAATCATCGGCCGCCGTGATGGCCAGCCCGCTCTCGGCCAGCATCTTGCGGCCCAGTTCCACGTTGGTCCCTTCCAGGCGCACCACCACCGGAATGTGAATGCCCACCTCGCGCACCGCCTTGATGATGCCCTCGGCGATGAGGTCGCAACGCACGATGCCGCCGAAGATGTTCACCAGAATCGCCTTCACCTTGGCGTCAGACAGGATCAGCTTGAACGCCTCGGCCACCTTGTCGGCGTTGGTGCCGCCGCCCACGTCGAGGAAATTGGCCGGCTCGCCGCCGTGCAGCTTGATCAGGTCCATGGTGGCCATGGCAAGACCGGCGCCGTTCACCATGCAGCCGATGCTGCCGTCGAGGCGCACATAGTTGAGGCCGTGCTGCTGGGCACGGTATTCGCGCTCATCTTCCTGCGAGGCGTCGCGCAGCTCGCACAGCGCCGGCTGGCGGTAAAGGGCGTTTTCGTCCAGATTCAGCTTGGCATCCAGCGCCACCAGGCGGCCATCACCGGTCACCACCAGCGGATTGATCTCCAGCAGCGAGGCATCGCACTCTGTGAACAGGCGATACAGCCCGGACATGATGCTGCCGAGCTGCTTGATCTGCTCGCCCTCCAGGCCGAGGCCAAAGGCCACCTGCCGGCACTGGTAGGGCTGCAGCCCAGCCACTGGCTCCACCGCCACGGTCAGGATCTTCTCCGGGGTCGTCGCCGCCACTTCTTCAATGTCCATGCCGCCGGCGCTGGAGGCCATGAACACCACGCGCTGGCGGGCGCGGTCCACCACCATCCCCAGATACAGTTCCCGGGCGATATCGCAGGTCGGCTCGATGAGCACCTGATTCACCGGCTGCCCCTCCGGCCCGCTCTGGTGCGTCACCAGGCGGCTGCCGAGCAGGGCGTTGACCGCCTGCTGCAAGGCCTCGGCGCCATCCACCAGCCTGACACCGCCAGCCTTGCCACGGCCGCCGGCATGCACCTGGGCCTTCACCACCCAGCGCGCACCGCCCACCGCCTGCATCGCACGCTCCGCCTCGCCGATGCTCGCCACCACCCGCCCCTGCGGCACCGCGATGCCGTAGCGGGCAAACAATTCTTTTGCCTGGTATTCGTGCAGATTCATTCTCTGGATATCCCGGGAGACAGGGGAAAGGTGGCTATTGTGGAGGAAATGCGCCCAAGTTGGAAACCAGGACGGCTCGAAATTCAAAATTCGCGGGCCAATGTCAAAAACGGCCCCATCGCGTTGAATCTTGATTCTTGAATCTTGCTAAGATCATCCTACAACTATCTCTGGTGTCCGCCATGAACCTAATCCGCATCATCGTCATCGCCGCTGTCGTCTGGCTGGCTTATGTACTGTTTAAACGCTGGCTGGCGGAGAAGAACCCACCCCGTCCCAGTACGAACAACCAGCCACAGGAGCGCATGGTCAAGTGTGCCTATTGCGGTGTGCATGTACCGGAGTCGCAGGCACTGCGTAGAGGCAGCAACAGCTATTGCAGCCCGGAGCACCGCGACGCCCATCACCGTTGAGCCGATGGCCCCCTCCAACACAGCCGGCAATACGCTGGCCGACAACGACGAACCGCAGCCTCTGGATGCCGGCGATCACTGGAGGGCGCTGGGTTATTTTGCCGTATACCGCCTGCTGCTCACGGGGCTGCTGGTAGCGCTGCAACTGCTGGGGCAAACGCCCCAGCCTTTCGGCAGCCTGTCCCCCTCACTCTATGCCAGCGTCAGTTACCTCTACCTCGCCGCCGCCTTTCTTGCCGGAGGGGCCGTGCGCACCCGCCTGCTGCCGTTCAACCACCTTGTCGATCTGCACACCTTCACCGATATCGTCTGCATCACACTGCTAATGCATGCCAGCGGCGGCATCGACAGCGGTCTGGGCATGCTGCTGGTGGTGAGTGTGGCCATGGCCGGCATGCTCAGCATGGGGCGTACCGCCATCCTGTTTGCTGCGCTGGCCACTCTCGCGATACTGGTGGAGCAGAGCCTGCTCTACTTCAATGCCCCGGCCCACATTGCACGCGATGCCCTCAATTATCCTCAGGCCGGCATGCTGGGAGCCACCCTGTTTGCCACCACGGCCCTGGCCCACACCCTGGCGCAGCGCATCCGTGCCAGCGAAAAACTGGCGCGTCAGCGCGGGGTTGACCTGGCCAACATGGCCCATGTCACCGATTACGTGATTCAGCACATGCAGACCGGCGTAATGATCACCGATGCAGCCGGGCACATACGACTCATCAACACCACCGCCCGCCAGCTGCTTGGACTGGGTACCCGACCGGTGGCCGGTGAGCCACTGGAACGGGTGATCCCTGCGCTACAGAAACAGCTACAGGCCTGGCGTAGCGGGGAGCGACAGCCCACCGACCTGCTGGAAGTGGCCCACAGCGGCCAGAAGATACTGCTTCATTTCATGCCCATCGGCAGAGGCGCTGACAACCTGATCTTTCTCGAAGACGCCAGTGGTGCCAGCCAGCAGGCCCAACAGCTCAAGCTGGCCTCGCTCGGCCGACTCACCGCCAGCATCGCCCATGAAATCCGCAACCCGCTCGGCGCCATCAGCCACGCCGGTGAACTATTGGAGGAGTCGCCCACACTCGACACCGGCGACAAGCGGCTGTTACGCATCATCCTCGAACAATCGAAGCGCATAAACGCCATCATCGAAAGCGTGCTGCACCTGGGCCGGCGCGAACGCACCCGCCCCGAACACATCGAACTGGGACCGTGGCTGCAACGATTTGTGGATGAGTTCCAGCGCCACGCCACCTGCCAGCCGGGAGATGTCCGGCTTGCCGTGGAGGACAACGATCTCGCCGTGCAGTTCGACCCCGTCCAGCTGCACCAAATCATCTGGAATCTGTGCCTCAACGGCCTGCGCCATGCCACCACCGCGGCGGCGCCGAAATTGGAGCTTAGCGCCGGCCGCAGTGGTGGACACATCTGGCTGGATGTACGTGATCATGGTCCCGGAATTCCGCCTGAGGTGGCGGAACACCTGTTCGAGCCCTTCTTTACCACCCAAGGCAAGGGCACCGGCCTCGGCCTCTATCTCGCGCGCGAGCTGGCCGAGAGCAACCACGCACGCCTCCTCTGTGCGCCGCCGCCTGACGGCGGTGCCCGCTTCCGGCTACTATTTGACCGATGATGACCGCATCCCGACCCAGTGCCCTCGTGGTGGACGATGAACCGGACATCCGCGAACTGCTCGATCTGACCCTCTCCCGGATGGGAGTGGACACCTGTACCGCCGCCACCCTGGCCGAAGCGCGACGCTTGCTGGACCAGCGCACATTCCAGTTCTGCCTCACCGACATGCGCCTGCCCGACGGCAACGGCATAGACCTGGTACGCCACATCCAGCGCCACCACCCCGCGCTGCCGGTGGCGATGATCACGGCCCACGGCAGCATGCCCACCGCCATCGAGGCACTCAAGGCCGGCGCATTCGACTTCGTCACCAAACCGGTGGAACTCCAGGTGTTGCGCGAACTGGTGCATAAGGCCCTGCGCGTATCAGCCCAGAGCGCCTTGCGTACCGGCGAAAACGGACGGCTGGAACTGCTGGGTGATTCGTCTGCCATGCAAGCGGTCCGCGCCACCATCACCAAACTGGCGCGCAGCCAGGCGCCGGTGTATATCAGCGGCGAATCCGGTACCGGCAAGGAACTGGCTGCGCGCCTGATCCACACGCAGGGGCCGCGGGCCGAGGCCCCCTTCGTCCCTGTCAACTGCGGCGCCATCCCCACCGAACTGATGGAAAGCGAGCTGTTTGGCCACAAAAAAGGCAGCTTCACTGGCGCCGTCAGCGACAAGGAGGGGCTGTTCCAGGCCGCCAACGGTGGCACCCTGTTCCTCGACGAGGTGGCCGATCTGCCGCTGCACATGCAGGTCAAGCTGCTGCGCGCGATCCAGGAAAAGTCCGTGCGCCCGGTAGGTGCGCAGCAGGAAACCCATGTCGACGTGCGCATCCTTTCCGCCACCCACAAGGACCTTGCCGCCCTGGTGCGTGACGGCTGTTTCCGGGAGGACCTCTACTACCGCATCAACGTCATTGAACTGCGCCTGCCCGCCCTGCGCGAGCGCCCCGAGGACATCCCCCAGCTGGTCGAGTGGATGCTGCAGCGGCTTGCCAGCACCTGGAGCTGCCCTTTGCCCCGGCTGGAGCCGGAGGCCCTGCATGCGCTCCAGGCCTATCCCTTTCCCGGCAATGTGCGCGAGCTGGAAAACATCCTGGAGCGGGCCATGACCCTGTGTGAAGGCGATACCATCCGCAGCGCCGACCTGCGCCTTCCTGCCGCCGCCCCAAACACTGCCGCGGCCAGCGCGATAGCCACGGAAGTTCCTGCGGCATCCCAGCCCCTTGACCCGCTGCTTGATGCCATCGAAAAAGAGGCCATCCTCAAGGCCCTGGAACAGACCCGCTACAACAAGACCGCCGCCGCCAAACTGCTCGGTATTTCCTTCCGCGTCCTCCGCTACCGGCTGCAAAAGCTGGGGCTCAAGTAGGCCACTCTCCGATCTGGTAGCCCGCCTTTGGAACGGCATCACCGCTGTCCAGGTCACGACAACTCACTCGGACTCCGCCCCGGTGGAAATCATCCGCAGACGCCGCAGCACGTACCCCCCCCACTGGTAGATCAGCAGGCCAAGAAGAATACAGGCCGTGCCCTGCCATACGCGCGGCGCTACCACCTCCGCATTAATCCAGCTGCCCAGCAACAGCGCCAACACCGGCGTGATCAGCGTAATCATCGAAATGGCACCGGCAGACAGTCGCTTCAGCACAAAGAAATACAGATTGAAGCCCACTACGGTGCCGAACACGCCGAGATAGGTGATTGCCCCGACGTTGCGCTGATCCAGTTGTGCCGGCCACTGGCCATCGAACAGCGCCCAGGTCAGCAGGTAAGCGATGACCGCCAGCAACAAGGCACCACCGTTGAGAGCCATGGGATGCAGTGAGGCACCGGTGCGCTTCACCCATACTGCGCTGGCCGCCTGCAACAGTACGCCCAGCAACACGGCAGCGATCCCCTGCCAGGCGATATGCTCCAGCGCCCGACCGGCGAGAAAGATCAACGCCAGACCAAAGATACCCAGCACTACGCCAACGATGCGCAGGGGCGACAAACTGCGCTCGTTCAACCACCAGGCGGCCATCACCCCGGTGAACAACGGCGTCAAACCATACAGCACCGAGATTAGGCCGGAGGGGATGTATTGCGCGCCCCAGTAGGTGCACAGCAAGGCGGCGTAGATCCCCATAGCAGCCGCGGCATAGGCGTGACGCGCTTCACGATGCCAGGGCAGGCCAATACGCAGCAGCACCAACAGCAGCAGGCACAGCGCCGTACCCAGCGCCATGCGCGCGGTGACCGCAAACAGAAAACTCACCCCTGCGCTGCTCCATTTTATGGCCAACGGCGTGGTGGACCAGATCAACACAATGCCCAGATAGGCGGCGGGGACCGACATTTTCTTGCTCCCAAAAACAAAAAGGCCGCAGACTCAACGTCTGCGGCCTTTTGATGAATCATTACCCTGGTAACAACTAACCCGGCTTCACCCCTGCGGCACGCAGACGCAACACAACACGCCATACGGCGCGTCGTACTGCGAACATCGGTCGTGCATTCAGGTATGCCATGGCCGTTAAGCTACGCTGTGATGGATACGTACGTCAAGGTGTGGGACGCAAATGGCCGGCTTGCTCCAACCACGCGGTGAGCGTAGCGGCACTAAAACCGTTCATGCGCTCCTTGCCCACCAGAATGATCGGCACACCGGTCCCCCGCATGCGCCGGAAATCTTCACGGCCCTTGCGGCTGGTTTCAATATCGTATTCGGTAAAGGGCACCGCACGGGACTGCAAAAACGCCTTGGCCTTGCGGCACACGCCGCACCAGGTTGCGCTATACATGATCACCGGCTGGCCTGCATCGAACATAGCCGCCGGCACCGGCATCGAGCCCATTTCGTTGTACTTCAGCTCGACATCCTCGACCTTATGTTCTGCCGGTGGGGAGTCACCAAAATGTACCCTGCCTTCCGCATCGACCCAGCGGTAGACGCCGGAACCCCAGGCAGGGATTGCCAGAGACATCAGCAATACAGCAAGAGAGAGGGTACATCTGCTCACGGGCCGCTCCTTCAGCCAACACCAGGAGGCCAGCTTACCGCGCCTCCAGCCCCAAACAGAAGCCCCGCGTCAGCGGGGCTTCTGTATACGACATGACAGGCTCAGGCGGCCTTTTTCCCCACCCAATTCCTGTAGCCGTCCATCACCTCATTGTAGCCGTCATCATAACCGGCCTCGTAGGCCTCGGTGACGTGCTGTTCGCCTCGGCGCGGATTACGCAGAAAGCCGCAAGCCCATCCATCCATGTACTGCCGGTCCACGCCAGCCTTTTCCATGGTATCCATCGCGTTGTAGTAGGTCGTGTTCATGTTGCCTCCTGAAGTAACTGTTAACAAGCCATAGTTCTTCGTGCCCCAACAAGGCATGGCATTAACATAGTATTTCAGTAAACAATTTCAACCCCGCACACTTTGCGCCTTTGTCAGCGCAGCAACACCTCCAACTGCCTCTCACTCACGGCCCCCAACATCACCTTCACCACCGTACCGGCCTCCACCAGCACCAGGGTCGGCGTGGCGCGGACACCGAACTGCCGTGCCGCCGCCGGCTGCTGTGTCACATCGACCTTCACCACGTTGCCATAACGTGCTGCCATGGTGTCGATGAGCGGCGCCAGGGTACGGCAGGGACCGCAATGCGCGCTGTAAAAATAGAACAGCAGCTTGTCGCGCCCGTACTGCTCGGGCGTCAGCAAGGCGGCATAGTCTGGCGCAGCACGCCCCTGCATGCGTTTGCTGCCCAGCCACAGGAACAACGGCATGGCCATGAACACGGCCATCACGGCAATAAGAATAAAGGGCAAATACTCCATGGGAAGCGCTCGTATTAACAGCCTGGGGATCAATCCGGTATGCTACCCGCATGCGACAGTTCCGCAAACATACTCTTGTACTCGCCACCCTGTGCGGCCTGGGTGCCTGCTCCACCAGCGACATGGTGCGCATAGCAACCAGTGGCAACCCCTCCGCAGCCGCGGCCAATCTGGCCAAATCACGGGCGCAAAGCTATCAGGAAAATCCCCTGCGCCTGGTGCAGGACCTGCAACAGGCACAGCGCAATTACCAGAAGCTGGTGGATTTCCTCTCCGGCAAGGCCGGCGCGCAGTGGGGCAACAAGGAAGTGGTCACTCCCAGCAACAAGCGCTACGTCAAGTACACGCAGAACTATATGAGCCGCGCCATCGTGCAATTCGACCGCGGCCTGGTGACGGTGGAAACCCTGGACCCGGCCAAGCCGGAGCAGAGCCTGAAGAATGCTATTGTCACCACCCTGCTGACACCGGAAGACCCGCGGGCAGTAGACCTCTATTCGGACAAGAGCATAGCCCTTTCCGGCCGCCCCTATCTGCACGGCCTGGTGGTTGATGAACGGGGCCGCACCATCGACACGCCGGCACTGGCGGAGGGTTACGCCGATCACCTGCTGCGCACGGCACGACAGACCCGCATGGTGGATACCGAGAATGGCAACAAGCAGGTGCATTACGTGCAGCTCACCATGGTGCGCGACTACGAAAACCGCCAGGCGCAGCGCTACGCCGCCAGCGTCGACAGGCATGCCAAGAAGTTCGGCGTGAGCAAGAGTCTGATCTACGCGGTGATAAAGACTGAAAGTGCCTTCAATCCCTTTGCCGTGAGCGGCGCCCCGGCCTATGGCCTGATGCAGCTGGTACCGGACACCGGCGGGCGCGACGCCTACCAGAAGGTGAAGGGCTACGCCCATACACCGAGCAAAGACTACCTGTTCGACCCGGACAACAATATCGAACTCGGTGCCGCCTACCTCAACATCCTCGACCAGCGCTATCTTGCGCGCATTGCACATCCGCTGACGCGTGAGTACTGCACCATCGCCGCCTACAACGGCGGTGCCGGCAATGTGTTCAACATGTTCTCCAGGGATCGCACCAAGGCACTGGACATGATCAACTCCCTGCCGCCGTCGGAGGTCTACCGCCGCCTGCGCGACGAACACCCGCGCGACGAAACGCGCCGCTACCTGGTCAAGGTATTGGAGGCGCGGCGCGAGTTCGTGAAGATCTGACGACAACGCCAGCTGATCGGTACATCCATGGCGTGAAGCGCTACCGTGCTACCGTGCTGCCGGCTCCGCGGCAACGGTTTCCGGCGTAGTTTTCCGCCATGCCTCCAGCAGGAGCCGGTCACGGCCATAGATATCGTCGCGCAACTGCAGCACACCTGCCTCGTCCACCCAGGCAGTCCAGTAGACCAGATAGACCGGAATCGGCTCCGGCAGCTTCACACCCAGAGGTTTGCCGCGCTTGATCGCCGCCTCCAGTGCGGTGCGGTTCCAACGCTCCTCATCGGCCAGCAGATAGCGCGCCAGTTCGATCGGATCTTCCAGGCGGATGCAGCCGGAACTGAAGGCGCGTGTCGGCCGGCTGAACAGGGTGCGATCCGGCGTATCGTGCAGAAATATCCCGTAGCGGTTGGGTAGCAGAAACTTGATCTGGCCCAGGGCGTTGTGCGGTCCCGGCTCCTGGCGCAAGGTATGGGGAAAGCTGTCGCCATCCACCGCGTTCCAGTCCAGCGTGCTCGCATCCACTTCGCTGCTGTTGCCATTCAGGCGGCTGAACACACGCATGTCCAGCCGCCCCAGGTGGTCCGGCTCCCGGCGCAGACGCGGCAGGATGTCATCGCGGAAAATACTGCGCGGCACATACCAGTAGGGGTTAAGCACCAACGAGGTCATGGTGCTGCTGAACACGGGGGTCTGGCGGTAATCGCGGCCGACGATGACGCGCATGTTCAATACGGGCTGCTGCCACTCGATGACCTGGAGTTCGTAGCCGGCCATATTGACCAGGATGTGGCGTGACTCCATTTGCCGCGGCAACCAGCGCCAACGCTCCATATTGGCCTCGATTTGATGGATGCGCGCCTGCACCGGTACGTTGAGCGCTGCCACGGTCGCCTCACCAACGCTGCCATCCGCCTGCAGGCCGTGACGCTGCTGGAAGTGTTGCACCGCACGGCGCAACACGTTATCGAACCGTTCCGGATCTGCCGCCAGGGTCTGCGGCAGATCCCCTGACAACCGCAAGCGCTGCCGCAACTGAACCACCCGCGGTCCACGGCTGCCAGGGCGCAGAATATCGCCGCCCTCCACCCGTGGCCACCCACCTTGAGCAGCGGTGGCACGGTACCGGCGCAGCTCAGTGCGCAAGCGGTGATATCCCTTGTGGGGCGGCGGCAAGCCGGCCAGTACCGCACTCAGGTTCTGCTGGGCCAGTGCCTGCGGCAGCAGCAGCGAGACATCGACCGGCCGGTAGGGAATGTACCAGTCGCCGCCGGCCTGGCGTGGGTCGAGCCGACCACTGTGGGCATTGAGGCTGTAATGCAGAAAGGCGTCGGTAAGCAGCAGGTCAAGCTGGGCCAAGCGCAACGGCTCGTCGACGGCGTCACGCAGGCGCTGCTCGATGGCGGCCAGGGGATAGTCGCTCACGGGCAACCCCTCAGCCTCCGCACGACGCAGTGCATTCAGCAACTCGACAGCCGCGGCAATAACGCCTTGCCGGCCGATCCATGCGGGGCGGAAATCATGCTGCCAGTAATAATCGCTCACCTGATCCGGCAAGGCCAGCGGCACACCATCCACCCGTTCCGCCCCCATGGTGGCAAGCGCATAACGAATCAAGTCAGCGGTCTGTTCCAGTGCCGAATCGGCGAGCGGCATGTGCAGGGCTGTTGCGCGTACCGGCAGGGTGCACAGCAGCAGCCCGAATACAAGGAACCCGCTACGCGAAAAACAGCGCATACGGTCTCTCCAGCGCCTCCGCCAGTTGCGCCGGCGAAAAATTGCGCGCCAGCCGCAGCATTTCCTGGCCATCGAAATACACCATCAGCGTCGGTACCGCAAAAACCGATTGCTGCGCCGCCAGTTCCGGTGCCGCGGCACTGTCTACCAATGCCACAGCCACGCGGGGATATTCCTGTTGCAGCAACCCCACGATGCGTGGCTTGAGCACCTGGCACACGGCGCAGTCGGGACCACCGAAATACACCGCAGCGACAGAATTCTGCTGCACAAATTCGGCAAATTGTGTGAGGTCTTCAAGAATGATCGGCATGCTGTATTTTTGACGCGAAGCGGTTGGTTCGTGATAATGACAAAAGACCATGCAGGAGAATCAACTTTTGTCCCACTACAGTCAACAGGAACGCGAGCAACTTGCCACCCTCGTCATGGGTGTACTTGATGCGTGGAACATACAGGAAGAATACCAGATCGCACTACTCGGCTTGCCCGAGAACACCGCCACACGCGAACTCACCAAGTTCAGCCGCGGCAAGGCCCTGCCCGATGACAACGACCTGCTGCAGCGCGCTGTCCACCTCATCGGCATCCACCAGGCGCTACACGTACTTTTCCCCCTCAACCCCAAGATGCCTGGCTTCTGGCTCACCACCCGCAGTCGCTACTTTCGCGGCCAGCCGCTTACCGTGATGCTGGACGAGGGTCTGCTTGGCATGGACCGTGTCTGGCGCCACCTGGACTGTACCCGCAATTGGGAATAATCACCGAGGTTGCGGCACCCGTTTCTTTCCTCGGGCTGACGGCCAAGGCATCCTGCCACGCGCCAAATATCATCCGTCCATGGATATTAGGCCGCGCCACCGGTGGTTGAGCGCTATAATCCGCCCCCACCATGGACCTGCCCACCCTCGCTGCCTTTCTGTTTGTTGTCACCCTTGGCGCCTATGTGCAGACCGTTACCGGTTTTGCCCTCGGCCTCATCGTCATGGGCGGTATCACCCTGTTCGACCTGGCGCCGGTGTCCTACACCGCAGTCGTGGTGAGTTTCACCGCCCTCAGCAACAACATCTTTGCCCTGCACCGCGGGCTGCATCTGATCGATCGCCGTGCCGTAACGTACACTCTGCTTGGCATGCTGCCGGCGGTATATATCGGAGTAATGCTGCTAGGTGCCCTGCACAGTGCCTCGGTGGAGACTCTGCGCATGATCCTGGGCGCGGTGATCCTGGCCGGAGGTGTAATGCTGGCGCTACGGCCGCACCCACAAGCCCAGCGCGCATCGGGCTGGGTCGATGCCACCGCCGGTGTCGCCGGCGGCATATTGGGGGGCATGTTCGCCATTGGCGGACCGCCGCTGGTATTCCACTTCTATCGCCAACCGCTACAACTGGCGGTGATTCGTGCCACGCTGCTTGCCACATTCGCTGTGGCCACCGCGATGCGCCTGGTGTACGTCGGACTGGAAGGCGACATTGATCTACCCATGGTGCAGGTGAGTCTTCTGTGCCTGCCGGTGGTATTCCTCGCCACGCTCATCGGCCGTCGCTACCCACCGCCGCTGCCCGACCTCGCCATGCGCCGTTTCGCCTTCACACTGCTCGGCAGCATCGGCCTGATGCTGCTTGTCTGAGTTTCGAGAAGATTGTGTCGTGGCTTTTTGAAACTTCAAACTCGCAACTCGAGACCTATTTGTCCAACCCAACCCACGGCGTGAGCCCCATCTTGTGACGGATCATATCGCTGTAGATCTGGGCTTGTTCGCGTGACGGGAAACCGGTGGCGCGTACGCGGTACCAGACGCGGCCCTCCATCCGGGCCGTTTGCACTTCCACATTGAAGCCCGCCTGCTGCAACCGCTGCTGCTCCGCCGCCGCTGCCTTCGCCTCGGAAAGCGAGGCAACATTGACCACCCAATCGCCGCCACTGGCCGGCGTGGGCAATTGCGGCGCCAGACTGGCCACCTTGGCAGCACGTTGCGGTGCCGGACTGGCGGCCTTGGTTGTATCGGGCGCCTTGGCCACCGGGGGGACGGTACGCTTGGTCGCCGCCAGTTCATCGCTCAAACTGGCGATACGCCGTTCCAGCTCGTCGACCCGCACGCTCATGGTATTCAGCTGCGCCCCCGTGTCACTGAGGTGACTCATCGGTCCATCGAGCAACACAGCCATCTCGTTGACGCGCTGGTTGAGCCGCGTCAATGTTTCCTGGGTCTGGAGGTCAGGGCCGCTGACAATACCGGCCGGCTGTTGGCGCAACTGCGCCAGTTCGGCACGCAGATCGTTCATCTGGCCGTGCAGGCTGACGGCAAACCAGCCGGCCACCGCGGCGATCACCAGTGAAAAAAGCGCCACTCCGATGGTGGAAACATCCAGGGACCTGGTATCCGCCGGCGACTCGTCCTCCGCCGCCATTATCGATACCGGCGCGGCGGTAGGTGCCGAGGCCGCCGCCGCAGTAGTGAACAGATCGCCGCTGCCACCCCGCTCGGCGCTGTACGGCGGTGGTTCGGGAGCAGCCATATCTTCCACTACGTCCAGATTCAAGTCATCGGAGGCCATGTCGGTTGTGACACTCAACTCCGGTACGTCGTCATCGTCAGCCACTGCATCCTGGTGCAAATCCGCCCCGCTGGCGGGGACTGCCGCCGCCAGCTCCGCTACCTCTTCAAGCAGCGGATCAGCGATCGCCTCGACAACATCTTCCTCATCCGTCTGCACCGCATCCCCCTGGCCGAACTCGGTGAGAAAGGCATCCAGTGCGTCCAGATCCGACGAGCTGTCTTCTGCCTGTTGTGGCTTGTCACCCTGGTTCTCATCCGGCACATCACGGAAATCAGCCAACAGATCTTCCTCGTCTTGCTGCCCCGCGGGCACCAGCCTGTCATTCATGAATTTGCCCCATTATCACTCCCCCCAACCAAGAGGCATAACTGCCACACAGGTACAGACTAACAATCACTGACGTGGCCGGCAATTGCCTGTATCAGCGTGTATCTTGCCGTGCCTTTAGCAGATCGCGAATTTCCGTCAACAACACCTCCTCACGCGACGGTGGCGGCGGTGCGGCGAGGACCTCCTCATGCTGGCGGCGCACACGATTAATCCCCTTCACCAACAGAAATACCGCGGCGGCGATGATGATGAAATCAACCAGGCTCTGGATGAAGCGGCCGTAATTCAGCGTTACCGCCTCGGCACCTTCGCGCAAGACCGGCAGACTCACCGCGAGATCGGCAAAATCCACGCCACCCACGAGCAGCCCTATGGGCGGCATCACAACGTCGGCCACCAGCGAACTGACTATCTTGCCGAAGGCCGCACCGATGATGATGCCGACCGCCATGTCAACCACGTTGCCGCGCACGGCAAAGGCCTTGAATTCCTGCATCATACCCATGATCTTCTCCCTGTTTCAGACGGTTCGTCCGCCTGAACAGGATAGCCCATTCCCTGCCGCATCTGCAGAGCAGCCAGGATGTACCGGAGCATTTGCACTGAAGAACAAAAAATCCCGCGCAATCCCGAGAATCTCAGTGCCGCAAAATTTCGATGCAGGCGTTTGCCGTTACTACTCATGATGCGGCAAGCCGCTGTCAGTCGATGTTTAATTACAGGTTTCCCATACTGCACCAGAGGGTGAGGAAAACACGGCAAGGAGCGTGTACTACACGCGTCGGTACAGTTCCGCCAAACGACGCAGGCGCAGACCCAAGTCTGCCGCTACCTGGTCCCAACAGAAACGCCACTGCCAATTTCCCACCGTGGTACCCGGTGTATTCATGCGGTACTCCCCACACAGCTCCATCACATCCTGCATCGGTACGATGGCAAGGCGTGCCACCGAGGCATAAGCAGTACGGATCAATGGCCAGGGCATGGGCTCGGCGGGCTGGCCGAGGTACTCCTGCATGATCTGCCGTGTCGACTCGGGTAGGGTATGCCACCAACCGAGGGTGGTGTCGTTGTCGTGGGTACCGGTGTAGACCACGCTGTTTTCGCTGTGATTGTGCGGCAGGTAGGGATTGTTTGGGCTACCGTCGAAGGCAAAATGCAGGATGCGCATGCCGGGCAGGGCGTATTTGTCACGCAACGCGGTAACCTCGGCAGTGATGGTACCGAGGTCCTCCGCCACCACTGGCAGCGGATCAAAACGCTGTGCCAGCGCGGTGAACAGGGCATCACCGGGAGCCTTCACCCAGCGGCCGTTCATGGCGGTGTTTTCATGGGCGGGGATTTCCCAATAGGCCTCGAAGCCACGGAAATGATCGATGCGCACCAGGTCAAACAGGCGCAGCTGCCCATCCATGCGCTGACGCCACCAATTGAAGCGGTCGGTTTCCATCCACTCCCAGTCGTAATGGGGATTACCCCAGCGCTGGCCGGTGGCGGAAAAATAATCCGGAGGCACACCGGCGACCACGGTAGGCCGACCGGATTCGTCCAGATCGAAACATTGCCGCTGGGCCCACACGTCGGCGCTGTCGTGGGCGACAAAGATCGGCATGTCGCCGAAGATGATGATGCCCTTGCCATTGGCATGCGCCTTGAGTGCCTGCCATTGCTGGTCGAACACGAATTGCTCGAAGTGGAGCACAGCCAACTCATCGGCATAGTCGCGGCGCAAGGCAGTGAGGGTGGCGGAATCACGATCCCGCAGCACTGCCGGCCATGCCGTCCAGCCGCTCCCCTGCTCGATACGCTTGATGAGGCAGAACAGCGCATAATCATCCAGCCAGTGCGTGCTGTCGATGAAGTGCTGCAAGGCGGCGCGCGCAGCGTCATCGGCGTGCGCCTGAAAACCCTGCCAGGCACGCGCAATGAGCGGCGCCTTGCCCTCACGCCGAGGATCGGGCACAACCTCGCCCAGCCAGCCTTGTGCCTGCAAGGCCTCGATACTGATCAACTGCGGATTGCCGGCGTGGGCCGACAGACTCTGATAGGGCGACAGATCGTCATGGGTCGGTCCCAGCGGCAGGATCTGCCACACGCGCTGGCCGGCCGCGGCAAGAAAATCGACGAAGTGCCAGGCCTCATGCCCCAAATCGCCACAATGCCAGGGACCAGGCAAGGAAGTGGGGTGCAGCAGAATGCCAGCCTGGCGCTGCTGCAGTGGTGTATGTGCAATCCGTGATGTCATGTAGACCGTGCCGATCGTGTTGAGAATTGTGATAATTTCATCCCTGTGCGCAGGAGCTAGGAGGGCCAAGGTACGAGATACGAGATACGAGATACGAGAAATGTGTACGCTGCGGCGCCACGCCGTACCTTTTTTGCCTCGTATCTCGTACCTGTCTTCTACGCGCCTTCCTGGCCGCGGCGCATCACACCGCCCATCTGCGGCTTGCCGCCGCCGTGGAACAGTACATGAGTGATGGTCGCCGGCGGCTCTTCGCCGATAAGGTGGTAGAGCTTGGCGAGTTGCATACGGAACAGACGATCGAAGTCACGCACCGACTCGGCGGGGTTGTAATCCCCGAACCACCAGAACCAGTCCGACCCTTCGCACACGCCCAGTTGCCGCTCCGCCTCGCGCAGCCGCTCACCACTAACGTGTCCCGCCGCCACTGCGGCGTCAAAGGCACGCTTGGCATCCCCCAGCAGGTCCCAGGCATGGTTCTTGTCGGTCTCACCTATCCAGGTGGAAAAGGTGCCATACACCCAGCTTCCGGCCACCAATTCGGATAGCGCAGTGGGAACCAGCCCTGTATCGATACAATCGCTGAAGGTGGTGAGCTCCAGCCCCGGATGAGCGGCCAGTCGACGATACAGCGCTGACAGAAAATGGAAGCCGTTTTCCGGGTAGTATTCCCAGGCATTCTCGCCGTCCATGATGATGGACACCACACGGTTGGGTTCCTCGGCACAGGCCGCGGCGATATTTTCAAAATGGTGAATCAGATTGCCCACCGCATCGTCCGCGTGCCAGTTGGCATAGGTGAAGCCGATGAGATCGGACAGGCCGTCATCACGGAAGAAACAGTGCATGTCAGTGCCATCCACCTGATAGGGCCGGTGGATGCACTGGCTGCGCGGCATGGCGGCACGATGCAGACTGTTGCGCAACACGCTCTCGCCGCTGGCGGCCCAGGCAAACCCTTCCTCCGCCAACAGGCGCACGGTATCCGTGCTGACGCTGCCCTCGGAGGGCCAGCAGCCGCGTGGCTTCATGCCGAAGTGCTGTTCGAACACGCGGATGCCTTCCTGCACATGCCAGCGCGCCCGCGCCTCACCATCGGGATACCTGCTCAACAGCGGCAGGCGCGCGTCCGGCATGGCCTCACGTGCCGATTCGATGTTCAGCAGCAACGGCATGATGGGATGGGCATAGGGCGTCACCGACAGTTCGATACGCCCCGCCTCCGCCAGGCGCCGGTAGCGCGGCACCACACTGTCGAGGAGTTCGCCGATCAATTCCAGCAGCAGGTGGCGGTCTGCCTGGGTGTAGCCCGATTCGCGGTCCATCAACTGCTGCACCCGGCAGTCGCCGCGACGTACCGTTTCACCTATCCAGGCCAGGTGATACCACATCAGCAGATCAATGAGGTATTGCTCGTGCAGATAGCGGTCCATGTGCGGGGTGGCTTCTGCACAGCGGGCAATGTCGGCCAGCAGGCGAAACTGGGGAAAGCGTTCGATCAGACGGATTTCATTGGCGCGCAGGCAGTTCTTGATCAGCAACAAGCGCTGCTCCGGATCGGCCGGCAGGGCCGGCGCCACCAGGGCAGCCAGCAGCGGATCGCGCAGCGGCGTGCCCTGGCGCAGATAGTCGCGCACCATCAGCGCGTAGTCATCCAGTTGCTCCAGCAGGGTGGGCGCAAAATTGACCACTGCCCGCACCCCTGGCACGGCCTCGATGATCGCCGCCATGTCGACATAGTCCTTGATGGCGTGCAGATAGGTCCACGGCAGCTGGTACTGGCCACTTTCCAGATCAAAATACTGCGGCTGGTGCATGTGCCAGCACAGCACCACCTTGAGGCGAGGCTTAACGGACATGGTGCAGCTCTTGTCCCAGCATCTCCGGACAGATCAAAACCACGCCACCTTCGCTTACATGAAAGCGTTTGGCATCCTGCTCCAGGTTCTCACCGATGACTGTGCCGTCGGGAATGATGCAGCCCCTATCGATCACCGCCTTGCTGATGCGGCAATGCTCGCCGATGGTCACGTCGGGCAGAATGACCGAATCCTCCACTTTGGCATAGGAATTGATGCGTACGTTGGAGAACAACAGTGAGTGGCGCACACTGCCACCGGAAATGATGCAGCCGCCGGACACCATGGAGTCCACCGCCTTGCCACGGCGGTCATCGTCATCGAAGACGAACTTGGCCGGCGGCAGCTGTTCCTGATAGGTCCAGATGGGCCATTCATTGTCATACATGTTCAACTCGGGCGTCACACCAATCAGCTCCATGTTGGCCGACCAATAGGAATCGACGGTCCCGACGTCGCGCCAGTAGGCCTGGCTGCCTGTAATCGGGTCGCGGAACGGATAGGCATACACGCGGTACTTGTGGATCGCGCTGGGAATGATGTCCTTGCCGAAATCACGATCGGAGCCGGCACTCTCGGCGTCACGCAGCAACTGTTCGAACAGGAACTTGGTATTGAACACGTAGATGCCCATGGAGGCCAGTGCCTCGTTGGGCCGGCCGGGAATGCACTCCGGCTGCGGCGGCTTTTCGGTGAAACCGGTAACACGCCACTCGCCGTCCACCGCCATCACGCCGAAGGACTTGGCGGTCTCCAGCGGCACCTCGAAACAGCCGATGGTCAGGTCCGCCTCGTGTTCCACGTGATAGGCCAGCATCGGGCCGTAGTCCATCTTGTAAATGTGATCACCGGCCAGGATCAAGACATATTCCGGGTTGTGGGCGCGGATGATGTCCAGATTCTGGAACACCGCATCGGCGGTGCCGGCATACCAGCTGGTACCGGTGCGCTGCTGTGCGGGCAACAGCTCAACGAACTCACCCAGCTCGGTGCGCTGGAAGCTCCAGCCGCGCTGCAGGTGACGGATCATCGAATGTGCCTTGTACTGGGTGATGACGCCGATACGGCGGATACCCGAATTGAAGCAGTTGGAAAGAGGGAAATCGATGATACGGAACTTGCCGCCGAACGGCACCGCGGGCTTGGCACGCCACTGGGTCAGTCCCTTGAGACGGGTGCCGCTGCCACCGGCCAGGATCAGCGCCAAGGTGTCACGGGTAAGACGACTGACGAAACGCGGAGTTCGAAACTCGGGCATGGGGCCTCCTTGAAGTCATTATAGTAATAGTTATGCGCTAACCTGCTGCTGCCATCCGTGATGATTGGGACAGGAACAGCAAAAACGGCGGTTTTATTGACTTCATACCCGATTGCCGCAGCCGCCGCAAGAGTTAACACGATCGCGTAATAAATCGATACCATAGCCCTGTTGCTGTGATATTAATTAGCGCCTGTTATAGATACCGTCGGAAACACGAAATCTGTCATGAGCGAACTGCCCGCCGCCTACCGCCGTATACTCGAAGCGCGCCACCACGACCCATTCAAGGTCCTCGGTCGGCACCAGGACGGCGACGTCACCATTATTTGCTGCCTGCTCCCCGGTGCGATTGAGGCCGCCGTTGAGGGCAACGATGGCCTGCTGACCATGACACGGCTGCACAACAGCGACCTGTTCGAATGGCGCGGCGATGGCAGCGCCGTACCGCTGCGCTACCGCCTGCACTGGCGCGATGGGAGCGGCAACAGCCACGCCGTCCATGATCCCTACTGTTTCCCGCAACAATTGGGGGATTTCGACCTCTACCTCTTCGGCGAAGGCCGCCACCACCACGCCTACCGCTTCCTCGGCGCTCACCCGCGCTGCATCGATGGCATCGATGGCGTGCAGTTCGCCGTCTGGGCGCCCAATGCCGAGCGCGTCAGCGTAGTGGGCGACTTCAACCGCTGGGACGGCCGCTGCCATCCCATGCGCACCCGCGGCGGCGGCGGCGTATGGGAACTGTTCATTCCTGGCCTACAGCCTGGCACACTGTACAAGTTCGAACTGCGCCACCGCGACAGCGGCGCGGTGGTGGTCAAGACCGATCCTTATGGCCGCCGTTTTGAGCTGCGTCCGGCCACCGCCGCCGTCGTCGACGCCGAGAGCCGCTATCCGTGGCAGGACGGCGACTGGTTGCGCGCCCGGGCCAACCGCGACTGGCTGCACACCCCGATGACCATTTACGAGGTGCACCTGGGCTCCTGGCAGAAGGACGAACAGTGCCACTTCCTCGGCTACCGCGAGCTGGCCCGACGCCTGGTGGACTACCTCAAGCCCATGGGCTTCACCCACATCGAGCTGCTGCCGGTCACCGAACACCCGCTGGACGGCTCCTGGGGTTACCAGAGCACCGGCTACTATGCCGCCACCAGCCGCTTCGGCCACCCGGACGACCTGCGCTACCTCATCGACCTGTGCCACCAGAACGGCATCGGTGTGATCCTCGACTGGGTGCCGGCCCACTTCCCGCGCGACGCCTTCGCCCTGGCCCGCTTCGACGGCAGCCCGCTGTACGAGCACGAGGACCCGCGCCGCGGCGAGCACCGCGACTGGGGCACCCTGATCTTCAATTACGGCCGCAACGAGGTGAAAAACTTCCTCATCTCCAGCGCCGTGTACTGGATGCAGGAGTTCCACATCGACGCCCTGCGCGTGGACGCCGTGGCCTCCATGCTCTACCTCGACTACTCGCGCCAGGCCGGTGACTGGCTGCCCAACGTCTACGGCGGGCGGGAAAACCTGGAGGCCATCGCCTTCATGCAGGAGCTGAACAGCGTAGTACATGAGCAGTTCCCCGGCGCCCTCACCATGGCCGAGGAGTCCACCGCCTGGCCCATGGTGTCGCGCCCGGTGTCCATGGGCGGCCTGGGCTTCTCGCTGAAGTGGAACATGGGCTGGATGAACGACACCCTGAGCTATATGCACAAGGAGCCGGTCCACCGCGCCTACCACCACGACATGCTCACCTTCGGCCTGCTCTACGCCTTCAGCGAGAACTTCATCCTGCCCTTCTCCCACGACGAGGTGGTGCACGGCAAGCGCTCGATGCTGGACAAGATGCCGGGCGACGAGTGGCAGCGCTTCGCCAACCTGCGCCTGCTCTACACCTACATGTACACCATGCCGGGCAAGAAGCTGCTGTTCATGGGCAACGAATTCGCCCAGGGCCGGGAATGGAACGACGACCAGCCGCTGGACTGGTCACTGCTGGAGCGTCCGCAGCATCAGGGCATACACCGCCTGGTCACCGATCTCAACCGCCTGTACCACGAGCAGCGCGCCCTGCATTACTACGATTTCGAGGGCCAGGGTTTCGAGTGGATCGATTGCCACGACGAACGCGCCTCCCTGCTCAGCTATGTACGCCGTGCCGGCGAAGAACTGGTGGTGGTGGCCCTCAATTTCACTCCGGTACCACACCAGCATTTCCGCCTCGGCGTACCACGCCCAGGCAGCTATGAGGTATTGTTCAACGCCGACTCCAGCTATTACGGCGGCGGCAACATCGGCAGCTCCGGCCCGCTGCACAGTGAGGCCATCCCGCACATGGGACGGCAGTGGTCCGTACAACTGCCCCTGCCCCCACTTGCCGGCATCGTACTGCGACTGAAACCCTGAGTCTTCACCCGAGCATTGTCGCTTCACGGAAGAAGGGACGAGGGCGCGGGGCGGCCACTGCGGTTCCCCGCCACCCGGCCATGTCAGTGCATATACCGTGCGACGTATCGCCCTGGCTGGCGAACACTCCCTGCCCCAAAAAAGAAACCCCGCCGAAGCGGGGTTTCTTTTTGTGCAACCGGAGCCGGTTCAGCAGGTAACGATATTGCTCGCCTGCAGACCCTTGGGGCCCTTGGTCACGTCGTAGTTGACCTTCTGCCCTTCCGGCAGGGTCTTGAAACCGGTGCCCTGGATGGCGGAGAAGTGCGCGAACACATCGGCGCTGCCGTCATCGGGAGTAATGAAACCGAAACCCTTGGACTCGTTGAACCACTTTACAGTACCTGTAGCCATGATGAATTACCTTTAATAACAATTGATAGAGAAGTCTGCGTACAGGCAATGTAATGGGGAATTCGAGAAGTAACCGGAAGGGAACAACTTAAACTGCCAATAGCAAAAAGCTGACGCAGGGGCCACTGTATGCCAATTCGCCACACATAGCCACAACTAATTGTGCTGACTGCAAATGCGATATCGGCCGCCGCCAGACCTCACATACCCCCTCCTGCCCCGACTGTTGCCACAGCTGCATCGACAACAGTGTTTGGAGCCCTGGCAAAAAAGACGTGGCCGACCCTCTGCACGACGAACTGCCGCCCATTGCAGTACATCATCACCTGACCGGCATTGGTTGACATACATCACACAAAACGCAAAAATCCCGCGCCTTGTGGCCGGCAACAACAATAACAGCCGTGGCCAACAGTCCCCAGGAGCGCAGCAATGAACGGAAATGTCCCCTCGTGCAAGGCAACCGCTTTGTGCATCCCCCGGCAGCAACGTCGTTATGGATTACTGGGCAGGACGGCAGCATTGCTCCTCGCCTGCATGGTGCTGGCCACGCCCCACTGGGCTCTGGCCGCGATCACGGCCACGCAGGACCTGAATGCCTCCTGGCAAGACGATGGCACCAATGGCTTCCTTCCTGCCACCGGCACGGCGGCGATCGGTATTGATGACCCGGAAGGGCTGTACATCAACAGCACCAGCAGCGCCCAAAGCATGACCTTCACCGCCGGCGAGGGCCTGGAAGCCTTCGACCTGACCTCCTTCACCGTGCAGAACTATCTGGACAGCACCGCAGCCATTCAGCTGACCTTCACCGCGGTCAAGCAGGCGGGCGGAACCGTCACTACCACCGTATCGGCCGACGTCGCCGCCAAAGGCTTCCACACCTTCACCGGTTTCGGGAGCTTTACGGCCATCACCGGTTTCACCGTGCAGGTGGACCTTGGGGTGAGCTTCAACGTCACCATGACGGAGTTCACCATTGCCAACATGCTTACCGGCAACATACCGCCGGTGCTCGGCGGCCTGGCCGATGTCGGCTTCCAGGAAAACACCGTCAATGCCACACCGCAGCCATTTGCCACGGCCGCCACGGTCACGGATGAGGATTCGGCCGATTTTGCCGGCGGCAATATCACCGTCGGCTATACCAGCGGCGGTTCCGCCGAGGACCAGTTGGGTGTCGGCAATCACGGCAACATCACGGTCGCCGGCAGCAACATCTATCACGGGGCAAGCCTCATCGGCACCTGGAGCGGCGGCGACAACGGCAGCAATCTGACCATCGCACTCAACGCCAATGCCACCCCGCCCCGGGTGCAGGACCTGCTGCGCGCCCTCACCTACGGTAACAGCTCCGATGAGCCGACCAGCTACCGCACCGTATCTGTCGTGGTGAGCGACGGCGATGGCGGCAGCAGCACTGCAGCCACAATGAAGATCGCCGTGACCGGTGAGGCCGATGGCAGCCTCGCACTGCCGACGCTGACCCAGAATGTGGATGCCACCTGGCGCGACCACCTGAACAACGGTTTTGTCGTCACCGGCACGGATGGCGTCGGCGGCGATGCCGCTGCCCTGTGGGCCAACTCCGGCGCCGTGACGGTAAGCCTGGAGATCGGCTCAGCCGAGGCCTTTGCCGGCGGCCAGTTCGACCTCACCGGCATCACCTGGGACGTGGCATCGGCCGGTGTGACCATGGACGTCACCCTCATCGGACACAGGGGCGACGGCAGCACGGTATCCACCAGCGGTACCGTGACCCTGAGCGGGGGCGTGGTCAACGTCACGGGCATCAGTTATGCCGGGCTGACTGAAATCGTCTCCTTCGAGATCGTCTCCACCCATCCCAGCAGCGGCAATGGCAACAACGTCGGCATCGATGCCTTCACCATCGCCAATCCGGCGGAATATGTCGGCAACACCGCACCGGTCCTGAGCGGGCTGTCCGATGTCAGTTTCCAGGAAAACACCGCCAACGCGGCACATCAGCCGATCAGCAACACCCTCAGTGTCAGCGACCCGGACTCGGCCGACTTTGCGGGCGGCACCATCACCGTCAGCTTTACCAGCGGCGGTTCCAGCCAGGACCAGCTCAGCGTGACCGACGCCGGCAACATCACGGTCTCCGGCGCCAACATCTATCACGGCGCAAGCCTCATCGGCACCTGGAGCGGTGGCAGCAACGGCGGCAATCTGACCATCGCGCTCAACGCCGCAGCCACCCCCGCGCTGACCACCGACCTGCTGCGGGCGATTGCCTACGGCAACAGTTCTGACGAGCCCCTCAGCTACCGCACCGTTGCCGTCACCATGAGCGATGGCGACGGCGGCACCAGCAACCTGCTGTCCGCCCGCATTGCCGTGGTGGGCGAACACGAAGGAACCCCCGAGGCGCCCCTGAGCCAGGACCTCAACCTCACCACTTGGCCGGATCACCTCAACAACGGCTTCAGCGCGGCCATCAGCGGTCCAGGCACGCTCTCCGGTAATGGCGTCTCCCTGTGGATCGGCGGTGGCACCTCCGGTACCTCGGCCATGGTGTTCAGCGCGGCCGAACAGCTGACCGGCGGCATCTTCGACCTGACCGCGTTGAGCTTCGACATTTATCCAACCGATTCATCCCAGACATATACGGTACTCCTGACCGGCTTCAATGGTGCCAGCGTCATTGCCACCACCGAAGTCACCGGCGCCAACAATGCCGCCTTCAATGCCATCCCCCTGCACGAAATGATCGGCATCACCTCCTTCAGCCTGAAGGTCACCAGCACCGCCGATGTCAGTGGCGTGGGGCTGGATTCGTTCACCATCGCCAATCCGCGCGCCGCGGGCGCCGCCCCCACCGACATCACCCTGGACAGCGCCAGCGTCAACCAGAGCGGCGGCATAAACGCCGTGGTCGGCACCCTGTCCACCACCGACCCGGATGCGGGTGACAGCCACAGCTATACGCTGGTGAGTGGAGCCGGCGACACGGATAACGACCTGTTCAATATCAGCGGCGACAGCCTGCGTGCCAACGACGCCGCGGCCCTGGCGGCAGGCAGTTACTCGGTGCGGGTCCGTACCACCGACAGCAGCAACTGGACCTATGACGAGGCCTTCACCATCACGGTGGTGGACGATGTTGCCCCCCTGTTCCAGAACGGCACCCCCACGCTCGGCGGCACCACCGCCACCACAACCACCCTGACCGTGCGCCTGAACGAAACCGGCACCGCCTATTATGTGGCGGTGGCAGACGGTGCCGGCGCCCCCTCGGCCAGCCAGGTCAAGGCGGGGCAGGACAGCAGCGGTGCGGCAGCATTCAAGAGCGGCACCATCGCGGCGGGCACCGCCGGTGCGGATTTCAGCACCGACATTACCGGGCTGGCGCTCGCCACTGCCTACGACATCTACGTGATAGCGGAGGATGCTGCCGCCACCCCCAATATGCAGGCGGTGGCCAGCCAGCGGGATCTCACGACACTCAAGGGCACTCCGACGGTAACGAGCTGGCCCAGCGCCGGCACCATCACCTACGGCCAAGCGTTGGCGGCCTCCGTGCTGAGTGGAGGCGCCGCGAGCACCGACGGCAGTTTCGCCTACACCGACCCGGCCCAGATCCTTGGCGCCGGCACCCATGGCGCGGTCGCAGTCACATTCACGCCCACCGATGCGCTCCACTACAACACGGTGGCAGGCACGGTGGCGGTAACCGTCGACAAGGCCGTGCCGGTGGTCAGCACCTGGCCGGCCGCTTCGGCGATCAGCTACGGTCAGACGCTGTCGAGTTCCGTGCTCAGCGGCGGCGCCGCCGTGCCCGGCGGCAGCTTCGCCTTCACCGATCCGGCCCAGCTCCTTGACGGAGGCAGCCACACCGTCGCAGTGACCTTCACCCCCACCGATGGCACCAACTACCTCAACGTCGAGGGTTCCGTGACGGTGACGGTGAATCAGGCGACGCCCACAGTCACGGCCTGGCCCACCGCCGCGCCCCTCACCTACGGTCAGCCCCTGTCGGCGGCCACCCTGACCGGCGGCACCGCTTCGGTCGCGGGCAACTTCGCCTTTGTCGACCCGACCCAGGAACTGGCCGCCGGCAGCCATGCCGCCGTGGCAGTGACCTTCACGCCGACCGACACCGTCAATTACGGCACGGTGGACGGCAGCGTGGCGGTGACCGTGGACAAGGCCACCCCGACGGTGACCACCTGGCCCACGGCGAGTCGCATCGATAACGGTGCCCCGCTGTCCACCTCCACCCTGTCCGGCGGCGCCGCCTCGGTGGCGGGCAGCTTTGCCTTCACCGACGACACCCAGACACCGCCGCCGGGATTGCAGACGGTGGATGTCACCTTCACCCCCACCGACGCCGCCAACTACCTTCCGGTAGCCGGTACGGTGACAGTGGCGGTGGGCGCCTACCAGGTCACCTTCGATATCGGTGGCGGCACCCACACCGGCGGCGGTGCGCTCATCCAGACAGTGGCGCATGGCGATGCGGCAACCGCCCCCACCGTGACGCCGCCGGTTGGCTGGACCTTCACCGGCTGGGACAAAGCCTTCAACACTGTGACCAGCGACCTGGCGGTGGTCGCCCAATACAGCCGCAGGCAGTATACGGTAACCGCCACTGCCGGCAGCGGTGGCAGCATCAGCCCGGCCAGCCAGACGGTGAGCCACGGCAACGCCGCCAGCTTCAGCGTGACGCCGGCCCAGCCTGGCCAGCACATCGAGGTCACGGGCTGCGGCGCCAGCCTCAACGGCACCACGGTGACCACCGCCGCCATCACCGGCGATTGCACGCTGGTGGTGAGCTTCGGTACCGCGCTGGCCGTGACGGACGCCGACGGACAAAATTACGGCGGCGGCGAGGTGGGACGCGGCACCCCACACACCTTCCGCCTGAAAAACGGCTCCGGAAGCTATGCGGTAAGCGCAACCCTGGTACGCGGCGGCCAGCGCAGCCTCCTGGACGGTAACGGCATTGCCGCTGTCCTGACCGACAACGGTGACGGCAGCTACACCTTCAGCGGCAACGGCAGCGGCCGCTACGAGTTCAACTTCATGGATACCGCCAGCGGCCAGCAGGTGACACTCACCTTCATCATCCACCCGCGACTCGGCTTCGCCAGCGTGGCCCAGCCCGGCACCGCGGGACAGCGAGTGCAGGCCGTGCTCCTACTCGATGACCTGCCGGTGAATTATCCCGTCACCATCCCCTATACGGTGCAGGGGGCCGAGTGGGCCGATGGGCTGGAACCGGCAGGCACGGTGGGCATCGGCACGGCGCCGTTCACGTCGGTCGCGCTGCAATTCACCCCTAACAGCGACAGTGGCGAAATCGTGCTCACCCTGCGGGAGGATGGCCTGCACAATGCGCATCTGGGCAGCCTGTCGAGTCATCGCGTAACACTTGCTGCGGCGGGCAGTGTGCCCTTGCTGGCGACGCTTACCGCCACCCAGAACGGCCGCCAGGATAGCGTGGTGACCAGCGGCGGCGGCATGGTCACCCTACAGGTCATTCCCGCAGACACCGGTTATTACTACGACTGGAGCGGGTCGGCTGTCGCATTGGGGATACACGACCAACATGCGGCAACGGTAAGCGTGGACCCGAGCGTACTGGCGGGCAACTACCGCGCCCAGGTTGCCGTCACCGAAACCGGTGCTGCTGGGCGTACCGCTACGGCAAAGGTGCTGTTGCGCGTCACCTCGGCGATACCGGCGGGGTACAACGCGTTCTACGACACAACCTATGCCAGCGAGCCCCACCGCCTGATCATCTGCCCGGCAGGCGGCATGAGTCGGGTCGAAGCATGTCCGGAGACCGGCGCGGCGATGTATCTGCAAACCTTGGACGGCTATACGCTGCGCCTGGGTCAGATGTCTGCCCAGGCCTCGTTCGAACACGACGAGTTTGGTCTGGCATTGACCAGCGACGATTTCCGCGATGAAAACGGCGTGCCCCCCCTCAACGCCGCCGACAACGGTTACCTCCATCTTGGCTACATGGTGGACTTCGAACTGAGCGGCATGGACCATCCGGGTCAATCGGTGCCCGTCGTCATCCCCTTGCCGCCGGGCCAGACCATCCCGGCCGACGCCGTCTGGCGCAAGTACATGGGTACTCAGGGCTGGCGGAATTTCGTTGAGAACGCGGCCAATACCCTGCACTCGGCGCCACAGGATGCCAGTGGTGCATGCCCCTGGGCAGGAGCCGAAGAGTGGACTGCGGGCCTGAGTGAAGGTGACAGCTGCGTCCGCCTGACCCTTGAAGACGGCGGCCCCAACGATCTCGACGGCCGTGCCGATGGGGTGATACGCGACCCGGGCACCCTGGCGGTGGAAACGGCTTTGGAGCAGCCCGCGCAGAAGAGCGGCGGTGGTGCATTCGGCGGTCTGTTCCTGCTGCTGCTTGCCATCGCACGGCGTATGGCAGGGAATCCGCGTCGCTTCTTGGGTTGCGGCGGCCATTCGGGGCAGCTCTCCCGCCACACCGCGCAAGTCTGAAAGGCCAGGGCTGTTCCGCAGCAGATACCCGTGCCACCGCCATGCGGCGCAGGGTTCGAAGTAGCGATTTGGTCAGATGACTTCCCGCACATCACCCGCTGCGGCCGGCCAGGAGACGACCGGGCTCAGTGGGTGATCACACATCCGGCGCAGTAATACGGTGCCCTGGCAACACGGCCTCAGTGCACCCGCCGCATCAACCCCCACCACAACGCATAAACCGTCAGGGTGGGAACGACGGCGCTGAGCAAGGGCGACAAGTCATAGACCAGGGCGATACGGCCGAATACGCCGTTGAACAGATGGAAGCAGATGCCGAGCAGACCGCCGACGGTAATGCGCAGGCCGATGCTGACGCTGCGCAGTGAACCGAAGATGAAGGGTACGGCGAGCAACATCATGCAGCCGGTGGCGAAGGGCGCGATCACCCGCGTCCACAGCGCCAGTTCATAAACCCGGGCATCCAGATTGTTGCTGCGCGTGTAATCCACATAGCCGGTGAGCTCGGCGATGGAGAGCTTGTCGGGTGGCAGCGCGGCCACACTGATCACCTCTGGGGTCAGCGTGGTCACCCAGTCCAGATCGGTCAACGCCTCGGTTTCCACGCCAGCATGACCGATACGGCTGCGGGCAACCTGGCGCAGCGTCCACCGGCCACTCGTGTACACAGCCTCCCTGGCGTGCACCATTTCCAGCAGGCGTTGTTCCTGATCCAGGACGTACATCGACACATCATGGGCCACCCCACTGGGCAGCAGGCGGCGGACATTGATGTAGGTGTCGCCGTCACGTACCCACAGCCCCCCCTTGACGTTCAGGCTGACGTTCTTGCTCATGGCCTGCGCCCGCATCACCCGCGCCTGCTGCTCCAGCTGCGGTGCGGCCAGCTCGCCGATCAGCGCCACGGCCAGCATCATCAGCAAAGCCATCTGCATCATCGCCAGCATGATGCGCCGCACCGACACGCCAGCGGCGCGGATCACGGTCAATTCGTTGCTGCTGGCCAGGGTGCCCAGCCCGACCATACCGCCGAGCAGGGCCACCATCGGAAACAGCTCATAGACCTGGCGCGGCAGCAGCATCAGGGCGTACTGCAAGGCCGCCAGAATGGTGTAATTCGCCCGGCCGACATAGGCCAGTTCATCCATCAGGGTGATGAAAAAATAGATGGCCAACAGCACCAGCATGACCATCAGGGTATGGATCAATACGGTGCGGCCGATGTAGCGGCTGATGATCCTCATGCCCGCGCCACCTTGCGCCTTGGCCCGGGCAGGCGGCGCTGGCGCCAGATGATCACCAGCAGCAGCAACGCCACCAGGCCATGCACCCACCACATGCCCAGCCATAGACTCAGCGTCCCCTTGGCCAGGGAGGATTTCGCCGTAAACAGCAGATAGCTGTAGATGATGTAAATAAGCAGGGCCTCGGACAACCGACCGTAACGGCCTTCGCGCGGTGAACTGCGGCTGAGCGGTACCGCCAGCAAGCCGAGCAGCAGGGCACTAAGTGGCACGGTCAGGCGCCATTGCAGCTCCGTCATATCGGCACGGCTACCGTCACGCCACAAGGCCAGACTGGGCAAGGCCTGCCGCGGGCGCTCCCGCACCACCACCTCGCGCTCCACCAGGCGGATACCATGCTCGGCAAATTCGATCACGCGAAAATCCGGCATCCCCGGCGTACCTTCGTAACGGTGGCCGTCAAAAAACACCAGGTAGCGTTCGTCATCCAGCTTTTGCTGTCGTGCCCGCACCGCCGTCAACACGTGCTGCCGCTCGTCTACCTCGCCGCGGGTAAACACTTCGAACATCTCACGCCGATCCGCGGAGATGTCTTTCAGGTAGACCAGCAACGCACCGTCACCCACCAGATTGAAGCGCCCCGCCGCCAGCCCCTCGATTTCCGAACGAGCCCCGGCGGCATCCTGCATGCGGGAGGCACGCTCCTTGGTCCAGGGCACGAAAACCAGCGCCAAAGCGGCCAGCACGACCGCCACCACCAGGGTGACAATGCCGACGCTGCCGTAGACCCGTCCTGGACCGATGCCGCAGGCAGACAACACGGTCATTTCGCTGTCCCGGTAGAAACGCCCCAGGGCGAGCAGAACCGACAGGAAAAAGGCCAGCGGCATGATGAACACCAGGTTGCCGCTACTCTTGAGGGCAAAAAGTTCCAGCATGACGTCGGCGGGATAGGTCCCCTCCACCACCTCGGACAGGACGCGCACGAAGGTGCCGCTAAGTACAATCAGTGACAGCAGCAGCGCCACCCCGGCGAAGGCAACCAGGATCTCGCGCAGCAGGTAGCGTCGGATAATCAAGAAATTAGACATCCATTGTGGTTGTCGGGGGCAGACAAGTTTACGCTATAGCCATGGCCGGTAACACCGGCCCCCACTCAAACACTGTAGGAGTCGTTCATGGAATTTTCCGTCAAGCACGGTCCGGTTGAAAAGCAGCACAGCGCCTGCATCGTGGTCGGCGTACATGAAAAGCACAAACTGGGTCCTGCCGCCGCGGCATTGGATGCCGCCTGCGGCGGTGCCATCGGTCGCACCCTCAAGGGCAACGACATCAAGGGCAAGGCCGGCGACACCCTGCTGCTGCACCACGTGGGCGAACAGGCCGAGCGCGTGCTGTTGGTGGGCTGCGGCAAGGCCGGCGAGGCGCTGTCCGCCGCCGACTACCGCAAGGTGCTGAGCGGCGCCCTCGGCGCCCTCAAGGGCACCGGCGCCAAGGACGCCCTGCTCACCCTCACCGAGCTGGAGGTCAAGGAACGCGACCTGGCCTGGAAGGCGCGTCAGGCGGTGGAGCTGGCCGGCGGCGTGATCTACCAGTTCGACCAGCTGAAGAGCAAAAAGGAAGACAAGGAAAAGCCGCCCATCAAGAAGGTGTCCCTGCTGGTGGCCGACGCCGCGGCGGCAAAGGTCGCCCAGGAGGCCGTGCGCCAGGGCCAGGCCATCCAGGCCGGCATGAAGCTGGCGAAGGACCTGGCCAACCTGCCCGGCAACCTCTGCACCCCGCGCTACCTCGCCGAGCAGGCCGAGGGACTGGCCAAGGGCAGCAAGAAGCTTAAGGCCACCATTCTCGACGAGCAGGAAATGGAAAAGCTGGGCATGGGTGCCCTCCTCTCGGTGGCCAAGGGCAGCCGCCAGCCGCCGCGCCTCATCGTGCTGGAATACCAGGGCGGCAGGAAGAAGGACCAGCCGGTGGTGCTGGTGGGCAAGGGCCTCACCTTCGACGCCGGCGGCATCTCCCTGAAGCCGGCCGCGGCCATGGACGAGATGAAGTACGACATGTGCGGCGGCGCCACGGTGCTGGGCGTGATGCAGGCGGTGGTGGAGCTGGAACTGCCCCTCAACGTGGTGGGCGTGGTGCCCAGTTCGGAGAACCTGCCCGACGGCGCCGCCAACAAGCCGGGCGACATCGTCACCTCCATGTCCGGCCAGACCATCGAGATCCTCAACACCGACGCCGAGGGCCGCCTGCTCCTATGCGACGCCCTCACCTACTCCAAGCGCTTCGACCCGGCGGTGGTCATCGACATCGCCACCCTCACCGGCGCCTGCGTGGTGGCCCTGGGCTCCCATGCCTCCGGCCTGCTCGGCAACGACCAGGCCCTGGTGGACGCCCTGCTCGCCGCCGGCCAGGCCAGCGGCGACCGCGCCTGGCAGATGCCGCTGTGGCCCGAGTACGACGAGCAGCTCAAGAGCCCCTTCGCCGACATGGCCAACATCGGCGGCAAGGAGGCCGGCACCGTCACCGCCGCCTGCTTCCTGGCCCGCTACACCAAGGACTACACCTGGGCCCACCTGGACATCGCCGGCACCGCCTGGAAGAGCGGCAACGGCAAGGGTGCAACGGGCAGGCCGGTGCCGCTGCTGATGCAATACTTGCTCGATAGGGTGACCGGCGCCAAGTAACGGGAGGGTTTTTACTTGTATCTTGTAACTTGCAACTTGTATCTGCCCCTATGACCCGCATCGATTTCTACATCCTCGAAGGTGAACAGGGCGGCCAGACCTATGGCCGCCTGGTGGCCTGCCGCGTGGCGGAAAAGGCCTACCTGGCCGGCCACCGCGTATACATCCATGCCGGCGACGCCCGCGAGGCGGAACAGCTGGACGAGCTGCTGTGGACCTTCCGTCAGGGCAGCTTCGTGCCGCACCAGAAGCTGGAGGCAGGTACGCCCGCCGATGCGCTGTCACCCATCCACATCGGCTGGGGCGGCGAACCGGAGGTGCACGACGAGGTGCTGATCAACCTGGCGGTCGAGGTGCCGCTGTTCTTCAGCCGCTTCCAGCGCGTGGCCGAAATCGTCCCGGCCGACGATCAGGCCAAACAGCAGGGCCGCGCCCGTTACAAGTTCTACCGCGACCGCGGCTACCCGCTGGAAACCCACTCCCTCGCCCAGGGATGAGACGATGACCGACTCGCAGAAAAAGTCCGCCGCAGAAATTCTCGCCGAGCTGAACCGGGTCCGCGCCCTGCTGGCAACCCGCGCCAGCACCAAGGAGGAGGATATCCCGCTGCTGGACGAGGTGGTCACCGCAGGGACGAAGCTCAGGTCCGGGGCCACGGAAGTATCCGCCACACCGGAACCCGAGCCGGCCCCCCCGCCCCCCCTGCCCTCCGAAGGCGAACTGGAGGAGCTCATCGACCGGATCATCGACCGCGAAATGCCCCGTATCCGCCTGGAACTGAAGCGTGTCCTGCGCGACGAGCTGCGCATGCGCGACCTGCTGAAATAGGCCTAATCCGCGCCCCTTCGGGTATAATCCCGCCCCATTTAGCCCCGGCACACCCGTTTTCCCCGGTCCGCTGGCGACAGCGCGGCCCAATCAACTTTTCGACAAGCAGACCATGGACAAGAGCTACGAACCCCATTCCATCGAGCAGCGCTGGTACCAGACCTGGGAAGAGCAGGGCTACTTCGCCCCCGCCAGCGACACGGGCGCCAACGCCGATGCCTACTGCATCATGATCCCGCCGCCCAACGTCACCGGCTCGCTGCACATGGGGCATGCCTTCCAGGACACCATCATGGATGCCCTGATCCGCTACAACCGCATGGCCGGCAAGAACACCCTGTGGCAGCCGGGCACCGACCACGCCGGCATCGCCACCCAGATGGTGGTGGAGCGCCGCCTGCTGGCCCAGGGCAAGACCCGCCACGACCTCGGGCGCGAGAACTTCCTCGACGAGGTATGGAAGTGGAAAGGCGAGTCCGGCGGCACCATCACCCGCCAGCTGCGCCGCATGGGCGCCTCGCCGGACTGGTCGAAAGAGCGCTTCACCATGGACGAGGGGCTCAACGATGCGGTGAAAGAGGTGTTCGTGCGCCTGTACAGCGAGGGCCTCATCTACCGCGGCAAGCGCCTGGTCAACTGGGACCCGGTGCTGCACACCGCCGTGTCCGACCTGGAGGTGATCTCGGAAGAGGAAAACGGCTACATGTGGCACTTCCGCTATCCGCTGTCCGATGGCAGCGGCCACCTGGTGGTCGCCACCACCCGTCCCGAAACCATGCTGGGCGACAGCGCGGTGGCGGTGAACCCGGAAGATGAGCGCTACAAGCATCTGGTCGGCAAGACAATCACCCTGCCGCTGGTGGGGCGCGAGATCCCCATCATCGCCGACGACTACGTCGATGCCGAATTCGGCACCGGCTGCGTCAAGATCACCCCGGCCCACGACTTCAACGACTACGCCGTGGGCCAGCGCCACAACCTGCCGCAGATCAACGTCTTCACCATCGACGCAAAGATCAACGACAACGCGCCGGAGCAGTACCGCGGCCTCGATCGCTACGAGGCGCGCGATCAGATCGTGCGCGACCTCAAGGAGCTGGAACTGGTCGAGAAGATCGACGACCACAAGCTGATGGTGCCGCGCGGCGACCGCTCGCACTCGGTCATCGAGCCGCTGCTCACCGACCAGTGGTACGTGAAGGTCGCGCCGCTCGCCGCCGAGGCGATCAAGGTGGTGGAGGACGGCCGTATCCGCTTCGTGCCCGACAATTGGAAGAACACCTACTTCGACTGGATGCACAAGATCGAGGACTGGTGCATCTCCCGCCAGATCTGGTGGGGCCACCGCATCCCCGCCTGGTATGACGAGCAGGGCAATGTGTATGTGGGGCGCAGCGAGGCCGAGGTGCGCGAGCAGCACAAGCTGGGCTTCGATATCGCGCTGCGCCAGGACGAGGACGTGCTCGACACCTGGTTCTCCTCCGCCCTGTGGCCGTTCTCGACGCTGGGCTGGCCGCAGCAGACCGCGGCGCTGAAGACCTTCTACCCCACCTCGGTGCTGGTCACCGGCTTCGACATCATCTTCTTCTGGGTCGCCCGCATGATCATGATGGGCCTGAAGTTCATGGGCGACGTGCCGTTCCGCGAGGTCTACATCCACGGCCTGGTGCGCGATGCCCACGGCCAGAAGATGTCCAAGTCCAAGGGCAACGTGCTCGACCCCATCGACCTCATCGACGGCATCGATCTGGAGACGCTGGTGCAGAAGCGCACCACCGGCCTGATGCAGCCGGAGATGGCGAAGAAGATCGAGAAGCAGACCCGCGCCGAATTCCCCGACGGCATCAAGCCCTACGGCACCGACGCCCTGCGCTTCACCTTCGCGGCGCTCGCCTCCACCGGCCGCGACATCAACTTCGACACCGGCCGCATCGAGGGCTACCGCAACTTCTGCAACAAGCTGTGGAACGCCGCGCGCTACGTGCTGATGAATACCGAGGAGAAGGACTGCGGTCAGGATGTGGGTCGGACTTCAGTCCGACACGACGGCGTCGGGCTGAAGCCCGACCCACAATTGGAGCTGTCCCTGGCCGATCGCTGGATCCTGTCGCGCCTGCAACGCACGGTGGCCACCGTCAACGAGGCCATCGCCGGTTACCGCTTCGACCACGCCGCCCAGGCCATCTACGACTTCACCTGGAACGAGTACTGCGACTGGTATCTGGAATTGTCCAAGCCGGTGCTCACCAGCGGCGACGCCTCTGAGGCGCAGGAACGCGGCACCCGCCAGACCCTGGTGCGCGTGCTGGAGACGCTGCTGCGCCTGGCCCATCCGATCATGCCCTACATCACCGAGGAGATCTGGCAGCGCGTCGCGCCGCTGGCCGGAACTCTCCCCTCTCCCTCAGGGAGAGGGGCCGGGGGTGAGGGGAGTGATGCGCCTTTGGCAACGATCATGCGCCAGCCTTACCCGCAGGCCGGCGATATCGCCCTGGATGCCGCGGCCGAAGTGGAAATGCAGTGGGTGATGGACTTCATCGTCGGCGTGCGCAAGATCCGCTCCGGCATGAACATCGCCCCGAGGAAGCCCCTGCCTGTGCTGCTGCAGAACGGCTCCGCCGAGGACCAGAACCGCCTGGAACGCAACGCCCTGTTCCTGCAACGCCTGGCGCGCACCGAATCCATCACCTGGCTTAACGCCGGCGACAACGCGCCCGAATCCGCCACCTCCCTGGTGGGCGAGATGCAGCTGCTGGTGCCCATGGCCGGCCTCATCGACAAGGAAGCGGAGCTGGCACGTCTGGCCCGCGAGATGGGCAAGCTGGAGAAGGACATCGAGCGCATGCAGGCCAAGTTGTCCAACGAGGCCTTCACCGCCAAGGCCCCGGCCGAGCTGGTGGAGAAGGAGCGCACGCGCCTGGCCGAGGTGCAAACGGCGCTGGCGCAACTGAGCGAGCAACAAGCACGCATCGCCCGTCTATAATCTCCCGCCAATGTGTGGGGCCCGATTCATCGGCCGATGACGTCGGATAGCTCGTGCTGTCGTCCGACATCGCCGGGCTCCCACCAATCAGGCCGCACCGCTCATTTGCCACCGCCGTCCGTTTGCGGCACGATTTGCATTCGAATCGTGCCGTTGCACGGCACTTTTCCAGCCCATCCGGGTCAACAGTCTTTGTTGACCAGAGGGCGGAGGAGACATGGCGGATTTGATCGAATGGCAATCCCATCTCAACCTCGGCATTGCGCCGCTGGATTACCAGCATCGCGAGCTGGCGGACATGCTCAATCTGCTGGTCAACGCGCGGGCCGATCCCGGCCAGGATCACGCCGCCCTGTTGCAGCGCATCCACCGTCACGCCCGCGCCCACTTTCTCTATGAAGAAAAACTGATGCTGTCCAGCGGTTTCCCGGACCACATCAGCCACCAGCGCGAGCACACCATGCTGCTTGCCGAACTGAAGTCCCTCACCAGCGCCATCGTCGCCGGCCGGGTTCCGCTCGATCATGAGCTGATGTCATCCCTGCGCCACTGGTTCATCGCCCACCTCGTCACCAGCGACCGCGCATTTGCCACACACTTTGTGAAAATTGACAGCTGACAAGCAAAAAAAGATGAGGCGCCGCGTGCGACGTGTAACCTCACCCACCGACTATACTTGCCGTTGATTTGTCTCTGACCGCAGGAAGCAAGCATGCCAGGTACCCGCTATTCGCTGGAAGTCCAACCCCGAATCCCGGCACGCCTGGCACGATTGCAGGAGCTCGCCAACGATCTCTACTACAGCTGGGATCGTCAGGTGCGCGGCCTGTTCCGCCGCCTCGATATCCCGTTGTGGGAACAGTGCGGCCATAATCCCAAGGTTTTTCTGCGTCAGGTGGCACAGGATCATCTGGAGCGGGCCGCACAAGACCGTATCTACATGCAGGATTACAACCGCGTCATCTCCTCCTATGACGTCTACCTGCAAGAAGAGGCACGCGGCGATCTTCTGCTGCACCTGGACCCGCAACGTGACCTGGTCGCCTATTTCTGCGCCGAGTTCGGCCTGCACGAAAGCTTTCCCATCTATTCCGGTGGCCTCGGCATCCTCGCCGGTGATCACTGCAAGGCAGCGAGCGATCTCGGTCTGCCCTTTGTCGCCGTCGGTCTGCTCTATCGCCAGGGCTATTTCAACCAGACCATCGACGGCGGCGGCTACCAGATCGCCCACTACCATCCGGTAGATTTCCGCGACCTGCCGGTGCGTCCGGCACAGGACGCGAGCGGCAATGAAGTGCATGTGTTTATTGAACTTCCGCAGCGCCGTGTCGAACTGAAGGTGTGGGAGGCGCGTGCCGGGCATATCCGCCTCTATCTGCTCGACTCCGATCTACCCGGCAACCAGGAGAACGATCGTTCAATCACCTACCAACTCTACGGCGGCGATATCCATACACGCATGCAACAGGAAATCGCCCTCGGCATCGGGGGCGTACGGGCCCTGCGCGTCCTCGGGATCCAACCGACGGTCTGGCACATCAACGAAGATCATACTGCCTTCCAAATCCTCGAACGCATCCGCGAACAGGTGGCTGCGGGATTGGACTTCGACAGCGCCCTGGAAGTGGTGGCCGCTGCCACCGTATTCACCACCCACACCCCGGTCCCCGCAGGCCATGACATCTTTCCGCACCACCTGATGCGCGAATATTTTGGCCAATACCTGCGTGAATTCGGCGTCGAAGAAGAACTCGTACTCGCCCTTGGCACCACCCCCAACACCCCCGGCAGCTTCAACCAGACAGCGCTAGGCTTGCGTGGCTCGCGCTTTCACAACGGCGTCAGCCGCATCCACGGCGAGGTCGCTTCGCAGATGGAGGCCTACATCTGGCCGCAGATCCCGGCGGAGGAAAATCCGATCGGCTACGTCACCAACGGCGTGCACGTGCCTACCTTTCTGGCGCGCGAATGGGTCAATCATCTGGACATGCAATTCGGCGGCGGTTGGCGGAATGAGCTGCTCAACGCCGGATACTGGGACCAGCTCGACGGCATTCCCGATCACACCTTCTGGAGTCTGCGTCAGACATTGAAATCACAACTGCTGGACGAGGCACGCCGCCGCACCATGCTGATGCATCGTCGCAACGGCATCAGTGAATCACAACTGGAAAGGCTGATTCGCCACCTGCAACCAACAGAGACCGACATCCTCACCATTGGCTTTGCACGCCGTTTTGCCACCTACAAGCGTGCCACTCTGCTGTTCTACAATACGGAACGGCTGGCGCGCCTGCTCAACGACCCACAACGCCCGGTGCTGTTCATCTTTGCCGGCAAGGCGCACCCCCATGACCAACCCGGCCAGCAACTTATCAAAATCATTCACGACTATTCACGTCGTGCCGAGTTCGAAGGCAAGATCATCCTGCTGGAAGACTATGACATGGCACTGGCGCGCAAACTGGTCACCGGTGTCGATGTCTGGCTCAACAATCCGGAATTCCCCATGGAGGCGAGCGGTACCTCGGGGCAGAAAGCCGGCATCAATGGCGTGCTCAATCTCAGTATCATCGACGGCTGGTGGGGCGAAGGCTACAACGAAGACAATGGCTGGGCCATTACCCCGCACGGTCCACAGTACGACGCGGCCTTCCGCAACCAGGAAGAGGCCAATGAATTGCTCGATCTGCTGGAGCACCATGTCATCCCGCTCTACTACAAGCGCGATGGCCACGGTTACCCGGAAGGCTGGGTGAATAAATCAAAGATATCGATGAAATCGCTATTACCACACTTCAACGCCCAGCGCATGGTGATGGACTATATCTGCGACTACTACGGAGCGGCACAACGCCAGCAACAGCGGTTGGTGCAAAACGACTATACCCCGGCACGCACCCTCGCCGCGTGGAAGACACGTGTTCGCGCGGCCTGGCACAAAATCAGCATCGAACGCACCGACAGCCTGAAAAAGCAAATCATGGCCGGCGAAACCTTGGCCATCGAAGTGACCATGGGAATCGATGTCCTGCAGCCGGAAGATCTGGTCGTGGAATGCTTGATCGGCACGGAAACGGAAAGCGGCGAGTTCACCGCCCGCGCCAGCTATCCGCTGACCTACCAGGGCCGCAACGCCGCCGGCTCCGCCCTGTACCGCCTAGACATGACACCACCCCTCTCCGGCATGCAGTACTACAAGCTGCGCGCCTATCCCTACCACGAACTGCTCAGCCACCCGTTCGAGATGGGCTACATGTTGTGGGTCTAAAACCAGTTACACGTTTCAAGTAACAAGTTGCAAGTAATAAGGCAGTCCATGCCTCCTTCTTGTCACTTGTCACTTGGAACTTCTGTAAATATCCTGCACCGCTGGCGGAATCGCGTTGATGAATTCTTCGCGCAAAGATCGATCCGTGCCCAATTGGGCGAGCATGGGATCATCTTCCGACTCCGGCAACTGGTAGACGGCGAAGGCGATGATCGGTGCCAGCCACATGTACTGTTCGTCGGATTCGAACAGGCGATCCCAGTGTGCGCCACGCAGCTGGGTGGCGCGCATGAAGCCGGAACACCAACCCTCCGGCTCGATCACCTCATCATCCTCATCGTCCAACCCCACATACCACATGGGCTCGAAGGTATCGCTGTCGCGCAGTTCCTCCTCAATGGAATGGCGCAGCGCCAGTATCAGTCCGGCGATCTCCTGCTCCTCCGCGGCATCGACAAAGCCGGGCGGGACACCGCCCCACACCTCCGCCATCCACTCGTCGGCCGGTACCGGGTCCGGCGTGCAGATCAGTGCGGTGAGAAAACCGTCCAGTTCGTCCAGCACCATGCACTCCTGCGGGCGCTGCTCGGCGCTGAGAAATTCTTCCAGCCGCACCAGCCCGGCTTCGTCCAATTGTGCTGTGTTGTTCATCGCGACTGCTCCAGTGAATGGGGTTGGGATTGAAACTGCGATCGGTCCGCGAATAAACGCGAATGGACGCAAATGCTCATCGGACATCCCTGAACGATATATTCCGGTCAAATCTATTTGCGTCCATTGGCGTTCATTTGCGGACCAGCTATTTCTCCAGCATTAACCCTCAGCGCTTCAGCTTGGCAAAGGCCTCGGCCATCGCCCCGCCGGCGGCCGGCGCACTGCGCTGATCCTGGCGCGGCTTGCCGCCCCTGGCCGGGCGATCCTTGGGCGCCGATGATACATGGTCGCGCTGGTCGTCGGACAGGCGCATGGTGAGGGCGACGCGGCGGCGCTTCACGTCCACCTCCAGCACCTTCACCTTCACCACGTCACCGGCCTTGACCACCTCGCGCGGATCCTTGACGAATTTGTCGGCCAGGGCGGAGATGTGCACCAGGCCGTCCTGGTGCACGCCGATGTCGACGAAGGCGCCGAAGTTGGTGACGTTGGTGACCACGCCCTCCAGGATCATGCCCGGCTCCAGGTCCTTCAGGTCTTCCACCCCCTCGCGGAAGGAGGCGGTCTTGAATTCCGGGCGCGGATCGCGGCCCGGCTTTTCCAGCTCCTTGAGGATGTCGCGCACCGTCGGCTCGCCGAAGCGCTCGTCGACGAAATCGTTGGCGGCGAGGCGGCCGAGCAGCCCGGTGTTGCCGATCACTTCGCGTATCTCCTTGCCGGTGGTGGCGAGGATCTTTTCCACCACCGGATAGGCCTCGGGGTGCACCGAGGAGGCATCGAGGGGGTTGGCGCCGTTCATGATGCGCAGGAAGCCGGCGCACTGTTCGAAGGCCTTCTCGCCCAGGCGCGACACCTTGAGCAGGTCGCGGCGGTTGGCGAAGGCGCCGTGCTCGTCGCGGTAGGCGACGAGGTTGGCGGCCAGGGTCGGATTCAGTCCGGCGACACGGGTGAGCAGGGCGCGGGAGGCGGTGTTGACGTCGACACCGACGGCATTGACGCAGTCCTCCACCACCGCGTCGAGCATGCGCGCCAGGCGCGTCTGCGACACGTCGTGCTGATACTGGCCCACGCCGATGGACTTGGGATCGATCTTCACCAGTTCCGCCAGCGGGTCCTGCAAACGGCGCGCAATGGACACCGCGCCGCGCAGCGACACGTCCACGTCGGGGAACTCCTTGGCCGCGAGTTCGGAGGCGGAATACACCGAGGCGCCCGCCTCGCTCACCATCACCTTGGTCAGGCGCAGCTCGGGATGGCGCGCCATGAGATCGGCGGCCAGCTTGTCGGTCTCGCGCGAGGCGGTGCCGTTGCCGATGCTGATCAGTTCCACCTTGTGCTTCTGCGCCAGGGCGGCGAGCACGGCGATGGACTGGTCCCACTGGTTCTTGGGCACGTGGGGGTAGATGGTCGCCATGTCCACCAGCTTGCCGGTGGCGTCGACCACCACCACCTTGACGCCGGTGCGCAGGCCGGGGTCGAGGCCGAGGGTGGCGCGCGGTCCCGCCGGTGCCGCCAGCAGCAGGTCGTGCAGATTCTGCGCGAACACCTTGATCGCCTCCTCCTCCGCCGCCTCGCGCAGGCGCGTCTTGAGGTCGGTGTCGAGGTGGGTGAAGATCTTCACCCGCCAGGCCCAGCGCACCGTCTCCTTCAGCCACTGGTCGCCGGGGCGGCCCTGCTCGCTGACGCCCACGTGGGCGGCGATCATGCGCTCGGCGCTGCCCAGCTGGCCGGTCGCCAGCGCCTCGTCCTCGGGCAGCACCAGGGAGAGATTGAGAAAGCCTTCCTTGCGGCCGCGGTACAGCGCCAGGGCGCGGTGCGAAGGTACGCCCTTGAGCGGCTCGCGGTGATCGAAGTAGTCGGAGAACTTGGCGCCCTCCTCCTCCTTGCCTTCCACCCCCTTGGACACCATGTGGCCCTGCTCCCACAGGTACTCGCGCAGCCGCCCCACCAGCTCGGCGTCCTCGGCGAAGTCCTCCATCAGGATCTGGCGCGCGCCGTCCAGGGCGGCGGCGGCATCGGCCACGCCCTGGTCGGCGTTTATATACTGGGCGGCCTCCTGTTCGGGAACCAGCGCGGGATCGGCCAGCAATGCCTTGGCCAAGGGCTCCAGCCCCGCCTCACGGGCGATCTGCGCCTTGGTGCGGCGCTTCTGCATGTAGGGACGGTAGAGGTCTTCCAAGCGGGTCTTGGTGTCCGCCGCCAGGATCGCCGCCTTCAGTTCGGGCGTCAGCTTGCCCTGCTCGTCGATGCTCTTCAGTACCGTGGCACGGCGTTCGTCCAGCTCGCGCAGATAGGTCAGCCGCTCCTCCAGGGTGCGCAGCTGGGTGTCATCCAGGCCGCCGGTGGCCTCCTTGCGGTAGCGGGAGATGAAGGGCACGGTGGAACCCTCGTCCAGCAGGGCGATGGCGGCCTCCACCTGGGAAACCTTGACGGACAGTTCGTTGGCGATGCGTTGAGCGATGGTCATGGGTAAACAATGATCAGCAGAAAACGGAAGGGGCGGCATTGTAGCAAAGCCGGCCGCAGCCGGCGGACAAAACAACAAATACCATAGCAGGCAATGGGCCAGGGAACGCCTTAACCAAAGGTCAACGCCACCCAGTCACCGATGTAGTGGGTGGTGATGATGACCACCACGGCGATGAGCAAGTGCTCGCCAATGACACGCCAGGCCGGTTCGCCACGGTTGTGTGCCAGATGCCCAGACAGCAGGGCGATGAGAGCCAGCCCCCAGCCGATGGCCGCGAGAATCGCCGTGCCCAGATCGAACAGCAGCAGGGGCACCACAAAGGTCAACGCGACGAAGGTCTTGGAGAACAAGGTGGCGAAGGTCGCCTCCCATACCGCCAGGGTGCTGCGCCCGGCGGTCGATTCCTCGGCGATATGGATGCCGAGGGCATCGGAAAAGGCATCGGCCACGGCGATGGTGATTACCCCGCCGATCACCGCCAGGGTCGAGCCGGTGCCGGAGTGCAGCCCCACCATCAGACCCAGGGTGGTGATCACGCCGGAGGTCAGGCCGAAACTGAGGCCGGTGCGCCAGGACTGTTTCATGCTCATGGGGCGCCCCCGGCAACGCGCAGTTCGGCACGGGCCGCGGTGATAACACGTAGCGCCGAACGCAGCAGCAGTACCACCAGCCCGGCCGCCACCACCAGGTCGGGCCAGCCGGAACCGGCCAGCCACACCGCACCGGCGGCGACGAACACGGAAAGATTGGCGGCGATGTCGTTGCGCGAACACTCCCATACCGAGCTCATGTTCACGTCCTCATGACGATGGCGCCAGAGCAGGAGCAGGCACAGCGCATTGGCGGCCAGACCCAGCAGGCTGAACGCGCCCATCACCTCGAACAGCGGCGTGCCGGGCACGACCAGGCGATACAGCAGCTGCCCCGCCACCACGCCGGCGGCGAGAAAAATTAGGCCACCCTTGAACAGCGCCACCTGCGCCTTGACGCGGGCGCCGCGCGCCACCGCATACAGGCTGAGGCCATAGGTCAGGGCATCGCCCAGGTTGTCCAGGCTGTCGGCCAGCAGGGAAGTGGATTCGCCGTACAGCGCCGCCGCGGCGATGACGAAGAACATCAGCGCATTGATGGCGAGCACCGCACGTAGCGTGCCGCGCTGCCGTTCACGCAGTCCATCCAGTGAACAGCCCTGATCACAGCAATCGCTCATGCAAAACCTCGCAGCACCTACATGAACATGCCCTGGACACGGCGACCGCGCTGCCACCCCGCCCACTATACCCCGTCACCTCAACATTCACTCCCAGGCCCCACACCTATCATGCCGGAAGCCAGCCATTACGACCGCACACAAATTCGAGACCGATTGGCAAGCCTCGGATATGACCGCTACCCTTGGTAACCATAAGACAATATGGGAATATTCGATGAAATATTTGCGCCCACTGCTGCTCATTCTGCTGTTCGTCACCTCCGCAACGGCGGCTGCAGCGTCTCACGCTGTCGTCTTCATGTACCACCGCTTCGGCGAGGATCGCTACCCATCCACCAGCATCCAACTGGCGCAGTTCGACGCCCAACTCGATTACCTGGAAGAAAACGGCTTTCAAGTATGGCCCCTGCAACGGATCATCGACCACATACAACGTGAGGAACAGCTGCCGGATCGTACCATCGCCATCACCATCGACGACGCCTATCGGTCGGTATACGAACACGCCTGGCCCCGCCTCAACGCCCGGGGCTGGCCGTTCACGGTATTCGTCAGCACCGACCAAGTGGATCGCGCCCAGAGAGAGTTCATGAGCTGGGAACAGATGCGTGCGATGCAGCAAACCGGCGTGCATTTTGCCAACCACACCGCCAGCCATGACTCTATGGCCAGGCAACCCGCAGGCGAAGATGACGCCGCATGGGAGCAACGGGTGCGTACCGATATCGAGCGGGCACAACAGCGCCTGCGTGAAGAGCTCGGGGCCGCAATGGAGCGCGAGCCGCGCCTGTTCGCCTATCCCTATGGTGAGTATGACGCCCGTGCTGCCGCGTTGGTAGCCCACTTGGGCTTTGTCGGATTCGGCCAACACTCCGGCGCCATTGGCCCGCGCTCCGATCGTCGTGCCCTGCCACGCTATGCCATGGCGGAATCCTTTGCCGCACTCGAACCATTCGCGCGCAAGGCCAGCAGCCTGCCACTGCCGTTGCATACCGTCGAACCATGGGAACCGCGCATCAGCGACAACAACCCGCCGCTGCTCACGCTGACTTTGCAACATCCACTGCAGGGTATCGCGTGCTACAACGCCGCGGGGCAGCCCCTACCCATCCGCTGGCTGGATGACATCCGGTTACAGATAAAATCCACGCAACCGTTGCCCGCCGGACGCAGCCGCTATAACTGTACCTCCCCCACGGCCGATGGACGCTGGTATTGGTACAGCCATCTGTGGCTTGTACCCGATACATACCACACGCCCTGATCCCCCAGACAAATGGTGAAGCACAACCTCCACCCCGTCGCAGCATCCGCAAAATCAGCTGGTCCGCTGCAACTCCCACTGCCAGGCATGGGCAATGATGGTCGCCAGATCCGCATAGCGCGGTTGCCAGCCCAACTCCGCCTGCGCCAAACGCGCATCGGCCACCAGACAGGCTGGATCACCGGGCCGCCGTGGACCATATCCCACGGCGATATCACGGCCGGTTACCTGCCGTGCGGTTTCGACAACCTGCTGTACAGAGAAGCCGCCACCATTGCCCAGGTTATAGCTGACACTGTCGCCTCCAGCAGCAAGTTGGTGCAGCGCCAACAGGTGTGCGTCACATAGATCGGTGACGTGAATGTAGTCACGGATGCAGGTGCCGTCGGGGGTGTCGTAGTCCGTCCCATAGACGGTAATTTCCCTCCGTTTTCCGGATGCGACCTGTAGCACGAGAGGAATGAGGTGGGTTTCAGGTTCGTGCCGTTCCCCCAGCGTACCGTCTGGATCTGCACCAGCGGCATTGAAATAGCGGAACACAACCGAGCGCAGGCCATAGGCGCGATCAAAATCGCCCAATACCTGTTCTATCATCAATTTGCTGCGCCCATACGGGTTTATCGGTTGTGCCGGATGCTTCTCGTCAATGGGGACATACACCGGCTCACCAAAAATTGAGGCTGTTGACGAGAAAATGATATAGCCGACACCATGGCGTACCATCGCGTCCAGCAGATTGAGTGTATTGACCACATTATTACGGTAATAGAGTGCCGGGTTACTGACCGATTCGCTTACCAGATTGGATGAAGCGAAGTGCATTACTGCATCAATCTGCTTAGCGGTGAACACCCGATCCAAGGCAACGGGGTCCGCCAGTTCGCCCTCTATCAACCACTCATTGACCAGGGGGTCACGAAAACCGGTCGAGAGATTATCGAACACCACAACCTGATGGCCTGACTGCAGCAGACGCTTTACCATATGTGAGCCGATATATCCGGCTCCACCCACCACAAGAATGCGCATTGCCACCCCGCGCTAACACGCCGATTTCTGGAAGAGAACCCGAAACACTGTCAGCAAGATTATTTTCAAGTCAAACCAAAGCGACCAATTCTCGATGTAATACAGGTCGTGCTCGATACGCTTATTCAGATCGGTATCGCCACGCCAGCCATTGACCTGCGCCCAACCGGTGATGCCGGCCTTGACCAAATGTTTTTTCATGTAGTCGGGAATATCGTCCTTGAATTTTTCCACAAACTCGGTGCGCTCTGGCCTCGGACCGACGATAGACATCTCACCGCGCAACACATTAATGAACTGCGGTAACTCATCGAGGCTGGTCCGGCGCAGAAACATGCCGAAGCGCGAGGTCACCTTACCCCGGGCATTGCCCCACTCATGTGCCCCATTTTCTTCAATATCCCGAGGCATGGAACGAAACTTGAGTATCATAAACGGCACACCGTTCCATCCCACCCGTTCCTGCCGGTAGATCACCGGCCCGGACGAAGTCAGTTTTACACCCAGAGCGATCACCGCCATTAACGGGCTGATCAACAACAGAATCAGCGCGGCCAGTATACGGTCCTCCAGCGCCTTGACCAAACGATTGACGCCGTTCATCGGCGAAACCGACAGGTCCAACACAAACATACCGGCCACTTCACTGATCGAATGATTCAACAACCTGAAACCAAACAGATCAGGTATATAGCGGACATCCACGGTACTGTGCCGCAGCAGATACAACACATCCTTGACTGCGGCCTCTTCCTTGAGCGGTAAGGCGATCCATACCTGGTCGATACCGTGGGTATCGACGTAGCAGGCAAGCTCGTGCACCTCACCCAAAGTCGGCACTCCCGTTAGTGGCTGCTGCTCCGTCTCATCGTCACCCACATAAAAAATACCGGCAACATTGATGCCCGACCATGGAGCTGTTTGGAGCCGATTCACGACCTCTTTCGCGGCGATGGATGTGCCAACCAGCACCACATGCCGCAAATTCCGGCCGCTGGTGCGCGCCAGACGGGTCAACGCACGAACGACCAACCGCGCCACCAGCAACAACACCCAGCCCAGCCCAGCCCACCACAGTACCCAACCGCGGGAAAACTGCCCGCCCTGGTCGGCCATAAAAATAATGGCCAGCAATCCCAGCAGGGTAGCGCCCCAGGCGAGGGAGACCACGCGCACCTCATCGACAAATGAAATACCGCGCCAAGGCCGGTAGAGATGAAACGCGGGGAACAGCAACGCCATCAACAACATGGTAACTACCATAATGACCGGGTAGTCCATGTGCATTTTCCATTCTTTGATGTAGATGACGTGCGCCAGCCAGGCACTTGCCAGAATCGCCAGCATATCCAGCACACGCAACGCCACATTAAACAACGTGGCATGTTCCTTAATGATGCCTCTACGGTACATTCTCACCCGTTTCCTGAACACACTCCGGCACATGCCACCGGATTTAACTACCAATTTTGCTAAGCCATTGAGGTTATGTCCGCACCCGGCCAGCGTTAAACCGCATAGAATATCACTCTATCGGGTGCCCACATGACGCGGATGATGGCGCCGGGACCTCACCCCCAATAATTCCGGTGCATCGAACACAGACGCTTCAGGGGCAGGGGTAACCAACCTTCCACCCGCCCGAGTCGATAAGCCAGGTATTTCAACAGGGTACGCGCCAGCGCCTGCAGGATAATACCTGCCCCATGGCCCCGCAGGTATGCCAGTTCCGAACGGACGAAACGCCCGCCCTCACCCCCGGCACCACCAAAGGTCTGCAACAGCCATCGCTCGCGGGCGTGGAACACACCGATATCAAAATAGCGCCGGAACTCCTGCCCTAAGGTATAGCCATGGGAATGAAACACCCCCGCCTCGGCTCGATAGGCAACCTGCCAGCCATCGCGCAGCATACGTGCGGCCACCCACATGTCCTCGCCCAGGATCACGTCGCGCGGAAAGCCTCCCACAGCGCGCAAGGCAGCCAACCGATAGGCCGCGAAGGAATTCGAGCAAAAGGCGGTTTTGAGGCCCAGGCGTCCGCGATCCGCGTAGCTCCGCAGCACCGACGATGCAGGATAGTTGAACTGCCGACCATGGATCTCGATCGGCCCTGCCCCAGGGCGAGACCACTGGCGACCGTAGGCCACGCCAACGATCGGCTCATCAAACGCACCGATCAGTTGCTCCAAGGCATCCGGCGCCGCCAGGATCGCATCCTGGGTCAGAAAACAGACGATTTCCACATCGTTTCCCGCCAGCAGATCAACGGCACGCTGCCGGGTCGCACCATGATTGAATTCCTGGGGCTCTATAGAGACGACTTCCACCCCGGCGTCGCGCGCCAACGCCACCGTGGCATCCGAGGACCCGGAGTCAATCACCAGACAGCGCGTGGGCAACAGCGTCTGCTGCTGCAAGGCATCCAGCCAGTCCTGCCAGGTGGGACCGGCATTCAACGTGGGTACCACCACGGCACATCTTGGATTATGCGTGCCAGAGGTCATAGCCAAAGCCATCGTGCCAAGGGCACTCTGAATAGGTAAGCAGACAATGAACCATTAGGGGGCTCTCAAACCAAGTGAACCGATTAACCGGCTCCCGTATCGGAGCACCTATATTAGGACACCCTACCCAATTATTGCGCGCCGAGTCTGGCGGCCACCGCGGCCACCAGTTTTTCGCCGACGCGCTCCAGGCTATCCGCCACGCCCAGGGCCCGCAATTGCGTCACGGCGAGCCCCGGATAGCCGCAGGGATTGATGCGGTTGAACGGCGCCAGTTCCATGTCCACGTTCAGTGCCAGACCGTGGTAACTGCAACCGCGGCGCACACGCAGGCCGAGTGAGGCGACCTTGGCACCATAAACATAGACGCCCGGCGCATCCTGCCGTGCCAGCGCACTGACGCCATAATCCGCGAGCAGGTCGATCACGGCATGTTCCATCAGGTTCACCAGTGCGCGCACGCCGAGGCTGCGGCGACGCAAATCGAGCAGAAGATACAACACAACTTGACCCGGGCCGTGATAGGTCACCTGGCCGCCTCGATCCACCTGGATCACCTCGATAACGCCGGGTTCGAGCAGATGCTCCAGTTTGCCGTTGAGGCCGACGGTGAACACCGGCGCATGCTCCACCAGCCACAGTTCATCGGGCGTGTCAGCCGTGCGCGCCGCAGTGAAATGTTGCATGTCGTGCCATACGGGTACATACGATTGCAGGCCGAGCCGGCGAATTATGGGGGTGGATTTCATCAACTGGCGCGACCAGGTGCAAGGGACGAGGTGCGAAGGGATGTGCGCGCCGTGCTCACAGCCAACTCAACAAAAACATGCGCGCAGCACATTGCATCATTTGTATCTTTCCCCTTGTATCTCGTATCCATCTTCACAGCGCCATCAAAACCCGCTCGTGGGCGGTGAGCTCGCTGTATATGGCGTCGAGCTGTCGCTTGTTTTCGGCGTGCACAGTGACAGTGACCGATATGTATTTGCCGTTGCTACTTGGACGGGTGGTAACGGCCCCCTCCGTGAGCGGGCCTGCATGGCGGGCTATAATCTCCACCACCAAAACATCAAAGTCGGTACCTGACAGGCCCATGGCCTTGATGGGAAAGGTGCAGGGAAATTCGAGATGGGTTTCTGTCGTGCTCATCATGCCGCTTCAAAAACAAAATCCGTCGCAGACCGACTACAGGGTTGTGGTCGGTCGGAAATGTCTGGAACCTACTTCCCAGACGCCCGGATGCAAAGTCACTGTACGCAAGAACATCAATATCACTCTGCGTCTCTGCGACAAAGAGGTTAATGCACCTTGCCGGCGCGGAAATCCTGTTTATAGGCGATATACAGCGCGCTGACGTGTTGCCAAAGCGGGCCGGGCCGGCCGTCACCCACCGCCTTGCCGTCGAGCTCAATCACCGGCACAACCTCGCGGGTGGAGCTGCTCACCCACAGCTCGTCGGCACTACGCAGCTCGGCTTCACCGATGTCGGTCTCGCGACAGGGAATATTGTTGGCATGACACAGCTCCACCACTAGGTCGCGGGTAATGCCTGGCAGCAACAGATTGCTCTTGGGTGGCGTACTCACGATACCCTGGCGCACGATAAACAGATTGCTGGCCGCTCCTTCAGTGGCATAACCGTCGCGCAACAGGATCGCTTCGGCGGCACCGGCGTCCAGCGCCTGCTGACGCATCAATACATTGGGCAGCAGGGTAATCGCCTTGATGTTGCAGTGTTTCCAGCGAATATCATCAACAGTAACGGCTGCGACACCATGCTGCATCGCCGTAGCGGATTCGTGCAATGGCGTACTCATGGCGAATACGGTGGGCTGCACCGCGGACGGAAAACTGTGATCGCGTGTGGGTGCGACACCACGGGTGACTTGCAGATAGATAGACTGATCACCGCCGCCATTATGCTGAATCAGTGCAGCAAAAATATCCGCCCACTGATCATGGCCTAAGGGATTGGCAATGCGTATGCCCTGCAGACTGAGGTCAAGGCGCTGCAGGTGATGTTCAAGGCGGAAGGCGCGGCCACCGTAGACCGGAATGACATCGTACACACCGTCACCAAACAAGAAGCCGCGGTCCATTACCGACACATTGGCCTCATGTACCGGCAGGAAATTGCCGTTGAGATAAACGATATCTTGCGGCATCACTGCAGCAGCATGCGCATGTTGTCGAACAGCCGTTGCCACATGCTGCCTTCGGCCACGTCCTCCAGTGCAATGAGCGGACGTTCAGCCAACATCAGGTCACCCAGGTGGACATTGACCGTCCCCAGATTCTGCCCCTTGCGCGTCGGCGCGATGATGGCGCTTGCCACATTAAGCGAAGCATTCAGTTTGTTGTACTGACCACGCGGTACGGTGATGTAGAGTGGCGCAGTCAGCCCCAGCTGCACTGTTTCGCTGGCCCCCTTCCATACCCGCATGGCCTTGAGCGGCTGATCAGCATCATACAGCTTATGGGTTTCAAAGAAGCGGAAGCCGTAGTTGATCAGCTTCTGACTTTCACTGGCACGGGCACTCTCGCTTTTGGTACCCATCACCACGGAGATCAGACGCATATCACCGCGTTTAGCCGAGGCCACCAGGCAGTAGCCAGCGGCTTCGGTGTGGCCGGTCTTGAAACCATCGACGGTGCTGTCGCGGTAGAGCAGCAGGTTGCGGTTGCCCTGGGTGATGCCACCGTAGGTGTACTCCTTTTCCGAGTACCAGGCGTAGTATTCCGGGAACTCACGAATCATCACCGTCGCCAGCCGTGCCAGATCACGCGCGGTGCTATAGTGATTGGCATCGGGCAAGCCGGTGGCATTGGTAAAACGGGTCCCGTGCATGCCGATGCTGCGGGCATGCTCGTTCATCAGCGCGGCGAAGGTCTCTTCGCTGCCAGCGACATGCTCGGCCAGTGCCACGCTGGAGTCGTTGCCGGACTGGATGATGGTCCCTTTGAGCAACTGTTCCACCGAGACATGGGTGCCCACCTCGATGAACATACGCGAGCCCGGCATGCGCCAGGCCTTCTTACTGACGCGTACCATGTCGTCGAGCTTGATCTGGCCTGCCCGCAGCTCGGAAAACACCACATAGGCAGTCATCATCTTGGTTAGACTGGCCGGCTCCAACTGCTCTTCAGCATTGCGTTCAGCCAGTACGTGGCCACTGTCGTGGTCCACCAGAATATAGCCCCGCGCATCCACCGTCGGCGCATCAGGGACCAGATGCGGGGTGGCATGGGCCCCGCTCGCAAGGGAGAGTAGAGCAAGAAGGATAACCGGTAGCAGACGTTTCATGGACACAGGGGATTTCGCTGAAAGTATGAAGACATTGGCATTTTACCCGAAAAATGCCGTGGTTACGGCATTTCCAGATTAGTCCGATGATGCACGATGAAGTTCACAAAAATCAGTCGATAACGATGTGCGGTGTGCCGACACCGAGCGTCCCCAGGTGGGCTGCCAGGCGATCGGCCTCGTCCACGCTGGGGATCGGGCCGATGCGGACACGATAGATGGGGGTATTGCCGGTACCGATACCTTGCTGCACCTGTACCGGTGGTAACGACTCACTGCCAAGGCGGCTGCGCAGCTGCTCGGCATTGGTGCGGCTGATGAAAGCGCCTACCTGAAGATAGAGGCCGACCGGGTGTAGTGGAGCCAGCGGCGTCGCCACAGCCGTGGCGCCCTGCGCCACGGTGGCCGCGGGTGGCTCCGGCTGACCAGGCGCAATGGCACGCACTTCCACCAGACCGGTACCGGTTTCGACGATACCCAGCTTGCTGGCAGCCGCATAGGACAGGTCGATGATGCGATTGTCATGGAACGGGCCGCGATCATTGACCCGTACGATGGTACTGCGGCCATTGTTCAGATTGGTGACACGTACATAGGTGGGCAATGGCAGCGAAGTATGGGCTGCGGTGAAAGCGTGCATATCATAGACCTCGCCACTGGAGGTGCGCCGGCCATGGAATTTCGTGCCATACCAAGAGGCGATGCCACGGGCCACGTAGCCGTCAGCGCTGTGCATGACGGTGTAGCGCCGGCCATTCACCACATAGCTGGCGGGGTTACCATAGCGACTGCGCGGCTCGGCTCGCGGCACCGGGTCTGGCACATGGGACAGGTCGGCAGAGTAGGACGGCCCGCTGTCACGCCCGCCGAGCCCACCGCAACCAGCGAGCAACAGAAGTGCAGTTAGCAGCAGCAGGCGACTACCGCGGGCCATCGCTTTGAGCCAGCGGTGTGCGGCCTTCCTTCGCCTTGCGGATCTCTTCACTCAACTGGTGCACCGCCATGGCGTAAAGCGGGCTGCGATTGTAGCGGGTAATGACATAGAAATTATTAAAGGTAACCCAATGTTCCGGCCCCGTATCGGCCTCCAGCTCCAGCAACGCCACAGGTGCACTGGCACCGACAGTCCAGCGCGGTGTTACACCATGGCGAGACAGCTCACCGGCACTGATATGCGGCTTGAGGCCGGCGCCGAGCAGTGGCCTGTGGCGATCATCCGCCACCGTGGCCGGTATCGCAACACTGCCGCCGTTGACCCAGCCGTGCATCTTGAAATAGTTGGCTACGCTGCCAATGATGTCACGCTCGCTGCCGAACAGATCACGCCGACCGTCGCCATCGAAGTCCACGGCATAGGCACGGAAGCTGGAGGGGATAAACTGCGGCGTGCCCATGGCACCGGCATAAGACCCTGACAGACTGAGCGGTTCGATGGTCTCTTCGCGCGCCATCAGCAGATACTGTTGCAATTCCTTACGGAAGAAGTTGCTACGCGGTGGGTAGTCAAAGGCCAGGGTGGCCAGGGCGTCCATCACACGGTGACGTCCGCGGAAACGACCGTAGCGTGTTTCGACGCCGAGGATGGCGACGACGTATTGCGGGGCCACACCGTAGCGCTGCTGTGCCTCGTTGAGGATCGCCTCATGTTCGCGCCAGAAAGCGACGCCACCACGAATGCGTTCAGCGGTGAGAAAGATGGGACGGTAGGCATGCCAGGGCTTGCTCTCCGCCGGCCGCGTCATGGCCGCGATGATATCTGGGCGCAGTTCCACCTCACGGAACAGCTTTTCCAGCTCGCCGCGTGAAAAATCATGCTGTTGCACCATTTCGTCGATGAACTCGCGCACCTCGGTACGGTCATTCAGATCGGTGCGGCCGTGGCAGGAGAAGGACGCGATGGACAGCAGCAGGGTGGCAATAGTTTGGCGCAGATTCATGACGTCATGTTTTCAACAGTTTGCGGTGGGTATGGATCGACATCAGGATACCGAACGATGCCATCAGGGTCACCATCGAACTACCACCATAGCTTACCAGCGGCAGCGGTACCCCGACCACCGGCAACAGCCCGGTGACCATGCCGATGTTGACGAATACATACACCAAGAAGGTCATGGTGAGGCCGCCGGCCAGCAGACGGGTGAAGGTGTCCTGGGCGCGGCTGGCGATATACAGGCAACGCAGAATGATGAGCAGATACAGCGCCAGCAGCAGCAGAATACCGAGCAGGCCGAATTCCTCTCCCAGTACGGCGAAGATAAAGTCAGTGTGGCGCTCCGGCAGGAACTCCAGGTGTGACTGGGTGCCATTGAGCCAGCCCTTGCCATACAGGCCGCCGGAACCGATGGCAATGGTGGACTGGATGATGTGATAGCCGGCACCAAGAGGATCACTCTCCGGATTGAGGAAGGTGAGCACACGGCGTCGCTGGTAGTCGTGCATACCGTAATGCCACAGGATTAGCGCGACGGGGATGGCAAGCAGGGCAGTGAAGCTGACCAGACGCCAGGGCAAGCCGGCGAACAGCAGTACAAAGGCGCCGGCGCTGGCGATCAGCAGGGCAGTGCCCAGATCCGGTTGCTTGGCGATGAGCAGGGCCGGCACCAGGAAGATGCACAGGCCGACCAGGATGCGGCGTAGCGGTGGCGGCAACGGCGTCTCCGCCAGATACCAGGCCACCATCAGTGGCACCGCTATCTTCATCATCTCGGAGGGCTGAAAGCGGAAGAACCCCACATCAAGCCAGCGTTGTGCGCCCTTCCCTACCTCGCCCATGATAAGCACCGCAAGCAACAGCACCAACCCCAGCCCGAAGATCAGTGGCGTCCAGCGGCGCAGCGTATCCGGCGAGATCTGGGCAAAAAAGAACAACAGCGTGAAAGCAATGGCCAGCCGCATCCCCTGCTTCAGCACCATGTCGATGTTCTCGCCAGCGGCAGAATACAGTACTACCAGACCGCCGCTCGCGAGCAGTAACAGACCGGTAAACAAGGGCCAGTCCAGGTGCAGCCGCGGCAACAATGTGCGGCGCGTTTGCTGCGGAGCATCAAGCAGTATCACCGGAACTCCTCCCGCAGCTTGCCATCGATGTCGAGCAAATAGGTATCCATCACCCGCCGCGCAATAGGTGCAGCAACCGCTCCGCCGCCGCCGCCATTCTGCACGATGACGGCGATGGCGATGCGCGGCCTCTCGACAGGCGCGAAAGCGACGAACAGCGCATGATCGCGCAAATGTTTGGCCAAATCCTCTGCCACGTACTCCTCGTCCTGCTTGATGCCGAATACCTGTGCCGTGCCAGTCTTGCCCGCGATTGTATACGGGGCATCGCGGCCGATGCTGCGGCCCGTCCCTGTGAGGCTGTGCACCACGTTGACCATGGCGCGATGAACTCGCTGCCAATTGGAGATGTCGACCACGCGTACCGGTGGAAGTTCCCCGGTACGGACGGGTGTACGGACACCCCTGTTCATTTCATCAATGGCGGCCACTACACCCGGGATGAGGTGGCGACCGAAATTGGCCAGGGTTGCGGTGGAGGTGGCCAATTGCAGCGGCGTAGCCAGGGTGAAGCCCTGACCGATACCTGTGATCAGGGTTTCACCTGGAAACCATGGTTGGCGATGTACCCGCCGCTTCCAATCGCGTGAGGGCATCAAGCCGCTGGACTCCCCGGCGAGATCAATGCCGGTGGAACGGCCGAAGCCGAAGGAACGCATGTACTCCGACATGCGATCGATGCCGAGGGTAAGGGCCAGATCGTAGTAATAGGTATCGCACGACTCGACAATGGATTTATTGAAGTCCACCCAACCATGTCCTGTCTTGCGCCAGTCACGGTAACGGCGTTCATCTCCTTTGAGCATATAGAAACCGGGATCCCATATTTGGGTATCGTGGCGGATCTCGCCCGACTCCAGGCCGAGCAGACCGTAAAACGGTTTGATGGTGGATCCGGGCGGATACTGACCATTGAGGGCTCGATTGAACAGCGGCTGGTCCTTGGAGTTGGCCAGTGCATCGTAGCTGACGCTATCGATACCGTTAACGAACAGATTGGGGTCGAAACTGGGAAGGCTGACCAAAGCCAGCACAGCACCACTGTCGGGTTCGATGGCCACCAGTGCACCATGCTCCTCGCCAAAAGCCGTCTGTGCCGCCTGTTGCAAGCGCACATCGATATTGAGGTGCAGATTACTGCCGGGTACCGGTGGTGTACGCTCCAGCACACGCAACACACGACCACGTGCATTGGTTTCCACCTGCTGGTAGCCGACGCGGCCGTGCAGTGTACTTTCGTAGGTTTTCTCCACGCCCGTCTTGCCGATATGTGCGGTAGCCGCATAGTTTGAGCTATCCAGCTGTTGCAGCTCGCGCTCGTCGATACGGCCGACATAGCCAAGGGTATGGGCCAGCAGTGAACCAAGCGGATAATCGCGCGCCAGACGCGACTTGATCTCCACACCAGGCATGCGATAGCGATTGACGGCAATGCGCGCCACTTCCTCGTCACTGAGGCGTAGGCGCAACGGAGTTTCCTCGAAACGACGCTTGTAGCGCAGGATCTGACGGAAGCGTTCTACGTCAGTATCACTGACGGCAATGAGTTCGCGAATGGTGGCGAGGGTATCCTCCATGTCGTCGACCCGCTCGGGAACGATTTCCAGGCTGAAGGTAGGCTGGTTTTCCGCCACGATGATGCCATTACGGTCATAGATCAGACCACGGGTCGGTGCAATGGGCTGGATGTCGACGCGATTGTTGCGTGACAGCGTGGTGTAGTGTTCGTGGTCTACGACCTGCAGGTAGAACAGGCGGACGACGACGAAGGCAAGCAGAGCGACACTGAACACCGCTGCCACGATCACGCGGCGCCGGAACAGGTGATTTTCCCATTGCGGATTTCTCAGCGGTGCGCCGCGAAACATCATCAGAGGCTCTTATCGCACCAGGAATGAGCGACGCAAATCGCGCAGGATCAGAAATACCCAGGGCCATAGCAGCATACTGGTGAGCGACGGCAGCCAATACAGCCAACTGTCTGGCTGCAGGCCGATGATTCCCTTAACCCACAGCACCAACAATTGGTTGAGTGCCACCATCAGCAGCACAAACAGCGACTGCTGCCAAAGAGGAAATACGCGGACGCGCTGGTGCAGGTGCAACGTGAGATAGGCCACCAGGGCCAGTGCCAGCGCATGTTGGCCCAGTAACGCACCCTTGACCACGTCCAACAGCAAACCTGCGCTCCAGCCGATACCAACGCCGACGCGGTCCGGTAACGCCAGGCACCAGTAGATCAGTACCATCGCCACCCATTCGGGGCGATATAGCGCCGCCCAGTCAGGCAGCGGCAACATGGTGAGCATCAGTGCCACAATAAAGGTGAAGGCTATGATCCAGCCACCGTGGTGTCGTACCAGACTCATGGCAAAATCGCCTGGGGGGCCTTCTGCGAGACCAACAGGACTTCGCGACTGCGCTCCAGATGTGCGGCAGGCGCGGCCACGACACGGGCATAGGGCTGGCTGGGATCTTTCTCGAACTCGATGACAGTGGCCACCGGATAGCCAGGCGGGAAGCGGCGGCCGAGACCGGAAGCAATCAGCAGATCGCCCACTTGGATATCAGCGTTGTTGGGAATGTGGGGGACCTCCATCCGGTCGGCTTCACCGGTCCCCAAGGCAATGGCACGCAGGCCGTTACGGTTCACTTGCACCGGAATCGCGTGGCTGGGATCAGTGATGAGCAGCGCGGTGCTGGTGAACGGCGTAACCTGCACCACCTGACCCATTACACCATAGGCGTCGAGCAGGGGCTGGCCCTCGAATACGCCTGCGTCGGCCCCCTTGTTGATCAGTACGCGACGACGGAACGGATCCTGGTCCACCGCCAGCAATTCACCAATCAGCACCTGCTCGCCCACCTTGCTGGCGGAGTTGAGCAGCTCGCGCAACCGCGCATTTTCCGCCTCCAAAGCATAGAGTTTCTGCAGGCGCATCTCCTGCAGCAACTGGCGTGCACGCAACTGATCGTTCTCATCCTGCAAGGTGGAGCGTGCAGACAGGCTCGAACTGGCCCAATGGCCGGCGGCACTGGGCAGGTTGACCAGATATTGCAGCGGGTAGACCACCAGAGAGAGGCCGTCGCGAATAGTGTCCAGGTGGTTCTGGCGGTGATCCATCGTCATCAGCGCCAGTGACGTGAGCATCAGCAGCAGCAGGCGGATGGTGATGGGCGGTCCCTGGATGAACAGCCGTTTGATACCGCACCTCCCTCAATACTGCACGCGCCGGAAGACCGGCGCATTTGGCATCTACTGGTTATTCGAGTGAAAAGATTTCATGGCCATGCTCGTCCAGCAACTCCAGCGCACGACCACCGCCACGGGCCACACAGGACAGCGGGTCATCCGCGATGATCACCGGCAGACCGGTCTCCTCCATCAGCAGGCGGTCCAGGTCGCGCAGGAGTGCACCGCCGCCGGTGAGCACCATGCCGCGCTCTGCAATGTCGGAACCCAATTCCGGAGGGGTCTGTTCCAGGGCGGTCTTCACCGCATCAATGATGCCGGACAAGGGTTCCTGGATCGCCTCGAGGATTTCGTTGCTGTTCAGGGTAAAACTGCGTGGAATACCCTCCGCCAGATTGCGGCCACGTACTTCGATCTCACGCAGCTCGGTGCTGGGATAGGCAGAGCCAATCTCCTGCTTGATGCGCTCGGCGGTGGACTCACCGATGAGGGTGCCATAGTTGCGGCGTACATAGCTGACGATGGCCTCGTCAAAACGGTCGCCACCGATACGTACAGAGGACGAGTAGACAATACCATTCAGGGACAGCACCGCCACCTCGGTGGTGCCGCCACCAATGTCCAGCACCATGGAGCCGCTGGCCTCGGAAATGGGCAAACCGGCACCAATGGCCGCAGCCATCGGCTCTTCGATAAGGTACACCTCACGCGCACCAGCCCCGGCGGCCGACTCATTGATGGCGCGGCGTTCCACCTGGGTGGCGCCGCAGGGCACACAAATCAGCACGCGGGGACTGGGCTTGAAGAACTTGAACTTGTTTTCGTGCACCTTGCGGATGAAGTGCTGCAGCATCTTCTCGGTGACGGTGAAATCGGCGATGACGCCATCCTTCATCGGGCGGATGGCGGTAATGTTACCCGGCGTGCGGCCCAGCATACGCTTGGCCTCGATGCCCACTGCCGCGATGCGCTTGGGGCTATTCGGACCCGATTCCTGGCGAATAGCCACCACCGACGGCTCGTTGAGGATAATACCCTCGTCCCGCACGTAGATGAGGGTATTGGCGGTACCCAGGTCGATGGAGATATCGTAGGAAAAGAGGCCCTTCAGACGTCCGAACATAGTGTAAATCCAGCTTTATTATGGGTGCCCGGAATGGCAACGGGCGGGTTATAGCCCGAATGGTCCATATATTGCGCATGCCCGCGCTGGTCTCTTGTCCGTACCAGGAATTCTCCTCAGTCGGCCGTATAGCACGATACGGCGTTCCTTCGGAAAATCCCTTGTACGGCCAATATCCTGCGCGATCATCATGCGAACCCATGAAACATTCGGGCTGGAAAACCCCGGTACTCTAGCAACGGCCTAGGTGTTTCGCAATGGGCGGGGCTGTGGGCAGGAGGGCAGATGTGATAAGTTTCGCCTTTTAATTATTCTGGCAAAAATCAGGAGCAAGCCGTGGCCCTGGAACGCAAAGACGTCGAAAACATCGCCCACCTCGCCCGCCTGTCCATCAGCGAGGCGGATATTCCGGAATATGCCCGCAATCTGTCCAACATTCTGGCCCTGGTGGAGCAAATGAGCGTCGTGGACACGAACGGTGTATCTCCCATGGCCCACCCGCTGGAGGCCTCCCAGCGCTTGCGCGAGGACACGGTCACCGAGGCCGACCAGCGCGGCCACTTCCAGGCCATCGCTCCCGCCGTGGAGGCCGGGTTGTATCTGGTTCCCAAGGTCATTGAATGAATTGTAGGTCGGACTTCAGTCCGACAATGGGCGGCGTGTCGGGCTGAAGCCCGACCTACAAATGGATTGAAACATGCACAACAAGAGCCTAACCGAACTGTCCACCGGCCTCATTGCCGGCCAGTTCTCCAGTGAGGAGCTGACCCGTCACTTCCTCGACCGTATCGACCGCCTGGATGGTCAACTCAACAGCTTTATCACCGTAACCGCCGAGCAGGCCCTGACCCAGGCACGGCAGGCCGATACCCGCCGCAACCGCGGCGAGGCCGGGCCGCTAACAGGCATCCCATTGGTACAAAAGGATATTTTCTGCACAAACGGCGTGCGCACCTCCTGCGGTTCGAAGATGCTGTACAACTTCATCGCCCCCTATGATGCCACTGTGGTGGCGCGCTGCAATGACGCCGGCATGGTGATGCTGGGCAAGGCCAATATGGATGAGTTCGCCATGGGCTCCTCCAACGAGACCAGTTTCTATGGTCCGGTGAAGAATCCCTGGGATACCGCCGCCGTGCCCGGCGGCAGCTCGGGCGGCTCCGCCGCCGCAGTGGCCGCACGCCTCACCCCGGCAGCCACCGGCACCGACACCGGCGGCTCCATCCGCCAGCCGGCAGCACTGTGCGGCATCAGCGGCATCAAGCCCACCTATGGCCGCGTCTCCCGCTACGGCATGATCGCCTTCGCCTCCTCGCTGGACCAGGCCGGACCAATGGCGCGCAGCGCCGAGGACTGTGCCCTGCTACTGGGGGCCATGGCCGGCTTCGACCCGCGCGACTCCACCTCGGTGGAGCGCGAGGTGCCCGACTACCGCGCCACCCTGGGCAACGGCCTGAAGGGGCTGAAGATCGGCCTGCCCAAGGAGTACTTCGGCGCCGGTCTCGACCCGGCGGTGGGGCAGGCGGTGCAGGCGGCCATCGATGAATACAGGAAGCTCGGGGCCGAGGTGGTGGACATCTCCCTGCCCAACACCGGCCTGGCCGTGCCCACCTATTACGTGGTGGCGCCGGCGGAATGTTCCTCCAACCTGTCGCGCATGGACGGTGTGCGCTTCGGCTACCGCTGCGAGAATCCGAAGGATCTGGAAGACCTGTACAAGCGTTCCCGCGGCGAAGGCTTCGGCGCCGAGGTGAAACGCCGCATCATGATCGGCACCTACGCCCTGTCGGCCGGTTATTACGATGCCTACTATCTCAAGGCGCAGCAGATGCGCCACCTGATCTCCGATGACTTCAGGCGCGCCTTCGAGCAGGTGGATGTGATCATGGGGCCGACCTCGCCCACCGTGGCGTTCAACGCCGGCGAGAAAACCGATGACCCGGTGGCCATGTACCTGGCCGATGTCTATACCATCGCCGCCAACCTGGCCGGCCTGCCCGGCATGTCGATCCCGGCAGGGTTCGTCAACAACCGCCCGGTCGGCCTGCAGATCATCGGCAACTACTTTGATGAGGCGCGGCTGCTCAACGTGGCGCACCAGTATCAACTGGCCACTGACTGGCATCAGCGGATGCCGCACGGCTTCGAATAACGAAGTTTCAAGTGACAAGTGACGAGTAGCAGGAAAACCACGCTGTCTTTCACTTGTAACTTGCGACTTGCAACTTGAGACTGAAGTTATGGAATGGGAAACAGTAATCGGGCTGGAGATTCATGCCCAGTTGGCCACCAGGAGCAAGATTTTTTCCGGCGCCTCCACCGCCTTCGGTGCGGCGCCCAATACGCAGGCCTGTGCCGTGGATCTCGGCCTGCCCGGCGTGCTGCCGGTGCTGAACCGGGAAGTGGTGCGCATGGCCACCAAGTTCGGCCTCGCCATCAACGCCACCGTGGCCGAGCGCTCGGTATTCGCGCGCAAGAACTACTTCTATCCCGACCTGCCCAAGGGCTACCAGATCTCCCAGTACGAACTACCGGTGGTGGCCAACGGCCACATCGACATCGAGCTGGAGGACGGCAGCACCAAGCGCATCGGCGTCACCCGCGCCCACCTGGAGGAGGACGCCGGCAAGTCGCTGCACGAGGATTTTCACGGCATGACCGGCATCGACCTCAATCGCGCCGGCACGCCGCTGCTGGAGATCGTCTCCGAGCCGGACATGCGTTCGGCCAAGGAGGCGGTGGCCTACATGAAGCGCATCCACGAGCTGGTGCGCTACATCGAGATCTGCGACGGCAACATGCAGGAAGGCTCGTTCCGCTGCGACGCCAACGTGTCGGTGCGCCCCAAGGGGCAGAAGGAGTTCGGCACCCGCGCCGAGTTGAAGAACATCAACTCCTTCCGCTTCGTGGAGAAGGCCATCGACTATGAGGTCGAACGCCAGATCGCGCTGATCGAATCCGGCGGCAAGGTGGTGCAGGAGACGCGGCTGTACGATCCGGACCGCGACGAGACCCGCTCCATGCGCGCCAAGGAAGAGGCCAACGATTACCGTTACTTCCCCGATCCGGACCTGCTGCCGCTGGTGATCGAGCCATCCTTCATCGAGGCGGTGCGCGCCACCCTGCCCGAGCTGCCGGAGGCGAAGCGCCAGCGCTTCGTGAGCGAGTACGAACTTTCCCCCTACGATGCCGGGTTCCTCACCGCCAGCCGCGAACTGGCCGATTACTACGAAGCGGTGGTCAAGGCCGTCGGCGCCGAGCCCAAGCTGTGCGCCAACTGGGTGATGGGCGATCTGTCGGCCAATCTCAACCGTGACGGCAAGGAGATTGGCGGCTCGCCGGTGTCCAGCGCCATGCTGGCCGGAATGATCAAGCGCATCACCGACAACACCATCTCCGGCAAGATCGCCAAGGAAGTATTCGAGGCGATGTGGAACGGCGAGGGCGATGCCGATGCGGTGATCGAAAAGAAAGGACTCAAGCAGATCACCGACAGCGGCGCCATCGAGAAGATCATCGACGATATTCTCGCCGCGAACCCTGACAACGTGGCGGCCTACCGCAGCGGCAAGGACAAGCTGTTCGGCTTCTTCGTCGGCCAGGCGATGAAGGCTACCCAGGGCAAGGCCAATCCACAGCAGCTCAACGAATTGTTAAAAAAGAAACTATCAGGCTGAATCCGACGATCTGCCAGCCGATAAAAGCTGGGAGCCGGACGACTAATAGCCGATCGGCCAAGCAACCTGATCGCCTGCCTACGTGCTCCAGAAGCGGGAACAAAATCCGGTGATTATTTCGAACACCGGAATTTTTCCTTAGCCAAGCCCTCGAATGCCAGTCAGCTAAGCTGACTGGCACTAAAACGGTAGCCCCCTACTACCCCACGCGCATGGAGCCACAAACTCCTACACCGTCATCGGAAAATCAATTTCTACCATTCCGTCCTCCAAGCCGTGCTGCACCTTCGCTACGCGACATGAGCGACTTATCGTTCCTGCGTATAGTGCCCTCCCAGCTCTCATTGCGAATCTCCATAATTGCTCCATCCATACCCATGGCATCACTGACATGGACGAGTGCCATATTGACACGTGATGTGAGTGTTTTCGCACACATACTGCGTCATTTGACGACGCCTATTGTATATATCCGTCGAACTTGACCCAAATCAATGTTGTACCCACATACATTCGGGATAGTTTCCCCGCACGCATGACTTACCCCTGATCATCAATCGTATCCATAGCGGCTTCGGCATCAGAACGATGCTTAGGACATGCGGGCAATCGCATCTATCGACAACATGGATTCGTCGTGGTGTATCCCGTGGAACAGTGTCCGGGTACGCGACCCTATTTTTCAGTACGGCTCAAATAAAAATTGTCAACTCAATAAACGGACTGGGGGAGAAAATGAAACACAACACCATCTCGCGCTTAGTTGCGCTCGGCACACTCACCACACTGGCAGGTATAGCGTCAGCCACCGAAGTCGGTCTTGGCAACATATCTGTAACCGGCACGCGAGAGGAAACACCCAAAGCGGAGATCCCTGCAACGGTCGATAGCGTCGATGAAGATGCGGTAGAGTTTGTGCGCCCGGCGCACCCGGCTGAGATCATGGGACGCATTGCAGGTGTGCATATTAACGTTACCAATGGTGAGGGACACGCCACGGCGATCCGTCATCCCATCACGACCGGTGCTGTATACCTGTTTCTTGAAGATGGCATTCCTACCCGGTCCACCGGATTTTTCAATCACAATGCCCTCTATGAAACAAACCTGCCGCAGGCCGCCGGCGTCGAGGTCACCAAGGGACCAGGCACATCGCTTTATGGCAGCGATGCGATCGGAGGGATTGTTAATGTGATCACCAGGGCCGCTCCACTAGAGCCGGAAGCGGAGATCAATGTCGAGCTTGGCGAAGCGGGCTGGCGCCGCTTCCTCGGCAGCGCCGGGATGCCAGCGGGCGATGGTGGTGTACGTGGCGACATCAACCTGACGCATACGGATGGTTGGCGCGATGGAACTGAATATGATCGCCAGAGCGCAAATCTGCGCTGGGACGGTTATTTGGGTGGCGCATCGCTCAAGGCCCTTTTCTCGGCATCCAACATCGACCAGCAGACGGCGGGGACCTCGCGACTCTCCGAGGACGACTACAAAAACGCTCCTACTAAAAATTACACCCCCATATCGTATCGAGAAGTACAGGCTTATCGCTTCTCTGTCGATTATGAAAAAGAGGATACCGATTCCCTGTTGAGTATCACACCCTATATCCGCAGTAATTCGATGGAATATATGCCGAACTGGTCACTCGGCTATGACCCGAACATCACGGAAACCGGGCATGACTCATTGGGCGTGCAACTCAAATACCGCAAGGACTTCCCCGCCAACCGCACCCGTTTGGTGGTAGGAACAGACATTGACTACAGCCCCGGCTCCCGTCTGGAGCACAGTATCAACCCTGTCAAGAACGCCGATGGCAACTACATCAGCTATACCGTTAACGAGGCCATCTACGATTACGACGTGACGTACTTCGGTCTCTCACCCTACCTGCATGTGGAAACCTCGATCACCGAACAAGCGCGTGTGACTGCGGGTCTGCGCTATGACCGAATGAAGTATGACTATGACAACCGCATGGCAGATGGCGTACTGATAGTCAATCCGTGGGAATCCGCTCGGACGGTAAGCTACAACCATCCATCCGATACTAGCGTTGATTTCTCCCATCTTAGTCCGAAGCTCGGGCTCACCTACCTGTTCAGCGAGAACCTGAACGGGTTTGCCTCCTATCGTCGCGCCTTCCGCGCCCCTTCCGAGGGCGATATTTTCCGCCCCGGCAAGTCTGACTCGTCGCTGGATCTCGAACCGGTCAAGGTTGACAGCTATGAGATTGGCCTGCGCGGTCGCACTGGCAGACTGGACTACGAGGTTTCTGTTTACCATATGATAAAAACTGACGATCTGGTGTCCTATAAGGACCCGGTTACGGACGAGACCTACACAGCCAACGCTGGTGAGACACTACACCGTGGCTTGGAGATCACAGCCCATGCACCGCTTGCGTCGAACTGGAAGCTAGGCATGAGTTATAGCTATAGCAAGCATACCTATGAAGACTGGATCGAGTCCGGCACCGACTACAGCGGTAAAACCATACCCTCTGCCCCCAGTCATATCGTCAACGCCCGGCTCAGCTACACTCCGGCACAGATGAACGGCGGCAAGATGGAGCTGGAGTGGGAGCGGCTCGGCGCATACTGGATGGATAATGCAAATACAGAAAGGTACGACGGCCATAATTTATTCAACCTGCGCGCCAACTACCCATTTTCCAAACGCCTTGAGCTCTATGCACGGATAATGAATCTCACCGACAAGCGCTATGCCACTGCAGCAGCCTTGTCGGGTGGAGCGCCGCAATATGCTCCAGGGGCTCCGCGTACCGTTTATGCGGGTTTGACTGCAAAATTCTGATGCTACAAATATCGTGTGCCTGGACCTGTCTTCGGACTATGGCGACAGGTTCCTGTAGCCATCAATACATGGCAGAGCGCCACCATCCGATAAATATGGCGACAAGCCTGCAGATTGGCGGTAACGACCAGGGGGTGTAAGAAAGTTTGTGTAAACGGTCATTTGGCAGGAAACTGCCATCCGTAAAGGAGCGAAGATGACCGTACCGAAAGCATTACCCAACGACCTGATCGACAGCTTACTGGCCGATTAC
>Ga0172382_10000106_pt1 | contig 139352 bp, 117 predicted proteins | sample Leawel138RmetaG_FD_122245 | JGI IMG/M metagenome (GOLD analysis project Ga0172382, IMG submission 122245) | Leachate microbial communities from a municipal landfill in Southern Ontario, Canada - Leachate well 138R metaG | ecosystem: Engineered > Solid waste > Landfill > Unclassified | place... | reverse complement strand
GCCCGCCACATCGACTGGCCGACGCTGGTCTTCTTTGCGGCCCTTTTTGTGCTCATGCAGAGTGTCTGGGATTGCGGATTTTTCCAGGCGGCAATCGCAAAAATTCCCTTCGATATGACTGCAGGCTCCATGATTCTTGCCGTCAGCGTCCTTCTGAGCCAGCTCATTTCCAATGTCCCGCTGGTGGCGCTGTATTTGCCTCTTGTTATGGACGGCGGTGCCTCGCCGGAGCAGATGATCTATCTTGCCGCTGGAAGCACCATCGCCGGAAATCTCTTCATCCTCGGCGCCGCAAGCAACATCATTATCATACAGAACGCAGAAAAGAACGGCGGCGCAACTCTCGGATTCTTCGAATTCGCCGCGATCGGCATTCCTTTGACATTGTTGAATCTCGTCATCTACTGGCTTTTCATATAGAACTGCTTTCATCGGCCGTTTCGCCTTGTCCAGTTTCATTTTTCGCAGCCGCACGCTCTGAAGGGTCACTTCAGTGAATTCGGCTTAGAAGCATCCGGCAGTCCCGGTACAGTACTATCCCCCTATTTGGGCCTTTATTCCAAAGGATTCCACAAGTATCTTCAGCCTCCGCATATGAGAATCTTCAGGCGGCTCAATGCCGGAAAGCTCATATTTTCTTCCCAGTCTGAAATACGTCTGGGCACCGAACTGATGATATGGCAGCAACTCTATTCTCAAGAGATTTTCTCCCATTGCAGCCGCAAATTTTGCAGTAGCCGATATATTTTCATAGGAATCGTTTATGCCCGGTACAACGGGAATTCGAAAAATGACCGGGTGACTGGAACAAACCTTCCGGGCGTTATCAAGAACAAAATCATTGGCAACTCCGGTGAGCGTTTTATGCATGGGAGAATCCATATGCTTGATATCCAAGTAGATCAGGTCCAAATAAGTGAGAAGTTTCTCCAGATGCTCCCATGCAATATGCCCGCAGGTTTCCATGGCGGTATGTATATAATGTTGTTTGCACTTTTTCAGAAACTCGGCTACGAACTCATGCTGCATAGTAGCTTCACCGCCCCCCATAGTTATTCCGCCATTCGACCGTCTGAAAAATGGTTGGTCTTTCTCGATTTCATCAAACAGCTCTGGCACAGTCATGTACTTTCCGGCCAATTCCAAAGCCTGGTGAGGACAGATCTCAATACACTTCGCGCAGTAGGTGCACCGTTTCCGGTCAATCATCAGATTGCCTTCAGGAGGAATCATGATGGCGCCGTTTGAACAGACCTCGGCGCATCGGCCGCACTTGCGGCAGTGACTTTCGATATGAATAATTTCATAGCCCATTTTTTGTGTCTGAGGCGTGGAACACCAGAGACAGCGCAATGGACATCCTTTCATATATATTAACGTACGAATTCCCGGACCATCATGAACAGCGAAAGGCTGCAGATTGTAAATCAAACCTTTTAATTCGTTCAATGCTGTCTCCTGTTGTTTCTTAGACTGCAAAGCAGCGGATTGATCGGAAAAAAAGAACCCCCCGGGTTCTCAGATCTTCAGCTGAAGAGATCTCTCTATCTTACAACCCGTGCTCTGTTCTGGCGATGATGCTGTCCTGAAGATCTTTATGGAGATCTACAAAACGGGCATTGTATCCTGCCACTTTAACTACCAGGTCCTTGTAATGCTCAGGAGTTTTCTGGGCGGCAATTAGCGTATCCGAGGATACAACATTGATCTGCAAATGATCCACTTTCTGATCCACAAAGACCCTGATAAGATCAGCCAGCCTTTTGAAGCCTTCATCTGTGGTAAATATGACAGGGTCAAGTTTCATGTTCAGTGTTTGCGAAAGGCCTACTTCGGCATTATTCAGCCTGCCCACTGATTTGAGAACTGCTGTGGGACCTTTCGTATCGCTGCCCACAGTGGGTGAAACTCCGTCAGAAAGAGGCTCCCCTGCAAGCCTTCCCGACGGAAGTGCTCCGACTCCCATGCCCAGGGGTACGAAACTGGAAAGGAGCACCTGAATCGGATATTTTGTTCCGCCGTAGCGTGATAGATATTTTTTTGCCTCTTCCGTGGTCAAATGAGTGATCCAGGCAACCTGTTCATCCACATAATCGTTGTCGTTTCCGAATTTAGGAGCTTCCAGGCACAGTTTACGAATATCTTCATACCCTTTGAAATTATGGTCAAGGGCAGTGCATAACTGTTCCATGGTAATTTTCTTTTCTTCAAACACCAATTTTTTGACGGCGGCAAGGGAATTACCCGCATCGACTGCGCCGTCGAATGATACCGCTCCCAGGCTGTATCGGGCACCCCCCTCTTCCCTGGGGGTTCCATTTTCTATGCAGTCTTCCGTTAATGCGGATGTAAAGAGTGTCGGTTGCAGCAGCTCTTCGCCGAGATTCGCCGCGATTGCTCCCACTTTCATTCTGTGGATTATCTGTTTTCGTAACGCCTCCCGCACTTCTTCAAAGGTTTTAAACTGTCCCGGGTCGCCTGTTTCCAATCCTCTCCTGGTGTTGTGTACCCGGCACCAGCCATTGGTCATTACGCATTCCATGAGCGCGGCAAGGTGCTGGTTCTGCCCCACGGTCCATCCCGACTCCATCGTATGAAGGCTGGGCTCGTGACAACCGACGCAGCCGCCGAACGTTCTTGCATCCTCCAGGGATACCGGTTTCCCTCCCGAAGTGGCTCCCCGCGAGAGCAGATTGTCGACCAGCACATCATTATTGATAAACTGGGGATACCCGCCTCCCAGCGCAGTCAGCTGGCATGCCTTGATCAGAATTCTTTCAGGTGTTTTGCTGTGCACCAGAAGGCCGATCGTCGGTTCCACCATTCCCGGTGTGTGCATCATTGCTTCAAGAAACATGTATGACAGTGCATTGGTGGCATCATTTCCATCCGCTTTCAACCCCCCGATATCGATATGGTGAGCGGACGTATGATTCGACATGAATACGGCCTCATTTTCAGGAAGAAGAGAAAACATCTGGGAAAAACGCATGAACCAGCAATCGATCAATTCCTGTGCGAGCTCTTCTGTCAGCCTCCCTTCACGAATGTCTCTTTCATAAAAGGGGTAAAGATATTGATCCGCCCTTCCAATGCTTTGTCCTCCGTGAAAACCGGCTTCCCATCCGACCATCATGTGGACGAACCATACCGACTGCATCGCCTCATAGAAGGTCCTTGCAGGATTGGCAGGAACCCTTACGCATATTTCCGCTATTTTAAGCAACTCTTCTTTGCGTTTTTCCTCCCTTTCCATTGCGGCCAGTTCCCGTGCCTTTGCAGCAAATCTTTCCCCGATTTCCGCCGCCGCCTCCAGGGCCACTATTACACCTTCAAGAAACGGAACTTTTTTGATGTCATCGGGATCGGTCAAATCGAGTCTGGCCATGCGGTCTTCCGCCTCGCGCTTGATTCCTGATATTCCTCTTTTCAGGACTTTTTCATAATTTACAACGTAATGGAAGAGGACCGGCGTAATCGGGGCTTTTCTGATGCCCATCTTTTTTGCTTCCGGCGGGATTATCGGAGAATAGAAATACTTTTTCCAGTAAGGGAAAATCTCTTCTTTCAGAATTCTCTTATCAGCATCATCAAGTAAAAATGGAGTATATTTTCTGGTACTTATGGTATCGAGCTCTTTTTCAAGATCTGTATACTTAATGAAAATCTCAGATCCCCGAGGCTCCGACCACAACCAGCCGACATAAAGTTCGTCGGGATAGATGTTAACCGGAACTCCTCTTACTATTGCAGCGAACGCTTTTGCCCGGCGAACAACGAGCGGTTCGCCTTCCGTTTCTTTCATAGTTCGAGTCAGTATGCGCGCGACATCGATCACCACTTTATTTTTAATTTTCGTATATCTCTGTCTAAGCTTTTCGACTCTTGCTGCCGGGCGCATCGTCGATACTCTGTCTCTTAACGCTGATTGCACATCTGACATTTGCATTCTCCTTTACATTAATGTGCGTTTCTTACGTGATACGCCATTAATGTCCGGGCAGGTCTCAAAGCATCAATCGATATCGATTGAGGCGCCTGCCGTGATATTGAGTGTTTGGCCGGTAATATTCCTTGCATCTTCTGATACAAGAAAAACAGCGGCCCGGCCGATATCTTCAGGTGTTATCTCCCTGTTCATCGGATAGGCCCGCATCAGAACTTTATCGAAGAATTGTCTGGCTGTCATTCCTTTCGCCTTCGCCTCGGGGCGAATCATATGATCGTCTATCAATTTGGCAAATGTGGGCGTAAATACGGCTGCAGGGCAGATGCAATTTACATTGATATTGCAGTCGGCCAGTTCAGCGGCCAATGCCTTGGTAAAGTAAATAACGCCGGCCTTTGTTGCGCCATAAGGAGCATTCATTGCGGCAGCCCTCTTTCCTCCAATAGAAGATAGATTCAAAATCTTTCCGCTTTTCTGCTTTATAAAATAAGGAGCTACAGCCTGGCACATAAACACTTGCGATTTAATATTCAATTCATAATTCCTGTCCCAGACCCATTCCTCGAGATCAACAAATGGCGCGATCGCAATACTGCCGCCTCCAACACTATTGACCAGAATGTCTATCTTGCCAAAAAAATCTACTGTTGCCTTAATCGATCGAGAAACCTGTTCACGGTTGGTGACATCCGTCTTTAAAGGCAAGGACCGGCAGCCGGTTTCCTTTAATTCTTCGGCTGCCTGCAAGCAGCTGTCTCCTGTTTTTGTGAAAATTGCGATATCCGCTCCTTCTTCAGCCAGACATTGAACGATTCCCCGGCCAATTCCCTGTCCCCCTCCTGTCACAATGGCAACTTTGCCCTTCAGCTTCATTCGGCGTCTCCCTCTATCTTATGCTGTTATTCTATTCCATTCGATAAAAAATAATTTCTATTGAAAGGTTTGCCCGCCGTCCACATAGAGGACCTGACCTGAAATATTCCTGGAATCCTCAGAGGCAAAAAATACAACAGCCCGGCCTATATCGTCAGGCGTCTGCAAACGGTGGAAGGCGATGCGGGGACTGGCGGACCGTAGAAACAGCTCTTCCGGTGTTTTCCCTTGCGCCTCGGGATTAACGGCGGCAAATTTTTCTAATGCCGCCGCTATATTCGGTGTCAAAACATCCCCGGGACAGACGCAGTTTACGTTAATATTATACGGGGCCAATTCCATAGCCAGATGCTTTGTATAATGAATGACGGCAGCTTTCGCAGTGCTGTATATAGGCAGCATATCCAGCTGTTTCGCCAGCCTCGATCCTATATTTACGATTTTACCTCTTTTTTGTTTTACAAAAAAAGGCACGATCGCCCTGCACATCAGAAACTGGGACTTGGCATTAAGATTAAACGTCTTATCCCATTCTTCTTCCTCACTGTCGGCACAATTGAGGCCGGTTCTGTCTTCTTTTGATTTCGTGCTTTTAACTTTTACAGCCCAGCCCACGTTGTTTACCAATATATCAATTTTGCCGAATACATCCATCGTCTTCCGAGCCACTGATTCTGTGTTCCTGCTCTCGGTAATATCTGCATTTATAATTAACGACCGCCTCCCCAGCTTATTAATTTCATCAGCAACTCGACCGGCCGTTTCATTATTTATATCAACAATTACAATATCCGCTCCTTCCTCGGCCAGACAATGTGCGATACCGCGTCCGATCCCCTGTCCCCCTCCTGTTACAATAGCTACCGTATCTTCAATTTTCATATACCTCCTCCTGGATCCGCTTCACACATTAATTTTGGAAATAAACTTTTTATGAAAAGAAGTGTAAGATTTGCGGTAAGATGTTTTTTTCGCGGGCAAGTATAGGGGAAGATGTCTTTTGTGTCAATGTACAACATCAATTATGAAAAAGGGGATGAAGCATTGGAAATTGCACTATTGAATTCCGTCCATCAGCTGAGGTCCTCAATTTCAATCCCCTGCCTCTTTATGGCATCAACGTGTTGAAGCAATTTTTCGGCGGCAGATCTATCTATGATGTATATCATGCGCCCTTTCGATTCCGCATAGATCTTTCCGTAGGATATAGGAATCAGGGGAGTCGGTTCATTGAGAAGTGATTCTGCAATCGGCTCCGTTTTGCGGCTGCCGCTTGCCAGGAGAATGACTGTCCGGGCTTTATACACGAGTTCTGCTCCCATCGAGATCGCGTATGACGGGCTCTCGCTCCGGCTTGCGAAATGACCGTCCTTGATGGCATTTTCTATTGTATTTTCGTCAAGCTTAACCAGAAGCATCCTGTTTCCTGTAAAGGGGATGCCCGATTCGTGAAAAGCCACATGTCCCCTTCCGCCGACGCCTATTATATGCAGATCGATTCCTCCGTATCTGAGGATCTTTTGTTCGTAGGCATCCAGGATGGATTCACGTATCCATTTCAGATAATCGGACTTCGTATCCTGACTGATGACGACCGCTTTCCCCTTATCGGTTCCTTCTTCTTTCCAGTCCGAGGGATTTGCTGCGAGTTCCCGGATAAGCGTTTCCTGATCGATCAGAGTTCCCCAGGGGACATTCGTTTCCTTAAATTTCATTTTCAGAAGACTGAAGAGTTCCTGGATCATAAAGAAGCTGTAGCTTTCCGGATGAAGCGCACGCTGCTGCGCGTTTTCACCGGGCAGTCCGACGTACTCGTCCAGATTAAAGCTTTGAATTTTGCCGCTTTCAATTACACCCTCGTTTGCCGCCCGGGCCAGATGTCTATAAAGACCTGTCGGAGAGTTGCCCGTTGCCAACCCTAGCGTAAAAGTATTTTTTTCTGCCAAAACCTGCTGAATATATTCAATGGCAAGGTTCGCGCCGACTTCACTCATGTGGTTAAAATCTTCTGTTATAATAACTTTGAATGCCATCATTCACCTCTTGAAAACCGTTGCGTCATCCGAGCTTCTCTTTTACAATTTCCGCGATCTGCTTGCAATATTCCAGTGTTTCTTCAGGTGTAGGGCCTTCCACCATCACACGGCACATATTTTGTGTCCCTGAATAGCGTACCAGAACCCGGCCTTTCGTTCCTAATTTCTGTTCGACCACTTTGATAACTGCAGCAAGCTCCGGCACTGTCGATATTTCAGGCCGGGACTTCGTATCCACATTAATAAGAGATTGCGGGAAAACATCCATCACTTTGGCAAGTTCTGAAAGCGGCTCGCCTCTTTTCTTCATGGCCGCAATAACTTGCAGGGCAGTAATAATTCCGTCACCGGTGGTATGATGATGCAGGAAAATGATGTGACCGGAATCCTCGCCGCCAATACAGCTGCCCCTCGCTTGCATTTCTTCCAGTACATACCGGTCCCCTACTTTTGTCATAACGGAATCGATGCCCAGTTTCTCCAGGGCCACAGAAAGGCCTATATTGCTCATCACCGTGCGCACCACCAGATTATTATCAAGAGTATCTTCTTCCTTCATTATTTTTGCGCACACTGCTATTACCTGATCTCCCGTAAGGATATCTCCCTTTTCATCTACCGCGATAAGTCGATCACCGTCTCCATCGAAGGCGAAGCCCACGTCCGCACCCTGCGTAAGGACCTCGGCAGCCAATGTCTCGGGGTATTGAGAACCGCATTTAAAATTAATGTTCTTCCCATCGGGTTCATCAAAAAGGGTCGTTACACAGGCTCCCAGTTCACTAAACGTTTCCGGGGCGACTCTGTAGGTCGCACCGTTGCCGCAGTCGAGAACAATCTTTGAACCTTCGAGCGAATACTCCCTTGGAAAAGTATGTTTTAAAAAGACTACATAACGCCCTCGTGCGTCATCCATACGGAAGGCCTTCCCCAATTCGGCGGGAGGCGGTAACACTTTATCCCACTCATTTTCCAGTATCATTTCTTCAATAGCTGCTTCTTTTTCATCAGGCAGTTTGTAGCCGTTTCCTGAAAAAATTTTGATACCATTATCCTGGAAAGGATTATGAGAGGCTGATATAACGATACCGGCATCCGCTCTCATGCTGCTGGTGAGGTAGGCAATGCCCGGCGTTGGAATTACTCCGACAAGAATGGCATTTACACCCATGGAGCATATTCCGGAAACCAGTGCGTTTTCAATCATATATCCGGACAGACGCGTGTCTTTGCCTATGAGAATTTTAGGATTGTGACCTTTGCGCTTGAACATGTGAGCGGTTGCTCTGCCTATACTGAAAGCAACTTCCGCTGTCATTGGATATTCATTTGCAACACCCCTGACGCCATCGGTACCGAACAACTTTCCCATAGTGAACTCCTTTTCCTTACGAGCTAGATAAGAAAAAGCCTTTACTACAGCACCTGCTATTTTGCAATTAAAAGGTTTTCTTGCTTGTGCCGGAAATCATATCCTGGAGAATGTCAGCCAGCTTCCTGGAATCATGACGCGCGATACCGCCTGTCATACTCAGCAAGTCTGCGCAATAAAGTGTCCGCGATTTCCAGAAGGGATTTTCAGTGTCTATTTCGACAAACTCCGATTGTTCATATTTCCGGTATCGCTTCAAGATCCCGGGATCCGGTTTTTCCGTGTTATAGATTACACCATCGACAGGGCGGCCGATAAAAAACTCAATGCTTTGTACGAAATCACAACAGCTGAATGTGTTTGTTTCGCCGTATTTAGTCATAATATTGACTATATAAAATACATTGGCACGAGTGTCCATTATGGCTTCTTTTACGCCGGGAACCAGTAAATTGGGTATAATGCTGGTAAAAAGATCTCCGGGCCCGACGATTATGTGATCCGCTCTCCGAATTGCCTCTATTACAGGCGGATAGGGAGCTACATCATCGTGATGATGAGGGACGAGATAGATATCTTTGATTTTCTCCCTTTGTGTTTCTCTCGGGACATTGATTGCTCTCTGCCCATATATGCGGCTGCCGTCCGTCAGTTCTGCGACAAGAGTGGTTTTATCAATTGTTACGGGCAATATCGTTCCCCTGGCATCGAGAATTTCAGATAATGCATTAACGCCTGTCGCAAAGTTCCCTGTATATTCGGCAAGCATCGTCAAAAGCATATTACCTGCATTATGGCCCTGAAGCCGGTTATCCCCTTTCAGCCTCTTGAGCAGTATTGTGCGAACGATATCCCGTTGAGGTGAAAGTGCCAAAACGCATTTCAAAACATCGCCGGGAGGCAGGATGCCAAGTTCATCACGGAGCCGGCCCGTACTTCCACCACTGTCCGCCATGGATACGATGGCGGTGATATCTATTCCTTCCAGATCACGTAATCCTGCGAGCAGGGCAAATTGACCGCTCCCGCCGCCGATGGTTACGACCTTTTGCATTCGCTTATTCATAATGCGGCTGTTTTCCTGCCGGCCTTTCTTCATTCGTTTTTGACGGAGTGAAATATATCAGACATTGCAAAAGGTTTCAAAACCATAACGCACAATGACTGTAATTTCACTTTTCAGCATGTGAAGCCCACATGAAGAACCGGATCAGGATGGAATTTTAAGAGGTCTTTTTGTTTTATCCAGCTCCATTTTGCGCAATCGGATACTTGCGGGAGTTACTTCAATCAGTTCATCTTCTGCAATGAATTCTATCGATTGGTCAAGTGAAAGTCTCTGCGGGGGGCGAAGCGTAATCGTCGCATCCGATGTGGCACTTCTCATATTTGTAAGGTGTTTCTCTTTTGTGATATTTATCGAAAGATCTCCTGGCTTGTTTCGCTCTCCGACTATCATGCCTGCGTAAACTTCCGTTCCTGCGTCTACGAAAAGTTCGCCCCTGTCTGCCATTGCATAGCAGGCATATGTCGTCACTCTTCCCGGCCGGTCTGCGACCATGGCACCATTTGCTCGCTGCGGTATGGAGCCGAACCATTTGTGGTACCCTTCAAAAAGGGTATTCATAATTCCGGCACCTTTCGAGTCAGTCATAAAATGGCTGCGGAATCCAATCAAGCCTCTCGAAGGGATAATAAACTCCAGTTTAGCCCGGCCGCTTCCTTTATTGTCCAGGCGTATCATACGCCCTTTTCTCGCCGATAATTTTTCAGTCACAGTTCCAATATATTCTTCCGGAATATCAATTAAAAGACGTTCAACCGGTTCAAAAATGTCGCCGTTTTCCTTTCTTGTGATGACACGAGGTTTTGAAACCATGAATTCATATCCCTCACGACGAAGGGTCTCAATAAGAACGGCCATCTGAAGTTCACCGCGGCCGCATACTTCAAACATATCTTTTCTCTCCAGAAAGCCGACTTTCAAGGCAACATTATATAACGTCTCCTTTTGAAGGCGATCTCGTAGATGGCGCGTAGTCAGAAATTTACCCTCTCTGCCTGCAGTCGGACTATTATTGACATAAAAGAACATCGAAACTGTTGGTTCATCTACATATATTCGCGGAAGTGGATGTGGATTTTCCGCTGACGAAATTGTATCGCCGATGGATACACCGGGAATGCCTGCCACGGCAATAATATCTCCTGCCTCTGCAGAATCTATTGCTATTTTTCTCAACCCTTCAAACGTATAAAGAGCGGAAAATTTGATGCCGGTTGTGATGTTTTCGGTTCCGCAGAGGGAATACGACTTTTGCATTTGAAGGGTGCCGTTCGATACTCTTCCCACTGCCAGCTGTCCTACATACGAATCGTATTCCAGATTTGTAACCAGGAACTGGGGAATGGCATTGTCATCTGCTTCGGGACCGGGAATATACGAAAGAATAGCTTCAAAAAGAGGGCGAAGAGAATTCGAATCATCTTCTTTAACTGCATGAGCCACTCCTGTTTTTGCATTGGTGTAGAAAACTGGAAAATCTATTTGTGAATCAAGAGCATCGAGATCGATGAACAGATCGTAAATTTCGTTTATTACCTCATCGATGCGGGCGTCGATTCTATCTATTTTATTAATTACCACGATGATGGGCAGCGATTTGGCAAGAGCCTTTTTAACGACAAATCTGGTTTGCGGCAGGGGACCTTCACTTGCATCGACAAGAAGAAGTGCTCCATCGACCATATTGAGACTTCTCTCTACTTCACCTCCGAAATCGGCATGCCCCGGAGTGTCTACTATATTTATTTTGATGCTTCCATACCATATGGCCGTATTTTTTGCCATAATGGTAATCCCTCGTTCCCGTTCGAGGTCCATGGAATCCATTATACGTTCAGCTATATGCTGGTTCTCCCTGAATATGCCGCTTTGTTTAAGCATCCCGTCAACAAGAGTCGTTTTTCCATGATCGACGTGAGCAATAATTGCGATGTTCCTTATGGTATCTTTTCTCATTTTTTATTTGCCGTCGGGTATTTCCCGCTTTGTACCTGTAAATATAGGGCTTCTTTCCTTTTTATTCAGAAATGACTGCGCTCAAGCGGTGCCTTTTAGCAGAAACCGGAAGAGAAAACCAGTTATATCTCTTTACTTTTGCAGTTGAAAAAACCTGCCTTTGCAATGAACGTGTTTTGGGAGATATCAATAATAAAAAAATCTATTTATATATTTTTAAATAGGTGTATATTTTCCCCGTTTTTGCATGTGTATCGGTGGAGGAGCGGTTATGATTATTCTTAATCCCTGTCTTTCCTGTGGTGCATGTTGCGCTTTTTACCGTATTTCTTTTTACTGGGCCGAAACCAGCAGAGGGATTCCTGGTGGAGTTCCTGAAGAATTAACTGAAAAAATGGATGCGTTTCGAGTGTTCATGAAAGGATCCGCAGGATCGGCCCCCCGCTGTATCGCTCTTCAAGGAGACATCGGCTCAACGGTTTTATGCGGCATTTATTCCTTGAGATCATCGGTCTGCCGAGCATTTGAACCCTCCTGGGAAAAAGGTATTCACAATATAAGGTGCGATAAAGCTCGAATTGCATGGGGACTTGTGCCTCTTACACCCGATTCTTGGCATATGCCTCACGTGCCGAAAGTTGCCTGATACAGATAGATACAGCTGCAATGAAAAAGTCTTTATTCAAACCTGACCATACGCAAGTGCGCGGCCATGAAATATCGGGAATACTCTTTTTGATATTTGTACAGTGAACCCGATCTTCAAAAACTCGAAAAGAAAGAAGCTGTAAACTCATAACACAAGTCGATTACCAGTACCGGTGATAGGGCCAATAGGGATACCGGTGCCACCAGAAAGGAGCGGGCGGCCAAAAGGGATCATACACTGGTCTGTATGCTCCCTGTTTTTCCCAAAGTCTAATTTCCTGTGCCGTAACAATTGGATACCTGTACTGAATATCTCCAAGTGGATGTGTTTCTACTCCCGTTATTGTACCGATTACGGTGAGTTCGCGCCCTTTTTCATAGATGGCTGGATCGAGGAACCCCGGGTATACAGCTATAAAGCGTCCTTCGGAATTATCTGTATCGGTGGGCTGTTTTTCAAAGTCGAGATTTGTTTTCATTATTTTTATTGCAGTTTCGTTTTCACGGTTTGCGGTTTCGATAATGACTCCCCCCCAGAGTACGGTTTTATTTTCGTACACTTCGGGAGAAGCCTGAACATTGTTGAATGTGGCCGCCTCGTCAATTCGGTGCATGAGTTCATCCGAAAAGGGCGCGCAGGCGCCAATGAAAATTATTGCAAGACATGTGGCAACCAGCCGGTATTTCATCATCGTATAACACCTCCTATACCTATTCCGAAATGGAAGCGAGGAGTTCCACTTTCACCCGGCTGCCAGATGTTCAGTTCCCGGGGAACGAGCACTGGATAGCGGTATTGAACAGAATTGATCCGGCGTTTACTAGCTTCTTTAATCTCTCCGGCCACTGTTACCAGATCGTTCTTCCGGAAAACCTCAGGATCTTTGTATTCGGGAAAGTAGATGAGAAAACGCCCGTAAGAGACATCGGAAGATTCAGGTTTATCTCGCCATCCCAAAGGTTGCTGCAACACCTCCAGCCAGGTTTTTCCCTCCTCCACATAGGTCCCTATTATGCGCCCGCCTATAAGTACTATTTTGCCGCGATATGCTTCAGGATTCTGGACAATCTGCTGAAATGAGAGGTCTTTGTCTGCAAGACTCCGAACTTCCGAAGAGATAGCCTGCATACAGGAAGAGATAAAAAAAGCGGCGGCCATGGTAAGCAAAAAGCTTTTCCACATAACGGCCTCCTTAATTTTTCTGCCTTTAGAATACCTTTTGCTGTCGGTCTATACAAGGATAAAAATTCTTTTCGCACACAATGTAAAAACTCCGTACATCAAGATTCATAACTGTTTTGCAAAAAGCTCCAAAGATAAGGCGCGCGAATCCCGGTGTACCCAGGCATACCCGCAGTGATTAAATATGAAGCGAAACTCGGCATAGACCTCCGGGTATGCGGTGCGAGAGCTCGTGTATTTTCAGATCAGAGGTAAAGATTTTGACCGGCTCAGACCTGTTTGCGAAGTATAACGGCTAATGTCCGGTTCAATTCTGATTGGTACATCTTTTGCTTTGATCGAGGCGTAGTCCTGCGAAACGGACCATTTGAATTTCAAGTATTCAAAGGATTACAGACATTAAATGAAAGGAGAGTAGTGAAATGAGGGTATCTTACAAAACGTTGAGATTCTCAAGATTGATGTTTCTGGCTGTAATATTGGCAATTGCAGCAGTTTCCACAGGAGTGGATGCAGCCATGCCTGCATTTGATATCAATAAAATGTCCGATATGTCGGGCTATAATCCCGCCACTTTTGAGAACCCTAAGGGTGATGTCGTCAAAATAGGAGTTGTCGAAGCGTTTTCCGGTCCCAGTGCATTTAATGGACAGATATTCTGGCTGGCAAATTGCTGGCTCGCCTATGACTATAATAAAAGAGGCGGAATCTTTGTAGACGGGAAGAAAAAGAAAATTGCAGTTATCAAGGGAGACCATCAGGCTAAACCTGCAGTATGTAAAAAGGCTGTGGAAAAGCTCTGTCTCGAGGATAAGGTTGATCTTCTCTTCGGATCGGCAGGCAGCCATTTGACGCTTATTGCGCAGCAGGTTGCGGGCAAGTACAAGACTATTTTCATGAATCCCCTATCCATGAATGAATCGCTGATGGATGGAAAGAACTTCAATCGTTATACTTTCAGGACGACCATCACAACCAAAGTAATCGGGCTGGGCCTGGCCTATTTTTATTCAAAAAGACCCGAAACCAAATTTTATCTTCTGAATCAGGATTATTCTTATGGCCATAATGTGGCTGACGCTTTCAAGGAAGGACTCAAAAGGTACAAACCCGATGCCCAGATTGTAGGGGAAGATTATCATCCTCTCTTTCTGAAGGATTTCGCCCCCTATATAACGAAGATTCAAGCCTCGGGCGCTGAAGTCATCTTCACCGGAGATTGGGCGCCCGACGGACAGAATCTCCTGATTCAGTCGCGGCAGATGAAATGTATGCTTCCTATTGCGAATATCTATGTCGATTCGCCAACTCAGATGATTGCGGTCGGGGTCGAAGGAGGTGTAGGAATGGTCAATCTGCAAGATTACCAGATGGCACTCGACACTCCTGAGATGAACAAGTTCATCGAAATCTGGAACGGCGCCTATAAAAAAAGCTGGACCGAGCCCTATAATTCCGACATGTGGATCTGGCCTATAAGTTCCACTCCGAAAGCAATAAACATGCTTTACTGGATGTGGGATGTGGTCGAGCGGGCTGGCACGACCGACCCGGATAAAATAATAGAAACCTGGGAAGGCGACACATACAAGTCATTTTGCGGCGTCGTCCATATGAGGGCATGCGATCACCAGGTGGTGCGCGATGTGTATGTGTCGGAATATGAATTCCCCAACAGATTCTATGATAATGCGGCTGCAGCAGGAAAACCGTTCATCGTACCGGCGGAATATGTCACTCCCGATATTCCTGCCGATCTTGACAGATGTAAAAAGTAAACGGGGATTAGAGACGGTGCGGTACTCGTGAATAAATGCGGGTACCGCTTTTTTCCAGTGCACGAGGATGAGCGCGCAAAACAGGAGGTGCAAGGCCTTTACGCCGTCAGGGAGTATGAACGGGCGGTAATACCCTATATTGCTATACAAAATTAAATTTTTTCATTTTGCGGTAAAGAGTCGCACGAGAAATATTCAATTTTTCGGCAATTTTGGTTTTGCGGTATTTCATATCCAGCATTTTTAAAATAATCTTTTTTTCTCTTTCTTCAGGGGATTCCATTTCGGATATTTCATCAAACAGTGGTTTTGCATTTATTATTTCCACGGGAACAAGATCGTAGGAAAGGATACTTGAACGTGTAAAATGCATCATTCTTTCAATCACATTCTGCAATTCCCTTACATTCCCAGGCCATGAATAGCTGACGAATGCCTCAAAGATTTTTTCATCAATACTTTCTATTCTCACTCCCAGCTGTTTTTCGTATTTTTTGATGAACCAGTTAGAAAGACGGCGCACATCGTCCGGCCTTTCTCGCAGCGAAACTAAATGTATAGTAAACACATTTATTCTGTAATAAAGGTCTTCCCTGAAATTTCCCTTCCGGATCTCTTCCTTTATATCCTTGTTTGTAGCGGCTATAATCCGTACATCGAATTTACGCAGGTGTTTCCCTCCGATTCTGGCAACTGATTTATCTTCGATCACCCTCAGCAGCGCAGTCTGCAGTTCCAGCGGAGTTTCGGTGATTTCGTCGAGAAAAATAGTTCCCCCCTCTGCAAGCTCGAACTTGCCCTGATTCCCTCCGCGCCGCGAGCCCGTAAAGGCCCCTTCTTCATGGCCGAAAAGCTCATTCGCAATCAGATCTCTAGGAATGGCCCCGCAGTTTATTGCAACATAAGGCCCATTTTTGCGGCTGCTTGCATTGTGAATAGATTGGGCAATTATGTCCTTTCCTGTGCCGCTTTTCCCGAGCAGAAGCACGTTCGAATCGCTGCGTGCGACCATTTTAGCCTGGTCGAGGGCTTTCAAGAATTTCGGATTCCGGCCGCATATATCATCAAAGCGAAAAGCTGCGCGATACCCAAGTATTCTGGTCAGCATGGCCTTCGCCCTTCTTATTTCATTGATCGTAAGGATTTTGCCCAGCAATTTTCCATCTGCGGCGATTATCGGTGTCAAAGATACAGTAAAGTCATTCCATGAATCATTTGAGAATATGCTCACTTCTTTATCTGTCAAGGAATCATGACTTTCCATTAACCTGATAAATTCGACATTCTTGTTGTTCAGTAAATCTCTGAGAGTTTTTCCTTCAACTGATTTTGAATTGAGAGAGAATATGTCTTTCGCATGTTTGTTAATCAAGGAAATCCGGCCTTTACCATCGAAGGCGGTAAGAGCTTCTTTTATAGATGAGATGACCGAATGCTGATAGCTGTAGGCATGCCGGCTTTCGGTGAATGCCTTTATACTTTTGAGGTTATTTTCAATTGCATAGGCCGCAGCAACAGCCATTCCCAAAGTATGCGCATTTACTCTGAAATTGCGCCCAGTGAGAGTAATACCTCCTAAAAAATCACCTTCAGGAGAAAAAACAGGTGCGCCCGATCCCGTTTCCCCATGATAATCTCTTATGTAATGCTGACTCCCATAAATCTGTATCGGTCTTTTCAATTCCACAATGGTTCCGCATACGTTGTGGCCTGCCGATTTTTCACTCCATAAAGCTCCGACGATACCGCCTGCATTATCCCAGAAATTGGGAGTATCATGATCTCCCATTGTATCGAGCAGGTATCCTTCTTTATCAAAAAGACATACATTAAAATGTGATCCCTTGAGAAATCGATAGATATTTTCAACAAAAGGGCGACTTACATCAATAAATTCCTTATTTCTTACCATTAACCTTTCAAGTTTTTTTCCTGTCAGTATGACTTTGGCCGGCATTTTCATCGGATCGATCCCGTAATCCCGGCATCTCAGCCAGGCTTGGCATATTTCTTCCGGTATTACTTCCGGATCCGGATGGTCCTCGCCTGCCACAAATTTTCTCCATTCGCGAAGCGTATTTCTGTAAAGATTTTTATAATAGTTTAATTCCTGATGTTTGGTAACGGTAAAAAGCTGGAATTCTTCAGATTTGGCTTTCATCACTTCTTCCTTGGCGGTCTGTAACGTACTTAAGGGGAAATATACATTTTTTGGCAATGTGTATCATATATGTTGCATTTTGTCTCACTATTTGTTTCAGCCATGTCTCAGTGGAATGGTTTCGGTTCATTTTTTTCCCTGGCCTTTCTTAGCGTACGAAAATCTTTGATAATTCTGATCGTACTGCTGGAATCCCCATGGCGCGGCAATTGCATGCACACAGTTCCTTTTAGCAGGGATCGAATAACGTGATTGCCCCATTACACTGGTAAAAATGTCGAGGGAGAAGGAATGTGTGCTCACCTGCCGGAGGAGGCATTCATCCAGCATTGTACATGACAGCAAAAATCCATTGCGCATGGAGGCAGTTTCGGTAATCAAATCGGACAACAATGTATTTGGGTGATTTCAGGATTTGCTGATTTCCTGCGGTGAAGTGATTTAAAATAAGGACACTAAAGGAGAAGGAACGTGGATTTGGCGAATTTAGGGTATGAACAGGATCGAATGGCATTCAATAAGCCGGAGAAAATGGCGTTGACCTTTGATGGCAGGCGCTTCACTTTCAGGCAGTGGCGGGATAGAACAAACCGGCTTGCAAATGTTTTTTCGAAAATGGGAATAAAAAAAGGGGATAAGGTCTCCTTTTTGGCTTACAACTGTCACGAAATTTTTGAGGTCTATGCGGCCTGTTGCAAACTCGGGGCGGTAATGGTGCCGATTAACTTCCGTCTTGTGGGAAGAGAACTGATCTATATTCTCGATGATTCAGATACCGTAGTTTTTATTTTTACTGAAGATTTTCGGGAAAGTGTAGAATCTATCAAATCGAATCTTACCAAAGTCAAATACTATATATGTATAGGACATGAAAAAAAGTATTCCGAGTATGCACAGGATTATGAGGATCTGCTTGCCAAAAGTTCTCCTGTATTGCCGGATTACGAAATAAGTGAAAATGATCCTGTATCATTAGTGTATACTTCGGGAACCACAGGATTTCCCAAAGGTGCAGTATTCACTAATAGGGTTCTTGCGAATCTGGCAGCCGGAGCGAGCGAATGGAAGCTCGATTATGATGATATTTTTCTTTGCGTAGGCCCGGCATTTCATGGAGCGGCTCTTCATACTTCGACCACGCACCTGATGATGGGTGCCGGTATCGTTATAATGAAGCATTTCGATGTAAAAGGGGTACTTGAAACATTGCAAAATGAAAAAATTACGACTGTATTCATGGTTCCCACCATGTGGGAAGCAGTAGCCAGTTACCCGGCGATAGGCAGCTACAATCTCCTCTCATTGAGAGTTCTGACTTCCGGTGGCGCAGCTTTGCCTGACAAAACGAAACACAAGCTTTTGACAGCATTTCCCAATGCCGAATTGAACGAGTTTTACGGAACCACTGAGGGGGGGAAAATAACCAATTTGAGACATGCGGATCAGAGGCGAAAGGTAAATTGTGTCGGCCAGATTGTAGGAGGAATGCGGGTCAGACTGGTGGATGATGAAGGAAACGACGTCCCGGCAGGAGAAGTGGGTGAAATCGCGGTTTCAAGCTCTCAATGCATAGATACCTACTATAAGAAACCGGAAGAGACCGCCAGAGCGATAAGAAACGGGTGGATGCACACCGGTGATATGGGAAAATGGGACGATGAACATTACCTTTACCTGGTTGACCGGAAGATAGACATGATTATCAGCGGCGGCGAAAATATTTATCCGCGTGAAATCGAAGAGGTGTTGCTTTTGCACCCGAAAATATCCGAAGCTGCGGTAGTCGGGACCCCCGATGAAAAATGGGGTGAATCAGTCACTGCATATATAGTTGCGGCGGCCGGTGAGACAATGGAGCTGGAAGAGGTTCTGGCGCACTGTAAAAATAATCTGGCAAAATACAAAATTCCAAGGGCAGTGAAGTTCATGAGAAACCTTCCCCGTAATGCCGCAGGAAAGGTGCTGAAAAGAGAATTGGTGAATCGTTAAAAAAGTGAATTACACAATGATGTTTTCTGTGTCAATTCAGTCTCAAATCTGTCTCAAAAATTTGAAAAAAGGGTATCCGGATAAAAAAGACTGTGTGCCGCTTTTGTTCCTGAATAAGGAAGAATGACCAATACTATTAAGGCGCTGACCCGTAAAAGCTCAAATATGGTACAGCACTTGCACAAATCTAACGGGATTATTTGCAGGCAATCAGGAGAAGTTCCGTTATGCGTGTGTAGAAAAGCCGATCAGCGATGCCCTACCGCAAAAAGAATTACACATATGCTTGCAGGCTATGAGTTAGTTCTTAAATTCTGGGAGAAGATAATCACTCCAGGAAGTCCGAAGTACAGTAGAGGTAATTAACAGCATTCCAAAAAGGAGGTAACGTGTTTATGAAAGGTGTTAAGTTGGCTGTTGCGGTGGGTGTCTTCGCACTCATCAGTGTTTTCCTTGTGTCGTACTCTTTTTCTGCCGAAACAGGCGAGCCCAAGGGTAAGTTCACGTATGTCTCTCCCAGCGGGGCGTGGGAATTCAAACAAATTGATCCCCATACCATCGTTGGCTCATCGGCTCAAGAACCAAGCCGTATTCTGTTTGATTATTTATTGTACAAAGATCCGGACGGTCAGCTTGTTCCGGATCTGGCAGAAAAATGGGAGATTTCTCCGGACGGGCTTAAAACAAGTTTTTATTTGACCAAAAAAGCGAAATTCTGGGATGGAACTCCTGTCACGGCTAAAGACGTCAAATTCAGCATAGAAAGATGTATGCGTCCGGAGCTCAAGTTTCTCAGAGGAGGCCAGCTGAGGCGAACCGTCGATCGGGTTGAGGTTGTCAATGATTACCATGTCGATGTGCATTTCAAGCAGTTTGATCCCGCCTTCATTGACGTTGTTGCTGAATATCTTGCCATAATGCCCAAAGAGTATACCGAGAAAGTCGGTGATGACGGCTTTGCAGAAAAGCCGATGGGGAGCGGTCCATTCCGGCTGGTCAGTTTCAGGGCCGATGCTGAAGTTATAGCTGAGGCGAATACGAATCACCATCGCAAGGTGCCGTATATCAAGACAGTGGTTCTCAAGACGGTCAAGGAACCCGCTACAAGGCTCGCGATGTTAAAGACAGGTGAAGCGGACATGATTTTCCTGTTTCCCGGACATATTCCGGAGGTACAGAAAGATCCCGGTATAAAGCTTATGTGGACGAAGCATGCGTTTCTCAGGACACTGATTTATTATGATATGGGATTTCCCGATGAACCAAGTCCGTTTAAGGATAAACGTGTGCGTATGGCGGTAAGCTATGCCATCGATCGGGAAGCGCTTTCCAAGTTGCTGTATGGTGCGGTAGAACCGTGGGGGAGCTTTCTGGCGCCATATCATCCCGGGTATGATCCTTCCCGTACACCAGACCCGTACGATCCCAAGAAGGCAAAAGAGCTTCTCGCCGCTGCCGGGTATCCCAATGGGTTCGATACTGTATTCACCGGTCATATAACGGAGCCGACACTCTGGCAGGCGACAGTGGCGATGCTTAATGAAGTGGGAATCCGGGCCCGATTGGATATGCCCGAGGCCGGAACCTGGGCCCGGTACTGCACTGAAGGAAAATTCCGCGGTATAGGGTATGGTGCCGGTCCCTGGTGGGCGGGCAGAGGTCCGGGCTCCTGTCTTGAGGCACATGTGTCCGGATTTTGGGCTCCCGAAGGCCATCCCTATCCTGAGCTCAAGGAATCAATCGAAAATTTGAACAAGGCCATTTTGAAAGGACCGGAAGAAGAGGCGAAAGCCGCAAGAGCCGTTGATGACCTGATGCTGGAGAAGTGGACGAGGCGTCCCTTATTATTTAGTAATGTTGTTTTTGCAGCCGGACCGAGAGTCGAAAGCTATCAAAACATCCCGGGACAGTACTGGGCCTTTCGGTTGGAATATTTAAAACTCAAACAGAAGTAGATCAGTGCCGGGCCTTCAGCCGGTTTCCTGCTGAAGGCCCCTCTTCAAGTGATAGAGCAAATAAGGGTTCAAATGGCGAATTATATTCTTAAAAGATTGTGGCAGGCGCTCATATGCCTCATTGGTATAAGCGTAATTATTTTTTTCTTGAGCCATCTAAGCGGTGATCCCGTGCTTTTAATGGCGTCACCGGAAGCCACGCAGGAGGATATCGAAGAACTTAGAAGAACTCTCGGGCTGGATAAACCGTTATATGTCCAATACTGGGTGTTTATTTCCGGCGTTGTGCAGGGCGACTTCGGCCAGTCCATAAAATGGAGCAAGCCGTGCATTGACGTGTGGCTCAGCCGATTCCCGAATACTTTGCTTCTCGGGTCCGCAGCGATGGCTTTTTCTCTGATAGTAGGAATTCTTACCGGTGTCTTGTCAGCTGTAAAAGTGGGGGGATGGTTCGATAAGTTCGGTAAAATTTTTGCTCTCATGGGTCAGTCTCTGCCCGTTTTCTGGGTGGGGCTTATGCTCATCCTGATTTTCTCGGTTAATCTGGGCTGGCTGCCGACTTCAGGGCACGGAAGCTGGAAGCATCTCATTATGCCGGCTTTCACTCTCGGATGGTATTTTACGGCAGCGACAACCCGGCTTAGCCGTTCTGCCATGCTTGATGTTCTGGACAGTGAGTATATCAAGATGGCAAGAGTCAAAGGCCTTCCCGAGTATCTGGTTATTATGAAGCACGCTTTCAGAAATGCATTGATTCCGATAATAACTTTGGCGGCGCTTAACTTGATCATGTTGTTAAATGGTACCGTTATCACCGAAGTTGTGTTCAATTGGGAGGGAATCGGGCGGCTGGTAGTCGACGCAATCTTTGCCCGGGACTACCCTCTCGTTCAATGCTGCGTTTTGATCGCCTCGATGCTGTTTATCGCTACCAACCTGTTTGTTGATATATTGTACGCGTATATTGATCCGCGGATACATTATCATTAAAACAGCTGGAAATTATTAAATTGCGACAGAAAAAGACGGGAGTTTTGAAGTGGAGCACATTCTGACCGCACTACCATGGGCAAGACGTCTTACACAGGTGAGGCAGATATTAAGGCACGTGCCGGTGGTATCAGTTTTGATTCTTTTAGTTTTTATCGTTTTCGGTATATTTGGCAATTATTTTATGCCTCATGAGGCGACGAAAGCACATTTTGGAGATGTGCTCACCCCTCCGATGTGGCAGGAAGGAGGAAGCGCCGAATATATACTCGGGACAGACCATCTCGGGCGAGATATCCTCAGCCGGATAATAGGCGGTGCCACAATATCACTTGAAGTCGGCTTTATCGTCATTTTTTTTGCTGGAGCACTCGGAGTTGTGGTGGCGTTACTCTCCGGATATCTCGGAGGGCGAATCGATGCGGTTCTGATGAGAATTACCGATATGTTCCTTTCGATGCCTTTCCTGATGATTGCCATTGTCCTGGCTGCGGTTCTGGGGGCGAGCACAAAAAATATTATCATTGTCCTGGTTACGCTCGGCTGGGCCGGCTATGCCAGAGTGTTGAGGGGGGAGGTCCTGAGAATCAAGGAAAGAGATTTCGTGCTGTTGGCCCGGGTTGCCCGATGCAGCAAGACCCGAATCATGTTGAGACATATCTTTCCTAATATAGTAAATACCCTGGTTGTTCTCGGCACATTGCAACTGGGACAGGTCATAATCGCCGAGTCGTCCTTGAGTTTTCTCGGCTTGGGTGTTCCACCGCCGGCTCCGGCCTGGGGTTCGATGGTGGGCGATGGAAGAGATCTCATTTTCAGCGCATGGTGGGTTTCTTTTTTCCCGGGGATGGCTATTCTGTTTGTAGTAATGAGCACCAATCTTTTGGGCGACTGGCTCAGAATAAGGCTTGACCCGAAATTCAGACAACTTTAGATTTTTGCCGGGGTATTAAGAGCGCCTGAAGAAGCTTCAGTCAAGAGGTAAGGCGCGCTGTATGGCCGGAAAACAAGTCCGGTCAAAATTTCATGCATCTAAATGTCAGAGAGCTACTGAATGGGCATTACGTCAGCTTCGCGTACTTTCAATAATTTTCGGCTCAGCAGGTGCATGAGGAGCTTTTTGCGAAGCCGTCGCTTTTGTATACGGACAAACGCCTTGATTGAAATCGTTATCAGGTAAAAAAGATTAAAGTATGAGGAATGCAAAAGAATGATCAGTAATGATAATGTCCTGGAAGTTCAAGATCTTAAAACTCATTTTTATACCAGCCGGGGTGTCGTGAAAGCGGTTGATGGTGTCAGCTTTGCATTGAAGCGAGGCGAGGCGTTGGGCCTTGTGGGCGAATCGGGATGCGGCAAGAGTATTACGTGCTTTTCACTGATCCGCCTCGTGCCCAGGCCGGCAGGGCGTATTGTCGGTGGAAAGGTGCTGCTCGAAGGAGAAGATCTGCTGACAAAAAATGAAAAAGAAATGACTAAAATCCGCGGCAAACGTATTACAATGATACTCCAGGATCCGATGATGTCACTAAATCCGGTCTTCACAATCGGAGAGCAGATTACCGAAACAATACGGGTACATCAGAAACTTGGGAAAATGGAGATTTGGGAAAAGGTAAAAGAGATGCTGCGGCTTGTCCGTATTCCTTCTCCTGAGGTGCGGATGAGAGAATATCCCCATCAGATGAGCGGAGGAATGAGGCAAAGGATTTCAGGTGCGATCGCATTATCGTGCCAGCCTTCCGTTCTTATCGCCGACGAAGCGACTACTGCGCTTGATGTTACGATTCAAGCTCAATTTCTAAGTCTTTTTAAAGAGATACAGGAGCAGGCCAATCTTTCCATGATTGTAGTAACCCATGATTTCGGCATTGTCGCGCGCGCCTGCGATCGCGTCGCCGTCATGTACGCGGGAAAAATTGTGGAAAATGCGGAAACCCGGGAGCTTTTTAATAATCCGGCGCACCCCTATACGATCGCTTTATTGAATTCTCTTCCAAAGATGGAAATGAAAGTAGACACGCTTTATTCAATAGAAGGGCAGCCTCCTGAATTGCATGCCCTGCCGCCGGGGTGCAGTTTTGCACCCCGATGTTCACATGTCATGGAAATATGTCAGAGAGAATACCCGCCACAAAAAGAAGTAGCACCGGGACATTTTGCACGGTGCTGGTTGAAAGGTTAAGAGGAAGATCAGAATGAGCGAACCCCTGTTAGAGGTGAGAAACCTTACGAAATACTTTCCGGTCGTAAAAAACAGGCTTTTTTTTTCGAATAGAACTGCCGAAGTAAGGGCTGTAGACGATATAAGCTTTACTATACATAAAGGTGAAACTTTCGGTCTGGTTGGAGAATCCGGGTGCGGTAAAACCACAACTTCCAGGCTCATTTTATTTCTTGAGAAAATTACCGGCGGCACTCTTCTTTTCGAAGGTAAAGATATAAGTAAAATGAATCCTGCCGAATTTGACCGCTATCGTGCGTCTGTTCAGGCGGTATTTCAGGACCCTTACAGCTCTCTGAGCCCCAGAATGAAAGTAGGCAATATCATTGCTGAACCGATCATCGTCAATAACAGTGCTCCCCGCAAGGAAGTCTCGGAAAAAATCAGTGCACTGCTTGCACTCGTAGGATTGAGAAAGGACGCTCACGAATTGTATCCGCACGAGTTCAGCGGAGGTCAGAGACAAAGGATTGCCATTGCCAGAGCTCTGGCTCCGAACCCACAGCTTATCGTTCTTGATGAGCCGGTTTCAGCTCTTGACGTCTCCATTCGTGCTCAGATAATGAACCTTCTTCATGATATCCAGAAAAAAATGCATACGACTTTTCTTCTCATTGCCCATGACTTGGCGGTGGTCAAACATATGAGCAATCGTATCGGCGTTATGTATCTTGGAAAACTTGTCGAGATCGGCGAAAGCGAAGAACTTTATTCCAATCCGGTTCATCCATATACGCAGGCTCTTCTTTCCGCTGCATTGCCTTCCCATCCGGATATTCCCCGAAAGATGATAATCCTTCCCGGAGAAGTCCCCAGCCCGTTGAATCCACCGGCGGGATGCAGGTTTCACCCTCGATGCTTTAAAGCAGAAGGCATATGCTCCAGGCAAACACCGTCACTAAAAGAAGTTTCGTCCGGCCACCTGGTGGCCTGCCATTTCGCGTAATCATATTGGGCTGTTAATGCTGCTGAAATTGATACGTCACAAAAAGGAGGAATTTATGGATTTGAAAATATTGCAGCGGGAACTGGAAAGCGCGGGGCCGAGCGTTGTACATAAATTATATGAATACGCCCGGAAAAATCCGGAAAAAACTATTATATACTACGGAGAGGATGATCGTACGGTAACATATGGAGAATTCAATGCCGCAACGAACAAAATTGCACGTTTTTTGGCATCGACAGGTATTGCCAAAGGCGATGTTGTTTCTGTATACTTATCCAATCCTTTTGTAACTGCAATGGTGATGATGGGCATCTGGAAGGCGGGGGCGGTCTTCAGTCCGATCAATTTCAGTTACAGGGGGCGACTGCTGAGCTACCAGATTAAAGATACGGTTCCGAAGGTGCTTGTTACAGAACAGGCAAGGGTTTCCTGTCTCAATGATGTGAAATCCGACCTGCCTGAGTTAAAGGTAATCTTAAGAAAGCCGAAACGCAGTGAGTGCGATTATGTATCTGACATCGCCCATATACCATTAGATAAAAAATTCGAACAGATTGATTTTGATGATGTGCTGAAGGGCGATGGCGGGAATCCGGAGGAAGAAATTAACTATTGGGATACTGCGAACATCATATATACCTCCGGAACAACAGGACCGGCGAAGGGAGTCGTGCAATCCCACCGCTGGATAGCTCAATATACTTTTCCGGGACGGATAATAGCCCATGAAGACGATGTGAAGTATACCGATCTTCCCATGTATCATATTTCGGCCGCATGCGGTACTTTCGGCCTCGTTGTCTGGACTGGCGCCACGCTCGCTTTATGGAACCGATTCAGCCCGTCCGATTTCTGGACAAGAATCAGCAAATCTAAAGCAAATTCCGCAACACTGTTAGATGTAATGGTGCCCTGGCTGATGAATGCGCAGGAGACTCCACAAGACCGGTATAACAGCTTGAAATGGGTTCACATGCAACCTCTTCCCACGCATCATAATACGATTGCCCGGAGATTCGGAATTGACTTTGTTACCGTGGGGTACGGCTCGACCGAAACGGGACTGCCGATATGGGGATGCATCGATGAACTTGGTGGTGAGGAGGGAACACCGAAAGAACTGTACACAGGGCATCCAAAAGAGTACATATTCGACAGATACAGGCAATTCGGTTATCCGGTGTTTTCCGGAACGGAAGATTTTAAAAAAGGTGTTATGGGGAAATCGGTCCTTTTTGAACCCGCGATTCTCAACGAGAGAGATGAAGTTCTTGGGCCGGGAGAATATGGACAGATCGCGTTCCGCAGCAAATTCCCTTTCTGCATGACCACCGGTTATTTTAATAAACCGCACGCGACGGTCGAGGCCTGCAGAAATCTGTGGTTCCATACAGGTGATGCCTGTTTTCGTGATGAAGATAATGTTTTTTATTTTGCCGACAGAATGGGAAACTTTATTCGAGTGAGGGGTGAAAATGTCTCCACGTATCAAATCGAGGATATACTCAATTCTCATCCGGATATTGAAGTTAGCGCCGCTTTTCCTGTACCCGCCCGGGAGGGTGATGAGGACGATATCGTTGTCTATGTTACGCTGCAAGAGGGCGCGGATTTGAAAGAGGACGAACTGCGGAAATGGATATCATCGGAGATGCCGAAATTCATGTGGCCGAAACATATACGATTTATTGACGCACTGCCCCAGACGGCCACGAATAAGATTGAAAAATATAAGTTGAAGGAAAGGATTCTAAAGGAGCTTGAGACAACAAAATAGCGGGATGTAGCAAGAGCGTTTGTAGAAATGCTCAATTAATATAGTGAAGGAGGAGACATTATGAAGTCCGTTAACAAGTTGTATGCAATTGTCATCGCATGTTTTTTTCTGATTTTTTCCACGGTTTGCTTTTTATCTCCGGCATCGGCCGGAGAGGCGGACAGGCTAAGCTCGGCCAAAGCGTCCTTTGATGTCGATAAAATGGGCGATATGTCGGGTTTTGATCCTTCAAATCCTGTCACCCCCACAGGTGATACGATCAAGATCGCGCTTGTCATGCCCTTTTCCGGGCCGGCCGCGGTAATCGGGGAGACCTGGTATCTGTTTCTGCAGTGGGCGGCGCACGATTATAACCAGCGCGGCGGCATCTTCGTGGACGGCAAAAAAAAGCTGGTCGAGGTCATAAAGGCTGACAATCAGTCCAAGCAGACTCAGACCAAAAAGATTTCCGAGCGGATGGCTCTTGTGGAGAAAGTTCATGTTCTTGCCGGCTGCGCAAGTACACCGAATACTATTGTAATGCAGAACACCGCCGCAAAATACAAAATAATAGGCCACAACTGCGGAGGTATGGCCGATAATTTAATGGATGCCCAGAACTTCAATCGTTACACGTTCAAAACATTGTATGATACCAATCAGTTCGGCACAGGTCTTGCCTATTATTATGGGCAGATTCGCAAGAAAGAAAAGAAATTTTATGTTCTCTGTCAGGATTACAGCTATGGCCATTCGACTGCCAGTGCATTCATGGAAGGGCTGAAGAAATATTTCCCCGATGCTGTAATAGTGGGTGAAGACTACCATCCCCTTTTCCTGAAAGATTTCGCCCCCTATTTGACCAAAATTCAAGCGTCAGGTGCCGAAGCGATTTTTACTGCCGACTGGCATCCCGACTTGACCAACCTTATCAAACAGGCGCGGGAACTGAACATCATGATTCCCATCGCCTCCAAGGACATGGACAATCCCCAGTTGACACTTCAGCTCGGCATGGATGGTTCGCGCAACCTCTTCAGTATTTCCCCGAACTATGCCGCCAATCCGGTTTTCAAAACGGAGGAGCAAAAGAAGTTTCATACAATGTGGATCGATCTCTGGGCGAAGTGGAGTCTTCCATATAATATTGATAAATACAAATACCCTGAGGTGAGTTCAGGTCATACGATGATGCAGTTTTACTGGTTGCTGAGCGTGATCGAAAGAGCGAAGAGCACCGATCCGGAAAAAATTATTCAAGTCTGGGAGGACGATACGTTCCGCGTCCTTAACGGAAGCGTTTGGAAGATGAGGCCCTGCGATCACAGAGTAATTTATGATCTGGCCGTGACTGAAATCGTTCCTCCCGAGGAACAGAAGGCAGCCTACAATATTCCGCCTTACCATTGGTTTGAGGACCGCTGCTTTACCGGACCTGTGAGTGTGATTCCTGCAGGTAATGTGCTGCCCTACATGGATAAGGAGCTGGACCGCTGCAAAGGGAAAAACGGGTGGGGTGAATAAAATTCGCATAGATTTTTTTCAGGAATAGGAAACAATGTCTTATGTTGAGTGCCGCCCTGTGGGCGGCACTCAATTCAGAGTATGCAAGTCTTTGTATAACTTTAAAAAGTTTGAATCGAAGAGTTTCTTTTATATTCGTAATCAGGTGTGTCCAGATTCCTTCTCGCACGTCGGATAGGATAATTTTATTAAAGCGCTCCATACAGCGACAATATGAATTGTTAAAGAAAGGAAGCTTCGATGGAAACAAGACCATGGCATAGACTTTACGAGCATAATGTTCCTGCGACGCTCAGGTACCCCGGCTATCCGGTTCAGCAGATGCTTCATATCAGCGCAGCGATGTTTCCCCACAAAGCGGCCACAAATCTTTATGGTTCTGAATTGAGTTTTGCTCAGCTTCGAAATCAGGTGCTTCGGATGGCGAATGCGCTTACAAAGCTGGGAATTAAAAAGGGGGATCGAATTGGTATGGCCATGCTCAATTGTCCCCAGTTTATCATCGGCTATTACGCAATTCTCTCAGTGGGCGGCATTGTTGTCAACATGAATCCTTTATACACTCATGACGAACTCAAGTTTATGATGGAAAATACGGGGATGACGGCCATTTTTACATACGACGGAGCATTGTCGTTGATGCGTCCGCTGGCGAAAGAATCAGGACTGAAATTCGTTATAGTTACCAAAATTTCGGATTACATGGACGGCGCGGCCCAAAGTTCGGCCAAAAGTCTGGACCTGGAGGAGGGATGGCATCATTTTTCCGAATTGCTGGACGGATCTGCCGATACAAGGATTCCGCGTGTAAAGATCAGCTCCAGTGATCCGGCCCTTATACAATTTACAGGAGGGACAACCGGCCTTCCGAAAGGGGCGGTTCTCACGCACGGGAATATAGTTTCTGCTGCATTTGTAAGCAGCACATGGGGCGAATCAATCAATCAGTATGTGCCCCATGCGAGAAGGCAGGTGATTTCGGTGATTCCTTTCTTCCATGTATACGGGAATATCTGCTGCATTAACTGGTCGATGTTTAATGCCGGTACTCAGATTCTATTGCCACGATTCGACATTGATGAAGTGCTCGGCATAATCGCTCATACTCCCGAAATTACCTATTTCCCATCGGTTCCCACAATGGTAACGGCCATTGTCAATCACCCGAAGGCCGAAAAGATCAAAATCGGCGATCATCTTCGCCTCCTCTCAAGCGGGGGGGCGCCTATGCCGATGGAACTTATACTGAAAGTGCAAGATATGGGGATTTTTTTCAGCGAAGGGTGGGGAATGAGCGAAACGACTTCCAGCGGTATCAGCAACCCTATCATGAATCCAAGAATAGGAGCGATAGGAATTCCGCAGATTGACTTCGATGTGAAGCTGGTAGATACGGAAAGCGGCAAGAATGAAGTTTCACAGGGAGAGCCGGGAGAAATTTTGATTAAAGGTCCGACGATTATGAGAGAGTACTGGAACAATCCTGAGGAAACCGCGGGGCAGCTGAAGGAAGGCTGGCTTTATACCGGGGATATTGCACAGGCTGACGAAGACGGATACCTTTACATTGTCGACAGGAAAAAAGACATGATCATTGCGGGAGGATTTAATATCTACCCTCGCGAAGTAGACGAGGTTCTCTTTCAGCATCCGAAAATCGCAGAAGCTGTGGCCGCAGGTATTCCTGATGCATACCGGGGAGAGACTCTCAAGGCCTTTATTGTCTTGAAACCGGGTGAGCAACTGACCGAAAAAGAAGTGATCGAATTCTGCAAGCAGAAACTTGCTCCATATAAAGTGCCGAAGATGGTAGAATTCCGGCAATCCATTCCGAAATCGAGCATCGGCAAGATCATGAGAAAGATTCTCAGAGAAGAGGAAATTGCAAAAATAAAATAGAATAAATTCTGATTTAAATTGTTCCGGAATCTCCTGGTTCAGGAAAAGGTGCCTGCGGCCGAGGACAGCGGAGGTTTTTTATTATGCCATGATTCCGGAAGTTACGTGAATCGTCAATGGGGAAGATTCCATTCATTTACAACGAAAGATACCTGACTGAGTTCTTAAAATATGGTACATGGGAACATCGCTGTATGCGATATTTGTCTTTGGAGGTGCATCGACGATTTCGAGGGTAAAAAGAGGCGCCTGATGAATGAAATTCTCCAGCAGCTTGTGTCAATACCTATTTTTTCCGGACTTTCTTTGGAGCAGCAAAAGCGGTTGTCAAACATAGCCCTGATCCGTTCGTATAGTAAGGGAACGAGCCTGTTTTCAGAAGGGGAAATTGCATCAGGATTGTATGTCGTACTTGAAGGCCGGGTCAAGGTTTACAAGCTTTCACCTGAAGGCAGGGAGCATATTCTGCATCTTGCCGGTCCGGGGGAAACCGTTGGTGAAGGGGCGCTCTTTTCGGGAGCGGCTTTTCCTGCCTATGCCGAAGCCCATGTAAAAAGCAGGATTCTTTTTGTGGGGCGTGATTCATTAATGCATCTGATAAAGAAGGATCCCTCTTTTGCGATGGCGATGCTCGGAGTTCTTTCAGTCCGCCTGCGCCGGTTCGTGCATCTGATCGAAGGATTTACGCTCAGGGAGGCGTCCGGCAGGCTTGCATCATACCTGCTTTTTCTCGAGACGAAACAATCTGGAAAGAATTTTCTTATTCTTGACATTACGAAAGGAAATCTGGCCAATATTCTCGGTACTGCCCCGGAGACTCTTTCTCGAATTCTGGGAAAGATGGAAGATACGGATCTTATCGAGGTCAAGGGTGCAAAAATTGTAATCAGAGATCGAACCAGCCTCCAGGCTATTGCGGATGGAGAAAAAAAATTAACATAACAGGTTGCATCGGCATTCTTATTCTGCTTCTTTTCCCTTTTTCTTGTCTGTCACCTGACAGGACCGGCTCAGTCAAGTATCCACTCCCAATTTGGGAAGAATCCATTTTTGAAGTACATACCATCCACCTGCAATGAGGATGAGAATAAGTATTTCCTGCATACTGCCTCCAAAAGGGTTGCATATTCATAACCCTTTTTTTACTTATTATAGCTACCTTTTTTCAAATTACAATCTTGGGCTTCATAAAAAGCTCTTTATGCCGGCAGAGCTGGCAATATGACGGAAACTCAGTGAACGCTATCGCAATGATCATTTGTAGCTCTCTGCCACTTGGAGGCATAGAATTTTGACCGGCTCAGATCTTTATTTCGATCATGCATCACTTCCCGAGGCTCTCAAACTGTAATAGGACATTGATGCGTACATATCGCCGGATGAACGAGTAAATAATACTTGACAAATACAGGTGCGAGGCCTAGGTTCCCTATTTTTAATTAAAAATCAGAAAAATTGTATAAAACGGAGGAATATCGACACAATGAAAATCGGCTTGTTCGGTTTGCCTAATTCCGGCAAGACAACCATATTTAATGCTTTGACACAATCTGATGCTGAGGTGACTGCATATGCGAAAGCGAAGGCGGCACCGAATATAGCTGTTATTACTGTGGCAGATGAACGGGTGGACCGTCTTGCTGAATTTTACTCGCCGAAAAAAATTACATATCCCACAATCGAAATAGTAGATTTCGCAGGTTTTTCTGAAGGATCTGCAAAAAAAGGGGGATTTTCCGGCGATCAGTTAACCGCATTTAAATCTCTCGATGCATTTGCACTCGTAGTAAGAAATTTCCGTGATGATTTAACGGGTGATCCAACCCCACTTAAAGACTTGGAGACTATTGAAACGGAATTTATCCTTGCCGATCTGATTGCGGTAGAAAGTCGTCTTGAAAAAATAAGATGGAGTTGCAAGAGGGGGAAAAAAACCGCCGAATTGGAGGCCGAGGAGAGGGTTCTCAAAAAGATTGAGATTCAGTTAAATGATACTCGTCCCATTCGGGAACTGGCTTTTGACGGCAGTGAGAAAAAAATTATATCAGGATTCCAGTATCTCTCGAAAAAACCTTCTCTTGTTATCCTTAATTCCAGCGAGAGCGCCTTCGGTAAAAACAGCGGTTTGCTTGGCGAAATAAGTGAAAAATGGAGAGTAATCGAGTTTGCGGGTACCTTTGAAATGGAATTGTCGAAACTGTCCGATGCCGAAGAGGCAATGCTTTTTATGAAGGACATGAAAATTTCCGATTCAGCCCGAGACCGGCTCACACAGTGTTCATATGAAACTCTCGGGTACATAAGTTTTCTTACCGTAGGGGCCGATGAAGTGCGGGCCTGGACTATACAACAGGGGGCGACCGCGGTGGATGCGGCCGGTTCAATTCACTCCGACCTTGCACGAGGGTTTATACGCGCCGAATGTTTTTCTTACAAGGATTTCATTGAATGCGGTTCCGAAAAGGCCGTCAAAGATCAGGGGCGTTTCCGGCTGGAGGGGAAAGAATATACGGTCAATGATGGAGATATTCTGAGCATACGATTCAGTGTTTGATAAAAAAGAGGAAACCTCTGGAAACCTTGCAATTGAAAGTTGAATTTGGGTTCCATCATGATCCAGAAAGAAAAATCCCCCAAGTCGGCGTTTAAAATGTTTCCTGCCCTTCAGGAACGGGATTTCCGGGTCCTTTGGATTGGAATGCTGCCGGGCGTTCTGGCTATGCAAATGAATTTTTTCACGAACGGTTATCTTGCTTTTGAATTGACGGGTGCAGCATCATCGATCGGTTTTATATCGATGGGATTCGGTATCCCGATGCTCTTCCTTTCTCTTGTGGGGGGTGTCGTTGCCGACCGGTATTCCAAGAGAAGAATTCTCCTTTTTTCTCAATTGGTAACTGTTGCTTCTGCGTTTGCAATGGCGATGCTGGTGATTACGGACGCGATAAGACTGTGGCATATGGTAGTGCTATCCCTTTTTCTCGGGAGTGCCTTTACTTTTCACATGCCGGCGCGTCAATCTTTTGTGGCTGAACTTATCTCCAGGGAACGGTTAATGAATGCCGTTGCATTAAACGGAGCAGGGCTTAATGCCTGCCGGATTGCCGGTCCTCCTCTTGCAGGATGGCTGATAGGACGATCGTGGATGAATACAGGCGGGGTTTATCTCATTATGACCCTCATGTACGCTTTTGTAATAGTAACGCTTTTCCGGATCGAAGACCGCGGTTCCGCCATTCAGACTCATGATTCCAGGGGCTGGAGTTCAATGGTTGAAGGGGTTTCTTACATTTGGAGGAATCGAACCCTTACAGTTCTTCTTGTCTTGAGCGTCGCACCGATTATATTTGGCATGCCTTTCCAGGCTTTGATGCCGGTTTTTGCAAAAAGAGTATTTAATGTGGGGCCGGTCGGTCTCGGCATGCTCATGATGGCAAACGGGGTCGGCGCTTTACTCGGATCTCTCGTCATTGCCTCCATTCACACGCTGAAGCGAGCCGGCATAGTGCAACTCTCGCTTGGTGTCCTCTTTGGCATAACTCTTTCGATCTTTGCATTCAATGAATCTTTTTATCTCAGCCTGCCGATTCTTTTTGCCGCCGGTGCCGTATCGTCTGGCTATTTTGCTCTCAACGCAACACTCATCATGGATAGATCGGAACCTCGCTATCATGGGCGGGTAATGAGTGTCTATATGCTCACTTTTTCGGCTGCCCCTTTCGGAAACCTTGTCATGAGCCTTTTTGCCGACGTTTTAGGTCCTCAGGCGACAGTAGGATATGGCGGGATTACACTCGTTGTGATTGTTCTTTTCTCATGGTTGTCGAGCAGTGTATTGCGCGGGATTTAGCCAAGATATCCTCTGGCCGGCATAAGATCGTATCGTTTCAGAATTTGGCCGGCGGCAGTGATTATTTCAGCAGGCAGACGAGTGCCGCCATGAAGCAGAGGGCCTTCCCGGCCAGCTGCTCGCGGACCGAAAGCATAGAAATGGTCCACGGTTTTTACGGTGGCTGCAAACAGGTTGCCGCTGTGCAGTGAGTTCGTTAGTGTGTTTATTTCTTTGTTTACACAGGAAATGGCATGAGAAAGAGTATCGGCTGCAGGAAAAGCTCCGCGTTCGATATAGTCGATTATTACATTCAATTCGCCTGCAAAACTATTTGCCGTGCTTAAAAGAAAACCGTCATAAGGTCCGCCATTGTCTTTAAGCCATTTAACATAATCCCCCTCTGCGCCTCTTACGAGAAAAACATTTTTCCGGTGACCAAAAGAGCGGGCAATCAGGTCGTTTCCGCTGGAATCCTTGAGAAGAAAAATATTTTGATATTTTTCCACAAGTGCGTGAAATGTAGAAGGAGCAATTTCGCTTCTTGTAATGAACGGTATCTGATAAAGGGCAATCGGGATCCCCAGATCTGCAACAGTGGAAAGTTCCTTGTAAATGATCTCCTGGTCGTTGCATTCTGAAGGCGGGCACACTGCAAATCCCCGGACATTGATGGCATTGAGGCACTCAGCGGTATCGTCTATTCCTGTTTTCTCCCGGAAAAACCGAAGCATGGCGTCAATTGAATTTTTTGTGCTTTCGGCATCCGGCTTCAGGACCGCCAACAGAAGGTGACAGCCTGTTTCCTGGGACATGGATACGGCGAAATCGACGATTTGAATTGTTTTTTCATTATCCAGTTTCCAACCGTCGCCAGTAGAGCTCGGCATTAGGAATCCTTCCGCATCAGGGAAAACATAGTGGAATTGTGCGGCCATCCGGCTGAAATCTATGACTCCTCCCTCGGTGTAGTGGGTGACAAGGGGACACCAGAGACGTGGAATACCTGTGGGAAATAAAGATTGCAGAAGCTCCTTGCGCAACGATGCCTTTTCTTTCATTGATCACCCTTCGACTTTTGATCGTCCCGTGCCGGGTTTCATCAGCCTGATAATTGCATAATCCGGCAAATATATTTACAATAATAGTGCATATTTTACTTCAAGAAGTCAAGTTGAAGAAAAAAGAAGTGCGGGGAAATTGAGGCCGCTGCATTTAAATTTAGAGGGGCCTTCCATTTCAATGGAACGCAAAAACACTTCGACGGATCGTATTTTTAAATTGATTTTTAATAAAACAATGGTGCCGCTATCGAATAAAGGTGATGATTCCTTAACGACAGGTTCGCTCTGGGTAAGTATCCAACGGATATCATGGCCTATGCTCCTGATTATGGTATTTCAATTTATGGTCGGCCTCACGGATGTCTATGTGGCAGGACTTATAAGTGCCGAAGTACAGGCGGCAGTCGGATTCATCAGTCAGCTCTATTTTTTTTTGATTATACTTGGCAATGCGATCAGTATCGGCACAGTCAGCCTCGTATCACGGGCGGTGGGAGCGGGGAATATACCGAGGGCTTTACATTTTGCCAAACAGTCACTTTTGGCAGGGGTTTTCATATCAGCACTTCTTACGATAATCATGGTGTTATTTTATCGTGAAATAGCGAAATGGGCTGGATTCCCCGAGGAAATAAGGCCTGTGGCGGAGATATTCCTCCGCTTTTTCGCTGTTGCCCTGATTCCCAATTATTTTGTCATCATATCGAGCGCATTTTTTCGAGCATCCGGTTCAGTCACAACGCCTTTGATTACTATGATGGTTTTCTGCGCTGTCAACATTATTGGCGATTTCGGTTTTGTCTTCGGCTTATTTTCTCTGCCTGAGTTAGGGTTCTCTGGAATTGCCGTAGCGACCGCATTGGGTGCAGTATCGGCAATGTGCAGTAATTTGCTTTTTCTTGCGGCAAAGAAGTGGCGAGCGATCTATTCAAAGGGCTGGATTCCGAAATGGGCAATGATTAAAATTATTGCTGCTCTCGGCTGGCCTGCCGCAATGCTTCAGATTGCCTGGAATGCGGGAAGTCTTGTGCTTTACAATATGCTTGGACGACTGGGGGAATCCAATATTGCGGTCCTTGCTGCCTTGACAAACGGTCTTCGAATAGAGGCGATAATTTTTCTTCCTGCATTTGCCTTCAATATGGCCGCTTCAGTTCTGGTGGGACAAAATTTGGGAGCCGGAAAACCGGATCGAGCGGAGACAATAGGGTGGCGAATCTCCAGGGCTGCAATGATTTTTGTTACTGTAATGGCCACAGCCGTCTTTATATGGGCGGAATACTGGGCAGAGCTTCTCACGGAAGATCCAGCGGTCATGAAGGAAACAGTTTTCTATCTGCGGATAAATATGTTTTCGGAACCTTTTATGGCCATGAGCCTGGTGCTTGCCGGGGGGCTTCAGGGTGCGGGAGATACCAGGGGTAATATGTGGATAATTATAATCGCCATGTGGCTTGTCAGGCTTCCTTTGGCCGCGTGCCTTGTATTCTGGGTAAACTTGGGCGCTACGGGTGCCTGGATAGCCATGGTGATATCGATGATTATTCAAGGCATTCTGATGGCCCTTCGTTTCAAAAAGGGTAACTGGAAAAACAGTGCCGTTGAATAAAATCTCCTATGCTTAGTATGGATTTGCTGTAATCGGATCTGTATAAAGATGGTGAAAAAACAACCCGGAAAGAAGATATTTATTTATTGAAGAGAGGTTTATTATGTTGCAGATCTTTAATACGTTCGGCAGGAAAATGGAAAAGTTCGAACCGGTCAATCCGGAAGTAGTAAATATTTTTACTTGCGGGCCTTCGGTATATCAGCGTTCTCATATAGGAAATCACCGTACCTTTCTCTTCGAGGATGTTCTCCTGCGGTATCTCGAGTTCCTGGGATACCGGGTCCGGCGGGGAATCATTTTTACTGATGTGGAAGACAAGGCAATAATTGAAGCGGCAAAAAAAGGAACTGATGTAAAAACGATTACCCAAAATAATATAGATGCATTTGTCAAGGAAATGCATTTACTTCGAATGAAAATGCCTGAATATCTTGCACGCGCCTCCGATGCGGTGGATGAATCCGTCAAAATCATAGCAGAACTTCTCAAAAGAGGCGTCGCGTATCGATTTCATAATAATATCTATTTCGATCCCCTGCAGTATCCGCGCTTCGGTACCTTGTACGGCCTCGATATGAGCCGGTGGCCGAAAAAGAGACGCCGGTTTCATAAGGACACTTACCCTGGAATGCGCTGGAACAGGGGTGATTTTATTCTGTGGCACGGCTGTTTTGATGCCGGAGAAGTATGCTGGGAAACTCCAATCGGTCGGGGAAGACCGTCATGGAATATTCAGGATGCCAGTGTCGTTAAAAAAAATGTCAAAGAACCATTGTCCATTTATTGCGGAGGCATCGATAATCTGATCCGTCATCATGATTATAACATGGCGATTCTGGAGTCGGTGGCACCATATCGCATGGCCCGCTACTGGATGCATTGCCACCATTTGTCTGTGGAAGGCAAAAAGATGTCGAAGAGTCTCGGGAACATCTATTATACCGAAACTCTTCTTAATGAAGGGTACTCTGCGGAGGAAGTCAGATTTTTTCTTATTTACGGCCATTATCGAAAGGACTTGAATTATTCGAATAAAAGTATGCAAACCCAAGCGGACATGCTTCGTGAGTTCAAAAATATTCTTGATGAACTTTCCGAAAAAAGTGCAGGCGGCGATAGTAATCCCTCCGAAGAGATACTCACGGTTTTTACAGAGGCAATGAATAACGATCTGAACGTAAGAAATGCATTCGACGGTGTGAGGGGCATACTTGCGGATAAAAGCCTGACTGTGATCAGCCCCGAAGAAGCATCCGCATTGTTGTCCGCGCTCATGCGAATTGATAGCGTTCTTCAGATATTATAAATGTATGTAACTGCTTTTCATTAAAGGCGTGAATGCCCGAACCTGATTTACGAATGGTCGGTTCCAGGCTTTTTATAGAATATTTAATCCTCTATTTTTTCACAACCCTTGAGGTATTCGATATCATTCATAAAAAGTATCCGGCTTTTACCCCCTGTGAACTGAATGGCGGTTCTTGAAGCCAAATCGACATGCAGCTGACGGATGAACCGGAGATCGATTCCCTGTATTTTACAAAGAATGGTTGAAATCGCAAAACTATGAGAAACAATCACTGTATTTTTCCCGTGTGCAAGGATCCTTTCTACTGAAGTCCATGTTCTCTTCTGCAACTGTTCGAGTGATTCTCCATTAGGCATAACTACTGATGCAGGATCAGCCATCCACTGTGTAAGAAATCCGCCATGATTTTTTATGATTTCAGGAAATGTCAGCCCTTCGAAATCTCCTTGATTAAGCTCAATGAGGTTTTGGTCTTCTTCTATCGGGAGCCGGTGAAAGCCGTTGATCGTCCGGGCCGTTTGAAGAGCCCGCTTCAGGGGGCTGGAACATATTGCCTCGATTTTTTCCCTGCTGAGAGCCAGCGCCAGATTTCCCGCCTGGGCAAGTCCCCTGTTGCACAATTCGATATCGCTGATACCCTGTACCCGCTTTTCGATATTCCATCGTGTCTGACCGTGTCTGACCAGTATAAGTTTCACAATATGAGATCCTCCCTTTTATTGGAATTCTCTTCGAGAGAATAATTTACTTTTATCTTCTTTGAAATTTCATTGCAAGAAGAGCGCAATACTTTGCGAAAAGAGAATAAAAGATGATATAGTGGCATTCTTAATCGAAAATGCGAGAGCGAAAATACCCTGTGCGGGAACCCATGCGTACAGCAAAACACTCAAATAGGAGGTTGATATGCAGGCCCTGTTTACGTTGACACCGTCAGAATCGAAACGTTTGATCGCAAAAGGAATATCCTCGATGCCTGAGGTCCAGGAGGCCATGAATGAAGGATACCTGATAGTAGGGCGCGGCTCGACCAACGCCTATATTGCAGAGGAACTTCTCGGAGAAAAAATCGAAAAAGAGAAATATGTCGCCGGACAGGTTATCGGTGGAGTCCTCTGTGCTCTGGGTCAAGGAATAAGGCTTCAGCCGGTTGTATTCCACAAAGGAGAAGTTCTCGATGTAGAACCTTCGAGCATACTCGACAGGCTCGGCCCGGGAGATATCCTCCTCAAAGGAGCCAACGCGATTGATCCTCAAGGAAAAATAGGCGTGTATATGGCAAGTCCTGTCGGGGGAACGATGGGCGAATTCTACTTGCCTATGCAGGCCAGAGGCGGAATGGTAGTGTATCCGGTGGGACTGGAAAAAATGATTGCATCGGTGGAAGAAGCTTCACGCATGGGCGGGATTCTCGCAATCGAACGAAGCATAGGGGCCAGAGTGGGAATGGTATGTGTCGCAGATGGTATAGTCTATACGGAACTGGATGCCCTCCAGGATCTTTTTGACATAGACGCGGTTCATTTTGGATCAGGAGGATATGGCGGCAGTGAAGGATCGGTTACGATCGTAATAGAGGGAGATGACGATGACGTCAATGATTGCATGGATCTGATAGAAGAAATCAAGGGAGAACCCGTCCTGCCTGCAACGAAAACACCTTGTAAAACATGCCAGCTTCTCTGCAGCTTTCAAGGAAAGGAAGAGGAGGAACTTCCTGCCTATTTGCAGGTGTTTTGACATATATTCGGCGGTTCCGGCATGCCCGGTTCCGCCTGGTTCCAGCTTCATAAATGGAATACGTGACGTTTCTCTATCGCACACAAAATAAAATTTCTTCAGTCGATTGTTCCAGAAACAGGTATGGATTCATACCGATTCAGATTCTCCCCCGGCGTCTGCGAATTTCTTCAACCAGAATCAGCTCTCCAAGATTGTCAGGTTGACAGATTACCGCTTTTCCTCCATTGAGTTTCGAAAGTTGTCGGGTAAACTCAACCAGGGCAGGTGTAGTATCGAGCATGAATGTATCGATTTGCATTCCCTGCGCGGTTACTTTCCGTATTTCAGCCAAAGTGGCTTTACAGGCATTTGGACTGATACCGAGAGTATTATTGGGAAGTTCCACATGAAGATGCTTTCCTGAAAAGTATGCAGTAGGTTGTCCGTCTGTGATAACGATGACTCGATTATTTCGAGAGCCGCTATTCTTGATAAGTTTCATTGCCATCCGAAGTCCATCTTGCAAATTCGTAAAGGGATGCTCGTTATCCCAGGTAATGAGGGCAAGTTCACGGCCTTTCAGCTCTCTGGCCAAAGTGGAAAATCCTATTATATGGAGGCGATCGTTGGGAAAACGGGTTCTAATATAATGATTAAGTGCCAATGCGACCTTTTTTGCAGCTTCAAAACGGCCTTCCCAGGCCATGGACCACGAAAGATCGAGAAGTACCACTGTCGTTGAAATAGTTTGCCCTTCTCGTTGCCGTACATGAAAATCTTCGGCTGAAAGAGTGACGCTTCCGCCTGCGGCTTTTCTGTGTGAAATAGCCGTAATAATAGTTTTCGTAATATCGAGATCCATTCTATCACCGTATTGATAGGGGCGTGAAGAATCCGGTTCGATTTCGCCCCCGGAATAGGAATTCGCCTGGTGATCTCCCGTTCTATCCCGTTTCATCCGGTTATCCAATCCACTGAACGCCAGCTCACCCAAACGTCTGATTCCCCTCGGAGTAATATGCAACCCGCTTCTGTCGACAGAGGCAATTCCCGTATTCGTGACAATACGGGGAAGTTGAAGAAGTATACTCATTGAATCGCCCGCTTTTTGACCTAAAAGACCGGATATTTTCTCCGGATCGATTTCTCCGAACTTTCCCTCCATTATTTTGTGCCGCAACGTATCGATATCGTTCATTCGGCGCATAAGCTCCAGAGCCTGATCGAAATCCAATCGTTCTTCCCCTTTAAATTTTTGATTCCAGTTGCTGTAAAAATCATAAAGTTCGGTGATATCTCCCCGCCGCAATTGCCATGAATCAAAAATTTCTTCACTTTCGCGGTCGAAAAAGGTTTCTCGTTCGAGACGGCGCATTTTTTCGATCAGGCCTGAAGGCAGTTGTTCGTAATACGGAAGTTCGGGTTTCCCCAGTTCGGCCCTTGCAATATTTTCTTTTGAAATCAGACTTTTCACATCTTCAATGGGAGTGTCAAAAATGCCTTCGAGAGAGTACTTGTTAAAAAGTTGATCTTTCACTTCCGTCAACTCGTTCAGCATTTCTTCAAGCCCCATCACCCTGAAATCCATACCCGCCAGAGAGAACCCCTCCCAGAACATGCTCGCCATAGAACTTTCCGGTGACATGCCTTTCAGGATATTTTCCATGAACGTATCAGCAATATTTTTCTTTCTTGCCTCTGACAACGGCTTTTGAGTGCCGTCCCACTTCTTGTAAATAAAATATCTCATTTGTATACTGCCCCTTTTTCTTGCACTTCTCGATTAAGTTTTTTCGAAAGATGAAGCCCTTCGAGAATAAACTCTATCGCTGAAGCCGCTTCGGCAGGGACATCAGGATCTGCAAGGGATTGCACCGCCTCTTTCAGACCCGGGATGACCGTAAATCCGTCAAGGTACTCCGAAGAAGGAAGTATACGCGACACTTCCGCGGACATTCCGTTAGAAAAAGCTTTTATTACCGAGGTAAGATTTTCTATATTGAAATGCTCGTCAAACACAGTTTTCAGTGCAGAAGATTTCAGAGCTTCCAAGACTTGATCTATTTTTTTTTCTTCAACTTCATATTCAAGTTCCAATTTCCCTCGCATGGAAGGGTACATTGATTCAAGATCCGTGATGCGCGGCACGGCTACCAATTCGTTTGTTGCAAGACAACGGGCAATGGCGCTTCCAATAATTGTTTCAAAACCTCGTATTGAAATGCGACAGCTTACTCCCGAGTGCTGATTGATTTCAGTGCTGTGCCTCGCCTGAAGAGTCATTTCGGATAGAATTTGATTGATGAACGAAGGAACTTTGACTTCTATTCCATTCAGGACGGGAGGGTTGCCTTCCTGAACCATTATGTCTATTTCATCCTCTCTCTTTGCGGGATAATGTGTTCTGAGCTGCACGTCGAAGCGGTCTTTCAACGGGGTGATGATACGGCCTCGGCTGGTATAATCTTCCGGATTTGCCGTAGCAATTACCAGAACATCCAGAGGAAGCCGTAAAGGAAACCCCTTGATCTGAAAGTCTCCTTCCTCCATTATATTAAAAAAGGCAACCTGGAGCTTCTCCGCAAGATCCGGCAATTCGTTAATCGCAAAAATGCCCCGGTTCGCTCTCGGTATGAGACCAAAATGAATTGAAGATTCATCATCAAGAGTTCTTCCTTCTGCTATTTTTATCGGATCAATTTCACCAATGAGATCGGCAGTGCTTACATCGGAGGTCGCTAATTTTTCTATCAATCTTCTGTCCCTGCGGACATAGTCAATGGGAAGGTTGTCTCCTAATTCGTGGGCCATTCTTCTGCAGTTGGAGCACACAGGGGCAAAAGGATCATCATTGATAGGGCATCCTTCAATTACAGGAATCTCTTCGTCGAGGAAACCGGTCATCTGCCTGATTATGCGACTTTTTCCCTGACCTCGTTCACCGAGAATAATAATATTGTGCCCGCATAAAAGGGCATTGACAAGTCCCGGTATAACGGTATTTTCGTATCCTATAAGACCCGGAAACAGAGGTTCGCCAAGGGCCAGTTTTCTCACAAGATTCGCCCGCATTTCTTCTCTGACTCCCGGAAGTCGGTTTATTCTTGATTTGAGCTCTCTTAACGTTCGGGGCTTTTTTCCCTGCATATCGATCTCCCTGCATATAATTGTATATATTTTAGTATATCTAGGAAAAAGATGCAGTCAAGTTGTAATACATCGTCTATTTGAGAGACTTGGAAACAGGCCGGCACATGTAAAAACAAAGAATACGTCCGGGTTAAAGAGACATTTTTTTAAAGGGTGGCATGAAGGGTGATAAAAAAGTTTCGGGGATGGCAATCATCAAGAGACGATACGCCACCCCCGGTTGAAAAGGAGAGGGGTTATGCTGCCGCCACGATTCGCCGGATTTCAATTTTATTGAATTTTCCGACACTGGTTTTTGGTATGGCGTCGACTAATTCGAATCGATCGGGCAAGCCGTATTTGGGAATTACGCCATCGTCAACGAATTTTTTCATAAATAACTTCAATTCATCGGCACTAACTTTTCCTTTGAATCCTTCCTTCAGCGTGGCCATTATTACAGGTCTTTCACCCCATTTTTCATCGGGGATTCCAACGGCTGCCGCCTCGGAAACCGCTTCATGCTGGCTTGCGCAATTTTCAAGATCAAGTGAGGAAATCCACTCGCCTCCTGTTTTAATTACATCCTTTAATCTGTCAGTAACCTTTACATATCCTTCATTGTCGATAACAGCGATATCTTTAGTGTGAAGCCAGCCGTCCCTCCACAGTTCTTTTGTCATTTCAGGTTCGTTCCAGTAGCTCTTCGTAGCCCAGGGAGTCCGGGCTACAAGCTCGCCCGCAGTTTTCCCGTCGTGGGGAAGGAAGTCCCCATTTTTATCGACTATTCTAAGATCGGCGAGCGGTACGGGAAGACCCGTCTTTGTTAAAATTTCCGATTTTTGATCATTATCCCAGTCCATCATATGCGGTTTTAAATTTGCAAGACAGAGAAGAGGGCATGTTTCGGACATACCATATCCGTCAAAAACCTGAACACCCCTGTCAAGTGCCTGCTTTGCAAGGCCCTTGGGAAACATGGATCCGCCGATGATGGCCTTCCAGTTGCCAAGATCTATTTCCCCGGCCATCGGATGAGAGAGGATCATGAGGAGAACTGTAGGAACACAGTGAGAAAAGGTTACATGTTCATCCCGAATAAGCTGAAGAAGTTTTGTCGGTTCATATTTACCGGGATATACCTGTTTGACTCCAAGAAGAGTAGCCACATAAGGGAAGCACCAGGCATGAACATGAAACATGGGAGTAATTGGCATATATACATCATTTGAATGAAACCTTCCGATAGAATGGAAACTGCCGGTCATTATCGCTGCACTCATAATATGAAGCATGAGCTGCTTATGAGTAAAATGAACTCCCTTTGGAAGTCCTGTCGTCCCGGTTGTATAGAAAAGAGAGGCTCGTGAATCTTCATCCAATTCGGGGAAACGGTAGTCTGAAGAAGCACCGGCGAGCATTGCTTCATATTCGCTGTCAATCGGAATGCCTGTATCTGGTGTAAGACCGCTGTCGGACAAGAGAACGACCTTTTTTACGGTGGAGAGCTGGTCCCAGATTTCTTCGAGGACAGGAAGAAAATCTTCATGAATCAAAACGGCATCATCCTGAGCGTGATTCATCATATAAAGAATCTGTTCCGGCGATGATCGCCAGTTCATCATATGCATCACTGCTCCCATCATTGGTACTGCAAAATACGTTTCAAGATATCGCGGACTGTCGTAATCGAATATACAGACCGTATCACCTCTTTTGATTCCAAGATTTTCCAGACCGCTGGCTTCTCTATGGATTCGTTCCAGTAATGTCCGATATGTATGCCTGCTGAGGTCACGATAGACTATTTCCTGATCAGGCGCGTAATATTTAGGAGTTAGAAGCAGTTTATCCAATGTTAATTGATAATGATAGCATTCGCCCGGGTCGTAGATTTTTTCTTCCATCGTTCTTCTCCATCACATGAATTGCCTGTACAAGTGATACATTCACGAATAAAACGCCCCAAGAGATACGAGCAGCAAAATAAGGAGTCGTTTCTTTTCCGAGATCCAAATGTTTTCGTATGGTCTTTTTACTTTTTTGTTTGTAAAAGAACCATCGGTCGATATTTCATTTTTTAGGTAAAAAAGCCTGACTGTCTTTTACGGAAAGCACTGATTGCCGATCATGGTTTTAAAAAGGGAATAATCCCCAAGACGATCAGCTTTGAGGAGAAGGAGGGTTTTTGCGCTGCATTATTCCAATGCAGCTTTTTTCATAACTGTACTCAGAAATTCCTGGGGGCTTTCAAATCCTCCTTTTTTTGTATGAAGTATCAGACCGGATTTATCACCAGTGAGCCGTACGGCAAAAAAATATGGCGTACCTACCGATCCGAGTTTTTCATGGATATTAAATTTTTTATCACTGAATAATGGGAAGGGTACATTGTATTTTTTCTTGAAGTATTTTACTTCATAGTCATCATTCCCTGCGCCGATACCGATTATTTTTATCTTTCCTTTTACCTCGGGGGTATTTTCCATGAGATAATAAAGATCATTGATTTTAGCTGCTTCTCTTTGACAGTGCGGGCAATACATGCTGAAAATTTCTATAATGAGTACCTCTGCTTTGATATCGGGAAGCAGGAAACTTTTATCATGCGATATACCTAAATATGCACGCTGGGATTCATCGGCGGGTGTCGAAAGCGTTAAAGGCGGAATGTGATCGCCTGCTGCAAGATCCTGAGCGGCCCAGTTGATTTTGCCAGAGATGAAAACCAAAAATATTGTAATAACTACAAGGGCAATAATATTTTTTCTCATGAAATCTCCTTTTTACCCGAGGGCCGGAAGTAAGGGACCGGGTGAATTTTAGAGAGAAGTGAGTAAAAAGAGGATAAACCCCCGGATCACAATATCCGGGGGTTTATGCCCCGTTCCGTTACTAATTGTCCGGTACAGGGCGAGCACCCATTTGAGAAAAGTCCCTGTAAATATCGTCTCGCCAGTCGGTGGTATACACCTTTTTCCAGTTATTATCAGTGGTCATCGTGTATAATTCATCTGCCTTGATAGATTTAAGTCTCTCATTGACAGTGCCCACGACTTTTACCTGTTCATTGATGTGCCGGGCAAGAACTGCTCTGTCGACATTTGGAATAAAATAGTATTTTTCTTGCGCGGCATCAACCAGGAGTACGAAAACTTCTTCAGCCGCAATTACAGGATCTTCCATTCCGACAGGACACACCCTTCCCTGCGTCACACAAGTAAGTCCCTGAATGCTGCCTGTCATTTCAGCCGCAAGGACACATACAGGTGCGAGTATAAATGTTGCAGCGACAATCATTACTATAAACCTTTTCATAGTATACCTCCTTTTCATGTATTTTGGTTTATCTTCCTTCCTGTTTCTACAATGATGCATCCCTCACCCCCCTTCCTTATTTTTTAGATTTCCTGTCTTTCTGCCGTATGAAAGATGGTGTGACATTTTATTTCATATGGCTCCCTTAGAAGATTCATGGCGCCTCTTAATACTCTGAACCGATCTGATTCGAAGTGATTATGAAGGCTTATCTCGCCTGACCATTCCTCGATAAGGCAAAACTCGTTTTTATCCTCAACATTTTCGTAAAGGGCACAATCGAGACAACCCGCCTCGGTTCGAATATGCCTTATTAATGAAGCAATCGTCTGCGAGAGCTCTTTTCTTTTTTCCGAAATCACCTTCATCTTTATAGTGACAGTAATCATATGATACACATGGCAAAGAGCATACCAACAGCAGGTGATTTTATTTTGGAATGTATTTCAATACGTTACGTATGTTAAAATGGCAGCAAGAGGCTTTTAATTCAGGCTTGGTCCCTCAGTATTTGGCAGATCCTTTAAATATTGAGGCTGCCCGTCTGCGTACCTGCTTTTGTTGTATAGAAGTATTTTCATTATGGCCGCAATATATCGAGCTTATGCATTCTTGCTCTTAATGTGCTTGGATGGAGACCGAGTATTTCTGCCGCCCCTTTTTTTCCTTCTATGCGCCACCGGGTTTCCGACAAAGTAGTAAGTATTTGAGTTCTTTCCACCTCTTTAAGGGTTTTCAGCCGCGTTTGAGCGGGGCCGGAATCGATATCCAGTTTTTCTGCAAGTACAAGGTGGGGACCGGGGCTGAGAATCACCGCCCGCTCGATAATACTTTCCAGTTCTCGAATATTTCCTGGCCAGGGGTATTCCTGCAAAGTTTGCATTACGTCTTTAGGTATTGATGCGATCTGCTTTCCTATTCTTCTGGCAAATCTCTCCGTAAAAGCCTGCACAAGAGTCACGATATCTTCTTTCCGCTGCCTGAGAGGAGGAACGGTAATAGGAAAAACATTAAGTCTGTAATAAAGATCTTGCCGAAACCTTCCCTTTCGGACCTCTTCTTCCAGATTGCGGTTTGTTGTTGCGAGAATCCGCACGTCGACTTTCAGAGTTTTGGATGAACCCAGTCTTTCGAATTCATTATGCTGAATTGCTCGAAGAAGTTTTGCCTGGGTTTCCAGTGGCAGCTCTCCTATTTCATCCAGACAAAGTGTCGAGCCATCCGCTGCTTCAAATCGGCCTATTTGACGGCTGTCTGCTCCTGTGAAGGCGCCCTTCTCACGGCCGAATAATTCGCTTTCCATTAAATTGACGGGAAGTGCTGCACAATTCACAGTGAAAAGCGGTCTGTTCCCTCGCGGACTCATATTGTGGATGGCATCCGCAATAAGTCCCTTTCCGGTTCCTGACTCGCCGAGTATGAGGACTGTAGTATTTAGAGGTGCAACTTGTTCTGCACGATAAAAAACATATTTGAGACCATCGCTCTGGCCGAGGATGTTACAATACTTATCCTTTCTTTTTAATCTCTGGTTAAGGTATATGTTTTCATTTTCGAGTCTGGCTTTCAAAGACTTGATTTCGGAAAAGGCTCCTTCCAGTTGCATCCTCAGCTGTGTGACACGATATTCAAGTTCCTTGTTTTTCTTTTCTAATTCACTGCTCCTTTTTTTTTCTGCAACATAGGATTGCAAATCCTGCCTGTCATTCAAAGTTGCCTCCAGAAGCTTCTTTGCTTTATCGAGTTTTAGTCGTAATTCGTTCATTTCCGTGAACAGATTCTGTTTTACCGCAGGGGTTTTTTTCATCGGATCTCCTTTGTTTTCCCCGCTTTGAAACTGAGTCGCGTACTTGACTATTCCCCGCTATCGAGTCGCGTTCATTAATTCAAATCGGTATTACGCAGATCTTCGAATTAATGATAAAGCAGATTTTTCTTTTTTCAGGTCATCCCGTGCGGTGTCTTTCCATTTTTTTGATATGAAAATTACAATGTTTTTAGTATCTTTGAGTGAATTCAGGCCGGTCTGCTTTTATTTCATTGTTATTAGAGTTTCCGTGAATTGTCCATGGGGTCAACCATGTATTTCCATGAGCATCCTGCGGCAGTATTCTCAAATCGCGAGGATGTATCTTTGGTTTTGCATGCAATACCAATGGATGACTTCTTCCATGAGCCCTCAAATCGTTTTTATAAAGTGTTCAATTGTTTATGGGCCATGCTCATGCTATCACTTCTTGACAGTCCCGCTTCGCCCTCATATACTCGGCCGTGAAAAGGTACAATGACCGGCCAATGGGATAAAAAGCTCCTCGTTCCAGCCGGCTGTTGTTCTTACAAGACCGTCCTGGTGGGCATAAGGGACTTTTTTTGAAGCAGTCAAAGACAATCATCTTACAAGGGTGTTCGATATGGCGAAACTGACTATGGATGAATGGCTGGCCAGAAAAAAAAACCAGCGGCATTTTTCAGATAATATAATGGCGGTGAAAAATATTTCTGCAAGCGAGGGGAAATTCGTTCCCTACCCCGAATGGATCGATTCTCGATTTAAAGCCGTGCTGGAAGCCCGGGGATACGGAAAACTTTACAGCCATCAGGGCAGCGCTATCGGTTTCGTGAGGCAGGAACAAAATGTGATCCTGGTGACCCCGACGGCCAGCGGTAAAACCCTTTGTTATAATATTCCGGTGCTGCAGAATATATTGGAAGCGCCGGAATCGAGAGCGCTTTATCTTTTCCCCACCAAAGCTCTGGCTCAGGACCAGATGCATGAAATTCATAGTCTTGTCAGCGAACTGGGCGCCGATATCGGTACGTATACGTATGACGGCGATACTCCCGATGATGCCCGGCAGGCAATCAGAAAGAAAGGCCATATTGTAGTGACGAATCCGGATATGCTCCATGCCGGTATTCTGCCCCACCATACGAAATGGCAGAAACTTTTTACTAATCTCAAATATGTAGTGATCGACGAGCTTCATGTGTATAGAGGTATTTTCGGGAGCCACTTCACCAATGTCATACGGCGTCTTCTTCGAATCTGCCGGTTTTACAACCATGAACCCGTCTTTATCTGCTGTTCCGCTACAGTGGCAAATCCGAAGGAGCATGCCGAGCGGCTGCTTGAAAGACCGGTCGTTCTCATTGATGAGAGCGGTGCCCCCAGGGCGAAGCGGACATTCATTCTTTACAATCCACCCGTTGTCAACCGCGAATTGGGAATACGGCAATCTGCACTGACTCCGGCACGAAAAATGGCTTCAGAGCTGATTAAAAACGGAATCCAGTCTATTATTTTTACAACAAGCCGTTTAAACGTGGAAATCCTCACTAAATATCTAAAGGACATTTTGAAAAAATGGGGGCCGATAGACGAGCAGTTCGTTACGGGATATCGTGGAGGATATCTTCCGAATCTCCGGCGCAAGATCGAAGAAGGTCTCAGGAATCGGAGGGTAATGGGAGTTGTAAGCACGAATGCTCTGGAGCTTGGAATTGATATCGGCGATCTCGAGGCGTGTATTATGGTGGGATATCCGGGATCGGTGGCGAGCACCTGGCAGCAGGCGGGCAGAGCCGGTCGACGCAGGGGACACAGTCTCGCAGTAATGGTAGCCCGAAGCAATCCGATGGACCAGTTTATTGCCGATAATCCTGAGTATTTCTTTTCTCAATCGCCGGAACATTGCCGAGTCAATCCCGATAATCTTCTTATTCTTCTGCATCATGTAAAGAGTGCCGCATTCGAGCTTCCTTTTCAAAAAGGAGAAAAGTTCGGGATTGAACCACTCGAGGAACTTCTGGATTATCTTCATGAAAAAGGTGTTCTGCATCGGGTTGACGACCGGTGGCATTGGGCCGCAGAGAGTTACCCGGCCGACGAAATAAGCCTCCGAAGCATCAATCCGGAAAATGTTGTTATCGTTGATACAACCAACAGGGGCAACCACAAAGTGATTGCAGAAATCGATTGGGACAGCGCATTTACTGCCGTGCATGACGAGGCGATCTATATGGTAGAATCACAGCAGTATCACGTGGATAAATTTGATCTGGAAAGAAAGAAAGCGTACGTGAGAAAAGTAGACGTGGATTACTTTACCGATGCCATGACCTATACGAATGTACGTGTTATAGATACCTTTGATACTCGCAGGAATAAGAGAATCATTGTAGAGCACGGGGAGGTGCAGGTAGTGCGCAAGGTGGTCGGTTATAAAAAGATAAAGTTCTATACTTCGGAAAATGTCGGATACGGTGACGTGTCTTTGCCAGAAAAAGATATGCATACCACCAGCTATTGGTTTACCGTTCCCCGTGACATATTGGCGGACCTTCCATTTACACGGGAAGACATAATAGACGGAATGAATGGCCTTGCCTACGGGGTACACCACCTCGCTGCCATGCTCCTTATGTCGGATATACACGACATTGATTGCTGTATCGGAGACAAATCGGGAGAATGGTTCGTTCAGAGTGGAGGCGGACGGCGTGTAATCACTGAATCCGCTTCGAAAGGATTGGAGGATGAAACTATGAGGGCTGGCGATTTCGATCCTACAGTATTCGTTTTTGATGCCTATCCAGGCGGAATAGGTTTTTCGGAACTGCTTTTCAACGAACACGATCAACTCTTGACATCGGTTCGAAATCTTATTGAAGGCTGCCCCTGCGCTTTCGGATGCCCTACCTGTGTAGGGCCGACCCTTGAGGTGGGGCTTAAGGCAAAGAAAGTCGCCCTTTCTATTTTGGACAAATTGAAGTGATCATGAATGTGAGAGATCGGCTGAACCGTCTCACCGGTGAAGCAGAAAAAAGAGAAAAAACCGAGATACGCGAAGAGATTCTTACGCTCCGTCGGCGGATAGATGCCATTATGGCTCGCAAGCCCCGGTCTTCGGCTTACAAATGCCAAAATCGGTATGCCGTTACTCGAGTTCTTGAAGATGTGATCCATGGTTCGGAAATTTGCAACGATTACGGCACATTTTATGTTTCAAGATCAGTCGCTGAGGGTTCGGACAGCCATGGATGTCGCACAATAAGCGAAATCGGCGGGCTCAACATGAATCATGCGGCGCTGCTTGCCGCGGATGAAAGGATTGCCCGGTCAGATTTGGAACGAGGGCTTTTTATCGATACTGAAACGACCGGCTTGTCCGGAGGAACGGGAACAACGGCTTTTCTTATAGGCCTCGGCTGGTGGGAAAATGGGTCATTTGTTACAGAACAGATCTTTCTCAGGGATTTTTCTGAAGAAACAGCAGCATTGGTCTTTTTACGGGAGACTGCAGCAAAACGGGAGTTTCTGATAACCTTCAACGGCAAGGCTTTCGATATAGGGCTCCTCAGCACCCGCTTCATCCTGAATCGACAGCGAGACCCTTTTATCGGTCTTCCTCATCTGGACCTTCTTTTTCCTTCCCGGCGCCTTTTAGGACATCGACTTGAAAACAGCAGACTGGTGACATTGGAAGAGCAGATTCTCGATTTTCGACGGCGGGGAGATATTCCGGGATATGAAATTCCAGGGCGGTATTTCGACTGGCTTGGAAGGAAAGATGCCGCTGTTTTGGAAGATGTGTTTCTTCATAACCGTCTGGACATAATCTCTATGGCGGTACTGGCGGTGCATCTTGCGGAACTTGTCGATCCCGCTTTCTGCCGGGATGAAAGCAATGACGCCGATCTTATTGCGGCATCGCGGCTTCTGATCGAAAGGGGAGAACTGGATTCGGCAATGATAATACTGAAAGCCACGGCAGATAAAGGTTGCGGGCGTTTTTCATTTGAAGCGAAAAAAATCTTGTCGCTTCTTTACAAGCGATGCGGACAGTGGAAAAGAGCAGTGGCGATGTGGGAAGAAATGATCGATAAAAATCCCGGTGATTTTTTTGCCCTCACGGAAATGGCCAAATGGTGCGAACACAGGGCGGACGAATTGGAAAGAGCAACGAGTCTTGTAAAGCAGGCGCTTCAATATGCGGAAGAATCATCGGAACTCTGCAAAATTCTTGTTCACCGGCATAATCGACTTTTGAGAAAGTTGAGAAGAGCGCGGCAATAAAAAAGCAGTCGGGAAATTTGTAAAGCGGCAAATACTGGAATACTGACATCCGGCCGGTTGAAAGGTTGTTTGTGTGTGGGATCATTGCTTGCAGTTGACTGTGGCATAAAGACCGGTTTTGCCCTCTATGGGTATGATGGTCGCCTCAGATGGTACCGGTCTCAAAATTTTGGAGCTGTGTTACGTCTAAAGCGCGGCATTAAGGGGATGATGAAAGAGATGAAGGATGTGCGTTGGCTTATCCTTGAAGGAGGAGGTGAAGTGGCGGATTTATGGACAGTAGAAGCATATAAAAAAGAAATTACGGTAATCCAGATATCCGCTGAAAAATGGCGGGACCTTCTTTTGATACCCCGATATCGAAGAAGTGGAGAAGCAGCAAAGAAAAGTGCGGTGGTATTAGCCCGGCGGGTTATCGAATGGGGTCCGGGGCACGTCAACCGACTTCGTTGAGACATGATGCCGCAGAGGCCATTCTCGCCGGCTTTTGGGGGGTAGTAACGATAGGACTAATCGACGGCATCCCTCCTGAAGTAGTCCGCTGAAACCATTCCGGGAAGTAACTGAAGCTTTTGCATAGTTACTTAACTTGGATCCTCATGCCGATTATGTCATTTAAAATACGTAAAGCATACGCAATGCTCATTTATAGCGCTATGTCATTTAGAGACATGAAATTTTGCCCGGTTAAGAATGTTCCGATATGCATCGTTTCGCGAAGCTGTCCCTGCGGTGATCGGAGTATCAGGAGGGAGAGGGATCTTTTTCAAAAAGTATTTTCTCGAGCAGCATTTCTTCATCAGGCGCACCTGAAATCGAAATTTCAGGGTCTTCATTGATCACAAGGTGCGGTGTAGACGATACTTGATATAAGAGCGCCACATTCATGGATTGAGTAATGTCAATGATTCTGGATGTAATGTAGCGGCATTCAAGGGCTGCATGGTTTGTAAGGCGGACGGCTCCGGGGCAGTAAGGACAATCGGGAGAAACAAAACATTCGATAAGAATCTCATGATCAAGCCTCCGTAAGCTTTTTTTGGATCGATCGCTCAATGGTGTATGCGTCTTGGAAGCCGTTAGCATAGCTTCAATAAATGGTCCGCTTTGATGTCCTGTGGGTGCGCCCCAGTACTGAATCCTGCAGTGTCCCCCGGCGCCCAGCAGTATTGTTGGAGAAATAACAAGTCCTCTCTTTTGTCCTTCTGTATCGGCAAGATCTAAATGGGTAATCGAAATTTTGTGATTCAGTTCCGAAAAGGTTTCGAGAAGTTCTTTAGCGAATTCATTATAGCTCCTGTTATCGCAACTTCCTGTGAGCATGTCAGAGGTAAAAAGAAGGCATTCTATCGGATTAACAAGTTGTTTTTCAAAAATATTTTTTATTGATTCTATGGTTGCTTCATCTATTTTCATTATCACTCCTGTGCCGACCATTCCGCATATATGAGAGATTTCATTTTGTCAAGAAAATCAGTTGCGATTCAAATATCTTTTCTTTTGACAGGCCTGTTCGTTTTTTCCTACTATACGAAAGGATGTACCAGGAAGGCAGTTAAGTAAACGGGTGATGCGATAACTTATTCATTCTCCGTTCAGGGGCATGAGACGTGAATAAAAAAAGAATCCAGGCCACAGGGAGATTTCAATGAAATTGTTTTTTTGTTCCGCCTGCGGGGCAAAACTTGAATTTCGAAAGATAGGAGATAGGACAAGAGCATACTGCATTCGATGCAACACAGTCCAGTATCGCAATCCAACGGTCGGAGTTGCAGTTATATACATGGATGGCAACAAACTTCTTCTTGTCAAACGTGTTGGCTCTTATGAAGGAATGTGGTGCATTCCGTGTGGCCATGTTGAATGGGATGAAGACGTCCGTGCTTCGGCTGCCAGAGAATTCGAGGAAGAAACCGGTCTTGCCGTTACGGTCGGTCCCGTATTTGCTGTCCACTCCAATTTTCACGACCGTGACAGGCAAACTGTGGGAATCTGGTTTTGGGGCGAATATGCAGGAGGTATCCTTCGGGCGGGATCAGATGCAAGTGCAGCCGGTTTTTTTCCTATAGATCAAATCCCCGAAAATATGGCTTTTCCAACCGATCTTCTCGTTTGTAAAAAACTGCAGTCCCGTATCTCAGCAGGAACTCTCGATACCTGGATCGAAATGGCCGGAAATACCTCTGCGGTGCGAGTTAACCGGAAGGCATGATTGTCCGAAGCACATCCTCTTTGCCTACAATTCCTGCAAGTTTCCCTTTTTCTAGTACCGGAAGAGTATGAATATTTTTTGAGACCATAAGGGTAGCGATATCTTCGATCTCTGTCTCCGGTTCAATTGTGACGGGGTTTTTTGTCATTGCCTGTTTTACAGTGGCTGCGGAAATTTTCTCTATTTCCTGTTCTATGGATTTTTGAGACTTGAGAGGAATAAGACCGTCTAAAACAGTAAAAAACGAAGGCAGTGGAATTTTTTTTTGCTGTACCACAAGATCTTCCTGGCAGATGATGCCGGCAAGCTTTCCATTCTCGTCAACAACCGGAAGGCCGTTTAGGTGATTACTCAAAAGAAGTCTGGCAGCTTCCACTATTTCTGTATCGGGTGAAACAGTTATTACTTCTTTGGTCATTATGTCGCGAGCAGTCAACATTTTTTTCTCCATTATAAGATACTTTTTTTTATACTATCCCTTAAGACATCCGGAAGTCCAATAAAATGAAGCTGCGATAATCCGGCTCAAAGCCCTTCAGCGGTCAGACTGCGAGAGTGCCGCCAAGACGCTTATAAAGTTCAAGCCCTATTTCGATTCCCCTGTCAATAAAGTCCGGTCCATACTTTTTCCCGGTTTCCGTACGGAAAGTATCTCTGATTTTTTTAATCCCTTCCAGCCCGGGGAGAAATCTTTCCATCAGTTTCGCCACAGGAACTTTTCGAGGTGCCAGGATATCCCATATCATTTCGGTGTAATTATCTGGTCCCCATCGAAATTTATCGGCATCGTAAAGCGCATCTGAAAGGAGTTGCGCAGCGGGATCTTTCATCATTGTGTAAGGCTGGAAGGCCTCATGGTTTCTTATCGCCCCCGTTACAGCTTCTATTTCAGCCGGGCTTAAATCGAAGCGGAGCAGAATTTTTTCTGCTTCCATTGAGCCCTTCTGAGCATGATTCGGACTCGATCGCTCAATATCATGGAGAACTCCGGCTATGTGGGCGAGAAAAAGAAGCCTCTTGGCATCCTGCGATCTGTATTTACTGAATCCTTCCACTATTATTATGGCCCCGGCATCGACGGCCACTTTTACTGCATGTGACAATCCGTGGCCGTAGGAGGCCTTTTTATCCTTCAGAATCAAGAGACATGCCTGCGCTGTATGATTTTCTTCAAACGTATTGCCGGACTGCACACATTCGATCTTTTTTTCACGATAGAAAAGAGGTGGTTCGAAAGTGGCTGCAATTTCCTGGGCGGTTACTTTGGCCTTTTCATATTCATCAGCAATCATAGTTATGGATGCCTTCCTTCAATTCTGATCGGCATGTTACCGGCTGAACCTTTTCATGTCAATCTTTTCGATATAGCGATCTTTTCGATGGAGTGATAAACGAGATTAAGAAGGGAAATTTTCAAGAAAAAGTTGAAGGAGAGGGCAAAATCAAGTATTAGTTTGAGTAAGAAAGGAATGATATATGAATGAAATATACGGTTTTGAACTCATCTTTGAGAGGCGAATTGAAGAATTAAAAACAGTAGCCCGGATGTACAGGCACATGAAAACGAAAGCCGAGCTTTTGTCTCTGATAAATAATGATGAAAATAAAGTATTCGGCATCACTTTCCGGACTCCTCCCTCGGATTCCACCGGTGTTGCCCATATACTCGAGCATTCTGTTCTTTGCGGATCCAGAAAATATCCCGTCAAAGAACCTTTTGTAGAAATTCTTAAGGGATCTTTGCAGACCTTTCTCAATGCATTCACGTATCCCGACCGCACCTGCTATCCTGTAGCAAGTCAGAACGTGCAAGATTTCTATAATCTCATAGATGTATATCTTGATGCCGTTTTCTATCCCCGTATAACTCCGGAGATATTCAAACAGGAAGGCTGGCATTTCGATCTTCAGGATATCGGGGAGTCTCTCAAGTACCTTGGAGTCGTATACAACGAGATGAAAGGAGCCTATTCATCGCCGGACAATATTCTTTCCGAGGCATCTCAGCAATCGCTCTTTCCGGATATTACCTATGGATTTGATTCGGGAGGAGATCCTGAAAAAATTCCCGATCTTACCTACGAAGAATTCAAGGAATTTCACCAGCGCTATTATCACCCGTCAAATTCCCGGATTTTCTTCTACGGCGATGATGATCCTGAAAAACGCCTGCAGGTTATAAATGAATATTTGAAAGATTTCAAAGAATTGAAAGTGAGTTCTTTCGTGCCGCTGCAACCGGAATTCGAACAGCCGCGTAAGGTGGACCGTATTTTTGCAACAGGAGGTGAAGCCGATGCAAAGGGAATGATGACTCTCAACTGGCTCTTCGGTGAGACACGAGTTGTGGATGCCAATATGGCACTCAACGTCTTAAGCTATATCCTTCTTGGAACGCCGGGATCACCGCTCAGGAAGGCTCTGATAGAATCCGGTCTTGGTGAAGACATTGTCGGAGGAGGACTTGAGGATGAGTTGCGCCAGATGTTTTTCTCGGTGGGCATGAAAGGGGTTGAGTATAAAAATATGTCCGCCGTGGAAAAATTGATCATACAAACTCTTTCAGATCTTGCGGAAAAAGGTATAGATGCGGAGGCTGTAGAGGCTGCAATTAACACGCTGGAGTTCAGCCTGAGAGAACAAAACACGGGAAGTTATCCGAGGGGTCTGGTTCTCATGTTGAGGGCGCTGACAAGCTGGCTTTACGGAGGCGACCCCCTGGCGCTGATTGCTTACGAAAGGCCGCTTGAAAGTCTTAAAGAAAAGATAAAATCGGATCACTCGTTTTTTGAAAAACTGATCCGTTTTTATTTCCTTGATAATCAGCATAGAAGCAGTGTGGTACTTACTCCTGATCCTGACTTGAGGAAGAGGAAAGAAGAAGAAGAAAGAAAATCCCTTGAAAAGATTAAAAAGAATCTGGATGGCAAAAGTCTCGAAAAGATACTACAGGAAACCCGCACACTGAAAAAAATGCAGGAAACGCCTGATACACCTGAGGCACTGAGGACGATTCCATCACTGGAGATTTCTGATCTTGACAGGGAGAATAAGACAATCCCATGTCAGCGAATCGATTATGCCGGTGCGTCGATTTTATATCACGATCTTTTTACAAACGGTATTGCCTATATCGATGTAGGATTTGATATCCACACAATACCGCAGGAATATATTTCTTATCTTCCTCTCTTTAGCAGATCTCTTTTGGAAATGGGGACTCAAAAAGAGGATTACGTAAAGATCTTTCAGAGGATCGGCAGAAAAACGGGAGGCATTCACCTTTCGCCTCTGCTTTCGCTCGTCAAAGATAGCGATCACATTGTGGCAAAGCTGTTTCTAAGAGGAAAAGGAATGCTTCATCAGGTTCAAGATGTTCTCGAAATTATCAGGGATCTGGTGCTTGAACCCCGGTTCGAAAACCGGGAGCGCTTTAGGCAGATGGCGCTCGAAGAAAAAGCAAGAATGGAGCAGAAACTGATCCCGGGCGGTCATCAGGTGGTAAATCTGCGTCTTCGGTCCCAGTTTAATGAAGCCGATTGGGTGGCCGAGCAGATGGGAGGAATCAGTTATCTTTTTTTCTTGCGGAAACTTGTGAAAGCCATCGATGATGAATGGGGGTCTGTATATGAAATTCTTCAAGAAATGCTTCGCATTGTTGTGAATCAGAAAATGATGCTTATCAATGTAACAGTCGACAGAGAAGGATTTGATGAAATACTGCCTCAGATTAATCGATTTATTGATTCTGTGCCGGAAAAGAATGAATTAAAGAAGAGTTGGCAACGTGAGGAAACCATTGAAAATGAAGGAATGATAACGCCTTCACAAGTGAATTATGTGGCAAAGGGTGCCGATCTTTACGAATTGGGGTATACATACAATGGATCGATAAATGTGATTACTCGCTATCTGCGAGCTACCTGGCTCTGGGAAAGGATCAGAGTTCAAGGGGGGGCCTACGGAGCCTTCTGTTCCTTTGATCGGCTTACCGGTATATTAACTTTTCTCTCTTACCGGGATCCAAATCTGATTTTAACCTTAAAATCTTTTGATGAGACTGTGCATTTTTTGGAGGATTTGAAGATAGATAAGGATGAATTGACAAAAGCGATAATCGGCGCTATAGGCGATATGGATGCCTACATGCTTCCCGATGCGAAGGGGTATGCATCATTGGCAAGAACACTTGCAGGAATAAATGATGAAGAACGCCAGAAAGTCCGTGATGAAGTGCTGGCCACAACTGCGGATCATTTCCGTGAATTTGCAGAAGTGCTCAAGGAAGTACGAAAAAGGGGTTCAATAAAGATTTTAGGTTCTAAAAGCGCTATAGAAGATGCAGTGCAAAAAGAAAATCTGCAATTGAAAACATTTACAGTACTTTAATTAAAAAGGAGATGCACTCGATGGAAAAAGAAGAAGCTGTTCTGCAAAAAGCTTTTGATCGTGCAAAAGCTCATGAACTTGCAAGCGGTGGCTGTCCGCAGTGCACACTTGCGGGAATTTTTGAGGCACTGGGAGTAGAAGATACGACAGTTTTCAAGGCGGCAACAGGCCTTGCCGACGGGGTCGGACTGACCGGCGATGGTCATTGTGGAGCCCTTTCAGGAGGAACACTCGCCATCGGATATTTTTTCGGAAGATCCATGGAAGAATTCGATAATATCACAAAACAGCTGAAAGCGTGCATGTTGTCGAAAAAGCTTCATGATGCCTTTGTTGAAAAGTATGGAACCTGCCGATGTGAAGATATTCAGAAAAAAATGGTAGGCCGTTTCTTTAATCTCTACGATCCGAAAGAGATGGAAGCTGCCTTTAAAGCGGGTATGCCCGAAAAGTGTTCGACGTTGGTTGGAGAAACGGCGCGTATGGCAACACAAATTATTCTGGACGAGCAAAAAAGAATTGCTCAGAAAAAAATGAATGAGCCGGGCCGCGGTCCTGAAAAATAGTCCTGCTCGAATATTCGGTATGACGGAACTCGCGGTGAAACAGCTTTCTTAATTGCATAAAAGAGATTAAACCGGAAGGTGAGCGCAAAAAAGAATACTACCTTACGACAACTAATTACAGCAGCGGTGGCGATATGTATTTTTGTGTGTGCAGCACCCATATGGTTATCTGCGGAAGACCCTTTACTTGAAGAGATTAGATTCGAAAAAATTTCGAATGGTGAAGAGAGGGTTTTTTTACAGTTCAATGGGGAGTATTTTCCTGAAATTTTCGCGATGGAGGGTGAGAAATATCGAATTGTCTGCGATTTTATCGATGTGGGAATTGCAAAAGGAGTAAAACGTACCACATATACGTCAGGCGAACTGATAAAGCAGATCCGGGTTGGTACACACAGAATACCTGAACGTAAAATACGCATAGTATTGGATCTGGATTCCGGCCGTCGCTACGATATCGGGCAGCATTTTTTCCGGAAGGAAAAAATATATGCTGTTATCATTAAAGCCGAGGAATTTCACTGAAAAATTTGGGTTTTCCGGCTGTGTTCGATGGAAGGCGCTTCTTTCCCCTGTGCCTTATGCGGTCAGGGCGTTCGTGAAATCCGCAACAGCAGAGAGATATTCCCGGAATCCTCTTATGAAAATGGTATTGTGATCTGCATCTGGTATAGTGAGAAAACGCTTTTCATATGCTCCCGAGGCCTCGTACAGCGCTTTGCCTTCGGAAAATGGTATGATGTCATCATACAGGGCATGAATTATAAGTGTAGGTTTTTTGAATTCTTTGATCTTTTCGATGTTCATGCACCCATCTTCCTCTGAAATATCTACAGTGCGGGGAATGCCGATTCGCTGAAGCAGAGGCATCATATATGCAAACCCGCTTTCAATAATCAGACCGGCCAGCTCCGGATGACGATATGCAAGCTCCAGGGCCGATGCGCTGCCTAGTGATCTGCCCATGACGATTACAGAGGTCGAGCAGTGTTCATCAGACAGCTTCTTCAACAGGTGTTCTAAAATAATATGACAGTCGGTCATCATAGCCGCCACTGTAGGCCGTCCTGCTGAAATGCCGTATCCTCTGTAATCGGCTACTGCGAAATTGATTCCCATTGAAGTGTAAAGAGACCCGATGTGGTCATAATCGGCTGCAATTTCGCCGTTTCCATGAAAAAACAAAATTGTGGGCATTTTATTCGAAACGAAATGAAAACGGACTCCTATGCAAATATCGTTGCCTTCCACAGGAATGAGCATATCTTCGGCACAACTTTCGGATCGATAATTCGTATTTTCCCTTCGGGGATAAAAAATATACGACAGAATCTCCGGCCTATCTATTGCCGAATAATTGTTTTTTCCAAATTTTTTCATCATCTCCCTCCATATCGACGCTATCACAGCCTCGGATCTAGTTCCAGAGAACTTTTATACGCTCTCCGATTGTAATTTCTTTTATTTGATGATAGTTACAGTTGTTCCATCGCATTTCGTGCCAGCCTGATTGGTGGCTAAAAAAATACTGAAAGCATACACAGGAGGTTCTCATGAGTTACAAATGGATTGAGGTAGTAACGGAAGATCACGTAGCCACCGTCTCTTTGAACAAAAAAGAAAGCTTAAACGCACTGAGCTTCGAGCTTGCCACCGAGATTACCGGAATTTTTCAAGAACTGGGAATACGTGATGATGTATGGGTAATAATTTTAAAAAGTAATGCCAGAATTTTTTCGGCCGGTCTTGACTTAAAGGATGCCATGTCGCGAGGATTAATGGGTAATCCGCGCAATATGCTCGATATTCCCGTGCGTGATAAGGCAATCTTCGACTGTTGTCATGTAATTGAAGAATGTAAGAAGCCGGTAATAGCTGCCGTTCACGGAATGTGCGTTGGTGCAGGACTCGATATTATTTCAGCGTGTGATCTTCGCCTCTGTACGGAAGACGCCACTTTTTCGCTGCGTGAGGCACGCATAGGGATTGTCGCGGACATGGGAGTGCTTCAGAGACTTCCCTTCATTATAGGGCAAGCTTTTACCAGGCAAATGGCCTTCACCGGCAGATTTTTCAGTGCCGCTGAAGTTGAGCGGATGGGACTGGTCACAGAAGTCTGTTCCGATCAAAATACTCTTATGGTTGCTGCCAGGAAGCTTGCCATGGAAATCACTGAAAGTGCTCCTTTGGCCGTTCAAAATACGAAAGAAGTACTCAATTACAGCCGATTCGCATCAATTCGCGACGGAATTTCGCTGGCCGTCCATAAAAACATGTTGCTGCTCCCGTCACAAGATTGTAAGGAGGCCATGAAGGCCTTTGCCGAAAAACGAAAACCCGATTTCCAGGGGGCCTGATGAAGGCGGAGAGGAAAGGGGAGCAATTTGGGGATACAACTGGAACGTAACGGACCTGTTCTGACCATCATTATGGATCGCCCGGAGGTTCGCAATGCTTTTGACGCTGAAATGGCTCGTTTGCTGGCCGATGCGTTCCGGGCTTTCGAAAATGATGATACGCTCAATGCCGCAGTGCTCTGGGGTTCTGGAGGGACTTTCTGTGCAGGAGCCGATCTGAATGCACTGGCTTCAAAAATGGAAAAAGAGTCTGTTCGTCTTAAGGATGACATGAGCGCTGATGGTCCTATGGGACCAACGAGGATGAGCGTTTCCAAACCGGTTATTGCAGCCGTTTCCGGATATGCTGTAGCAGGAGGCCTGGAGCTTGCCTGTCTCTGCGATCTCCGTGTTGCAGAAAAGGATGCTGTGTTCGGAGTATTCTGCCGCCGTTTCGGCGTACCGCTTATAGATGGGGGGACTCAGCGCCTTCCGAGGCTTATAGGAATGAGCAGAGCCTTGGATATGATACTGACGGGGAGACCTGTAAGCGCAACAGAAGCTTTTGAAATGGGACTCGCAAACAGGCTGGTCGAAAGGGGCCAGGCGCGAGCGGAAGCAGAAAAAATTGCATATACAATTTCAAAATTCCCTCAAATATGTCTTAGAAGTGACAGAGAGGCGGTATATAAAGGCTTCGATCTTGCTTTAGGGGATGCCCTTTCTCTGGAATTTAAGCTCGGTATGAAGGTGATCAAAAGCGGTGAATCGCACGCGGGCGCCCTCCGTTTTCAAAGCGGAGAAGGTAAAAAAGGACGTTTTAATAAGTGATGCGACAGCATCACTTATTACCTTTAAGGCCGGTGTGCTCGGTAACAGGAGATTCTACGCAGTTTCCGCTGTTCCTGATGTGCGAGAGATATCTTACGGTTCGTAATACACCGGTTTTCCCATTTCAGCGAAGGAAAAAGATTCAAGAATGTTATGACCGTTATAGTCAAGAACCCGCAGATCATCCGTTTGATGAAGATCATCCAATACGATTTTAAAATGTTCCTTATACCTTTTTTCTACCTCTTCAATAGGAAGTTCCGTTGCGATAAATTTTTTTATCCCTTTCGATGCCAGCTTATCGATTAATTTTGGATCAGTCAGAGATTCATATGAGGTAAGAATAAGGATAGGGCCTGTACCAGTGAAAATGATACTTGCCTTCATCTTTGGCCTCCCTCGGACCGATGTTTCGATCTTTGCTAATAGTAAAGAAAAAAAGATCCGCCGTCAATTGATGAATTAAAATGAAGAGAAATCGATTTTTTCCCAACCAATGCCTTCAATCGATACATCGCCATTCTTTCTTTTTCTCCTTTTCTGCCAGGATTTTTTGACTTGCAATCATAGGTGCTTTGCGCTAATGTCACAGACCTTATCGGGGCGGTTAACTCAGCGGGAGAGTGCTACCTTCACACGGTAGAAGTCACTGGTTCAAATCCAGTACCGCCTACCATGATTTCAAGGGGTTACAGGCTGCACTGTAACCCTGTTTTAGTTTTGCCTCTAGATGGCAACTAGTTGCTTTGAACTCTTCGGATTCAGTAGACGAACATGGTTGAATGGCTTCGAAATCTTACAAGATCCAGTGAAGACAGGTGGATCGGAGGCGTCTGCGGAGGGCTTGGTGAACATACTCCGCTTCCTTCTTGGGTGTGGCGGCTTGCCTTTTGCCTCTGTGTGATATTCTTTGGTTTCGGGGTAGTTCTCTACATTCTCCTGTGGATTTTTGTGCCTGGAAAAACATAATAACCTGCGTGCAGCAGCAGTGTGTCTTTACGCACTTTCATCTGGATATTGGGAATCATCTTTCTTACAGAAGATCGGGAAGATCTCTCGATGTTTTCATACTCCACAGAGGATCTCTTTTCTCAAGAAATGACATTACCCCTTCTGTTGCATCAGGTTGCTCGCATATCCAGCTGAAAAGTGAGAATTCCCGTTCATAAATTTCAGAAACCGGCATATCGAGCCCTTCCCACAAAAGTTTTTTTGATATTGCTACCGATACAGGGGCAGCTTTGTGAAATTCTCGTGCCCGCGCAATTGTCGCAGGCAGTACATCAGTTGCCGGCAGAGCTTCAGAGGCGAGCCCTAAGCGAGCAAAGTCCCGTCCCAGGATGATTCTTCCCGTAAGCATCAGATCAGATGCGACGGAGAACCCGGCTATCCTTGCTACGAGTGCATGGGATGACAATTCAGGAATTATACCTCTGCGAACAAAGGCAAATTGGATTTTTGCGTCTTCTGCCACAAATCTCATATCGCAAGACATCGGAAATGTGATTCCCACGCCTATTGCATGTCCGTTGATTGCAGCAAGGACCGGTTTTCTGAGTTCCCAGGGCATGATAGAAGGGAAGGCAAGAGCCTTTCGCTTCTCTTTCATATCCTGTGTCCCGGCCTTAAAAGCATTATTGCCGCTTAAATCGGAGCCGGCGCAAAAGGCGGATCCCGCTCCTGTCAGGACTATGGCACGAATCGTATCATCATTGTTAAGTACGGTAAACGCTTCACTGATTTCTGCGGCCATAGATGCGTTCCAGGCATTCATGACATCAGGCCGGTTCAAGGTTACTGTTGCTATTCCGTCATCGATTGTCACAAAGATAGTCGAATATGCCATATCAGGTTCCCCCCTTCAGCATTCAATTGACGCACACAGTTTAAGAGAAGTACAAATAATAAGACTTTCGAATGCTAATATGGGCAGGCATTTTACGCAAGCAATTTTTCCAATATTTTGTGTAGCTATATGAAAAAAAGAGAGGGAAACCGTGGTCTCCGAGGCCTCAGCTTCCCTCCCGGGGAGAAGTCGATCACATGATCGATGGGCGAATCTCCCGCAGCGGAAATTGTGAATCATTGCAAATCACGCGACATAAAAATCATATTGCCATCCTTGTGTTCGAGTGCAAAATTGCAGTGCTTCAGAACACGGAGCATGGGGAAGTTCTGCTGGATCGTTTCTGCTTTTATCTTCTTAACCCCCCAGTTTTTTGCCAGCTCGATGCATCGTTCAGACATGAGGCATCCCAGCATTTTTTTCTGCCAAGGATCAGATATGATCAAAGCGTAATCGGCTTCATGACGGTGAACATCTTTCAGAAGACGCGCAATGCCAACTAATTTTTTATGATCATCCTTCGTCATTTCTGCGACTACCGCGATTTCATGATTAGGATCAACATTACAGAATTTCTCCGCTCTCTGGGGAGTGGGAATAAAGGGAGAAAGAAAACGCATCCAGAGAGACTGGGGGGAACAACTATTGACAAAATCCGTCCATGATTGAATATCGCTTTGGTTAATAAGACGCAGCCGCAGTAAGGTATTATCGATTACAATTGCATCATCATGAAGGTTGGAGGCAATTGAATCTGAAAGGGTCTTGCGCTGTCTTTGGCCATATCGATACATTTCACCCAGAACTTCAGCAGCCATTTCAGACGTAGAATACACCGGAATCCCATTTTGTTCCATTTTTATCACATTATCCATCATGAATTCCTTGCAGGCGACGCAGCAGACAATCGGTTTGCCTTTATAGTTTATACTTTTAAGGGTATCCACAAAAGAGGCAAGCATTTCGCCTTGGATAATAACAATAAAACTATCTATCTCGGCGCTTTCGATCCCTATTTCAATCAGTGTCTTGACCTGCTCCGGGTCCATGCTGAACGAACAATCTACCGGATTTCCAATATTGAGATACGAGGGAAGCACATTTTTTAATTTATTCCTAAGATAAGGTTCCAGAGCTCCCAATCTTAAATTATTCAGGTACATCATATCAGTGGCCGCAACACCCAGTGAACCGGTATAGGTAATCACCATCACACCGTTACTGCGCGGGAGGGGCTGCTTGGAAAAAGCTCTCAGTAAAGAAAATAGATGTTCATTGTCCCTTGCTCTTATCAATCCGCTCTGCTTGAAAGCGGCACCATTTATCTCTTCATTTCCCGCCAGGGATGCCGTATGCGATGAAACTGCCTTTCTTCCAGCCTCCGTTTTGCCGGCCTTGAGAACGATGACAGGCTTTTTGACGGCTACCCGGCTCGCTACCTCTAGAAACCGTTTGCCGCTTTTTACATCTTCCATATACATGCCAATCACACCGATATTTTTGTCTTCACCCAGGTATTCAAGAATATCAGTTTCATTGATATCCATTTTGTTTCCGATAGTTGCTACAATTCCGAAATTTATGATATGACGAAGTCCCGTCAGAATACCGGCGGCATACACTCCAGCCTGTGCAATCAATCCGATGTTTCCTTTCTTGAGATCTTCAAGTATTCCCAAGGACTGTACCATATTATGGTGCGTATTTATTATACCCGAGCAATTGGGGCCGAGAATACGGCATTCTTTGGTTCGTATTATTTCTTCTATTTGTGACTGGACTTTTTTCCCCTCTTCACCTGTTTCTGCAAAACCGGCTGTTTCCATGATTATGTAGGAGACTCCCTTGGCACAGCAATCTTCAACTGCCTTGATTGCCGCTTTAACCGGAACAATTATTATAGCTACATCTATTGAATTTTTCACTTCTTTGATTGACGGATACGCGGTATAGCCGAGTATTGATTGTTTTGCCGGATTTACAGGATAAAGCTTTCCTTTAAAGTCATGAGATACGAGGTTATGGAACACGTTGTGCCCCAATTTGTTTTTCGAATCTGTGGCGCCGATTACTGCAATACTTTCAGGGTAAAAGAAATCATGAAGATCCTTTTTTTCTCTTTCTTTCGATCTTTTCGCTGAAACCTCCTCGACAAAAATCCGTGCATCAGCGACCATGTAGCCTTTCGGATAGAGTAAAACCGGATTCAAATCCAGCTCCCTTATTTCCGGATGGGAGGTAACAAGAAGGGAAATCTTGCACAACAGGTCAATCAGTGCATTTATATCTGCACAATGTCCCCGGTATCCTTTCAGAAGTCCATACCCCTTGATTTCCTTTATCATTTCGTCTGCATCTTTTTCATTTACGGGAAGTACCCTGAAAGAAACATCTCTGAGCACTTCGACGAATATCCCTCCTAAGCCAAACATCAATACTGGCCCGAAAGAAGGGTCTCTTATGACCCCTACAATAGCTTCCAGGCCTTGTTCCGCCATTTTTTGTACAGAAACTCCGATAATATGACGGAATCTGAAATTTTCGATCATCTGCCTGTAGGCTGCACGAACCGCTTCATCCCCCGTCAGATTCAGCCGGACTCCACCTGCGTCTGATTTATGGATCACGTCAGGTGACAGTATTTTTAAAACCACAGGATATCCAATTCGCCTGCTTATCGCTACCGCGTCATCTTCAGTGGCAGCGACAAGGAATCCCGTTGTTGTAATTCCCAGTCCTTCGAGGATTTCCTTGCATTCATTTTCCATTAAATAACTGCGGTTTTCATGAATAGCCCGGCATAAAATTTCCCTTTCGGTTTCTCCGATATCCACCCTTTTTTTCTTTTCGGCGGAAAAGACGCAGATTTTCGCACCCTGCAATTTTTTTATCATATCGCCGCTTGCCATCGTGCTGCCCCTTTATAGTGTGCCGTCTTCCGCCCCCAAGACCGGTATTGATGTTTTCTGCTTGAAATAAGCATTGTAAGGCAAATACCACACGTACATATAACGTTGTATCAGGCGGTATCTCTTTCTTATGTCGGAGTGCCGGCTATGATTTTGAAGGTATTTATCTTACAAAATGAATTGCAGGAATTGGCCGCAAAAGGAGGGCATTATGCAGTGAAAGGAGTACAAAAATTTTACAGCAGCTTGCTTTCTACTGCGTAAAGAGTCAGTTCGGCGTTTTTTCTCATATTCATTTTTTCCATAATCCGGCTTCGATAGGTGCTGATAGTTTTGACACTCAGGTACAAATCAGATGCAATTTCCGTCACGGATTTTCCTTGCGCCAGCATTAGCATAACCTGATATTCACGGTTTGACAGTAATTCGTGGCGGGGTTTGTGAGTTCCTAAATCAAGTTCCAGAGCCAGTTTTTCTGCAAGAGATGAAGTAACATATTTCCCGCCTATAGCAGCTTTTCTTATTGCGCCAATCAGTTCCTGGGGAGCGCTCGCCTTGGTCAGGTATCCCGATGCTCCTGCTCTCAATGCTCTGATGGCATATTGTTCCTCAGGGTGCATACTTAATATAAGAACAGGCAACTTTGGCTGCTGAGATTTTATTTCTTCCAATATTTCCAGGCCACTCCTTCCAGGCATCGATATATCGAGAAGTATCACATCATACTGATTTTTCATTATCTTATTGAGCGTTTCCTGCCCGTTGACTGCTTCATCCTTCACTTCCATATCACGGACGTCGGCAATGATCTGCTTTACCCCTTCACGAACGACGGCGTGATCATCGGCGACAAGAATTCGAATCATCTTTTTCTCCTTCCGGAACAGGGATAATTACGGTTACGCGAGTTCCTTTTAAATGTTCTCCTGTCAAGTATACGGTGCCTCCGAGAAGAGATGCCCTTTCCCTCATTCCCATAATTCCAAATGACCGAGGATCTTCAATTTGCTCATGCGTAATGCCCTGACCGTTGTCAGCGACTTCCATAACAAGATCTTTTTCTGTTTTCCTCAGAGTAACGCTGATTCTGTCAGCACCTGCATGGCGCGCGATATTGGTAAGTGTTTCCTGAAAAATCCTAAAGAGTGCAGTGGCTATTTCTTTATCAATAGAGATATCATTGCATTTGAACGTGACATCACAGGGAATGCCCGACCGGTTTTCAAATTCCTCCGCCTGCCACTCGATCGCTGCGAGCAGGCCGAGATCGTCAAGCAGTATAGGTCTCAATTCAGTAGATATCCGGTGAACGCTCTCGATTGTGGTATCTACAAGAGAAGCCATTTTTTTTGCTTTTCCCTTGAGAATTTCCAGCTTCTTTGGCAGTCTGCTTTCAAGCCAGGAAAGATCCATTTTGAGTGCCGTGAGAGATTGTCCCAGTTCATCATGGATCCTGCGGGCAATACGCGTGCTTTCCTTTTCCCGGACAGATTGAAGATGAGCTGAAAGATTTCTCAGTTCCTCATGAGACCTTTCGAGTTCTTCTTCTGCTTTCTTTTTCTCGGTAATGTCTTCGTAGGTAACCACTATACGGCGTTCTCTGAGTTTCTCTCCTATACGCGATGCTTTCATTCTGCAGAGGATTTCTTTTCCATCCTTTCGGATACAGGGAAATTCGGTAATAAATGTCCGCTGGCTTTCCAATGTTGAATAGAAGAGATCTCCTATATTTCTTGAAGCTTCTTTAGTATGGTAGAAGATGGATACATGTTTCCCTATGAGCTCTTCTCGGTTCCAGCCGAATATATCCCGTACTGCATTATTTGCAAAGTTTATATAACGGTTCTGAAGTCCCACGACTGCCTGAGGAATGGCATCCAGAATGGAAGATTCAAGAGCCTCAAGTTCTTCGAGGCGTTTGCGGCCTTCTTTTTGCTCCGTTATATCAAGTGAATTTCCGAGGATAGCTCGCTGGCCTTGAAAGGATATGGATGTAATCGTTTCCATAATCCACTTCGTGCGGCCATCGGAGGTAATGATTCTGAATTCATACGGGGAAAATCTTTGTTCTTTCAGCATTTGCACTGCGTATTTTCTGGTCATTCGCCGATCGGGCGGATAAATTATGCATGATGGATCCAGGGCCTTGATGTCACTTTCGGAATAGCCGGTGTAATCCAGAATGTGCGGATTTACAAATTTGAATCTCTTGTCCTGCATAATATACACTCCGACCTGGGATTTATTGGCCAGAATTCTGTAAAGATCTTCTTTGGAGAAACTGTTCCGATTTATAATTTTTTTCTCCACAGGTTTCAAAATATCCTCTGTGATATTTTTTTGCTTATATAAACACATGTGAGTTAAAAAAGAAAGGAGTTGCTTTTTTGAAGAAAGGGTTTTCCCATGCATACACTTCAGTAAAAGGAGAGATTGACATTGATAAGGCTCTTAATGTATAGAATTTCAGGAATTACTGAACGGTTATTCTCGTTTATACTATGAGCGGCATAAGAAAAACGGCGTATACGATCATATTACTGCTTCTCTTAGAGAAGCCATTATTGAAATCATAGAATTTTCGGGTGGAGAAGCCCAAATCAATTGCGGCAGGGGTGATGACAGATGGCGATCTCCGGGATTTTTCATTTTAAAAAAGACAGTTAAATGTAATGCCGATATCTGCGGTTCTTGACATCTCGGCAGGTGCTTCCGAAATGAATCATATGCCCCTGATGTCTTCGAGGAGATTTTAAGCTTTTGCATACGATAGATGGAAATACCTCAATGACCGGAATAATACTTTCCGGGGGAAAGAACTTTCGGATGGGGGAGAATAAGGCCTTTCTTAAAGTAAGGGGAGAGCGTATAATAGAAAGAACAGTCGGCATTTTCCGGAAAATTTTTAAGGAAACCATCATAGTAACCAATGATCCGCTTGCCTATCTTGAATTTGATGTCAAAATAGCAACCGATATTTTCCCCGGCAAAGGACCTCTTGGAGGGTTGTATACGGGACTGTTTTTTTCTTCTTTCGGTTTTGCCTTTGTCACATCCTGCGATATGCCTTTTCTTAATAGTGAATTTATCCTTTACATGAAAAAACATGAGAAGAACTATGATATTCTTGTTCCCTCTCCGGCTGACGGTATTCAACCGCTTCATGCAGTCTACTCTAAAAGATGTCTACATCCGATCAAAAAGCTCATCGAAAAGGATCTATTGAAGATCAGAGGATTTTATAAGCACTGTAAATATATAGAAATTCCGGACTCTATTATCCGTTCATTTGATGAAGAGGGAAAAATGTTTTTAAATCTGAATTGCAGGGATGATTTGGAGAATATTGTGTGTACCTCATAAATGAGGTTCTCTACCTTCAACCTGACCCCGGCCGCGTGACTTGAATATGTTGACATCATTCGCCGAAGTAATCGAAAAAGCAAAGAACAGATCCTGCAAAAAAGTTGCAATTGTTTTACAGCCGCAAGAAAGAAAGCTGGCGGCGATTGTAAAAGCAGGTCTTGCCGGTTTCATTAGTCCCGTTTTTATCGGAAGCAGCAAGTTGTTGAACCAATGGGCACGAACACAATCGCCTGCTAAAAAAGAATTCATAGAAGCAAAAGGCGAGTTGTCGGCACTCAGGACAGCTGTTGATCTTGTGATTGAAGGCAAAGCCGATATTATCGTGCAAGGCATCATAGACCAGGCTTTGTTTGTCGATTACATACTTTCACCGGGAGCGTTGAAGATAACAAATCATGCCCCCAGTTATGTAGCGCTTTTTGAGCAAACAGAGAAAAAGCGTCTTATGATGGTAACGGATTGCTATCTGAATAATTATCCAGATATTACGGAAAAAATTTCGATAATCGAAAATGCTCTTTTAATTGCATCGGTTCTGGAAATTGAGAATCCCAATATTGCGGCTTTGACCTCAATTGAACAGGTGAATACTCAGATTCCATCGACACTTGATGCTGCAGTTCTGTCCAAGATGTCCGGGAGAGGGCGTTGGGGACGAACCTGCGTTGAGGGACCAATTGATATCGATTGCGCCCTTGATCTTAATGCGGCGCTCCGGAAAGGTGTCCGGACACACGTTGCAGGGCATTGCCATATATACATGACGCCTGATATAGAATCGGGATATGCTCTGGCCCAACTTCTGACGTTTGCAGGGCGGTTTCCGACTGCAGGAATACTTGTGGGAGCGATCTGTCCAATAATTCTTGATGTTAATTTTATTTCCGATGATTCATTTATGACGGAGCTTGCTCTCGCATCTCTCTTATGTGAAAGTGGCCATGATACGTAGTGAGAAGATCAGTCCGGGCATTCTTGTTGTCAATATCGGTTCTACCTCCACAAAACTATCTTTTTATGAAGGTTCCAAAACGATTGCAGAGAAAAAAGTGAATTATGAATCTGTAACCTGGCAGAAATCTTTAGATTTGGCCAGCCAATACGAGATTCGCTGGAAGGATTTTTTGCATTTTGCCGAGGCTCAGGAGTTTTCCGGCAGACGGATCAATATAGTAGTGAGCAGAGGCGGACTCATGCGACCCGGACCCGCGGGGGTTTATGAAATCAATAAGAGAATGTGTGAGGACCTTCGCATGGCGCGTTACGGTTCTCACGCCTCAGCGCTTGGGCCTCTAATTGCCCTTGCTTTTGCAAAGAGCCGTGGAATAAAAGCAATCGTCGCCGATCCTCCAAGTACCGATGAATTTGCACCGATTGCGAGAATATCGGGTCTTTCCGGTATCGAACGCAGAAGCGCGCTTCACGCTCTCAATCAGAAAGCCGCAGGCAGACTGGCTGCTGAACGCATGGAAAAGCCATATGATGCTGTTAATTTGGTGATAGCGCACCTGGGAGGTGGTATCACTGTGGGCGCTCACAAAAATGGGCATGTAATTGACAGCAATCATGGTTTGAATGAAGGGCCTTTTACTCCTGAACGTTCCGGAACCCTTCCCGTGTTGGATCTGATAGACCTGACAATTTCGGAGCAACTGGATACGGACAGGCTTAAAGCCAAATTAACAGGCACCGGCGGGCTGGTTTCATATTTAGGAACGGCATCGGCGGAAAAAGTCGAATCTATGATCCGGGGAGGTGACCGGAAAGCCAGATTGGTCTATCGTGCGATGGCTTATCAGATATCCAAGGAAATAGGGGCAATGAGCACTGTTCTTAAAGGTGATGTAGACGCGATAGTATTAACAGGTGGATTGGCCCATTCAAAGATGCTTGTGAGATGGATACGGCGTGACGTGGAATTCATTGCACCTCTTTTTATTTTTGCAGGTGAGGATGAAATGCGATCTCTTGCGAGGAGCGCCTTGAGAGTTCTTGGAGGGGAAGAAAAAGTAAAAAAATATCGCTGATAGAATCGCCCGGTTTTTAATCAGACACGTCCGGGCTTTCAAGCAGCTGATAAGAATAAAGGCAGGTTTTAATATCTTCATTGAATTACGGACCCGCACCCGGAATAAGTTTTTATGGATACAAAGTCTCTTCAGATGGAAAATCGTTATCTTAAAGAAATGATACAGGCGCTGAGAAACGAGCTGGAGCAGATTGATGCTGTCCGGGATGAAGCGATTCAACGGGCTCTTGGCAGTGCAAATGATGAGATCAATCAGTTGAAATCTGTTACCTTTGCATTAAGAGAAGAATTGGAGAAAGCTGCATTCGAGAAAGCGGAAAGTTTACAGAAAAAAGAAGTTGCAGCAAATGCTGAAATGGACCAGCTGAAAAAGACTATCAGGGCTCTGCGAGATGAACTGGAGCAGTATCGGATACATTGCGAAGAGATGATACAAAATTGCACACGGGAGTCCAGGGATGAGATCCTGCAATTAAAAGAAACAATTAAAGCATTGCGGCAGCGGCTAGAGGAGCAAAATGGGACAAAAAAATAAATTAGAAAAAGTGCAAAAAAATCATGTAAATCTAGTCCCTAAGGATAAAAATGTAAAATTGACACAAGCCGAAATGCTGCTTGATGTTTCGAAAACAATAGCAGCATATGAAACACTTGATGAAATGCTTAAGACATTGGTCGAGATCACCACTCGCGAACTCGATGCGGAACGGGGCACAATTTTTCTGAATGACAGCGAAACAGGAGAACTGTATTCACGGGTGGCTCAGGGAACTCATCTTCGTGAAATAAGAATCCTCAATAATTCTGGTGTGGCAGGAGATGTATTTACAACCGGAGCGGGTGCAATAGTTCACGATGCCTATGCAGACAGCCGATTTAATCGTGCCATAGATGAACAGACGGGATTTGTGACAAGATCGATTCTCTGTGCACCAATCAGAACTGCCAAAGGGGAAATAATCGGTGTGGCTCAGGCCCTTAATAAAAGCTCAGGCCCTTTTACCGCAAGTGACCTTGCATTACTTGAAGCCATGACTGCTCAGGCGGCCGTTACCCTTCAAAGCACACAATTTGTGGAACGGATGCAGCGTTCCCGCGTGCAGGAAATGGAGTTTTTTGACATTGTTTCTGATGTCATATCTGAAATTGATCTCGGAGCGATTCTGCAGAAGGTGATGTCGGAAGCTACACGTATGCTGAAAGCGGAAAGATCTACGCTTTTTTTACATGATGAAAAGAAAAAAGAGCTGTTTTCAAAAGTAGGAGAAGGGTTAGGCACGGAAATAAGGCTGCCGAATCATGTGGGAATCGCAGGAGCCGTGTTTACTTCGGGCAAAACTGTCAATATTCCTTATGCATACGCTGATCTCCGGTTCAATCCTTCTTTTGACAGACAGACTGGGTTTTTTACACGCTCAATTCTTTGTGTGCCGGTCATCAATAAAAGCGGCAAAACCATCGGGGTAACACAGGTACTAAATAAAACGGGAGGTCCTTTCACGGAAGAGGATGAGGCCCGGCTCAAGGCCTTTACCGCTCAGATTTCAATTGCACTGGAGAATGCAAAGCTCTTCGATGATGTGCAGAACATGAAAAATTACAGTGAAAGCATACTTGAGAGCATGACCAACGGTGTTGTAACCCTGAATGATGAAGGAGCAATAGTGACCTGCAATGCAGCGGGCATAAAGATAATGAAAGTAGACGAAGCCGAGATTATAGGACAAAATGCAGATGCATTTTTTACCGGCGACAATGACTGGATTTTGGAGAAAATTCATCGCGTCGAGGAAAGTCAGGAATCTGATGTCACTATGGATGCGGTACTGACTTTCGGGGGTGAAAATATTTCTGTGAATCTGACTGTATTGCCTCTTCTGAGTGTCGAAAAGAAAAAATTGGGATCCATGATCATATTTGACGATATTACAAGCGAAAAAAGAATGAAATCGACCATGTCCCGTTACATGGATCCAGATCTGGCAGATCAGCTTTTAGCCGGCGGCGAGGATATTCTGGGCGGTACAAGTAAAATGGCAACAATTCTTTTTTCTGACATAAGGAGCTTCACTAATCTGACCGAGGAATTAGGGGCCCAGGGAACAGTATCGCTGCTCAATGAATATTTTACTATCATGGTGGAATGTATTCAGAATGAGAAAGGTATGCTGGATAAATTCATCGGCGATGCAATCATGGCGGCATTTGGTATCCCCGTTGCGTACGGTGATGATGAAGATCGTGCGGTGCGGTCGGCCATTTCAATGATAGAGCATCTCAATGCATGGAATCGGGAGCGGTACATCCAGGGAAAGAAAGAAGTCCGGATCGGAATCGGCCTTAACACAGACATGGTGGTATCAGGGAACATAGGATCACCGAAGCGGATGGATTATACACTAATCGGTGATGGCGTCAATCTGGCTGCGAGACTTGAAAGTGCATGCAAGCAGTATCATGCTCAGATTCTTTTAAGCGAAAACACCTATAAAAAATTGAGGGGAACATACAGGATCCGCGAAGTTGACCGGGTGGTGGTAAAGGGTAAACGTGCACCTGTCGCAATATACGAAGTTCTTGATTATCATACATATGAAAGTTTTCCGAATGTAATGGAGGTGGTTACTCACTTCAAAAATGGATTGGACCATTATCGTAGAGCAAATTGGGAAAAAGCAGTTGACGCATTTCAGGAGGCACTCAGCCTCAATTGCCAGGATAAAGTGACTGAAATGTACCTCCAGAGATGTAAAACTCTCAAATTACAGAATCCCGGCGCCGGATGGGATGGTGTGTGGATAATGAATGAAAAATGAGCTCTCCCCGGACGGAAAATATCCGGATTTCTATTCGATTCGGCTTTACAATGAAAAAATTTCTTTTTCTTCTATTGTGTTCGGCAGGTTTGGTTTTTTGTCAACCCGCATTTGCAGTTCAAAAATTACCCTCGTCGGATTGCCTGGATGCCAAAATCGGACAAATGATACTGGTGGGATTCCGGGGCCTTTTAGTTGATGAAGGAAGTCCGATAGTAAGAGATATTCGATCGAAAACCATTGGCGGAGTGATTCTTTTCGACTATGATGTGCCATCAGGAAGTCACGTAAGAAATATTCAATCACCCCATCAAGTGAAGACTATGGTAAAAAAACTTAAGTCTTTTTCCGATGTGCCTCTCTTTGTAGCCATTGATCAGGAAGGTGGAAAGGTATCGCGGCTTAAATCGTGTTACGGGTTTCCTGATTCGGTATCAGCCTCTTTCCTTGGTCATGCTGATAATTTGGATGAAACCTCGCGAACTGCGGAAATTACGGCTCAAACATTGAAGGATTTGGGAATAAACGTGAATTTCGCCCCTGTCGTTGATCTCAATCGAAATCCTGAAAATCCGGTTATCGGAGAACTTGAAAGAAGCTATTCTCCTGATTCTTCTGTGGTAATCAGGCATGCGAGAGCAACTATCGATGCCTTTCACCGATATGGAGTGCTTTGCGCAATCAAACATTTCCCAGGCCATGGCAGCTCCGATTCAGATTCACATGAGGGGTTTGTCGATGTTACTGATTCCTGGGCCCCTGAAGAACTTTTACCTTTTGAGGCCCTTATACGGTTGAAAAAGGCAGATTTCGTCATGACTGCTCATGTTATGAATAGAAAACTTGATCCCCTGTGGCCGGCAACCTTGTCGACCCATATACTAAGCGGCATTCTTCGAATAAATCTTGTGTATACGGGAGTCGTGATATCCGATGACCTTCAGATGGGGGCGATCAGATTGAACTATAGTCTCGAACGGGCGATATATCGTGCTATTCTTGCCGGTTGCGACATGCTTGTTTTTGCGAACAATTCGATTTATGATGAAATGATTGCGTCCCGCGCCCATTCGATCATCAGGAAGCTCGTGTTACAAAAAAATCTGATAAGTCCGGCACGGATCAATACATCGTATAAGAGAATCATGGCACTCAAAAGCCGCCTTCATTGATGCCTCCATACTGTCTGGCCGGAGTCTGTATCAACTCTTCACCATTTCCAAATTTTTAACTCTCAATATATTGGGAAAAGGCTGCAAACAAGAGTTCCCATCGGCGGGAAATATTATATAATATAATACTTAATATGTGAGGACCGGGGGAAAGAGATATGAAGAAGTCAAACAAGCTTTGGTTGGCAGGTAGTGCAATCGTGCTTTTTGTTATTTTGAATCTTCAGTTGTCTCCGAATAACGGGGCATGTGAAGACAAAAAGGAGGGAGTCATGAATCGACAGAGGGGAGATAAGGAGGCTGTGGCCACATTTGCGGGAGGATGTTTCTGGTGTCTGGAATCCGATTTCGAGAAAGTTGAAGGCGTATATGAAGCCATATCGGGGTATACGGGGGGAGAGAATGAAAATCCCACATATGAAGAGGTGTCAACTGGGGAAACGGGACATTTCGAGGCGGTTCAAGTTATGTACAATCCTGAAAAAGTCACCTATAAGGATCTCCTCGAGGTGTTCTGGCGCCATATTGATCCGACAGATCAGGGAGGACAATTCGCTGACAGGGGGTCTCAGTATCGGACCGCTATTTTCTACCATGATTACGAACAGAAGCAAATGGCTGAGGAATCGAGGGATGAGCTCGATACATCGGGAAGATTCAAAAAGCCCGTTGCGACTGAGATCCTCGAATTCAAACACTTTTATATTGCCGAGGAGTATCACCAGGATTACTACAGAAAACAGGCGCAGAGGTATCGTACATACAGAACAGGTTCCGGTCGTGATGATTTCCTGAATACGGTTTGGGGCAAAGAAGGTAAAAAAACGGAGACAAAAAGGACCGACCGGGAGATTAAAAGGCGTCTTACACCAATGCAGTTTGAAGTAACGCAGCGGGAAGGAACCGAACCTCCTTTTGATAATGAATATTGGGATAATAAAAAACAGGGCATCTACGTAGACATTGTTTCCGGTGAGCCTCTGTTCAGTTCTCTTGATAAGTATGATTCTAAAACAGGCTGGCCCAGCTTCACCAAGCCTCTGGCACCGGAAAACATCATTGAGAGAGAGGATAGAAAACTTGCGTTTCAGACCAGGACGGAAGTAAGGAGTGTCAACGGTAACTCACATCTGGGACATGTTTTTAAAGATGGACCTCAACCGACTGGGTTACGGTATTGCCTCAATTCGGCAGCGTTACGCTTCATACCTTTGGAAGATCTGGAAAAAGAAGGTTATGGAGAATACAAAAAGCTTTTTGAATAAAATCAGCAAATAAAAAGAACCCGCTTTTTTTGAAAGCGGGTTCACGCGCGGGTTATGCTCTTCCTCAACAATTCTGTCAGGCCGGAACAACTTCTTTCACTTCCGGGACAGCCTGTTTTAATCTTTTTTCGATACCGCCTTTTAATGTCATCATAGCCATTGGACACCCACCGCAGGCACCCATTAATCTGACCTTCACAATTCCATCATCACTGACATCGATTAATTCAACATCACCGCCATCAGCTTGAAGCGCCGGTCTTATTTCATCGAGAGCTTTCGCTACTTGTTCTTTCATGGTTCCTCCTTCTTTTTGTATAGTATTAACATAAGTCTATTTTTCGTAAAGTCAAGAAGAAGAAAAGATCGTATTTGATGCTCTCTTTTCTTAATTCCGTGCTTGACATGGAATCCTGAATTTGAATAGTTATGGACTCCTGCTTTCGCAGAAACTTTACACCAGGATTAACTGGATTTGGTTCGACAGCATCATTTTCTTCTATTTTAATGCCGACGTATTGGTATAATAATTTTTTTTGCGAATCCATCAAATATTCATTCTGTCAGTTTCAGATATAAGGGTAAGAGTTATGCCGTTTGATGAGATGCGTAATGTAATTGATTATTTTATTACTTTCTCTGCGTTCGTAATAACCGCATTAAGTGCCGGACATGCTCTTCTTTCCAAGAGGGATCCGAAAGCTGCTCTCGGGTGGATAGCGCTTTGCTTCATTGTTCCGTTTATAGGACCTTTTATCTATTTTCTTTTTGGAATCAACAGAGTACGTACACGAGCCAAAAAACTCAAAGGATATCTACAGGAAGCGGATATGGATCACAGAGGGCGAAAAATTATCCGGACGCCTTTAAATAGCGAGTTTGTTCCGTACGGCCGCGAGCTTGTCAATATATCGGATGTAGTTGCAGTAAGACCGCTGCTTTCAGGTAATACTGTCGATATACTTCACAATGGAGAAGAGGCATTTCCGGCGATGTTGCGTGCAATAGAAAATGCCCGCAAATCAGTCTACCTGAGTACATATATTTTTGAAACCAATGAAACCGGTCGCAGATTTATCAATGCCCTTGGAAATGCTTCCCTGCGGGGTGTTGATGTGAAAGTGATTATAGACGGAATAGGAGAATTGTATTCTTTCCCCAGAGCCGGAACACTCCTTAAGAAGCAGGGAGTAGACATTGCCAGATTTCTTCCACCGAAGCTTTTTCCTCCCACTTTCCATATCAATCTTAGAAATCACAGAAAAATACTTTTAGCAGATGAGATAGGATTTACAGGGGGTATGAACATAGGAGACCGGCATTTAGCGAATAGAACTGAAAATCAAAATAGAGTTGTCGATATTCATTTCCGCCTGAGCGGGCCTGTAGTAGAGCAGATAGGAAAAGTTTTCTGGGAAGATTGGCAATTTGTTACCGGCAGATATGAGAAACAAATTCCATATTCCTCTCGGGCAGAAGGATCTGCAGCGTGCAGAGTTATTACGGAAGGTCCGAATGAAGATCTCGATAAGCTGTCTATGATATTGATAGGCGGGGTTTCATCCGCCAAATCAAAAATTATAATCATGACCCCTTATTTTATCCCTCCTCGGGGTCTTTTAGCCGCACTGCAGGCAGCCGCTCTTAAGGGAGTGGAAGTTATTGTTGTTTTGCCCGAAAAAAATAATCTGTCTCTCGTACACTGGGCAACGCGTAATCTTTTATGGGAACTTCTGGAGCGGGGAGTTAAAATATATTATCAGCCGGCTCCTTTTGTTCATACGAAGCTTTTTATGATCGACGATACGTATATTAATATCGGATCGGCAAATATTGATCCTCGAAGTCTCAGGCTGAACTTTGAGTTGGCTGTTGAGGTATATGATACATTACTTTCGCGCGAATTGAACACTCATATTGAAAAAGTGCTTGAAAGATCGCGCTTACTTACGCTTGAAGAAGTAGACGGGCGGTCATTGCCTGTCAAAGTGCGTGATGCCCTTGCCTGGCTCCTTTCTCCTTATTTATAATAGAAAAACGGCAAATGCTCCAGGTGCTTTGACCACAGGTGCTTCGAGGGTGAAAGAAATGAGTTGTCACCAAGCTTTTTGTTAATTATTACTATACTGCAAAAAGGAGAATTGATGGAAAAACCTCAACTGCGAAGAGATCTTCAGTTGATACCGGCTGCTGTCAAAGGAAGGCGGGTAATCGTCTTTATGGATCCTTTGAGGCTTGCCGAAGGAAATCTGGTGTGTGATATGGAACTTTTTACAGTGCTTGTACATCTTGATGGAAATCATAGCTATGATGAAATTAAGAAGCAACTGGTCAAAGCGCCAGATGGTGTTACAATTGGACTTGCTCCATTGAGATCCCTTCTCGACAGTCTCGACAAATATTATCTTCTTGAAAACGATCGATTCAGAAATCACATGGACAACCTTCATAAAGAATTCAAGGCTCTCTCCTTTCGGCGCCCGGTCCATGCTGGGAAAGCATATGAAGGCGATCCTCTTCAACTTGCAGCAGACATTTCTTCTATTGAAGAGGAGCTTCCCCTCATTCACGATGATTCCTCGGATTTGCCGATAGCAGGAATTCTTGCCCCCCATATCGATATCGGAGTAGCCAAATCAACATATGTAGATCTCTATCGGCGCATAAAAGGAAAAAGTTATGAAAGAGTAATTATCCTGGGAATCAACCATCAAGTACAAGATGGACTTTACTGCGTGAGCAGTAAGAATTTTATTACTCCTTTTGGAAGAATTGAACCTGATATTCCTTTTATAAACGAATTGCAAAAATTTCTTCCTCAGGGAACACTGACGGCAGATGATTTCGGCCACAAAATGGAGCATTCGATAGAGTTTCAGACAACATTTCTGCACCACTATCTTACACCTTCCTTTAAAATAGTTCCGATTCTTTGCGGTTCGATTCACGAATTTATTCATGAAAGAAAAAGCATTTTTGATGACATAAGGTTCCGGAAAACAGCAGAAATGCTATTGAAGGCCGTAACCGGCTCGAATTCCCGGACATTAATTATTTCGGCGGTAGATTTATCTCATATAGGTTTAAAATTCGGGCATCAAAAAACTGCGGATGATTTGCTTTCGAATGCTCTTTTCAATGACCGGTTGATTTTATCATTCATCAAAGACCCAAATGCCGGAGCGATATTCGAGCATTCGCTTAAAACAGAAGACCGGTATAACGTATGCGGTCTTCCTTCAATTATTTTATTTACAAAAGTAATGGAAGGTTTTCGCGGAAAATGTCTCGCACATCGTGTGTACCATGAAAAAGCGACTTCAAGTGCAGTTACATACGCTTCCATGATATTTCCATACCGGGTTGAATTGGATGCAAATACGGTGCGGTGAAAAAATCCGAATTGGAGGTCAAAGCGCAAGTGATGGTGAAATGGACGGAATGTCAGTTATTTTGATGGAGACGGTATGGCTTTATTTCTAATCGCCCTTTTGTTGGTGTATGGAGGAGTACATCTGTATTTTTTCCTGAAGTTGAAATACCTCTTCGGCTTTGGGTTCCCTGTGAACCTCATCGTTGCATTGTTTTTGATGTTCATGGTCGTCTCCCCCATATTGATCAGGGTGCTTGAACAATCCGGATGGGACAGCTGGCTTCGCCATTTGGCATTTCTAAGCTATAGCTGGATGGGATTTATCTTTCTGAGCTTTTGCTTCCTTTTAGTCTTCGATGTATTTTGGGTAACAGTTTTTCTGACGGGCACAGTACAAAAGAGCGAAGTTTCCGGAGTGATCCGCCTGATTTACGCATTCGCCATTACAGCCGGTGCCTTTATCTGTTTTTACGGATATTTTGAGGCGAAAACCATTGGTGTCACCACCGTCAAAATTAAAACGCCCATTATTCAATCCGCCGCAGATTCAATCCGCATCGTACAAATTTCAGATGTACATCTCGGCCTTATAATGCGTGAAGATCGCTTGTTGCGAATTTTGAACAAAGTAGAGGAATTGGCCCCTGACATTTTGGTTTCGACAGGTGACCTCGTGGATGGCGAAATGAATGATCTTCATCATCTTTCTTCTTTCTTGAAGGACATCAATGCTCCTTACGGAAAATTTGCCGTAACGGGAAACCATGAATTCTATGCGGGCATACATCAGGCGACCGCGTTTATTGAAGCGGCGGGATTCAGGCTCCTGCGTGATGAGGCCGCGTTAGTGAAAGGATCGATACTCATAGCCGGCGTGGACGACCCGGCAGAGAAAGGATTCGGGTTGAACGGAAATCAGTCGGAAATGAAAAATATGAAATGTTTTCAAGGAGATTACTTCCGGATCCTTCTGAAGCATCAACCTACAATAGCGCAGCAAAACGGTGAAACACCTTTTGATCTTCAGCTTTCAGGCCATACACATAAAGGTCAGATTGCACCTTTTAACTTGATAACAGCGCTTTTTTATCCCTATCTTGCAGGCAGATATGATCTCGGGGAAGGGCATATTCTTTATGTCAGCAGAGGATCCGGCACCTGGGGCCCTCCAATGAGATTTCTGTCGCCTCCTGAAGTAGTGGCTATTGATCTTGTGCCTGGGTAAAAGAAAGCTTTGAAGTATTGATTTATTTCAGTCCGTATTTTTTTATCTTGTATCGAAGGGTTCTTTCCGTGATTCCGAGAAGGTCGGCTGCCTTTGTCTGGTTTTGACCCGCTTCTCCAAGGGCTTGTTCAATCAGTTGACATTCCAGTGTTTCAACGGAATCTTTCATAAGGCTGCCATGTCTTTTTGATTCGCCCATACCATGATCGGATTCGTCTCTGAAAGGAAGATCACGGATTGAAATCACAGAATCTCTCGTGATGACTGCAGCTCTTTCGATAATATTTTCCAGCTCCCTCACATTGCCAGGATATTCATACTTCAACAGCATATCGAGTGCCTCCCGGCTTGCACCTTTAATGTCCTTCTTGTTTTCGAGGGCAAATACATTTATAAAATGCTGAATTAAAAGAGGAATATCTTCTTTTCTTTCCCGGAGCGGTGGAATTTTCATTACCACTACATTCAACCGATAATAAAGGTCATCTCTGAAAAGTCCCCTTCTCATCTGCTCTTCGAGATTGCGATTCGTGGCACTGATAATTCTTACATCCGATTTAAGTGTCTGATTGCCTCCAAGTCTCTGAAATTCTTTTTCCTGGAGAAATCTTAACAATTTGACCTGAACCGGGGAAGAAAGCTCTCCAATTTCATCCAGAAAAAGGGTTCCTCCGTCAGCTTCTTCAAACCGTCCGATTCTTCTGCCCGTAGCGCCGGTAAAGGCGCCTTTCTCATGTCCAAAAAGTTCGCTTTCAAGCAGCGTTTCAGGAAGAGCGCCGCAATTAACTACCATCATGGGATTCTCGGACCGGGGACTCATAGTGTGAATAAGGCGGGCGAAAAGTTCTTTTCCGGTGCCGCTTTCTCCTTCAATAAGAACAGTTGCTTTACTGTCGGCAACTCGGCCTGCCATATTGATAAGTTGTTCCATTTTTGAGCTCTGGTAAATTATCTGTGAACTTTTCATACCTTTTTTCCAGAGCTTGTGCCGGAGGATCTCGTTTTCTTTTATAAGTATGCGGCGCTCCGAGATCCTGTCTATCAAAATGATAAGTTCATCCAGGTCTATCGGTTTGGTTATGTAGTCGACGGCACCGTTCTTCATTGCTTCCACGGCTGTTTCAATCGTTCCGTAGGCCGTCATCATAACAATATCGATTTCGGGGTTTATTTCCCTGATTTTCTTCAGCGTTTCGAGTCCATTCATTCCAGGCATTTTGTAATCGAGAAGAACCAAATCGAAATGTCCTTCAAGAACTTCCTGTAAAGCCTTGGTGCCTGTATCAGCTTCGCGTATAAGATGACCCTCCTTCACAAGGAAATCTCTAAGCATTTCCCTTTGCGATTGCCCATCTTCGACGACAAGTATATTCAATGATTTCATGGTTAACTTTCCTGAAATTCTTTCGAATCTTCATGATCTCTGGGTAAGATGATCTCAAATGTCGTTCCCGAACCTTTTCGGCTTGTCACGGATATTTCGCCTTTATGACTTTGAATAATTTCATGTGCAAGCGTCAGACCCAAACCGAGACCTTTTTCTTTGGTGGTATATTCGGGATTGAATATCTGTTCAATTTCTTCTTCCGTCAGCCCTGTCCCGGTATCGGAAATTCTCACTGCCAGCCGGTCGCCATTGACAGGATCCACGGAAATGGAAATTATGCCTGATGCGGGTATCGATTCCATCGCATTTTTTAGTAAATTATGGAAGGCCTGCGTCAATTTATCAGAATCCATCATTACTCGCAAATTATGACCGTTCAGATATGTTTTCAAGTCAATATTCCTGGATTTAAATTCCCCTTCTACTAGATTTGCTATTTTCAATATGACTTCCTCAAGGGGATGGCTCTTCAGTTCCATTTTCCTTATCCGGAAAAAAGTTACAAACTCTTCGATAATATTGTTGAGACGCCTGATTTCTTCACGAATAATGCCAGTTATACGGTAGAATTCTTTCTTTTCCTCTTCATTTGCGGGGGCATATTCTCTCTGTAGTCTCTGACTCGCAATGCTTACGGCATTTAGGGGATTCCTGATCTCGTGGGCTACACCGGCAGCAAGCTGGCCAAGCGCGGAAAGTCTCTCAGCTCGACGGAGCTTCTTTTCCATTTCATCCATTCTTGCCAAATGTCTGCTTTGATTTTGATAAAGGGCTGTAATTGACATAATTCCGATCAATATAATCAGAATTGTGCTGATTATCATTCTGTTTCTGTTTTCTGCAAGTATTGCCCGGGCCCGATCCCACTTTAAACCTAAACGCGCATACCCTATAACAGAGCTATCGAGATGAAGCGGAGCGATGATATCAAGAAAATCCGCATCCTTATGTCTTAGTTTGCGGCTTAATATATCAAGCCGCCCCGACAGTATCTCATCAGTCACAATACGTGATCGTTCTTGGTGTTCTTGTGGTAATTTCCCTACAGTGCCGAGCACTTTCCCATCATTATCTGCGACAGTTAAATAGGCGAGCTCCTGCTCCCATCCTATTTCTTCTATTACTTTGATAACAGCTATTTTTGTTCCCCAGTATTTAAGTTTCTCTGCATCAAGTGCAATCAGAATGGTTCCGCTGCCGTCTTTCCTTTTAAGGGCAATATAGCCCATTTCACCGAGATTCCCCAAACGGTCAAAAAGATCGATCATGATCTTTTCCTGAGCCGATTTCATTGAATCCGATTTTTCCGCGAAAGATTCATCGAACTTTCTATTCTGAAGAACAATTTCTCCCTGCTCATCAAATATTGCTATTATTGACAACTTTTCCAGTGCAGCAATTTCTTTAAGGGATTGTTCCGAAAGATCTTTTTGGTGCCATTTAAGGTCAATTGCCCGCGCCACGTCAACCAGGGCCTTTACAAGGGATTCCTGTATCGAAAATTCCTTATCCGAGAGAGGAATAGGCGAAATTCTGCGCTCGCTCCTGTTCTCCTTAAGAGTGAGACGGAGAAAATCAAGATCTTCCTGTGCCACGTTTTCAATTGTTTTTACTATGTCAAGCCCTCTGTTTTGCATGAATCCAACCAGCGTACTGTCAAGCCTTCGCAGATCCATGAAGCCCATGATCAAAATAAGCACAATGAATACTGCAACCACCAAAAACAATGTAAGGGGCATGATGTATTTTGAAAGCTTTGTTCGCTCCATTATCACCTCAGATTCAACTTTTTAATTCCTTGTTCCCGGTATAGGTACGCCGATCTTTTAAAAACGAGAAACATTGAATTCAGAAGCTCTCATGAAACGTACATATAATTTCCGGTATCCGGCAGATCGGAAACGGTATATGCCAAGTATTTAACTGCTTGACATATTCAGTCTTTTTGAGCCAACATATCGCACTGTTCCTTTGAATACAAGAAATTATGTTAAACGGAAAATGTGAGTCCGGAAACGAATTTCGACAATTTTGTCGAATGGGTGAAAAATATGACAAACCGATACACATTGAAATTATTACTGATATTACACTGAATCAGATCCGTCTCGACATTTTTTTCCTTGTGAAGAAATAATCTTTTATGCGGGGCCGGAGATTCTGAAGACATTAGGATAACTTGGATAAAATTGCATTTTGGCATAAATAATGCTTTAGACAATATCGAACCGGAAAATCCCTCCTATTTTCTGGTTTAAACCTTTGAACCGACCGATTGTTTAAAACCCTCGGATGGTGCAGTGAGTGGAATGAGAGTGCGAGGGTAATATTTGAGTTAAATCAACCAGTTGAAAGTTCGGTTTATCCGATACGGGTTAAAACATTGGTTGGTAACCCCCCTTGTAAGGGAGGCTTTTAAAGCCTCCCTTTCTTTTTGTGTGCGCCTGTTTTCTATTTATTTTCTTTTCCCTATAATTCCAATAAAAATTTTGACATAAGCGCTAATATTTATTTACAGTACGTCCTGAATATTGGTGAAAGGCAGAGGAATGTGCATTCATGAAGGGCGACGACTTGAAAATATGTGAACAACACCTTGCTAAGGTTTCAAGAACATTTGCAATCAATATTCAGGTTCTCAGAGGCGATGTATACCGGGCGCTTCTTATCGCATATCTTTTATGCCGAATTGCAGATACCCTTGAAGACGATCCATTATTACCCGCAGAAAAAAAGATCGGGCATCTCAACACATTTGCCGGTCTTTTCCCACCGTCCTCCGGGTGGGATGCCCGTACTCGAAGTTTTGTGGAGAGTGTATCTTTCGGTACTGTCTGCGATGATTCGGTCCTTGTAGGTGATATGCCGCGCGTCTTCAGGGAGCTTCTTGATCTGCCCGTTGGGTATGTAGATATTATATCGGAATATGTGAAGGAAATGGCTCTCGGAATGGCTGATTTTCAGAAAAAAACATCTGAAGGAAGCATTGTATGTCTGAATACGGAAGAGGAGCTGAAGCATTATTGCTATTATGTGGCAGGAACAGTCGGGCTGATGATTACATCGATTTTTTCCAAAGGTGCGCCGCGCATTACTGAAAAAATAGAAGAAAGATTGATATCACGAAGTGTGAAGTTTGGAATTGGGCTTCAGCTTACGAATATTTCAAAAGATTTCTTCCCGGATTTAAGACGGGGATGGTGTTATGTACCAAAGAGTTATTTTGAAGCGGAAGGAATAACACTAAACTTAAATGAAATCAAATCAAACCGGGTAGTATGCATGAGGATTTTCAAACGTCTCACGAATTTGGCTCTTGAAAATCTTGACGAGGCATTATTCTATACCCTGGATATTCCAAGAGCATGCGTAAGATACCGCCTTTTTTGCCTTTGGCCCTTATTTATGGCTATTAAGACCTTGATAAAGCTTAATGAGCAGAATGAAGATCTGCTTGACGGCCATAAAATAAAAATAAGCCGAAATGAAGTAAAGAAAATCATGGTAAGTACGTCCTTTGCCGTAGTCTCAAATAATGCTCTTATGAATATGTATCGACACCTTAAGGCTGAATACCTATCGAGAGTGACGGAGGTTTAAAAAGAGGAGTATTAATGATTTTTAAACAAATTTTCAGATCAGTTCCATCGGCACCGGAATCGTTTCCATTATTCAGGATTGGATCGACTGCTCTGACCCCCAAATGTTATAAAAGAGAAAATTTTGTAAAATGCTTTTCTATCTTGATCATTTCTTTTTATACGTTGATCCTCCTTGGAGGATGCTGTTTTTTTCCAAAAATAAAAGCAGAACCGGGTGAAGGTGAAGTAAGGAGAATGCTTGTGACAGCCTATGACGCCGGTCCTGAATCATGCGGCTGGAAAAAGAAATACTGGTGTCTTGGTCCGCCTGTATACGCGTACGGACCACTAAAAGGGAAAAGAAAGCGGGTGGGGATCACAGCGGATGGAACAAAGGCAAGAAAAGGCACAATAGCTGCTGACCCGAAATATCCGTTCGGCACGAAAATGTATGTGCCGGGCTACGGCTGGGGAGAAGTGCATGACCGCGGAAGGGCGATCAAAGGTGAGCATATCGATATATTTTTTCCCGACCGTGATGATGCCCTTAAATGGGGTAAAAAATATTTAAATGTAATAATAAAAAAGCCCTGAAGCGTAACTTCGCAGATAAAAAACTCAACGGCGTTGATTTCTGCCCTTTTTTATCATTTCAAAAATAAGCATGAATGCGCCTGCTGAAATAGCCATGTCTGCGATATTGAAGGCCGGCCAATGAGCGGAACCGATATATAAATCAATAAAATCAGTTACTTCACCGAAAACAATTCGATCTATCAGATTTCCGATGGCGCCGCCGAGTACAAGTGAAAGAGATACGTGTAATAGTCTCTCCTGCCTGTCATTTTTTCCTAAAATATAAATAATAAGAGCAATAACAGCGACTGTGATTAAGGTCAGAAAGAGAGAACGGAAAAAGGGGGAAGCGCCTGATAAAAAGCCGAAAGCAGCACCAGGATTTCTGATATAGGTAATATTGAAGAGCCCTTCTATAACGGGAATCGTTTCATAAAGGCCGAGGGAGTCCCGAATTAGAAATTTTGTTACCTGGTCTGAAACTATGACGAAAAGCGACACCGGTAAAAATACAGCGTGTTCCTTTGTGAATCGAATTCTCTTCATAAGACTTTCTGCACGCGTCTAATTGATGCTGAACCGGAAATCATTATCTTCATTACATTGAGAGGTTCTGAAGGCAACGGCTGCAGATGCCCGGATGTTTTGCATCGCTTCCCACTGTTTCACTATAATGCCAGCAGCGTTCACACTTGTTCCCTTCTGCCCTTGAGACTCGTATTCTCAGTCCGCTTATTTCTGCGCTTTCGAAGGAATCCGGCAGTTCTTCAAGAGGCGTAAGGTCTGCCGAGGAAACAATGCATAATGTCGCTAATTCATCCATACGGTTATCGAGCAGTTTCTCAATGTTTTCCGGTGCCGAAATTTCGATGCGACTGTCCAGTGAATGTCCGATAATTTTTTCACGGCGCGCTCTTTCTATAGCCTTTGAAATTTCTCCCCTGACGGCCCAAATTGTCTTCCACTGCTCACCGATATTTTCATCAAAATAGCGTGACCCAATCTTCGGAAACTCCGCCATGTGCACACTTTCTTCTTTGCTTTTATAAAGGGGGAGATATTCCCATATTTCTTCTGCCGTAAAGGTCAGAATCGGCGCCAGGAGACGCACCATCGAATCGAGGATAATGTGCATTGCAGTCTGGGCAGATCTTCTTTCAGCCGATTCGGCCTTTGAAGTATAAAGCCGGTCCTTAAGAATGTCCAGATACAGGGAACTGAGGTCGACTGTGCAGAAATTATACAGGGTATAATATACGATATGAAACTGGTAATCATCATACGCTTTGCGAACGCGGCCGTTGATTTCGGCGAGCCTGTGGAGAATCCATTTGTCCAGTTGCTCCATATTATCATAAGAAACCGAATCTTTTTCGGGAGCAAAATCATAGAGATTGCCGAGAATATAACGGCTGGTATTTCTGATTCGGCGGTACGCTTCCACGAGCCGTTTAAGGATTTCTTCCGAAATCCGTATATCCATTGTATAATCCTCTGCCGCCACCCATAGGCGGAGGATCTCTGCGCCATATTGGTCCACCATTTCCTGAGGATCGATAAAATTACCCATCGATTTCGACATCTTTTTCCCCTCTCCATCGACCACAAATCCATGTGTGAGAACCGACCGATACGGGGCGACACCCCTGGAGGCGACCGATTCGAGGAGAGATGAATGGAACCAGCCGCGGTGCTGATCGCTGCCTTCGAGGTAAAGATCCGCCGGCCATGAAAGATCGGGCCATTTCGAAGAATTCTGAAGTACGGCGGCATGACTGACACCTGAATCAAACCAGACGTCAAGTATATTGGTCTCCTTTAGAAATTGATTTTTACCGCAATGCGGACAGACGGTTCCCTGCGGCAGAAGATCTGTCGATTCCCGTTCAAACCAGATATCGGCTCCGCTTGCACGCACGAGCGAGACTACATGGTCGACAACTTCTTTAGTTGCCAGATACCGGCCGCAGCCTGCACAATAAAAGACGGTAATCGGAACCCCCCATGATCTTTGTCTTGAGATACACCAATCGGGTCTGTTTTCGATCATGCCGTAAATCCGATCACGCCCCCAGGAGGGAAACCATGTCACGCTGTCAATTGCCGAGAGAGCTCTTTTGCGTAGAGCATTTTTTTCCATGGAGATGAACCATTGCTCTGTAGAGCGGAATATAATCGGATTTTTGCAGCGCCAGCAGTGGGGATATTGATGTACCATATCCATGTGTCCCAGAAGAGCACCCACCTCTTGTAATGTATCAATCACAGCCTGATTCGCATCGAAAACGAATTGTCCCTCAAATAAATCTACATCCGAGGTAAAACGGCCTTCATCATTTACCGGAGCATATACATCCAAATCGTATTTTAAACCGATTTCATAATCTTCCTGACCATGACCGGGTGCAATATGCACACATCCGGTTCCCGCATCGAGAGTCACAAATGGGGCGACGATAAGTCTGCTTTCCCGATCTATAAAAGGGTGTCGGCATGACAGTCCTTCAAGAAGGGATCCTTTAAAAGTGGCCAGGATTTCAGTATCTTTTCCTCTTAAACCGAAGGCATCCAGACAGTAATCCGTCAGTTCTTCTGCAAATATTAAAACTTCTCCTTCAACTTTTACGGCGACGTATTCAAAATCCTCATGCAGGGCAATTGCAAGATTTGCGGGAATCGTCCAGGGAGTCGTCGTCCAGATGACAACCGATACTCTTTCTTTCGTCAATGCAGGAATAACAGATGAGATATCTGAAACCAGCGGAAATTTGACATATATGGAAGGTGTAGAATGGTCCGCATATTCTATTTCGGCTTCTGCAAGGGCTGTTTTGCAAGATGCGCACCAATATACGGGCTTTTTTCCTTTATATACATTGCCGCCCAGCAGAAGCGTGCCGAATTCTTCGATCGTCGTGGCCTCATAATCGTAGTCCATCGTGATGTAAGGGTTGTTCCACTCACCAAAAACGCCAAACCTTTTGAATTCATTTCGCTGGATGGATACAAACCTTTCAGCATAGGCGCGGCACAGACGTCTCTTTTCCGCCTGTGAAATTGTAAATCGTTCATCTCCCAGCTTCTGATCTACCTGATGCTCAATGGGCAGTCCATGGCAGTCCCATCCCGGGACATATACACTGTCGAAGCCTGACATATTTTTGGATTTGATGACGATATCTTTTATAATCTTGTTGAGCGCCGTTCCCAGATGGATGTCACCATTGGCATAGGGAGGGCCGTCATGAAGGATAAAAGGTGTTCTTCCTTTTAATGTTTCTCTTATTTTCGTATAGATATTTATAGACTCCCACTTCCCGAGCATCTCCGGTTCTTTTATTGCTAAATTCGCTTTCATGGAAAAGCCGGTTCTGGGAAGGTTGAGTGTATCTTTATAGTTCATCGATTTCTCCTAATTTTCCTGTATAATGTAACGGGTCTGTATAACACAAATTATTCAAATGAGGCAATATTTTTGTAAACCCCTGAAAATGAGGCGCGGCAAAAAGCAATGATTGGTAAAATTCGGGATTCAATGTGTTTTGAAATCAACCCCCATCGGATAGGCGGGCATTTGAAAAAAAGAGGCCTTCCATCTTATAGGGATGAAAGGCCTCTTTAGGATTACCGGATTAGTCGAGGAATTTACGGGAGCTGTCCCGTTACATCATTCCGCCCATTCCGCCCATTCCTCCTGGAGGCATTGCAGGCATAGCCGGTTCCTCTTTCGGCTTTTCCGCAATCATGCACTGAGTTGTCAGCATGAGCGATGCAACGCTTCCAGCGTTCTGGAGAGCGAATCTTGTCACCTTTGTGGGGTCGATTACACCCGCTTCCAGAAGATTTTCATATTTGTCAGACTGGGCATTAAATCCAAAATCATCCTTTTTGCCCTTAATTTTTTCCACAATGATAGAACCTTCATGGCCGGCATTTGCCGCGATCATTCTCAGCGGTTCCTCGATTGCACGTTTTACAATATTAAGGCCTATCTGCTGATCGCTGGAGAGTTTTGCCTTGTCGAGAGCAGGAAGGGTTCGGATATACGCAACGCCGCCACCTGGAACAATTCCCTCTTCAACGGCAGCACGGGTTGCGTTAAGGGCATCTTCGACGCGCGCCTTTCTTTCTTTCATCTCCGTTTCGGTCGCCGCGCCTACTTTAATGACAGCTACGCCTCCTACGAGTTTTGCAAGCCTTTCCTGTAATTTCTCACGGTCATAGTCGGAAGTGGTTTCTTCAATCTGTGCTCGTATCTGCTTTACCCTTCCTTCTAACTGGGCTCTTTCACCTGCACCATCAACTATTGTGGTATTATCTTTATCGATAACGATTCTCTTGGCCTGGCCCAAATCGCCGAGCTGTGTATTTTCAAGTTTGGATCCCGTATCCTCAGAAATCACTTGGCCGCCCGTTAAAACGGCAATATCTTCCAGCATTGCTTTTCGCCTGTCCCCAAAACCCGGCGCTTTGACGGCTGCGACATTCAATGTGCCGCGAATTTTATTTATGACAAGGGTCGCAAGTGCTTCTCCTTCAATGTCCTCCGCCACTATCAAAAGCGGTTTCCCCATTTTTGCCACTTGTTCAAGGATGGGAAGAAGATCTTTCATGCTGCTGATTTTTTTATCGTGAATAAGAATGAGCGCTTCCTGCAGCTCTGCTTCCATTTTATCTGCATTTGTGACAAAGTAAGGCGAAAGATATCCCCGGTCGAACTGCATACCCTCTACAACTTCCAGTTCGGTCTGTAATCCTTTCGCTTCTTCAACCGTAATAACTCCTTCTTTACCCACCTTGCCCATGGCTTCTGCTATTATATTTCCAATAGTTTCGTCATTATTGGCCGAAATTGTTCCTACCTGGGCGATCTCCTTCTGGTCTTTAGTAGGCTTGCTCATCTTCTTAAGTTCGGCAACCACCATTTCGATCGCCTTGTCAATTCCCCTTTTTACTTCCATGGGATTGCTTCCGGCTGCAACAGCTTTTACACCTTCTCTATAGATTGCCTGAGCCAGAAGAGTCGCCGTCGTTGTACCATCGCCGGCAACATCACTTGTTTTGCTTGCAACTTCCCGAACCATCTGGGCGCCCATATTTTCAAATTTGTCTTCCAACTCGATTTCTTTTGCAACGGTAACGCCATCCTTTGTTACCGTCGGCGCCCCGAAGGTTTTCTCAAGGATTACGTTTCTGCCCTTCGGGCCAAGAGTAACCTTTACGGCATCAGCCAGGATGTTGACGCCATTAAGAATGGATTTCCTGGCCTCTTCATCATACTGTATGATTTTAGCAGACATGTAGAATTTTCCTCCTTTATCTGTCTATATTTATTACTTTTCTATGATTCCGAGAATATCGTCTTCCCTCATTATGAGGTGTTCCACATCTTCAATTTTGACTTCTGTGCCCGCATATTTGCTGAAAAGCACTCTGTCACCTGCCTTGACATCCAACTGGATCAGTTTGCCGTCTTCCGTCCTTTTCCCGTTTCCGACTGCGATGACTTCACCTTCCATCGGTTTTTCTTTGGCACTGTCAGGGATGATAATGCCACCCTTTGTCTTCTCTTCTTCCTCGAGGCGTCGAACAAGAATTCTGTCATGTAAAGGTCTGATGTTCATACTTCATTACTCTCCTTTCCTTATAGATGGTTTTTAATTAAGGTAAGAAAAATCCTTTATTTTTATAAATCAGCAGCTTTAAAATAAACATCAAATCAGTTCTGTCAAGCATTGAAAAAGCATCAGAAAAAATTTTTTGAACTGATCGGTTCTTTCCTTGAACTATCGTTTGCCGATGTGCAGTATTCCTTTGGTTATATTGCAGAGATGTCCGTTAATTCTTTCTATGTCAGTCAAGATATCCGAAAAGACCAGTCCTGATTCACTGACGCAGGTTCCCGCCTCAAGGCGCAGGATATGATTCAATTTATATTGACTGATCAGTTCATCGGATTCCTTTTCTATCGTCAGAGTGATGTGGGCAGATTTGTGATCGTCATACTTTACCGCCTTGATAGTATGTTTCAGGACTGTCTTTGTTTTCGAAAAAAGGCGTTCCAGTTCTTCCTTTGCAGCGCCCGAAAAACTAAGGTTTTCTTCAAAGGTACGCTGTGCCAGTGTAACGATATTTTCACAGTAATCACCCACTCTTTCTATGTCGTTTACGCTGTGCAGGATTGCCGGCACAAGCCTTCGCTGGCGATCGGTAAGCTCATTTTTCGTGATTTCAACCAGGTAATTCGTTATATTTTTCTGCATCTCGTCAACTGATTCTTCGTCGAATGTTATTTCATTTTTAAGTTTGTGATTATATGAAAAAGCGCATGTTTCTGCCTTTTCAAGCATTTCCTCGCATATGCTGAGCATCACCGTAAGCTCCTTTATAACTGCCGAAAGAGCCAGATGGGGAGTAGAAAGGAGATTGTGGTCAAGATATCTTATTTCCTGCTTCTTGTAATCTTTTCCGGGAATCATTTTTTCCAGGATTTTCACAAAAACCGGAATCAGCGGAACAATAAGAATAGTATTGATGACATTGAATATCGTATGACTGTTGGCAACCTGGCGGGCTATGCTTTCTGAAAACAGCGGCACGTAGCTCAAGTATAGCGGAACCATTAACACGCCAAGAATGGTTCCGCCGACATTGAAAAGTGTGTTTCCCAGGGCGAGCCTCTTACTTGAAAGGTTGCCTCCAAAACTTGCAATGATTGCCGTAACGCAGGTTCCTATGTTTGTTCCAAACAAAAGATAAATCGAAGATGACAGATCGAGCAGCCCGGCTAATGCAAACGCGATAATCATACCCACAGTGGTGCTGCTGCTTTGAAGAATTGCCGTCACGGTCAAGCCAGCCAGTATTCCAAGAAATGGTTGGCTTCCGAAAGAAGTAAAGGAGTTTTTTACAGCCTCGTTTCCCGCGAGCGGTTTGACCGCCGAACTCATGAGGGCGAGGCCCATAAAAAGAAGCCCGAATCCTAAAAGAGCGAGGCCCTTGTTTTTATGTTTATTTTTTCGTGCGAAAAAGAATATTATCGCCCCTGCAAAAACGAACAGCGGAGCTGCCGCAGTGAATTTAAAGGCAATGAGCTGGGCAGTTACCGTCGTTCCTACATTTGCTCCTATCATGATGGAAAGAGCAGCTGCAAGCTGTATTATTCCTGCATTGAGGAATCCAATGAGAATGACTGATGTGGCGCTTGAGCTTTGTATAATGGCGGTTACGCCCAACCCCACAAGAACCGACCGTATTCTGTCGGAAGTGAGCTTTTCGAGCATGGTTTTAAGAAGCGTGAGTGAAAGCTTTTTGAGCGAATCGCTCAAAAGATGCATTCCGTAAATAAAAAGACCAAGACCGCCGATGATTCCGAGAATGACCCTGTAATCCATTAGTATACTCGTTTTGATGGTAGGGAGCACCGATTGTACCGCAGTAGATCAGCTTCCTATTGTTATGTTATTTCAAATAGTTAATGTTAATTTTGATATTTGTGATATCAGAGAAGGTCCCTTGCGTCAACATAAAAAAATGATTCCGTTTTCGGATTTTTTGTTTTACCAGCGCTATAAGAAAATCTTGAATCCTGCGGCAGGCTTATGTTACGTACCGGGGTACTTCTTTGCAGCGAAAGCATAATGAAAGAATTATTACGAAGAAGATGAAGTTGGAGAAGATGGAACATTTTGAGCAAGAAAGAAACATTGAAATAATTAAAAAGACGATTGTCTGTTTGATGGCTGCATTCGTTTTTCTGATGCCTTTCCCCCACACGACAGCGATCAGAGAAATTTGTTTTTATATTTCCGGCCTTTTGTTCGTCGGCTTGATTATAGTAAAGCAGAGCCTTTTCTACTTCCGGTCCCCGTTTACAGTTACGCTGCTTCTCTTCGCATCCTGGTCTTTTTTAGGATTGTTTTTTGCCTTGAATAAACCAAACAGCATAGAAGATTTCTACAGCCATTTGGTACGATATATCATTTTCTATTTTATTCTGATCAATAGTTTTGATTCGAAAAAGGGCTTTTTGACGATTGTCCACACCCTGATCGCTTCAGCCAGTATATTTTCAATTACATGCGGAATTTACTTTTATGCGATAGAAGAGAATCCTGTATCCAGCAGGATTGACTTCAAAGAATTTCAAATAAATATTATCGGATTCCTTACAATAATATCTTTTCTTTTTTCTATAAACCTGCTGCCCCGGTATAGACAGTGGCATGTTCGCATATGGCTTATCATTTCCATTATAAGCACGGCTGTTATCACACTGCTCACGCAATCCATAAGCACCGTAATTGCCTTGATGGTTTCTCTGCTTATACTTTCACTGAATAAAACAAAAATAGTCCTTTGCATAGGTTTCGTAATAGTAATCAGCTTATTCTTTTTCCCTGTCAAAGAAAGGATCAATCCGGAAGCACTCGAAAGAAAAATCCAGGGAGACGACAGATATAAAATAGCGCTTACCTATTATGAAATGATAAAAGACTATCCTGTAACAGGTATCGGATACGGCATGCAGATGTGGTATGACGAAACACTATGGGAAAAATATTCGCAAAGACTTCCGGAGGATAAGCGCGCTGTAATGCAGGACCCGCACAATATTGTGGTTAGTGTAGCGGTCAGGACGGGCATAGTGGGACTGATCCTTTATTTTTATCTCTTTATTATCTATGGAAAAATGGTTCTGGCTGTCAGCAGAAGTGAAAAGAACCATCTGGGGCAAGAATGGGTATGGACATTAGTTGCGTCAATGGCGGTCTATCTTGTAAAAGGTATGTTCGAGCCTGCCTTGACGAATGTGCCAATATACATTTGTTATATACTCTTTGCCCTTATAACCATAGTATGGAGGCTCAATTCTTCAGCTTTTGATGAAGAAAATATCAAAGGGATGGAAACGCATTCGTAATTTGAACCTGGACCCATTACGATCATTATGTGCGGCAGATGAACAGAAAAGAGATGCTCCTGCTTTTAAACACTGAGGATACAATTCATCATGGTGAGCATAATAATATCCTTTTATGAACGGCTGGATTATTTACGGTGCTGTCTTGATTCTCTCAGGCTTTGCAGAGGCAATTTCGATGAAGTCATTATTGCCGATGATGGTTCAGGTACTGAGACTGTCAATAGATTACAAGATCTCATCCCGGCGTATGAGTTTCCGATAACACATGTATGGCAGCCAAAAAACGGATTCAGGCTTGCACTTGCCCGCAATAACGGTATTCGTAAAGCTGCCGGAGAGTATTTGATTTTTTTGGATTGTGATTTTCTGGTATTGCCCGGCACGATCGAGTGCCACGTAAAAGCGGCCAAGCCGGGGAAATTCATTGCCGGGCTTTGTAAATATACTACTCAGGAACAGGCAAAGAGAATATTGCATGAAGAAATTTCAAAGGAGTTGCTCGAAAATCTTTATCACGAGTTGCCGGAGAAACCTGTGACGAGAGAACATTTTAATTTCATAAAATATGGCATTCTGATGAGATTCAGGGCAGTTAATCCGAGAAAACAAAAATGCAGCAGCCATTTCTCCGTACATCGAAAAGACATGGAATTTGTGAACGGGTACGATGAAAATTTTATAGGCTGGGGTGGCGAGGATGAGGATTTGGCGTTGCGTTTCATAAAAGCCGGATTTCGAGGCCGTTCGATCATACCTTCTGCAAAGGTACTCCATTTGTGGCATCCGAAGGAATTGGGAAACAGGCATTGGAGAGAGGGGGCGAATATTGAGTATCTTAACAGGGAAAATATCCCCTTTTTTTGTAAAAAAGGTTTAAGGAAGTAATTCGAGAGGTTAAGCTATATGGTGGCCGTAGCGGGAACCATGGAAATAACCACAGTGATCGGGTGCAGAAACAGGTGTGTATACTGTCCGCAGGATATATTTATAAGGGCTTATATCAAAAAAAGTAACATAGTATGCATGTCTTTCGAAACGTTCAAGGTATGTCTGGATAAGATACCGCCGCAGGTTCATATCCATTTTTCCGGAATGGCGGAGCCATGGCTCAATCCGAATTGTACACAAATGATTTTACATGCCTATGAATGCGGATTTGAAATTTCGGTATATACAACTACCACAGGCATGTCATTGGCGGATATAGATGCCATCAAACATATCCCCTTCCGGATATTTGAAATCCATTTGCCCGATAATAAAAATTATACAGCTATAAAAGTAGATGAAGAGTATCTGAAAAGACTTGGCAGGATTTCCGAGAGCAGTATAAGCGGCTTACGCTATATGAGTATCGGAGGAGTCCATGAGGAAATCAAAAAGCTTTTATCTGCGGCGGATATCAGGGAAGATGAATGTATTAACCGGGCAGGGAACATCGGCGATATCGGAAAGGTCAATCACTGTATATATCTGACAGGAAAAATTGTGTGTAAAAGTTGCAGCCGTTTGTTAAATCACAATGTGTTGCTGCCAAATGGGGATGTCATCCTGTGTTGCATGGATTACGGAATGCGGCATATCCTGGGTAATTTGATTTCGGAGGATTACAATTCATTATTTAATAATGATTCCTATAATAAAGTTATAGAAGGATTAAGCGACGATTCTGCAGATATTCTATGTCGGCACTGCAGTAATGCGAAACAAACCGGAATTGTAACCCGTTTATTAAAAAAAATCCGACACCTCAACTCTCATTTGTAAAATACACGTCCACCCTTTTGCTCTCATATCATATAAGCACGTGAACCATGAACCGGATTTTGGGTTGAGTATTCAGGTTTTACCCTTACGATTCAAAAAAAAGCCAACTTTAAGAGGGTTCAGTTCGCTCTTTCCAGATTTCTTTTGCTTTTTGTGAGAGTGAACCCGGCCGTATGCGTTTCAATACGCCTAAGGTCTCAACAGAGGGGAGCTCTTCAAAAAGACCAGAATGTACGGCAAGACGGTACACGCAGTAAGGAGCCTGCCCCCCAAAGGCAGGATCCGGAAAAATATCGTGAATCAGAAGATACCCGCCGGATAGTATAAAAGGCGACCAGGCGCTGTAATCGCGGAATGCGGCTTCATAACTATGCCCTCCATCAATGAATACCAGCGCGAGCGGTGTTTTCCAGTGGCGTGCCGCAGTTATCGAGGAAGTGACAATAGGAACCACCGTTTCGGTCAGATCGAGATCGGCAATCGTTTTTCTGAATATTCTGAAAGTATCGATCATACCTGATTCTGTATCCAGAAGGTCAGGATCAAAATATTCTTCACCCGGCTGCTGCTCTTCCGAACCGCGGTGGTGATCTATTGAAAATAGAATCGAATTGTGTTCTTTGCAGCCTGCCGCAAGAAATGCAGTCGATTTGCCGCAGTAGCTCCCGATTTCAAGGCAGGGGCCGAAACTGGAAGCTTCTTTTGCCGCGTCATAAAGTCTTTGCGCCTCGGCATCGGCCAGAAACCCTTTGAAATTATATGATGACAGAGTATGAATGCCCATTTTTATCCCTGAGTCGAACCTATAGTGAATCCCATGTCTTCACAAATCATTTTTATAATTGTGCGACTATTTCCTTCATGCGTTTGATAACATATGCATAATCGTCGGTTCCGAATACGGATGATCCCGCCACTATGATATCGGCGCCCGCCTGCGCAATGGATCCAATATTATCCAGAGTTACTCCTCCGTCTACTTCCAGAGTCACCGCAGGCGAAATGCGGTTGATCATTTCTCGGGCTTCCCGGATTTTAGGGAGCATGGTGCCGATGAATTTCTGTCCGCCAAATCCTGGATTCACTGTCATTATAAGAAGAAGATCAATATCGGCGAGAATGTATTCGATCTGCGAAAGCGGTGTTGCCGGATTTACTGAAACACCGGCCAGTTTTCCCCCGTCTTTTATAATCTGGATACTCCGATGCAGATGTGATGAGGCTTCTGCGTGAACGGTCACGCAGTCGCTTCCGGCTGAAATGAAATCTGCGATGAAGGCATCCGGGTTCTCGATCATCAGGTGCACGTCAAATGGAAGAGAAGTTATTTTTCTTATGGATCTGACGATCGGCGGACCAATTGTGAGGTTGGGAACGAAATGTCCATCCATTACATCAACATGTATGAGATCGGCCCCTGCCGTTTCCACGGCCTTGATCTCTTCGCCCAGCCTGCTGAAATCGGAAGACAATATTGAAGGTGCGATTTTTTTCATTTTCAGAACTTCAACCTCAGATTGTGAATGGTCCCCGTATCTATCTCCCTGATTACAAGGCGGAGCTCTTTTGCCTCTGCCGCCTCGGCAGGAAAGAAGATGAACCCGTGCGCTATTTCATTAGGGGGAATCGGTCTTTTTTCAAGAGTTCTTGCGTGCAGATCTTCGCCTATTTGTCTGTGAACGTCGGTTTCATCAATCCCTGAAATTCCCCCTGCCGTTGCTCCGACTGCCGCCCCCACTGCCGCGCCCTTTCCCAGGGCTTCTCCTACATTTGTTCCTGTGACTATACCTATTGCAGCGCCTATTACCGCACCGGCGGCTCCTCCTAAGAGTCCCGGTTTTAACACTCTCGGGGCGACTTCGCTGAATTGAGTTTTTTGAGAAATTCTGTCATAGGCAAGTCTCTCATCAATAATAGGCCAAAGATTATCGTTGGAATCGATGAAATATGTTTTCGCCGGAACAATTTCCAGCGGATGGGTTCCCTGGTTATCAAATACAACCTGGACCGGCAGAACGCCTGTTCCCAGAATGTCGAATCCGAATGCGGAATTTGCTTTCGTTTGATCGGAGTATGCCTGTGCGCCGATTAACGCTCCCGCGGCGGCTGTTGCATTGGGATAAGCTGCGGGCATTTTAAAGGGAACGATCTTTCTTTCGTATCGTGTGCAGCCTGAAACGAAGATAAAAACAGCACATGTTATGAGTGAAAGACCTATTACTGCGAAATACCTTCGATTCATTTCAAACTCCTTGTGTCTCCGTGAATTGCATTCGGACGGGAAGCCCTCGTTCGCGAAGGTAATGTTTTACTTGGTATATTGACAGCTCGCGAAAATGGAAAATCGAAGCGGCAAGAAGAGTGGTCGCCTTGCCTTCGGTTGCACCCAGGTAGAGATGTTCGAGAGTGCCCGCCCCGCCCGAAGCGATGACCGGGAGGCCGGAAGCCTCTGCGATACTTTTTGTAAGGATGAGATCATATCCGTCTTTAGTGCCGTCTGTATCGATGCTTGTGGGGAGAAGGCTTCCGGCACCCAGCTCTGCGGCGCGGCGTGCCCATTCAACGGCATCTTTTCCTGCCGGGGTACGGCCTCCGTTTATATAAAGCTCATATCCTGATGGAAAGCTATTTGTCTTTTTTGCATCTATTGCAACAACTATTCTCTCTCTGCCGAATGCGTCTGCCGCTTCTTTCAGGAGTCCCGGATCTCTGAACGCAGCGGTGTTTACCGATATTTTTTCCGCTCCTGCCGTAAATAGCCGTTCAAAATCATATATTTCTCCTATCCCTCCCCCGACTGTAAGCGGTATCTTGATTGCCTCTGCAACCCTTTTTACCAGGTCTGCCGTTGTTTTTCGCCCTTCTATCGTTGCGGTTATATCGAGAAATGCCAATTCGTCAGCGCCTTCCCTTTCATAAAAAAGAGCCTGCTCAACAGGGTCGCCTGCGTTTTTCAGATCGACGAAGTGAATTCCCTTGACGACACTGCCATCCTTTATGTCGAGGCATGGCATTATATTTATACATTCCATTTTCTGCTCCTTTGCGAGATGATCTGTCTTCATGATTGTATACTTCTTTACTATACCAGATTTTCCCCTGTCAATCTTTTCATTTGAAGGGGGGAAATAACGAAAGTGACGGAATACGCATGCCGCTGCAGTTATCAGAATAGCCGGAAAAGAGCGGTCTTCCTTAATTTGTATTGTATCAGTTGCAGAGGGCGCCGATAACATGGTATTGAATCCGAAAATCAATAGAAAGGCCCTGGACGCCGGGTCCGGTAAATGAGATATTTTCTATATAACTTAGTGCTTGGTGCTGCAGCTATCATCCTTGTACCTTATTACGGTTTCCGTCTGGCATTCACTGGCAAGTACAAAAGGAGTGCGGGGGCGAAATTAGGCTTTTATTCTCCGGAAACTTTCCGGAATTTGAATGGAACTCCGAGAATATGGGTTCATGCCGTATCGGTAGGAGAGGTATCTGCGGCGAAGCCGATAATTGAGGAACTTCGTGCCAGATATCCTGAAGGATGCATAATACTTTCAACGAGCACCGAGACCGGGCATGATACTGCGAAGAGGCTTGTCGGGGGCGCGGCGGCCCATCTTTATTACCCCCTTGATATTCCCTGGGTAATAGACCGGATAATGGGAAAGGTTGTTCCTGATGTATTTGTTCCTGTGGAAACCGAAATATGGCCTAATTTTATTCACATTTGCCGGAAATTGAAAGTGAAGGTAGTGATGGTGAACGGCAGGATATCTCCGCGATCTTTTGCCGGATATAAAGCTACGAGATTTTTTTGGGCAAAGGTGCTGGAATCCGTCGATTCCATTGGAGTAATTTCAACAACAGATGCCGAAAGGTTCGAAGCAATAGGGGCTCAATCTCATAAAATCAGCATCATAGGCAATGCGAAATACGACAGTCTCGATACAGGTGCCGATGAAATACGGCTGCAGGAATTAATGCGCCTGCTGGCGCTTTCGGATGAGGTTCCCGTTCTTGTTGCCGGCAGTACGCATGAGGGTGAAGAAAAGATCCTTTTTGATGTGTTTAAAATCTTGAAAAAAGAGTTTCCCGATCTTGTTCTGTTCATTGTTCCCAGGCATATCGAGAGGGTCGGGGCAATTCGGCACCTGCTCATTGAGGAAGGGCTTGATCGTGAAGCCATCTGCTTCACCGAATTGGTGAAAGGGAAAAACAGGGACGGGCGCCAGGTGGTCATTGTTGATGCGATGGGAATCCTTTTTGCACTGTATGGATGTGCAGATGCAGTGTACTGCGGCGGAAGTCTTGTGCCGAGGGGAGGACAGAATGCACTGGAAGCGGCCGCATGGGGCAAGGTCGTTTTTTTCGGCCCGCACATGGAAGATTTCATTAGTGAGCGCGATCAACTGGTCGCGGCAGGAGCTGGAATTACGGTAACCTGTGCGAAAGATCTTGCAGTGGGGATAAACGCCATGTTTAGCAAACCGGAAGAACGCCGCCTTCGGGGAGAAGCGGGGAAAGGCGTTCTTCAAAAAAACAGGGGGGCGTCGCTGCGCTATGCCGATCTCATCTCTTCAGTCCTCCTCAGTTGTCAGCCCTGTTTGTGAAATCATTCCACCGTTTGTCGACCCAGCTCTGCAGCTGATTGAGCTGTTCGATGCTCATTTTTCTGAATCTCATCTGACGCTCAACGTAATGAATGATAGGCATACGCTTGCCCTTTACTGACAATGTGTTGCTTCTGCCTGTTAACCGAAGCTTTCCGTCTTCTATTTCCAGAAGAGGAAAAATTCCTGTTTCAACAGCGAGTTTGCCAATTTTTACTGTGTCTTTGGCAGGATAGCCCCATCCAGGGGGGCAGGGCGTATCGATCTGAATATACCGGGTTCCTTTGATGCGTTTGGCTTTGACGAATTTCTCGTAAAGATCGATCGGATATGCCGGGGATACCGTAGCGATATAGGGTATATTATGTGCTTCCATAATTCTGATGAAGTCCTTTTTATGGTCCTTCTTTGTCAAAACAGGTGTAGTGGTTGTTACAGCGCCCATAGGCGTGGCTCCCGAGCGCTGTGTGCCCGTATTCATGTATGCTTCATTGTCGTAGCAGGCAAAAATGAAATCGGTATTCCGCTCGGCTGCCCCGCTCAATGACTGAATGCCTATATCATAGGTGCCCCCGTCCCCGGAAAGGGCGAGCACGGTTATGTCAGGTCTGTTCAAAGCTGTGAGAGCTGCTACAATTCCAGAGGCTGAAGCTGCATTTCCCGCAAAGGTGATATTCAGAGCCGGTACTGTAACGGATGTATTGGGATAAAGGCCGTGAAGAACGCACAGACAGCTTGGCGGGATTGCCACGATCGTATTTTCGCGGAGTGCTTTCAAAATATAGCGGTAAGCGATGGAAAGACCGCAGCCCTGACAGGCCCTGCTTCCCGGAAGAATATATTCTTTTTCGTTTATTTTAAAGAGGTTTTCATGCATCCCGTTATCCCCTGTGGCAGTTGAGCCAGGTTGTTTTATTTTTGCAGTCACCGCCGCCGGAACGCTCAAGGGTGTCCCGTATTGCTGCGATGAGTTCCCGCGTTTTTACGTCGCGCCCCCCCAGGCCGGCTATATAATCATGTACCGGCGCATCAATTCCGGAGCCGTATAGCGCCGCTTTCACTTCCGTAGAAAGGCCTCCTTCATTTCCGTAACTTATCGCTTTTTGAAACACGATAATGATACGGGCCCTGCTGAAAGCATGAATTAATTTTTCTTTGGGAAATGGCCTGAAGGAGCGGATACCGACAACGCCGATTTTGATCCCCTCTTCCCTCAGTGCATCAACGGCAAGTGTCGCTTCCTGGGCGATTGACCCCATGCCGGTGACAAAAATGTCTGCGTCCCCGGTTTGGTATTCCCAGATGAGACCGCCATAATTGCGCCCGAATAGATCTGTGTATTGTACGTTGACGTCTTCTATCACTTCCAGTGAAGTATCAAAATCGCGCTGGAGTTTGTAGCGCATCTCCATGTAACCGTCGCAGAGCACGCCTTCGGCGTTTTCCCGCCGCCAGGGGAAGAATACCGGATTAATTGTGCGCGGCCGCTCCGGATCAAGGAATGTATGAGGGCGGTAGGGGGGTAGAAAATTTTTTACCTGTGCCGCTTCCGGAATTTCCACGGGCATCATGGTGTGTGAAAGGACAAACCCGTCATAACAGACCATCGTCGGTATGTAGACCTGCTCGGCAATCCGGTAGGCCTGAATTACTGTATCAATGATTTCCTGATTATCTCTGCAGTAAAGCTGGATCCACCCTGTATCCCGCTGGGACATCGAATCCTGCTGATCATTGAAAATAGACCATGGGGCGCCTACGCCCCGGTTTACACAGCACATGACGATAGGCAGCCTCGATCCGGCGGCCCAATGAAGCTGTTCGTGCATATAAAGAAGGCCGTTGGAACTTGTTGCTGTGAACACTCTGGCACCTACCGTAGAGGCTGAAATCAGGACAGTCAGGGCAGAATGCTCGCTTTCTACACGGACATATTCAGCTTTCAGGGTTCCGGTTTCCACATACATCGAGAGGAGTTCCGATATTTTTGTCTGAGGAGTGATCGGATATGCGGCAACCACCTTCGGTTCACACAGGGTAACGGCAAGCGCTGCTGCTTCATTTCCCGTTATTATACGAATTTCACTCATTCATATCTTCCTTTCGGACCATGGTGATTGCATTAGGGGGGCATTCTTCGGCGCATATTCCGCACCCTTTGCAGTAATCCAGATCGATTTGAACGGGAATTGTCATGTGAACAACTCCCTCAGGGCAGTAGAGCCAGCAGAGAAAGCAGGCTGCCTTTCCTTTTACGGCCGGTGTGCACTTGGAATGATCGATGGCCGGCTTGACATCGCTCCAATCGCCTGTCTTGCCCGCTTCTCCTATAGCAGGCGTGCAGATACCGGATATATTTTCATCTTGTTTTATCATATTCATCCTCGGTTTTTAATTTGCATTTATGCGTGCGTACCCCGATACTCTCTGATTACTGCTTTTGAAAAAGCCGACTTTACCGCCTGAAAATTTTTATATGCACCTGATGCAGCCATTTTGATTGCAAGACCCTGCTCTATATTTTCAAGAGCGATATAGTTCCAGCCTTTTACGAGAGCGCCTAACAGAGGAGTATTTACAACCGGTGTGCCTCCCGCTGTCAGACGGTGCTCGCGGGCAACTGCTGCAGCATCGATCCATATTATCATCACTTTTTTCACAATGGAGCTTTCCGCGGGAGGTGCGGAGGAATTTACGACCATGATTCCTCCTTCTTTGAGCCTTCCCCATATATCGACCACTTTAAAAAGGGAATCATCGAGTACGACCGCTATATCTGCATGCTCGATCTGCGAAAAAGTCCGTATCGGTTCATGCGATATTCTTGTTGATGCCGCAAGGGGCGCTCCTCTTCTTTCCGGACCGAAGGTTGGTGCAGACGTAACTCCCTTATATCCCTGGAGGTATGCCGCTTCTGCAAGGACTTCCGATGCAAGGACGACTCCCTGCCCGCCGCGGCCGTGCCAGATTATTTCGTACATATGCTGCTCCTTTAAAAAAATTAAAGGCCGCGGATTATGTCCGTGGCCTTATCATGGCTCTTTCCCAGGGAATCTATTCTCAAGACGACAAGGCCCGGTATGTCGCCCCGGGAAGAGCGGGGCGCAAGTGAGTCAGCGCGAGAAGTGACCGATGTTTCTTTTTTACATTCATTTCGGGGTATGTCGTTATTGAGGCCTTTTAAATTATGACTTTGCTTTATGAAAAAGGCAGGTAAAAGTCAAATCATTTTTTATTGAGCTTTATTATGATGAGAAAAGAATGCGCTCAATCGAATCAAGAAGAGGCGTAAAGGTTGCAGGGTTGTGCGCAGAAAGCGCGAGGGCATTATATCTCACACACAAATTCGAGAGAACTTCCCTGTCGGGGAAAAGATCTTCCTTATTAAAGATCTTGATGCGGGGCTTTGTTGCGAGTGAGAGTTCCTCCAGAATTATCTCAACTGCCCGTATATGGTCCTCGAAAGCGGGATTGGCAACATCAATAACTTGCAGAAGGAGATCGGCCTCGTTAAGTTCTTCCAGGGTCGCTCTGAAGGCCGCCACTAGTTCCCTGGGCAAATCACGAATAAAACCCACCGTATCAGTTATTATTACTGAGCGGTCCCGCGGGAACCTCAGACGGGCGCTCTTCGGGTCCAGCGTCGCGAATAGCCTGTTTTCAGCGAGCACCGCGCTTTCCGTCAGTGCATTCAGGAGGGTCGATTTACCGGCATTTGTATACCCGATAATCGAAATAACCGGAAGGCCCTCTTTTTTCCTCCTTGAGCGGCGTTCTGTTCTTCCTTTCCGAATCCGGCCGAGTTCTTTTTCAAGACGATTGATCCGGTCGCGCACTCTTCGGCGGTTGATCTCGAGCTTGGTTTCGCCGGGCCCCCTTCCCCCTATGCCGCCCGTCAATCTTGAAAGGGCGGTATTTTTCGTAATCAGGCGGGGAAGAAGATATTTAAGCTGTGCCAGTTCAACCTGAATCTTGCCGCCCTTCGAAAGAGCTCTCTGTGCGAAGATGTCCAGAATGAGCTGAGTCCGGTCTATTACCTTCATTTCGGTAAAATCGGTAATGGAGCAGCGAACCTGGGCGTACGTGAGCTCCTGATCGAATATCAGAAGATTTGCCCCCATCTGGAGCGCTTTGATAACAACCTCTGCGAGTTTCCCTCTTCCCATGAGAAATTTCGGGTCCGCAGCATTCCGATGTTGTATCACGGTATCGAAGACCTCGACGTCCGAAGACCGGGCAAGTTCTTTCAGTTCTTCTATGGAGGAATCGCTGTCGAAGAAGGAGTTTGTTTCAACCCGGACAAGAATGGCCCGGTCGCGCGATTCGACTTTTCTAACCTTCTGCCGGCGGGCGAACTCTTCTTCAAGAGCCTGGATAAAAGATATGAAATTCGTATCAGTCTCCGATATTCGCTGCGGCTCGAGAATCTGCCAGTATTCGCCTTGCGGGTTCTCAGGAATCAGATGGGCTGAATGCACAGTATCCGGCAGACCTTGCGCATCCAGAGTAAGCGCCGCTACGAGATCGAGGCGCAGCAGCGCGAGATCCGTCAGATCGTCCCGGCTGAGCCTCTCTTCTTTCAAGTGCGTGTGGATAAGCCGCAATCCTTTCAGGCGCGTTGATGCAGCCCGGAACCCGGTGAGTCCAGGTATGACGATCTGGCGGTGGTCACCTGCAATCACATAATCGGTTTCACCGCGCCGGTTGATCAAAACGCCCAGCTGGCGGCCCGTCCGGAAAGAAAGTTCCGTGAGGCGCCTGGCATATTCTTGCGTAATTATGCGCTCGGGAGGTATGCGTCTCCTGTAGAGCTGCTCGATTTCCCTGATCTCGCTCGGCTTAAGTCCGGTCGTGTTTCCGTATATGCGGGGTATGGCCTGGTAACTCCTGTGATGAACTATCAATTTCAGGTCTTTCGGGGACCATTATTGACGGGCTTATAGTAAGCCCTCCCTGCCGGCACAGTCAATAAAAAAAGCCCCGGGGAGTTCCCGGGGCTTTTCATGCTGTACATCAGCCGAACCTTAGAACTTCAAGGTCAGCTTGTGGATGAGCAGGTAGTCGTTGTCGATCTCCAGAGTGGGATCCGCACCTTTGTAGTAGTCTCCTGCCCAGAAATAGCCGAAGCCTACCATGTATTCGAGGTTATCGAACAGCTTGTAGGTGGCCTTTACGTCAAACTCGACGCCGTAGTCATCATCAACCTGATTGAGTACCACATCCTCGTCGGCAGTGGCATAGGATATGGACGTAAAGAGTTCCAGAGCCTTCATAGGTTTGAAGCCGCCATAGACCTGATAGAAGAGTGCATTACCCATCTCGCGGCCCGTTTTGAGTCCCGCGGCTGTTCCCAGTCCCGCGTTGGTGCCCCAGTCGGCATAGTCGTGGTTCCAGAGTATCAGACAGGGATCCCACTCATATCCGCCGGTCGCTCCGCCTTCGTTTTCATCGGGGGTCGTGATATCGTTACCCTGGGAATAGGCGAACATTGCGCCCAGATAGCCGGCGCCGATCGTCTGCTTGCCATGAAGGAAGAAGCTCAAGCCAGATGTATCGGTATCGGTAAAGCCCAATGCGATCGCCTCGTCTTCGTATTCCACTTCGCCCTTCGTCCACTTCAACTCGGCTTCGATATAGAAGCTGCCGAGGGTCTTCTTGATGTAAGGAAGAATTGTATGCGAATAGCTCTTGTTTGGTCCAAGGGCCGCCGCAATGCCGGATGCGGCTGAGCTGGGGGTGTACTGATACAGGAACGCCGCTTCGGTGGTCTTGTCGAAGTAGAAGATGATGTCCATGTAGCCTGCCATCTGAGCGTCCGACTCGTACCTTACATTATTCTTTGCATTGATGTATTCCGAATCGTCATATTTTTTGAGCTGGAATACGTTAAGGAACTTTCCGCCTCCGAAAGGCAGGTTCCAGCCGATCTTGGGAAGGGAGATCTCGCCGTTGCCGAAGGGGGTTCCGAAAATACTGTCGGACATCTGACCTACATGAATTGCGCCGCATTTGGTGTTGAAGCTCAGATAGAGAAAATCGAAATCGATATCGGATTCGGCCAGTGCATTGTTTGCAAAGCTATCGGCATAGACATTGCCGTTTTTGTCATAGACGGAATTCGCGCCCTTCCACGCACCTTCCATGACATCGAAGCGGGTGGTAAGGCTGAGGCCCGTGCTCACCTGAAATACCGTATTGATTCTCATGCGCTGGTTGTACCAGGCGCTTGACGAGTTATCTTCTTCCAGCCGGGGATTGGCGCTGTACCATCCCTCGACATAATAAAGGCCGTTAAACTTGATATCAGTCGCGCCTGCGGGCATTGCAAATGCGCATATGAGGCCCAGCGCGAGCAGAGCTACTAACAAACGTTTCATATATCTTTCCTCCTAAAAGATGTATTCTGCTTTAAACCTTTGAATTGTAAACCGAATTTATATGACGTTTGACTGGACTTCTCTTTTTTCACCCCCTTCCCTCGATCCCGGACATACCACGCCGTAGAACGTTATTTGATGGACAAGTAGCACCTTAACCCAGCAATGTCAAGTGTTTTTTGGGGAAGTTTTTCCTTGACAGAGAATGGTTGGCACATTATATAGCAACGGGTTTAGGGCGAAAAAAAGGCAGGTGTTTCACCGAAGCGGAATAGATAAATAAGAAAAATGGAGGTAGAAGATGGGAGAAGTTGAATTAAAAGACGTATATCCGGTGCCGGAGCGCATAAGAGAGGGTGCATACATCAAAAGCAGAGATGAATATGAAACCATCTACAGGCGGTCTATAGAGGATCCCGAAAGCTTTTGGGCCGAAATTGCCGAAGAATATGTAACGTGGTTCAAAAAGTGGGACGGCAAGGTCGAAGATTACAATTTCGACAAAAACAAAGGGCCCATCTACGTGAAGTATTTCGCAGGCGGAAAACTCAATGTGTCCTATAACTGCCTCGACCGGCACCTGGAAAAAAGGGGCGATCAGATTGCCATCCAGTGGGAAGGCAATGAACCCGGCGAGGATAAGGGGTTTACGTACAAAGAACTCCACGCGCAGGTCTGCAAATTTGCAAATGTTCTGAAATCCTATGGAATTAAAAAGGGGGATCGGGTCTGCCTGTACCTGCCTATGATTCCTGAGCTTGCGATCGCAATGCTGGCCTGTACCAGGATCGGCGCCATTCACAGTATCGTATTCGGTGGATTTTCCTCCGATGCGCTTCGCGACAGACTGCTCGACAGCGAAGCACGAATGGTGGTTGTCTGCGATGGAACATTCCGCGGTTCAAAAGCCGTCCCTCAGAAAGCGAATGCCGATGCAGCCGTAGCTCAATGCCCTTCGGTGGAAAAAGTGATCGTAGTGAACCGCGTCGGCGACAAAATCAAGTGCGACTGGGCCGAAGGAAGAGATCTCTGGTGGCACGACGAAATGGCCAAAGCCGGCGAAAATTGCGAACCTGTGGAAATGGACGCGGAAGATCCTCTTTTTATTCTTTATACCTCTGGATCAACGGGAAAGCCGAAGGGCGTGCTCCATACGACAGGCGGTTACCTCATGTATGTAGCGTTTACACACAAGATGATTTTCGATTATCATGAGGGAGACATCTATTGGTGCACAGCCGATATCGGATGGGTTACCGGTCACAGTTATATTGTCTACGGTCCGCTGGCAAATGGCGCAACCACGGTCATGTTTGAAGGCGTACCGAATTACCCCGACATGAGCCGTTTCTGGAAAATAGTCGACAAATACAAAGTAAATATTTTTTATACTGCACCCACTGCGATCCGCGCAATTGCGAAAGAAGGTCTTGAATGGGTCAAGGGAAGCGATCTTTCGTCGCTGCGCATTCTAGGGACTGTAGGCGAGCCGATCAATCCCGAGGCCTGGAACTGGTATTTCAATGTCATCGGTAAAGGGCGGTGCCCGATTGTAGATACCTGGTGGCAGACAGAGACCGGCGGGATCTTGATCACCCCGCTTCCCGGTGCCATCGATATTAAACCGGGAATGGCGACAGTGCCTTACTTTGGCGTATGGCCGGTCCTCCTTAATGATGAAGGAAAAGAGATCACCGATAAAGTGGCCAGTGGAGCGCTGTGTATGAAGAAACCCTGGCCCGGTCTTATGCGAGGCGTTTACGGCGATCCCCAGAGATTTCAGGAAACATATTTCGAACAGTTCCCCGGTTATTATGTGGCAGGTGACGGCGCAAGAAGAGATGAAGACGGATATTACCAGATCACGGGCCGTATCGATGATGTCATTAACGTATCAGGTCACCGCATGGGAACGGCGGAAGTGGAAAGCGCCCTGGTAGCGCACGAATCGGTCGCCGAAGCCGCTGTGGTCGGTTATCCTCATGAGATCAAGGGACAGTCTATTTACGCATATGTTACTTTAAACGCCGGCGTAGAAAAGTCGGAAGAATTAAAGAAGGCGCTTATCGCGCATGTACGAAAAGAAATCGGTCCCATTGCAACTCCAGAAAAAATACAATGGGCGGACAGTCTGCCCAAGACAAGAAGCGGTAAAATCATGCGCCGGATTCTGAAAAAGGTGGCAGCGGGTGATATTTCAGAATTGGGAGATACGTCGACTCTGGCTGATCCTTCGGTAGTGGATGACATTGTAAAAAACAGGCTTTAGTTGAAAGGGCGTTCTTTTCTCATATAAGGACGTCAGGCCTAAACGTGTAACATACTTATATCGCGGCAAAAGTCCGGCATGGGGTGGACCCGTGCCGGCATTTGTCGGTGAAAGGAGGTCATTGTGAACATAGTTGTGTGTGTGAAGCAGGTTCCGGACACGGAAGCCTTGATTAAAGTGAAGGCGGACGGATCCGGCATCGACGAAGGCGGAATCAAGTGGGTAATGAATCCATATGATGAGTTCGGAGTAGAAGAGGCGCTGAAACTGAAGGAAAAAAACGGCGGTGATGTGACAATAGTATCTGTCGGTCCTGCACGGGCTTTGGAAACGATCAGAACTGCCCTGGCAATGGGTGCGGAAAAAGGTATTCATATAAATGATCCCGCGCTTGAAGGCGCTGATGCTTACACAACGGCGAGCGCACTTGCAGCGGCAATCAAGGAAATACCTCATGATATCGTTTTTTGCGGGATGCGGGCAATTGATGACGATGCCGGGCAAGTCGGGTCGATTCTTGCCGAGCTCCTGGGAATACCCCAGGTAACGGTAGTTACAAAACTTGAGGTTGCCGATGGTAAAGCGACGGCGGTAAAGGCAATAGAGGGCGCCCAACTTGTGATTGAGACTTCTCTTCCCTGTGTAATAACTGCTGCAAAGGGGTTGAATGAACCGAGGTACGCTTCTCTTCCCGGCATCATGAAAGCGAAGAAGAAACCAGTGGATGTAAAAGATGCCGCTGCCTTGGGAATTTCCGTTGCGGCAAAAGCGAAGATCGTCAAAATGATGCCTCCTCCGGAAAGGGCCCCCGGCAAAATAGTCGGCGGCGAGGAAGCTGCCGAAAAGGCCGCTCAACTGGTCAAGTTACTGAGGGAAGAGGCCAAGGTAATTTAATCGAATCAAATGGAGGAGATAAAATGGCAAAAGGTGTGTGGATAGTTGCAGAACAGAGAGACGGAGCCTTTCGAAAGGTCTCCTTTGAGATAGCAAGTGCGGCGCGAAAACTGGCCGATGAGCTTGGTGATGAAGTCAGCGCAATGGTGCTCGGATCCGGTATCGAGGGCATCGCGGCCGAACTTGGAAAATACGGGGTGGACAAGGTATATGTGGCCGATGATCCCGCCTTTGAAAAATATACCACCGATGCATATGTACAGGCAGTCACCAAGGCGGTAAAAGAAAACGACCCGGCGATACTGCTTCTTGCCGCATCTGTTGAGGGAAAAGATCTGTCTTCCCGGCTGGTAGGATCACTTGCGACCGGAATGGCCTCGGATTGCACCGACCTGAGGATTGAAGGAGGCAAGCTGATCGCCCTTAGGCCCATGTATGCCGGTAAGGCCTTTGCAGAGGTTGAAGTGGATGGTTCGCCTCAGATGGCATCACTTCGTCCCAATGTATTTCCTGTTGTAGAAAGTGCGAAAGCGGGAGAAGTGGTAAAATTTGATCCGGCCCTCGACGCTGCAGCACTGAAAACAAAAATTGTCGATGTGCAGAAGGATGCGAGTGGCAGAGTAGAGCTTACTGAAGCGATGGTTATCGTCTCGGGCGGCCGGGGAATGAAAGGTCCCGAGGGCTACCAGATACTTGAAGCGCTCGCGGATCTGCTCGGCGCAGCGGTGGGTGCATCGAGAGCGGCCGTCGATGCCGGATGGCGGCCTCAGACCGATCAGGTAGGCCAGACCGGAAAGGTTGTTTCCCCAAATCTGTATGTGGCATGCGGTATTTCCGGTGCGATCCAGCATCTGGCTGGAATGAGTTCTTCCAAATATATAGTTGCCATTAACAAGGATGAGGAAGCGCCCATCTTTGCGAAGGCCGATTATGGAATAGTGGATGATCTTTTCAAGATAGTTCCTGAATTAACGGCTGAAGTAAAAAAGATTTTGTAGATATCAGGGGGGAGCGATACGGTTCCCCCCTTTTTTTTTGATAGATTGAACGCTGAAGATCTGTTGCGAATGGACGGCCGCCGTGCGACGTTTCATTCTAAATCAGTAATAACATGCAGCGAATCACGACCATCGTAAGCTCGATTGGATTGAGTACTAAGAAGGGAGGCAATTATGGCACACGGTGGCGAACACGTCCTTAAAGTGGGAAATGAAGGAAGGGAGGTATTCTGGAATGCCCCCTACGAGGGAATTCTCTTTTTCTTTACGGCTATCGCACTCGTAATATTTGCGTATGGGATTTATCGTCGCTGGCAGATGTGGAAAGCCATCGGGCTTCCCGAGAATAGAACTGATAATGCGGGCGAACGATTCAAAGCGCTGATAATGAATGGTTTATTTCAGGTTAAAACCTTCAGGGAGGCCTATCCGGGGATATTTCACGGACTGATCTTTTTCGGGTTTCTTGTTCTTATATTTGGGGCTGCTATTGACGCGACTCAATTTCATATAGGTCTGCCATTTTTCCACGGCGGCTTCTATTTATGGTTTTCCCTGATTATGGAGATATTCGGTTTGGCTGTTTTAATAGGGATAGTGATGGCCATCATGCGCAGATATATCTTCAAGCCGGATTTCCTTGGCTATAAAGGGGTTCCGGATAACAGACCTGACGATGCCATAGTTCTGGTTGGAATCGGCGCGATCATTGTAACTGGATTTATCATAGAGGCGCTAAGGCTCCATGTAAATATTAATGTGGATGGATTTACCTGGGGAGACTGGTCTTTCGTGGGCTACGCTCTTTCAAAAACACTTGCCGGTGTAAGCTATGATACAACTAGGATTTTACATAAAATAACATGGTGGGTCCATAGTTTTATAACTCTGGGCTTGATAGCCTATCTTCCGTTTTCCAGATTGCTTCATATCTTTACGACCCCGGCTAATTATTACATGAAAAATCTCGAACCGACGGGAACGTTGAAACCTATAGCCGATTTCGAGAACGCAGAGTCCTTCGGCGCAGGACAACTTGAGGATTTTACATGGAAGCAGATATTTGATTCCGAGGCATGCACCAGATGCGGGCGATGCCAGGACGGATGTCCCGCCTATATTTCAGGTAAACCCCTGTCACCTAAGAAAGTAATCCAGGATATAAAAACCTACTGGCTTGAAAGGGCGCCTTCAGTTTTGGCAGCCGGGAAGAAGACCAAGGAAGGTGAGGAAGCTGCTATACCGGAGCCCGATAAGGCCATGGTGGGAGAGGTAATAGATTTGCATGAGCTCTGGGCGTGCACAAATTGCATGTACTGCATGGAGCATTGCCCGGCCCTCATTGAACATGTGCCTAAAATTGTACAAATGAGACAGTATAAAGTTCTCATGGAAGCGGATTTTTCGCCTGAGCTTCAGCTGACCTACAGGAATATGGAAAATAATTCCAATCCATGGGGCATAGGTGCCCATATGCGGGGTGACTGGGCGAAAGATCTCGGCATTAAAACACTGGCCGAGGATCCTGATGTCGAATATCTCTTCTACGTTGGTTGTTCAGGCTCTTTTGACGATCGAGGCAAAAAGGTCTCTGTTGCATTTGCAAAAATACTGAAAGAAGCGGGTGTAAGTTTTGGTATTCTTGGTGAAGAGGAAGGCTGCTGCGGAGATTCGGCAATGAGAGGCGGCAATGAGTACCTTTATCAAACGCTTGCTCAGATGAATATTGAGACCATGAACGGCTATGGTGTAAAAAAGGTAGTATGCACCTGCCCCCACGGGTATAATGCATTGAAGAAGGATTATAGACATTTCGGAGGCAATTTTGAGGTCTTTCACCACACGGAAATTCTTGCCGATTTGATTGCCAAAGGGAAGATCAAACTCACCAAGCCGGTAGAAGGGCTCTTTACATATCATGATTCCTGTTTCCTCGGGAGGTATAATGATATATACAATCAGCCGAGGCAGGTGCTTGGGGCTGTTCCGGGTATGCGTATGGTGGAAATGAAATCCAACCGCGCAAAGTCATTCTGCTGCGGGGCCGGTGGTGCGCGTATGTGGATGGAAGAAGATATCGGAGAACGGATTAATGATATGAGAACCGATCAGGCCATAGACGTGAAAGCCGATACGATAGCTGTTGGTTGTCCTTTCTGCTTGACCATGATGTCTGACGGCATCAAGGATCGTGAAAAGGAAGAGAATATGAAAGCATTTGATATTGCGGAAATCGTCTGGCAGTCGATGGCTGTTGAAAAAGAAACCGATGCCGGAACTCCTCCCGAATAAGAAGCCGGTCCGGAAATCAATAAGGTGAAAGAACCCCCGGTGCGAGAAGCGCCGGGGGTTTTTCGTGCCGGTACGAAGCGATACATTGTGTTTTTTGCCATGGTAAGGTTTTTGAGGTTTTGAATACTATGAAAAAAATACTCATCTTATACTCTTCCCAGACGGGCAATACGGAACAAATGGCCAGGGCAGTATATCGGGGTGCCTCCTCCATCGAGGATATCGAAGCGGTTCTGAAAATAGCTTCCGAAGCAATGATCGATGATCTTTTGGGCTGTCAGGGGCTTGCCATAGGGACACCTGAAAATTTCGGCTATATGTCGGGCCTGATCAAGGATTTTTTTGACAGGACCTATATTCATGCCCGTGGAAAAGTTCTTAGAATGCCTTATGCCGTTTTTGTCAGTGCAGGCAATGACGGATCTGGAGCGGTACACAGTATTGAGCGAATCGCTCTTGGGTATCAGTTCAAAAAAGTATATAATCCTTTAATATGCAAGGGAATGGTAACTGAGGAAATTATTCTGCAATGTGAAGAACTCGGCAAAACCCTTGCTGCCGGTGTAGCTTTCGGTATTTACTGATAACTGATTTCAGGCCGTTGAATTGTAATGCCTGGTCGCATTGCAGTAAAGGAAGAAGCAGTTGATTGGAATAAAAGCACAGGTAGAGCCGGGGCGGGCGCTTCGCACAGATGATTCACGGTCAGAATCTCATGCATGTAAATATACGGAGGACACATATGTGAAAGCTTCGCTTGCTTCCCGTTATACTGCCAGCTCGGCCGGCATGAAGAGCGTTTACGATAACCTAAAGTATGCAAAGGAACTTCATCTATGAAGCCAAAGATTTTATTTATGGGAACCCCTGATTTTTCCATCCCGGCCCTTGATTTGCTTGTAAAGAACGGTTATCCGGTTATTGGTGCCGTTACCCAGCCGGAAAAACCGAAAGGGCGCGGAAAAAAAAGAGCTCCGACAGCGGTAAAGCTTTATGCGGAAGCTGCGGGGATCCCTGTGTATGAACCCGAACGTGTGCGGAGTGAATCTTTTCTCGAGACTTTCAGAATGCTCGCTCCCGATATGGTCGTCCTTGTTGCCTTCGGTCAGATCCTGCCTTCTGAAATTATTAACTCCCCTCCCCTCGGCTGTATCAATCTGCATCCATCTCTTCTACCCCATTTAAGAGGAGCGGCCCCGATACACTGGGCAATCATCAGAGGAGAAAAGAAAACAGGTGTCACAATTATTAAAATGGATGAAGGTGTCGATTCGGGAGATATACTGCTTCAAGAAGAGACGGAAATCGACCCTTTGGAGTCCTTTGGTGAACTTTCTGTTCGTTTGGCTGCCATAGGTGCGCGCATGCTTATCAAGTCAGTAGGACAAGTCGTCGACGGAATTGCCCGGCCGATATCGCAGGATTCATCGGCAGCGACCTATGCCCCCAGATTGTCGCAGGAAATGGGCCATATCGACTGGAGGCAGTCTTCCAAAGAAATAGTGAATCTAATCCGGGGCCTATCCCCTTCACCCGGTGCTTTTACATTCCTCAGAGACAAAAAATTAAAAATATATCAAGCTCTGGCAGGTGACCAGGAAGCTTCGGGGGAAAAAGAACCGGGGCGTGTAGGCCGGCTTTTTGAATCAGGTTTGCAGGTAATGGCAGGCGATGGCCATGTTTACCTGCGGGAAATACAACTAGAAGGCCGAAAGCGAATGTCTGTAGCCGATTTTCTCAGAGGGAATGCAATATCGAGTGAAGACGTTCTTGAATAGGAGCGGCGGTGTGGTTGGACGTGCGGACAATTGCGTTACGGGTTTCTTCACGGGGATCATCATGGCGGCTCTTTTGATGTTTTCCCTCTTTCCATGTGGATTTCAAATCGAAGCAGCTCACGGCAATGAAAGTGACCGTATCGTTCTTGGTTTCAAGAAAGAGCCCGGCGAGGATACCGTGCCATCCCAATGGAAGCATGTTGCGAAACCCGGAAAAAAGGAAAATACAATACTTCTTGAACGCGAAGGGAAAAGTATTATTGTACACATGAAGAGTCTTAACAGTTATTCATCGCTTTTGACGGTTCCATCGGTCGATCTTTATGAATATCCGATCCTCGCATGGAGATGGAAAATTGACCGGGTAACAGGGATGGCCAGAGAAGATACAATAGACAGGAATGACAGTGTCGCAAGGGTGCGTGCGGTTTATGGTGCAAAGGAGGCAACTTCGCCATCCTTCGTTGACGGAATTTTAAAAAATTTTGGTTTTTCGCTATGGCCGAAAGAGCCGGCCGGCTATAAAATTGATTACATTTGGGGAAACGGTTTTCCCCGCGGCACCATTATCGACTACCCCGGTTCTTCCCGGCACAAAATTATGTTTGTCGAATCGGGTGAAAAGAAGGCAGATCGATGGGTATGGGAAAAAAGAAACCTCGTTGAAGATTATAAAAACATATTCGGCGGGCATGCAGAGGGATTAAAAGGAATTCTCGTCCTTTCAGATACCGAAGATACCAATGAGGGAGTCAATGCATATTTTGGGAACATTGTGCTTATGAAAAAGGAAAATGATTAAATACAGAAATCCTCGAAGCAATGCCGTAGAAATTTTGAACATGGTGGAAAGGGATCACTTTTATGCCGAACCTCTTATAAACAAGGTTTTTTTGAAAGTTCGCTATGAAAAAACGGAGGATAAAAGGCTGCTCAATGAATTGGTATATGGTACTCTCAGGCTGAAAAATCGCCTGGATTTCATAATCACATATTTTTACAGCGGTAATTTTCAGAAAATGGAAGACGGGATCCGAAATATATTGCGAGTAGCGCTTTATCAGATGTTCTGTATGGATAAAATACCCGGGTATGCGGCCGTTAATGAAGCGGTTCAATTCACTAAAAGTATGTATCCCGGCAGGGAAGGCCTTGTAAATGCGATTTTAAGGAATTCAGCCAGAAGGAAAAAGGAAATTGTCTATCCCGGGTATTGTCAAAATCCGGTTGAATTCATTGCTTCTTTTCATTCACATCCTCACTGGCTTGTCGCCCGGTGGGCTGAATATTTCGGTATCGATGAGACTCTTGAAATATGCGAGGCGAATAACCGGATACCCCCGCTGGCTGTCCGAGCCAATCTCATGAGAACAACTCGGGAAAAACTGATGTGCGAGCTGTCAAAAGAAGGGTTCCATCCAAGACCGTCACCCCTTTCTCCGGATGCTGTCTTGGTTGATCACCATCCCTATCCGTTAGCGGAATCTCCACTGTATATTCAGGGTTTTTTTCAATTCCAGGATGAAGCATCGCAGCTTGTTTCATACCTCCTCAATCCCGGGCCGGACGAGACAGTGCTTGATATGTGTGCGGGATCCGGCATCAAGTCGACCCATATAGGCGCACTTATGAAAAATCAAGGTTCCATTTTGGCCGTAGACAAGAATTCAGCCAGACTTGCGCAGGGGGCGGAACTTGCACAGAGGTTCGGAATAGGAATTATCGAAAGAATTGCTGCTGACGGAGAAAAGGATTTCGGAAACGCATTTTATGGACGATTCGACAGAATTCTTGTAGATGCGCCCTGTACCGGTCTGGGAACACTGAGGAGAAAACCTGAAATAAAATGGTTTGCAAATGAGGGCGACAGTATGCACTATGCAAAAATTCAGGGAGCGCTTTTGAAAAATTGTTCACTCTATCTTAAAAGTGGAGGAACAATGGTATATGCAACCTGTACGACGGAACCGGAAGAAAATGAAGAATTGATAGATTGTGTACTGGCCCGGGATTCTTCCCTGTCTCTTTGCACACCACGTGAATTTCCCCGCCCTGATACGATCGATTCAGGAGGATTTTTCAGGACTTTGCCCCACCGCCATGGCGCCGACGGATTTTTTGGGGCAATATTGAAAAAAACCGGAAACCGGTAAAAAGAAGGAAGCCGAATCATGGAGGAGAAAACACCGACCAGGCAGGATGCTCTTTCTCTGCTTAAGGAATATAATAAAAATGAATCATTGATCAGGCACGCATATGCTGTTGAAGGTGTCATGCGCTATTGTGCCCGGAAGCATGGGGAAGATGAAGAGAAATGGGGGATTGTCGGACTCATCCACGATCTTGATTATGAAAGATATCCCGAAGAGCATTGCGCAAAGACAAAAGAAATACTCGAGACTCATAATTGGCCGGCGGAATATGTCCGTGCAGCCGTTTCGCACGGCTGGGGGCTCTGCTCAGATATAAAACCGGAGTCGCGGATGGAAAAGACGCTTTATGCCATAGACGAACTTACAGGACTTGTGGCAGCCAACGCCCTGGTCCGTCCATCGGGAAGCGTACTCGATATGACAGTCAAATCAGTGAAAAAGAAATGGAAAGTGCCGGCATTTGCTGCCGGGGTAAACCGGAATATCATTCAGAAAGGTGCCGAGATGATGGGAGTGGATATTGAAGAGCTTATCGAGGATACGATAATGGGGATGCGTGAGGTAGCTCATGAAACTGGTTTGGCGGGCCGATAAGTGTGCAGACAAATCTGAATGCCCGTATTTCATTTTACAGGAAAGGAAAAGTGAATATTGTGCGTAATACCCGTTTCCATCACGATTACTATAAAGTCATTGACATCGATGAGAAAAAAAGGTATCCAATCCCTTCTTTATTCCAGGAAAATCCGGAGGTAATAAAGTGATGATACTGCGACAGATGCAGGTAGGAAATATGGCCGTTTTTGCATATCTTCTCGGCGATGAGGAAGAGGGAACAGGGCTGGTTATCGACCCTGCAGCAGATGTTGAAGCTATTATTGATGAAGCAAAGAGAAATAATCTTTCGATTCGATATATTGTAAACACCCATGGCCATGTCGATCATATTTCGGGCAATGCCAAAATGAAAAAAATGACAGGGGCAAAAATAGTGATTCACGAGGATGATGCCGACATGCTTGTTTCAACTCCCTTGCCAGTTCTGAGAATGTTCGGAGCAGAACCGTCTCCTGCCGCGGATACGAGAGTAAAAGACGGAGATACCCTGTCGGTTGGCGGGATCACACTTACAGTGATTCATACGCCAGGGCATTCACCGGGCGGAATCAGTCTGTACACGCCAGGATATGTATTTACAGGCGATACTCTCTTTGTCGAAGGAGTGGGAAGAACGGATTTGCCCGGCGGATCCTGGACAGTAATGCTCAGATCTATTGAAAAAAGCCTTTTTTCGCTTCCCGACGATACAATTGTTCTACCGGGGCATAATTACGGAATGAGAGCGACATCAACAATCGCCCTCGAAAAGAAAAATAATCCCTTTTTATAAAAAAGAAGGTTTTACTCTATGGCGTGCATCAAAACGGATTTCAAATCGCTGAATTTGGTAAGCAGGGGGAAAGTGCGAGACATTTATGCAGCGGGTGATCGTCTCCTTATTGTAGCTACAGATCGTATTAGCGCTTTTGATGTAGTAATGCCGACGCCGATTCCCGATAAAGGTAAAATTTTAACACAGATGTCAGTCTTTTGGTTCAGGATTATGGAGCAGGTGATTGAAACTCATCTTATCTCGGCTGACGCAGATGAGTATCCTGAAGAATGCCGCAGATATACTGAACAAATAGACGGGCGCAGCATGCTGGTCAAAAAGGCGGCGCCCTTACCGGTAGAATGTATCGTGAGAGGATACCTTACGGGATCGGGCTGGAAGGATTACAGCGAAGGAAAAGCGGTTTCAGGGATTCAACTTCCGCAGGGGCTCAAAGAATTTGAAAAACTTCCAGCGCCCATTTTTACCCCTACCACAAAAGCGGAGGCCGGAACGCATGACCTGCCAATAACCAGGAATGAAATGGCAGATAGAATAGGTACGGAACTTACAGAAAAAGTTATAGCCGCAAGTCTTGAAATTTATAATCGTGCATCAGTGATTGCCGATCAGGCAGGGATTATAATTGCCGATACAAAAATGGAATTCGGTATTATTGACGGCAGGCTTATTCTGATCGATGAACTGCTTACGCCCGATTCGTCGAGGTTCTGGCCGAAAATTGATCTGGAGAAAGGCAGGGCGCCTTCCAGTTTTGACAAGCAGTATCTGAGGGATTATCTGCTTTCGATTCAGTGGAACAGGGAACCCCCTTCACCGGTATTACCGGCGGAAATAGTGGAAAAAACGCGAGAGCGTTATCAGGAAGTATTCAGACGAATTGTGCGGGAAAAAGCTTTTCTTCCTTGACAGGCCTGTGTCCTGTTATTATCTTATATTCGCTTGCAGGGTATGAGAATTTCGGGTTCCAAATACCTGCGCATCAAAGGCAATTTATGTAAATCCCGCCGAGCAGGCAAAAAATTAATATAAAGTCAGCAGGTACGGCAAACGGGGAGTGCGGCCGTGCTTCCATAGTTAAATTTATTATGAAACAGGATTATTACACTATTCTCGGCATAAATCGCAGTGCATCGGATGAAGAAATAAAGAAAAGCTATCGAAAGCTTGCATTAAAGTATCACCCTGACAGAAACCCCGGTGACAAAGAGGCGGAGGAAAAATTTAAACAGGCTGCCGAAGCTTACGAAGTGCTGCGTGATTCGGAAAAAAGAAGTATATATGATCACTACGGTCATGAAGGATTAAATGGCGCCGGGTACAGGGGTTTTACAGGGTTTGATGATATTTTTTCCAGTTTTTCGGATATTTTTGAAGATGTATTCGGATTTACCGGCCGGAGAAGTTATTCCCGGACAGCCGCCAGGCAGGGCGCGGATCTGAGGTATGATCTCACGATTTCCTTCATGGATGCTGCGTTCGGCAAAACGACGGAAATCGATCTGGAGCGATTAGAAAATTGTGCCGCCTGCGGCGGAATGGGAACTGCACCGGGTACTGAGCCTTCTGTCTGTCCCACTTGCAGGGGGACGGGACAGGTTACCAGATCGAGCGGATTTTTCAGTGTCAGTTCAACCTGCCATCACTGCCAGGGTGCCGGCCGTATTATTGAGCACCCCTGTAAAGAATGTCACGGGACAGGTAAAAAGAAGATTAAAAGAATGGTACAGCTGAAAATTCCGGCGGGTGTCGAGACAGGGGTTCGGCTGAGACTGAAAGGTGAAGGCGAAGAGGGAAGCTACGGCGGTCCTAGCGGGGATTTGTATGTGTTCATCCGTGTATCGCCTCATGAATATTTTCAGAGAGATGGAGATGATATAGTATGCCAGGTATCAATTCCGATGACCATTGCCGTTCTGGGAGGACAAATAGAAGTACCTACACTGGAGGGATTCGAAAAAATAAAGATACCGAAAGGGACTCAGCAGGGACATCAGTTCAAGCTGAAAGGTAAAGGAATCCCCCATCTTCGAGGATTCGGAAGGGGAGATCAGCTCATAATTACGATAATTGTAATACCGAAGGATCTTAGTAAAAAAGAAGAGAAACTTCTCAAGGATTTTGCCACACTGCGTAACGAAATATAGCCATTTGCATCAGGTTTTTTGGACCAGCCATATATAAATGCCTTTCCAGCTTGCAAAAAAGTAAGAAGAAGAATTTGCTTCTTGACAGAGTATAGCGACTTATCTATAACCGCGACAGTTTTACAATTCTTTAAAAAATAGCAAAAAGGAAACACTATGCCGGCGCGTAAAGATATAAAAAAAATAATGATTATAGGTTCCGGTCCGATAATTATCGGTCAGGCCTGTGAATTCGATTATTCCGGAACGCAGGCGTGCAAGGCTCTGAGAAGCCTGGGATATGAAATTGTACTTGTAAATTCCAATCCGGCTACGATTATGACCGATCCTGGTATGGCCGATTATACCTATATTGAGCCTCTCAATTTTCAATCACTCAAAGAGATTATAGAAAAAGAGCGGCCCGATGCACTTCTTCCAAATCTCGGCGGTCAGTCGGGCTTGAATCTTTCTGCTGAACTTGCGCGAAAAGGAGTACTCGATGAATTCGGGGTCAAGGTGATCGGGGTAAACATCGATGCGATTGAAAGAGGCGAAGATCGAATTGCCTTCAAAGAAACCATGAGTCGTCTTAATATAGAAATGCCTGTAAGTCAGCCGGCATATTCAGTCGAGACAGCAGAAGAAATAGCCGAAGAACTCGGCTATCCGGTAGTAATCAGGCCTGCCTACACGATGGGCGGAACGGGAGGCGGGCTGGTATATAATAAAGAAGAGCTTCAAACCGTAGCAAGCAGGGGAATTTCAGCCAGTCTTATAGGTCAGATACTGGTTGAAGAATCTGTTTTGGGATGGGAAGAACTTGAACTGGAAGTGGTCCGGGATTCAAAGAATCAGATGATAACAGTCTGCTTTATCGAAAATGTCGATCCTATGGGAGTGCATACCGGAGATTCCTTCTGTACCGCGCCTATGCTTACCATTTCTCCCGAACTTCAGAAAAGACTTCAGAATTATGCCTATTCAATTGTAGAAGCAATACAGGTAATCGGAGGCACAAACGTTCAATTCGCCCATGATCCCGAATCAGGCCGTGTAGTGGTGATTGAAATAAATCCAAGAACATCCCGTTCATCGGCACTTGCGTCAAAGGCAACAGGATTTCCGATTGCGTTCATTTCATCTATTCTTGCAGCGGGGATGACTCTGGATGAAATTCCCTACTGGAAAGACGGAACTTTGGATAAGTATGTTCCTTCCGGAGATTATGTGGTGGTGAAATTCGCAAGATGGGCCTTCGAAAAATTTGAAGGCGCCGAGGATTCCCTCGGGACTCAGATGCGCGCTGTCGGCGAAGTTATGAGTATCGGAAAAACCTATAAAGAAGCGCTCCAGAAAGCGATCAGATCCCTTGAAATCAACCGGTATGGTCTCGGTTTCGCAAAAGACTTTAATTCAAGATCTCTTGAAGAGCTCATGGGGTTGTTAAGCAAACCCACCAGCGAGCGTCAATTTATCATGTATGAAGCTTTAAGGAAAGGAGCTTCAGTAGATACGCTCCACCAGAAGACAAATATTAAAAAATGGTTTATAGAACAGATGAAGCAACTGGTGGAAATGGAAGAGGAGATATTGAAGTACAAGGGAAAGGAGATCCCCCATGAACTTCTCGCGTATGCAAAAAAAGACGGCTTTGCCGACCGTTATTTGGCATTTCTTTTGGATGTGCAGGAAATAGAAATCAGGAAACGAAGAAAAGAATTAGGCATTGCACAAGGGTGGCAGCCGGTTCCGGTAAGCGGTGTTACCGATGCGGCATATTATTATTCCACATATAATGATGCAGATAACACGCCTCCTGCTTCCGGGAAAAGAAAAATCATTGTGCTTGGAGGCGGTCCCAACAGGATAGGCCAGGGCATCGAATTCGACTACTGTTGTGTTCATGCTGCATTTGCTCTGAGAGATGAAGGGATCGAATCGATCATGATCAACTGCAATCCGGAGACTGTGTCTACTGATTATGATACATCAGACAGGCTCTATTTCGAACCTCTCACGGTAGAAGATGTGCTGAGCATTTATGAGAAAGAAAAACCTGACGGTATTATCGTGCAGTTCGGAGGACAGACACCTCTTAATATTGCCAATGAGCTTTCCGCAGCCGGAGTGAAGGTTATAGGAACATCGCCCGAAATGATTGATTTGGCGGAGGACAGGGATCGTTTCAGAAATATTATGGAAAAAATAGGCATTCCTGAACCTCGGTCCGGAATGGCAATAAATATTGACGAAGCTCTTGCCGTGGCGGAAGAAATAGAATATCCGCTAATGGTTCGCCCTTCTTATGTTCTGGGGGGCCGGGGTATGGAAGTTGTACATGATGAAGACAGTTTAAGGCGCTATCTTGCTGTTGCCGTGGATGTAACCCCTGAGCGGCCCGTGCTGATTGATAAATTTCTCGAAAATGCAATAGAAGCTGAAGCGGATGCAATTGCCGACGGAACAGATGCTTTTGTCCCGGCTGTAATGGAACATATCGAACTTGCGGGTGTTCATTCAGGCGATTCCGCCTGTGCAATCCCGCCGATTACGATTCCTGAACGACACATCAAAACAATTTATGAATATACAAAAAAAATAGCTGCCGAACTCAGTGTAACAGGTTTGATGAATATTCAATATGCGATTGCGGGAGACGTAGTATACGTTTTGGAAGCGAATCCACGTGCCTCAAGGACTGTTCCGCTGGTTTCAAAGGTTTGTAACATATCCATGGCTCGACTTGCGACATTATGCATGCTTGGCAAAAAAATATCCGATTTCGATTTCAATCGGCATTCTGTTCCGCATTTTGGAGTAAAGGAGGCCGTATTCCCGTTTAACATGTTTCCTGAAGTGGATCCTGTATTGGGCCCTGAGATGAGATCGACCGGGGAGGTTCTTGGTCTGGCGGATTCTTTCGGTCTTGCGTTTTACAAGGCGGAAGAAGCTGCATCGCAGCAGCTTCCCTATGAAGGGACGGTTCTCATAACAGTTTACGACAAGACAAATCCGGCTTTGCTTTCAATAGCCAGAGAGTTTTGCCAACTCGGTTTTAAAATTAAGGCAACTGTCGGAACCCATGAATTTTTGAATAAAAATGAAATTCCTTCAGAAGTTATTCTTAAAATGCATGAGGGAAGGCCGAATATAGTTGATGGAGTCAAAAACAAGGAAATCCAGTTAATTATCAATACCCCAAGCGGCCGGATGAGTCAGTTTGACGATTCGTATATAAGAAAAGCGGCAATCAAATATAAGGTGCCGTATATAACAACTATGGCGGCGGCTGTTGCGACTGTAAAAGGTATTCAGGCAGTAAGGCTGGGGCATGGAGCCGTAAAATCCCTTCAGAATTATCATAAAGATATATTGCAATAAAGAATCATTTTCATTATGCCGCCGGCATGGAAAACATAAGTAGCAGATAAGAAAGGAAAAAATTTTTAATACCGATGAAATCAATTCGCGAAAATTGCGGCGTGTTCGGACTTTATTCTGAAAGTGATTGTGTCGGAGATATTTATCAGGGAATTGATTTTCTTCAACACAGAGGACAGGAATATTGCGGTATATCCACATATGACGGAGTGATTCACCATGAGACCCATCATGGAAAAGTTGCGAACGCCTTTACAGAAGAAGAATTGAAGAAACTTACCGGAAATTATGGAATAGGACATGTCAGCCTTCAGGATCGTCAGCCTATGAGATGGCTGACCCAAATTGGAGAAATATCGGTTGCATTCAGTGGAAATATAATAAATGCCGCGGCGTTATTGAAAGAGATGATGAGACGGGGGAAATCTTTCGTAGAAGGGACCGACGTAGAGATCATATCGAAAATCATAATAGAAGAGCCTAATATGGTAGCCGGAATATCGAAGCTTGCCGAGAAGGTGCGAGGTGCCTATTCTCTCGTCGTTTTAACTGAAGAAGGCGTATACGCGGCCCGGGATATATTCGGCTTCAGACCGCTTATTTTAGGATATGATAACACCCGTTATGCAGTAAGTTCAGAATCACGGGCCCTTCAAAATCTTGATATGGATATCTACCGCGATGTCGAACCTGGAGAAATTCTTCTTGTCGATCGTGAAGGATTCAAGACGCTCTCAAAACTCGATTCTCCCAGGAGAGCGCATTGTGCCTTTGAATGGGCCTACACGGCCAGCATGGATTCCATTGTGGACGGTGTATATGTTCAGGAGGCTCGAGATAATCTGGGAGCAAGCCTGGCCCAGAGAGATATCGATGAAGGAGGTATTCTGGCAGACATTGTAGCCCCGGTTCCTATGTCAGGTATCGGACATGCCTTGGGTTACCATAAACGTTCGCGAATAAATTATCAGGAAGTATTTTTGTATAATCGTTACGCCGACAGGAGTTACACGCAGGCAACGCAAGTGGCCAGGGAAAAAATGGCGAAAAGAAAGCTTTCCATTCTTCCATATGTCAAAGGGAAGCGGATTATATTGTGCGATGATTCCATAGTGAGAGGAACGCAAATTATGCACAAGGTATTGGATTTGAAGGAGGCCGGCGCAAAAGAGGTTCATGTACGAGTATCCTGCCCCCCTCTTTTATATCCCTGCGAATTCGGCATATCGACACGTTCCTACGACGAGCTGATTGCCCGGTCGTTTATGAAAAGAGGCGATATAACCTCGATGGATACCCTGCGCAATTTTGAAAAATGGATCGCAGGGAAAATTGCAGCGGATTCTGTAAAATTCAATACAATGCATGATTTTGTGGCAGCGCTGCTCACATCTAAGGAAAATCTCTGTTTACAATGCTTTGAGGGTCTTTCCCCCTATCGGACTGATCAATAAAATTCCCCGTGAGACAATTTCTCCTGCTAACTTTATTGTCTGCTTTGAAAACAACATCATATCAGCAGACAAGAAACACTTGGAGACAGAGCGGCAATAAAAATGTAGACAATCGCTGAAATATAAATTATAAAATCCGGCAAATGCATTCGGCAGGAAAGATAATAATTCACTTTATATTCTCAAAGGAGGTGCCATGAGGCACATTAAAGCTTTCTTTCTGTTTCTTTCTATTTTTGCATTTTGCACTACAGGTTGTGCTCCCCTTGTTGTCGGAGGTGCTGCGGTAACAGCAGGCGCAGGAACATACATATACATGAACGGAGATTTGCAAACAGATTATCGTCAGGATTTCGATTCGGTCTGGATTGCCTGTGAAAAAACAATGGCAGACATAAAGGCCGTAGACGTTATTCCGGTTAAAGAAATAGGCAATGGAAGTATCGATGCGAATGTTGATAACGAAAAAGTTCATATTTCCGTCAAGTACAAAGCGAAGGACCTCACCCATGTATCAGTGCGGGTAGGGTTACTGGGAGACAGTCTGGCTTCTCAGCGAATACATGATATGATTGTTCAAAACTTATAATCAGTTGACAAGGTTCCCTTTCTCTTTGGATTGCGCCTGATCATTTTTATTGTCATCCAGTCCGTAATTTTTAATTTTGCGATGAAGGTTGCTTCTTTCAAGCCCGATAGCCTCCGCTGTTTTAGATATATTCCAGTCATTTTCCGATAGTTTCCTTGCAAGATAACTTTTCTCGAAAATTTCTTTTGCTTTTTTGAAGGATCCTGTAAAAATTTGTGACGGCGCGGAAGGGGCCAAAGAAATGCCCGCCTCCTTGAAAAGGATCGGGATGTCGCCCGCTGTAATAAAGTCGGCCGGTGACATAATAACGAGGCGTTCGATAATATTTTTTAATTCTCTGACATTACCGGGCCAGTTGTGAGTCATAAGTATTTTCATTGCATCTTCAGTAATTCCATTTATGTATTTGCCCTCTTTGACTGAAAATTCTTTAATAAAGTGAGTGGCAAGCAGGGGGATATCTTCTTTCCGGTCACGAAGCGGGGGCACAAAAAGAGGGATAACATTGAGGCGATAAAACAGGTCCTGGCGAAAACGACCTTCTTCCATTTCCTTTTCAAGATCTTTATTGGTAGCTGCGAGAACCCTCACATCGGTATCGATTATTCTGGAGCCTCCGACACGCTGGAATTTTTTTTCCTGAAGAATGCGAAGTATCTTGGCCTGTGCTTTAAGACTCATATCTGCAACCTCATCGAGAAAAAGAGTTCCTTCATTTGCCAGATCGAATTTCCCTCGTTTTTTTGTAGTTGCTCCTGTGAAGGCACCTTTTTCATGGCCGAATAGTTCGCTTTCAATCAGTTCTTCCGGAATTGCGGCGCAATTGACTTCGGTGAAAGGCTTATCGTGTCGCCTGCTGTATCTGTGGATAGAGCGGGCGACTAATTCTTTCCCCGTTCCGTTTTCCCCCATTATGAGGATCCAGGCATTTGTCGGGGCGATAATTTGAATCATTTCCTTCAAATCCTTTATCACTCTGCTTTCACCGTGTAATTCAAAATCCTGCTTGAACTTATCTTTTAACTGCTTATTTTCTTCTTCAAGGCGGGCAAGATCGAGAGCGTTATTTGCTATTAGAACGACTTTTTCCAGCGAAAGCGGTTTTTCGACAAAATCGAAGGCGCCAAGCTTGGTTGCTTTCACCGCTGATTCGACTGTACCGTGCCCTGAGATTATTACAACCGGAATGTGCGGATATTTCGATTTTATGCGCGTAAGTGTTTCTATACCGTCGATTCCCGGGAGCCATATATCTAGCAATACCAAACCCGGTAATTCTTCATCGATGAGGGCAAGGCATTCCTCTCCGCTTGAGGCAGTGAAAACTTCGTACCCTTCATCTGAGAATATTCCCTTTAATGAAAGGCAGATACTATCTTCATCATCGACTATAAGTATGGTCTTGTGCATTATTTCATCCTATGCGACTGGAAAATCAAAAAATACGATAGTTCCTGCAGGCGAATTATCTTTTACCCCTATCGTTCCCTTATGGTCTGAAATTATCGAACTAACGATTGTCAGACCAAGCCCTGTTCCTGACTTTTTAGTTGAAAAATACGGTTCGAAAAGCTTCATTTTATCTTTCGGCTCGATTCCGCATCCGTTATCTTTTACTTCCACTCGTGCCTTCTGCGTCTCACGTATATATGAAGTGACAATTTGTATTTCACCCTTTTTTACCGATGAAACGGCAGTGACTGAGTTGTCCAGTAAATTTACCATGACACGCTTTATCTGTTCAGCATCTATCATGACCTGCGGTATGGAATGGCCTTTAATTAACGAGAAGTGTATCTCCTTATGAGCTTCCTCGAAAAGAAGAATAGAATGTTCAATCACTTCATTCAGATTATTGGGAGCAGGGTTAGTTGCAGGCATTCTCGCAAATTTAGAAAATTCGTTTACCAGATTTTTCAGCACATCCACCTGGTTTACAATTGTTGCCGTGCACTCGCGGAATATCGTTCCCTCATCACCTTTCATATTGTCGCCATATTTTCGTTGCAGTCGTTCGGCCGAAAGTTTGACCGGCGTAAGAGGGTTTTTGATCTCATGAGCTATTCTCCGTGCAACTTCCCTCCAGGCGGCAACACGCTCTGCCTTCTGAAGCTGAGTAATATCCTCGAAGACTATTACCATTCCAAGATAGGTTCCGTTATCATCCTTAAGGATGGTAGTCGATATTAAGATAGTGAGAACCTTGTCTTCGAGTATAAGCTGTGCTTGTTTCTCAAGAAAGTCACTTTCCTGCTCCTGCAATTCTTTTAAAAGTTCTTGAACCATCTCCATATGTTCCGGCCGCAGAACGTGTCCGTACTTTTTATTGAGTACTTTTGCTACCTTTATACTCAACATTTCTTCGGCCGCTCTGTTAATCGTCGTAATGACGCCATCTTTGTCGATCGATATTACGCCTGCCGATACATTTCTCAAAACTGTTTCCATATACTTCCGCCGCTGATCAAGATCGATATTTGCCTGTCGTAACCCATCGCTGCTTCGTTTAAGATCGGCAGTCATCTGATTGAAAGAATCAACGAGAACGCCTATTTCATCATCTGCAAGAACATCAATATGATAGTCGAGATTTCCGCCTGAAATTTCGTGAGTTGCTTCAGCAAGGTCCTGAATGGGCACTGTAATTCCCTTTGCAAGAAAAAGGCCGAACCAGGTTGCAGAGAAGACAATTAAGAGCATTACGATGAAAAGAGTGATCATGTAGCTGAATTTTATTGGATTCTTTAGAAGAGTGAGCTGTTTGTACTGTTCTGATGCCCTGGAAATATCATCCATTCTTTCTATAATATCTTTGCTGATAAAATACCCGACCGATACGACTCCCATAACTTCCTTCGGACTGTAATTACTATGAAGGGGAACATGACCACTCACAAGATCTCCCCCACTTACCGATTGTACGGCTGTAATTTCCTTGCCGCGGAAAAGGTCTTCCTGCATTTTCGGAGAGAGTTTAGGTGTAATTATATCGGGATTGAAAGGGTCTTTTAAAATAACTTTCTCTTTTCTGTTATCGAGTGATAGTTCAATACGTCCCAATTTAAAAATTTTCTGCCTTTCAGCAAGAAACTTGGTAAGGTCTTCGCTCAAATTCTTGTCATAAAGCTTCTCCCTGCTTATCGTTTCGCTGATACTCCTGGCATAATACAGTGCGTTGTCCGTATATTGCTGATAATAAATCTGGGCAACTTCAAGTGAAGATCCCAAGGCTGTGACCAATTTCATATTAAACCAGTTGTCAATACTGTTGGACAAGAATTTTATCGAAACCAGAAAAAGAACGATTGTCGGAATCAGTGAAAGGCTTATGAAAGCGGCAACAAGTTTTGTTCTGATTTTTGAACCTAATATTCCATGGCGGCGTTCAAAAACAAGTTTTACCAGATTCCGCACAATCAGAAATATAAGAAGTATGATAAGAATAAGGTTTATATTGACAAGACCGAAAATCAGGACTTCGTCGGACAGAGGCAGGCGGGCTTCCACTTCTGTAAGTCGGCTTTCAATAAAAGTCAAAGCCAGGACTACGGCGATTGTGATGATGATTATTATTCGTTCACGCCGGCGTTTTCTTGCTTCTTTGATATCTGATTCCTGGAGCATTTTACACTCTCAATATACGAAATCCTGGCGGACCCATTTCGTTTCGAAATGCCAGAGGGATGAAAAAAGTAAAGTATTTTTCAATTCCAGAGGAAGATGAACTTTGTCGAGCTGTGCCTTGACGCGGACATAATAATGTTTATCTCTCACCAGATTTTTCAGGAAGGCAACCGGGATCCCGCTTATATCCGATATGGCTTTTTCGGCTTTCATCAATTCTTTAAATTGCTCCGGATCCTTGTCCGTTTCAGAATAGGATAAATACAATACTTTCTTTATATTATCGTATTTCAACGAATGTTTAATCTTGAGCGAAGATATCTTTTTATCGCTCCATAGACTCCTTTCTCGATACAGCTCTATGGTAAAGATAATTGTGGTGGTAATGCCTGCAAGAATTGCCTCTTTTATTTCTGGTTTGAAGGCATTTTTGAGTTTGAAATACACAAGCACCTGTTCTTGTGTATTAGTAACCAGTAAATCGGCAATTTCTACTTTTCCATCATAGGTTTGAGCAAATGCACAAAGAGAAAAGGAGAGTTCAAATAAAAAGAAAGCAAGAAGAATATATTCAAAAATACGCCTCATCTGTGGCATGCCGGTTCGCTTATTTTATAAACCATGATGAATAACTGATGGATCTGCCGTTTTCCGGGGATATGCAATTTCATCAATGCAGTATCCCTGAGGATACGTCTTTTGCACCACCTATAGCAATATTAAGGTTCTCGATGAATATTCATACATTGATCGTGGAACAACGACCTTTTGGGGTATTTATTCCCTCTGTATTCATTCATAGAATTCCAAATACTAGGAAAGGGGAGGGGAAAAAGCAAGAGATTATTTAAATATGCAAAGGTCAATAAGAGGCGGGGAATCTTGCGTGCGATTTTACTGAGGGCAAGAAAACTGATTTATCTAACGATCCGCTTGTCTTAAGCTCCCAGGCGTCTTGAGAGGCCAGCAGTGTGCGAAGGAGCATATTATTTAATTTATGTCCCGATTTATATGCGATGAGATGTCCTATGATGGGCATTCCCAGGAGGGACAAATCTCCTATTGCATCAAGTATCTTATGTTTGACGAATTCATCGGGACAACGAAGTCCTTCTTTATTGATGATCTTGTTATCATCAAGAACGATTGCGTTCTGAAGCGATCCTCCCAAAGCAAGTCCTCGTGCCTGCAGATATTCCACTTCATGCAGAAATCCGAAGGTTCGGGCAAGACATATTTCCCTTTCGTATATCTCGCGGGAGAATACAAAATTATAGAACTGACTTCCAACGGCAGGGTGATTAAAATCTATATGATATGTAATTTCGAATCGAGACGAGGGAATCAATGAAACTTTGCCTTCTCCTGATTCGTCATTCACTGAGACGGGCTTTTTAATTACGAGATATTTTTTTTCTTTTTCCTGGTCTTTAAGTCCGGCTTCCTTGATCATAGATACAAATGGCAATGCACTGCCGTCCATAATCGGTATTTCAAAGGAATCGGTTTCTATGATCGCATTATCAATTCCCAAACCGGAAAAGGCGGAAAGAATATGCTCAACTGTCGAAATTCGCGTTCCGTTGAGGCCGAGAGTAGTTGCCAGTGTCGTATCGGATACATTGGAAGGAAGAGCTTTTATGATATTATTTTCAGCCATATCCTTGCGAACGAAGGATATACCTTGATCCGCACCGGCCGGTTTAATGGTCATACTGACCTTTCTTCCGGAATGGAGGCCTACGCTTTTACATTGTATATTTCTTTTCAATGTCTTTTGTGTATTCTTCATTCAATTACTCCGCCAAGTGTGTGTCAGGTATAGTGATAGCAAGTACAATGCCATAATTAAACTTAGCATAAGTAGCGGAAAATTCAAACCATATGTAAAAGGCAGGATTTTCAATCTGTGGCGCCGGTGTAATTTCAAACATTTTGCGTGTGTCTAAAAAGCCACAATGAGAGATGTGCATTATTTCGAAGCGGTTTTCCGATCTTTTGATGGTTTGAAGTAGCGTTCTTTTTCGCTGAACAGACAGCCGCAATACTGTTGTCGATACATTCCCCTGTTTTTTGACAGATCAATACCCTCTTTCCATCCTTCCCTGAAATCCCGGTAGAGAAAACCTGGTCCTTTGGCTGCAGCAATATTTTGGGCTGTCTGTCGTATCATTTCATGTTTTTGGAACTTGCTGTACAGCAGTGTAGATGTAAAATAATCAAATTTCCCCCTTCGAGCGATTCCGGCGGCATAGGTAAGCCTTGAAAAATAACAGTAACGGCATCGCATTGTTTCACGGAAGGTTACTTCTCTCAAAAAATCCTCCATGGGATAATCATCGGGGACTATAAGCTTCATTTGAACGTCCGCTGCATAGTCGCGAAGGGTATCAAGCCTCTTTTTATATTCAAGATAAGGATGGATATTGGGATTGTAAAAAAGTCCGGTTACTTCATACCCTTCTTCCCTCAATATCTTCAGAGGATACATTGCACAGGGTGCGCAACAAATATGCAGTAATATCTTCATTCCCTTCTCTCACTTAAAAAGAAGGATTCCCCAGCGCAAGAGGTATGTAAAAATGCGATTTTAATCAAAAAAGCATCTCCTGTCCTTCTTTTTCTTTCCAGGTCATACCGAAATGTTCATAGGCTAATCTGGCCGCGATTCTTCCTCTGGCTGTACGGAGAAGATACCCCTCCTGGATGAGGAAGGGTTCGTATACATCTTCTATCGTGGTCTTCTCTTCCCCGATCGCGGCAGCGAGACTGTCGATTCCGACCGGTCCTCCGCCGAACTTTTTTATTACCGTAAGGAGGATTGTTCTGTCCATGAGATCGAATCCCCGGTGGTCCACCTCAAACAGCATAAGAGCCTCTTCCGCTATGTTCCGGGTAATTTTTCCGTCACCTTTAACCTGAGCAAAATCGCGAACCCGGCGAAGCAGTCGATTTGCAATCCTTGGGGTCCCGCGTGAACGCCGTGCAATTTCTTTTGCGCCGTCCGGCTCTGTTTCGATTGACAGAATCCTTGCCGATCGGGTTATTATTTCGGCTAGCTCATCATTTGTGTAAAACTCGAGTCTGAAACTCATACCGAAGCGATCTCTGAGAGGAGAAGTTAAAAGACCTGCCCGTGTTGTGGCGCCTATTAGAGTAAATTTTGGAATATCAAGTTTCACCGATCTGGCTGACGGCCCCTGGCCGATAAGGATGTCAATATAATAGTCCTCCATGGCAGGGTAAAGAATTTCTTCAACTATATGAGACAGGCGGTGTATTTCATCTATAAAGAGGATATCATGAGGGTTCAAATTCGAAAGCATTGCCGCAAGATCTCCGGGTCTTTCGATAACAGGACCTGAGGTCACTTTAATATCAACACCCATTTCCTGGGCCATGATATAGGCCAGTGTCGTTTTTCCCAGACCCGGTGGACCGTAAAGGAGAACGTGATCAAGAGATTCGCAGCGATTTTTTGCAGCTTTGATAAAAATGGAGAGATTTTCTTTTATTCTTTTCTGCCCTACGTATTCTTTTAAGGCATGGGGACGTATGGAGTACTCGTATCCTCGCTCTTCGGTTGATTGCACCGGATTAACGATCGAATCTTTCATTGTGATCATCTATCACTATTGGGATAAATATTTGAGCGATTCTGTAAGAATCGCTTTCAGCGTCGACCGATCTTTACATTCTTTGCAGGCCCGGTCAACCGCTTTTTTTGCCACTGCCGGTTTGTAACCCAGATTAATCAAAGCCGAAAGTGCATCATCGGCGAACACCTCATTATCTGTGCTCCTTCTGCATACGGCTGTTTCTTTCCTTGCCGTGAGGCTTAACTTATCTTTAAGCATAAAAATAAGACGATCCGCCATTTTAGGACCTACACCCGGAATGGCGGTAAGTATTGTCGTATTTTTTGATGCGATGGCATCAGTCAGATCCTCGGGTGATATGCCTGAGAGAATATTTACGGCTAGCCTGGGCCCTATCCCTGAAACAGAAATAATGTTCTGAAAGATCTGTTTTTCTTCCGGTGAAAAAAATCCGAAGAGGTGTATGAGATCTTCTTTTACATATGTATGTATATTAAGAAATACCGTATCTCCGATTTCGGGAAGCTTATAAAAGGTGCTCAAGGAGACGTACACTCCATATCCGACTCCCTGAACCTCCACAATTATATAATGGGTCGATTTAAAAATTATAATGCCTCTCAAACTTGCAATCATTACAGGAATTCCATTTTTTGATAGTGCGCGTGGCAAATTGCTGCGGCAAGTGCATCTGAGGCATCAGGAGGTGCCGCTTTGGATAGATTGAGTATCGTTTTTACCATTTGCTGAACTTGTTTTTTTTCTGCTCTGCCGTAGCCTACTACTGCTTTTTTTATTTCCAGAGGGCTATACTCATACACGGGTATGTTATTGAAAGGAGCGATCAAAAGTACCGCTCCCCTGGCATGCCCCTGGATGATCAGGCTTTTCACATTTTTCCCGTAAAAGATATCTTCAATTACAAGAGCTTGAGGCTGCCATTTATTCACGACAGCCATAAGAGAATCAAAAAGAAGCTTAAGACGAATTGAAAGAGGGCTGTCATTCGGGCTTTTGATCTCGCCATGCGAGAGATATCTCAGTTCTCCTTTTAATTTTTCAATTATTCCATACCCGGTGATCCGGGTGCCGGGGTCTATTCCAAGTATTATCACTTCTTCTTTTTTCTCGCCCACGTACAGGCAATCGGCTATGAAATTCTTTCCATTACTTCATCAGAAATATCGAAGTTGGCATAGACGTTCTGTACATCGTCATTGTCTTCCATCTTTTCCATGAGCTTAAGCATCTGTGTTGCTTTCTGCTCGTCAAGCTCAACCGTCGTCTGTGGAATCATGCTTACTTCTGATACCTGATATTTAAGTTTCGCCTTGTCGAATGCATTTTTCACGTCTTCAAAAATCTCTGGAGGAGTAATGACCTCGTATTCGCCATCCTGATCTTTCACATCTTCAGCTCCGGCGTCCAATGCGATTTCCATAAGTACGTCTTCTTCAACATCTTCTTTTGCGAAGATAAAATCTCCCTTCTTTTCGAACATCCAGGAGACGCACCCGTTTTCACCGAGATTTCCGCCGTGCTTTGAAAATATATGACGTATTTCCGAAACTGTTCTATTTTTATTATCGGTCATCACTTCGACAAGAACTGCGACTCCGCCCGGACCATACCCTTCATAAACCCATTCTTCATACACGGTCCCTCCGTCGAGATCTCCTGTTCCTTTTTTGATTGCCTTTTCTATATTATCTTTGGGCATATTTTCCGCTTTCGCTGCGAGGATCGCCTGCCGAAGCCTTGCGTTTCCTTCAATATCGCCTCCACCCACACGCGCGGCGAGAGTAATTTCCTTTATTATTTTAGTGAAAATTTTCCCCCTCTTCGCGTCGATTGCTCCTTTTTTGCGTTTAATTGTACTCCATTTTGAATGGCCTGACATATAAAACTCCTCGTAAGGGATGGTAAAATCTGACGAAACATAGCATAGCCGGGTATTTATTGTAAAATAAAAAAACTCCGGGACTATCGTAAGCGGAGCAGCGTTCGGGCGTCTCTGTTTCCACTATATTATTATCGGCCCGGCACAAGTGTGTAATGCTGCCGGAGGCTGCACGCAGAAGATCGCCGGCAGCGCACAATTCATTTACAATATGGGAATATCCGTCTTGAATACCTGTGACAGATCCGACAGATTCAAAATCTTCTATTCTTTCTTCCATTTTTTGATAATCCTGTACTGAGCGCGCCATTTTACCGGAAAATCGTCTCCCCACGATTGAAGAATTTCTTTCCGTGCCTCAGAAAGTTCAGGGCTTTCAGAATAGGTTTTGAAATCTTCCCAACTATCGAAGCGATATTCAGTCAAATAATTAGCAATGCCCTCAATTTCTTCTACTATTTTGTATCTTTTCACTTCTTTTAACGTTTTGCATTTAATGAGCATAGGAATATGGACTTCATCATACCATTTATTGAATCGTTCATCTTCTTCTTCAGGGCACTGAACGGCAACCATATGTATAATTTCTTTTTGCATATTTTTTCTCCTTTCCGGGTATGTTTCCTTTCGTACACCTATGAATGTAATATTTTATCCGGTCAAGTAAAATACGTGCCGGTGGTGTGAAAGGCATGTATTGCAACGGAATAATTTTCTCGTTCTGAAAATTTCTCGACATTGGACTGTGAATACTTTATGGCTGATGTTAATGAACGTTAATAAACAAGTCATCTGCGGCGAGATCTGAAAAGTGCCTTTTGGGTTAAATATCGTCAGGAATTCGGTAAGTTTAGATCTGGAGTTGCCCCCATTAAACCGGACACTCCTCTAACTTAGATTTAAAAGATCTATATTCTTTTGGAGACATCATTTTCAAGCCTTTATGTGGATGAACTTCGTTATAATCGTTGAACCACTG